>Ga0208412_1000009_pt1 | contig 183368 bp, 183 predicted proteins | sample AntDeeMetag02WF4_FD_184758 | JGI IMG/M metagenome (GOLD analysis project Ga0208412, IMG submission 184758) | Saline lake microbial communities from Deep Lake, Antarctica - Antarctic Deep Lake Metagenome 02WF4 (SPAdes) (version 2) | ecosystem: Environmental > Aquatic > Non-marine Saline and... | reverse complement strand
GGCCGACCTCGAGCCGGTGCCGACCGAACAGGAGAGCCCCCACGACGAGTACGGCTGGTGGCACCTCGAGGGCGGCCAGTACGTGATCCAGCACAACGAGTTTCTGACGGGGCTGGAGGGAGCAGCACAGCTCCAGGCGCGCAACGAGCTGTTGGCTCGAGGGGGCTCCCATCCCTCGATGCACGTCCGAGACCACCTGCCATTGCTGCCGCTGTCGGTGGCCGACGGTGGGCTCCGACTGAAGGAGAACGCGCGGGTGTCGACGCTAATGGAACTCCACGGCAGCTCTCAGTGACTCCGCAGTCGGTTTCGGTCAGCGGCCACTGATTTTGTCGCGGTTTGGCGGTTCGGTGAATACGTGTATCAGTAAACGTGTGAACGGTACAGCGGGTTCTGAGTGGATCCGTGTGAGAAGTGTCCTGCCAACGGCCGCAACTCCGAAGAAAGAGAACGGTATCGAACCCGGTGACCGATGCTACTGCCCGTCGTACTCGGGCTCGCGATCCTCAAGGAAGGCGTTCACGCCTTCCGCGTGATCGTCCGTCTCGAAGACGATCCCCTGTGCGACCGCCTCGTCGGTCAGGGCCTGTTCGAGCGATTTCTCGAGGCCTTCGCCGACAAGTCGATTGGCGTGTCGCAGCGCGATCGGCGGGCCGGAGACGATCTTCTCGACGAACTCGTCGACCTGCTCATCAAACTCGTCGGCGGCGTAGACGTGGTTGACCAGGCCGAGGTCGGCCGCGCGATCCGCGCCGAAGATGTCGCCCGTGAGGACGAGTTCCTTTGCAACGTTTTCGCCGACGATCCGCGGGAGCAGGTAGGAGGTGCCGGCGTCGACGCTCAGCCCGACCTGTCGGAAGACGAAGCCGAACACCGAGCGGTCACTGGCCAGTTGCACGTCACAGCCGATGGCGAGGTTCGCGCCGGCACCGACTGCGGGGCCGTCGATCACCGCGATTGTCGGGATCGGACAGTCGACCAGCGCGGTCATCATCTCTTTCGTTCGCTGCTCGAGGCTGCGTGCACGATCGTCGGCAGGGATGTCTTCCTCGAGGGCGTCGACCATCCGCTCGACGTCGCCCCCGGCCGAGAACGCACCGCCAGCGCCTTCGATGACTACACAGCGGGCGTCACTGCCCTCGATCTCCTCGAAGGCCGCGACGAACCCGTCGTGGATCTCTGCCGAGAAGGCGTTTCGGCGGTCGGGCTGGTTCAGCGTGATCGTCGCGGGGCCGTCGTCTTCGATATCGAGAAGGACCGCGTCGCCGAGCGCCATTATTCGGTCACCTCCTCGTCGCCGTCCTGCTCACGGAGTTTGAACTTCTGGACTTTGCCCGTGGTCGTCCGCGGCAGTTCCTGAACGAACTCGACCTCTCGGGGGTGTTTGTACTCCGCGAGATTGGTCAGGCAGTACTCCTTGATCTCGTCTTCCGTGACGTCGGCGTCGGGCGTGCGAACGATGAAAGCCTTGATCGTCTCGCCGCGGCGCTCGTCCGGAATCCCCGCGACGGCCGCGTCGGCCACGTCGGGGTGTTCGAAGAGGAGTTCCTCGACCTCGCGCGGGTAGACGTTGTAGCCTCCGGTGACGATCATATGTTTCTCGCGATCGACGACGTAGAAGAAGCCATCCTCGTCGTGGTAGCCGATGTCGCCGGTGTGGAACCAGCGCCGGCCACCCTCCTCGGTGAACGCCTCCTCGTTCGCGTCGGGCAGGCCGTAGTAGCCCTTCATCACGTTCGGGCCGGCGACGACGATCTCGCCGGTGATCTCGTGGAGGTCGGCCTCCTCTTCGTCGACCGGCCCCTCCTCGACCGGGTCGACCTCGCCGAAGTCGTCGTCGACGACCTTCGAGTCGACGCCGGGGACGGTCTTCCCGATGCTGCCGACTCGCCGGCCCTCGATCGGGCTGTTGAAGTGGGTGATCGGGCTGGTCTCGGTCAGACCGTACCCCTCGTAGATCTTCGGCTCGTAGAGCTCCTCGAACTGTCGGAGGACCTCGACGGGGATGCCCGAACCGCCGACGCCGCAGAGCCGCAGCGACGACATGTCGAACTCCTCGGCGTCGGGCTGATTGATGACGTCGTTGTACATCGCCGGCACCCCGTGCATGATCGTCAGCTCCTCGTCCTCGATCAGCGAGATGGCCTCCTGTGCGTCCCACGAGGCCATCGGGTAGTAGGCGCCGCCGTTGAACAGCGCCGCGTTCATCGTGACGGTCATCCCGTAGATGTGGAACAGCGGGAGGACGCCAAGCCCCTTGTCGTCGGGACGGATCCCGTCGGGGATGAGCTCCGCGGCGGCGTTCGCGTTCGACGCGAGATTGTTGTGGGTGAGCTGGACGCCCTTCGGCTGGCCGGTCGTCCCGGACGTGTAGGGTTGGACCGCGTCGTCGTCGTCGGCACGGTCGGCGATTCCGGGATCACCCGGCTCGAGGAAGTCCCCGAACGCGGTCGCACCTTCGGCGTCGCCGCCGACGCTGACGACGTGTTCGACGCTCGTGTCGTCCCGGACCTCGTCGACGAAGGGGACGAGGTCGGCCAGTGCGACGACCACCTTGGCCTCGCTGTCCTCGAGCAGGTGGCCGATCTCGCGGGTCTTGTACTGCGGGTTCATCGGAACGACGACCCCGCCGGCCCGAAGCGTCCCGTGGAACGAGATCACGAACTGCGGCAGGTTGGGGAGATAGAGCGCGATGCGGTCGTCCTCGCCGATGCCGCGCTCCTCGAGTGCTGTCGCAAACGCACCCGTTTGCCCCCAGAACTCCTCGTAGCTCGTCTCGGACCCCTGAAACCCGATCGCGGTGTTCTCGCCGTGTTCCTCGACGGCATCCGCAACATTAGTGACAAGATTTGTCATAGTCCGTGCAATGCGTTTCCGTGTATCGTAAAAAAGATTTACATCGTTCGGGGACAGCGGCGGTATCTCTTTCCAAGAATAACGCCATTGACGAGTGTTACATTGTGACACGAATCGTTCGAGAACGACGACGAGTCGAACGACGGGCGACTCGAGGCCGCAGACGTCCGTACACCTCATATTCGGTATCCTTCATACGGAATCTCCGTGTCAAGGGATGAAACGAAGGAGACTCCGGCGGTCACTCATACACGGCTTGACGAGGCATCGCCAGTCACTCCGAGAAGATATCGTCCGGCGAGAGGGCCTCGAGCGGACCGACCGGTTCGCCGGTGGTCGCATACTGGTAGAGGGCGGCGCGAACGATCATGCCGAGGACCTGCGTGACGACGATCGTCGCGACGAGCAGCAGGCCGCCGACCGTTCCCATAACGTACGCGGCAATGCCCGTCGCAGACAGGTACGCGGCGGCGAGGAGGCAGATACCGACGAGCGCGACCGGAAGTAGCGCCAGCCCGATCCCGAACGTCACGGTCACGCTCTCGCCCCACGTTCGAGCGAAGGTGTCCCCGCTCCGTCGCAGATCCGACCGGAGCGTATCGGTCCGGTCAGTGACGATCACCGGGACGGCGAAAAACGTCAGAAGCCCCCACGCCAGGTCGAGGATCGACCGGGTGAGCGTCCCGACACCGGGAACGTTGTCGTTCAAGATGGAGAGGAGGGTGCCGACGGTCGCGGACAGCAGCCCCCACTTCGCGATCCGACCGCGGACCGCCCACGCGGCGGCCAACCCGTCGCGGACGGTCGGCTCCTCGCCGGCGAACTGTCGGATCGCACAGTGGACTATCGCGGCGTTGAAGAAGATGCCGACGCTCGAGGAGACGGCGAGGCCGACGAAGATGACGCCGTACTTGACGAGCCGGTTCGTGAACACCGAATCGACGAGTCCATAGTGGAGTAATGCGACACCGCCGACCGCGTACGCACTTCCGACGACCGCGAGACTCAACAGCGGAAGAATCGCGAGTCGGGGGCGGTTTCGAAACACGTCGATGCTGGCGTCGATAACCGCCAGCCCGCGTCGAAATCCGTCGAACATATTTCCGACTTCTCTGTGCGAATATATAATAGTGTTGTCGCGTTGACTCTCCGTCGTCACGAGAACGCTACTGTGAGGAACGGAGACGGACTCGAGGGTATTTACGGCCGCGTTGCCTAGCCTCGCGGTATCGATGTACCAGGACATCCTCGTTCCGACGGACGGGAGCGACGGAACTCGTCGGTCGCTCACGCACGGACTGGCGATCGCAGAGCGATTCGACGCGACGATTCACGCGCTGTCGGTCGTCCCCGAAGGGCCGCTGGGGACGCTCCAGACCGACGAAGCGATCCCCGCCGCGGAGCGGGCGGTCGAGCGGATCGAGGCCGAAGCGACGCGGGAGGGCGTCGACGTCGTGACGGCGGTCGAGCAGGGTGTCCCCCACGAGGCGATCCTCGCGTACGCTGACGACCACGGGATCGACATGATCGTCATGGGAACGCAGGGCCGGACCGGACTCGACCGGGTGCTCGTCGGCAGCGTCACCGAACGCATCGTCCGAATGGCCGACATCCCGGTCGTCACCGTCCGCCTGAACGACGAGATTCGGATCGAAGACGGCGACGAAGCCGCAGAGATCGCCCGAAAGACCGCCGATCAGGAGGGGTACGACGGGATCCGCGTCTCGGATGATCCACACCGGACCAGCGCCTCCTGGATCGTGCCCCTCGAGACCGACGCGGGACCAGTCCACGTCCACGTCGACGCCGTGACGAGCGAGGCCCGGGTCGCCAAGGGACCCGACACCGAGTAGGGAATGCAACGTGTATTCGAGTGAGCGCGCGCTCGTTATGCGACGATATCATAGCGGTCAGCCGTCGAATTCTGTCTCGAGCGGCTAAGTGCCATCGCTTGGTGACCGCGTAGCGTAGGGTATCGAACGACGTTACTGGAGTACGTGCCAATTCCCTGCGCTCAGGAACAGCGAACCGAGTGCTTTCGGATTGAACTCCGGTATGAAGCCGTGACCGCTTACGGGGCGGTTGCCGTTACTCACCGGCGGCGATCTGTGAGAAGCGGTGTACAGCGATTCGACTGTTCGATCGAATCCATCGCTCGTAACACTACACCTTGTGCAAACTCAGACGCTTTACTGCCATGATAGTCACGTACACGACGAGCGGGAGAACGAGACCGAGTCCGATTATATTCGCAACGATCCCGACATATGGAAACTGTGGTATCAATTGAGAGACATCGATGGTGTTTCTAATCGTATGCCGAAGGAGTAAATAGAAGAGGACCCCGACTCCAGCGCCCTCAACCGCGAATATCGCGATATACCTGTTTTTCACATCCGCGAATTTCGCCGAGAGTACATTAACCTGTATGGCCACATATCAATCCGGACACATTCGATCTAGCGGGAAGCGTCTTCCCCGATCTGTCGGTCAGTTCGTCCAACAAAGGCGAGACTAATCCGCGGAAATGAAGCAGCGAGACGATACCTGTCGCGTCGTTCAAATAGCAGCCGGCTTTTCACTTGCGCAGATCCGTCGCGAGAAACGGCCGAGGGTGGAATTTGACCCACGCCTCCGTCCCTGCTGCGCTCGTTCGCGGGCTACTCGAACTCCCACTTCAGCTGCCGACGCTCACGTCCGTTCGCGAGGAGAAAAGCCAGGGCAGGGATTTGAACCCCGGGAGTCTCGATTACAAGTCGAGTGCATGAACCGCCCATGCTCCCCTGGCGCAGGCCGTAGGTTAGCCGTCCTCCTTTGAATGTGTATCGTTTTCCTTCCGGTCCTCGAGCGAGCGCGACATCGTGACCCGAAACTCGTCGTACCCTTGGCGACGGTAAAAGCGGCGAGCGGCCTCGTTGTCCGCCATCACCTCGAGTAACAGTTCGTCTGCGCCCCGCTCTGCGACCGACTCCTCGGCCGCCTCGAGCAACGCGGTACCGATCCCGCGACCGCGGACGGCCGGTTCGACGTAGATATTCGAGAGCATGCCGCGGGTGCTGTCGAGTTCGAGGGTGCCGCGTTCGATCGAGACGGACGCGAAGCCGACGATGTCGCCCTCGAGGCGGGCGACGAGCAGCCCGTCGGCGACCTGATAGGCCCCGAGCGTCTCGCGCATCGTCTCGCGGTTCGCGTCGGCGCGGACGGCCGACTCGTACCGGCGCTGATCGCGGGCGAGTCGGACCCACAGGTCCGTGAGCGTCTCGAGGTCGTCCCGGGAGGCGGGTTCAATCGTCGGCTGCGGGTCGTTCGGGGGCATTCTCGAGTGCCGTGACGGCGGGGAGTGATTCGGCGGTGAGCATCCGCAACGCGGCACCGCCGCCGGTGCTGACGTGGGAGAACCCGCTGACGCCGAGTTTGCGTAGTGCGGAGGCGGTGTCGCCGCCCCCGACGATGCTCATCGGACTGTCCGTCGCGGCGTCGTAGAGCTGTCGGGTCCCCGTCTGGAAGCGCTCGTCTTCGAAGACGCCGGCGGGACCGTTGAGGATCACCGTTTCCGCGTCCGCGAGGATTCGCCGATAGTAATCCAGCGTCGACTCGCCGATATCCATTGCGGACTCGCCGTCGCCGGGCGGGAGGGCATTGACGCCGAGTTCGTGGCGCTCGTCGTTCCGAGCGACGGCAACGTCGCGGGGCAGTGCGATCCGGTCGCCGTACGCGTCGAGCAGATCGGCGGCGCGGTCGATCTCGTCCCAGTAGCCCTGATCGTAGATGAAGTCGGAACTGGCGTCGCCGAGATCGACGCCGTCCGCGATGAGAAAGACGTTGCCAACGACGCCCGCGGTGAGGACGTGATCGGCCAGCCCCTTCTCGAGGACGGACCAGGCGACGTCGATCGAATCGGGCACCTTCGCGCCGCCGAGGACGTAGGCGCGGGGCTCGGGCGTCTCTTCGATGGAGCCTAGCACGTCGAGTTCGGATTCCATCACGCGGCCGGCGTAGCTGGGGAGGACGGTCGGCAGTCCGACCAGCGAGGGCTGTGAGCGGTGGGCCGCGGCGAAGGCGTCGTTGACGTAGGCGTCCAGCACCGACTCGAGTCCGTCGACGAGATGCGTCCGGGCGGCCCGTTCGGGCTCGAACTCCATGTACTCCTCGCTGTAAAAGCGGGTGTTCTCGAGGACGAGACAGTCGCCGTTCGAGAGGTCCCTAACGGCCTCGCGGGCGGCGGCGGTGAAGGTCGCGTCCACGTAGTCGACGGGGTGGCCGAGCAGTTCCGAGAGGCGGTCGGCGTGGGATTCGAGGGTGACGAAATCGTCGCTGCCGGGCCGACCCTGATGGGCGAGGACGGCGACCCGACCGTCGCGCTCTAAGAGTTCCGAGAGCGTGTTAACGTGAGCGCGCAGTCGGGCGTCGTCCGCGAGCGTGCCATCATCGCCGATCGGACTATTGACGTCGACGCGAACACCGACGGTAGTCCCTTCGACGTCAAGATCGTCGAGGGTCGCGATCATTATCGATCCGTGCACCGCGGCCCCCGAAAGGTCTTTCTATCGGAGAGATAGGGCTCGGCGACCGGTGACACGGATCACGCCGCCGTCCGGCCGGAGGCCGGTCACACCGACCGACAGTCCGTACAGACGAGTTGGCCGTTGGCGTCCCACAGCGCGTCCGCGAGCGAGCCGCAGGCCTCGCAGACGCCCTGGGTGGTGTACTCGTCGCCGCCGTTGGGGAGCGCTCCGCCGTTGCCCGCCCCGCTCGCGCGGGCGGCCACGGGATCCGCGAGCTCGCGATCCCGATCGACCGGCGGCTCGCTCGAGCGGGTGGGGGTCATCGTCGCCTGGAACGAACTCGCAGCGGCGATGACGTCGCGCTGGGTGACCAGGCCGACGATCCCGTCGTCGTCTTCGACGATGACGTTGCGAATGTTCTGTCGAGCCATCGTGGTGGCGACGTCGGTGAGCGACCGGTCGGGACCGACCGTGATGACTGGAGTCGTCATCGCCTCGCCGACGGTCGTCGTGGCGGGATCGCGTTCGTCATCGACGAGACCGAGCACGTCCCACTCGGTCACGATGCCGACTGGCTCCGAACCGCGGACGACCAGCGCACAACTCGTCCGTTCGTCTCGCATGAGGGAAACGACATCGAGAACGGTGTCGGACTCGCTGACACCGACGTAGTCGCTCGTCAGGATTTCTCTGACTGACAGTTCCGATTCCATGTGTGAACGCATCCCACGAACGGGCTAAAAGCTACCTCCATCACGCTTAAGCAAATCGGCAACAAAGTTCCTTTCTTCCAGAATTCATCCGGGCTACTGTACTGATGTTCCCGGAGCAATCGCAGGGCAGGTCCCGGTCGGACCGAAACCGACGATCATCGGTCCGTCTCAGGCCGTCTCCCACTCGAGTTCGACTCTGGTCCCGTCGGCCCGGCAGGTCTCGAGCGCGTGTTTCGCATCGTAGCCCGCCTCGTGGGCGCTCTTCCCGCGACCGACGCCGACCTGCATCTCGACATCGACGGCCTCGGCGACGTGAGCGGCCGCCTCCTCGTAGTCGGCCCGCTCGAGATTGGGACAGACGACAATGACGTTGTCGCCGCCGACGAAAAAGGAGAGGCTGTTGTGGGTGTAGCGCATGTGCCGCATCAGTTCTGCGTACCCCTGTTCGATCTCGATGAACGTGTCGAAGGCGTTGAGTTCGTCGGTGTAGTTGCCGGTCGCGTCGATCACGTCGAAGTGTGCGATCTGAATGTCGTCGTCAGTCCGGTAGTCGTCCGCGATGGTCCGGCCCTCGAGGCACTCGCGGCGATGCTTGTCCTGTGCGCTGCCGGCGTCTTGCAGGCATTCGGTTGCGTCCGAGAGGGCCTGCACGGGGCTCGTGCCGGTCGCGACGCCGAGACTGAGCGTCACGGGATACCGGTTACCGACCGATTCCTGGAGGAGCGCGTGGTCCTCGAGCGAACAGCCGTTCGTGACGGCGATCATGTTGTCGAAGCGAGTGAAGAAGGTGTAGCCGCCGCGGTTGCCGACGAACTGGGAGATGTCTGCGAACAGTCGGGACTGCATCGTCTGGAGGTCGGCCTCCCGTCGGGGTTCCGGCGTCACGGTCCACGGCCCGTAGTTGTCGATCTGAACGAGCGTCACCTGCGTGTTAGTCACTGTGACCGATTCTTTCGAACGCCGTCGTATAAGTGATACGTAATCCAGATTCGTGACGCGACTCGGGAACCGGGCCTTAGGCGGGTTTCTTCTCGGGGTTTTTGCCCTGCGGGTGGTACTTCCAGAAGTTACCGGCGCGCATTGCCGCGCCGACGGCCTTGTGCATGTCGACCATCGTCTCGAACTCTTCGGGTTCGACGTACTCGAAGATCTCGCTCATCGGGACGACCGTCTCGTAGTTGATCCGGATCGGATAGTCGCCGTACTCAGCGACGAACTCGTCGCGATCCATCGGGAAGTCCTCCGCCTCGTCGACCTTGTCCGCGATGATCCGCATGTCGAACTTGCGCATCCCCTCGCTGCCCTCCTCGCCGTCGGGATCGACCGGCCAGTTGCTGCTCATACCCGACCGTGTGCAGGGGACCCGCAAAAGGATTACTCTCCGTCGCCGTCGGCTCGTCGCCGATCCGCCCGCTCGACGCCGGTCAGTTCGAACCGGGTCCCGCCGTCGTTCCCGTCGGTTACGGTCACGGTCCAGCCGTGGGCTTCGGCGATCCGGTCGACGATCGAGAGTCCGAGGCCGGTCCCGCCGTCGGCACTCGAGTAGCCGCTCTCGAAGACACGGTCGCGGTCGTCCGCCGGAATACCGGGACCGTCGTCCTCGACGGCGAAGCCGCCGCCGGTCTCGTCCGCGAGATCGTCCACAGTGATCGTGACGCTCGGGCGGCCGTGTTCGATCGGGCCTTTGGGGTCTGAACGGCTCGCAGAGCCGTTCTCCACGGTGTCCCGATGAGCCTGCGAGTCGGGGTTCGTGGAGCCGTTCTCCACGGTATCCCGATGCGTCTGCGAGTCAGGGCTCGTCGAACCGTGTTCGACGGCGTTGCGGATCAGGTTCTCGAGGAGCTGAGCGAGTCGCGTCCGGTCGGCACGAACGACGGCATCCGTCTCGATTCGCAACGCAGCGTTGGCCGTCTCGACGTGGCTCCAGCAGTCCTCGGCGAGCGTCGCGAGGTCGACCGATTCGACGTCCAGCGACGGATCGCGTTCCCGTGCGACCGTCAGGATGTTCTCGATCAGGACCGACATGCGGTCGTGCGCCCACGCGACGGCCTCGAGATCGTCGTCGGCGCAGTCACAGGTCTCGCGGGCGATCTCGAGTCGCCCCTGCGCGACGTTCAGCGGGTTGCGGAGGTCGTGGGAGACGATGCCGGCGAAGCGATCGAGCCGTTCGTTTTGCGCCTTTAGCTCGTGTTCGCGCGCTTTGCGCTCGGTTATATTGCGCAAGACGCCGACGGTTCCCTGGATGCGACCGTCCTCGTCCCGCGGGAGGAGCGCGATGTGGTTCTCGTTGGGCACGCGTTCGCCGTCGGCCGTGATCGTCTCCATTTCGAAGGAGGCGTGTTCGCGTTCGTCCGATTGTATCAGTGCACGAATCTCCGCCTCGGCGGTGGCGATATCGTCGTCGTCCATGAGGATCGAGACGTGTTCGCCGACCAGTTCCTCGGGCCGGTACCCCGTCGTCGTCACCTCGGCGTTGATCGGCGGGACGATCTTGGTGAGGTACCCCTCCTCGTCGAGCGCGTACACCTCGTCGGGGATCGTCTCGAGGATCGTTTCGTCGAGTTCGAGCTCTCGTTCGCGGGCCGTGCGCTCGGTGATATCGCGAACGACGCCGGCGACGCCGCGGTACTGGCCGTCCTCGATGGGCAGTAACGAGCAGTGATCCTCGCAGCGGATCGTTCTGCCGTCGCTCGTTTCGACGGTGATCTCGTAGGTGCGCTTGCGCTCGGCGGTCGCGTCGGAGAGCAGCGACCGGACACAGTCGGTGCCGCGTTCGACGGATGGCTCATCGAGCAGGACGGAAACGTCCTGGCCGACGATTTCGTCCTTCTCGTAGCCAGTCATTTCGGCGTAGGCGTCGTTGACGAACGCGTACCGGCCCTCGGCGTCGACCGTATAGACGGGATCGCCGAGGGCGTCGATTATCGTCTCGTAGCGCTCGAGATCGCGCTCGCGTTCCTTTTCGTCCGTCACGTCCTGGACCGTACAGATCAGATCGCCGTCGCCGGTCGTCGACAGCGAGTGGGCTTCGACGAAGGTGCTCCCGTCCGATCGGAGCCCCGTCGTCTCGCCGTACCAGTCGCCCTCGGCCATCACCGTCGGGATGATCACGTCGCGGGTGTGCTCGATCTTGTCGTCCGGATACAGTTGCTCCCAGTGCTTGCCGAGCAGGTCGGCGGGCTCGTAGCCGTACAGATCGGCGTACGCCCGATTGACGTAGACGAACCGTCCCTCCTCGTCGAGCAGACTGATCCCCTCCCGTGCGGTTTCGATTGCACGGAGCTGGCGCTGTCGTTGCAAATCGGCCCGAGCCGTTTCGACGGCGGTGCGGACGGTCTCCGCCAGCGTCGCGTACTCGGTCGCGTCCCGCCGCAGGTAGTCCGTGATGCCGGCGGAAATCGCCTCGCTCGCGATCGCTTCGGAGCCCGTGCCCGTGAATAGCACGAAGGGACAGGCCTCGTCGTCAGCTCGGACCGCGTCCAGCAACGCCAGCCCGTCCGCATCGGGGAGCTCGTACTCCGAGACGATGCAGTCGACGTCGGTCCCGGCGAGGCGCTCGAGTGCATCGCTCGTCCCGGTCGCACCGAGCGTTTCGATGGCGTCGTCCGCTCGCTCGAGGGCGTCGGCCGTCTCAGCGAGGCGCTCCGGGTCGCCGTCCACACAGAGGACGCGAACCGACTCGATCGAGACGCTCTCGTGCCGAGATTCGTCTCGGTTGCTCATGCCCTATCTCTCGGTACGGTGTGGATATAGATTTGGGCCTCCGGTTCGGTCGCTCGCTCGTTTGGACCGAACGAGATGGCGGTCAGGTCGCCAACTCGAGGACGACAGTCCCAACTGGACGTCACTGCATATCTGATCGCACGACAGCGTTGCGATCGGTATGGCAACCGTTTCAGTTGACACTATAGCCGGTCGGTCGGCGGGTCCGATCGAAATGACCACACACCACCCGTCGACATCGCTCGCTGGCCGGTTCGGAACCGGGGGCTCTCGAGTGTCGGTGCCGTTAGACATCGCTTCTCCGAATCCGGGTTCGTAGTTCGGGCACGTTCGTCTCGGTATCTTGTTATACGACGAGATTCATTCTCGAGGTCGATTCCGATGACGCAGCCAATCGAAGGCGAGACGAGAACATACGAGCGAACGTTCACAGTCGAAGATGTACAGCAGTTTGCGGAACTCACTGGTGACGATCAATCCCGTCATACCGAGCCGGACGAAGACGGACGGGTGATGGTACAGGGATTACTGACCGCGACGCTCCCGACGAAACTGGGGAGCGACAACGAAGTGTTGGCTAGTACGATGGAATTCAACTTCCATCGGCCGGTCTACACCGGCGAACCAATCACGTGCCGATCGACGTTCGACACGGTCGAGGAACGAGAGGACCGGTACGAGTTCACGTCGAACGTTGTCTGTGAGAACGCGGATGGCGAGACCGTGTTGACCTCATCGACGAACGGACTTATTTGGAAGGACGAGTAACTCGATCACTGGGACAGACGCACACGTCTTTACCGAACCGTCGGCTCGTGCTGGTGACACGCGCGCTTCGTCCGTCGGAACGGGAGACCGGTCCTCTCGTGTCGCGACAGTCGACGCGACGACTCACGCGACACCTCGAGTCAGCGGGGATTCGATACCTATCACGCGTTTCGCTGTGGTCGCCAGCGTCGCCGCCAGAGCAGTACTCCGAGGGCGGTGCCGAGAACGTACACCGGGAGGAGCACCGGTGAGTAGCCGCCAGCGAGGACGAGAAACAGGACGAGGAAGCCGCCGGCGATCGTTCCGAGTATCGAGACGAGGAGCTGACCGCTCTCGGTCTCCGCTTTTAGCTCGAGTCCCGTTTCCCGACGGATTCCGACGAACGTGAGGACGATACCGAGGGCCGTGAGCACCGGGAGTCCGAACACGGTAAACGGCGTCACGGAGAGCAGCGTCGACTCGGTGGCGATGACTCCCCACCCGACGAGGCTTCCGAAGTGCCAGACGATGGCACGCATGAGTTCCTCGCCCCAGACGCGGTACGTCGTGGTGGAGAGGACGGCACCGACGAAGTAGAACCCGAAAAACGGTCCCAGAAAGCCGAGGGACAGCCCGAGGAAGCTGTGCTGGCCGTTTACAACGAACGCGATGCCGGCGACGGCGGTGGCGACGACCGAGAGGACCGCGCCGCCTCTATGCAGGGTCCGTAGTTGGGAAGCGTCCATAGTTCAAATTGACTACACTACTTCATAAGTTTTGCAGAGGATGTCCTCCTGCACCGGCCCGATACTCGCGGTCGTCAGCCGCTGCGTCCACCGCATCGCCTGCCGACATCACTCGTCGGATGGGGGGTCAGCAACCGGGCCTCGAGTGCCGATTGCTGTTCTCCGTGGACTCCGTTCGGGGAACTGGTGTGCGGTGGCGCGCGCTGGCGATCATGCCCGAGCGATGCGATGGGCGAACGAGGTGAGTGCATCGCAAAGCGAGCGAGGACCGATCGATGCCTCGCACGATCCCACCGCCGCGCTCTCGAGCGGACTCGAGCGTCGGTGATTCGAGATTTGGGGTTCGGGGTTCGGGGTGGCTCGAGGCGGGGGACTCTCTTTCTCCGCAGTAACAATAGATATAAGTCCCAATAGGTCAACAATCCAAACGGAAGTCAGTCTCGAAACGCAGATGCGAGGGGCTGCATCGAAATGCCCCGGGTGGAACCAGCACCCGAGACGTGGCTTCCAAACCCAAGTGAAGGATTCGGTTGCCATGATTGCGTTCATTCTACCGGGATATAAACGTCCCGCACGACCGTCGAATCGCCCGACACGAGTAGCGTCCTCGCCGCAACGACCGAGGCGCGGTCGCGATGGATAGCAGTTCGGACGCGAGCGACGACGACGAGTCGCCGTTCCCCGACTGTCCGCGCTGTGGTGACCCCGTGCTGTTCTCGACCGCCACCGGGCCCCACACCGGCTCCGTCGCTCCCTGTGGTTGTTCGGTCCCGCCGGACCTCTTTCCGAGCCTTCGCGAGGAGTAGGTCGAAGGGGACTCGAGCCCCGACGATCAGCCGGCCGGTCGGCGGTTCGATCGAATCACCACACACCACCTGCCGACATCGCCCGTCGGACGGCCGGTTCGGAACCGGGACTCGAGTACATCCAATCTTTGCGAGCCAAACGCTTTTACGAATTATCCAGCAACCTATGTATACAATGGCCAGTTCGACGCGCAATGATGGCGTCCACGACGGCGAGATCCGTCTCTGGCGCGAGGAGGATTGGTGGATCGCCACGGACGTAGAAACTGGCGTTACCACGCAGGGACCATCTCGAGGAGCCGCGCTCGAGAACCTCGACGAGGCGGTTGCACTCCACCGCGATGAAATCGGAAGCGAGCCGACCGAGGAGGAACTCCGCGACCTGGGGATCGACCCCGACTCGAATACGACCGGGGATCGAGAACCGCCGGATGTCCTGAAATAGGGATGAGTCGGCACACGTTTTCCCTTCTATTCTTCTCCAACCGCCTCTTCGACGATTTCGATTTCCTCGTCGGTTAGTCCGTAGAGTTCCTAGATGATTTCGTCGATCAACTCGTCCGTCTTCTCGATCTTTTCCTCGAGTTCCTCGGCTCTCGCTTTCGTCTCGAGGTAGCTTCCCAACCCTTCGCGAACGTCGTCGACGGCGGGCAGGGTGAGCTTTTGGAGTCGGTCAACCAGCGAGTTGTTCTTGGTAGTGATCTCGGGGAAGTTTGCGTAACTTTCGGGAAATATCACTCCTATAAAAATTCTTAAGGTTAGACCAATTCAAATACTGATCTTCGTGATATCGCAACAGGATTTATAGGTAAATACTGTCTCGGTTTAGAAAACAATGGGAGCGGGATTATCAGAGAATGATGAAACAAATAGAGATCCGCCAACAGTCTATCAGGTTCCAGTAAAGACGGAAGACGACGAGCCAATTCGAATAAACTTCAAGCGAACGATCGTCGACGGAGTCCGCCGAGAGCAACTCGCGGATCTCTGTGAAATCCCTCTCGAGCATGAGACGCTTCGGGTGTGGGGAAATACAGAGGACGAACCGGCAGATACCGGTGATTATCTCTTATTTGCAGATCGTGATGGGCGTCACGGGGGCGACTATACGCATCTCGCCCGTATCGATCACGCGACGATTCTGGACGAGGAGACGGCAGCGGCGTTTACGAACGCGATCGGTTGGGGAGAGGTGTCGGACGTTTCGTATCAACACGTAATGTTTCTCGATCCGATATACGAGACGACGCTCGATCGCGAGGGGTTCTGGGAAACGCTCGGGTTCCGTGGATGGCCAAATGACACGTTTAGCGGCATCGATTTCGGTCGCAGTGGATCAACGTTCTTTGCAGAATACGACTCGATCGAGGCATTTCTCGAGCAGATCCGCGGCAACAAGATCTATCCGACCGAGTTAGCCGTCGAAACCGAATCGGCCGACGAATACGAGACGCTCGAGGCGGCGATAACCGATATCAGAAGTCGACTCGAGGAATCCTCCGAAAACACGTCGTGGCTCAAAACCCGTCTTGGGGAAGCACTCGTCGCCGAGTGGTCTGCTTCACTCACTGGATTCAAACCGTCCGGTACCGTCTCCACGAGCACTGCTACAACGTTCGATCAACTTCGATCCGTCTACGAGTTACTCGAACCCGAACTCGAGGAGACTGCCGCCGAAATCGGTGTCGGCTCTCACTATTCGTTTTCGCCGGCAAAGACGCTCTTTCTCTGTTGGGTTCGCATTCTTCAGGAGGAAGTCGACGATACCGGGAGTGTCTTGAGTCAACCTCGGCTGAACAGTATTCTTCGCGATACCTACACCGTGGAGACTGATACGGAAACGGAGCCGGTAGCTCAACCGATTGATAGCACTCATCCAGTGCTATCACACATTCGAGCGACGTCACCAACAGTATACAAGTTCACTGCCCCGTGTGACTACTGGCTAACGAGTATCGAGTACAGCGCGGTGTCGTCCGGAGAGGAATACCGGAGCCGATGGGAAGACTTCTCGGAAGGCGATGTCGCGATTCTCCATTCCCGCGAAGAGCCGTCGAACGAAGAACTCGGCCGTCATCCAAACGGCATAATCGGAGTCGGAATTCTCGGACGGACGTTCGAGAAAGAAGAACCGTGGTGGTGGGACGAACACGAACGGGGGAAGTCGTATCCGCTGGTTGCGATGTTCGATCGGCTATTCCTTACCGGCTCGATTGACGATATCGATACGTCTCGATCGATCACTGAAAAGACAACGTCGGAAATCGATCTGGAGTCCGACGCGCTGACAACGGATCTCCTCCCGATCGCGCAAGCCAACAGCATCTGTGACGAGGTCGCCGGTATCGAATTCCCGGTCCAGTCACAGTACGCGACGTTTCGAACGGACGATGGTGCGATCGATCACGATCGGCCAGTGGCCCTCATCGAGGCGATCGCGGACACGTTAAGTGAGGCCTCAGCGATCAACGTCCACAAACAGTATCACGGTTCGATCCCGTCCGAAACGCTCGACGGTCTCTACTTCCCAGACGATCAGGGCGATCGAATTCTCGAGCAGATCACGACGGCACTCACATCCGGGAAACACGTTCTCCTGACTGGTCCACCGGGAACCGGAAAGACGGAGATCGCTCGCCGAGTATGCGACTCGCTATCGGATACGCTGCCCTACCTGTACTCGGATTTCGAAATGACGACGGCGACTGCCGACTGGTCGACCTTCGATACGGTCGGCGGGTACATGCCGAACGAATCCGAAGGAGATGGTGATACCCTCTCGTTCACCCCGGGGATCGTCCTCAACCGACTCAAAAACACCCGGACTGAGACGCAATCGAACGATTTACTCATTATCGACGAACTGAATCGTGCCGACATCGACAAAGCGTTCGGCCAACTCTTTACGCTCCTTTCGGGGCAATCGGTCCAACTGCCGTACACCATAAACGGTCGTGAGATCGAACTCACAACGACCGACGAGATCGCTGGACGTCCCGCAAACCATCAGTATCTCGTGCCGAATTCGTGGCGTATATTCGCGACGATGAACACCTACGATAAGACCTCGCTCTACGAGATGAGCTACGCGTTCATGCGCCGGTTCGCTTTCGTTCGGGTTCCCGCTCCTGAACTCCCCGAGGATCCAGCAGACGATGATCAGTTAGAGCAACTGATCTACGACTATGCAAACGCGTGGGATCTCGATCTCAATCGCAACGAAGCGATGGCTATCGGTCGCGTTTGGCGGGAGACGAACCATGCTGTTGAGGAACGGTCGATCGGCCCCGCGATAATCGAAGATATACTCCGATACGTCAATCAACATTCCGAGGACGAACTCGAGTACCATCTCACCCAAGCGGTTATCAGCTATATCTTCCCGCAACTCGAGGGGGTCCCGAAGCGACGGACAATCGTTCGGGAAATAGCGGCTGTCAGAGAGATCGATGCGTCGCTTCTCGAGCAAGCGGCACGAGAGATGCTACAGGTGACTATAGCGACGAATGAATAGAAACGAACTCCTCGATCAGCTTACCGAAGACATCCTCGCCCATGTGATGCGCGGGTCGTTTCCCGAGCGTGAACTGGCGCAGTCGATTAAACCGGAGCAGTTGGACGATCGATTCGAGGAGTACGAACTGCTACTCGACCTCCATTTCATTCTCAAATCGGATGTGGTCTCGTTCGTGAGGGATCTCTCGAAACATCTTCGAAGCATTCGAACGGAGACGCAAACGACATCACGAACGCGGCGTGGCACTGTTGACGGGCGAATCAACTGGGGAGCGACCATCAAGAAACGCTACTCCGAACATCCTCGAGACGCGTCGATCTTCGTCTGTGACAACCGATCGGTGGACTACGATATCCCCGAAAATATCGTTCTCAAACGACTGATCTCAGTCATTCACACGACGATCCGAGAAGCAGAAGAGTATCTCCGGGGCGAGTACGAGTGGGTCCAAGAGACATGGAAAGGCAACGAGAACCTCATCGACGAATTACAGCAAATCGTCGAACGAAACGTCCACGTTCGTCGGATTCGCGACCCGGACACCTACGAGCCGACCGAGCGGATGCTTACGACCGCTGCCGATTCGCGACAGGCGGTCTACCGCGAGGCTGCGTCGCTGCTCAAATCTCGAGAACGGCTCTACGAGGGTGACCCGGACGAGATCAGGAAACTGCTCGATGAAACGGCAATTGCGCCCGACGATCAGGATTCACTCTTCGAACTGTACGTCCTCTTTCGGTTCGTCGCGACACTCGAGCGACTCCAAGAGAGCCAGCCCGAGTTCAAGACGATTGCAACGGGTCGCCAGGAGGTGGCCCGTTTCGATGGTGACAAAGAGATTGCCCTCTATCACGACGATTCCGCATCCGATCGAAACCTGTCGTTCGTCGCGGTTCCGGATGAAGATCAGGAGGAACTCTCTCGAACAGACGAAGTACAGCTTACAGCAAAAGATATCGCGAGCGATTACTTCGATCGTGACTGCCGAAATCAGACGGGTCGTCCCGACGTTATCGTCCTCGAGATCATCTCCGAAGCAGACGATCAGCACGAGTATCTGATCGTGGAAGTGAAAAATAGTACCAACACGGACACGATTCGTCGCGGAATCAAGGAAACGCTGGAGTATCTCGCGTTTCTTCGGGTTAACGAAGACTACGTCTTCGGTCGTGACGACGGGAACTACTTCGGCTCGGGGTGGAACGGACTGCTGGTCGTCCAAGATCTCGAGGACGATACTGCATCGCTCGAATCCCAGTCCGAAAACCCAGTCACGATCCTTCAAGCAGATGAGTTGGAAGATCAGTTAGCGGTTGTGTTACGTGAGATCCTATAGCGTCGCTCGGGTTGTCGTTTTCTGTAGTAGACCGGACTCGAGTTCGTACAGCGACTGCAGTTCGGCCAGCGCGTCGCTGGCGGCCGCGTCGCACTCCCATTCGTCTCGTTCCTGAATTCGCTCGTCGAGATAGTGCCCGGAGAAGAGGTTCGAATTCGTGTACGGACGATCCGACAGCGTCGCCTGACTCATGATACCTGCCACCTCGAATTGTCACGTGAAGAAACTGCTGGTAGCGGGGCCGCTCGAGGCACCGCCTCCCGACGACGGAGTCGATCCCGACTGGATTTCGGGAGCCGACGCTCGAGCGTCATCGCATCGTTCGGGGCGGTGGAGCCACGACCGTCCCCCGACGACGGTTCACAACTCAGGATCTGTAACGGGTGGGAGGTTTACCAGTGGTTCCCGTGATATGAAACTGATGTCAACTCGAGAAGTCGAACTCTAAAGTACGGTTGGCGGGCTCACGGCGAAAGGGAAACTCCACACGTTGAGCGTGTGGTTCATTCTCGCGCTCCGGTTGATGATCGGGCTCGCGTTCCTCCAGAGCGGCGTCGACAAGGTCCTCTCGGGCGGGTTCTCCGCGAGCGGCTATCTACAGAACGCACCGCCGGCGAACGGCAGTCCCGTCGCGGACCTCTTCGTTTCGATGGGGAACACGCCCTGGTTCGTCGACTTCGTAAACATCGCCGTGCCGTGGGGAGAGGTCCTCATCGGACTCGGGGTACTCCTCGACGCGATGACCCGGCTCGCAGCGTTCTTCGGCGCGTTCATGATGCTGCTCTTCTATCTCGGGAACTGGGACGTCGCCCACGGCTACATCAACGGCGACTTCGCGTACATGCTCGTGTTCCTCTCCGTTGCCGCCTTCGGTGCCGGCCGAATATTCGGACTCGATCGATACATCGAATCGTACGAAATCGACGGGCAGCCCCTCGTCGAGCGGTACCCGTGGACTCGGTATTTCCTCGGGTGACCCGTCCCGAACTGCGAATCGTCGTCGCCGCCGACCGCTATCGCGGCTCCGACCCGATGCGCCGCGTGGCGAGGACAGCGACGCGACGACGCGCCGGGTTGCCGGATCGCCGAACGTGGATGCTGTCGCGGTTTCGATCGATCGCTGCTCGCCGAGCCCCTTCTCGAGACAGTGAACGCCGGTAGAAGTAGAATCGAAGGGTCGTCGGTCCTCAGTCGTCGGCCGTCTCAGCGTCGGCGTCCTCGCCCAGTAGTTCCTCGCGGTGCTCGTCGAGCAGCGGCGCGCGACCGCGGGGCTCGGGGTTCGTCTCGCTCATCTTGATCGGATTGCCCGCAATCTCGACGTCCCTATCGGCTCCGGGCTGTTCGACCGGCACGAGCATATCCCGCGCGTAGACGTGCGGATCGTCGAAGATTTCTTCGGTCGTCTGCACCGGCGCGGCGGGGACGCGACCCTCGAGTTTGCCGACGAGTTCGTCGTTGGTCAGGTCGGCGGCCCACTCGGCGAGTTCGGCTCGGAGCGCGTCGCGATTCTCGAGTCGCTCCGGCGTCGTCGGATACGCCTCGGCGAGGTCTTCGCGGTCCATCACGTCGCAGAGTTCCGCCCAGTGGTTGTTGTTGAACGCGGCGATGACGGCGTAGCCGTCGTCAGTCTCGAAGGCGTTGTAGGGAAAGAGCGTGGGGTGGGAGTTGCCCCGACGAGTGGGGGCCTCGCCCGTGTACGACTGCTGGTAGACGGCGCGCTCGGTGAAGCTGAGCATCGAGTCGTACATGGCGGTGTCGACGTACTGGCCCTCGCCGGTCTGCTCGCGGTGGTTGACCGCCGCCAGAATGCCGATGCAGTTCAGCGTCGCCGTAAAGAGGTCGCCGACGCCGGGCCCGGTCTTCGTCGGCGGGCCGTCGGGCTGTCCGGTGGTCTCCATGACGCCGCCCAGCGCCTGCGCGATGAGGTCGAAAGAGGGCTGGCCCTGCCGTTCCGTCTCGCCGGTCCGCGGGTCGCCAAAGCCCCGAATCGAGGAGTAGATGAGATCGGGGTTGTGCTCTTTCAGCGTCTCGTAGCCCAGATCGTACTTCTCCATCGTCCCCGAGCGGTAGTTCTCAACGACGACGTCGGCCTCCTCGATGAGCGAGAGGAAGTTCGCGCGGTCCTCGTCGTCGCCGAGGTTCAGTTCGATGCTCTTTTTGCCGCGGTTGACGCTCTGGAAGTAGCCCCCGTAGGCTTCTTCTTCGGGGTCGTCGACGAACGGCGGGTTCGACCGGATCATGTCGCCACCGGGTCGTTCGATCTTGACGACGTCCGCGCCCAGGTCCGCGAGCAGCATCGTACAGTACGGCCCGGCGAGCACCTGGGTCAGATCCACGACGCGAAGGTTCGAGAGTGCTCCCATGTCTGTACGCCCCCCTTTCCAAACCAGTACCAAAACCCTTACCATCGATCATGTAGTTGTTTCCCGGTACCATTCCTCATGTTAATATCCGCCATAGAGACGCTGTTAGGATCCTTAAGGAATATTATCATGGAAGATCATTAGGTTTATAGGCCGGTCTCTCATGGTTGCGACTACGATGTCCCAAACGGTCGTCCTCGGCGTGATCGGCTCAGATGCCCACGTCGTTGGCATCACAATCTTAGAGCAAGCCTTCAGTGCAGCCGGCTTCGATGTCGTGAACCTCGGCGTCCAGACCTCCCAGGAGGACTTCGCCGAGGCCGCAGTAGCGCACGACGCGGAGGCCGTACTGGTCTCCTCGCTCTACGGCCACGCCGAGCAGGACTGCCAGGGATTCCACAGTGTCCTCGAGGACGCGGGCGTCGACGCGGTCAGCTACATCGGCGGCAACCTCGCCGTCGGACAGGACGAGTTCGAGCAGACCCGGAAAACGTTCCGAGAGCTCGGATTCGACCGCGTCTTCGATTCCGAAACCGATCCCGAAGACGCGATCGCCGCGCTCCACGAAGACCTCCAGATCAAACCGACGGAGTCGGAACGGGCGACTATCAGTTCGTAGATGTCTAGATGATACGAGACGAACGCATTCCATCCGACGAGCTACGGCGTATCGACGAAGAGATCCGATCTGACTGGCACACGGGCGAAGACGTCGACTTCGAGGACGCCATCGCGTACCACGAGTCGCTGCCCGACCACAAGCGATTCGCCGACGTCCTCGAGTCGGCCGACAAACCCCTTCTCCAGCCGCGAGCCGGGGTGCCCCGGCTCGACGACCAGATCGAACTCCTTCGATACCTCCTCGAGGAGGGCCAGGCGGATCTCCTCCCGACGACTATCGACTCGTACACGCGTGACAATGAGTACGAGAAGGCCCAGCAGGGCCTCGACAAGGCCCTCGAGACGGGCGACGACACCCTGAACGGCTTCCCGGCCGTCAACCACGGGGTAGACGGCTGTCGCGAACTGATCGACGCGGTCGACGCGCCGATCGAAGTGCGCCACGGCACCCCGGACGCTCGGCTGCTCGCCGCGATCACCTTCGCCGGCGGTTTCCAGAGCTTCGAGGGCGGCCCGATCTCCTACAACATTCCGTACACGAAACGCCACGGGCTCGAGGAGACCATCGAGAAGTGGCAGTTCGTCGACCGGCTGGCGGGAGCCTACACCGAACGCGGCGTGCGGATCAACCGCGAGCCGTTCGGGCCGCTCACCGGCACCCTCGTCCCGCCGTCGATCGCGATCGCGATCATGATCGTCGAGGGGAAGTTAGCAGCGACGCAGGGCGTGCGCTCGATCACGCTCGGCTACGGTCAGGTCGGCAACATCGTTCAGGACGTGGCCGCCCTACACGCGCTCAAGAAGTTAGGCAACGAGTATCTGCCCGACGAGGTCGTCGTCACCACCGTCTTCCACGAGTGGATGGGCGGCTTCCCGCCGGATGAGGCTCGTGCGAACGGCGTCATCAGCTTCGGCGGCATGACCGCCGCCATCGCACAACCGGACAAGGTCATCACCAAGTCACCCCAGGAGTTCCAGGGGGTGCCGACCATGGAGGCCAACTCGGCCGGTCTGCGCACGACGCGTCAGGTCATCGACATGGCGATCGAACAGCAGATCGACATCGACGGCATCGAGGAGGAACAGGACCTCATCGAACGCGAGACCCGCTGTCTGATGGACTCTATCTTCGAGCACGGCGACGGCGACGTCGTCCAGGGAACGCTCAAGGCCTTCGACTCCGGTGCGCTCGACGTCCCCTTCGCACCCAGCGACAGCGCGGCAGGTGCCGTCCTGCCCGCGCGGGACGACGACGGTCGCGTCCGCATCTTCGAGTGGGCCGACCTCGAGATGGACGAGGACATCAAGGAGATTCACCGCGCCCGACTGTCCCAACGCGCGGACACCGAAGGGCGCGAGCAGTCGTTCCGGATGGTCGCGGACGACGTCGACGCGATCAGCGACGGCAAACTCATCGGCCGACCGCAGGGTGACGCCTCACCATGAACATTACAGGAATATACGCAACGCCCGGCTACTCCGGGTTCTTCTTCGACGACCAGCGCGCGATCAAGCAGGGAGCGGAACACGACGGCTTCACCTACGAGGGCGAGCCGGTCACCGACGGCTTCGATGAGATTCGCCAGGCCGGCGAGTCGATCATCGTCGACATCGAACTCGCCGACGGCACCGTGGTCCGGGGCGACTGCGCCGCGGTCCAGTACTCCGGTGCCGGCGGGCGCGACCCGCTGTTCAAAGCCGAGGAGTACGCCCCCGTCATCGAGGGTCCCGTCGCCGACGAACTCGAGGGCCGGGATGCGACCGAGTTCCTCGACAACGCCGAATTGCTCGAGGAGATGGAAGTTGACGGCGACCGACTCCACACGGCGATCCGCTACGGCGTCTCGCAAGCGCTGCTCGCTGCGGCTGCTGAAGCCGAGAAGACGACGCAGACGGACGTCATGGCAGATGCGCTGGGCACCGAGCCCGCGACGGAGCCGGTGCCGGTCTTCGGCCAATCCGGCGACGACCGCTACAACAACACCGAGAAGATGTTCGTCAAGGGCGTCCCCGTTTTGCCCCACGCGCTCATCAACAGCGTCGAGAAGATCGGCGAGAACGGCGAGGTCCTCCTCGAGTACGTGGAGTGGCTCGTCGAGCGCTCCCAGGAGCTGGGGCCCGAGGGGTACGACCCTCGCTTCCACATCGACGTCTATGGCATGATCGGCGAGATTTTCGGCGCGCCCTACGACCGCGACGAAGTGGTCGACTACTTCGCTGCGCTCGAGGAAGCCGCAGCCCCCTACCCGATTCAGATCGAGGGGCCGATGGACGTCGGCGACCGGGCCGACCAGATCGATGCCATGGTCGAGCTCCGCGAGGGGCTCGACGCTGCCAACGTCGACGTCGATATCGTAGCCGACGAGTGGTGTAACACCTTCGAGGACGTGCAGGCGTTCGTCGACGCGGGCGCGGCCGACCTCGTGCAGGTCAAGACGCCCGACCTGGGCGGGATCCACCGAAGCGGACAGGCGGTCCGCTACTGCGATGGGACAGACACCCGCGCCTACCTCGGGGGCACCTGTAACGAGACGGAGACCTCCGCACGTGCCTGCGCCCACGTCGCGCTCGCGACGAACGCCGCGCAGGTGCTCGCAAAGCCCGGTATGGGCTTCGACGAGGGGTACATGATCGTCGAAAACGAGATGCGACGGACGGTCGCCCGACGGAAACGAAAACAGTTACCAACTGATGCAGAGACGGACGAGGTGACTGCAGATGACTGATTGGACCGATCCGGACACGTTCGCACAGGTGCTTGAGGACGTCGAGACCAAAGAGAAGGGCAACTGCTTCGAGGACTTCGAGGAGGGGGACGTCATCGAACACGACCCCGGCCTTACGCTCAGCCAGTTCGGCAACGAGTCCTGGATGAGTCAGACCCTGAACCACGACCCCGCCTACTGGCGGAGCGACGCTGCCGCGGAACGCGGCTTCGACGAACCGCCGGTTCACCCCGACTATCTCACCGCAGCCACCCTCGGCATCACCGTCGAGGACTTGAGCGAGAAGGGAGGCTACTTCCTCGGCCGCACCGACGTCCGGTTCCCCACCGCACCGGTCTATACGGGCACCGAACTCCACGTCGAGAGCGAGGTCGTCAACCGCGCGACCTCGAGTTCCCGACCCGAGTACGGCATCGTCTCCTGGCGCACCCGCGGCAAGGACGCCGAAACTGGCGACGTGCTCTGTTCGTACGAGCGGACGAACATGATCCCGCGCCGCGAGCCGATGGCGACGGACGGAAGCGGTGAGCGAACCGACGGTTCGCGATCCTCGTCGGAGCTGCGCTCCGACGGTGGTGCCGCAACCGCCGAGGACGACGGCGACGACGGCCCCGAACTCCCCGAGGAGTTCATCGCGCCCGAGGGCGGCTACTTCGAGGACTTCGTCGACGCGCTCGAGGAAGCCGACGACGAGAACGCCGCCGTCGCCTACCGCCACGAGCGCGGCCGCACACAAGACGACGTGACCGTCGCCTCGCTACCGCTTTCGACGCTCAACACGGCCAAACAGCACCACAACGTCGACGTAATGAGCGACTCGCCGTCGGGCAGTATCGTCACCTACGGCGACGTAACTCGATCGACCGCGCTGGGCCATGCCCGCTCGGACGAAGAAACCTGGCGCGAGGTCGGCTTCGACGACGAATCGTTCCACACGTTCGTCGCCGTCGGCGACACCGTCTACGCCTTCACGCGTGTTCTCGAAGCCGACGACGACGCCTCGAGCGAGGAGGCGGGAACGGTCACCTTCGAACACATCGCGTTCAACCAGGACGACGAACCCGTCTACTCCGGAACCCGAACCGCGGAGATTCGAAAGCGTTCTAACTAACACGAACGACCATCACAGACGACCGCAGACAATCGCGACTTCAGACAGATACACATGACCGACGACATCCGACTCTGCCGTACGTTCCAGACCGCACCGGCCGCCGTTCCGAAAGACGACTCGGCGAAGTACCTCGTCTCCGCCCTCGAGGCGGAGGGGTTCCAGGCCCCCGACTGGCTCGTCCCCGACATGGAAGACGGGACGGCACCGGACATGAAAGCCGAGGGCCTCGAGAACACCATCGAGAAGGTTCCCGAGTACGACTTCCCCGGCGAGATCTGGCCCCGCGTCGAGTGGAGCTACGAGGACGAGGAGTACTGTGACAAGGGGCGCAACCAGATCGATCGCCTCGTCGGCGAAATCGGCGACGAGATCGACGGCGTCGTCGTCCCCAAGGTCGGCCGCCTCGAGGACGTGAAACGCGCCGCCGAGGTCGTCGCCGAAGCCGAGGCCGAACACGGCTACGACGACGGTTCGATCGGCCTCTCGATCATTATCGAGACCGGCCGCGCCCGGTCGGATCTGCGCGAGATTTCCAAGTTCGGCGAGGACTCCCGACTCACTGCGCTCGTCTTCGGGCCCGTCGACTACGCCGCCGAACTCGGCGGCCGCGACCTCGGCGACGGCATGCCACGCTGGGACGGCCTGCTCGAGGCCCTCTCGAACGAGTCCAGCGCCGCAGACCTGCTCTCGATCGGCGGTCCCTTCGATGACCTGTTCAAAGAGCGCGCCGGCCTGACCTACTACAACGCGGACGCCTACGCGGATCAAGTCGAACACGAAGCGCAACTCGGTCTCGACGGCTCCTGGTCGCTGTACCCCAAGCAGACGATTCAGGCCAACACCGTCCACATGCCGACGCCCGAGGAACTCGAGCGCGACGTCCACAAGATCGAGCGCTTCAACGAGGCCAAACGCGAGGGCACCGGCGCGGTCACCATCGACGGTCAGATGGTCGACGAGGCCACCTTCAAGAACTTCCGCAACACGGTCCAGCAGGTCCGTGCGATCGACGACATCCGACCCGAACAGACCGAAGAGTACTACGATGCAGAACTGCTCGACCGGGCGCGCGACCTCGAGCTGTCCTACCGCTGAGCAGTCGCCGTTCACGTGCGTTTTCGAATTTTTCGGTTGCGACCTGTCTCGAGTAGCTTACGGCGAACACTGAGCTCGCCGGGAGACCGTCTCCCCGACGCATCGATTGCCACACATGGTGTTCAGTTATTGGAGACCATTCGTCAATAATTATTTACTATTTCCGTAAGTACTAATAATGTAATATATCCGTACAAGCCACACCTACGGCGCACGTTCCGCTACAGGCGGTCGAGTTCGCGCATAGTCCATTAATTACGTTCATCGTCGGTCTCGTTGCAGTCGTCGCGTTGCTAGTGTGGCTCGACCTCCCGACGTTCATCGGATTGAGTATGGCGGCGTTCACCGTCGCCGTCGTCAACACGGTCTTCGTCGCTGACTTCAGCGCCGCCGATGCCGGCTCTCGAGTTGCGACTGCGTTTGGAGAGAACATGGGCGGGATCGGGATCCCGATCCTGATGGCAGCAGTCATCGGCAAATCGATGCTCGAGAGCGGGGCGGCCCAGCAGATCATCCAAGGTTTCCAGAACGTCCTCGGCGAGTCCAACTCGGACATCTCCCTGCTCGGGAGTAGTTCCTTCCTGGCCGTGCCCGTCTTCTTCGACAGCATCTTCTACCTCATGGCACCCCTCACCGGCCAACTCGAGGTCCACACCGCCTACCTCGTGATGGTGATCGGCGCGGGCGCCAATATCTTCTCGTGGTACAACGATTCTGGCTTCTGGCTGGTGAAGGAAACCGGCGGGCTCACGCAGGGCGAGACGCTCCGGACGTGGACCGTCCTGACGACGATCATCTCCGTCTCCGGGCTACTCACGAGCCTGCTACAGTCGACGATCTTCCCGTTCGCATAACTCCGGAGCGGGTTCTGGAATTTCGTCATCGGGGAGTTGGAACGCACCGGCCAGGGGCTGCCAACAGTTCGAAAGAAGCGGTATTCACTCTGGCCCCAGTACGTCCCCGACCCCAGTACGTTCACCGAGACTCCAGTGCATCCGTCGCTCACGGAGACAGATATTTATGGTTTGGTAACATGGAACGATGCGTATCGCTATGAAATCGTGCCACAGCTGTCAGGCGGTCATCGACGAGTACCTCTTGGATAAACAACTCGAACCCCTGCGCGACCTCACAGTTGACGACTTCAATGTCTGTGCGGACTGTGCGACCATCGTTGCGGATGCGTGCGTGAAATGCGGCAGCGCGGTGTACGTCCCCCGAAGCGAATCCGTCACCCCCGATTACTGCCCAGCGTGTCGCGCCGACCTCATCGACCGCACCGGCCACGATCCCGGCTGGAATTGCGACCTGACGTCTCCCTGATCGGTACCCCACCTCTCAAACGATATTTCTCCGGTACAGTCGTTCAGCAGACAGCCATCGGTCTCGAGAAATGTACTCGACTACCGTCTGGAAGTACTTCTAACGAAATTTGCTACAATCCCCTCGGAAATCGGATTCAATCCACATCGGCTCGCTGTTACTCACAGCATTGTTCGCGACAGCAACGGTGGGGATGAGATTTGAACCACGGTCGTTCCACTCGCTCCGCTCGCTTCACTCCCTGATTCAAATCCCTCCGTTTCGTTTTCCGCTCGAGAGACTCCTCACTCCGTTCGTCGTATTCTCTCGCGGAAAACGGTGGGGATGGGATTTGAACCCATGAGGCTTGGAGGCCACCTGCTCTCAAGGCAGGCGCGTTAGGCCGCTCTGCCACCCCACCTCGCTCTCCGCTTTGCTGCACGTTCCAAAAGGGTTGTCGGTCTATTCGCGCTCGAGTCCGCCGTCCTCCCCGACTCGAATCCCCAGTTCGTCCACGAGCGTCGCCGTCGCCTCTGCACCCGGTCGCTCGGCGGCCCGCCGGGCCTCGAGCCCCGCAACGGTCGCCCGAAGCCCTGCAGCCGTCGCCACGGTGGGAAGCATCGGGGCGAACCCGACGCTGAGGCCGTCGTCGGCCGCGCGTCGGGCCAACGTCGACAGTTCGGGCGTCGCGTACGCGTCGGTGAAGTCGATCGGTTCCGAAAAGCCCGCGAAGTAGGTGCTGCCCTCATCGGACGGACCGAGTACCACATCGTGACGGCGCAACGACATCGCTGCCCCGTCGATCTCCGTCCGAGTGACCAGCGGCACCGTCGGCTCGAGCACCCCCACGCTCTGAACCCCTTCGCGCTCGAGGAGGTGCGTGACGGTGTTTCCGATCCGGGCCGATCGGCTCGAGCCGACCTGGCGCTCGAATCGGACCGCCGCGTCCTCCCCAAGCGCATCGAGGGCGAGTGCCCGGACCTCCGCTTCGGGGTCACCGCCGGCGTACGCCTCGGGCAGGGTCGCTTCGTCGCGGTAGTTGAGCAGGAGGTCGCCGCCGCTCGAGGTGACACTCCAACAGACATCGGCGACGGCGGCCTCGTAGAGCGAGACCGCCTCGGCGTCGGAGAGCGGCGACTCCTCGACGAGCGACGAGAGGACCAGTCCCTCCCGCGGCGGATCGACCGGGACGACGACTATCATGTGTCGTACTCCGGACGCGCGGTCCTTGAACGCGGCGCTTCCGAGGGGAAGCGGGCCGAATACGACTCCGAAATGGGGGAGAATTATAGTGTCGGAGCGTCTCCGAGCCGGTATGGACGAACGATCGATCGCCGGTCTGCTCGCGACGCTCGTGATCGCGGCGCTGGCAGTCCTCGGCCTCGTCGGATTCGGAAACGGCTACCTGACCAACACCACCGGCCAGTACTTCGCCTCGACGATCGGCGCGCTCGTCGTCGGCGTTCTCACCGTGGGGGCGCTGATCGCTCTGGGCGTCGGCCCGAGGCGCTGGCGCGAAAATCCGTACTGGTAGCGAACGCCGTCGACACAGATAGCATCGCCCCCGTTCTCCCCGCTTATCGTCCCTGCCGCCCCTTCGTCTGCCGATAGTCCGACGCCATCAGCTCCGCGAAGGCCTCGAGCCACGCCTGCGTCTGCTCGTCAGTCTGCTCGCGCGGATCAATCATCGGGACCAGTTCGAAGCCGCGACCGCGAATCCGCGTCGCGTGATCGTCGGGGAGCACGAGCTCGTCGGCTGGAGTCGTCGTATATTCGACGCCGAGTTCCGTCAGCGCCCGGTCGCCAACGGGAACGAGTATTTCGGGGTTGATCATCCGAATTTCCGCGTTGAGATAGGGCTCGCAGTTACCGGTCTCCTCGTCGGTCGGGCGACGATCAGGGTCGCGACAGCGAGTCAGGTTCGTCAGATAGACGTTCCCGAGTTCGGGTTCGTCCGCGGGCGAGTCGACGGCACAGAGGCCCAGCCGCTCGAGCATCCGTCGCAGCCCGCCGTCACCGTCGCTGCCGCCCTCGCCGGCGAACGGGACGCCCATCTCGTCCGCGTGGGCCGTCGGCCGCTCCCCTACGAAGAGGAAGTCAGCGCCGACGTCGCCGTAGCCGTGGACGACCTGCGTGCGCGTCTCACAGAGCGCCGGACAGTTCCGACACTCCTCGTCCATGCCGTACGGGTTCGCTCGAGACCGTTGATTCGCGTCCACACTCGTGTCTCGAGCGGTGGGACCAAAAACGACGCGCTGACATCCGTCGTTCGGAGCGAGCCGTGAGTCGAGACGGTTTAGCGACCGAGGCCGCCGCGATCGTTGACCTCGAGGATGAACTTCACGTTGCGGACGATCTCCTCGGGGGTGGTCTCCTCGCCCTCATCGTAGAGGTCGCTGGTCCGATAGAGAATGTTCGCGAGTTGTTTGCGCTCGCTCGTCTCGCCGCGAACATCGTCGGCGACTTCGCGGAGGAACTCGACGCGCTCGGGATCGGGGTCAAACTCCTCGGCAGGGGCAGTGTCTGCCTCACTCTCGTCGGCAGGGGCAGTCTCCTCTCCACTCCCGTCGTCACCGCCGACTGTCATCGATCGGGCGAGGCTGCCTCGTTGCGTCGGCTCTGGGAGATAGCCTGGCGGTGGACGATCCCGGTATTGTTGGCGACGTTCTCGGTGATCGTCCGCAGGGCGTCGCTGGTGCCGTCGCCGTCTTTGAGCACCGTTGGCTTCCCGCCGTCGCCGCCCTCGCGGACGGCCGGATCGAGCGGGATCGAGCCGAGGAAGGGGAGTTCCTGTTCCTCGGCGAAGTCCTCGCCGCCGCCGGAGCCGAAGATGTCGTGTTCGCCGCCACAATCGGGGCAGGCGAACGTCGACATGTTCTCGGCGATGCCGAGCACGACGGTGTCGTGTTTGGCGAACATCTCGAGGCCCTTCCGGGCGTCGTCCAGCGCGACGTCCTGTGGGGTCGTGACGATGACCGCGCCGGTGACGGGCATGGTCTGGAGCATCGTTAGCTGGGTGTCGCCGGTCCCCGGCGGGAGGTCGACGACGAGGTAGTCGAGGTGGCCCCATTCGACGTCCTCCGTCAGCTGGGTGATGACCTTGTGGACCATCGGACCGCGCCAGATGACGGGGTCGTCCTCGCCGGTGAGGAAGGCCATGCTCATCAGCTTCACGCCGTACTTCTCGGGCGGCACGAGGGTCTCGTCTTCGGTGGCCATCGGCGGCTCGTCGGCGTCGACCATCCGCGGCACGTTCGGCCCGTAGACGTCGGCGTCGAAGAGGCCGACGCGGGCACCCAGCTGCGAGAGCCCGGCGGCGAGGTTGACCGCGACGGTCGACTTGCCGACGCCGCCCTTTCCGGAGGCGACGGCGATGACGTTCTTGACGTTCGGCAGTACCTGTTCCTCGCTGGTGAGATCGTCGCGGTCGGGCACGCTCGCGGTGAGGTCCGCCTCGAGGCCCTCGGCGGTGAGTACCTCGCGTACCTCCGCAGCGATGTCGCTCTCGCTTGGCGAGTAGGGGGCACCCAGTGCGAGATCGATATCGACCTGATCGCCGTCGACGGTGATGTCGTTGACCAGCCCGAGCGACACGATATCGTCGCCGAGTTCCGGATCTTCGACCGTCCGGAGGCGGTCGCGAACGGCGGATTCGTCCATGACGATAGGTATTTCCCAGCGTCGAAAAGGGTTGTGTTCCCACCTTTTTGCTTCGCTCGCGTTGTTCGAAAAGAGGTGGACGGTCATTCGCACCTGGCTTACGGGCTCACGCCCGTGAGTAGAGAGCGGTGAGCGAGCGACGCGAGCGAACCCGACGAGAAAAAGGTACGTATAGACGAAGGCGTTTCTGTGTAAAAACAGTGATTGAGAGTCTCTGCGCAACGATGTGAACAATGTTCCAATTCGACAATTAAGGTATCAGTCCCAAGAGAGCAACAAGGGGAACACCGTCAGAACCCTCCGCCAGTGATGAGTGTCGTAAAGTCTCGAATGGACAGGATCGCGAGGACAATCGCAAGTAGTACAAGCAGTGCATTGACGCTGTTTAGCCGTCTAGAATTGGTATGCTCACCCATCGTCTCGCGGTCGTTAACCGCCCAGAACAGCAGGATGGCTGCGATCGGTAGTGCGAAGATTCCGTTGTACATCGGAAACAGGATCACCATGTCGACGACCGACAAATCTAGCCACCAGCTCACCAGTGGCGAGAAGACGCCGATCCCGGTCAGTCCCGCGAACAGGACGTTGAACAATCGATCCCCCTTCTGAACCGAGTAACCTGCAGCCTGCGGAATGATGTATGCTGGCGTCCACATGATCGGGATGATGCTGTTGAACGCCGCGGCGACCACGCCGCCGACGAACAGCACCATCGCCCACGTTCCGAGTATTTCAACCAGCGCCTCTCCCGGCGTGATGAACGACTCGAGTTCGGTGTAGCCCATCGGACGCAGTAGTGCCGCTGCGGCGATCAGGATCGCGACCGTCGTGATCCCGCCGACGGCGTAGCCGATCGCCAGATCCGTCCGGACCTCCGGGAGGTCGCTCTCGTCGGTCCAGCCCTTGGTATGGACGAGAATCGATTCCAGGAAGAAGTTCGGCCACAGTGCGGTCGTCCCGAGCAGTCCCGCGGCCATCGCCAGCGCACCCAGTGTGTCCGTTCCCGGTACGAACCCGGTCGCAACACTGCTCGGGTCAGCGCCGCTCGGCAGGGCGACGATCACGAAGATGACCATCAGCGAGAGCATCATCGCGATCATCATGTTCTCGACGGTGTCATAACGTAGCAGTCCGACACCGATCGCGGCGAACGTCGTAAGTACGGCGAGGGGCTGCCAGGCGACGGCGCCCCCGAGCAGGAAGGAGAGACCAGCGCCGACAGCGGCGACCAACCCGAGCGTCCAGGCGATACAGCCAATCGACAGGAAGAGTGCGATCATTGTCGCCAGTGGTCGACCCAGTTTTTCGCGAGTGAACACCATCAGTGACGTTCCGTGAATGCCCAACCGAGCGCTCATGTCCTGAGCGATAAATCCGAGTCCCGCTGCACCCACGGCGGCCCAGAGCAGCGTGTATCCGTGCATAACGCCTGCTTGGCTGGCGATGAACACCGAACCAGAGCCGAAGTAACTGGCGACCATCACGAACGCCAGCCCGTACTTCTGCGTGAATCCGGTCACGTCCTGCAACGGAGTGAAGTTCTTCGTACTCATCTGCAGCTACTGGTTTTCCGCCGGTCAATACGCAACAACGAGTGGAATCCGATACACGCCCACGTTCTTCCTCGAAACCGTACACTCTGTGATCTGATTGTGTCTATCATACTACTGGATTCGATCAACTATCCCGCCTATTTCGCTCGCGACAACAGCGTCTCTGGCGCTACTGAGCGCGTCTGCTGCCACGGCGCTAGTAGCTACCCGTACTGCAATACTGTTCGACCACTAGACGGTCCGAATACCGACTAAAACGGGATTGGAATACAGCATTACTAGCTAAAGAAGAGGGATAAGCCTTGGCAAGTGGTGAAAAGGATTCCATCTGAGAACGTATCCTGAACAACGGCTACCACGTCGACATCTCACCGATAGTTTCGATCGGTTCGTTGCGGTCGTCGACGTGGAACTCGAGTGACCGGCAAACGGACGCTCTCAGGTTCCGGTGTCCGACCGACGACTGCCACGTTTCGACGTTTCAGGCTGATATCAACGCTTCCGCGGATATCGCACGACGGGTTGGCCCGTGGTGAGAGAGCGTCCCGCCTGACGAGGCGGAACGCGATGACTCGCCTCGGGATAGGAGTCGCGGTGACACGGCCACGACTCCGATCGAGACGGCAGAGCCGTCTCGTGGTCACGAAAGACGCGGAGCGTCTTTCGAACGACACCGTGAGAAGAGCGTCCCAGCGCAGATGTCGCTCACGACAGTTCGAGAGTCGGAACTCTCTGCCAGCGTTCATGAGACCGTCGGTCTCGTGCAGCCCGCCAGAACCGAACGTTCTGGAGACGACGACTGACTGGTATTCACCATCTGTGAAGCCTCGCCGTCGTCGGGTTCCACCCGACTGTGTGAGTCAGCGTCGCTCCCGCTCCGTTTACGGCGAGGAGGTTGTCACGCGTTGAAATCGAATCGCGGCCCACCGTACATTGGCGGATCGGGCTCGAGTTCCACTCCCTGCTCGTAGCGCACGAAATTGAGATAGAACGGGCGGCCACAGCCCTCGATAGGCTCTCCCTCGAGGTCGGTGACGGGGCCGTCCTCGCCGCAGACGAACTCGATCCCGTCGGCCGACTCCCGTTCGGGATCGTCCGGGCTCGCGTACTCCCAGCCCGGCTGGCGGACCGTCGTGACCGATCGGTCCGCCAGATCCGGCGGCCGCTCGAGGTTGACCATGGCGTTGCAGTGCGGACAGGTGTATCGGACGGTGACAGTCATCGGCGGCTCTAGGGGCCTCGAGGATGTAAGCCTGCGGGCATCGGTGGCTGTTCGAGTACTCGACCGCAGGGCCGATCCCCGTACGAGGTCCCGAACCGTTTACACGATAGCGTCCGCACGGACGGCTATGACCGAGTTCGACCCCGAGAAGTTCGAGGAGAAGTATGTTTACTACTTCGAGGAACTCGAGGAGGCGTACTCAGCGGCGTATCAGCAGTTACACGGCCAATACGATTCGGCGGTACTCCGTGCCATCGACCAGCAGGTGCTGAGCGAGAGCGAACCGTTCTACGAGGGGAGCGCGGAGCATCGCTCCGCGACCGATTCGAGCGGGCATAGCCCGCGAGAACATGATGGCGAGTTCCGCGTCGAACTCCCGGAAAATCCGCGAGACCGGGTCGGCGCGGTGGCCGATCACGAACAGTTCGAGCCCGTCCTCGAGGCGTTCGTCGACCGAATCGAGGTCGAACTTCGGCGAATTTTCGAGTTCGACGAGACCGCGTGACGGCACCCTCTCGAACGACGGGCGACGGGACGGTTGCGGGCACCCGGAACACCTTTTGCGCTGACGGGAAACCATGCGAGTATGATCGACGAGACGGCCGAGGAAATTCGGGAGATGCAGACGCACAGTTCCTCGGTGGTTGCTGTCCACGCGGTCCAGGCCCTCGAGGAGCTTGTCGAGCGCGAATTCGCGACCGTCGAGGAGTACGTCCGCGCGCTCGAGCGCAACGGCTCCGTGTTGCGACGGGCGAACCCCTCACACGCCTCGCTGCAAAACGCCGTCCGGGAGGTCGTCGACGACGTGGCCGACGCCGAGCCCGACAGCGTCGAGGACGCTCACCGACTCACGAGCAAGAAGATCGACGAGGTCGTCTCGCGGATCGAGTCCGGCAAGCGGCTGGCCGCCGAAAACGCCGTCGATCACCTCCCGGACGGCGCGACGCTGCTGACACACGACTACTCTTCGACGGTGATCCAGGCCCTCGAGCAGGCGACCGCGGCCGGCAAGACGTTCGAGGTCTACGTCACCGAGGCCCGACCGCGCTATCTCGGGCGCAAGACCGCACGGACACTCGCCGAGATGGACCGCGTTGAAACGACGCTGCTCACCGACAGTGCCCACGGGGTCTACCTCGAGGAGTGCGACCGGGTTATCGTCGGCATGGACTGCATCGTCGACGAGACGCTGTATAATCGCGTCGGCACCTTTCCGATCGCGTCGACGGCCGCCCGACTGGACGTGCCGGTGACCGTCCTCGGCTCGGCCTCGAAGATCGTCAGCGAAGGGTTCGTCTTCGAAAACGAGTTTCGGCCCGGCAGCGAGGTCATGGCCGAACCCGCCGACGGCTTCGACGTGGAGAACCCCGCTTACGACGCGACGCCGGTCGAGTTGCTCGAGAGCGTCATTACGGACGAGGGACGGGAACAGTTCTGAGCGGCCGATCGGCCCTGCCCCCTTCGGTACCGCTCCGTCGATACGGCTCGGGGCGGTGATCTGGATAATCCAACGGTCGCGGCTTCGAGACAGTCCGTCGCGGGTGGCAACGATCTATCCACGTCGCTTCCGTATCGGACGTATGCGTCTCGTACAGGTGTTCGTTCCCCGAGACGAACTGGACCTCGTCATCGAGACGGCGGAGGAAGCTGGCGTCGACTACACCGTCTCCCGAGACACGGAGCGCGGCGAGTTCGAGGCACTCGTTTCGATCCCTGTCCCGCCGCCGGCCGTCGAGCCGCTGTTGGAAGCCCTCCGAGACGCAGGTCTCGACGAGCGATCGTACACGGTTGTCACGGCCGCGGAAACGATCGTCTCGAAGCGAACCGACGAGTTGACCAGCCGGTTTTCGGGAACCAGAATCTCCCGCGAGGAGCTCCGGGCACGAGCGGCCGATCTCGCACCGGCAGCGTCGACCTATTTCGGCCTGCTGATCGTGAGTACGGCGATCGCGACGGCCGGATTGTTGCTCGACTCGGCGGCGACGATCATCGGTGCGATGGTCGTCGCGCCACTGATGGGACCGGCGCTGGCGGCCAGCGTGGGGGTGATCGTCGACGACGAGGCGCTCGCGACGCGCGGAGTCACGTTACAGGCGATCGGCCTCGCAGCCGCCGTCCTCACAGCAGCGGTGATGGGCTGGGCGCTCAGGGGGACCGTGTTGCTCCCGCCGGGATTCGAGATCACGACGGTCCCGCAGATCCGCGAGCGGATCACACCCGACTTTCTCGCCCTGTTTCTCGCGTTGGGTTCCGGCGTCGCTGCGGTCATCAGTCTCACGCGAAACGTCGGATCGGTGCTCGTCGGCGTCGCGATCGCCGTCGCGCTCGTTCCGCCCGCAGCCACCGCCGGCCTCGGGATCGCCTGGAGAGATCCGACGGTCGTCCTCACCGCGGGCACGCTCGTCCTCGTCAATATGCTCTCGATCAATCTCACCGCGTTGCTCCTGTTATGGCTGTCCGGCTATCGGCCGGAACGAACGGAATCCGTCGAACGTGTGTACGGGCGGCTCCGCTCGCGCGTCGCGGTGCTCCTCGTCGCGATCCTCGTCCTCTCGGTCGTCCTTGGCGGCATCACCTACGGTACGTACCGCACCGCCGCGGTCGAACACGACGTCAAAACGGAACTCGAGACGATGACCGAGGCGGAACTCGCGGGCGGCTCCGAACTGCAGTTCCGGGAGACCGCAATCGACTACGAACTCATCGACGTCTACACCGGCGGACAGCCGACGGTCACCGTTCACGTCGACCGACCGCCCGGCGAGGGGCTCCCGAACGACTTCGCCGACGACGTGCGCGACCGCCTCGAGTCGGCGGCCGGCGTCGATCTCGAGGTAATCGTCGAACTGGCGACGACTCTCCGGAGCGGTTGAACCGGGCGCGGTGCTACTCCCGCTCTCCGAACGACCGCGGCGAGCCCGTGGTCGGGCTGGCCCAGGCGACCGCGTTCCGAAGGACCCGCCGAACCGCCTCGTTCTCATAGATCGGATACGTTTCGTGACCCGGTCGGAAGTAGAATATCCGTCCGTTTCCGCGCCGGTAACAGCAGCCGCTGCGGAACACCTCGCCCCCCTCGAACCAGCTGACGAACACCTGCCGGTCGGGTTCGGGGACGTCGAACGGCTCGCCGTACATCTCCGTCTTGGGGAGTTCGATCGCTTCGTCCAGTCCGTCCGCGATCGGATGTCCGGGATCGACGACCCAGAGCCGCTCGGTGCCGCCGTCCTCGCGGTACTGCAGGCTACAGGCGGTTCCCATAAGGCGTTTGAAAGGCTTCGCGTAGTGGCTCGAGTGCAGCGGGATGAACCCCATCCCCTCGAGGACGCGCTCGCAGACGCGGTCGACGACCGCGTCGCTGACCTCGTCGTGCGCCTCGTGGCCCCACCAGAGCAAGACGTCAGTCGACTCGAGGACCTCGTCGGTGAGACCGTGGTCGGGTTCGTCGAGCGTCGCGGTCCGAACCTCGTGGTCATCGGCGAGCGCGTCGGCGATGGTCTCGTGAATGCCGTCGGGGTAGACGGCCGCAACTGCGTCGTCCTCGCGTTCGTGGCGGAACTCGTTCCAGATCGTGACTGCGACCATGACCCATCGGTCCGCCGTCCGGATGCTTATATTGTCGGTCGTACTGACACGCCGTTGTCGCGGTCGATCTCGATGAAACGGACTGACGGACTGCCATCACAGCGGCTTCCGGCCGGCGGTATCGGCCGGGAGAGCGGCGAGGTAACAGTCTCCTAAAATACTAGAAATAGTCACTATATCTGATCTATGCTACCGTAATAGTATAGTAATACGTGAAATACGAAATGCCTGTACGTATTAATCGGTCACAACCCTTATTTCGATAGCCGACTGCCACACTCCATGGACCAGGATCGGACACAAATGATCTCGAAATGGTTGGTTTCTCACTGCCCCTCCATTGCTGCTGAGACGAATTCGGAGGTCTGGACATGATTGGCGACGGAATCGGGGTTGGCATCGTCGGCCTCGGTGGGATGGGAAATCTCCACGCGCGGAGCGTCCGAGAACTCGGCGCTGACGTCGTTGCCGGCGCGGACCTCGTTCCGGAGCAACGCGACCGGTTCGCCCAGGAGTTCGGCGCGCAGACCTACGAGACGCACGACGAGCTCGTCGTCGACGACGCGGTCGACGCCGTCATCGTAACGACGCCCAACCGATTCCACGAGCCAATCGCCGTCGCGGCCCTCGAGGCGGGGCTGGACATCCTCGTCGAGAAACCACTCGCTCACACCCTCGAGAGTGCGGAACGGATCGCCGAAGCGGCGGCGAAATCGCCCGGAATCTGTATGGTCGGGTTCCACAACCGTCACGCCGCATCGATGGCCATGTTCGACGAACAACACGCGCGCGGCCGGTTCGGCGATCTGACCCACGTCGAGGCCGACTACGTCCGACGGCGCGGCGTCCCCGGCCCCGGGTCGTGGTTCACCGATCCCGAACTCGCCGGCGGCGGCGCCTTGCTCGACATCGGCGTCCACGCTCTCGACCTCGCGCTCTACGCCCTCGATTTCCCCGAAATCGTCGAAGTCAGCGGCGTCACCCGGACCACGTTCGGAACCAGCGAGGAGTACGCCGACCCCGACGGCTTCGGCGACAACTGGGACGCCGAGGCCGAGACCTACGAGGTCGACGACTCCGTCAGCGCCTTCATCCGCTGTGAGGGCGGCCAGACCATCTCGCTCGAGGCCGCGTGGGCGACGAATCGCGAACAGAGCATGGACTTCAGAGTCCGCGGCACGCAGGCGGGCGCGCAGTTCGATATCGGCGACACCGATCTCCACATTCTCGAGGCCGGAACGTCCGGCGTCGATCACTACGCCGACATCGATATGACGGGCGATACCGCCGTGACCGGCTACGGCGAACAGGACGAGCAGTTCCTCGCGACTATCGCTGCGGGCACAGCGCCGGAGACGAACACCGTCGAGGAAGCGCTGACCGTCCAGCGAGTCATCGACGCGATCTACCGCTCGAGCGAGTCGGGACGGGCAACCGAACTCGACGACTCCCGCGTGTCCGAACACCAACTCGAGCAGGCGACGCGACTCGAGTAGTTCGATCCCCCGCTCCTCCGATCCGCTGTTGCAGCAACGGCAGCCTTCCTTTCGAGACGATTTTACACGGACCGATCGGTTTACTTGAGGCGGTATCGCCCTTTAGGGTGTTGGTGGGACCTCACAGTACTATCAATAATAACTATATAAATTTTCGTTATCTTATCGAATAATTATCGAATGGCATGAACCGCCGAAACGCACTGAAGGCAACTGGCGCATCGCTCCTCGCGGGAACAGCACTGACGACGTCAGCGACCGCTGATACGAGCGACGGCCCGACGGTCGTCTCCGTCGAGTCGAACACCGATTCCAGCAGCGCAGATGGAAACGACGAGTACACCGTCGAGTATCTGGGCGACGGCGTCGTCGAGATCACCGGGTATACAGTCGCACCGACGCCGTGTCACGGGATCGCCGTCGACGGCGTCTACCGGAGTAAGTACGGTGACGTGGTCGACCTCTCGCTCGAGGCCAGTTCCGGAGTCTGTATGACGGTCCTCGCCGGTCTCACGTACACCGTTCGTCTCGAATACGCGGCCGAGGCTCGGGACGTGTTCGTCAGCGTTCCGGACGGTGCCTGAGATGGGATCGGAGCGACCGCCGACGGCCGCTCGAACGTCACCGTCTTGAGAGCGACCGGTGGGAGCACCACCTCTTGTGACCACTCGTTTGGGTGCAGCGTAAGCCGGTCGGAAAACGAAAAAACGATGCTCGAACGGATCCGCGAGCTGTCGCTACGGACTGACCGCCGGTACGGCCGACTTACAGCACGTCGTCGAAGTCGTGATGGCCGTGGATGTCGACGCCCTCGTCGGTGATCTCACAGAGGAAGACGCCGTTACCGGAGCCGGTGTCGCGCTCGACGGCGGACTTGATGCTCCGTGCGGCGACCGTCTTCGCTTCCTCGGTGGACATGTCCGGTTCGTAGGCCTGCTCTAAGTGACCGTAAGCGAGTTGCATCCCGCTGCCGGTGACGGTGTAGTCGTCTTCCATGACGCCGCCGGCGGGGTCGATGCTGTAGACGTGGCTGCCCTCCTCGTCGACGCCGCCCAGAATCGGGTGGATGGCGAAGAACGGGCCGCCGCGGGCGAAGTTGCCCGCGAGCGTCGCCAGCGCGTCGATGCTCATGTTCTCGCCGCGACGGGCCTCGTAGAGGTTGACCTCGGCGCGGAGACTCGAGATGAACGACTGTGCGCCGCCGACGCTGCCGACGAGCGTGAGCGCGCCGGTCGGGTGAATCTGTTCGACCTTCTGGACGTTCTTGTTCGAGACGAAGCGCCCGCCGAGGCTGGCGCGCATGTCCGTCGCGATCACGACGCCGTCGGCAGTGGAGATGCCGATCGTCGTCGTCCCGGTCTTGTTGACGTTGTCCAGGTCCGCTCGCGTGAGATCGTTCTGGGGCATCGAACCGATCTCCGGCTCGTAGGGGTTCGGATCGTCGGCCAACTGGTCGACCGTCCGGGAGAAGTCGGAGTCGTCTGTAGGCGTATGCATTGCTGGAATGATACGGCCGGGACGGTATAAAACACCGGCGGTCACCACTGCCGTTTCCGCTTCCACCGACCGCGGGGATTGGCAGTCTCGAGCCGGAGGAACGACGTGAGTTCGACTCGAGAGCGATTCGAGTGTGGACGAGCGCCGTGAGGGTCCTGACAGAGAACTGCGAGAGCGGTGGACGGAAAAGCGATACTGATGGAGCCAGTGGCTTGGCGGTCGACGAGCAGGAGAATCAGTCTCGGCTCAGTTGATCAGCGCTGTGCGTTTTCGTAGGCTTCCTCGACGTTGGCGAGGATGCGGTGGATCGGCAGTGTGAATCCGGCCTGACGGGCGGCGATCGCGAGTGGCATGGCGGCGATACCGATCACAATACACAGCTGATACAGGACGAACAGCGTCGCGTGGTACGCTCGGGATATCATCAACGTTCAGCCATCCCCAAACGGAGGGGATATATAAGTCTTTGTGTGATTCATTCGCTATCATGGCCATTCGGCAGCCAATTGCGTCGCCGCCTGCTTGCGATTCAAATTAACTTTTATTGAGTACAACTACAGGCGTATTAGAGGCGATCTACGGCTATGCAGGTGGGAGTTCACACCGTGTTTTCTCGTAACTTATGGGTACGATTCTGTTCGCGTGCGCGCCGCCCATTGCCGACGGAAGCGAGCGGACGCGAGTCGAAGTGACCTGCTCAAAGACGACCGCCGACGAACCGCAAGACAGGAAACCCCCCAGACCGACCATGACGTATGGGAAACTATCTCGTCGCGATGGAAGCAGCATGGCTCGTTCGTGACGTCGATGCGATCGACGACGCGATCGGCGTCGCCGTCAGCGAAGCCGGGAAACGACTCAACAGTGAAGATATGGACTACGTCGAGGTCGAGGTCGGCGCGACGGGCTGTCCGGCCTGCGGGGAACCGTTCGACTCCGCCTTTATCGCGGCCGACACCGCGCTCGTCGGACTCGGACTCGAGATGGAGGTCTTCAACGCCGACGGCGAGGAACACGCCTCCCGCATCGCGAAGAGTGAGGTCGGCGGCGCGCTTCGGGACGTCCCGCTCTCGGTCGTCGAAATCATCGAAACCGAAGAAGACGACGAGTAGTCGACGAGCGCAGCGGCGGGAACGGAGACTCACCCAAAGCTCTTTCTATAACCCGTAGTTATTGTTGCGTATGGAACTCCCGACGCCAGCGGACCTCCGACAGCGCCGTACCGAACTCGGGCTCACGCAGAGCGAACTCGCAGAGACGGCCGACGTCTCCCAGCCGCTGATCGCACGGATCGAAGGCGGCGACGTCGACCCGCGTCTGTCGACGCTCCGGCGGATCGTCAACGCCCTCGAGAAGGCCGAAAGCGACGTCATTCGCGCCGACGATCTGATGAACGAGGCGGTCGTCAACGTCGCTCCCGGCGACTCCGTCAGCGAGGCCGCTCGGAAGATGGAGGAGGAAGCGTACTCCCAGCTGGCGGTCATCCAGGACGGAATTCCGGTCGGCTCGATCAGCCAGACCGATCTGGTCCACCTCGACTCCGAAGACCGCGACGAACCCGTCGAGGAACACATGAGCGAGAGCTTTCCGACCGTCTCGAAGGACGCCACTCTCGACGAGATCAGCAACCTGCTCGAGCATTACAAAGCCGTGATGATCACGCAGGCCGGCGAAACTGTGGGTATCATCACCGAGGCCGACATCGCCGCGCGCCTCTCCTGAGCGGCGGCTGGCGCGTCCGAACCCGTCCGTCGACCCGAGCGATTCGGTTCGTCGCCTCGAGTGAGCTACTCGATATCGGGACGAGGCGCGTTCTCGTATTTCACCATCTTCTCGGGTTTATCGGAAATCGTCTCGTAGATGCGTTTGAGTGTCTCCTCGGCCGCCAGCAGGTTGTGCTCTGCGAGGAACGCACGCCCCTCATCGGTCAGCCGGTAGAACTTCCAGGGATAGCCCTGCTGGCGCTCGTCGTCCGGGAGCGCGACCGCTTCGACCACGCCGGCGTCGATCAGCTTCTGGACGTGCTTGTAGACGGTCGCCTCGCTCACGCTCGGATTCAGCTGCTCGAGTTCGTACATCGACGGCAGTCCCTCCGGGTGTTGGAGAATGTTGGCTAGCAACGCGAACCGCGTCTCCTGGGTCACGAAGTGGACGAGTTCGCGCGCGTTCGCCCCCTCGGGAGCCCCCACGTCGGTACTCATACGACCACCTACGGAACGCGCCACCAAGTAGTTTACCCTGGAGTGAATCACTGTGGCGTAACTCACCGGGCGCGACCACCAAGTATCGGAAAAACGGAAACGACACGGTAACTACTATCCCCAATTCGAGCAAATCACCGCGTATGACAGATGACGATCCGCCGGTCCCTGACGAGGTCCTCGCGAGCGCGACGGAGCGACTCGAGGCCGCCGAGCTCTCGCTCGCGGATAACGAGGAACTCCTCCACGCGCTGAGCGAACTCCGGCCGGTCTACGAGAGCGAGCGTTCGTACTTCGTGCTCGGAAACTACGACCGCGAGCCGATCCGACGCCTGAATCTGGTCGTCGATCGGCTGAACCGTCGCTCGGATGCCTACGCGTTTCGCATGGTCGACGTTCGCGGTGACTGGGATAACGGCATCCAGAAGTTCTGCCTCGTCGCGGATCTGGTCACTCACATCGTCGGCGTCGCCGAGGCGGAGCCGAGTGGCTTCCTCGTCGAACAGGGCCTGCTTGCGGGCACGTCCGACTATTTCGAGAAGAGCCACGTCCTCAAGCGGGAGTACCCGGGCGACGATCGGGCGTTCGACTGGATGCAGGACAGCGTTTTCGACCTGCTCGAGGAGGAAGACCGACTACACCGATGGGAGACCGAAACGGACCTCGTCGAAGCCGCGGAGATGCTCCCGTGAGTCGGTCGGTGAGGGCCCGGGTCGAACTCACTCGCCGAACAGGGACGCGAACACTGTCGACTCGGTCTTCTGGAGGTGTTCCGCCGCGGTCGCCGTCGCACAGCCCAATTCGCGGGCGACATCCGCGGTCGTCGCAGTCCGCGGCACGTCATAATAGCCGAGTTCGAGGGCGGCCTCGACCGCATCCCGCTGTCGGTCGGACAGCCGGCCGACGACGCTGTCGGCGGCGACCCGCTTCCCGCCGACCTGCTCGACGGTGACGTCGACGCCGCCGGGAACGCCGTCGACCGCGGCCTGGATATCGTGCTCCGTTCCGACGATCGTGAACGTGTTGGTCCCGTCGTCGTTGCACTCGATCGGTGGAACCGTCATCAGGCTCCCACGGGTAAAGTTCTCGAACAACGAGCGAGCGGCCGACGACACCGCTCCCTCGAGAAAACAGTAACACGCTCGGTCCGTGATCGGGAGCACCTCGAAATCGGCGACCATCGGACTGTCAGCCAGTTCGTGTTCGAAGCGCCGGTAGTCGCCCTCGAGCCGGAACAGAAACCCCGTCGGCGGGTTCGAGACGTTCCAGTTGACGATTCGCGCTCGCTCGAGGTAGTCGGCCCCGCCTGCCAGCCGTTCGTAGATTGGCGGCGCGTAGGCACCCCGTGGACGGAGCGTGATGCGAACGCGTTTCATACGTCAACCGTTCGAAGAGTGTCCCAAAAACTGTTACGACGCCGTCGAATGCGGGTCGTCGTCGATCGCGAATGCGAGTTGCGGTAGCTTATAAACGTGCCCGAGCAGTTCGGCCGTACCGATTTCTCCCCGTAGTCCGTTTGAGCGAGTATGCAGCGAAACGTCGGCGGACTCGATCGAATCGTCAGGGCTGTTCTGGGAATCTGGTTGCTCGCAGTCGCCGGCGCAGCGATACTGACTGATCGGCGTGCTATCGCCGTCACGTCAGCGATCGCCGCAGCCGGATTGCTGTTCAACGCGACGACTCGGTTCTGTGGCGGGAACTATGTGCTTGGAATCGACACGACCGAGACGACGTCCTGTTCGCGGGAGTGACGACGGAGTCAATCGTCGGACCGATGCGGTCATCGAACCGAACCCGGGTATCGAACCGACTCACCGGTGACCGGACACCGGTACCGGCTCGTAGGGCTCCTCGAGGTACTCCAGATCCGACTCGGAGAGCGATATCTCGAGCGCTTCGACGGCCTGCTCTAAGTGTTCGACGCTGGTCGTGCCGACGATCGGTGCGTCGACCCAGTCCTTGTGCAGCAGCCACGACAGGGCGATCTGGGCCATCGTCGCGCCCTTGTCGTCCGCCAGGTCCGCGACCCGCTCGTTGATCTCCTGGCCGCCGCCCTCGCGGTAGGGGTGTTCGTACAGGTACTCCTCGGTCTCGCCGCGGGTCGTGGCGTCGATCTCCTCGTGCGGTCGGGTCAGATAGCCTCGAGCCAGCGGCGACCACGGCATGACGCCAACGTCCTCTTTGTCGCAGAGCGGGAGCATCTCGCGCTCCTCTTCGCGGTAGACGAGGTTGTAGTGGTTTTGCATCGTGGCGAAGCGCTCGAGGCCCAGCCGGTCGCTGGTGTGCAGCGAGTCGGCGAACTGGTGAGCCCACATCGAGGAGGCACCGATATAGCGGACGTGTCCGCGGCGAACGGCGTCGTCGAGCGCGCGGAGTGTCGTCTCGATCGGCGTCTTTCGATCCCAGCGGTGGGGCTGATAGAGGTCGATCGTGTCCATCCCCAGTCGCTCGCGGCTCGCCGCGAGTTCCTGTTCGATCGCCTTTCGGGAGAGACCGCCCGAGTTCGGGTCGTCGTCGCGCATCCGGAAGAAGCCCTTCGTCGCGACCACCGACTCCTCGCGGTGGCCCTCGAGCGCCTCGCCCAGGATCCGCTCTGACTCGCCCCGCGAGTACAGGTTCGCGGTATCGAAGAAGTTGATCCCGAGGTCGATCGCGCGATCGATGATCTCCTTGCTCTCCTCGTCGTCGAGCACCCACTCGCGCCAGTCGCTCGAGCCGAAACTCATACAGCCCAGACAGAGTCGGCTAACCTGCATGCCGGTCGAACCCAGTGTCGTGTACTCCATAGCGACGGTACGGAAACCGGCACAAAAACAGTACGTGGTGCGGCAATCGATGCCCGACACCGTCGGACCGATCTAGTGCCATAACAGCGGAGCGAGTAATCCCGCCGCGATGAGTCCGCTGCCCACGAGTAGTTTCACCCTCGTAATCCAGTGTATTGCCATGAGACGACGGTTTCTACCGAAGCCCATAGCTAATCACACCGACAACGGATTGAACGTCGTCATTTGCCGGACTAATCGCTCGTTTCCCGACTCAGTCAGGAGCAGGTACCGGACCCCATCGAGCGGCAGTCACCACCGAAAATCACTAGCCGCCCCATCGTACGACGGGAGCACGGTTCGAAGCGCACCGTTCTCGCTTCTGGTTTTCCGTAGCGACTGTCGACTCGGCTATCTGCCTAGCAGTCGGCGGATGACGTTTCGTTTGCTGGGTCGCTCGGCGAGCAGGACCGAACTGTCGACCTCGTTGACGACGTCCATGTGGAGGGAGTCGCTCACGAGCCGTGAGAGGAGTCCCGCTTCCGTCGCGCCGATGATCACGAGCGAGTGATCGGCGGCTTCGCGACAGATCGCCCCCTCGATATCGCCGGAGTCGTCGATCGTGAGGTCGGCGTCCTCGAGGTCGTGCTCGGACGCCCAGTTCGCGAGGAACGTCCGACCGGCCGCGCGCTCCTCGGCGTCGTCGACGACGTGCAAGAGGGAGATGTTCGATCCGTCCGCTTGCACGAGCGTTCGAGCGACTTCGGCGCTGAGATCCGAGTCCGGACCGCCGGCGGTGGGCAGGAGGATCCGCGAGGTGTCCAGGTCTCGGTCCTTGAGGACGAGGAAATCGCAGGGAAGATTGTTGGTCAGCTTTCTGATCCGACTCTCGGCGGGCCCCGCTCCCCACGGTTGATTGTCGCCCCAGCCGAGGACGACGAGATCTGCCCGTTCGCGCTCCGCGGTGTCGAAGACGTCCTCGAACGAGCGGTGGGAGACGACCGTCGAGGTTTCGTAGTCGATGTCGTACGACGAAATCGTGTCCCGGAGCCCTTCCATCTTCTTCTCGGATTCCGAGATGATCCGTTCGTTCCGTCCGGAGCCGTAGCGCATTGACCGCCGGTTGGGTATCTGGACGATGTGGACGGCGTGGACGACCGCGTTCTCGTGGTCGTTCGCCAGCGTACAGGCCAGATCAACGATCCGCGACTCGGTGCGCGGATTCGAGATCGGAACGAGCACGCGGTACGTCCCGCTCTCTTCGATCTCCGACACGCCGGCGGTGTCGATCAGGGGAACGTACGACCGGCCGACGTAGCCCCCGAACAGCCACTCCCGCATCGAAAGCTGGCGTTCGTTCCCCTCGAATCGGGCCGACTCGAGGCGGCGTTCACTCGTCTGGAAGTAGTTGACGACGGTCACCAGCAAGATGCCGCCGATGGTGTTTCCGAGGAGGACCGGGAGAACGAACTGAGTCAGGCCGGCGAAGAGACCGAACTCGCCGAGGAAAACGACGTAGGCCATCTCGGTGAACGAGGTGACGACGTGGAACAGGTTGCCGATCGGGATCGCAAGGAACGCCAAGTAGACGATGACGATTCGTGCGATCGTTTCGCGCGCGGCGTACTCCACCCAGACGACGCCGGCGACGATCAGGCCGGCGAAGGTCGCCTTGAAGAACAGATCGAGCCACGCCGTTTCCATGCCGTGAGTCCCGAGATACATCGCCGCGTCGGCCGCTTCGGGCGAAAACACGCCGCCCCACGCGAGCGCCGCCGCACCGATCGCGCTGCCGGTGAAGTTTCCGGCGAGCACGATCGTCCAGTGGCGCAAGAGCGCGGGAATACTCGCGATTCGCTCGAGGGAGAGCGCGACCGGCGGGAGCGTGTTCTCGGTGTAGAGCTGGTAGCCGCCGATGATGATGTAGATGAAGCCGAGCGGATAGAGCAGCGCGCTCAGTATCGGATGGCCGTCGGTCGAGGCGTACAGCGAGGCGTACAGCAAGACCGTGATCGTGATCGCGAAGCCGGCGGCGATGCCGCTGAAGAAGAGTTCGCGGCTCCCAGACGTGACCTCCTCGTCGGCCGCGGCGACGATCCGCTGGAAGACCTCGTCGGCGGAGAAGCGATCGCGAACGACCGCACCGACCGCCGGTGCGCCGCTTCTGGATCGTTCGACCGCCTCTCGGACCTGTTCTTGCTCGGGCGGCTCGCTGGCCCGCCGCTCCTGATCGGGCGGCTCTCGGTCCGTCCGCTCCTGATCCGGTGGATCGGGGTTACTCATTACAAGATACGCACCCCTAGAGGGACTAAGCGTTTAGGATCTGGCATCGTCGTCCCGTCAGAACGCGTCGCATAGAGCGGGTACCGTCTCGAGACGGCCTACAACGAGTCGCGCTCGAGTCGATCGATACCGCGCTCGAGGGCGACGAACGCGCCGATCGCGAGCAGACCGTACGCGGCGAGCAGCACCCACGTCGTCGGCGTCGGATTCCCGATCGCGAACTTCGCGACGGTGTTCGCGGGGTGCTCTGGCAGGACGGTCGCGAGGACCAGCGCGCCGACGGTGGCCGTCGAGTAGAGCAACTGGGCCTGCCGCCTATCGGGTGCCCACAGCGCGATCGCGACCCCGCCGGCGACGACCAGCAACGATAGCGCGGCCACCAGAACGACAAGCGCCACGGGACTCGCGATCGCGGTCCCGTTGAACGAGAGCAAGAGGAGCCACGCGATCGCCTGCAACGGTGCCAGCGCCGCCGTCGCCAGCAGCTTCGCGTCGATCACGTCCGCGAGCGAAAGCGGCGCGACGCGGAGCAACTCGAGGGTTCCCCGCTGGCGCTCCTCGATCAGCGAGTCCACGACGATGGAGCCGCTGATGAACACCGGCAGGAAACACAGCAGCGGCAGCAGGATGGTGTAGGTGAAGCCGACGTACGGGCTCGCCTCGATCTCGTCCGGTACCGGCACCGGTGACTGCTCGAGTCGCCTGTTCTCCACGTGTCCCTGGCGCTCGACGCGCTCGACGTGCTCCAGGGTGTCCCGAAGCTGAACGACGAGCAGGGTCGTCTGGAGCCCCGACTCGGGCGCGGTCGCTCTGACGACGAGTTGCCCGTCGTCATTTCTGTTCGCATCGAGCACGGCCGACACCGCGCCGGCGTCGAAGGCGTCGTAGGCGGCCCCGCGGTCGTCGTAGCGCTGTGCAGTAACGCCGTCTCGTTCGTTCGCGACTGCGAGTAGCGTGTCGGTATCGTCGCCCGTGACGGCGATCTCGGTCTGATAGCCGTCGACCGCCCCCGGATCGGACAGCGAGACGAGGCCGACGACCAGAAACGAGGAGAAGGCCGCGATGAACAGCTGGATCGCGAGCGCCAGCAGGATCGTCTTCTCGGAGCGCAACGAGGCCAGTTCGCGGCGTGCGACAGCCCATCGTGCCCCCCAGTTCGAGCCCGCCTCGGTCCCGCCGTCCGATCGCACAGAGGGATTCGGCCCCCGCCGGCTCGAGTCTCGGCGATCGTCGGTTCCGCTCGAGCGGGACCGCCACGCGGCTCGAGCGCTCTCGCTGGTACCGATCTCACGGTCGTCGCTCTCACCGTCGCCGCTCTCAACGCCGCCGATCTCACCGTCACCGGCGCGGTCGCGCTCACGCGACAAGGGTGATCACCCCCAGATTGTAGGCCGCGTGACCGAGGATCGCCGCGATGAGGCCGCCGACGTAGCCGAGTCGGCTGCGGCTCGCCCCGAGTGCCGAGATGACGGCTGTAACGACGTGCAAGGCGAGCGGCGCGAGAAAGACGACGGCGAGAATGAGCGGCTCGTCCGAGACGGCCGGACCGAACGCGGCGGTGCCGACCGGGAGATCTGGGAGGCCGACGAACTGGACGACGTGGGTGAGCTTCTCGCCGACGAAGAAGCCGGCTCCGGAGAACGCACCGAGCATCGCGGCGGTACGCAACGACGGCTCGAACCGCGAGCGGGCGAAGCCGGCGTAGACGTGAACGCTCTTCGCGATTTCCTCGACCGTCGCCGCGAGGACGATGATCAGCGGCACGGCGATCGCCTGGGGGACGACGAACAGCAAGGCGACCGCGAGGAGTTGACTCGCGAAAACGAACGGAATGAACAGGATCGGCAGCACGAAGACGCTCCGGCGGCCGCGGATGCGGTTCGCGATCGCGTCGACGATTTTGGCCGGGATCGGTTTCTGGGCGAACATGTCCTCCTCGCGGTAGACGCCGATCCCGAGCAGGAAGCAGACGGCCCCGCCGAGATAGAAGGGACCGGTCGAGAACAGGTACTCCCCGAGTCGGACCGCCTCGCCCTGGAGGTCCATCACGACCAGCGTCAGCGGCGAGATCAACGCGATGGCGTTCACGTCGGCGAAGACCGCCGGAATGAACGTGTACGTCGTCAGGAAGACGCTGATCGTGACCGTCACGAAGGTGAGTTCCTTGAACGAGCGGGCGAGCATCGCCCCGACGAACGTGGCCCCGAGGAAGAGCAGGGCGATCGGTAGCGCCGCCGCGACGGCTATCGGCCCGCCCTCGATCACCCATGAGATCGCAACGACGACGCCAACGAGCCCGAGCAGGTACGGGAGGGTCTTCCCCGCGACGATCTCGCGGCTCGAGGCCGGCGAGACGAGCAGCAGTTCACCGCGGCGTTTGACCCGCTCGTCCATGATCGTACTCCCGTAGGCCTGAATGACGAAGTTCATCGGGACGACGAAGAGGAACGCAAGCACGAGCGATTCGAACGGGAACGGCGGCGAAATCGAGCCGGGGCGATCCGGCGCCGTCGTCGACGTCGATCCGTCGCCGACGTTGGGAACCTGCGTTCGGCCGTCTCCGTCGTCGGTCCCGCTTCCGCCGGTGCCGTCGGTCCCGCTTTCGTCCGCCCCGGATTCGTCTCCGGTGCTCCCGTCCGTGTTTCCGCCGGTTCCGTCGCCACTTCCGCCGTTCGTTCCGTCTCCGCTATCGGTTCCGTCACCGTCACCGTCACCGTCACCGTCACCGTCCCCGGCTCCGTCACCGGCTCCGGAATCGGTTGCCCCGCCGAGATCGCGCTGCTGATACTCGATCGAGACGAGCACCGGGTACGCGGCCGCCTGGTCGGCTTCCTCGTCCATCAGCTTCCCGTTGTACGACTCGACGGACTCGCGAAACGCGTCGTAGGCGGCCGCGCCGTTGTCGCCGAGGTGGCCGATCCGACCGTCTCGAGTCACGACGACATCGACGGACGCCTCGTCTCGAACGGCGATGGTGCCGGCGGTTCCGTCACCGTCAGTCGTAACGTCCTCGATCGAGATGGGGCGAAACTGCTCGCTGTCGACGGCAACGTCGTAGTACCGGCTGTCCTCGTCGACGCCGACCGTGTAGATCTCCCGCTCGAGGCCGAGTCCCTCGTCGGCGACCGAGAACCCCGCGGTCCCGATCGCGGCCACCATCACGACGAGGATGAGCGCAGTCTTCCGATCGACGGTGCCGGCGCTCCGGGCAACCTCCCAGCGAGCGATCCGGGCCGTGCGCGAGACGATCCCGCGGAGACGGCCGGCGCTCACGTCTCGGCCTCCACCGGCTCGCTCGCCACCTCGAGGAAGATATCCTCCAGGCTCGGGGTCTTCGTCTGGATATCGGTGACGCGGCCGCCGGCCGCCTCGACGGTCTCTCGGATGGCGTCGACGGCCCTCATATCGCCGACGACGTGGCAGACCTGTCCGTTCTCGTGGCTCACGTCGATCGGCGAGCCGGCGACAGTCAGGCCCTCGCTGCCGTCTTCGGTCGCGTAGACGTGATACTCGGTGCCGCCGTGGGCGTCACGGATCTCCTCGAGCGTGCCGCGGGCGACGATCCGGCCGTCGTTCATGATGACGATCCGGTCGCAGATGCTCTCGACGTGGAAGAGGTTGTGCGCGCTGAAGACGATCGTCTTGCCCTCGTCGCTCAGTTCCTCGGTGAACTCGATGATGTAGTTGGTCGTCAGCGGATCCAACCCGGACGCTGGCTCGTCGAAGATCAGCACGTTGGGGTCGTTCACCAGGGCCCGCGCGATCGCGACCTTCCGCTGCATCCCCTTCGACATGTTGCCGATCTTCCTGTCGCGGTGCTCGAGATCGAGGCGGTCCAGCGAGTCGTGGATCCGCTCGCGGGCCACGTCGCGGGGCACGTCGTAGAGATCGGCGAAGAACTCGAGGTAGTCGATCGCGGTCATCTCCTCGTAGAGCGGGGACTCCTCGGGGAGAAAGCCCAGGCGGCGCTGCATCGCGGGCTCGCCGGGGGTGTGGCCGGCGACGACGGCGGTGCCGGCGGTGGGTTCGATCAGCCCGGCCAGCATCTTCAGCGTCGTCGTCTTGCCCGCGCCGTTGGGACCGACGACGCCGAAGACTTCACCGCGCTCGATGTCGAAGGAGCTGCCCTCGACGGCGACGAAGTCGCCGTACTCCTTCCGGAGGCCGTCTACTTCGAGTATAGCCATTGGATAGCGCGACTGAGGGAGCCACCCCAGTAAAGTCTAGCGGCCAGTGACTTTCAGGCTGGCGGCACTGATCTGCCCACCGCGAGCGCGTCCGGCCTCATTTCGTGGCAATCCCCATAGGTCGGGAGCGCGTAGCGACTCCCATGACTCGAGTCAGGACGACGCGAACGCCCGACGGCCGTCGCCTCGAGGTTTCGAACGTCGTGGCCGTCCCTGCGACCGACGCCTGGGAGATTCTCGTCGACACGATGCAGTGGCCGGAGTGGTCCCCGATCGTCCGCGGCGTGGAGTCGACCGATCGCCGGGTTCGATCCGGGACGACCGGCCGGGTCAGACTCCCCGGTGTCTGGGTCCCCTTCAGGATCACGGAGTGTACGGAGCGGCGGTGGACGTGGCGCGTGACCGGGATTCCGGCCGCCGGACACCGCGTCGACGACCTCGGCAGCGATCGCTGTCGGATCGCGTTCGAACTCCCGATTCACCACGCGGGATCCGCGCCGGTCAGTCTGCGATCGCTGGAAAACATCGAAACGCTGCTCGAGGACGAAGCGACGACCGTTCGGTAGAAGCGAGCTAGGTATCACTTCCGACTGGTCAACCGGTGTGCGGTGGCGCGCGCTGTCGGCCGACCGAGCGTCGCGAGGCGCGAACATTGTGAGCGCCTCGAAAAGCGAGCGGTGACCGCAGGGAACCGTGAGCACAGTGAGGGCGGCCGACAACACTGTGCGAGGGATGAAAGAGCGAACGAAGTGAGCGAATGAATCGGCTGGGGAGGGTGTGGCGATCCCGTGTTGCCACGATAGCAGGGCGCGTTGTCTCACCCAGTCCCTCCAAAACACACCGTTCCATTCACACCCTGCACCGATCAAACCGGACGCGCCGTTTGGAGCACGCTCTTCTCCGACCGTTTCCGCCTCAACTCGAGTGCATCGAACCGACCGTTCGTCTCGACGGACACGCAATTGCGGCCATCAGCGACAGTTACCGCTGTGAAAAGGTGTGATATCACGACACCGACCGCGGGCTACGGCGGGCGCTCGAGCGAGAACCGATCGTTCGTCCGCGCGTAGTGACTTCCCGCGAGTCGGCCGACGGCGTCGATCTCTTCGACGTCGATCTTCCCGTCGGTGGTCACCGAGTCCGCGAGGTGGACGTGGCGAACCTCGCCGAGGACGAGCGTCGAGCCGCCGACGTCGACAAGGTCGTGAAGGGTACACTCAAAGGCCACCGTCGCATCGGCGACCCGCGGTGGATCGACCGCCGTCGAGTCGGCCCGCTCGAGGGCGGCGTGATCGAACTCGCTCTCGCCGGCCGGCAGCGTGGCGCTGGTTTCGTTCATGACCGCGGCGAGGTCCTCGGTCACGAGGTTGACCACGAACTCGCCGGTGTCGCGAGCGTTTCGCGGGGTGTCCTTGAGTCCCTCGGCACCGTCGACGGGCGCGAACAGCAAGACCGGCGGCTCGACCGAGGCGACGGTGAAGAAGCTGTACGGCGCAAGATTGTCGACACCGTCCTCGCTCCGGGTGCTGACCCACGCGATCGGTCGCGGGACGACCGCACTCGAGAGGATTCGGTAGAGGGAGCCGTCGGTTTCGTCGACGTCAATCTCGAGGGCGTCGGTTCCATCACCGGCGCTCGACCCGTCGTCCGTCATCGCGGTCCCTCCGTCGATCGATCTCCGGTCGGCGTCAGAGCTGTCCTCCCGCAATCTACTAACACGATGTTATCCGGTTCGGAACCGAACTACTAAAACGGTTCGCGACGTAGCCGTGACCAGATACCACCGATGTCATCCCCGCAAACGAAATCCCGCGAGACACACGACGACGCCTGTCCCGTCATCGCCTCCCTCGAGCAGATCGGCTCCCAGTGGCGTCTGGCGGTGCTCCACGAACTCTTGGACGGGGAACAGCGCTTCAACGAACTCAAGCGATCGACCGGCGCGAACGCGCGGACCCTCTCGCGCGTGCTCGACGACCTCGGCGAGATGGGCTTCGTCGAACGTCGCCTCGAGGAAGACGCTCCCGTCGCCACCTTCTACAGTCTCACCGACAAGGGCGAGTCGCTGGAACCCGTCTTCGGCGAAATCGAGTGCTGGGCCGGCTCGTGGCTCGAGGACGGCGAGCTCGAGGCGGAGTAGGCGGGACCCGTTGGTTTCGCGTCATGAGGCAGAGCCTGTTCCGGTCAGTACGGGAGCAGGAACAGGACGAGTGCCGCGAATACGATCGATAGCGAGGTGAGCGCGAGCGCGTACCCGCTGAAGACCGTCGCGGACGTGCCGACCGGTTCGTCGATGACGCCGAGTTCGATGAATTCGTTGCCCGCCGTGGCGAGCAAGAGGGGAGCCGAGCCGGATAATCCCCAGTGCCAGGTGAGCCCCAGTCCCATGTAGCCCGCCACGCAGAGCAGCGGATAGTGGACCGTGATCCCCTCCCGGTAGGCGCCCTCCCCATTTCTCGAGCGAAGATCGCGCCGACGACGAGGCTGAGCCCCCAGTGGATCCAGGCCAGCCCCATCGACACGACGCCGACGAGGACGACGGCCTGTCTGCTACTGTTCGGAATCGATGCCAGCCGCCGGAGCGCGTCGTTGACTCGCGGGTGATACGCGATCACGAACCCGGTCATGATTATTAGTACCATCTGCATCGCGAACGTGAGGAACGCCCAGAACCCGTCGTACCAGTGTTGGACCATTTCTGTCGGCCCCTGTCCCTCGAGATCATCCCGACCACGAACACGACGTAAGACAGAATGATCGCGAACAGAAACGGGCTCGGCATCCATCGTTCGACGACGTCAGCGATTCGATTTCCGAGCCGTTCGACGACGTTCCCGGTCGCCGCTGTCCTCTCTGCAGATTATATATGAGCAAATCACAAATACCGTGTTAAACACTATGTGCCGCGGCGGAAGAGTACGATCGAATGTGTCCCAACGGCGGCTCGGATCGATCCGGCAATACCGCTTGCGTGGTCGACGGAACGGAACCGACGGCCGATCGCCGCGTCTACCGCGGCTGGTACGTCGTCGCCGGCGGCTTCGTCGGTGCCTTCGTCGTCTTCGGTCTCTCCTATGCCTTCGGCGTCTTCCTCGGTCCGATGCAGCGGGACCTCGAAATTTCCCGGTCCGCCGTCTCGTTGGTCTTCTCCCTGCAGACGGTCGTCATCTACCTCTCGGCAGCGGCTCTGGGCGTTCTCGCCGACCGCTTCGGCGTCCGGCGACTGCTGGCGTTCGGTGCGGTCACGCTCGCGATCGGTGGCGTCTGGACGAGTCAGACGGATTCGTACGCCGGGCTCCTGTTCGCCTACGGCGTCCTCACGGCGATTGGACTCGGTGTGATCTACGTGGTCTCCTACGCCACGGTTCCGCGCTGGTTCCAGCGCCGCCGCGGCCTCGCGACCGGCATCGCCACGGCCGGCCTCGGCATCGGGATGGTCGCGATGTCGCCCGCCGCGAGCGCGCTCATCGACGTCCTCGAGTGGCGGTACGCGTTCCTCGCACTCGTCGTCGCCGCGACGGTCGCCGTCGCGCTCGTGACGCCGCTGTTCGCCGACGATCCGGCCTCGAGCGATACCGACCCGGGCGACGAGTTCCCGGACGGCGTTCCAGACCGCGACCCGCCAGAGTGGCAGGCCTACCGGCGCGAGCTCGTCGCCGTCGCGACCTCGCGGCAGTTCCTGCTGGTCATGACGGGCTGGGTACTCGTCTATGCGACCCTGTACGCGGTACTCGTTCATATCGTCCCCCACACTGGTGATATCGGTCTCGGGGAGGAAACGGGTGCGGTGGCGCTCGCGACGATCGGCGGGACGACGGCGGTGGCTCGGATCGGGATCGGTGGGCTCGCGGATCGATTCGGTCGCGTTCAGACGTTCGTCGCGTGTTCGGGCGTCATGGGGGCAGCAACGCTGTCTCTACCCTTCATCGATTCCCCGCTCGGACTCTACGGCTTCGCCGTGATCTTCGGGATCGCCTACGGGGGCAACGGCGCGCTGCTCTCGCCGCTGACGGTGGATTTGTTCGGGACGGCGAACCCCAACGCGATCTTCGGGCTTGTGTCGGTCTCCTTCGCCGTCTCGGGGCTGCTCGCTCCCTGGGCCACCGGCCTCACGTACGACCTCGTGGGAACGTACACGCCGGCCTTCGTCGGCGCGGGGATCGCCGGACTGGTCGGAGCGGGGCTCCTGGCGATTGCCGGCGCTGTGACGTGACGAGCCTTGACGGGACTGGAGTGGAAAATATCGATTTCGAATCGGTGACGGAGGGGGCAGGTGAGAGCCACCGAGCGATCGATTGCGGTTCTCGAGTCGGGTGCCGCAACCGACGCGTCAGTCGTCGGTCTCGAGTTCGACTAACTCGAGCGGCCGGTCGAGATGGCAAACATCGTGTGGCGGCTCGCCGATGATCTCTCGAATGCGGTACTCCTCGTCGAAGTCGACGCCGTCAGGCTCGCAGTACTCGTGGCTCGGACAGGCGACGTAGGGACAGGGACCGGGGAGGCTCGTCTTGCTGCCGGCGAACGCTCCCTTGGACGTGATGTTCGCGCGCGTCGGCGCGGGTTCGACCTCGACGGCGCGAACGCCGCCGTCGTGCATGGCGCACTCGAGCGTCTGGGCGTTCTCGCGGATGGAGGTGATGCGATACTTCGTTCCGGGCTGGAGATTGAGACACTGACTGCGGTAGGGACAGCCGGCGCAGCCGTCGGCCTCGCCCTGATAGACGAACTCGGTTCCGGGCTCGGCCAGCCGGGAACCGACGAGTGTAACGGTCGACATACCCACGCGTAGTTGCCACTGGCGGTTAAGCGTCACGTCCCGGTGATCGACCGGAGTGTCACCTCCCGGTGATTGACCGGAGTGTCACGGCGAGAAGGATTGATCGGAGTGCCAGGCGATATATTCGGACACGAGAGCAGTCAGTCCGCGCTTTCGTCGCCAGTGAGGTCGTCGAGGCGGTCGAAATACTCCTCGCGAGGGACCTGATAGAGCGATCGGTAGTCGATCTCGCCGTCGTCGAACTGGCGGGCGAGTGCAACGGTCCGTTCGAGGGCTGCCTCCCGGGTCGGAAATCGAAGTGTCTCGTTCAGCGAGACATCTGGCTCGAGATAGAGGGTGACGAACCAGTCCGCGGAGTCGGCAGTATCGGCGGGGTTGACGCCGGGGCGGCGGGTCCGCTTGCCGTGGGTGAGATACAGCGTCGGCAGACAGGGTGCCGGGAAGTCCGTGGCGTTGAAGACGTCCGGTCGGTACGCGAGGACGAGCCGGCCGTCTTCCCCCTGGCTCCAGACGGTCCAGCCGTCTGGGAGCCGCGAGCGGTCGATCCCGTCGTCCGTCTCCGAATCCGACATGGGAGTCGCTAGGACTGCCCGCCTCTAGTAGCCACCGAATCGGTGGACGGCCTCCCCGTCGACACCGGGATCAGTCGTCGATGGACCGCCCGGCCCACCGGTTCGCCGGTTGGGAGCGACGGATCGAGCCGGTCGACAGCGGTCTATCGAACCCGTCAGGATCGTCGTGACAAACTGGCGGTAGAAGAGTGCGCGCGAGCCGACGTGGACGCTGCAGGCCGGTGATTTATCCGATAGACCGCCGAATATGGGGTGTGATACCGAGCACCAATATAGACTTCTGGCAGTATTTACCTGCAATAAACTTCTGACAAATACCTTTTGGGGCTAAGGCTAAGTACCTGGATTACTCACTCATTAAATACTATCGGTATCCGTTCGGCGGACCGATCCACTCCGCGCCCGTCCCCGGCGCATCGTCGTCCGCGGCCAGCGGGGTCACCGCACGACAGCGAGTGGAAGAGACGACACATGACACGCAATATAGCCGCCCGCGACGGAGTCGCGCTCCGCGAGAATCCGCTCGAGGAGTCCGACGAGTACGACGCGCTCACGTCGGGTGACGCGACGCGACGGATTCCGACGGTTCGACCACGAGACGCCCCGATCGGTCGAACGACGTCCGCTCACGTCGTCCGCACACGAATGGACGACTGCACTGCAGACGGGAGAACCCCGCAACTGGCAATGATACCATGACCGGTGACATCGAGACACTCGAGCAGCTCAGTACGGATTATCAGGAATCGATGCCCGCAGACCTGCGGGAAACCAAGTCCTTCGACTGGTACCTCGAGGCGGTGTACGAGGACCCGAAGATTGCCCGCAACGCCCACCAGCGCGTCGCGGATATGTTCGACTACTACGGCACCACCTACGACGAAACGGAGGGGGTAGTCGAGTACCAACTGGCGAGCGAGGACCCGCTGGGTGGCGGTGAGAACACGTTCTACGGAAAGATCATCCACCAGTCGATCCACGAGTTCGTGAACAAGGTCAAATCGGGTGCTCGACGCCTTGGTCCCGAGCGCCGGATCAAGCTCCTCCTCGGCCCGGTCGGCTCCGGGAAGTCCCACTTCGACAAGCAGGTCCGCAGGTACTTCGAGGACTACACGCTTCGCGACGACGGGCGGATGTACACCTTCAAGTGGACCAACCTCTGTGACGTGATTCAGGACCAGGACCCGGCCGACGACACCGTCCGGTCACCGATGAACCAGGATCCGCTCGTCTTGCTCCCCGTCGAGCAGCGCCAGCGGGTCATCGACGACCTCAACGAGAACCTCGATGCGCCGTACACGATCCAGAACGAGCAGGCGCTGGACCCCGAAAGCGAGTTCTACATAGATCGGCTGCTGGCGTACTACGACGATGACCTCCAGCAGGTCCTCGAGAACCACATCGAGATCGTCCGCTTCGTCGCCGACGAGAACAAGCGCCAGGGCCTCGAGACGTTCGAGCCCAAGGACAAGAAGAACCAGGACGAGACGGAGCTGACGGGAGACGTCAACTACTCGAAAATCGCCATCTACGGCGAGAGCGACCCGCGCGCGTTCGATTACTCGGGTGCCTTCTGTAACGCCAACCGCGGCATCTTCTCCGGTGAAGAGCTGCTCAAACTTCAGCGGGAGTTCCTCTATGACTTCCTCCACGCGACCCAGGAGCAGACGATCAAGCCCAAGAACAACCCGCGAATCGACATCGACCAGGTGATCGTGGGTCGTACCAACATGCCCGAGTACAAGGACAAGAAGGGCGACGAGAAGATGGAGGCCTTCAACGACCGCACCAAGCGGATCGACTTCCCGTACGTCCTCAGCTACGAGGACGAGGCCAACATCTACGACAAGATGCTGAGCAACGCCGATGTCCCCGACATCAACGTCGAGCCCCACACCCTCGAGATGGCGGGCCTCTTCGGCGTCCTCACGCGCATCGAGGAGCCCGACACCGAAACCGTCGAGTTGCTCTCGAAGGCCAAGGCCTACAACGGCGAGATCGACGAGGGCGACGACATCGACATCAAGAAGCTCCGCGAAGAGGCCGAGGCGACGGCCGAAATCGGCGAGGGCATGGTCGGCGTCTCTCCCCGGTTCATCGGCGACGAAATCGCCGAGGCGATCATGGACTCCAAACACCGCCAGCGCGGCTTCCTCTCGCCGCTGACGGTGTTTAACTTCTTCGAGGAGAACCTCGAGCACCACGGCTCGATTCCGGAGGACAACTTCGAGAAGTACTACCGCTACCTCGAGACCGTGCGCGAAGAGTACAAGGAGCGGGCCATCGAGGATGTCCGCCATGCGCTGGCCTACGACCTCGACGAGATCCAGCGCCAGGGCGAGAAGTACATGGATCACGTGATGGCCTACATCGACGACGACACCATCGAGGACGAACTCACGGGCCGCGAGCAAGAGCCCGACGAGACGTTCCTGCGAAGCGTCGAGGAGAAACTCGACATTCCCGAAGACAGGAAGGAAGACTTCCGACAGGAGGTCTCGAACTGGGTCAGCCGCAGGGCCCGCGAGGGCGAGGCGTTCAACCCGCAGGACAACGAGCGCCTGCGCCGCGCGCTCGAGCGCAAGCTCTGGGAGGACAAGAAGCACAACATCAACTTCTCCGCGCTGGTGAGCGCCAACGAGTTCGACGACGACGAGCGCTCCGCGTGGATCGACGCGCTGATGGAACAGGACTACTCCGAGGGCGGGGCCAAGGAGGTGCTCGAGTTCGCCGGCGCGGAGGTCGCCAAAGCAGAGATGGAAGAGTAACATGGCACGAGGAACCGACTACGTCAGCGACGCTGACCGCGCCCTCGAGGAGACCTACGAGGAGCCGATGCACCTCGCGGCGTACGTCGACCGCATCTTCGAGAACCCCTCGATCGCCTCCCACGCCTCGAAGTACCTACTCGAGGCGATCGAGGCAGCGGGCACCCGGACCGTCGTCGAGGAGGGCGAGGAGAAGGAGCGTTACCGCTTCTTCGACGATCCGCACAACGACGGCGAGCACGCGATCCTCGGCAACACCGAGGTGCTCAACGGGTTCGTCGACGATCTGCGGTCGATCGCCGCCGGTCGGGCGAAAGACGAGAAGATCATCTGGTTCGAGGGACCCACGGCGACCGGAAAATCGGAACTCAAGCGGTGTCTGGTCAACGGGCTGCGCGAGTACTCGAAGACGCCGGACGGCCGCCGCTACACCGTCGAGTGGAACATCTCGACCGCCGACGCCGGCGAGCGCGGCCTGAGCTACGGCGGCGACGCCAGCGCCGGAGACGAACAGAACTGGTACGAGAGCCCGGTGCAGGCCCACCCGCTGTCGGTGTTCCCCGAGAACGTCCGCGAGGACCTGCTCGAGCGACTCAACGCGGAACTCGACGATCACGTTCCCGTGCAGGTCGACGCGCAACTCGACCCGTTCTCCCGTGAGGCCTACGACTTCCTCGAGGAGCGCTACCGCCGGGAGGGCGAGGAGGAACTGTTCTCGGCGATCACGGACGAGGACCACCTCCGCGTGAAGAACTACGTCGTCGACGTGGGCCAGGGCGTCGGCGTCCTCCACTCGGAAGACGACGGTCCGCCCAAGGAGCGCCTCGTCGGATCCTGGATGCACGGCATGCTCCAGGAACTGGACTCGCGGGGCCGGAAGAACCCGCAGGCCTTCAGCTACGACGGCGTGCTCTCGCAGGGCAATAGCGTCCTCACCATCGTCGAGGATGCCGCTCAGCACGCCGATCTCCTCCAGAAACTGCTGAACGTCCCCGACGAGCAGTCGGTGAAGCTCGACAAGGGGATCGGGATGGACGTCGACTCCCAGCTGCTGATCATCTCCAACCCCGATCTGGAGGCCCAGCTCAACCAGCACTCGGATCGCAACGGCATGGACCCGCTGAAGGCCCTGAAGCGCCGGCTGGACAAACACCGCTTTGGCTACCTGACGAACCTGAGCCTCGAGACGGAGCTGATCCGCCGCGAGCTGACCAACGAGACCTCGGTCTGGGAGGCCGAGAGCTACGACGAACTCGAGGATCGGATCCGCGCGCCGGTGACGGTGACGGTCAAAGGACAGGACGGCCGCACGCGACCCCAGGAGTTCGCACCCCACGCAATCGAGGCGGCCGCGCTGTACGCGGTCGTCACGCGACTGGACGAGGAGAACCTCCCGAACGGGCTCGATCTGGTCGACAAGGCCCGGATCTACGATCAGGGCTACCTCCAGGAGGGCGACACTCGTCGGGAGAAAGACGAGTTCGACTTCGACGACGACGGCAACGACGGCGACCACGGGATTCCGGTCACGTACACGCGGGACACGCTCGCCGAACTGCTCCAGGCGGACCTCGAGCGCCACCACGCGGAGCTGCCGGTCGAGGACGTCGTCATGCCCCGCGACGTGTTGAACGCCATGGTCGAGGGGCTGGCCGACGCGCCGGTCTTCTCGACTGGCGAGCGCTCGGAGTTCGAGAACCGCGTCGTCCCTGTGAAGAACTACATCTACGACCAGCAGGAGTCGGACGTCATCGAGGCCATCATGCACGACAAACGCGTCGACGAGGAGACCGTCGCCGAGTACGTCGAACACGTCTACGCCTGGGAGACCGAGGAGCCGCTGTACAACGACCGCGGCGAGCGCGTCGAGCCCGACCCGCTGACGATGAAGCTCTTCGAGATCGAGCACCTCGGTCGGTTCTCCGAGTCCGAATACGAGGGGAACCTCCCCCGCGAAAGCGTCCGGAACTTCAGACGCGAGAAGGTCATCACCTCCCTGAACCGCCACGCCTGGGAGCACCGCAACGAGGACTTCTCCGTCGAGGACGTCGACCTCACGGCGATCCCGGTGATCAAGACCGTCCTCGAGAGCCACGACTGGGACGACGTCGAGCGGACCTTCGAGGACTTCGACCCGCGACAGTGGAGCGATCCGCCCGGCGGGACCGAGACAGAAGCGGTCAAGGAGAGCACGATCGCGACGATGGTCGACCTCTTCGGTTACACCGAGGCGTCGGCCGAACTGACCAGCAGACACGTCATGGGACAGGTGAGCTACAGATGGGACTGAGAGACGACCTCGATCGATTCCGCGAAGTCGGCGAGGAGCGCCGCGAGGACCTCGCTGACTTCATCCAGTACGGTGACCTCGGCCAGAGCCGGCCCGGCGAGATCAACATTCCGGTGAAGATCGTCTCGCTGCCGGAGTTCGAGTACGACCAGCACGACAAGGGCGGCGTCGGACAGGGCGAGGACGGCACGCCCGACACCGGCCAGCCAGTCGGCCAGCCCCAGCCACAACCGGGCGACGACGACGGCGAGGACGGCGACCCCGGCGAGGACGGCGGCGAGCACGAGTACTACGAGATGGACCCCGAGGAGTTCGCCGAAGAGCTCGACGAGGAGCTCGGCCTCGACCTCGACCCGAAGGGGAAGAAAGTCATCGAGGAGAAGGAAGGCCCGTTCACCGACCTCACGCGAAGCGGCCCCAACAGCACGCTCGACTTCGAGCGGATGTTCAAGGAGGGGCTCAAGCGCAAGCTCGCGATGGACTTCGACGAAGAGTTCCTGCAGGAGCTGTGCAAGGTCGAGGGGATCGAGCCGCGCGACGTCTTCGAGTGGGCCCGCGGCGAGAGCCTGCCGGTGTCGATGGCGTGGGTCGAAGAGGCCTACAGCAACATTCCCGACGAGGAACGCGGCAAGTGGGCCTCGATCGAGGAAGTCGAGAACAACGTCGAGCGCGAGAGCGTCCAGCAGAAGATCCGCCGAGAGGGGATCAAACACGTCCCCTTCCGCCGCGAGGACGAGCGCTACCGCCACCCCGAGATCATCGAGGAGAAAGAAAAGAACGTCGTGGTCGTCAACATCCGCGACGTCTCCGGCTCGATGCGCGAGAAAAAGCGCGAACTCGTCGAGCGGACCTTTACCCCGCTGGACTGGTACCTGCAGGGGAAGTACGACAACGCCGAGTTCGTCTACATCGCCCACGACGCCGACGCCTGGGAGGTCGAGCGCGACGAGTTCTTCGGCATCCGGAGCGGCGGCGGCACCAAGATCTCGAGCGCATACGAACTTGCCAACCAGCTGCTCGAGGAGTACCCCTGGAGCGACTGGAACCGGTACGTCTTCGCGGCCGGCGACTCGGAGAACTCCTCGAACGACACCGGCGAGCGCGTGATCCCCCTGATGGAGCAGATCCCGGCGAACCTCCACGCCTACGTGGAGACCCAGCCCAGCGGGAACGCGATCAACGCCACCCACGCAGAGGAACTCGAGCGCCACTTCGGTACCGACGCCGAGGACGTCGCGGTGGCGTACGTCAACGACGAGGCGGACGTGACCGACGCGATCTACGAGATCCTCTCCACGGAGAGTGATGACAATGAGTAATTCGGACAGATTCCGCAAACAGGCGATCGCCAGCGATCTCGAGGAACCGGTCGAGGAGGCCAGAAACCTGGCCGAGAAGCTCGGTCTCGAGCCCTACCCAGTGAAGTACTGGATCATCGACTACGACGAGATGAACGAGCTCATCGCGTACGGCGGGTTTCAGAGCCGCTATCCACACTGGCGGTGGGGCATGCAGTACGACAAGCAACAAAAGCAGGGCCAGTACGGCGGCGGGAAGGCCTTCGAGATTGTCAACAACGACAACCCGGCTCACGCGTTCCTCCAGGAGTCGAACACGATCGCCGACCAGAAGGCGGTCATCACCCACGTCGAAGCCCACTCGGACTTCTTCGCGAACAACGACTGGTTCGGCATGTTCACGGGCGGCCAGGCCGACGAGGACCAGGTCAACGCCGCCGCCATGCTCGAACGACACGCCAGAGCCATCGACGAGTACATGGCCGACCCCGACATCGACCGCGCCGAGGTCGAGAAGTGGATCGATCACTGCCTGAGCCTCGAGGACAACATCGACCAGCATCAGGTGTTCAGCCGCCGGCTCGACATCGACGGGCCGGCCCACGAGGAACTCGACGAGGACCTGGCCGAGAAGTTAGATGAACTCGAGCTCTCCGACGAGATCAAAGGCGAGGTGTTCGACGAGGCATGGGTCGAGAAGCTCGAGGGCGAGGACGTCGCGGTGAACTTCCCCGAGGAGCCACAGAAGGACGTGCTGGCGTTCGTCCGCGAGCACGGCAAGCAGTACGACGCGGACGCCGGCCGGGGCGTCGAGATGACGGAGTGGCAACGCGACATCCTCGATATGATGCGTGCGGAGGCGTACTACTTCGCCGCCCAGAAGATGACGAAGGTGATGAACGAGGGGTGGGCCGCCTACTGGGAGTCGACGATGATGACCGACGAGGCCTTCGCCGGCGACGACGAGTTCCTCAACTACGCCGACCACATGGCCAAAGTCCTGGCGTCGGGCGGCCTCAACCCCTACAGCCTCGGGATGGAGCTCTGGGAGTACGTCGAGAACACGACCAACCGACGGGAGGTCCTCGAGGCTCTCCTGCGCGTCGAGGGCGTCTCCTGGCGGAACCTCACCGAGGTCATCGACTTCGACGAGGTTCTCGACGGCCTCGAGCCGCCGGCGGCCATCGAGACGATTACGCCCGCGACGCTGGACTCGCTCGAGGCGGTGCCCGACGAGTGGGTCGACCGCGAGGCGCTCGAGCGGGCGCGAGCCGGTGAGATCGACGTGTCGAAATACCCCTGGAAGGTGTTGACATACGAGGGCGTCGCTCGCCGACACTACTCGCTGGTCAAGCGCCAGAACCGCGGCTTCCTCGCGCGGGTCACGCAGAATGAACTCGAGCGGATCGGCCGCTACCTGTTCGACGACGCCCGCTATTCGTCGGTCGCAGAGGCACTCGAAGATGTCGACTTCGCTGCCGGCTGGGATCGGCTGTTCGACGTGCGGGAGAGCCACAACGACGTGACCTTCCTCGACGAGTTCCTGACCCAGGAGTTCATCACGGAGAACAACTACTTCACCTACGAGCACTCGCAGGCGACCGGGCAGTTCCACGTCGCCAGTGACGCCGCAGAAGACGTCAAGAAGAAGCTCCTCCTGCAGTTCACCAACTTCGGGAAGCCGACGATCGCGGTCTACGACGGCAACTACAACAACGCGAACGAACTCCTGCTGGGCCACCAGTACAATGGCGTTATGCTCGATCTGGGGCAGGCCAAGGAGACCCTCAAGCGGATCTTCGAGCTGTGGGGGCGGCCGGTGAACCTGTTGACGATCGTCAAGGAGATCGACGAGCACGACATCGAGGTCGCCAAGCGAAGGAATCGTGAGCCCGAACCCGAAGAGCAGGGCAAACTGATCCGGTACAACGGCGAGACGATGACGACAGAGGACGTGCCGTGGGAGGAGGTCGAACATCTCGCGGCCGACGACGTCGACTACGACACCAAGCCCGAGGAGTGGCTCGCCTAGGGACGCTCGATGCCCGTTTCGTGACTCGAGCGATCGATACGTCGAGCCCGAACGACCTGTGTTCGGTCTCGAGCGCCGATAGTTCAAATTCGAGCAACCCGTAATTCGACGCTGTACCGCCCGAACAAAGGCCATTTCCCCGCCATTCGGCCAGAATGTTTTTATAGACCATCTCCAATGCAGGAGACGATGGATGGGGAATGGGGTGAGGCCGTCGAGCCTCGGGGCCGGGGGGCCGCCGGGATCGACCTCCCGTCGGTACTTGCACAACTCGACGAGCAGGAACCGGCCGAACAACGGGCCGCAGTCCGCCGAATCCGCACTGCGATCGACGAGCGCAGCCAGGCGGCAGCGTACGTCCCGACGGTTCCGAAGCTCCGGGCGCTGCTCGAGCGGCCAGCGATCGATTTTCGCGACGATATCGCCGCCTGTCTCGCCGATCTGGCAGCCCAAGCGCCGACCGATGTCGCGCCGTCAACCGGATCGATCGTCGCCGTCGCCGTTGGGAATGCCGACGAGCCGATGGTGGAGGACCTACTCCGGTGTCTCGCCACCGTCGCGGCCGAGCGGCCGGACGTGCTGGTCGAGCACGCGGCAGCGATCACCGAGGTGCTCGAGCGGCGAAACGGCTCCGATCGGTGGGGGATTCGTATACTCGCACACGTCTCCCGGGAGAACCCGACCGCGATCGAACCGGCCGCATCGGTTCTCATCGATGCGCTGGCGGCGGACCCGGTCGAAAACGGGCCGCCCGCGCTCCGAGCGCTCGGTCGACTGGCGCGCTCCGACGCCGCGTTGCCCTCCCTCGAGTTCGTCGCACAGGCCGCCGCGCTCGCAGATCACGACGACGCGTCGTTGCGATACGACGCGATCGGCTGTCTCGGCGACGTGGCCCGCCGCGATCCCACCGCGGTCGAGCCAGTGTGCGCCGAACTCGGGGCGGCGCTGTCCTGCGACGATCCCGACACTCGCGCGATCGCGGCGGTCGCGGTCAGCCGCGTCGTCGCCGGCGTCGAAACCGCCGTCGACCCGGTTCGCGGCCAGTTACTCGAGTTACTCGCGGACGACCACCCGCACGTGCGGGCGAACGCCTGCGTCGCGCTCGGTCACGGTCGCGTCGACGCGGCCGTCCCGTATCTGCGAACCCTCGCGAGCGAGGACCCGGCTCCGAACGTGCGTGACCGGGCCGCGTGGGCCACGCGGCAACTTTCGTAAGGGCATGTCGTTCGTCGGTGCGGACCGAAACGCAATCTATCCTCGCGGTCGACCACTTGCGCATGGCGTTTTCCGTCGAAACCGAGTCGCGGCTGACGACCGTTGACGTGACCGATCGCATCGCGGCGGCCGTTCCTGACGACCTCGAGTCGGGGACCTGTACGGCCTTCGTCGAGCACACGACGGCCGGCCTCGTCGTCCAGGAAAACGAATCGCGGCTTCGCGGCGACCTCGAGTCGTTCCTGCGGGATCTCGTTCCGGACGAGGGGCACGCACACGACGAACTGGACGGCAATGCGGACTCGCATCTGCGGGCCGCGCTGATCGGTCCGGACGTGACGGTTCCAGTCGAGGACGGGGAGTTAGCGCTGGGGACGTGGCAGTCGGTGTTGTTCGTGGAGTGCGACGGCCCGCGAACGCGGACGGTGTCAGTGACGACCGTCGGCGACTATAGTAGCCACTGAAACGAATTACACACTAATCGCAACGTCGTTATGCGATTAGGTGTGCAGTGACGTTCAGTGGCTACTATCGAGAGAGCGACTCGATCGATCTCCCCGTCGATAGTACTTAATACACCTCTGACTATATCAAAACCGTGACAAAGGGCGGCCGGAGACTCGTCTCACAGATAACGATCTGGCACGTTGCGGCCAGTATTTGCTACTATGCCGTCTATGCCGGAACGCCGTTCTTCCGGGATACCTTCTCGCTCAGTGGAACGACCGTCGGATTCGTCATCACGGCTCTGACGCTCGGATACGCTGTCTTTCTCCTCCCCATCGGGGTTCTCACCGATCGGTTCGGCGAACACCGAACGCTGACGATTGGCTTGGTTGGACTCGCAGTTGGCGCGGTTCTTATCGCGGTCGCGCCGACCTACGGGCTGTTACTCGTCGCAGCGTTTCTCCTCGGGTCGATGTACGGCACCGCGACACCGGGGACCAATAAAGCGATCTTCGACAACGTCGAACCCGCGTGGCAGCACCGAGCGATCGGAATCAAGCAGATCGGGCCGACCATCGGAAGCGCGATCAGCGCCGTTCTAGTAACGGGGCTGGTCGGTGTCGCCGTCTGGCAAACGGGATTTCTCGTCGCTGCAGCCGTCGGCGTCGCTGTCGCCGCGTTCTTTTATCTCACGTATTCGGGCACCAGTGGGGCCGCAGCGACGTACCCGGATTTTCGAGGGCTAGCGACGAATCGATCCTACCTGCTTCTCACGGCCGCGGGAATCTGTATCGGAGCGGGGTTTTACACGACGACCGGGTACACGATCCTCTACGTCGAGGAATCCGTCGGCGCGACAGTTGCGACCGGTGGGATCGTGCTGGCGATGGTGCAAATGTCCAGCAGCGTCGGGAAAATCGTCGCGGGCTGGTTCGCTGACACCCTCCCGGGGAATTCACGCGGTACAACGCTTTCAATTCTGCTCGTTCAGACCTTCGGTGGCGGCGTTCTCTTTTTCGTTGTTCCGGTCATCGAGACGCCGTTCGGGGCGGGTATCGTCTTTTCAGTGCTCGGCGTCTTCGCGCTCGGCTCGACGGGGCTGTATTATTCCTGTCTCTCGACCGTCGTCGCCAACGACGAGATCGGGGCCGCCTCGGCCGCCGGTCAGCTCGCGGCCACCGTCGGTGGGCTCTTCGCACCACCAGTGTTCGGCTACCTGATCGATACGGTCGGCTACAACGCGGGTTGGCTGTTTCTCGGCGGCCTCTCGTTCCTCGCAACCGTAATCGTGGCGGGCGTCGTCGTGACATCTCGATGATCGCGCTATTCGTCGTAACTGGACTTCTCGAGCCTCGGCGGTCGGCCGATCGTTCTGCGCTACCGTTCGAAACCACCGCTCTCGCAGTCGAGATCGGTCGTCGAACGACCGGCCCGCGAGCGGGCCGTCCGTGCTATCGATTCCTCCCGACGCGTCGATCGCCCGTCTCGAGCGGTCACACGTCGATCGGTCGATCCGCCGCAACGTACTCGACGCCGCGGCGAGCGAGCAATTTCGCCACCGCTCGTCGTTCGATCGTCCACGCGTGGACCTCGAGTCCCACCGCCGTCGCTCGCGGCACGACGCGTGTCGCCAGACAGCGCCAGTAGCTCGCCCCGATGACGTCGCAGTCGAATTCGACCGCCGTGGTGATCGGCGTCTCGAGGTGCCGACTGACGAGGAGCCCGATCGGTTGACTCGGATCGCGGTCGCGAACCGTCCGCAGTTCGGAAACCAGAAACGAGGTGAGGACGACGCGATTGAGGAGGGCCGCGTCCTCGAGAGCAACGAGGACGTCCGCGGCGATGCCGGATTCTTTGAGTTCGATGTGGGCCTCGACGGTCGGCGGGAGGGCCTCGAGCATCGCCGCGAGGGTCGGAATTCCGTCGCCGGAGCCGCGCACCGAGCGAGCGGAGAGGTCCGCGAGGGCGGCGTCCGCGACGGTCCCGGTGCCGTCGGTGACGCGGTCGATCGTCTCGTCGTGGACGACGACGAGTTCGTCGGAGCCACAGCGTCGCACGTCGAACTCGACGGCGTCGGCGCGGTCGGCCGCGGCTCGAACGGCACTAATCGTGTTCTCGGGAGCGGTCGCAGCGAACCCTCGATGCGCGATGAGCCGCATACAGTGGTGATTGGGGCTCGGCGACTTTATTCGGACGTTCTTCGCAATCGTCGCCTCGGACCGATCGGTACTGCACGAGTCCCAAATTGTGTAGCGAGTAGCCTTAACCAAGTACCCTTGCAAAGGTGAATTGATTACTGAATTGGATATACAAGTCATGTATCTGGCAGTTCTACCTCCGCTATGAGCGGTCGACGCGACAAGCCGATCGACGTGCTCCTCGTCGAAGCCGACGATGATGATGTCCGCCTCGTCCGCGAGGCGTTCGCCGGGTTGGCGATCGAGTCCTCGATTCGCGTCATTGGCGACGGCGCGGAAGCGCTCTCGCTCCTCACCGGCCGCGACGGCGAGCCGCCGGTCGTTCCGGACCTCATCCTGTTGGATCTGGACCTGCCGCAGATGGACGGTCTCGAGTTCCTCGAGGCGGTGACGGCCGAGCCCGAACTCGCACGGCTCCCCGTGCTCGTGTTGACGCGATCGACGAACCTGTCGGACGTTCGCGCGAGCTACGATCTCGCGGCCAACGCGTACCTCACGAAGCCGACGGAGCCGACGGAGTACGCCGAGATGGCGGACGCGATCGCCGAGTTTTGGTTCCGCCGAGCGGCCCTGCCGACGGGCCATTCGTAACGGCGGCCCGGTACCCGCCGTCGGACGATCGTCAACGCCCCCACCTTTGATGCGAGCGGACCGCACACTGTTCTGTATGTCCGTCCAAACCGAGTTCGACGTCGACTTCGACGGAACCGTTGCAGTGATCACCGGTGCCAGCGGCGCGCTCGGCAGCGCTGCCGTCGATCGCTTCCTCGAGGCGGGCGCGACGGTCTGTGCCGTGGACGTGATCGCGCCGGACGATGAGGACAGCCTGCTCGAGCGCGACCCCGACGGAGAATCCGACCTCGCGTTCTACGAGGCCGACCTGACCGACGAGGACGACGTGGCTGCACTGATGGAATCCGTCGCCGACGACCACGGCCGGATCGATCACCTGCTGAACATCGCCGGAACGTGGCGCGGCGGCGATCACGTTGAGGACACCGATCTCGAGGAGTTCGACCTCCTGCTGGACGTCAACCTGAAGACGGCGTTTCTCGCGTCGAAACACGCCCTGCCCCACCTCCAGAACTCGACGGGATCGATCGTCAGTATCAGCGCGCGGTCCTCGCTCGAGGGCGGCGAGGGTGATGGGCCCTACCGGATCACGAAGGCCGGCATTCGGCTGCTAACGGAGACCCTCGCCGAAGAGAACCGCGGGACGGTGCGGGCGAACTGCGTTATGCCGAGCGTGATCGACACGCCGATGAACCGGGAGATGATGCCCGACGCGGACCACGACTCGTGGGTCGACCCGCTCGAGATCGCGGACGTGATGACCTTTCTCTGTAGCGACGGCGCGGCGGTGACGAGCGGGGCAGCCGTGCCGGTCTACGGCGAGGCCTGAGACCGACTCGAAGCGGGCTCAAAAAATGCGGCGGTGGTTGATTCGAGGCGAGTGTCGGTGACCGGTCAGAGATTCGCACTCAGCCAGTCGGAGAAGGGGCCAGTGAGGAACCCGTAGTAGTCCCACGCGTTCAGCGCGACCAGGGCGACCAGCGCGACGACGACCGGAATCCGGATGAACCAGAGCCACGCGACACCCAGCGATCCGACGTCTTTGATCCCTTTGCCGATTTCATCGAGCGCGAGGTCGGGAACGACCCAGCCCACGAAGATCGAAAGCAAGAGTCCACCGAGCATGAGTAAGATGCTGTTCGCGAAGCCGTCGTAAAGGTCGACGAAGATGAGGTCGAGCGCGGCCGGAACTCCCACGAGGAACATGGCTACGCCCAGCGCGACAGTCGCGGGAACCCGGCCGAAGCCGCGTTCGTCGATCAGATAGGAGACGACGACTTCCATGATACTGATCGCACTCGAGAGCGCGGCGATGGCGACGGTAGCGAAGAAGATCGCGCCGAGGATGCCGCCGAACGGCAGTTCGGCGAACGCAGCGGCGAGGCTCACGAAGATGAGCGCCGGGCCGGACGCTCCGGGCTCGATTCCCGCGGCGAACAGGATTGGGAACGCGATCATCCCGGCGGTGAAGGCGATGAAGGTGTCGAGGCCGGCGATGATACCGGCGTCCGATGCGAGGTTTCGGTCCTCCCCGAGGTAGGACGCGTAGGTAATCATCACGCCCATCCCGAGCGAGAGCGTAAAGAAGGCCTGTGCAGCGGCCGCTGGGAGAATCGTCGTCCAGTTGGCCGCGATAGTGCTGAATTCCGGCGAGAGATAGTACGCGTACGCGTCAGCGGCTCCGTCGAGCGTGAAGACGTAGGCGGCGAGTCCGATCGAGATGACGATGATGGCCGGAACCATCACCTTGACCGAGAGTTCGATCCCGCGTTCGATTCCAAGCGCAACGATTCCGATGACGGCTGCCATGAAGATCGCGTGCAGGACGACGGCGTCGAGACCGCTCGCGACTTCGCCGAACTGTGCGGGCGCAGCATCAGCGGTGTACTCACCCTGCAGTCCCAGCAGGACGTACCGAATCGTCCAGCCGGCAACGACGCTGTAGTACGAGAGGATGACGAAGCCGGCCGTGACGAAGACCCAGCCGATCTTCGTCCACGCGCCGCTGCCGATCCGTTTTAGTGCGCCGACGGGGTTCCGTTCCGTATTTCGGCCGACGACAAACTCAACGAGGATTACCGGAAAGCCGATCCCGACGATCAACAGGAGATAAATAAACAGGAACGCTGCACCGCCCTGTTCACCCACCTGATAGGGGAACCGCCAGATGTTTCCTAATCCCACCGCGCTCCCGACCGCAGCGAGGATGAAGCCTGTTCTCGTTGCCCATGATTCCCGTTGTGCCATAGTTGAGACGACAGTCTCTACCCCTTAAAACCTTACATTTGGAGACTATATCCACTCTTTTCCCATATTACACATTTTTGCCACTATCCATTGTGGAATTTACTATGTTGTTGTCGAGCGTCAATTACCGTCTCCGCGTTTGAAGCCGCGTGACCGTCCGATGTCCGTCGGCACTGCTACCGATTGCGATGAGAGAAGTTACCGGGGCGGGAGCTTCGACGTGCCGCTCGAGGCGACTATCGTAGCCACTGAAAGCTACTGTACACCGCCACGATTCAACCGGAACTCACCGCTCCGCTGTCTTTCGACCGAACTGACTCGAGACCGTGCGGTATGAGAACGGTCGAACCCTCATGGGAAATAATACGAGTTACAGAACGTTTTTTATTCAGGTGACCGTTGCCCCGGGCAATGAGTCGACACGGGAGGGTTCACCTATGACGATGGAAGATCGTATCGAGGAACTCGAAGAACTCCGCGAAGAGGCCCGCAAGGGCGGTGGCGAGGCGCGAATCGAAAAGCAACACGACAAGGGGAAGATGACCGCCCGCGAGCGGATCGACTACTTCCTCGACGAGGGAACCTTCACGGAGTTCGACCAGCTCCGGACCCACCAGACGAGCCAGTTCGGGATGGAAGAGAAGAAGGTGCCCGGCGACGGCGTCGTCACGGGCTATGGCGAGGTCAACGGACGGACCACGTTCGTCTTCGCCCACGATTTCACCGTCTTCGGCGGCTCGCTCGGCGAGGTCTTCGCCGAGAAGGTCTGTAAGGTCATGGACATGGCGATGGAGGTCGGCGCACCGGTCATCGGACTCAACGACTCCGCCGGGGCTCGCATTCAGGAGGGTGTCAAGAGCCTCGCGGGCTACACCGAAATCTTCCGCCGAAACCAGGAGGCCAGCGGCGTCATCCCACAGATTTCGGCGACGATGGGGCCGTGTGCCGGCGGCGCGGTCTACTCCCCGGCGATCACGGACTTCATCTTCATGGTCAAGGACACCAGCCACATGTACATCACCGGGCCCGGGGTCACCAAGACCGTCACCGGCGAGGAGGTCTCCCACGAGGAACTCGGCGGTGCGATGACCCACTCCAACAAGACCGGTGTCGCCCAGTTCGCCTGCGAGACCGAGGAGCAGGCGCTCGACGATATCAAACGGCTCCTCTCCTATCTCCCGCAGAACAACGTTGAGGACCCGCCGCGCGTCGAACCGTGGGACGACCCGGACCGCCGCGACGACCAGCTCAAAGACATCGTTCCGCCGAGTCCCCAGAAGCCCTACGACATGACCGACGTCATCGACAGCGTCGTCGACGAGGGCTCGTTCTTCGAGGTTGCGGACAACTTCGCGAAGAACATCGTCGTCGGCTTCGGCCGATTGGACGGGCGCTCGGTCGGCCTCGTCGCCAACCAGCCCCGCGTCAACGCCGGCACGCTGACCGTCGACGCCTCGATGAAGGGCTCGCGGTTCATCCGCTTCTGTGACTCGTTTAACATCCCGATCGTCACCTTCGTCGACGTCCCCGGCTACATGCCCGGCACCGATCAGGAACACCGCGGGATCATCCGTCACGGTGCAAAGCTTCTCTACGCGTACGCGGAAGCGACCGTCCCGCTGCTGACCGTCATCACCCGGAAAGCCTACGGCGGTGCCTACTGCGTCATGGCCTCGAAGAACCTCGGCGCGGACGTCAACTACGCCTGGCCGACCGCTGAGATCGCGGTCATGGGTCCACAGGGTGCGGTCAACATCCTCTACCGCGAGGAACTCGCCGAAGCCGACAACCCCGACGAACTCCGCGACGAGCTCATCGACGAGTACCGCGAGGAGTTCGCCAACCCCTACACCGCGACGGACAAGGGCTTCCTCGACGACGTCATCGTTCCGACCGAGACGCGGCCGCGGTTGATCGCCGACCTCGAGATGCTCGAGACCAAACGCGAGCAAAACCCCGACAAGAAACACGGCAACATCCCGCTGTAGCCAGATGACTACCAGCCAACAGACGACGACCAACGACGGCGGACGGGCCGAGGGCGACGGGCACACCGCAGCGACGGCCGACAGCGACGATCCGACGGGGCTCGAGGCGGCGCTGCCCGCAGACGTCTCTCTCGACCTGCCGGACGATGCAGCAGCGGACGAGGCCGCGGCCATCGCGGCCGCCATCGGTGCGCATCTCCACGATCACGCGCTCGCGGCCGCCGCAGCGGCGGCTGATGGCGAAGAAACGTGGGACGACAGGCGCTGGGCGTTCGCCGGTCGGGTTCGCGCACAGCAACACCGCACCGTTCGCGTCCCGCGCGACGCGCCGACCGACCCGTGGTCGGCCGCGGGCCGAACGAAACAGTTCTGAACGCGCTCGATCCACTCGTTTTCGGATCGTGCTCCTCCGTGACGAGGCATCGGAGTGACTACGAGCGGACGAACACTCGAACTGAGAGCGATCCGTGGACTCGAGCGAGCGAAACGAGAGGCGCTGTTGGAATACTCTTCTTCAGATGCGTTTTGCCATGAGAGATAGGCTTGCTACTGGGTCGGAACGTTCTACCCGGACCGGTCACCCGAGTGCGGTGGCGCGCGCTGTGCCGTGGCGAACGACAGTGAGCCGCGGCCCGAAACTGCGCGAGGTCGTCGCGAGTAGTGCGGGACCGCCGGTCTCGAATACCGTTCGAACGGCCGCGAAGCGGCCGTGAGCAGACGGAACGAGCGACTGCTTGGAAGACGCTTGCGTCTTCCAGTGGATGAGCGAACGCTAGTGAGCGTTAGCGCGGAACCGGCGGTTCCGCGAACCATCCAAATAGTGCGAGACCTCCGTTCTCGCATACCATGCGAACGGCGGCGGAGCCGCCGTGAGCAGCAATCGGCTGGGGAGGGCGTGGCGATTCCCTGGTGCCACGATAGCAGGATGCGTTGTCTCACCCGATCCCTCTCTAGTAGCCACTGAAACGATTCACACACTAATCGTATCGCTGTCGTTCGATCAGATGTGCAATGACTTTCAGTGGCTACTATAGAACATAGCAACGGTACGGGTAGCGCTACTCCGAATCGGAGCCCAGTTCGGGCTCAGGTTCGTCTTCCGTCTCCGACATCGTGATCGGCTCGTCGGCTGCCATTCCCACGTCCTGCCCTTCCTTGATCGCTCGAGCCTGTTCTTCCATCGCTTCGACGTCCATCTCGGCCTGTTCGTCGATCTCGCCGATGATGTCCGCGATGTCGTCGAGGCCGATCAGTTCGCGGGTTTCATCGTCGAACTCGAGGCTCTCGAGATCGGTCCCGTTCCCCTCGACGTCGCTGCCCGAGAGGTGCTTGCCGTAGCGGCCGACAAGCGAGGTGAGTTCCTGGGGCATGACGAACGTTGTCGATTCGCCCTGGCCGATCTCGGCGAGCGTCTCCATTCCCTTGTCGATGACGGCGCGCTCGCCCATCGATTCGGCGGAGCGTGCACGCAGCACGGTCGAAATCGCGTCACCCTGGGACTCGAGAATCTGGCTCTGTTTCTCCCCCTGGGCGCGGATGATGTTCGACTGCTTGTCACCCTCGGCTTTCTCGACGGCGCTGCGGCGTTCACCCTGCGCCTCGAGGATCATCGCGCGGCGGCGACGTTCGGCGGAGGTCTGTTCCTCCATCGCACCCTTGACGCCGGCCGAGGGGGTCACCTCACGGACCTCGACCGATTCGACGCGAATGCCCCACTCGTCGGTGGGCTCGTCGAGCTCGGTCCGAATTCGCTCGTTGATCATCTCGCGCCGGCTGAGCGTGTCGTCGAGTTCCATATCGCCGATCACGGCGCGCAGCGTGGTCTGTGCCAGGTTCGAGACCGCGCGCTGGTAGTCGTCGACCTCGAGGAAGGCGCGTTTGGCGTTCATAACCCGAATGTAGACGACTGCGTCGGCGGTGACCGGCGAGTTGTCGCGGGTGATCGCTTCTTGCTGGGGGACGTCCAGCGTCTGCGTTCGCATGTCGAACGTGTATATTCGCGACACGAACGGCGGGACGATGTTCAGCCCCGGCTCGAGCAGTTTGCGGTACTCGCCGAAGACGGTCAGCGCGGCCCTGTCGTAGGCGTCAACGATCTCGACCATCTGCCAGACCGTGATCACGACGAGGAGGAGCCCGACCGCTCCGACGAGGAGGAGGGGCTCCTCGAGCACCGATTGGGATTGCAGCGGACCGACTGCGAACTCGTACATTGTGCGTTCTAGCGGCCGGAACCGGATAACGATTGCCCACAACTAGCATACGACAGTCCCTCGGATGCGCGCCGGGCCGGCCTCGATTTACCGGGTGCTGCTCGAGGCAGTTAGTGCGGCGATCGCCGTTGTAGACGGTTCGCGCGTGTGGTTCGGCCCGGAACTGGTATCGTCGCCGGGAACCGGTGCCGTCGACTGGCAAAATCTGTCGCGTTCTCGAATCAGTTGCGAAAAAGTAAGGTAGGGCCCTCACGACTGTTTCCACAGGAATGTTCAGGAAGGTTCTCGTGGCGAACCGCGGGGAAATCGCGGTCCGTGTTATGCGGGCGTGTGAAGAGTTGAACATCGGGACTGTCGCTGTTTACTCCGAGGCCGACTCGGATTCAGGACACGCGCGCTACGCCGACGAGGCGTACAACGTGGGGCCGGCTCGCGCGGCCGACTCCTATCTCGATCACGAAGCGGTCATCGAGGCCGCGCGGAAGGCCAACGCCGACGCGATCCATCCCGGCTACGGCTTCCTCGCGGAGAACGCGGAGTTTGCAGGCAAGGTCCAGGATGTCGAGGGAATCACATGGGTCGGCCCGTCCAGCAACGCGATGGAATCGCTGGGCGAGAAGACGAAGGCCCGGACGATCATGCAGGAGGCCGACGTGCCGATCGTTCCGGGGACGACGGACCCCGTCACCCAACCCGAGGAAGTCAAAGAATTCGGCGAAAAACACGGCTACCCCATCGCCATTAAGGCCGAAGGTGGCGGCGGCGGCCGCGGGATGAAGGTCGTCTGGGACGAAAGCGAGGTCGAAGACCAACTCGAGAGCGCCCAGCGCGAAGGGGAGGCCTACTTCGACAACGACTCGGTCTACCTCGAGCGCTACCTCGAGAAGCCCCGTCACATTGAGGTTCAGATCGTCGCCGACCAGCACGGCAACGTGCGCCATCTGGGCGAGCGCGACTGTTCGCTCCAGCGCCGCCACCAGAAGGTCATCGAGGAGGGGCCGTCCGCGGCCCTCTCGGACGAACTGCGCGAGAAGATCGGCGAGGCCGCCCGCCGAGGCGTCGCCGCGGCCGACTACACCAACGCCGGCACCGTCGAGTTCCTCGTCGAAGAGGAACCCGGCCGCGACGGCGTCCTCGGTCCGGACGCGAACTTCTACTTCCTCGAGGTCAACACGCGGATCCAGGTCGAACACACAGTCACCGAGGAGATCACGGGCCTCGACATCGTCAAACGACAGCTCAAAATCGCCGCCGGCGAGGAACTCGACTTTGCACAGGACGACGTCGAGATCGACGGTCACGCGATCGAGTTCCGGATCAACGCCGAGAACGCGGCCAACGACTTCGCGCCCGCGACCGGTGGGACCCTCGAGACCTACGACCCGCCGGGCGGAATTGGCGTTCGCCTGGACGACGCGCTCCGTCAGGGCGACGAACTCGTCACCGACTACGACTCGATGATCGCGAAACTGGTCGTCTGGGGCGAGGACCGCGACGAGTGTATCGAGCGGTCGCTGCGCGCGCTCCGCGAGTACCAGATCGGGGGGATCCCGACGATCATCCCGTTCCACCGGCTGATGCTCACCGACGAGGAGTTCGTCCAGAGCACGCACACCACGAAGTATCTCGACGAGGAACTCGACGAGAGCCGCATCGAGGAGGCCCAAGAACAGTGGGGCGGCGACATCGGCGACGGCGGCGCGAGCGAGGACGAGGACGACGCCGTCGAGCGCGAGTTCACCGTCGAGGTCAACGGCAAGCGCTTCGAGGTCGAACTCGAGGAACACGGTGCGCCGGCCATCCCGACTGGCGACGTCTCCGCTGGCGGCCAGTCGAGTCGACCGGAGCCGGCGGGCGGCTCCAGCAGCGGCGGCGAGACCGACATTCAGGGCGAGGGCGAGACTGTCGACGCCGAGATGCAGGGAACGATCCTCGACATCGAAGTCGAGGAGGGCGACGAGGTCGCGGCCGGTGACGTGCTGGTCGTCCTCGAGGCCATGAAGATGGAAAACGACATCGTCGCCTCCCAGGGCGGTACCGTCACCCAGATCGCTATCGGGGAAGGCGATAGCGTCGACATGGGCGATACACTGGTCGTCCTCGAGTAACGCGGTCGCGGTACTGCAGGTACGGACCGAGCCCCACCGCGAACGTATTTGGCGGTGGCCTCCGCGCATCTACTGTTCCAGCGACTGCAGCGACCGCTGTTCGGTCCATTGGAGTCACGAAAATCGATCGTTCGAACAGTGACCGCTCACTCCCCGCTCGAGACGCCGCGCGTCTCGCCGTCGGTGTCGTTCCAGGGGAGCGGCCCGTCGTACCCCTCGGGAACGAACGGACAGAGCGGATCGCTCGCCAGTGGGTCGCCGGTGTGGGCAAACGCGCGCGAGCGACTGCCGCCGCAGACGTGGCGGTACGGACAGGCCCCGCACTTGCCCGAGAGCTGATCACGGTCGCGCAGCGACTGGAACAACGAGGAGTCCCGGTAGAGTTCGGTGATCGACCGGTCCCGGACGTTGCCCGCGGATTCGGGGAGGAAGCCCGAGGGGAACACCTCGCCCGTGTGACTGACGAACGCGAAGCCGTCGCCCGCGACGATACCGGTGCGGCGCTCGATACCGGCTCCCGGACCGCCCGCACCGTCGTCTGCATCATCTCCGTCCGCTTGTCGCTGCATCGCGACTCGTCTGTACTGCGGGGCCTCAGTGGTCTTGACGCCAAACGGCTCCGTCTCGCTGACCTCGGCCAGCCACTCCATCACCCTGTCGGCTTTTCCGGGGGCCACCGGCTCGAGGACCCGCCCGCGACCGACCGGGACGAGGAAGAAGACGCTCCACATGACGACACCAATCTCGGCCAACAGGTCACGAATCGCGGGGAGTTCGTCGACGGTCTGTCGACACACCGTCGTGTTGACCTGGACGGGAAGGCCGGCCGCTCGAGCGGCTTCGACGGCTCGAACCGTCTCCTCGAAACTGCCGTCTTCGCCGCGGAAAGCGTCGTGAGCGGCGGGCGAGGCACCGTCGAAACTGACGGCCATCCGTTTGAGACCCGCATCGACCATCTCCTGAATCCGATCGGCGGTCAGCGAGCCGGTCCCGCTCGGCGTAATCGTCATCCGCAACCCGAGGTCGTCGCCGTGGGCGATCAGTTCCTCGACGTCGTCGCGGACGAGCGGGTCGCCGCCCGAGAGGACGACCAGTTGGCCGTCGCCGAAGTCGGCGGCCTGCTCGAGCAGCGCTTTCCCCTCGGCTGTCGAGAGTTCGTCGGGATGGCGTCGGGGCTGGGCGTCGGCCCGACAGTGATCGCAGGCGAGCCCGCAGGCCTGGGTGAGTTCCCAGATGAGGACGAACGGTCGCTCGGATGTCTCGAGATTGCCAGGGCGCATAGCGGAGGCTGGGCGGCGGGCGACCGAAAACGCCCCTCTCGTTCCCGCGGGTCGGGAAGACGGGAAGATGTTCGCTCGCTCGGCGCGGTGTTCCCGCACGCTGGGAGGTGAGGAAACGACCTTCGGTCTCGTCTCGAAGATGTCGATATGGTCGAGAACGCACGCCGGTCAGCCGTCCCGAGCGACGAGCGAGGGAATCCGACTCCCCAGTGGGAGGTGTTCATCCGCAACGAGCCGGGCGACCCGATGCGCCACGTCGGCAGCGTCGCCGCTGCGAACGCCACGGAAGCGCACGAGCACGCATCCCGTCTGTTCGGCTGGTACGCCGCCGACGTCTGGCTCTGTCCGGCCGATTCCGTCGAACGGTGTTCGACGCGGGGACTCGCGGATGCGGCCGACGAACGGGACACTGAGACCGCTGGTGAGGGAGCAGATCGCCAAACCGATCCGGAAAGCGACGAACCGCGCGTCGACGAGGAAACCGAGGGCTCCCCGGAGGTGCGGGACGCATGATTTCGATCAGCAAACTGCTCTGCGATCTCGACGCCGAAGGCGACGGGCTGCGCTACGACGCGGCCGAGGGCTCCGAGAAACCCCAGATCACCGACGAGAAACAGGGCCGGCCCGTCGTCGTCTGGAACACGACCCGCCGGTGTAACCTCTATTGCTCGCACTGCTACGCCGGGGCCGAGACCCAGCCTGCGACCGGCGAGTTCTCCACCGCCGAGGGGCGGGCATTCCTCGAGCAGCTGGCCGACTACGGCGCGCCGGTCGTCCTCTTCTCCGGCGGCGAGCCGCTCGTTCGAGAGGACCTGGTCGAACTCGTCTCGTACGCGGCCGATCTCGGCCTCCGGCCGGTTCTCTCCTCGAACGGAACCCTGCTCACCCGCGAGAAGGCCGCGGCGCTGCGGGACGCTGGCCTCCAGTACGCCGGCATCTCCGTCGACGGCCTCCCCGAGCGAAACGATCGCTTCCGCGGCGAGGACGGCGCGTTCGACGCGGCCGTCCGCGGCATCGAAAACTGCCTCGAGGTCGGCCTCAAGACCGGCCTCCGATACACGATTACTGAGGCCAACGCGCCCGACCTCGAGGGGGTCGTCGACCTCCTGGCCGAGAAGGGGCTCGACCGGTTCTGTTTCTACCATCTCGATTACGGTGGTCGCGGGGCCGAGATCGTCGACGCCGACCTCTCACCCCGTGAGAAACGCGCGGCGGTGAAGCGAGTGGCGGATCTCACGCTCGAGTACCACGATCGAGGAGAGGAGATCGAGACGCTGCTGGTTGGCAACTACGCCGACGCCGCCTTCCTCGTGGAGTACGCCCGCGAGGAGTTCGGCGAGGCGAAAGCGCGAGCGGTCTACAACTACCTCGAGCGAAACGGCGGCGATCCGACGGGCGAGCGGATCGCCGACGTGGACTATCAGGGGAACGTCCATCCGACGCAGTTCTGGCAGGGATACAGCCTGGGGAACGTCCGAGACCGTCCCTTCGGCGAGATCTGGGAGGACGAGTCGAACCCGCTGCTCGAGGCGCTGCGAAACCGCGAGGAACGCCTGAACGGCAAGTGTGCCGACTGTCAGTACCAGTCGATCTGTCGCGGTGCCTCGCGGCTCCGGGCGCTAGCGACGACGGGTGATCTCTTCGCACCCGATCCGCAGTGTTATCTTCGTGACGAGGAAGTACGGGGCGAGGGGAGGAGGTCTGCCAGCGGCGGCGCTGCGGATTGATCGCTCTCGAGTCACGAGTTCGAAACGAGGTATCGAGACCGGTTCGGCGGACGCAGGTCCGTCTCGGATCGACGGACACGGGTTCGTCTACGCTTGAGAGTCCGGTCTCGCGGGAAGCTGTCCGAGACACTCTCGACAGTACGTGTAACAGCGGTCGTTCTTTGTTTGGCAGATCCGACAGGTGACCGGTTCATCTATCGTTTGCGTTCGTGCGCCCATCATCGTCCCTACTGAACGGGGTCAAATAGCTCTCCGGCTGACCAATGCAAGGAATAGCGGGCCGCCTTCCGATTTTCCCGTCGCGGGACTCCGCTTTCGTGTCCCCTCACTCACCGACCACATGGACGCGAGTCACGTGCCCGCCACAGCCACACCGGTCGACGTACTCGAGTCGGATCCCGTCGAACGCGGCCTCGAGTTCGTCCCAGAGATACGTCTCGGGATGGCCGTGGTCGCCGTGTGTGACGAGGTTGACGTGGAAGCCGTCGGCCGTCGCGTCGATCGCGTCTTTCGCCTGCTCGAGGAGCAGGCCCCGGTCTGCGGCGTGTTCGGGCCCCTCGAGGTTCGCCGACCACGAGGCGTCGTGCTGGCTCCGCGTGACGGGTTCGACGCCGGAGACGTCTTGGGTCATAATTCCGACTCGGTTCCGAACGCGCCTAAGGGCTGAGCCGAACGGGTTCGGTGTCGCCACCATCGTCGCCTCGGGCAAGCAACGGCCAGTTCAACAGCAGAATATGAACGGGTAGAGCAGGGCGACGCGGTCGCCATCCGTCAGCTCCGCCTCGAACCCGCCGAGGTGTTCGTTGAACCGGCCGTTGATACAGACTCGAGCGTACGGCCGGGTTTGCTCGCCCTCCGGATTCTTCCGCCACGTGCCGGGCAGGTCGTCGGGCACCGGTGCCCAGCCGCTGTGGGTCGCGTCCGCTTCGGTCTCGGCGATGAGCATGTCCTCGAGGTCGTACTCGACGAAGAACGACTCGAGGAAGTCCCGAAGGCGGTCCCCCTCGAAGGAGAACTCGAGTTCGTGAGTGCCGACCGCGTCGCGGACGTGGCCGGTACAGCGGACGGTGACGGTCGTCGTGTCGGCCTCGCGGTCGGTCGCCCGGCTTTCCGTCGCGGCCGATTGCTGGTCGATTGTCGTCGCTGGGTTGGCGTCCATCGTGAGTTACTGTACGGCTCGAGCAGGCAAACGCTCACTTCCAAACATGTTCGGGGCGAACGGGACAGCCGCCGGGGGCGAACTGCAAGCTATGGACGGAATACCTGGCGGGTTACGAACCGACCAGCAGCCCCCGATGGCGATCCCGCTGCGGCACTTCGTGCTCGCGCTGGGGTTCCTCGTCGTCGGGGTCGGCGGGAGCACCGTCATGACCGTTGCGACGCTGCCGGGACTGGCGGGGCTGGCACACCTCCATCTCCTGTTAGTCGGGTGGATCGCGGTGACGATCATGGGCGCGATGACTCAGTTCGTCCCCGTCTGGTCCGGCGTGACGATCCACTCGAGGCGCCTGGCCGTCGCTCAACTGTGGCTCGTTACGGCCGGACTAACCGGCTTCGCCGCGGCCCTGCTCGTGGGCGCGCTCGAGTGGCTCCCGGTCGGCGGGGCGCTCATGCTGGCGGGGATATGGGTGTTCGTCTATAACGTCGGCCGCACGCTCACACGTGCGCGCCCGTTCGATTTTACGGAGCGACACTTCGCGTTCGCGCTCGCCTGTTTCGGGCTCGTCGCCCCGTTCGGGTTCCTGCTGGCGGTCGACTTCACGACGCCGGCGTTCGATTCGGTCGCTATCTCCCGGTTCGAAGTCCATCTCTCGCACGCGACGCTCGCGCTGTTCGGCGCGCTGCTCGCGACCGTCGTCGGCGCGCTCTTTCAGCTCGGGCAGATGTTTACGCAGGCGGAACCGGGTCGACTCGACGAGCGATTGCTGACCCTCGAGCAACTGTGTTTCCCCGCGGGGATCGGTGTGCTCGCACTCGGACGGGGACTCACTATCGAGCCGGTGGCTCAAGTCGGTGCGGTTGCCCTCCTCGTCGGACTCGCCGCGTTCGCAATCGTAATCGGACACCTCCTGGCGGGTGCAACGGTCGAGCGCTCGCCCATGATCGCCCGCTACTGGGTCGTCGTCTCGGCGCTGCTCGCGTGGATCGCCCTCGCCGCACCGACGTGGTGGGCCGAGCCGATCGCGTACGGCTCGCTGTTCGGTCACCCCGACGCACAGCGACTCCTGCTGTTTGGCGTCTTCGGCTTCGTCGTCATCGGCTCGCTCTACCACATCGTTCCCTTCATCATCTGGATCGAGCGCTACAGCGATCGGCTCGGCTTCGAGCAGGTTCCGATGATCGACGACCTCTACGACGACCGACTCGAGCGCGGGGATTTCTGGACAACACTCGTCGGGTTCGGCGGCCTCTCCGCGGCTCCCCTCGTCGGATTGCCGTCGGTCGCTGTCACCGCGAGCGGCGTCCTCGCGACGATCGGCGTCGCCCTGTTCGTGATCAACGTGGTGCTGACGATCCACCAGCACGGCCCGAACGGGATCGCGGGCGTGCTGTCGAGCGCGCTCGAGTCAGAGGAGGAGTCGCCCACAGCGGGCGATGGAGAGTCCGATCTCGGCGTTTCGCCGGACCGGTAGTCAGAGCGACCGTCTCGAGGCTACTCCTCGGGCGAGACACCGACCTCCGGCTCGTATCGCTGGGACTCGATCGTCGATACGACCAGTTCGCCGTACTCGGCGGCAGTCAGTTCGCCTGTGTTGTACTCCGCCGCGCGGACCGTCTCGACCGTCGCCGATCCGTACGACGCGGGTGCGTCATCGAGGATCGTCGCTCCCAGCGCGACCGCGTCGTAGCCGGCGTCGATCAGCGCTGCGTAGCCGCCCGCCAGTAGGGCGACGTCGTGGATATTCCCCTCGTCGTCGCGATCCGTGTTGACGTACTCGAGCGTCAGCACGTCCCGGTCGCGTTCGACCGATTCGACGGTCATCTCGTACTCCTCGAGCGTCGACGCTAACCCACCGGGGTCCGCGATATCGGCATCTGCGAGCTCCGTGATCCGTTCCACGAGGATCGCGCTTCGCTCCTCGACGGGGAGGTCGGGAACGTACTCCGAGACCGGCCACTCCGTGTTTTTGGGGAATTCAGTTCCCATCTCTTCGATGCAGCCAACGAGTCCGACGGCCGCGACGACGGTCCCGCCCTGCAGGAACCGCCGCCGCGTCGATCCCTCGTACCCTTCGCCCGAGGCGTTCCGATCCATGGGCGTGGGATCGCCGTCCCGGAAAAAATGGCTTCGTTCTGCAAACGCCGGCATGGAGATAAAGGAGTGATTAGTCGTACCGAAAAGCGCCAACAGATGGTCCTCGAGCTGTACAACGTCGGCCTGGTCGTCCTCGGTATCGCACTGTTCGGCGTCGCCGTCCTCCCGCGGTTCGTCTCCGATCGCGCCGTCTCGATGCCGGTGTTTTTCGTCGCCTTTGGTATGCTGGCATTCGGGCTCCCGATCGGGCTCCCGCCGCCGGATCCGCTCGAGCAGGGGACGACGACGGAGCACCTCACCGAGCTGGGCGTCATCATCGCACTGATGGGCGTCGGACTCAAAATCGATCGATTTCCGGGGCTCCGCGCATGGGCGTCGACGTGGCGGTTGCTCGCGATCACGATGCCGCTATCGATCGCCGGCGCGGCGCTGTTCGGTCGGTGGGTCGGTCTCGGTATCCCGACTGCGATTTTGCTGGGCGCGTGTATCGCGCCGACCGACCCAGTGTTAGCGTCGGAGGTTCAGGTCGGTGGTCCGGGGATGGGCAACGAGGAAGAAGGCCTCGAGGAGGCGGCCGGCGGGGAAGACGAGGTCCGATTCGCGCTTACCTCCGAGGCGGGATTGAACGATGGGCTCGCGTTCCCGTTCACGAATCTGGCGATCGCGACCGCGCTCGTGGGACTCGCTCCCGGCAACTGGATCGGCGAGTGGCTCCTCGTCGACGTCGGCTATCGAATCGTCGTCGGCGTCATCGCCGGCGTCGTCCTCGGTTATCTGACCGCGCGCCTCATTTTCGCGACGGAGCCCGACACCCCCGTCGCGGAATCGGTCCAGGGGCTCGAGGCGATCGCCGGCACCCTCCTCGTCTACGGGGCGACCGAACTCGTCGCCGGCTACGGCTTCATCGCGGTCTTCGTCGCGGCGCTGATGGTCCGCCACTACGAGCGCACCCACGAGTACAACCGCTCGCTCCACGAGGTGAGCGAGTTCGCCGAGCAGGTGATGATGGCGCTCATCATGCTCTTTTTCGGCGGGGCGATCGTCGGCGGACTCCTCGAGCCGCTCACCCTCGAGGCGATCGCTGCCGCGGTGGCGATCGTGTTCGTCGTCCGTCCGCTCGCCGGGCTCGTCGGCTTTCTCGGCTTCGACCGCGACCCCGCCGAACGGGCGACGATCGCCTTCTTCGGCATCCGGGGGATCGGCTCGTTCTACTATCTCGCATACGGGCTGAATCACGCCGCGTTCCCCGATTCCGGTCTCCTGTGGGCGGTCGTCGGCGCGGTCGTGCTCGTCTCCATCGTCGTCCACGGGATCACCGCGACGCCCGCCGTCCGCTGGCTCGAGGCCCGAGCCGAGTGATGGATCCGCTCGCGCCCGCTATTTCGCTCGCTCGAGAAAGATCGTCCACAGGACGGCCGCGTACAACACCGCGCCGAGGACGGAGAGCCAGCGACCGGCCCCGACGAGCGGCGATGCCGATGCGAGCGACCCAATTACCTCGAGGCCCAGTCCTCCCAGTAGCGCCGTGACCGACCACCGCGCGGTCCGATCGCCGATACCGGCGGTCGAGGCGACGGCCGGCGGATAGAAGTGGTACGTGACGCCGACGATCGTCAGCCCGACGAAGCCGCGAATCGCGAGCCGATAGTGTGCGTCGAAGGCGGTCGCCGGAACGCTCGAGGCGGGCGCAAGCGCGAACGTCAGTCCCAGCAGGGCGACCAGCGCGGCACAGGCCGCGGCACCGAGGATCGCTCGCCAGCCGACCCGGCGGCGGTCGCTCCGTCGAACGAGGGCAGCGACGGCGACCGCGAATCCGAGCAACGCGATCGCCTGAAGTGCGGCGCCGAGGCGAAAGAGCGATCCCCCGCGGAAGTCGACGGCGAGCAGTGCAGGGCCGGTGACGCCGGCGAACAATACGACGCCGACGAGAGACGGCCGAATCGAGACGACCAGCAATCGCGGTAACAGACGAAACCCGACGGCGAAAACCAGCAAGCCGGCCGCCCCGGCCGCGAGCAGGTGGGTCGTCGCCGGTCCCGGTAGAACGGGGGACGGCTCGAGGCCGAGTGCTACTGCCAGGGGGAGCGCCGAGCCGACGAGCAGGTAGGTGAAGACGACCGGGATCGCAGCGTTCGCGAGTCGGTCGACTCGCCGGCGGTGGGCGTTGGCCTCACCGGTACCGGTTTCCCGCCCGGTCAGGTTGTCCCTGGCGGTCCATGAGAGCGTGGCGACGAAAACGAGGCAGCCGAGGAGCCAGCTCGTCGCACCGGCGACGGCGACGATCGGCGGCCCGAGTCCGGCACCGGCGGCGAACGCCCCGACCGCGCCGACTAGCGCGAGCGGGAGGTGAATCGCTGGCGCGTACGGAACGGCCAGTTCCCGCGCGAAGTACGACGGGACGAGCGTGTATGCCTTCCCGAAGACGACGTGGAAGACGAACCCGGAAACGCCGAGCGGGACGGTCGCTGCTCGCGGAACCCCGACCGCGACCGCGACCTGCCACGCGACGAAAAAGCCGATGCCGGCCGCGACGAACGCACGGGACCAGCGTGAGATCGTTGCCGTTCCAGTCCCTGCTCCCATCGATTGATCAGAAAGGGGAGGGGTCGTTCGTCTCGTTGTCCCCCTCGCGCTCGAGGGGGGCGGTCGACCCCGGTCCAGTCGACTCGCCCGGTACGTCGCCGGACTCGCGATATCGCATTTCGAGTTCCTCAAGGGATTCGTTGAGCGATTCGGACTGGTGGTGGGTCGGCCGGACGCGGACGGACACGAGGTCGTACTCGTGACGATCGCTCAGTCCGTTCCACGCGCGGAACGACCCCTTGATGAGCGCGCCCGCTTGCGGACAGAACTCCGTGGTGGGGCTGAACTCGGCGCGCAAAACGGACGGATCATCGGCGTCGACCGCGTACCGGTAGCCCGCGTCGGGATGGCGTTGGTCGAGATTGAGCCGCGCGAGATTGTAGCCGAACGTCGCGTCGTAGACGCCACGCTCCTCGAACAGATCGCGAGCGATCTCGTGAACGGCGACGTGCGCCTCGCCCTCGAGAACGTCATGGCCCTCGAGGAACGGGCCCGGCTCCGGAACGTGCTCCGAAACGAACGCATCCGGTTCGTCGAAGTCGGTGTCGTCATCCGCCACACGTCCGCTGGAAAAGGGGTTCATCGTGAATGCGGGTACGATCCCGTTCCGCCAATAGATATTGCCGAACATGTAACGAGATCCGGAATCGACCTTCGGAACCGATAGATTGCCGATGTTCCGAATCGATAACCAGTGATTGTGCACTGACTATCAGTCCCTGAATAGTTTTAGAATATATGAATACAATAAATTTAGACTATAATTGACTGCCAATATGTACACTAGAGGTCGTATCTACCCACCGATGATTGGATATGGAGTCCAAGACCTGGTTGAGGCCAGAGGATTTATACCTGATCGATGTAAGAGTCCGGCCAATGCTACTCTCAGTTGATCGCTCGGACGCGACAGTTTCGCAGTCAGTAAGTTTCGACGTTATCGCAGCTGTCGCCGAGCGTGAAGGAATCGATCCCCTCAATCTCGAGCCGCCCGAGTATGAAGCCCTCTACGACGTTATTAATCCCGAAGCGCTCGATTCGCTCTTCGCGACCCGAGAAAACGGCCGACAGCGACCGACCGGCTGCGTCGAATTCCCCTTCTGTGGCTATCATATTACCGTCGCGAGCGACGGCGAGGTCGAGGTCTCCGACCTCGAGTAAGACGGACTACTCTCCGTCAGTTCCGACGTGGCCGTGACCCGCAATATGGGTGCGTCGGGACAGAGTTACAGCTGACCAGATCACTCGGTCGACGACTGCTCTCGCTGCTCGATTCGCGTTCGCCACTCGGTCGGGAGCGGTCGCGACTCTCCCGTTTCCGAGTCGACGAGCACTTGGACGGTAGACGCCGTCGCCGCACGCGACCCGCCCGCGCGGATCTCGTATGCCATCGGCAGACTCGACGTTCCCAGGTCCGCGACGCGGAGCGCGACCGTGACGTCGTCGTCCGCCTCGATTGCCCGTTCGTACTCGAGTTCGAGGCTCGCGAGGACGGTGTCGGTCTCGGCTAGCGAAACGTCGAGCACGTCTCTGAAATAGGCCTCCCGCGCCTGCTCGAGGTAGGTGGCATACGTTGCATTGTTCACGTGACCCATGAAATCGATATCGCGGAGCCGCACGTCGATGGACGTCTCGTAGCTGAAATCGGTCATTGGGAGCGAGTTCGGGACGAGTCCCATATATATCTACTCGTCGCCGTCGCACTGTACGGCCGGCACGGTTCCGACGAAAAACGCTCGAGGCGATCGACTGGACTCGGCCGCTCACTCGTCCGCTATCGCGGCCTCGAAAACGGTCTCGTGGAGCCGATCCGCGACGATCTCCATCAGCGGCTCCATGTTGCGGGTGTCAGCACGGTTGTACTCGACGAGCGTCTCGAGGGCCCCGTCGTCGCCGCGTTCGTACTCGTGCCAGAGACGGACGGCATCGCGCCCGCTGATGTCCGGCATGTCCCGGTCGATGCCGAGTTCCCGTTCGATCGCTTTCAGTCCGCCGTCGAGCCCCAGCTTTTTGCAGGGATACATGAGATCGACGTGGGGCACATCGATGTCGACGTCGAAACACGTCTCGAGGAACGGAACGTCGAAGCGCTGCCCGTTGAAAGTGACGAGCAGGGCGGCGTCGGTGAGTTCGCGCTCGAGACGGTCGCTCGACAGATCGCGGTCCCTGACGAACGTCTTCGTCTCCCCGCCCTGGTGGAGGCTGACGGTCGTCACGTCGTTCGTGTCGGCACTCAGCCCTGTCGTCTCGATGTCCAGAAAGCAGGTCTCGGCGCTGACGTTCTCGTAGCACCGCCAGCGACTCGACGCGGGGAGTGCCTCCGCGAAGACGGAGACGTCCCCGCGCTCGAGGTGGGTCCGCCCCTCGTCGATGAAGCTCTCGATCCGATCTGCGAGCGTCGAGCCGACGACGCTGCCGTCGAACTCGTCCCAGTGGGTGACGCCGTTCTCCCAGAGGCGTCGTTCGGTGGTTTCACCGACCCCGCGGACGGGTATGAAGCTGTTCTCGATTCGCACACCCGTTCAGGGGAACGGGGGAGGGAAAAACGTATGGATCGGTCGCCGTCCACGGTACCGTCGGCGGTCGATTCGCTAGCTGTCGGGGCTGTTATCCGAGAGGTACAGCGTCCGATCGACGATGCTGACGGCCGCTTCGCCCCACCGCTGGATCGCGGTGCCCTCGGAATCGGCGATTTCGATGACGATCCGATCCCGACCGATCGTCACGTCGGCCGCCGGCGTCGACTCCCGATCAGCGAAGCTCTGCAGCTGATACTGCAGGAGTCGCTTCGTCGACCCCTCGATTTCGATCGTGTCGGGCTCGAACGCGAGTGTCACCACCGCCCCGCCGTCGCCGGTTTCCTCGGCCGTCACGTCGAACCGGTGGCTCGAGAGCTCCGGTGCCGGCGCGTTCTCGTTCATCGTGTCGACAGCGTCCTCGACGGACACGTCCTCGGCCTCGAATTCGTCCTCGTCGAACTCGAAGGGCGACAGCGCGTCCGCGGTAGCCGCGTCGTCCGCGTCGGATTCCGTGACAGCCGCCCCACCGGAGTCGGACGCCGCGTCGTCCTCGAGCGAGGGGTCCTCGCCCGCCGGTTCGGGCTCGGTCGAGTCGTCGGCGACATCGGGGACGTCGGAGCGATCCGGATCGTCCGGGTTCGCATTCTCGGATTCGTCGTCAGCGAACTCATCGTCAGCGGGTTCGTCGTCGACGGCTGCCGGTTTCGCTCCCTCCGCCGGGGCGTCGGCCTCCTCGGTCAGATCGTCAAACGAGAGCGAATCGAGGTCGTCGGGTGAGTCCGGGGACTCGTCGGGGGCGTCCTCGAGCCCCCCGTCGGCTTCGTCGTCGACCGCATCTCCGTCTTCTCTCTCGCCCGATTCGCGCGGTTCGGAGTCCGTTCGCTCGGCCGTCTCGGACGCCGCGTCCGAGGCTTCCCGACCGTCAGCCGCATCGTCCGTTTCTCCGTCGGCCGTGTCTCCCGGTACTGTCTCGGCAGCAGTAACGTGCGCCTCGGTCTCGGCTCCCGTGCTCGAGCCGACCGGTCCCGCTGCGATCACGTCGGAGTCGTCGATTCCGTCGTCGGATCCGTCCGTGAGTGCGCCGGCGATCGTCGGCCGGGCCGCTACGATCGCCTCGCGATCCAGCGGCGTGGCGTACCAGGCAGTTCGATCCGGCGACGTGATGAACCGGACGCGATTGCGTTCGGCTCGCGGGTGTTCAGTCGGTTCGTCGTCGGCGTCGGGTTCGGCGTCCGTTGCCGATTCGTCGGCGGAGCGCTCGTCGTCAGCCGCCCCATCGGCCCGGTCGTCCGACTGCGGATCGTCCGCGTCCGATCCCGGCGATTCGGTGGGGTCGACCGTCTCGCTCGATGTCGTCCCCTCATCCGGTTCCTCCGCACGTCGAGCCGCAGCCGACTGCTGTTTGGCCTGCTGGGAATGCGACTGTGACTGTGGACCGGCTCTGTCCGGCGGATCGGCCGTCGGTTGTTCCTGCTGGGGTCCGGCCTGTGGCGCTTGCTGGGGTCCGGCCTGTGGTGATTGCTGGGGTCCGGCCTGTGGCGCTTGCTGGGGCTGGTTCGGGCCCGGACCGGAGCTAATCGTGCCACCGCTGAGATGCAGTTGCGTTCCTCCACCACCGCCCCGTGCGTTGGACATTCCGTCGAGGTGGTGAGCAATATCCGTCAGATCATCGTCGATGTTATCCTCGAGCTTGTCGATCTTGTCGCCGACGCTTCGCAAGGCGAGGGCTACGTCCCAGAGGACGACGACGCCGAAAAACAGGAGCGCGAGGAAAACGGTAACGGCGGCTCCACCGAGAAGCTCAGTGTTGGCTTCGACCATATATGCTACTCTGTGAACCGATAGGTCGTTCGATATATAGACCTTATGCCGTAACACCGATAGCACTGGAGAGAGAGCACTAGTAAAGCGTCGAACACAGCGTTCTGTGACCACTCTCGGCCCCCCACACTCCGTCAGGATTGCGGACCTATTCGGTATCCTGACAGCTGTCGACGGAGGGTTCCATCAGGGTATCGTCACTACCGGACGACACGATACACCCAATCGCGCGACAGCTATGGGGGGAGTTACTCAATCGTCAGTCGGGATGGGAGAGCTCGAGCCAGTCGGTGGACAGCGCCGGATCGCGGAGCGACCACCGCTGTTCGGCAATCCCGTCGCGGGATCGGACCGTAACGACGGCGTCGAACAGCGGTTCGATGAGAGAGACCACATCGTGATCGCTCGCGATCGGCACGTGAAAGTGTCCCATTCCGCGAGCCCGATCGACTCGTGACGTCGCCAGGTGAAGCAGTCGAAACACCGTTTCGATCCCGTACTCGCGACAGAGGGGAACCAGCGAGTCGACGCAGACGCGCAGTTCCGCCGGTTCGAATCCGTCGGCGGCGCCGGCGAGCTCGTCGACGGCTTCGACGAGTTCGATCCCGAGTTCCCTCGGCGACTCCGGCCCGCCGCGGACCGTCGGATCCGCTCCCGGTTCGGTCACCAGATCCGAGTACTCGATCGTTCGGATCCAGTTCGCTTCGGGGGCGTGGCACGCGCTCTCGCACGCGACTCGAGTCCCCTTGCCCGAGACCTGCAGTCGATACACGGACTCGCGCTCCGGTGGTCCGAACAATCGCTGGCAGACCGTTTCGTGTGCCGCTTCCGTCTCCTCACCGACGAGCAAAATGTTGCTCCCGTCCCGTTTGAGCGCATCGAGGGCCCGTGCAAACGTGGCACTGTCCGGCACGAGAGCCCCTCGCTCGTCTTTCATTTCGTTCTATCGGAGCGGTGGCCCTGCAATAAAAATTGTGCCTGACATGCGTTCCGAATAGTGACTCGCGCTCCTCGTCGCGGTTCGTATCGGACCGATCGGCCGGTTTTTGAGCCCGGCGGTCGTAGATTACGTATGGCCGACCACGACGACGAACTCGTCGACGCCGTTCGCGAACTCACGCGAACGATCGACGCGCTTCGAACGGAACTCGACGGGTCACGCCGCCGGCCGCTACTGCGGCCGCCGACGCCGCGAGAGCTCCTCCGGTTTACCGATGAGGTAGCCCTCCCCGCCGCGCTCGCAGTCCTCGAGACCAGCGTCCGTGCGCTCGAGGCGTTTCAGCGGAGCCTGCAAGTCGTCCGAACCGAGCGGACGGCTCGAGACCGAACGTCGGCGACCGCCGATGCAGCGAGCGAGCGCGCAAACGAACTCCGGCGGACGACGCTTTCTCAGCTCGATACCGTCCTCACTGAACTCCAGCGAGCCGCTTCGGAGGGCGGGCTTCCCGCCAACGAAGAGGCGCGTGACCTCCTCACGGAGGCCCGCGAACTCCGCGACGACGTGGACAGTCGTCTCCGAGCGGCCACCGAGCGGGACTCGGACGCGGAACCGGCGGGTTTCGATCGAACGCGCGCCGACGGCGCGGTTACGATCGACATCGAGGACGGACCCCTCGGCGACGGTGATGCGAGCGCATCCGACGACGAACCCGATACTGCCGTCGACGTCGACGCCGAACTCGAGACGTTGCGAGATCAGTACGGCGAGGACGGCGACGACTCGAGCGAGAACGATGACGACGGATCGGACGCGAATGGCTCCGGTGCCGGGGCTGGTGGCACCGAAAACGGAAGCGACGGAAGCGACGAAAACTGAATTCGCTGTACTGGGCTCGGGGATAGCCGGGATCCGTTTAGACCGGCTCGAACCGGTACCCGTCCCACTCTTGGCTCTCGGGCTCTCTGATGCCCGCACCTGGTTCGCGGAGCTCGTCGACGTAGACCGGCTGGACCTCGTCACCAGTTTCGACGTCGCCGGTGGTTAGCTGACCGATCGCACGGACCGACTCGCCGTCGATATCGAACTCGACGATCGCGAGATGGTTTGGCTCGCGGACGCCCGGCGGCGTCGCGGTGCTTGTCGTCCACGTCACGACCTCCGCGGTGTACTCGCTGAGATCGATCGTCTCGACCGGCTCTGTTCCGCCCGGGCCGCGCGGGTGGCCGGGGTAGCTGATCGAACCGTCATCGTATCGCGTCGCGTCCATGGTCATTGTGCTGCCTCCATGATGGTGGTGATCACGCAATTGCCGAAGCCGCCGACGTTACAACAGAGCCCGACGTCCGCATCGACCTGTCGCGGGCCGGCCTCGCCGACGAGTTGTTCGTAGATTTCGACCCCCTGTGCGACGCCGCTGGCACCCAGCGGGTGCCCCTTCGACTTGAGTCCGCCCGACGTGTTGATCGGCAACTCGCCGGTGTCTCGCTCGGTGTAGCCTTCCTCGACGAGTTTCCAGGCCTCGCCCTGTTCGGCGAAGCCTAGCCCCTCCATCTGGAGGAACTCGAGGATGGTGAACATATCGTGGAGTTCGGCCACGTCGATATCGTCGGGGCCGCGGCCGCTCATCTCGTAGGCACCCTTCCCGCTCTCGACGACGCCGCCCATCACGGTCGGATCCTCGCGCTCGTGGACGACGTGGGTGTCCGTCGCCCCGTCGATCCCCGAGATGACGACGTAGTCGTCGGCGTATTCGTCGGCGACGGACTCCGGACAGAGCATGAGCGCCGCTGAGCCGTCCGTGATCGGACAGAAGTCGTACAGCCGCAGCGGGTCGGCCACGATCGGAGACTCGAGGATCGTCTCCAGCTCCACCTCCTTCTGGAACTGGGCGTGAGGATTGTCGACGCCGTTCCTGTGATTCTTGACCGCGACCTTTCCGAGGCTCTCGCGGGGCGCGTCGAAGCGCTCGAGGTAGTGGCGCGCCGTGAGACCCGCGAACGACGGCAGCGTGACACCGGTCTTGTACTCGACGGGGTGGGTCAGCGACGCGATGACGTCGGTGGCCTCCCCGGTCGTCTTGTGGGTCATCTTCTCGCCGCCGACGAGCAGGGTCATGTCGCTGGCCCCGCTGGCAACCGATTGCCAGGCGGCGAAGATGCCCGCGCCGCCGCTCGAACTCGTCTGATCGACTCGCTGGGTGTACGCCGGCATCGCGTCGAGGTCGTGGGCCAGGGCGTTCGGCACGCCCGTCTGTCCCTCGAACTCGCCGCTCGCCATGTTCGAGACGTACAGGTGTTCGACCTCGTCCGCGCCGACGCCCGCATCCTCGAGACATTCGATTCCCGCCTCCGCGAGGAGGTCCTGGATCCACTCCCCCTCCCGTTGCCCGAACTGGGTCATCGAGGCGCCGATGATTGCAACACGTTCCATATCCTACGGGACTCGAGTCAACGATTTATAAGTGAGGGTCGTGACAGCGGTCGACATCACACCGCCGGGGCCAGAATAGAGCGAACGAGTTCGGACCGGGGATGTGCAGCTATGACGCCGATTCCGCCGCAGCCGTCCGCAGCTCGCTCGCGCGATCTCGCGCCTGTGAAATGACCGCCTCTCGGGCCTCGAAGGAGACGACGACATCCTCGTCGCCGTAGGTGACGTCGTCGACGTTCGCGTTGTCGTGGATCCACGAGACGACGCTCATGGTGTCCTCGGTCATCGGTAACACGAGCCGTTCTTCCACCCAGTCCGGCAGTTCGCGGTCGATCCGCTCGAGCAGGCCGTCGACGTTGAGTCCCTCTTTGGCGCTGACGGTGGCCGGATTCGGCGCGAGCGACGAGAGGGCTTCGCGCTTTTCCGCGAGTTCCTCGTCGGTCACCTGATCGATCTTGTTCAGCACGGTCACGATCGGTGCCTCGTTGCGCTCGTAGAGGGTGTCGTGGGAGGTGACCAACTTCTCGTGGATCTCGTCGATCGGTTCGCTGACGTCGACGACGAGCAAGACCAGATCCGCCCGGTACACCGAGTCCAGCGTCGACTTGAACGACTCGACCAGCCAGTGGGGGAGATCGCTGATGAACCCGACGGTGTCGGTCACCAGCACGTCCCGACGATCGATATCCGCGCGACGGGTCGTCGTTCCCAGCGTCGTGAACAGTTTGTCCTCGGACTCGGCCGTCGGGTCAAGATCGGGGTGGAGCTCCTCGTTCTCCTCGACCTCGAGGTCAGTCGCGAGCTGGCGCAGCAGGGTCGACTTGCCCGCGTTGGTGTAGCCGGCGAGCGCGACCAGATCGAACCCGGAGTCGCGTCGGCGCTCCCGGCGGTGCTGTTCGGTCTGCTCGATCCGCTCGAGTTCGTCGTTGATCCGGCTGATCTGGGACTTGATGTCCCGCTCGCGACTCTCGTCGTACTCGCCCAGCCCCATGAACCCGGGGTGTTCCTCGCGCTTGGCGAGGCTCGTCTTCGCCTCCGCTCGGGGCAGTTCGTACCGGAGCTCCGCCAGTTCGACCTGGAGCTGTGCCTTCCGGGTCTGGGCGCGTTGGCCGAAGATCTCGAGGATCAGCGTGAATCGGTCGACGACCTCGACGCCGTCGGGCAGGAGTTGCCCGAGGTTGTACATCTGGTAGGGGCCAAGCCGGTTGTCGAAAATGACGGTCGTGGCGTCGCTCTCCGCGACCAGTTCGGCCAGTTCCTCCGCTTTCCCTTCGCCGATCTGGAGGGCCGCGTCGGCCCGTCGGGACTGCGTGAGTTCACCGACGACGGAATAGCCCGCCGCTCGTGCTAGGTCGCGAATCTCGCTCGTGTCTGCGGTGCCTGAATCGACGCGTTTGACGATGATCGTATTCATGCGAAACGGTGTGCGTCCCCCGGGGGCGTTCGGTCGTGCTCGCTCGAGTTGCGTCGCTTGTCGATCCGACGGATCGCTCTTCGCGCGCGGCGCTGGCGCCGACGGGGCGACCACCGTCGCAGTGAGCCGATAACGCTAACGATGCCGGTCGAACACCTCTCTTGGACGGACGCGACTCATAGCAAATTGTACGCGGCGAACCGTCTTGAATCCAGTGCCCAACGCCGGCACCCGATTCGATCGTCGCCACTGCGCGGGCCACCCACCGTGATACACAATCCACGACGAGCCACAGAGCGCTCAGATGGTCTGCTGTACCGATGTCCCGGCACAACAGCACGAGGGGTCACAGATGCACCGGGCCTGTCTGGCGATAGGCCGTCTCAGTCGTCGAGAAACAGTATCAGCGGATGACGTGTCTGTCGAATTTACTGAAACCGGCCGACAAAACCACCCGACTGAATGCGGACGGAATCCGCTCGACCACAACAGTCATAGGAACCGACTCGAATGGGACCGGATAATGATCGATCTCGATCCAACGACGCTCGGCCTCGAGTTCGGGGGCGGCGCGCTCATCGGCGGCATCATCGGATTCGCCACGAAAAAGATCGCGAAGCTGCTCGCGGTCATCGTCGGCGTCCAACTGATGGCCTTTCGCTACCTCGAGTCGCAGGGAATCGTCGTCGTGGACTGGAATCGGCTTTCGGCCGGCATCCTCAAGACGCAAGAGCGTACGCAGGGCGCAGACATTCACTGGTTTCAGTCGGTCCTCTCGACGCTGTCGATCGGCGCGGGCTTTACCGGTGGCTTCCTGATCGGCTTTCAGCGCGGCTGATCGGCACTCCGGACACTGCGAATCCGCTCGAATCTCTATCGAATCCTCCGATTACCGCGTCTTCAGATCGTCCTTATCCTTGACGATCTCCGTCTCCGCGTTGCCGCTGGTGTGTTCGTTGACGGTGTCGTAGAACTCGTTTTGCAGTCCCGCCGGGAACGTCAGCACGCCGATCCACGAGCCGTCGTTTTGCCACTCCTCGCGCTCGAGGTCGCCGAACTGGCGGATCTTCGCCTGCGCGCTGCCGGCGTGGTCGGCCGGCACCTGCACAGCGACCGTGACCTCCTCGAATCGGATCGGAATCACCGGCCGCAGTGCGTCCAGGGCGTCGTCAACCTGCTCCTGGACGGGCTCCATCGGATCGACCGTGAAGCCGGCCTCCTCGAGGGCGTTCTCGATTCGTTCGGGCGGATGGGGCGCGTTGTCCATCTGCGGGTTGACCGCGTTGCGCGTGATGGTGTCGATCAGCTGCTTGCGTTTTTGTTCTTGCATCTCGCGGCGCTGATCGGCCGTGATCTGAATCTCGCCGCGCTTGATCACTTCGGGGATGATCTCGAGGGGCTCGGTCGTCTCGAAGACCTTCTCGAGATCGCTTTCCGCGGGCCGATCGCCGCGGGAGGCGTCCTCGAAGACGTCCTCGGCGGCGATTACGTCCTCGAGTTCGCCGTCGAACTCGTCGCGTTTGATCTCCAGCGCAGCGTCCGGATCGACTAGCACTTCGAAGCGCGCTCCATGTGACTCGAGTCGCGCCGTCACGGCCTCGTCAAGCGAAATCATGAGTGACAGTTCCGCCGCCAATTAAAAGAGTGTTTCCCGAACTGTACCGATGATCTCGATCGGGTCACGTCATGGCGTCTCGAGTTCGATCCGTTTCAGCGCGGCTGAGACGTGGATAACCGGCGATTCGGAGCGACGGGCTCGTACGCAGCCCAGTGAGTCGGAAAAACGGGAGTCGAAAACCGAAATCGGCGTCTCGATTACTCGGCAGATTCGTCGCCGGGCTCGTCCTCGTCGTCCTCGCCCGTATCGAGGAGGTCGTTCTCCTCGAGGTGGTCTGCGATCCGGTCCTGGTCGAACTGCTCGAAGGACTCGGTTTCGGCGTCGATGGTCGCCAGTCCCACTTCGCTGGGGAGCAGGGAGCCGTCGTTGACCGATGCGAGCGCGTCGAGGGCGAGCTGGATACCGCCGTCGAGGTCGGCCTCGTCGTCGTAGTTCTCCTCGAGGTAGGTCTGGAGTTCGCCGCGGTCGGAGCCGACGGCCAGGGCCTTCCATTCGTAGGGCGTCCCTGACGGATCGGTCTCGAACAGGCGCGGCTCGCCGTTCTGGATGCCGCCAACGATCAGCGCGACGCCGAACGGTCGGGCGCCACCGACCTGCGTGTACTGCTGGATGTGATCGGTGACTTCCTTGGTCAGCGTCTCGACGCCGATGGGCTCGCCGTAGCGCAGCTGGTTGACCTGCGTCTGGCGTCGGGCGAAGTCGATCAGCTGGCGGGCGTCGGCGACGTGGCCCGCGCTGGCGATCCCGACGTGGTCGTCGGCCTTGTGAATCTTCTCGACGCTCGAGTCCTCGAGCAACGGAGAGGGGACTCGTTTGTCGACGGCGAGTACGACGCCGTCGTTCGTCCGGACGCCGATACTGGCTGTGCCTCGCTTGACCGCCTCGCGAGCGTACTCGACCTGGTAGAGTCGGCCGTCGGGCGAGAAGATCGTGATGCCGCGGTCGTACGCCTGCTGTTGTTGTTGTCCCTGCATAGTATCACACTAAATCGTAATCGAGGTCTGTCGCGCCCACGAACGCCTCATCGAGTCGCACGTCCCCACTGCCGTCCCGCAGGACGGCGACTCGCTCTTCGTTCCCGAACACGACGTTTCTCTCTTCGGATTCTTGCCCGTCGCGTCCTAAATAGTTTTCTTCAGCGGCCCGGATCGTGCCACTGATACCGCAGACTCGAATCCCGACGGGAGCGCCGTCGATCCCGTCGATACAGGCGAGTGCCGCCCGAGCGGGTTCGGTCTCTCCGCGGCGGACTTTGACGATCGCGTTCCCCGTTCCGTCGCCGAATTCGAACCTGACGACGCTCAGATCGGCGTCGGCGCTACCCGGATCGCCCAGCAGGTTCTGGCCCGCATACCACAGTTCCCGCTGGAGCGACCGCCGGCCGATTCGCTCGTCCGGCCACGTCTCGAGTTTGATAGCGAGATACCGCCAGCGCGGGCGAAGGTGTTTTGGAAGGTGTTTCATATTATGTCGGAACGTGTTTGATGTTACTCTTCGGCCGTCGCGTCGACCGCGGTCGGACTCCGCTCGGCGACCAGCACGCCGACCTGCTCGTGAACGCGCTCGACCGCTGTCAGCGAGAAGCCGGCATCGGTGAAGGCGTCCGCGAGCATTCCGACAGTCGCTGGATCGTCGACTTCGGGCGAGTAGAAGGGATCGTCCGGATCCGGCTCGCCGAAGAACATCACGTCCCCGAGGACGAATTTGCGGGGCTCGAGGTCGGCGATGACCGCGATCGCCTCGCGCTTTTCGGCGTCCGAGAGGTGGTGCAGGGCGAAGTTCGAGGTGGCCAGATCGACCGGACCGTCGTAGTTCGGTTCCCGGAAGGTTCCGCGATCGAACTCGAGGTTCGTGAGATCATCATCGTCGGCCTTCCGCTCGGCTTCGGCCAGCATCTCCTCGCTGATATCGCGACCGACGACCTGGTCGGCGTCGGGGGCGAGTGCCAGTGCGATCGCGCCCGTCCCGGTCCCGAGGTCGAGGACGATGTCGTCGGACTCGGGCGCGGCGTGTTCCACGACGAGGTTCGCGCAGGCGCGGTACTCGTCGGATTTCGAGTCGTCGTACTCGCCGGCCTTCTCGTCGAACCGGGCGGCGTGCTCCTCAAGAGTCTTCTTCATACCTGCCTCGTTCGACCCCCGGCTCAATGAACGACTCGGAGTCGATGTGGCGATTCCGCTCGGCCAGCCGCCCCCACTCGGCGAGGCCGTCTTCGATGAAGTCTCGCGCAAACCCGATCTCCTCACCGAGCGCTTTCAGTTCGCGGGGGGCCCGCAACTCGAGGTGGGAGGTCGGGTCGACGCTGACGACGTAGGGCGCGTCATAGTGATTGACGATCTCCCGGAGCTTCCGCAGGGATTGAATGATCCGGACCCGGCGGCCACCGCTCTCCCGGAGCACGCCGGAGAGGTCGAACTCGAGGCGAACGCCGTTCTCGACGGCGGCTTTCACGAGCACGTGGTTGACATCCCCGTTGCCGGCCATCGGATGCGCGAGCACGTCGACCTTCGACTGTTCGACGGCGAATCGGTTCAGCGCGTTCGTGCCGCCGTGGATCCCGACGATGGTTTCGGTGGTCCGATGATTTCCGACCGCGCCGCTGGCCTGTTGTCGATCGTCGGCGCGGATCTCGACCCCCTCGACCACGTCGATGCCGTACTCCTCGCGGATCCGCTCGGGGTCGTACGCCGCTCGAGCGTCGGCGTGATTGCGCACGACCACGCCCTCGAAGCCGTAGTCGGCCGCCCGTTTCGCGAATCTGGCGACCGTGCTCTTCCCGTCAGGGTGGGCGTAGACGGCTTCGTACATATTCGAATCCTCTCACGGCGTCGACTTGGGGTTTGCGCCATGTGGCGACCGACCGATCGAATACTGAATTCGATCGCTGAGGGAGTGCTCGGCAGTTCCAAACCGTAGCTAAGTCGTAGCAGACGAGAGTGACGCAGTCGACCGATGACGAGATATGCGTCACACGAACGTCCTGAAAGACACGATACCGATTGTGAGCATCAGGAGACCGAGGGCGACCACGATGACGGCACCGCCACAGTTGACGACGCGGTAAATCAACGAATGCTCGCGATCGAAATCCTCCCTCGTGAAGATGTTTTTAAGACCGAGCGCGAAGGTAAACGTCGTTCCGAGCCCGATAACCGCGTTGGTCACGAACTCCGCGAGTACAAGGCTGACGACAGTCACGAGACTTCCGATCAGTCCCAGTCCGAGACCGGCGACATAGAGCTGGCGGGTGTCCATCGTCACACTGAGCCGACACTACAGTCACGGCGGATATGTATCTGCCGACCGTGCGCCCCGCCGGAACTGACTCCCAATCCGCTATTGAAGCGAGTATACAATTACATGGCCGGGACCGCGCCGAACGTGAGGGCGCGGGACTCGGGGAAGGGCAGGCAGTTGAACGATTTCGACCGCGAGCGAAGCCGTGCGCGGCGCTATGCGCCGCGAGAAGTCGAACGGCCGAAGGCCGTGAGACCGGCTGAGCGAGCGGGCCGACGACTGATGTGAGTGAGGACTAAGGACGAACGAACGGAAGGAGGAGTGCTTTTGATCGAAATTTTACCGAGTGACGGCGGACTGTGCGACAGCTACGCTGTCGTCAGTCCGCCAGAACGCAGAGTAAAATTTCGGTTCTAGTTGAGAATGGATTGGGCTACGGTGGCGAGCTGGCCGTTGTCGGCCTCGCTGAGTCGCTCGTCGCCGATCTTGAGGCGCAGACGCGGTCGGCCGACATCGATCGGGACCTTCTCGGTGTCGATCAGGCCCATATCCTCGAGCTTGGTCTTCGTTCGGGAGAACGTCGCCTTGGAGGCGATCCCGACGTCCTCGCCCCATTTGCTGATGTCGTAGAGCAGCGCCTCGTTCTTGGCCGCAACGAGCAGCGAAATGGTGACTTCGTCGAGGCCGTCGCCGTCGCCGCGAGCGGTCTCGAGCGAGTCGAGGATCGACGCGAAGTCGGCCTCGGCTTCCGGACTGATCTCGTCGGCGAGGGTTTCGCGGACGTCCGTGATCGGGGGCGTCCGGAGGTTGAAGTCGGATGCGTCCTCCCAGCGGGCCGCATAGGTGTCGTAGGTGTCTGTGACGAAGCTCTCGTCGTCGGTGATGAGCCCGCCGACACGGTCGTCGGCGTGGACGACGGCGACGACGCGGTCGTCGGTGACAAGCAGCGAGTTTTCGGGAGCCTGCTTGAGCGTCCGCAGCGAGAGCGCGCCCTCGCTGATGAGGTCGGCCGCGTTCGAGGCGACGATGAAGTCGTCCATGATCTCTTTCAGCGTCCGTTCGTCGGCGAGCATGTGTACCGACGGCAGGTCGCTGTCGAACGCCGTCGCGACGGAAACGAACTCTTCGATCGCTTCACGAGACGGGTTGACCATGTATACGTCGCCGCTCGCCTCCTCGAGAACCGACTCGAGGATATCGTCAATCTGGTGGTTGAGTAAATTCGAAGTCATGCCTATACAGAAGTAATCGGGACCGTAGCACTTAATTTTGGTGGCCGTTCGCACAGCAGAACTTCTCGTCTCCCCCAAGAACCGGTAATTTTTGTCCCATAACCCGTTAGTTCGCCGATGAGACCCCGGTGACACTTACAGCGTTGGAGACTCGGTCAGCGATGGACGAGACAGTGAGATGATAGTACGGGTGGGAGAAGGATGTTTGAATACTAACAATAATTATATACCGGGAACGTGTTATTACGATATCGTATGGGTGTTCGAGACAGCCAACCGCGGTCGATCACACGCGAGCTAGTCGACTGGGCACGAACCGAACTGCAAACCGACGCATCGTCGCAGCACGTCACGATGCGGGCGAAACGTGTCAGTACGTACGGCGGACCGTAGGATCACTCACTGATCGAACCGGGGCCACAGCTCTTTCGACCAGTAGATGTCCCCGTCGTATATCACGGACGCTTCGGTCTCTTTGAGCATCGTTACGAGTTCCGACGCGGTCAACCTGAACGTCGATTCGTTCCCGCAGAGATAGGCGTACTCGTTGGTCTCGGTGTGCGGGTAGTAGTACGACCCGGTCGCTCGCGTCGAGTAACAGTCGACGCCCAGCAGATACTCCTCGTCGCCCTCGTCCGCGAGTTCCTCGAGCGTCACGGTCGTCGGTGGCTCGTGTTCGCCTTGCGTGAGCGAGTGCGTGCCGTCGCCGACGACGGCGTAGTCTTTGCCCATCATGATACGCCGGCGTGCGAGTCCCATCGCCCGTTCGATGCTGAAGCCGTGGACCAGCAGTTTGGCGAACGTCGAGCCGACCTTGACGGCGTGGTCGTTCAGGACCTTGGTGACCGTGACCGCGCCGGCGACGCTGCCCTTCTCGATCAGCGCTCGCCCCTCGTAGAAGGAGCCACAGGCGTTGAGGAAAAACGTTTGCGCGCGACAGCGATCGAGGCTCGAGGCCGCGAGCGTCCCGTCCGGACAGCACAGCCCGCCGGTTTCGCAGTGGCCGATGTAGTGGACGAAGTCGTGATCGTCCTCGAGGAGGCGGGCGAGGGCGGCCGTTTCGAGGGACTCCTCGACGGTGATGTCCATCGTCAGCTCCTCGGAACGCTGGCGATAGATCTCGGCGACGTGGTCGTGTTCGCCGGCCATCTCCGGATCGTTGAGGACGACGCAGATGGCGGTCGAATCACTCTCTCGCTCGAGGAACTCGAGGCGGTTGCGGTAGGCCGCTGGCGCGGATTTGAAGACGTCGATCGGAACGCCGTCGGCGAGCCAGCCGTGGGTTCGACCGCTCCGGAGGTCGGGTTTGACGATGTCCACCGACGCGACCCGCCCAGTGCTCGCTCTGGTCGCATCGGATCCGTAACGGCGCTTCGTCCACTCGCGGTCCGAATCGTCGCCCCGATAGAAATCCTCGAGCGAGCGTTCGACCAGCTCTCGCCCCTCGAGTTCGGATGTCCGGGGGGTATAGATCATGCTCAGTCGATCGAGCAAGAACGGGATCGTTTCGACGCTCTGGTACTCGGGCGCGACGTACGTCGAGAGGTGCCACTCCGGGAGCCGATGCTTGATCGCCGCGTAGGGCACGTCGAGGTAGGTCGCCAGCCGATCCTGTGGCGACGCCTCGTACAGCGTCTCGGCGTCGATCTCGAGGGCTTCGAGCAGGCTGAGCTCCGAGAGGGTCGTCGCGTAGGGGCCAGCGTTGCGGACGAGACAGTCGAGAAAGAACGTCTTCCGGAGCAGCCGCTCGACGTCGCGCTCGAGGTCGGGCATCGGCGAGAGCTCCGTCTCGATCGCGCGGTCGACGAGTCGGAGACGCGGTCGGACGGTGCCCGAACCTGTTCGGCGGCCGAGCGCGTCATCGGTCGTGCGGACCGTCGCCTGAAGGTAGTACGCCAGCGGGGCGGTGACGAACAGCGACTCGTAGTCGGGAGGGACAACCAGTTCGATCCCGTGATCGGGCGTGTCAGACCGGATGCAGTCGGAAATATCGAGGGTATCGCCGCGTTCGATCAGGGACGGGTGGCCCCGAAGCGTCGGGTACGAACGGTCTGGATTGTCCGTCTTCTGTGAGGCGGCCATGTGCGTGATCGCGTCGGCGACGGCCGACGGGGAGTCGGGGACGGTGATCGTCCCCGCGGGAAACTCGTGACGACAGCGGAAGCCGAGAATAACGCGGGTTCGGTTCGGAAAGGAGACGACGATCTCCTCGTAGTCGTCGGTCTTTTCGATCCGCACCGCGCCGGAAAAACGCAGGTACGCTTTGATCTCCGTATCGATGTCGACGACGTACTCGTCGGGCGACAACGCGAGCGGCTCGCCGGCGGGATCGAGCTCGTACTGTTCGTCGAGGCCAAGCGAGAACGCGTACACCACCGCGTGCGGGAACCGAAGTTCGTCAGTCGTCACGACAACCGTCTCGTCGACCGGGCGCGGGATATCGACATCGGAGGTATCGACGGCGAGGTCGGATCCGTCGACCGTCAGCTCCGCGTTGTCGGCGTCGGTGGCGTGGAGGGTGTCGCCGTTTACCGCCCACTCGATCATTCGGTTGGCTGAATGTCACTCCGGCAAGTTAGTTGTATCGGGGCGTCACCGAGTACCAAACTATTGCCAATAACCGTTCGGATCCGTCGTGTCGTGGACCGCCGGTAGTGGCTCGATTGGCCGGGGAAGGGTACACTTATACAGCCGCCAGACCGCACTTCGAACATGAACCACGACCAGGTTCGGGACGTCGATCCCGCCGTCGCCGACGCGCTCGAGGGCGAGGTAGACCGTCAGCGAGAGACGTTACAGATGATCGCCAGTGAGAACCACGCCAGCGAGGCTGTCATCGACGCGCAGGGAAGCGCCCTGACGAACAAGTACGCCGAGGGCTATCCCGGCGAGCGCTACTATGGCGGCTGCGAGTTCGCCGACGAGGTCGAGGAGTTGGCAATCGACCGCGCGACGGAGCTGTTCGGCGCGGAACACGTCAACGTCCAGCCCCACTCGGGCACCCAGGCCAACCAGGCCGTCTACTTCGCAATGTGCGAACCCGGCGACAAGATCCTCTCGCTGGATCTCAACCACGGCGGCCACCTCAGCCACGGCCACCCAGCGAACTTCACGGGCCAGCTCTACGAGGTCGAGCAATACGAGGTCGACCCCGAAACGGGCTACCTCGACTACGACGATCTCGCCGACCACGCCGCCGAGTTCGACCCCGACATCATCGTCTCGGGCTACTCCGCATACCCCCGCGAGATCGAGTGGGAGCGCATTCAGGATGCCGCCGACGACGTCGACGCGCTCCACCTCGCGGACATCGCCCACATCACCGGCCTCGTGGCCGCTGGCGTCCACCCGTCGCCGGTCGGTATCGCCGACTTCGTCACCGGCTCGACCCACAAGACCATCCGCTCCGGCCGCGGCGGCATCGTCATGTGCGACGAGCAGTACGCCGACGACATCGACGCCGCCGTCTTCCCCGGCGGGCAGGGCGGTCCGCTCATGCACAACATCGCCGGCAAGGCTGTCGGCTTCAAGGAAGCCCTCGAGCCAGCGTTCGAAGACTACGCCGAGCAGACGGTCGCGAATGCGAAAGCGCTCGGCGAGAGCCTCTCCGAGAACGGCCTCTCGCTGGTCTCGGAGGGCACCGACAACCACCTCGTGCTCGTCGACCTGCGCGAGAGCCACCCCGACACGACCGGCGGCGACGCCGAGGAGGCGCTCGAGGAGGCTGGCATCGTCCTCAACGGAAACACGGTACCCGGCGAGACCCGCTCGCCGTTCAACCCGAGCGGGATCCGCGCCGGCACGCCGGCGCTGACCACGCGCGGCTTCGACGAGGACGACTGCCGCACGGTCGGCGACCTGATCGCCCGCGTCATTGATGCCCCCGAGGACGAGGCCGTTATCGAGGACGTTCGCGAGTCCGTCGCGACGCTGTGCGACGAGAACCCGCTGTACGAATAGGAGAGCCGGCGGGCAGGCAGTCGGCTCGACGCATTCTGTCGGGTACGATCACTGACTCGCTCGTCTTTCTCCATCGCGGTCGGCGGCCGTTCGGAACGGTCGGTCGCGTCACGACCTCGAGTATCTCGGGTGGTTCCTAGCCGACTAATACAACTGCAAGTAAACCGACAGCGATCACCGCGGCCAGCGTGATCGCCACGACGAGACCGAAACCGACGACCGGCGAGAGGGAGGATACCGAATCGCGTGTCGTCGATCTCGAAGCCATGATCGTTTCGTAGAGCCCGGATGGGAAGAACGTACGCTTCGACTCAGTGCTCGATTCGCGCTCCGAGCGCCTGCACCGTCGCCTGTCACTCGCCGACACGCGGCGTTTCCGCCGGCTCGCCGTACCGCCTCCACTGTCCGAGCGCCCGACGTACCCATTCTGGACGACGACCGGTTGCTCGAGCGACTGGCCCGGCTCTGACACCGGTATCCAGTGAGACGGTTCGCTCGCTTCCGCATGACATACCTTTTTCATAACGGTTCCCGTTACCGAATCGCATGGAAGACGAGACGGCCACGGAGATGTACCGGACCAGAACGGACGCGCTGACAACCGACGTCGGCGAGGGCCAGCCCGTCGTCTTCGCGCACGGAACGCTGATGGATCGGACGATGTTCGCGCCCCAACTCGAGGCCCTGCGAGACGAGTATCGGGCCGTCGCCTACGATCTGCGGGCGCGAACGGATCGGTACGCGCCGGGCTACGACCTGTGGGATCTGGTCGACGACTGTGATGCGCTACTTGACGGAATCGGCGAGGAAAGCGCCGTCATCGCCGGCATGTCGATGGGCGGCTTCATGGGGCTGCGATTCGCCCTCGAGTACCCGGAGCGCGTCGACGGCCTCGTCCTGATCGACTCGATAGCTGCCCCCCATCCCGACGAAGAGCGCGCGGAGTACAGCGCGCTCGTGGAGCCCTACGAGGACGTGCTCGAGCCGATGCCCCGCGAGATCGCGGAGGGGTCGACGGCCGAACTGTTCGGCGAGACGACGCTCGAGGAAAACCGCGAACTCGTCGAGACGTGGGTCGATCGCTGGGCGACCTATCCCGGGAAGGCCGTCTACCACGAACTCAACTCGTGGCTCGGCCGGGCGGACGTGACCGATCGACTCTCTGAGATCGATGTCCCGACGCTCATCGTCCACGGCGAAGAGGATTCGACGCTCCCGCCATCGCGGGCCGAGCCGATGCTCGAGGAGCTACCCGACGCCGAGATGGAGCGCATTCCGGCGGCGGGTCATTCCTCGAACCTCGAGCAAGCAGGGCCGGTCAACGATTCGATCAGAGCGTTCCTCGACGAGCGGTTCTAAGATAGACATATACACAAACGTGTATATTGGTTCCGTTTCTGGACCGATTCTGCGCACGAATCCGGGGATTAATGGGCCTCGCGGTCGCCCACTCGAGTAATGACCGAGATCATCGACGGCAACGCCGTCGCGAGCGATATTCGGGACGATCTGACCGATGCAATCGAGACCCTCGCAGACGCGGGTTCGCGACCGGGCCTGGCGACCGTGCTGATGGGTGACGACCCCGCGAGCCAGACCTACGTGAACATGAAACAACGTGACTGCGAGGAGGTCGGCATCGAGAGCCACCACGTCGACGTCGACGGGGACGCGCCGCCCGAGGAACTGTTCGACACCATCGCAAATCTCAACGACAACGACGACATCCACGGCTACATCGTCCAGGCACCCGTCCCGGACCATGTCGACTACCGCAACGTGATCCGTCGCGTCGACCCGATCAAAGACGTCGACGGCTTTCATCCGGAGAACGTCGGCCGACTGGTCGCCGGTGACGCTCGCTTCCGGCCCTGTACGCCACACGGGGTACAGAAATTGCTCGAGTCCGCCGACATCGATCCCGAGGGAAAAGACGTGACCATCGTCGGCCGCTCGGATATCGTCGGCAAGCCCCTCGCAAATCTGTTGATCCAGAAGGCCGAGGACGGCAACGCGACGGTGACCGTCTGTCACTCCCGAACCGACGATCTTGCCGCAAAGACTCGCAGTGCGGACATCGTGGTTGCGGCCGTGGGCGTCCCCGAACTCATCGACGGCTCGATGCTCGAGGACGGCACGGTCGTCATCGACGTTGGCGTCAACCGGGTCGACGCTGACAACGAGAAGGGGTACGAACTCGTCGGCGACGTCGAATTCGAGAGCGCGAAGGAGAAGGCCAGCGCGATCACGCCCGTCCCCGGCGGCGTCGGCCCGATGACCCGCGCGATGTTGCTCTACAATACGGTCAAAGCCGCGAGCCTGCAGGAAGACGTCGCCGTCGAGTTGCCCTGATCTGCCCGCGCAGCCATCCCTCGAGACACTCGTTCTATCACGAGCGGCGGCCGGCCGCACCCCGTTCTCCGCCCGGTTCGATTCGGTGGATCGGTAGTTGTCACTCGTTCTCGAACCGAATCAGCCTGCGCTCCTCGAGTTGCATGAGGAAGTGAGCGAGGGTCTCGTCGACGGGTTCGACGCGCTCGTCGTCGTGCGTGTCGGCGACGACCGCCGCGATTTCGGCGACGGTGTGGTCGCCGTCGCAGTGGTGCCAGACGGTTGTCCCGACGGCGTCGAGCGTGTGTTCGCGCTCTCGGCTCGTCCCGAAGAGTCGATATAGTACGCGAAGCTGGCACCAACCGGAACCGGCTCACGGAGCTGCCAAGCGTCTCACCGCAAGAACGGTTGTGAGCAGTTCGCTGCCGGGGCCGAACCCGTCGACCACGATTCGAGGGCCTCGAGCACTGCGGACGGTCGAATTACTCGAGGCCGTCCAGTCGCTCTTGGGCCTGCGAGAGCGCGAGCTCGTCGCCGCGGAGGCCATTTGCCAGGTCGCGCGTCGCCGTGACGAGTCGTTCGGCGGTCCGCGGATCGACGTCGCCGTCGAGCATCCGGATGCGCGTGACGTGTTCGCCGAGGGTCTCGAGCGCGCTCCGTTCGCTCGCGGTCAGTTCCCGGTCGTCGGCCCAGGTCCGGACGTCGCGGCGGTACTCCCGGACGGCGTTCGCGTACGCGAGCCCGCGGGCCGCCCGCAGTGATCGCGGGACGTCCTCGGCGGGCGGGCGCTCGCTCTGATCGGCGTCTCGGAGCAGCGAGAGGAAGTACAGTTCCTCGCGGTCCTCGAGGCGAATCTCGCGCGCGACGATGTCGGCGACGTGGAGCAGTTCGATCGCGGCGAGATAGGTGTCGTCGAGCTCCCGAAGGGTGCCGGCGTTGACGAATCCGCGGCGGCGCACGTACTCGCGACAGCGATCACGGGCCCGCTCGGCAAGGTCGTCGGTTCCGATCTCGTCGATCGCGTTCCGAACGGGTGTGAGATCGAACGCCACCTGCATGTCGGTGTGTTCGGTACGTTCGTCGACCCCGACGCTGCGCAGACTCCCGCAGGCAGGACAGCCCACGCTGCCGGTCTCGTAGTACGACCAGCGAGTCTCACACTCCGTGCACTCGCGCTCGCCCCGGATTTTCATGCGTGTCACTACGACCGGCGCACAAAAAGGGCCACCGAACCCGAACCGGTGACGACATCACCGCGTCGACCGAGGCCTCGATCGTCCGCCTCGAGCCGACGGAGATGGCACTCGGTGAATACGAGACAGTGACGCCGTTCACTCGAATTATCAGTTTTAAACCATAATTCGCTGTTGGGCTTCGAAATCGGCCGTCCGACCGTCCAGTCTCGCTCCTGAGCGCCGTGTATCTCGGATGTTGTTTGCACCGTGACGGTCCCGATATAGATGACTGAAATCGACAATATAGTGTCTCTCAATAGGGTATTAACGGGATGCAGGAGCAGACCACATCGAAACCAGCCGGAACGTTCTATCCAGATTTATGTCTCGCAACAGACTAACCCGACGATCGTTCGTGACCGCGGCAGGAACAGCGAGTGCGATTGCACTGGCCGGCTGTGCCGACAGCGGTCCCGGCGGGGACGAATCGGAGGACGACCCGGAAGACGGATCCGAGAACGAGTCGGGGGACGAAACCGGCGACGACGAAACGTACGCGCTGACCGTGACCGTCGAAAACGACCAGGGACCGGTCGAAGGCGCGACCGTCACCCTCGAGCAAGCCGGGATGACCGGCGGAGGTGAGGGCACCACCGGTAACGAATCGGACAACGAGACATCGACCGACGGAATCGGCAACGAGTCCGATGGTGGAATCGGCAACGAATCGGACAACGAAACCACGACCGACGGTGGTGCGACGGACATCGGTCAGAGCTTCCCGATGGAAGACGAGACCGACGAGAACGGCGAGGTCGAATTCGAGGAACTCGAGGACGGCGAGTACACCGTCACCGCAGAAAACGAGGGTGAGGAGACCGAAGACGACGTCGAAATCGACGGCGACGACGAGGAAGTTACGTTGACGCTCGGCGAGGGCGACACGACCGGCAACGAATCCGAGTCGGGCAACGAGACCGACACTGGAGACAACGAGACGAACGGGACCGGCAACTAACCGGTTTCCGCTGGTCTCTGTCGGGAGCCCTGTCCCCTCCCGTCGCGACCCGTCGTGTCGACCAGTGCCACGAACGAATGCTGCCGAAATCCCCCTCTGCGTCGGTGATACCGTCGGTCGGCGCGGTTCGTGTATCGATTGCAACGGTCGCTCGTTTCGGTTGCCGACGATCGCTACAACGCACTCGACCGATCTCCGGATCCCGACCGACGGCACACCGAGCGACGGTTCCCGCTGGCTGCAACCCGTTTGCAACCGTTTCGCAACGGAACGCTCGGTTTCGTGACGAAACAGTGCGGTCACCCGGCCCACCCGCTGTGGAACGCCTCGAGCCACTCGAGATACCACCGGACGACGTGTGGCGGTTTTTTGTCTCGCCGGCCGATAGTGACGGGTATGCGCGACGAAGAAGAAGTCCGAGAGCAATACGAGTTCATCAAAGAGCACCTCGAGAGCGACGAGATGCGACACGACGGCGTCGAACAGATGTTTACCTACTATAAACGGGCGCTGGGTTGGGTACTGGAAGAGGAACACATCTGAAGGCGTCGGGGTCGGGAGATCTGACCGCAAAGGCAAATAATCGAGGAGAAATCCCCCCATTCAGGGCAGGGAGGATGTCAATCGTTGTCGTTACATTTAAGTACACACAACAAAATCTTCTACGTGACGCTTCGCTTGGAGGGCCGAAGCGTCAGCGGGGACCAATTCAGGGCGGCAAGCGATCGCGTGACATTTTTCCGTCACGCGATCTGCTTTCCTGTTTCAGATACCGTACCACGTAGTGGCGAAACTTCGTTCTAATCGCTCTCAGTGGAACCTGATACCAACGTCTGTGTGCAGTATAATCGTACCGAAACAAAATGCATGTACTGTAAACATGAACCCCGAATTATGGGAGATTCATCGGATGATTCGTCACGGGCGTTATGGATATCTCTCGCACGAAACGAGGCGTCTCGCTGGTAATAGCCTGCTTTCGCTCGTAACAACCCGATAGCCTTATTAAAATTCGACAGTAAGTACGATTGGTACTTTCCCAATGTACGACCTGACAGGATTTCAGCGTGACTTGCTCTATGTCATCGCTGGCGAGGACGAACCCCACGGACTGGCGATCAAAGATGAACTCGAACAGTACTACGAGAAGGAGATCCATCACGGTCGGCTCTATCCCAATCTCGACACCCTCGTCGACAAGGGGCTCGTCGAAAAGGGCCGCCGAGATCGTCGAACGAACTTCTACACGCTCACCCGCCGCGGTCGCCGCGAACTCGAAGCCCGCCGCGAGTGGGAGACACAGTACGTCGAGCTGTAGCAGTACGTCGAGCTGTATCGCGGTCGCCCCGTTCGGTCGCTCCCATGATCGCCGTCCGAAACGTCCGATTGTATAACAGAGAGCCATCAGTATCGTATCGTCGTCCCCCGTCTGTTCTCGGTTCGTCCGATTGACGACACCGTCGCCGCGTCGCTCCCCGTCGGTTCACGGCGTCGGATCCGCCGGTTGACACGTCCCACAGTCGGCAGGTCGCTTATATACGATCACGGTGAACGATCAGGAGTGAACGAGGTCGCGCTGCAGGTCGCCGACGCGCCGCTCGAGGAGACGGTCGTTCGGATCGCGCTGGCCGGCGCGCTGGGGATGTTTCTCGGGCTCGAACGCGAGTGGTCCCAGAAGTCCGCCGGGATCCGAACGTTCTCGCTGATCAGCCTGCTCGCCGCCGTCTTTACCGTCCTCGTCGTCGAAACCGAGGGCGTCATCGGGGAGAGCCTCCTGGTGCTCGGCGGCGTGCTCGTGATCGTCCAGGGCGTGTTACTCGCAATCCAGGGCCTCATGAGCGAGGACGACGCCGGGCTCTCGCTGACGACGTCGGTCTCGATGCTCGTCGCCTACGGGGTCGGCGCGCTGGTCACCGTCGGCTTCATTCTCGAGGGGGTCACCGTCGCCGTCCTCTCGTCGCTGTTGCTCGTCTTGAAGCGAGAGCTCCACGAGTTCGCGTGGGGGCTCTCCCATCAGGAGATGCGCTCGACGACCGAGTTCGCCATCCTCGCGTTCGTCATCTACCCGATTCTCCCTGCTGAGACGACCGTCGAGTTCGCCGGGCTGGCGATCCCGCTCGAGCCGCAGGTCATCTGGCTGATGGTCGTGGCCGTGGCGGGAATCGGGATCGCCAACTATGCGATCGTCTCCACCTACGGCGGTCGCGGTATCGCGATCACCGGCTTCTTCGGCGGGCTGGCCTCCTCGACGGCGGTCGTCGGGACGATGCTCGATCACGTCAATCAGCGGCCCGAGGCGTCCTCCTACGCCGTCGCTGCCATCTTGCTCGCGAACGCCGCGATGGCCGCGCGAAACCTCGCGATCGCGGTCGGCTTTACCGCTGGAAGCGGCTCCGAGATCCTCCTCGAGGCGATCGTTCCGCTCGGGGCCGTCATCGTCCTCGCGTTCGCCATCGCCGCGCTCACCGCCGACTGGAGTGAGTCCGGTCCGATGGAACTCGAGAGCCCGTTTTCACTGCAAAACGCGCTCGGCTTCGGGGCCGTCTTCCTCGTTGTCCTCGTGTTCGGCTCGCTGGCGGAGACGTGGTTCGGCACGCTGGGCTTCTACGCGACCGCGGTCGCGAGCGGGTTCGTCTCGAGTGCCGGCGCGACCACGTCGGCGGTCGTCCTCTACCGTGGCGGGCAACTGGGGGCCGCCGAGGCGACGATCGCTATTTTGCTCGCGACGGTCTCGAGCATCGTGGTCAAGGCACTGCTGGCGGCGACGTCGACGAACGACGGCTTCCGGAACCGAGTTGCCATCTACAGTACGATCCTGCTGATCGGCGGCGCGCTCGCGTCGGTGCTCGTCGTCGTATAGCGATTCATCCATCACCGTATAGCGGTCAGTAACTTTACCCGATGCCGGTCGTAAGTGTCGTATGGACCGAGCAACGGCGGAACCGCGGGTAGAGACCATTCCCGGCGACCGGGCCCGCGAATGGGTCGACTACCACCATCGGTTCGCCGCCCCGAGCACGTACGTCTACGAGTTCGTCTGGGACGCGGGCGGCGAGGCCATCGGCCCGTTCTGCACCGACGTCGACGGTAACGTCCTGCTCGATTTCACGAGTCACGTCGCCGCCGCGCCGCTTGGCTACAACAATCCGACGATCCGCGAGAAACTCCGCGCGTTCGATCCCGTCGATCCGCTCAAAATCGCGGGTCAGGACTTCTACGTCAGCGGCGGCGGCCAACCCGATAACCCTGACTTTCCCGGGCCGACGCAATTGATGGATCGACTGGTCGCGATGACCGACCACTACGACATGGACCGGGTCTTTCTCTCGAACTCCGGCGCGGAGGCCGTCGAAAACGCCATCAAAATCTGCTACGCCGCGGGCGGCCACCGCGCGATCACGTTCGACGGCGCATTCCACGGCCGAACGCTCGGCGCGCTCTCGCTCAACCGCTCGAAGGCCGTCCACCGGAGCGGCTTTCCCGAAATCCCCGGCGTCGTCAGCGTCCCGTATCCCGACACCGACGAGGCATACGAAACCCGCTGGCGGACCGACGGCCCCGGCGGGAACGTCGTCGCCGACGCGCTCCACCCCGAGCGCGGTGTCGTCGATCCCGAGGAAGTCGCCTACCTCATCCTCGAGTCGATTCAGGGCGAGGGCGGCTATCGAGTGGCCCATCCTGCGTTCGCCCGCGACCTCGAGGCGCTGCGCGAGGAGTATGATCTCCGGATCGTTGCCGACGAGATCCAGTCCGGATTGGGACGGACGGGCGAACTGTGGGCCGTCGACCACCTCGATCTCACGCCGGACGTCATTACGAGCGGGAAGGGGCTTCGGGTGGGCGCAACGATCTCGCGCTCGGACGTCTTCCCGCGGGAGAAGAGTCGACTCTCCTCGACCTGGGGTGCGGGCGATATCGTCGCCGCCATGCAGGGCGTGCTCACGATCGATACCATCCACGAGGACGACCTGCTCGCGAACGTCCGCGAGCGAGGCGCGCAGTTCCGGACGCGACTCGAGGACGCCATTACCGACGGCGACGCACCCGGCGCGATCGACGTGCGCGGCCGCGGACTGATGCTCGCCGTCGAGTTCGATACCAAGGCTCGCCGGGATGCGGTGCTCGAGGGTACGTTCAAACGGGGGCTGTTGACCCTCGGCTGTGGCTACAAGACGCTCAGGTTGCTGCCGCCGCTCGACGTCACTGAGCGGGAGATCGAACTGGGTGCGGGACTGTTGCTCGAGACGATCGACGACGTCGCAGCGAATCACCCGTCGACGTAGTCGCCGGTACGATGACCGCTCATCACGAGGTCGAAGAGCCGGCCGTTTCGGCCGTTCGCGTCCGGATTTCACAGATGACGACGATCGCCGTGACGATCAGCCACCAGGCGGTCGGATAGATCGACTGAGAGACCGTTTCCCCGCCGTTTCGAACAGTCGGGGCTGATTGATTGCACCGTGGGCGAGCATGGCCGGAAGGACGCTTCTCTCCGCGGCAGTGAACAGGTACCCGAGTGCGACCGAAACCGGAACGACCCATGTGACGTACCGCGGAAGGGACGCAATGTCGTAGCCGGTGAGACCCGCATAAAATAGCGGCAGGTGCCACGCGACCCACAGCAGGCCGACGGTCACGCCAGCGACGAGTGTCGAGGTTCGCGCTTGCAGTCGGGGGTGTGCGAAGCCGCGCCAACCGAACTCCTCGAGCCCGCCTGCGAGGAGCGTCACGCCGACGAGTTGTCCCGCGATCAGCAACAGCCGGGTCGTCGAGATCGAGACCGACGCGCCGGAGAGGATCGCAACGAGGGTGTGGAGTTCATTGAGGGCAAAGGGAACGGTGAGCGCCAGGAGATACCACCGCAGACCGACGTTCCACGCGGTTCTATCCGCGAACCACTGCCGAAGGTCGCGATCGCTCGCGGCGACGACGACCGTCGCTCCGACGAGTGGGCCCCAGGTACGAGGGAGGCTTACCAGCTCGGTGGCGTAGCCGAAGAACGCGAAGGCGATCACGTCGATCGTCCACGACCACGCGAACGTGATCAGTACGAATGCGACGAGCGGACGACGCCGGACCCGTCTCGCGAAGCAGTCAACGAGCACGGATACGGCTCTCGTTCGAAATCGTATAACCGCTCCGAAATGTCATATTCATAATGTGATCCGGTGAAGTCGACGAGTCGACCGGTCGAACTGGACGAGACGTGCCGCGACTATCGAATCATCGGCCCTACTCGCCGCGGAGTTCGGTCATGTGATCGATCCGGCGCTGAATGAGATCCGCTTTGCCGATGTCGTGGCGAACGCGCAGCCCCTCCTCGCCGGCGACGGCGAGCGCGTCTTCGGCGATTTCCTCGGCCTCGCTGATCGAGTCGGCGACGCCGACCAGCGCGAACGATCGGGAGGTGGTCGTATAGATACCGTCGTCACGCTCGTCTACACTCGCGTAGTAGAGCAACGCGTCGCCGGCACTCTCCTCGTCGACCTGCACCTTCGCGCCGGCCTCGGGGTCCGTCGGATAGCCGTCCGGGACAGCGTACTTGCAAACCGTCGCCTGCTCGGCAAAGTCCAGTTCCGGTGGCGCGTTGCCGTTCCGAGCGGCGGTCAGAATCTCGAGGAAGTCGGTCTCGAGCACCGGCAGCGTGTTCATCGCCTCGGGGTCGCCAAAGCGGGCGTTGAACTCGACGACGCGGGGACCGGTCTCGGTCAGCATGAACTGGCCGTAGAGGATGCCCCGATAGTCGTCGAGGGCGTCGACGGTAGCCTCGATGATCGAGACCGCCTCGTCGTAATCGTCTTCGGTCATGAACGGCAGTTCGTCCGTCGCGTCGGTATAGCTCCCCATGCCGCCAGTGTTCGGCCCTTCGTCGCCCTCGTAGGCGCGCTTGTGGTCCTGCACCGCGGGTGCGGTATGGAACTCGCCGTTGGCGACGAACGCCTGAACGGTGAACTCCTCGCCGATCAGTCGTTCCTCGAGGACGATCCGGTCGTAGCCGGCGTCGCGGATGTACTCTTTACCCTCCTCGGCAGTGACCTGATCGCCGATGACTTTGACGCCCTTGCCGCCGGTGAGGCCGACCGGTTTGATCGCGAGGTCGCCGTCGTACTCGTCGATGTAGTCGCAGGCTGCCTCCATGTCGTCGAACGTCTCGAAGTCCGGACAGCCCGGAATGTCGTTCTCCTGCATGAACTCCCGCTGGAAGGCCTTGTCCGTCTCGATGCGTGCGTCGGCTTCTTTCGGGCCGAACGGGTAGACTCCCGCGGCCTCGAGTGCGTCCGCGAGGCCGACTTCGAGGGGTGCTTCGGGGCCGATGACGGCGATGGTCGCGTCGACCGCCTCGGCGTAGTCGACGACGGCCTCCGGATTCGTCGTCTCGAGCGTTTCGAACCCGGCCGCAATTCGCGCGATACCGGGGTTTCGGTTGCTGGCACAGGCGTACAGGTCTGCCTCGCTGTCCTCGAGCGCGCGGGCGATGGCGTGTTCGCGGCCGCCACCCCCGATCAGGAGCACGTTCTCTCGCATGGTCGAAAGCGGAACGCACGAACCTGTAAGCGTTGCTCTTTCCTCGAGCGGAAATATGCACGTTCGTGGTGGCTAGCGTAGCGGCCCGGGTCGATCGACGGGACGTAACGATGATAAATACGCGTCCGAATGAGGATGATAATGCAACAGTACCTCGAGCTCGTCGACACTGTCCTTTCGACGGGGACCCACAAGCCAAATCGGACCGGCGTCGACACGATTTCATCGTTCAGCGAGCACTACGAGGTCGATCTCCAGGACGGGTATCCCCTGCTCACGACCAAGGAGATGGACGGCTACCGCTGGAACTCGATGCTGCACGAGGTCTGCTGGTATCTCTCCGGCGAGGAACACATCCGCGATCTCCGCGAGGAAACCAAGATCTGGGATGCGTGGGCCGACGACGACGGCCGGCTGGATACGGCATACGGCCGCTTTTGGCGGCGGTTTCCGGTTCCGGAGGAGGACGCACAACTCGAGGGCGAGTCCTGGCCAGCGGAGAGCCACCAGTGGGTCACCGAGGAAGCGGACGGTCGGAAGACCTTCGATCAGCTCCAGTACGTGATCGACACCCTCTCGGACTCGCCGAACTCCCGGCGACTCGTGGTCAACGCGTGGCACCCCGCGAACGCGGCCGTCTCGACGCTGCCGCCCTGTCACTACTCGTTCGTCTTCAACGTGCAGGGCGACCAGCTGAACTGCCACCTCACACAACGGTCGGGCGACACCGCACTCGGGATCCCGTTCAACATCGCGGCCTATGCGCTGCTGACCAAAGTTATCGCCCAGCAGACCGGCTTCGAACCGGGCACGTTCGCCCACACCGTCGTCGACACCCACGTCTACTGCGGCCGCGGCGCGCGTGGTGACTGGTACGCAGACAACCTCGAGTCCCTCCAGTCGCGGCTGGCCGACGCCGACGAGCGGGCGGACTACCTCAAGATCAAGGACTGGCTCGAGTCCGAGGCCCCTGCCGAGGCCGAGGGCGCCGAACGGCTCGATCACGTCCCAGGCCTCCTCGAGCAACTCTCGCGGGAGCCACTCGAGCGCCCGACGCTCGAGGTCGCCGACGTCTCGATCGACGAACTGTCCTACGAGGACGTCGAGCTTCGGGAGTACGAGTCCCACGACGGACTCGAGTTCTCGGTGGCCGAATGAGCGGGGACCGGAACGCGGCGGCAGACGCGACGCAGGACCTCGAGACGGACCACGAACTCGTCGCGATCGTCGCCGTCGCCGACAACGGCGTCATCGGGAAGGACGGCGACATGCCGTGGCACATCCCCGAGGACCTCCGCCACTTCAAAGAGGCGACGATGGGCCACCCCGTCATCATGGGACGAGTGACGTACGAGGGCATTCTCGAGACCCTCGGCGAACCGCTGCCCGGCCGAACGACGGTCGTGCTGACGAGTCGAGACCTCGAGACGCCCGAGGGAGCCGTGGTCGCCCACGGGCTCGAGTCGGCCATCGATCGGGCCGAGACGGCCGCCCGCGAGCGCCACGACGCCGACCGGATCTTCGTCGCCGGCGGCGCGACCGTCTATCGACAGTTCCTGCCCGCGGTCGACCGGCTGGTCGTAACCGAAGTCCACGACGACCCGGACGGCGATACGTCGTTTCCGGAGTGGGACCGAGCCGAGTGGAAAATCGTCTCCCGAGACGAGCGGGACGGGTTCGCCTTCCTCGAGTACGTCCGTCGCGAGTGAGCGACACCGCTCCACGAAACCAGTTCGCAACGGGGTTTCTGACGCATTCGTAGCACCGTAATAACGGTTTGAAAGGGGATGGTGGTCGTGTGGCAGAGCGGTCCGCAGTAGCGACGAGACCGATCGATTGCAGTCACGCTCGACCGGGACGGGGCGCCGTTCGAGCCGTCAGGGGCCGGTGGCCGGAATCGCAGACAGTCACGGAACGTGACGGCTTTCCGGTGCTGACTTCCCGTTGGACAGTCCGAGGAAAGTGTTTGTTTCGCTGTACAGTTAGTTCCGGACCGTTACTTCCGATCAGGAAACCGCACGAGTACGGAGCTATCGAGTTGGAATTTCGGAACCGCCATCAGTGAGTATCGTCTGGGAACTGTCACTCATTACATTACACGCGGTGGGTTTTAACGAAAGCGAACTCCGATCGCTGAATTCGGTTGCGATCGATAAACAATCATTGCTGACAAGTCTACGCCCCGCCCCGTAAAACGCCGAATTAGGCCACGAGAAGCCACAGTAGCCGAATTGGTTGCTTACAATTTGAATTAGAGGGTGAAACGATGGCCCCGACTTATGCGAAAATTGGGCCAAGAACCGTCTACCCCGAATAGGGGCCTCAGAGTGAGAGACATGACAAAAGAAACTGATAGCGGACTATTCGACGACTCGCGGCGATCGTTCATGAAGAAAGGAGCCCTCACTGCAGGCGCAGTGGCGCTCGGAACTGCAGGTGCTGGAACCGCAGCCGCTCAGGACGGTGGCGACGGCGAAGTGATCGTCCACGCGGACGACTACTTCCCCGGTGCGGGTTTCACCGTCGCGGCGGCGCTGAACAACCAGACGAGAGACGACCTGCTCGAGGAGACCGGTGCGGCCGACGAGTTCGACAGCCCCGACGACTGGGACGCGTACATCATCACCTACGACTTCGGTGGAACTTCCCCGTCGATGGGCATCCTGATGACGGAGGAAGCCGACATCAGTCAGGGCGACAGCGAGACGATGGGTACGGACGGCCAGTTCCGTAACACCGAACTGGCGATGGTCGAAGCGACGCTCGGCGCCACCGGCAACAGCGCTGAGGACGGTGACGGCGGCGATGGTGATGACGGCGGCGATGGTGGTGACGGCGGCGATGGTGGTGACACGGCAGGAAACGGCGCTGACAACGATTCTGCCGGCGGAGATGGCGGTGGCGGCGGCGGTGCCGGCGGCAACTGATCCGGCCGTTTTCGTTTCTCCTTCCGTTTTTTGCGTACCGGTAGTGGCGAGTCCCCGTTGACGATCCTGTCAGGGAATCCATCGGAAGTAACTGGCAAACGCCACTGGAGTACAAGTCGATCAGACAGATCGTCACAGACGATCCCTTGATCGCTCGCGACGAGCACGACCGCGTCAGACACAGCACGTGTCGTTGCACGGAAAACGGTCTATTTCAACGCCCATTTCGGCTCCGCGGCTGAAACGCCGGCGAACGACCGGTGCAGCGGATCTACGACCAGTTACCTAGAAATTGATCGCGTTGGTTCAGGGAAACGGCCGCAGTAACTTATGCGGGTCAGTCGCGGATAGCTACCGGCAGCTCACGAGAGACATGACTAACGACCCATATGACTCAACCGACGATTCGAGACGATCGCTCGCGAAGCGAGGGACGGTCGCCGCCGGGGCGCTGGCGCTCGGGACAGGCGCGCTCGCGGGGACTGCGGCCACACAGGACGATGAGGAAGAGGTGGTGATATTCACTGAGGACTACATACCCGGCGCCGACTTCGATGTCGTGGGTGAACTCGAGCAGGGATCGACGATCGACATTCTGCAGTCCTTCGACGTCACCGAGGAGACAGTCGTCGACGATCCGTCGGACTGGGACAGCTACATCATCCAGTACGACATCGACGCCGACGCCGGTATCCTCGCGGTCCTCTTCACGGAGGAGGTCGAACTGAGCGTCGGCGACAGCGAGACGATGTCCGAAGACGCAGGGTTCCGAAACTCGAGACTGAGCGCGGTCGAGGTCAACCTCGACTGACCTCGTAGAGAGACGATAGTTCCCTGCCTCGACGTAGCCGTCACGCGATCGGTCGGCCCGCCGTGGGTCGATCACCGACTCACAAGCCGTTCGAGAGTCGCCACTCGACAGCTATCGGCGTTGGCTCGTTTTTTCGAGCCGATTGCCTCTCTAGTTCGTGCCATAGACACTCATACAAGGCATATAATGATTCTTCAGACAATTCTCGGGGACTTGAATACCCCCCGGTTCGAAGGCGACGTATGGCAATCGACCAGTTCTCGGACGCAATCCGGGAGTTCGAACACGACGGCGAGACCTACAAGATGGCCGATCTCACGGTCCTCGAGGAGCAGGGCCTCTGTGACCTCGAAAAACTGCCCGTGAGCATTCGGGTGCTGCTCGAGTCCGTCCTCCGAAATGCCGACGGCGAGATGATTTCGGCCGAGGACGTCGAAAACGCGGCCTCGTGGGAACCGGACGTCCCCGACGTCGAGGTCCCCTTCCAGCCCTCGCGCGTCGTTCTTCAGGATCTGACCGGCGTTCCCGCAGTCGTGGACCTCGCGGCGCTGCGCTCGGCTGCGGATCGCGCGGGCAAGGAGCCCTCGATCGTCGAACCCGAAGTCCCATGCGACCTCGTGATCGACCACAGCGTCCAGGTCGACTACTTCGGCAGCGAGGACGCCTACGAACAGAACGTCGAACTCGAGTACGAGCGAAACGAAGAGCGATATCGTGCGATCAAGTGGGCCCAGCAGGCCTTCGAGGACTTCAACGTTGTCCCGCCGGGAACGGGGATCGTCCATCAGGTCAACCTCGAGCACCTGGGCAAGGTCGTCCACGCACGCGAGGAAGACGGTGAACAGTGGCTCCTGCCCGACACGCTAGTCGGTACCGACAGCCACACCCCCATGATCGGCGGGATCGGCGTCGTCGGCTGGGGTGTTGGTGGCATCGAGGCCGAAGCAGCCCTTCTGGGGCAGCCCATCACCATGACGCTGCCCGAAGTCGTCGGCGTCAAACTCACCGGCGAGTTGCCGGAGGGCGCGACCGCGACCGACCTCGTGCTCCACATCACCGAGAAGCTTCGCCAGGTCGGCGTCGTCGACAAGTTCGTCGAGTTCTACGGCCCCGGCGTCTCCCAGCTTTCGGTCGCCGACCGCGCGACGATCGCCAACATGGCCCCCGAGCAGGGATCGACGATCAGCATGTTCCCGGTCGACGACGCGACGCTCGACTACCTCGAGTTGACCGGCCGCGACGACGACCACATCGAACTGACCAAGGAGTATCTCGAGGCGCAAGGTCTCTTCGGCGAGCACGATCCGGAGTTCACCGAGGAAGTCGAGTTCGACCTCAGCTCCGTCGAGCCCAGCCTCGCCGGTCACAAGAAGCCCCACGCCCGCATTCCGATGGGCGACCTCGACGAGCACTTCCCGACGCTGCTCGCGGAGGAAGGTGTCATTGACTCGGGCGCTGCGGAGGGGGACGGCGGACTCGTCGCCACGGACCAACCCGGCCTCGACGAGAAGATCCCCGTCACGCTCGAGGACGACACCGAGGTCGAGATCGGCCACGGTTCGGTCCTCGTCAGCGCGATCACGTCCTGTACGAACACCTCGAACCCGTCGGTGATGGTCGCCGCGGGCCTACTCGCACGCAACGCGCTCGAGCAGGGCCTCGACGTGCCCGACTACGTCAAGACCAGTCTCGCACCCGGGAGCCGGGTCGTCACGGAGTACCTGAAGCAGGCCGACCTGCTCGACGACCTCGAGGGCCTGGGCTACAACGTCGTCGGCTACGGCTGTACGACCTGTATCGGGAACGCTGGCCCGCTGGCGGATCCCATCGAGGCCGCGATCGACGAGCACGACCTCTGGACGACCAGCGTCCTCTCGGGCAACCGCAACTTCGAAGCCCGCATCCATCCGAAGATCCGCGCGAACTACCTCGCCAGTCCGCCGCTTGTCGTCGCCTACGGTCTGGCGGGCAAGATGGACATCGACCTCGAGAACGAACCGATCGGCACGAACGACGACGGCGAAGACGTCTTCCTCGAGGACGTCTGGCCGGACCCACAGGAGGTCAAGGAGACGATCCACGAGAACGTCTCCGCCGAGTTGTTCAGAGACAAGTACGCGAGCGTCTTCGAGGGCGACGAGCGCTGGGAGGCCCTCGACGCGCCCACGGGCGAAGTCTACGACTGGGACGACGAGTCGACGTACATCCGCGAGCCACCGTTCTTCCAGGACTTCCCGCTCGAGGAACCCGGCGTCTCCGACATCGCGGATGCGCGCTGTCTGCTCACGCTCGGCGACACCGTGACGACCGACCACATCAGCCCCGCGGGGCCGTTCAGCGAGGACCTGCCCGCCGGCCAGTGGCTGAGCGAACGCGGCGTCGAACCCTACGAGTTCAACACCTACGGCTCTCGCCGCGGGAATCACGAGGTCATGATGCGTGGCACCTTCGCGAACGTCCGCATCGAAAACCAGTTGCTCGACGGGAAGGAGGGTGGCTACACGATTCATCACCCGACCGGTGAGGAGACGACTGTCTTCGAGGCCTCCGAGCGCTACCGCGAGGACGACACCCCGCTCATCGTCATGGCCGGCGAGGAACTGGGGACCGGCTCGAGTCGCGACTGGGCGGCCAAGGGGACCGACCTGTTGGGCATCCGCGCCACGATCGGCCAGAGCTACGAGCGGATCTACCGCGACAACCTCCTCGGCATGGGCGTCCTGCCTCTGCAGTTCGAAGACGGCGATGGCTGGGAGGAACTCGGTCTCGACGGGACCGAAACGTTCGATATTCAGGGCCTCGACGACGGACTCGAGCCCAACGCCGAACTCACCGTCGTCGCGGAAGACGATGCGGGCGAGACGACCGAGTTCGACGTGACCGCACAGGTCGGCACGCCCGCGGCGGTCGAGTACGTCGAGAACGGCGGCGTGCTCCACCTCGTGCTCCGCCGCCTGCTCACGGAATAGGGAAACATGGGGACTCCAAACCCTCGTCAAACCGATCGCGGCTAACTCGATCACTGCAGTTCTTTTCCGAGGTGTGATCGGCGTCTCGACGGGTACACGCGAGAGCGAGCGCCTCCGGATCACCCGTTGCTTTTAGCCGCGTCGGTCGTAGGACCGCCCATGAACGATCCGACCCGGCGCAACCGGCTCGAGGAGGAGGAAAGCCCCTATCTGCGCCAGCACGCGGACAACCCCGTCAACTGGCAGCCCTGGGATGAGCAGGCCCTCGAGGCCGCCAAAGAACGCGACGTGCCGATCTTCCTCTCGATCGGCTACTCGGCGTGTCACTGGTGTCACGTCATGGAAGCGGAGAGTTTCGAGGACGAGTCGGTCGCCGAGGTACTCAACGAGAACTTCGTCCCGATCAAGGTCGACCGCGAGGAGCGTCCGGACGTCGACAGCATCTACATGACCGTCTGCCAGCTCGTGACCGGACGGGGCGGCTGGCCGCTCTCGGCGTGGCTCACCCCCGAGGGGAAGCCCTTCTTCGTCGGAACGTACTTTCCCAGAGAGGGACAGCAGGGACAGCCCGGCTTTCTCGACCTCTGCGAGCGCATCGCCGACTCCTGGGACAGCGAGGACGACCGCGAGGAGATGGAACACCGCGCACAGCAGTGGACCGACGCGGCGACAGATCAACTCGAGGAGACTCCGGACGCGGCGGGAGCCGGCACCGAGGCCGGTTCCAGCCCGGAGCCTCCCTCGAGCGATGTCCTCGAGACGGCCGCGGACGCGACGCTGCGAAGCGCCGACCGCCAGCACGGCGGCTTCGGCTCCGGCCAGAAGTTCCCCCAGCCCTCGCGCCTGCGCGTGCTCGCTCGAGCGTACGACCGAACCGGTCGCGAGGAGTATCTCGAGGTGCTCGAGGAAGCCCTCGACGCGATGTCCGTGGGCGGCCTCTACGATCACGTCGGCGGCGGCTTCCACCGCTACTGCGTCGATCGGGACTGGACGGTCCCCCACTTCGAGAAGATGCTGTACGACAACGCCGAGATTCCGCGGGCCTTTCTCGCGGGCTACCAGCTGACGGGTGAGGACCGCTACGCCGAAATCGTCGCGGATACGCTGACGTTCGTCACTCGGGAGCTGACCCACGACGAAGGCGGTTTCTTCAGCACGCTCGACGCCCAGAGCGAGTCCCCCGAGACCGGCGAGCGCGAGGAGGGTGCGTTCTACGTCTGGACCCCCGCGGAAGTCCACGAGATACTCGAGAACGAGACCGACGCCGCCCTCTTCTGTGCGCGCTACGACATCACGGAGTCGGGAAACTTCGAGGGACGGAACCAGCCCAATCGCGTCGCGCGGGTGTCGGAACTCGCCGGCCAGTTCGATCTCGAAGAGCACGAGATTCTGAAGCGACTCGAGTCGGCTCGCCAACAGCTATTCGAGGCCCGCGAGGAGCGCCCCCGCCCTGACCGCGACGAGAAGGTGCTCGCGGGCTGGAACGGGCTACTGATCTCCACCTTCGCCGAGGCCGCGCTGGTGCTCGGCGAGGACGAGTACGCCGAGACCGCGGTCGATGCCCTCGAGTTCGTACGGGATCGACTCTGGGACGAGGACGAACAGCGGCTCTCGCGGCGGTATAAGGCCGGAGACGTCAAAGTCGACGGCTATCTCGAGGACTACGCGTTCCTTGCGCGCGGCGCGTTCGACTGCTATCAGGCCACCGGCGACGTCGACCACCTCGCGTTCGCGCTCGAGTTGGCTCGCGTCATCGAGGCCGAGTTCTGGGACGCCGAGCGCGGCACGCTCTACTTCACCCCCGAGAGCGGCGAGTCGCTCGTCACGCGACCCCAAGAACTGGGCGACCAGTCGACGCCCTCCGCGACCGGCGTGGCGCTCGAGACGCTGCTCGCACTCGACGAGTTTGCGGATAGCGAGGGATCAAAGATCCCTCGGGAAGACGGCGAAGCCGTCGACGAAGACTTCGAGGGGATCGCGGCCACGGCCCTCGAGACCCACGCGAACACCATCGAGGCGAACGCGCTCGAGCACGCGACGCTCTGTCTCGCCGCCGACCGAATCGAGTCGGGCGCACTCGAGGTGACGATCGCTGCGGAAGAACTCCCCGATGCGTGGCGCGACGGGTTCGCGTCGCGGTACTACCCCGACCGACTCTTCGCGCGACGGCCGCCGACCAAGGACGGACTCGAGGCGTGGCTCGAGACGCTGGGACTCGAGGACGAACCCCCGATCTGGGCGGGCCGCGAGGCACGCGACGGCGAGCCGACGCTGTACGTCTGTCGCGATCAGACGTGTTCGCCGCCGACGCACGAGGTGGCGGATGCGCTCGAGTGGATCGGCGATTCGGGCGAGAACACGGAAGGCGAATCGGACGCGCCGTTCTGAACCTGCCGCAGAACTGCCCCAGTCCGCGGAGCCGCCGGCGTTCGTCTCGAGACGGAACGTTCGAGCTGCCACGTGATGCGGCGGTCTCACGCGTTCTCGACGCGCCACGTCTATTGTTAGCGCTCGTCTCTCCGCTCGAGAACAATGTTACCGCATCTAGGAGATTCTTGTACGTAGTTAGCTAAGTCCGAGAGAGACAATGGCAACCACGTTCGACGATCGGCCGATCGAGGAGAGCGCGACGGACAATCACTTCCCGATTCGACTCCCCGGCTTCGTACAAGCCGACGAGATGCTCGGTAGAGACGGATTACAGACGGGAACGAACGAAATGCGGACGTTCGAACTCCGGGAGGCGTGTCTCGAATGAGCGACGATCCGTTCGAGGAAGTCGCCGACGCGAAGCGGTCGCTCTCCGACGAGGCGCGCGAGGAGGCCGCCGCGCGCCAGCGCGACCTCGGTAAGCTAACCGCCAGAGAGCGCGTCGACTACCTGCTCGACGAGGGGACGTTCGAGGAGATCGGCCGCCTCGCGTCGCCGATGCCGACGACGCCCGAGACGACCGACTGGGTGCGCGAGGACGCCCCCTCTGACGGCGTCGTGACGGGCTACGGAGAGATCGACGGCCGCTCGGTCGCGCTAATCGCCACCGACTTCACGGTCAAAGGCGGTTCGATCGGCCACGCCGGTGGCCGAAAGATGTCGCGGGTCGCCGAGCGCGCCCTCGACCGCGGACTGCCGCTGCTCATGCTCCACGACGGCGGCGGCCACCGCATCCAGGAGGGACTCGACGCCGCGCCCTTCGCCCGGGGCGACAACGGCTTCTCGAAGCTCCAGACCGCTCTCTCCGGCTGGGTTCCCGTCGTCTCGGCGATGATGGGGCCGGCTTTCGCCGCGCCGACCAACTTCGCGGCGCTGTCGGACTTCGTCCCGATCGTCGAGGGGACGGGAACGATGGGGGTCGCCGGACCGTCGCTAGTCGAAGCCGCGCTCGGCGTCGACGGCACCAAGGAGGAACTCGGCAGCGCGCGGTTTCAGACGACCGAGACCGGGATGGCCGACCTCGCCTGCGAGGACGACGAGGCCTGCCTCGACGCGATCCGGACGTTCCTCTCGTACCTGCCGCGAAACGCTCGCCGGGAGCCGCCGACGGCCGACTCGCGACCGCCGGCCGTCGACGGCGAGCGGTTGCGAGAGATCATCCCCTCGAGCCCACGAAAGGGGTACGACATCGACGCGATCGTCGAGGGGATCGTCGACCGGGACTCGGTGTTCGAACTGAAGCCGACCTACGCGCGGAACATCGTTACCGCCTTCGCTCGCCTCGAGGGGGAGCCGATCGGCGTCATCGCCAACAACCCCCGGATCAAGGCCGGAACCATCGATACTGGCGCATCGGAGAAGGCGGCCCACTTCGCGGCGATCTGCGACGCCTACGGGCTCCCGGTCCTCACGCTGGCCGACGTACCCGGAATCCTGCCCGGCCCGGACTCGGAACGCGAGGGGATCGCTCGCCACTCCGCGAAGCTCCCATTCGAACTCGCGCGTGCGACGGTCCCGATCGCTAACGTCGTCCTCAGACGCGGCTACGGCTTCGGCTACGTGGCGATGGGCGGCGGCCGCTCGATCGACTCGGAGTTGACGGTGCTGTGGCCCACGGCCGAAGTCGCCGCCATGGGCATCGAGGGGGCCGTCGACATCGCGTACCGCCGAGAGATCGAGTCCGCAGACGACTCCGAGGCCCGACGTGCGGAACTGATCGAGAAGTTTAAGGACAGAACCGACGCCGTCCGAGCGGCCTCCCGCGTCGGAACCGACGGCGTCGTCCAGCCCGAAGACACCCGCGACCGGGTCCTGCGCGCGTTCGCTCGAGCGGACGAACCGCACGAGGACGACTGGCCGCCGAAGAAACGGCCGATCAACCCGATCTGAGCGCCTCGGGTTGCCTGCTGGCCGTCTTCGTCGGTCAGTCCGATCGAACTGGAACTACGCCGACTCGGGCGCGGTTTCGATTTCCTCGGCGAGCCAGACTGCAGGCGGCACGTCCTCCTCTTCGACGAACCGCGTTATTTCCTCGCCCTCGTCGTTCTCGACCACGATCGTCGGAATGTACTCGATATCGTACTCGTCGACGCCGGGCCCCTGCTTGTCCTGATCGAGGCTGGACTCCTCGATCCGCTCGTCGGGGACCGCCGCGGCCTCGAGCGCCGCGCCGAAATCGGGCAGCAGGGCGCGACAGTCCTTGCACCAGTCGCCGCCCCAGATCTTGTACACTACGTCGTCATTGTACGCTGCGAGCGTCTCGACCGCCTCCTCGTAGGACGCCGCGTCCCACGTGGGGTTCGGCCGCATAGTCTCGAGACTCATACCCACGGTTTACGGCTCGGACGGCTTAACCGCGGTGTTTCTGGCAGGTCTCCGCTCGAGAGCCCACCGGGTTTGTCTCGTAGCCGCCCGACCAACCGCCGCCGGGCGGGACTGAAAGGGGCTGGTGGGCTGAGCGGACGCAAAGCGTCCGCGAGGTCGTCGGCGCTCAGCGCCGACTGCTCGAGGGACCGCTGGTCCCTCGCCGCTCGGGAGAGCCGTGCTCTCCCGTTGCTCGGGGAAGACGGGCGACGCAAGCACTGCAGCGGTGAGCGAAGCGAACCCGAAGCGCGTGGTTCGAAAGACGCTTCGCGTCTTTCGTCATCAAGCGAGACCTTTGGTCTCGCGGACCTCGCGAATTCTGGCGGGACGTAGTCCCGCTGACCTCGCGGGAACGAAGCTCCCGCTTAGCTCCGATTCGCTCAGTCACGAGAGAGCTTCGCTCTCTCGAACGACAGCGAGCCCATCGACTCGAGACGTCCAGGGGCTTTCTGGCCGTTTGCGGTCCGTGACTCGGAGCCGTAACCAACTCGTCGAACGACTAGCCGGCACGTCCTGCCTGAGTCCAGTACGGGTCTATACTGTTTGCTGGAAGTCAGTGTCACTCGTTACAGCAAACAGTATACGTCTCGATTCCATAGACCGTGCTAATGAAAGGGAGTATCCTGGACACCATCGGCTCGCCGCTCGTCCAGGTCGATTCGCCGGAGGGCGTGACGGTCGCCGCGAAGATCGAATCGTTCAACCCCGGCGGCTCGGCCAAGGACCGGCCGGCCCGCGAGATGATCCGGGCGGCCGAGCGCGACGGCCTGATCGAACCCGGCGACTCGCTCGTCGAACCGACCAGCGGCAACACCGGTATCGGCCTCGCGCTCGTCGCTGCCGCCCGCGGCTACGACCTGACGATCGTCATGCCGTCGGACAAGTCGAAGGAACGCCGGCAGATCATGGCCGCCTACGGGGCCGACCTCGAACTGGTCGACGGCGAAATGGCCGACGCCCGCGCTCGCGCCGACGAACTCGAGGCGGCGGGTGCGATCCAACTCGGTCAGTTCGGGAACCCGGCCAACCCCGACGCACACTACAAGACGACCGGCGAGGAAATCATCGAGCAGGTCGGCGACCGCGAGATCGACGCCTTCGTGGCCGGCGTCGGCACCGGCGGTACGATCTCAGGCACCGGCCGCCGACTCCGCGAGGCGTTCCCCGAGATGGAGATCGTCGCCGTCGAGCCGGCGAGAAACGCCGTCCTCTCGACGGGCGAGGCCGGCAAAGACGAGTTCCAGGGCATGGGGCCCGGGTTCATCAGTGACAACCTCGATCTCGATCTGCTCGACCGCGTCGAGACCGTCAAACTCGAGGACGCCGAGGACGAGTGTCGCCGCCTCGCGCGCGAGGAGGGGGTCCTCGTGGGCCAGTCCAGCGGCGCGACAAGTCTCGTCTCCCAGCGCATCGCCCGCGAGATCGCCGACCCCACTGTCGACTGTCCCGAGGTCCCGACCGCGTTCGACGACGCGAGCGAACCGGCCTCGCCGGAAACCGACGGCGGTCAGGCGGCCGAGGACTGCCCGCTGGTCGTCACCGTCTTCTGGGACAGCGGCGAGCGCTATCTCTCGACCGGCCTCTTCGACTGAGCGGGGAGCGAGCGAGACGCTCGAGGAATCGCATCTGGCGAAAAGAACTTTTTCACCTAGCCGAACCGCCTTTACCTCCCCGTTCGTACGGTCAGTTACGATGACACGTCCCTCCAGACGGACATTGTTAGGTAGCACTGCAACGCTGATCGGTCTCTCGGCTGGCTGTATCGCCGACGGCACCGGGAGTCCGACCGACGACGATGATGATCGGAACGATGCCGATGAAGGCTCGCCGGCCCCTGACAGTAACGAGAGCGACCCCAAGTCGGTCGGCGAGGACGGAGACATCGAGGATCTCCCGAACGGAGTGGCCGATTACCGGACGCTAGCCTATCAGAACGGTTCGTCGTCGACGGAGTCCGACGTGGGGCTCCTCCGGGACGCCGACGACGCTGCGAACTGGCTCGAGGAACGATTCCCGTCCGACACCGAGTCGCTCGACAAATTCATCGACGAGACCAATTTCGAGACGTCGATCCTCGTGTCGCTCGAGTCTACCACGCCCACTCCGTGTTACGAGATAGTCCTCGAGTCCATCGACATCGTCGAGAGCGACGGTGAGGACGACACCGGTACCGACGGCGACGACGAAAGCGACGGTGAGGACGACGACGGGACCGACGAACTCGTCCTCGAGGCAGCGGTCCGAGACACGTCGGCCGAGGACGAGGTCTGTGCCCAGTCGGTCGCGACCGTCGGCCGCCTGATTCGGGTGACGTTCGAGACGGAACCGCTGACGACCATCTCGGCGACCATCGTCGGTCACGACGGCAGTACCTCGAGCGTCTCGATGGCCAGCGACAGTGCATCAGCATCCGAGAGCACGAGCGTCGATTCGACATCGGGCAGCGGTAGCAACAGTCAGCCCGGCGACGGCTCGTAGCGCCTCGAGAAACGACTCACGGAGAATATTCGGCTTCCGTCAGGCGGACGACAAGGGTGTCCTCGACGTCTCTGAGATCGTACTCGGGGAGTTCGCCACCGGTCCGGCGCACGTACAGCGGTTCGACGAGCCGATGGGTCGGCTTGGCGGCTCTCGATCGATCGGCTTCGCTCGAGTCGGAATCGTCCGTCCCCTCACTCTCGTCTCCGCCCGTCGCGTCGATCGTAGCGGTCGAATCGCGGTCGGTCTCGGGACTCGACCCCGTTGGCTCGGTAGCACTACCGTCGTCCGGCTCGGTCCCCGCGCCGATCCGCTCGAGGCCGTAGATCTTGCAGAACTCGGCTGTTTCCGCCGGCTCGGTTTCGCCGTTTCGGAGCCGTTCAGCCAGCGGCCGCGAGAGCCACTCCGCGTCGCTGATACTGGGCTCCTGGACGAGCGCCTCGTCGACGAACCGCGTGAGATACCAGTTGAGGTCGTTCAACAACGAGACGGCAGCGCCGACGCTGACCGTCCGAACGGCGAGTGAGTTCTCGAACGGCCGCTCGAGGTCGTACGTCGCGAGAGCCTCGCGGGACGTCTCTCGGGAGAGCAGTTCGTACTGGAGATTACTCCCGTCTTTGCCGACGAGACAGACGCGGGTCACTGTATTGTGGTGGGTGCGACGGTGTAATGTCGGTTTCGGCTTCTAGACGAGTGTGCTAGGAAATTCTACAACCTCAGACACACGGCTTTCCGTGAGACCACAACTGTGATGAAAGCCCCTGAGCGGCTCGAGTCGGGCGGCTCGCTGTGGTCCTCGGTCGCTCGTTCCTCGCTCCCTGTGGTCCTTGCATCGCCGTCCTTCCTCGAGCCGCTCAGCCCCTTTCAGTCCCACCCAGCGGTGGTTGGCCGAGTTGTCTACGAGCAGAGAGAAAACAGATCTCGCACGGGCCGAATCAGGGCTCGACCAGTATCGCGTTCTTCGCTGCTTCCTCGGCGCGCTCGAGCAGGTCGTTCGGTTCCGCGGCAAGCAGCGGCTCGAGGCGGGCGTTGGTTTCGACCTGATCGGGGGTGACTCGGTTGCAGCCGGCGTCCATGGTCGAGTCCGTGTAGGTCCCGATTTCGCGGGCCTGAGCGACGATATACTGTTTGTCGCGGGTGAGGAGGGGACGGTGGATCGGCAATCTGGTCGCGCGACTGGTGACGCCGAGGTTTCGAACGGTCTGGCTGGACTTCTGGCCGGCGGCCTCGCCGGTGACGATGCCGTCCGCGTTGACGCGCTCGGCCAGCGTCTCGGCGGCGCGATAGAAAAAGCGCCGCAGGGAGAGCATTCGGCCCTGCTCCATCCCGCCGACGAGAAGGTCGACGGTCTCGCCGCCGGGAATCTCGTAGACCTGCATGTCGAAATTGGGGGCGTACTCGGAGAGGATCCGAACCGTCTCGAGCGCGCGCGCCTCGTGGTCGATTCCGCCGTAGTCGCCGAGGTCGACGTAGGCCGGGATAACCGGGCTCCCGCGTTTCATCATCTCGTAGGCTGCGACGGGCGAGTCGATGCCGCCGCTGACCAGCGCGATGACCGGCTCCTGCGAGCCGAGCGGGAGGCCGCCGGGGCCGTCGACGTGCTCGAGGTAGACGAAGGCCACGTCCTCGCGCACTTCGACGCCGAACGTGAGATCCGGATCGTCGAGGTCGACTTCGGGCTCGAACTCGTCCGCGACGGTCTCCCAGATGGCGGTGCCGGCCTCGCGGGCCAGCTCCTCGCTATCGTAGGGGAGCGTCTTGTCCGACCGGCGCGCGTCGACCGCGAACGTCCCGCCGTCGTAGTGCTCGCGAGCGGTCTCCTCCAGGGCCTCGAGGATCTGCGCCTTCTCGATGCTGACGGTCAGGGCGGGACTCGCGGAGACGACGCCGAAAGTGTCCGCCGCGGCTGCGGTCGCCGCCTCGACGGCGTCCTCGCTCGTGTGAATCAGCGGCCGATTCCACCGGCGCTCGACCTCGCCGGAAATCGATCGGTCGGCGAGGACCGCCTCGAGGTTCTCCGCGAGGAGCCCCTCCATGTACCGCTTGACCCTGTTGCTCTTGGTGTTGACGTCCCCGTGACGGACGAGGACGGTGTCGGCTCCCGGCGGGTGCATGGACTGTGATAGTCGGCTGCATCTATAAGGGGGTTACGAGGAGAGTATCGGTCTCGAACCGCTTCGGAGGGCGGGTCAGACGGCGGATTCCTCGACCGTCGGACTCAGGCTCCCCGTGTAGCTGTATATTCCAGCGACGAGAACGGCCCCGGCCAGCAGCGGAACGATGGCGCTGAGGGCGTACAGCACGTCATACCCGACCGCGTTCGCGAAGGGAAGGGAGATCAGCGGGCCGAGACCGCCGCCAACATCGCCGAAGATGTTGTTGGTCCCCATCGCTCGACCCATCCGCTCCTCGGGTGTCAGATCCGCAAGGAGTGCGGTCAACGGGCCGCCGACGCCGCCCTGGCCCGCGCCGATCAACCCGCAGGCGAGGATGACGGCCCCGAACGAGGGTGCGACCGTGAGCACGACGAACCCGGCACAACTGGTCGCGAGGAAGGCGAGCAGGACGGGCATGCGAGCACCGGCGGCGTCGCTGATCTTCCCGCCCGAGATGGTGAAGACCGCTCCCGAGAGGGCGGAGACAGCCATCAGCAGTCCGGACGTTCCCTGTTCGCCGTAGTCGATGCCGTAGCCCGCGAACTCGAGTGAGAGCGTGAGCGATTCGACCTCGAGGTACAGGACGAGCGTCGAGAAGAGGACGCCGATGTACGCGAAGTAGAGCCCGAAGTTGACCAGGCCGACGGTGAGCGCGGGCAGGGTCGTCTCGAAGTCCCAGGGGCTGATCGACGAGTCGACCGACTCGACGTGCGTCTCGGGGACGATGAAGTAGGCGATAATGCTCGCGAGGCCGGCGAAGGAGGCCGCGAGGACGAACGCCGCGACGTTGCTGTAGACTTCGCTGACGATGCCGCCGAGCACCATCCCGGCGGGGAAGCCGAAGGTGATCCCGGCCCGAACGATGCCCATGCTCGTTCCCCGCGAACTGGCCTCGCTGACGTCGGCGGTGATTGTGTACGCCGTCGCGAACACGAGCGAACTGCCGATTCCCCACGTGACTCTCGCGATGACGAACCAGAGTTCCGGCATCGCGGATTCGATCGCGATCACGTAGCCGAACGTCGCGAGTCCCTCGATCGCTAACCCGGCGACGAACGGTTTCCGGGTGCCGATCCGATCGACGAGCACCCCCGCCGGCCCGTTCGCGACCAGCCGGGTCCAGCGGTTCGCCGAGAGGATGACGCCGACCATGAACGCCGAAATCCCCAGTACCTCGCCGAGATTCGGGAGAATCGGAAAGACGACGCCGCCGCCGAAGCCGACGAAGAAGGTGCTCGCGACGACGGCGTAGACGACGGGACGTTCAGTCGATTTCGAACTCGAGTCGGACACGGGCGGTCACTGCGTGTTTCGATTCGTAACGCCGTACGATGGGCCCGTTCTTGACTATTCCGACGGCACACGTGTGATGCCGGTTCCACTCGCTGATTCCCCGGATTCCGGTTCGAGAAAGAAACGCAGCAGCCGGTTAGAACGTCGAGAGTTCGCCCTCGATCACGCTACGGGTGATCTCGGTAACATCTGCGAGTTCGCGGTCGACGATCGCTTCGACGTCGGCCTCGACGTCCGAGACCGCGACGCCGTCGTCCGTGACGACGTGCACGTCGGCGACGTGTGGCTGGTCGATGGGGCGGCCGATCTGGGAGAGGAGACGCACGCGCAGGTCGCGGATACCGTCGACATCACTGACGACCTCCTCGGCGATCTGCGTCGAGAGCAGGTTGTAGATCTTCCCGATGTGGTTGACCGGGTTCTTCCCGCTGGTCGCTTCCATCGACATCGAGCGGTTGGGTGTGATGAGTCCGTTCGCGCGATTGCCCCGGCCCACGGAGCCGTCGTCGCCCTGCTCGGCAGAGGTGCCGGTGACGGTGAGGTAGATCGAGCCCTCCTCGTAGTTGTCGGCCGTATTGACGTGGACGTTGACCGCGCGGTCCGTGTGCTCGCGCGCGACACCGTCGACGAACTCCCGGACTGACTCGACGGCCTCGACGTAGCCGTCCATGTTCGGGATGTACTCGTCGACCATCGCCGCGGCGACGGTGACGTCGATCTCCTCGCCCTCGCGCTTGCCCATGATCTTCACGTCCGGACCGAGCGCCGGATTCTCCGCCGCGTACTCGCTGTTCAGTCGTCGCTCGGCCTCGAGGACGATTTCCTCCGTTTCGGTCAGCGGCGCGTGGCCGACGCCGAAACTCGTGTCGTTAGCCATCGGGACGCTCACTTCGTCCTCGCCGAAGACCTCCTGCAGATCGCCGCTGCCCTCGCCGAGTTTCACGTCGACGACGACGTCCTCGCCGACGGTCAGCTGGGGAATGTTCTCCTCGAGGTACTCGCGGGCGGCCCGCAGCGCGATGGTCTCGGCGGGGATCGTCTGGCCCTCGTAATGTTTGGTCGCGCGACCGACGATCAGCAGGTAGATGGGGTCGACGACTTCGCCGCCGCCGAAGGCGGGTGCTGCCTCGCCGGCGACGAGTTGCGTCTCGTCGGTGTTGAAATGGAGCACTTCGCCGACTCGGTCGAGATACTCGCGTGCGAGCGCCCCCGCGACGCTCTCGGCGATCCCGTCGCAGATGGAGTCAGGGTGTCCGATTCCCTTTCGTTCGACGATTTCGACTTCCTGGTCTTCGACCGCTTGCCGCTCGATAGACTCGATCCGGATGTTCCGCTTACTCATTGACGGCAGTTGACGGACCGAGTTCGTATAACTTGCGGAAACAGATACGGCCCAGAAAATGCTTGCAGGTTATGTGGCTGTCAACTGCCAGTCTCTTCGGACTCGAGCAACAGTCCGAGATACGAGGTTCTGAGCTGGTCGTCGGGATCGAGACCCAGTCGCTCGAGCACGTCGTATGCGCCTTCGCGAGCCGCCTCGAGTTCGGTCTTCCCGTCGACGTCGGTCTCGACCTCAACGTACTCGCCGACGCCGTCGACCGAATCGAGGGTGACGGTGTAGCCCTCGAGCGCGAAGCGCTCTCGGCCCTTTCGAACGGTCGCGGCGGGTTCGAAGCCGAGGTTCGATAGGATCGCGTCCATCGTCTCGCGGTCCGCGACGCTCGTCTCGACCTCTTTGCGGGTCTTGGACTCGTCGTCGACGAGCGGCCCCTTGTAGGTGACGCGGGTTTCATCGGGCGCATCTTCGGGTCGTTCCGAGCGAATACGCAACGCCTCGTCGGTCTCGGCGAACTCGCGGTGGGGCGCGTCGTAATAGGTGTCGACCTGGACGACGGCACCGCGAGGCGTCGCCTCGAGGGCCTCGAGACGGTCGCGAACGGCCTCGAGATCGGCGGGGACCTTCACTTCGACCTCGTACATGGCCGGGGGGACGGACGGCGGTCGTAAGTATCGGTCGCTCTCGCCCGAAAACGTCGTACTTAAATGTAGACGGCCGGACGTACAACGTATGACTGAGGATCAAGAGGCCGAGCTCGAGGAGCAGGCCGATGACGTCGACGAAGAAGCAGTCGAAGAAGCCGCCGACGAAGCCGAGGGGCTTCAGGAGGGCGACTTCGTCGAACTCGAGTACACCGCGTACACCGTCGAAGACGAACAGCTGGTCGACACGACCGACCCCGAGGTCGCCGAGGAAGAGGGCGTCGACCAGGAGGGCCAGGAGTTCAAACCGCGAACGATCGTCGTCGGCGAGGGCCACATCTTCGAGGCCGTCGAGGACGCGATCGTCGGCTCCGAACCCGGCGACTCCGGCACCGTGACCGTTTCAGCCGAGGACGCCTTCGGCGAGTACGATCCGGACGATGTCCAGACCGTCAGCGCCGAGAAGATCGACGAGGACGACCGCTACCCCGGCGCGAACGTGCAGATCGACGGCCAGCAGGGCTACATCAGCACGATCATCGGCGGCCGCGCCCGCGTCGACTTCAACCACCCGCTGGCCGGCGAGGACGTCGAGTACGAGTACACCGTCTCCGAGGAGGTCGACGACCGCGAACAGCAGGCTGCCGGCCTGTTCGAGATGTACCTCGGGATGGAGCCCGAACTCTGGATCGACACGGACGAAGTCGAGGAAGAGGTTCCCGTCGAGCCCGACGAGGACGCGGACGACGATGACGAACCCGCAGAGCCCGAGTTCGAGACCGAAACCGTCGAGAAGGAGACGCTCTACCTCGAGGCCACGCCCCAGATGACGATGAACCAGCAGTGGATGATGGGCAAACAGCAGATCGGCCAGGACATCATCGACAAGGTCGGCGTCGACCGCGTCATCGTCCAGGAAGTCATCGACGGTATGGGTGGCATGGGCATGGGCGGAATGATGGGCGGCATGGGCGGTATGGGCGGCGGCGACATCGAGGAAGCGCTCGAGGACGCCGACGTCGACGCCGACGAGATCGTCGAAGAGCTCGAAGGCGCAGAAGAGTAATACGGTCTGCGGTTGCTACCCGTTTTGCAGTTCACTGACGACGACCACGGACGTGCGCGTCTCTCCCTTTTCGCCTCGGGAACGTAGAGTACCCACTGCAAGTCATTGCACACCTGATCGACCGACAGCTATACGCTCAGTGTGTGAATCGTTTCAGTGGCTACTATCGTTGCAGTTGTTACTATAGAGCCAGACCGGAACAGCGAACGGCGGCGGTTCTTCACGCGATATCGCGGCTGGTGTCGATCGCGACCTCCTCCGTGAGTTCGAGTTTGATCGCTTCGGTCGGCTGGCTGCCGCCGCGGAACTTCGGGATCGTCAGATGGTTTTCGAGTTCATTGCCGGCGATCATGGTTCGGAGATCGAAGACGGCGTCGACGGCGTGGACGGTCCGCGATCGGTTCGCCGGTTCGTCGTCTCCCTTGAGACAGTGCAAGAGGGCGATGCTCCCGGTCTCGAGCATCGTGGCTTTGAGTTCGTTGAGAAAATCGACGTACTCCTCGGTGTCGCGTTGCTCCAAGACATCCATCGTGTCGATGATGAGGTTGGCACCGTCCGGCAGCGCACCGATCAGTCGCGTCGCCTCCTCGATCGGGGTGTCGCTGGTAACGTGTCTGACGGTCGGGCTACCGACGGACGACGGGGAGGACTCGATGGCGTGGCGGACGGCGTCGTCGGAGCGTTCGGTCGAGAGGTAGAGGGTTCCGCGTGCGGCCGTGAGTTCGTAGAGGAGGAGTTCGGACTGGCTGGCCGGCTCGGCGGTGTACGCGACGAGACATCCCGGTGGGAGTCCGCCGTCGAGCTTTCGATCGAGTACGTCGATTCCAGTATCTAGCCGACCGACCATACAATTATGACCAATTACTGTAGTGTCTGTATAACTCTTTGCCCTCAGGGGGCTGCCCGGTCCGAAGCGCCGTGGCTGGCTCGCAGTTGGAGTAGAACGAAATCTGGAGAGCGACGTGACAGCAACGGCTCACCGAGGACCGACGCGGCGGATCGATCCGACGGGAACCGACGCGATGGGGACGGCATCGAATGGGGAGATTCAAGGGGACCGCCACAGCCTACACGAACGAATGCGCCACGATCACCTCATCACGAGCAAACAACTCTCGCGGGCAGACATCGAGACCGTTCTCGACTACGCGGCCGAGATCGACGCCGACCCGTCGGCCGTCGCGAACCGTCACGCGGGGACGGTGCTCGGCCTGCTCTTCTTCGAGCCGAGCACGCGGACGAAGATGAGCTTCGAGACCGCGATGAAGCGACTCGGCGGCGACATCGTCGACATGGGTTCGGTCGAGTCCTCGAGTGTGACGAAGGGAGAGACCCTCGCCGACACCGTCCGCGTCATCGAGGGGTACGCCGACGCGCTCGTCCTGCGCCATCCCAAGCAGGGATCGGCGACGATGGCGAGCGAGTTCGTCGACGTCCCGCTGGTGAACGCGGGCGACGGCGCGGGTCACCACCCGTCTCAGACGCTACTCGATCTCTACACGATCCGGGAGAACGCCGGACTCGACGACCTGACCATCGGCATCATGGGCGATCTGAAGTACGGTCGGACCGTCCACTCGCTGGCCTACGCGCTGACGAACTTCGATACCCGTCAGCACTTTATCAGCCCGGAGAGTCTACAGTTACCGCGGGAGGTCGTCTACGACCTCCACCAGCAACAAGACGGGACCGGCATTCGAGAGCACGACGCCCTCGAGGAGGTCCTGCCCTCGCTCGACGTCCTCTACGTCACGCGGATCCAGCGCGAGCGCTTCCCCGACGAGAACGAGTACCAGAAGGTCGCCGGCGAGTACCAGATCGACGCCGAGACGCTCGAGGCCGCAAGCGACGATCTGACGGTGATGCATCCGCTGCCCCGGGTCGACGAGATCGCGCCCGAGATCGACGAAACCGATCACGCGGCGTACTTCGAACAGGCGCACAACGGGGTTCCGATCCGAATGGCGCTGCTGGATCTCCTGTTGAGCGACGACGCGGAAATTCGAGGTGACGGCGATGAGTAACGGTCACGACCACCACGACGGCAACGACGATCACGAGCTACGGGTCAGCAAGATCCGCGACGGAACCGTTATCGATCACGTGCACGGGGGCCAGGCGCTGAACGTCCTCGCCATCCTCGGTATCGACGGCACCAACGGCGAGGAGGTTTCCGTCGGGATGAACGTCCCCTCGGATCGCCTTGCACGCAAGGACATCGTCAAGGTCGAAGGTCGCGAACTGAGTCAGGACGAAGTCGACGTGCTCTCGCTGATCGCGCCCGACGCGACGATCAACATCGTCCGAGACTTCGACGTCGTGGAGAAACACCGCGTCGAACGCCCCGACGTCGTCGAGGGCGTGCTTTCCTGTCCGAACCCCGGCTGTATCACGACCGGCGACGAGCCCGTCACCTCGCGGTTTTCGGTGCTTGAGGACGGCGTGCGCTGTTCGTACTGCGAGACGATCGTTCGCGACGAGATCGCATCGTTGATCGATACCTGAGACGGATTGCTGTACCGGGTTCCCGGCGCACCGACGACCGTCCTTCGGGTACGCCGGTACATCGGTACAGCAGACCGGCTGAGTCGACGTGGCGTTCGGCTCCGATTATCTCGGTGAGAAGACCATCCAGAATATCTAAGTATTTGCCGTCCGTATTACTCGCTGTACATGTCACGTACCGTCAAAGTCGTACTCGCCCTGTTCGTCATCGCCGTCCTCTACAAGGTCGCCTTCAGCGGCTCGTCGGACGTCGAAGTCGACTACGAACCGACCGAAGAATAGATCCGATTCCGAACGGCTTACGGGGATGGCGGCGTACTCCGAGTTATGTACGGCGTCGTCACCCGTAACGCCGAAGAAGTACGGTGGCCGGAGTTCGACCGCGGCTTCTACGAGGTCAAAGACGTGACCGGCCGGTCCGCCGAACCGATCGCCGACGGGGTGAACATGGTCTCCTGTTTCGGCGACAACGCCGCTGCCGATGCCGATCCGTCGCTGCTCCCCGTCGACGACATGGGCCGACCCGCCGACCGGGAGCGAGCGTACTTCGACTGGGCCTATATCTGTCCGTCCCGCGAGGACTACCGAGAGGGCCTGTTCGAGATTATTGACGACTGCGCCGCCGAAAACGGGGACGTCCGCCTCGACGACATCGGCTTCCCCCGCGCGGAGTACTGTCACTGCGGCGTCTGCGAGCAGGCGTTCGAAGCGAGCGAATACGACGACCGCATGAAGTGGCGGGCCAGCGTCATCACCGAATTCGTCGAAGAAGCCGTCGAACACATCCCCGGAACGGTTTACATGACGCTCTATCCCGACCCCTACCCCGGCCACCTCTACGAGCGCGCCGGCATCGACCTCGAGGCCGTCGAGGAGTACGTCGACGAGTTCGTCGTCCCGCTGTACGACACGGCCTACGGAACGACCTACTGGCTCGAGACCATCGCGAAGGGGTTCGAGAGCGCGCTCGAGACTCCGTTTAATATCGAGTTGTACGCGGTAAACGTCGATGTCGACAACCTGATTCACGCGACCGAGGTCGCCGAGGAGTACGCCGATGGGGTCTTCTTCGGCTACGAGGCGAGCAACGGACGAGCGGCCCTGCGGCGGATGCAGGCCGACGAACGCGAGGGCGTAACCCACGGCGAACCGGGCGGTGGATCGGAGTCCTGACCGCGGTCGGCGTCCACTGTCGGTCCCAAGCGACTATTACTTCTCGCTCTCGGTGCGAAATTCGCCCAACAGCGCGTTCTCGAATCGGTTCGACGGCATCGGACATATCCTGCACGTATTCAGTTTACTCGCGTTCGCCCGGGTTACGAGTAGTTGCGTCGTGTTCCGGACGGAACCGACGCAGCCCTTTATTTGCGTCTCGGTCGCGCTCAGTCGTGACCGAGGATCACAGCGGCGACCGCGGATCCTCAGGTGACTACTATGCGACAGAACCACTCCCAGCAGTCGACGGACACACAGCAGATGGCGGAATCGATGATGGACCAGAGCCAGCAGGCGATGGAGCAGCTGATCGAACTTCAGCGGAACATGGCCCGCATGACGCTCAGTGCACTCGAGTGGCAAGAGACCGCACAGCTCGAGATGACGCGGTCGATGCTGCAGAACACGCCCGGCCAGCAGTTCACGGAGTCGATGATGCAGCGCTATCTGCAGGGAATGGAGGCCGTGATGCCCGAAATGGAGCGGGTCATGGAACAGGGGTTCGAGGCCGCTTCCCAACCCCAGATGAATCAGATGGGGCAAAGAGGGGACCATCGGGGACAGACGGGCGGGCAGTTCACTGACCGCGGACGGCAGGTCCAACAGGAGAGCGCTCGGCACGGAACGTACGGCCGGATGGAATCCCAGTCGCCCCAGGCTCGAGGGAGCCATCCCTCGGCCCAGGGACTGCAGCGCCAGTCGACTGGAAGCCAGCAGACTGGGCAGCCAACGAGCGCACAGGGAGCGACGGATCGGCAGGGAATCGGTCAGGCGGCCGGAACGTCGACAGGGCAACAGCAGGGGATGCAGCCGGGCCAGCAACAAGGAGGGCAACCGGCGCAACGAGAAGGAATGAAGACCAGCAGTCAGCAGGGGACGAGCGACCGCTCTCAGTCTCAGCAGCCCCAGCAGCCCCAGCAGTCTCAGCAGCCCCAGCAGTCCCAGCAGCCCCAGCAGTCCCAGCAGCCCCAGCAGTACCAACAGACCGGCGAGTGGATCTCGCCGGGGGAGTACGGCGGTGAATCGGCCGGTGCGACCCGCTCCCAGCAACAGCCGATGACGACCGAGCCGGGCCACTCGAGGCAGTCCGAGTTTCAGCAGTTCGGCGGGCAGCCCCAAACGGGTGAACCTGATCGGTCGCAGCCAGCCACCGAGCGGGAACGCGGACAGTCGGCACAGCAACGACAGTCACCGATGCAGACCGGCCAGAGCCGCTTGCGAGAGCAGTACTCACAGCGGATCGATCCGGATCGGCGGGGCCAGGGCGAACAGCCCCCCTCAACGGATCGGGGTCAACAAGGGAAGCACGCCCAGCGCGGGCGACCGTCTCCGCGCAGTTCCGAAGCGGACGCGGCCCGGGAGCGCGATCGCGGCGAAACGAACGTGACCGACGAGACTGAAGAGACAAAGGAAATGGATCGCCCGTCCGACGAGCGATCCGCGCGATCGGCCATAACAGAGGGTGACGCCGACGAGGAGCACGGTATCGATGAAGAGTAGCGAGAGGAACCGAACCCGGACCCTTCGGTGACGTGCGGCCCGAGGCGTTTCTCGAGGTGAATCAGGTTCCACGAACTCAGCGTCAGTCACGGGACGAAAAAACGAAAATCGGGGTACAGCCGGGACGGTCGATCCGAAGGAATCCGAGGAACGGTATTATCGGGTGTTATCGTCGCCGAGGAGATCGTCATCGTCGTCGTCCCGTATCACGCCCTCGTCGTCGCTGCCGCTGATATCGTTTTCGTCCCGATCGATACCGCGATCGTCCGTCGTTCCAGTTCCGGTTCCGGTATCCATATCGCCGGTCCCGCCGGTCGTGTTGGCACCGGAGAGGTCTCGCTCGAGGTGGATTTCGTCGTCGGTCACGCGACCGATCGCCGCTTCCTGAAGCGGGTACGTATCTTCACCGCTATCGCCCCAACCGAGCGTCGCCTTGATCGAATCTGTGATTCCGGGATCCGGTTCGACGTGGGCCGTACCGTGTTGGACGTCGGCGACCATTCCGACCTCGTCACCGTCCGCGTTGACGACGGACTTGCCAACGTCGTCGTCGGTAATCTGTGGGGACATTGCGTTTTGACGAAGGGTAGGTTCGTGCAAGGCCGTGGTGCTTGCGGACGCTTGCGACCGGACGCGTTTCGGATTACGAGACGAATGATTGGGACGAACTCGAGTCCGGTTCGATCACTCGAACTTCGGTTCCCGATCCTCGAGGAATGCGGTCACGCCCTCCTCGTGAGCGCCCGACGTGCGGGCCTGGGCCTGCAGCAAGTTCTCGTAATCCAGCGCGTCGTCCCACGACCGACCCAGGTTCTCGTGCATCGCCTGTTTCATCATACCAATCGTGGCCGTGGGGCCGTTCGCGAGGCCGTCGACCGTCTCTGCGACCCGATCGTCGAGTTCCGTGGCGGGGACCGCCTCGTTGACCAGTTCGAGATCGGCCGCGCGTTCGGCGTCGAAGAACTCGCCGGTGAACGCGAGTTTCTTCGCGGCTCGGAGGCCCACGATGTGGGGGAGCATGACGGTCCCGCCGGTGTCGGGGATCAGACCGACCCTGACGAACGCACACGAGAACGTCGCGTCGGCGGCGGCGTAGGCGATGTCCGCGAGCGCGACGATCGAGAGCCCCGCGCCGATGGCGTCGCCGTTGACCTTCGCGACGATCGGGACCGGACACTCGAGCATCGCCTCGACGACGCGGCCGAAGGTCTCGGTGACCTCCTCGTAGGCATCCGCGGACGATCCGGGCGTCTCCGCCAGCGACTCGAGGTCGCCGCCCGCGCTGAAGGCGTCGCCCGCGCCGGTGATGACGATCACGTCCTTGGTCTCCGGAGTGGCCCCTTCGATCGCGTCAGCCAGTTCGTCCGCGGTCTCCGTCGTGAGCGCGTTGAGCGCATCTGGGCGGTCGAACGTCAGTCGCAACACGCCGTCGTCGCTGTCTATCTTCATGTCATCCGTGTCGTATGCGAGGATAGTAATGGTAGGTGGTCTCCGCACGAGTCACCGTCAGTGCTGTGCGCGCCTCGAGGTGCGTATTCAACTCGTGGGCCACTCTCCGTCGGTCGCCAGCCAGTGAAAAACATCGAGTCGGACGTCGGACGGGATCGTCTGGAAACGAACGCGTTCAGTTCGTCGGAATCGCCGGTGCGGCGGTGTCCTCTTCGGTCACGTTGAGTTCGGACGTGACGAGCGCGCGGTAGGCGCGGCGCAGGCGCTCGGAGAGCGCCTGATGGGAGATTCCCAGTTCCTCGGACAGTTCCTGCATCGAGACCTCGCGCGGGATCTCGAAGTAGCCGTGATCGATCGCCGCGACCAGCGTCTCGTACTGGCGGGCCGTCAGGCCACACTGGGAGTGGCTTTCCTCGGCCAGATCGAAGAGTCGGACGATCGTCGGCGTCACGTCGTTGTCGTCGAGACGATCGTACAGCGAACTGACGCTCTCGCGGTCGACCACGCGGACGCTGAGCAGCCACGTGCCGTTGGACGCCGAGGCGCTCAGTACCGTTCCGCCCTCCTCGAGAACGATCTCGAAGGGGTCGACGGTGTCGGGTTCGAATTCGATGTCGTAGAGCCAGCGGTCCTCGTCGCTACTGATCTGGGAGTAATTTCCGATCGCCCCCGCCTCGTCGAGTGCGTCCTCGACCTCCGACTGTGATGGGCCGGAGAGCCAGAGGCCGTGGCCGCTCGAGGCGATCACTCGCTCCATCTCGCACGTGAGTGAAGGGACGGACTCGAACAGCTCGCCGGTTCCGGTTCCGTCTGCCGGAATCTCGATGTCTGCGATAGATGTCATGAATCTCACCCGTAAATAGCACGAGGACATCCATAACCCCACTTCCAAAGCACTTAGAGGAGATTAGAGTGACTATCACTCTGTATGATTGGTTCGCGAACTGAGAAACGCGACAGCGTCGCAGAGACGGCGGATTACTACGTCAGGCCGTTCCGACCAGCAGTTGGACGGTGACGGTGACCGCGATCGTGGCCAGAGCGAGCGCGATTGGAACATCGCATCGACCTCGCTCGCGAGTATCGAGACGCGGATTTACGTCACCGTGATTCGTGGCGTGTACGCAACCATCAGCACACCGAACTCGTCGATCGTCCGGCCCAACGGCAAACCCACGTCAGAACGATCCCGGCGGCGATGGGGTTGCGCGCGAGCGATGACGACGAGAAACGGTGTGGCAACGACCGGCTGTGCCATGACGGATGGGGCAACGAATGTCCGGCCAGGACGGCGCTGACCTGACTGCCCGTGGCGAGCACCGCTCGAGGGGTTCTCGGAGCCGATCCGAACCGATCATCGTGGCTGGACAAACGCCCCGTTCGATCACCCGCTCTGGTGGCACATTGCTGTTCGAACCGACGAGTCGCTTCGTCAGAATATAGGAACAACTGCAACGATTCACACACTGATCGCACAGCTATCGTCCGATCAGGTGTGCAGTGACTTACAGTGGCTACTATAGTTCGACGCGGATCCGGTCGACCGCCAGGCCGTCGGCGACGGCTTCGGCGTCGGACTCGAGACGAACGCTCGCGCGACCGGTTCGCCCGAACGCAAGTCCCTCGCGTGACGGTGTCGGCGGACGGAGTCTCTCGAGCGTGCGGTGTGCATCGTCTCCTCCGTTGGTCGTTCGGAACGCAGCGACGATCCTCCGGGCGAGCGAAACTGTTTCGCCTGTCGAGTCAGTCTGTGCAATCGCTTAATTCGGTGCTAAGGACTCGAGCGGCCGGCGCGCCTATTCCGCTCGTATCCGCTCGAGAGCCCGTCAGGAACGGCCCTGGCGATCGTTCGTTCATTTCAACGGGTTCGGATTGAATTACCTCGATTATACGTAATAGTCCCCGTTTCCGAAGGGGAGTCGTGACTTCAAACGACTCACGAACTATGCGGTTCGGTCGGCGCTCGTATCTGAAAGGCTGTGTCGTCGGACTCGGTTCGACGCTCTCAGTTGCCGGGGTGGCGGGAGCACAGAGCGCGGAACAGAACGAACAGCAATACGGGACCGTCATCGACGTGGTCGAGGCCGGCGCGGACGACGAGGGCGACGAGTCTATCACGCCCGTCTTGCGCGAACACGTCGACGACGACACGCTCCTCACATTCCCGCCGGGGCGGTACTACATGGACGAGCAACTGCGGTTTACCGGGTTCGAAAATGTCGGGTTCGTCGGTGAGGACGCGACGCTGGTCCCGGCGACCTACCACGAGTTCGACGGCCCGCAGTATCGCCTGTTCCGGATGGGGACGAGCAACACCCCCGGACGGGAGCTCCGCTTCGAGGGATTCGACATCGACCAGACGGCGTCGGACACGGGGATCCGCGTCCTCAGTGCTGTGGTCGAGGACGGTCTCGTCGTGCGGAACGTCTTCATCCGTGGCGTCCACGACAGCGGGACGTGGGGGCCGGGGTGGTTCGACATCACCGACCCCGACGGGCGCGGTCTCGTCGAACGCTTCTGTGCGGCCGACGGCGGCCTTCACGTCGACGATACGCCGAACGCGGGGAACATGTGGCGCGGACCGACCGGTATTGGGGTCGACCCAAATCATCGCGGAACGCTCGTCTTCGACGGCTGCGTGCTCGGCGGCTTTCCGGGCACCGGACTGTACGCCTCGAACGAAACCGGTCGAATCGACGTCGACGGCGGCCGGTTCCGAAACAGCGGGACCGCCTCGATCCGCCTCGGTGGCGCGACGGGCACGATCAGGGACGCGACCATCGTCGTCGACGAGAATCCGCACGACTCGAACGGTCAGCACGCGATTCGGCTCGATCACGGGGACCAGTTCGCTCTCGAGGGCATCAGTATCGACATCCCCCAACCGAACGGCGACGCGATCAGGATCATGAACGGCGTCGACACCACTTCGATCGTGAACTCGGAGATTTCCGTCGCCGACGGGTTGAACAACGGGATTCGGATCGACCCCGAGGCGGGAGCGACGGCGATCCAGGACGTCGACATCGAGATCGACGGGAGCGCAAACGCGGTTCAGATCCACGGACAGGACGCCGGAGCGGTCGACCTGCAAGATGTTCGAATTACCGGCGACGCGGACGGATCGACGATGCGCCACGCGATCCTCTGTACGCGAAACGGCTGTCGGTTCGACGAACTCTCGGTCGAACAGCACGGCCCCAACAAGCGACGCGGCATCGAGTTGCGGGGCGACGACGCGACCGTCGTCGACTCGGAGTTCACGACGACGCACACGCCGATCGTCGTCCACGGTGCGGATGACGTCACGATCGAGAACTGTTATGCCGACTCCGTGGATGATGTGAGCTCCCTGACTATCATCAGCGACTCCGGTTCCGTCTCCCTCGCGAACAACGAGTTCCCCGACGGGGTTCGAGACACTCGGTAACGCGGCGGCTCGCGTCGCGTTATATTGGGTGGTCCGACTCGTTTTTGGATTTCCCTGAGACTCACGGTTGAGCTAGACGATGTTATACTTGGGTCAAGTCAGAAAAGCCCGAATACACCACTCTCAGCTTTCTCTATGTAGCTCTGGAATTCTCGTTCTGCGTCCTTAAAACTGCGAACTTCAATGGTTTCCGTCATCACGTCGGAGGTAACATCGTCCAGTATGCCCTGTGGTTCATAGTCGTCTGTGATTATTCGTGCGCATAGGTCACCGCGTTCACAAACGGCGTACACACCCTCATGATCCTTTTCAAGCGTCCATTTTCCCTCTCTCCGTACAGTTGCCATGATTATACCTCTAAGTCAGCTAATTGTTCGTTCACCCTATACTTCAACTTTGACCTGCTGATAGTTCCGCTGTCCGCTTTTCGGTGACAATTTGGGCAAAGGACGATCAGATTTTTCGGCGTATTCGGCCCACCCTCAGATCGCGGCATAATATGGTGTACGTCGGGCGAATCCACTCTTTCTTCACACCACTCACACCGTCTATCAGCGCGTTGAAAGTAAAGTTCGTTCTTTAGACTTTCCGGCGGTGGTGGTGTTTTTTCAGTAGTATCGTTTGACGGTGAAGAGTGTGATTTGTTATTTCGTGAGTTGGCAAACAACCAGTTCACCGCAGCGAACATTCCTGATTGTTTGGTAACAACTCTAAAGCCCCATCCAACATAGAGGATTCCTAATATGGAGGCCACAAGGAAAATCCACCACACGTAGCCTGTGCTTCCACCAAACGGACGGTTCCAAACGATATAGCCTCCAAAAATGAGACTAACTAAGAGGACACCAGCGGGGACAATTTCTCCTGAACCTTCCTTTTCAGCGCTGTTCCTACTGGACATAGACGCAAAACTGGACTATAATATGATAAGTTTTGCTGCGGTAGACATAGAACCTCACCGCGATTCATAAATGTTCCAACCAAGGAGGTCTAACTACGAGTTCGTTATTGTGTAGTGAAGAAGCGGGCCGGACGCGATTATGAACTACGCGAAGACGGTCGCTCGCTTCGCTCGCGCTGCGACTTCTCTACTTCAAATCGTTTCGGATCCGTTACCTGTCGCTCACGGATTTGTTCGCGACAGGAAAGCGGGCCGGGCGCGATTTGAACACGCGACCGTCTGATTAAGAGTCAGACGCTCTGCCGGACTGAGCTACCGGCCCTGTACCTGCGACTTTCCCTCGGTCGTTCAAATACGTTTCCCTTGGCGGGCAGCGTGGCAGTGATCCACGGGCGTGACAGTCACTCGGTCTCGAGTCACCCGGGCTGAACCGTCATTTTGTGCCATTCTTCGGGAGCGTTAAGTGCGGCCGGTCCGACCACTCGGGCATATGAGTACGGGGGTTACGATTTCGTCGATCTCTGACTACGCTATCTTGGGCTGTGGGAGCGTGGGCTACGCCGTCGCGGAGGAACTCGTCGAACAGGGGAAGGACGTCTTCATCGTCGATCAGGACGAGAGCCGCGTCGAATCGCTCCGTGACCAGGACCTGGACGCCCGGACGGCCGACATCCGGGAATCCGGCGTCGCCGACCTCGTTGCCGACCGCGATGTCATCCTCATCCTCGCCTCGGACGTCGAGTCCAACAAGCGCGCCGTCGAACACATCCGCAAGAGCGACGGCGACCAGTTCATCGTCGCCCGCGCAAGCGATCCCGTCTCCGGCGACGAACTCTCCGAACTCGGGGCCGACATCGTCATCAACCCCTCCACGGTCATCGCCGAATCCGCCCTGCGCGCCCTCGAGTCGGGCGAACTCGAGTACAATGCGGGGAAGCTCGCGGAGATCGTCGAGCAGACATCGACGCGGCTGGCGATCGTCACTCAGGACAGCCCGGATCCGGACTCGATCGCCAGTGCAGCGGCGCTGCAGGCGATCGCCGAGCATCTCGACATCGAATCCGATATCATCTATCTCGGGGACGTCGGCCACCAGGAGAACCGAGCGTTCGTCAATCTGCTCGGGATCGACCTCGTCCAGTGGGACGAGATCGAGGATCACTCGATCTACGACACCGTGGCCCTGGTCGATCACGCGACCTCGGGCGAGATGGACCTCCCGATCGATATCGTCATCGATCACCATGAATCCGAGACCGAGAACGGGGTCGAACCCGAGTTCGTCGACATCCGACCGAACATGTCCTCGACGTCGACGATCATGACGAAGTACATTCAGGAGTTCGATATGAACGTCTCCGAGGAGGTCGCTACGGCCTTACTCTACGGTATCCGCGCGGAGACGCTGGATTTCAAACGCGATACGACTCCCGCCGATCTGACCGCCGCTGCCTACCTCTATCCGTTCGCGAACCACGACACGTTAGAACAGGTCGAGTCGCCGTCGATGTCCCCCGAAACGCTGGACGTGCTCGCGGAGGCCATCACCAATCGCGACGTGCAGGGCAGCCACCTCGTCTCCAACGCGGGCTTCGTCCGCGACCGCGAGGCACTCACGCAAGCCGCCAGCCACCTGCTCAATCTCGAGGGCGTCACCACGACCGCCGTCTTCGGGATCGCCGACGAGACGATCTTCCTCGCCGGTCGCTCGAAGGACATCCGCATCAACATCGGCAAGGTGCTCGACGACGCCTACGGCGAGATCGGCGAGACGGCCGGCCACTCCACGCAAGCAAGCGCGGAGATCCCGCTGGGCATTTTCACCGGGATCGAGATCTCGGAGGACACGCGAGAGACGCTGCTCGAGTTGACCGAAGAAGCGGTCAAGCGGACGCTATTCGACGCGATGGGCGTCGAAGGAGGTAGCAGCGAAGGCTCGAACGGGAGCTGAGACGATCGCAGACTCGAGTTACGCCAGCAGTTCGTCTTCTTCTTCGTCGGGTTCGCGGACGCGTTCGACGACATCGTTGATGAGAATGACATCGCCAACGGAGCGGACCCAGCGGTAGGGGACGATGATTCCCTGTCCGCTGCGGGCTTCGTCTGCAAACAGTTCGCTGTTCAGGTTCGCAAGTGCGAGTCCGGTGACGGCTTCGCTGTCGATATTCAGTCGGAGATCTTCGACTTCGCCGACGAAGACGCCGTTGTTCGAGTAAACCTCGCGGCCGACGAGGGACGTGATTTCTTGGGGAGTGTCGTCCATGTCTGGCCCCATGCGCGGTGGACTCTTAACTTTTAGTCAGACGCGATAGTCGTCACATCGAACGCGACCGGGCCGACCGGTGCATCGGCAGTTACGACCGGTGCATCGGCAGTTACGACCGGTGCATCGGCAGTTACGACCGGTGCTATCGGTGGCCAAGTCGGCTGAGACGGGAGTAGCCGACCCGAAACGACACGAGTCGGTCGAGACGAGTGTGATCCCGAATCCACCGACGCTCGAGCCTATCCCAGAATCGAGTCGACGGCGGCGTGATCGGACAGCAGCCGTTGCATCCGGTCGACGGTGTCGGCATCTCGAGTCCGGCCGCTGCGGACGACGTCCTCGGCGCGTTCGACCGTCGTGAGGGTGTCCGTCTGCACCGCGAGGATCGGGACGCCCTTCTCGCTGGCCTGCCCGACGATCGCACTCGAGGGCCGGTGGCCGCCGGTAAGGATGAGACAGCGGACGCCGGGAGCCTCGAGTGCGGCGGTGTGGATCTCGGCGCGGTCGCCGCCGGTGATGACGGCGGCATCTCTCGTCCGGCGGAAGTGTCGCAGGGCGCTGTCCGATCCCATCGCGCCGACGGTAAAGCGTTCGACGTAGCCGTCCTGCCCGTTATCGACGAGTACCGACGCGCCGAGTTCGTCCGCGAGCTCGGCGATCGTCACGCCCGACAGCTCCCGTTCGCTCGGGAGCACCCCGTGGACCGGAATCCCGCGCCCCTCGAGGAAGGGGACGACGTCCGTCTCGAGCCCGTCGTAGGCCGCGTCGGAAACGTCGTTGAAGACGACGCCGGCGAGTCGGTCGCCGAACCGGTCGGCGGCGGCGATGACGTCGTCGACATCTGCGGGGATCTCGTAGGGCGCAACCAGCAGCACGCGCGCATCGAGGAGGTCGGCGATGTCGGGGTCCGCGAGGTCGACGATGCCGCCGACATCGTACCGGCCGCCGCCCTCGACGAACAGCCGGTCGCGATCGGCCGCGAGTGTCTCGAACGCCTCCCGGACGCGGTCGCGCAGCTCGTCCGGATCTTCGCGCCCGCGGATCGCCTGCTCGATAAACGTCGGTGAGTAGACGACGGGCTCGAGGTCGTGCATCTCGGCCTCGAACTCGAGCAGTTCGCGAGCGAGCAGCGGGTCCTCGTCGAGGGTCTTCCCGACGTTGCTCTGCAGCCGGGTCCCCTTCGGTTTCATATAGCCGACGCTGTCCCCTTCGTCCCGCGCGAGCCGGGCGAGCGCCAGCGTGATGGCCGTCTTGCCGGTGCTTTCCTCGAGCGAGCTGACGAGCAGCGTCTCGACGGGTGTGTCGCCGGACGTGCTGTCGGTGCCGCTTTCGGTATCAGTATCGGTTTCGATGTCCGTGGAATCGGGTTCTGGATCGGTGTCGGTCATGGTTCCTCCGTGTCGGATATGTCTGCGTCGAGTTCATCCGGATCGACGGTGAGTCGCAGATCGATCGCCTGTACGCCCTTCGGGCCGGCCACGAGCGGGTTGATATCGAGTTCGAGGATCGACGGGAAGTCCGTCACCAGCTGGGAGAGTCGCTGGATCGTCTCGACGACCCGCTCGATATCGGCGGGCTCGCGGCCGCGTGCACCGCGCAACAGCGGTGCCGCCTGAATCTCATCGACCATGTCGCGGGCCTCGCCCTCGCCGATCGGCGCGACGCGGACCGAGGTATCCTCGAGGATTTCGACGAAGATGCCGCCGAGCCCGAACAGCAGCAATGGGCCGAACTGCGGGTCGCGGTTCATCCCGACGATGGTCTCGGTCGCGGACTCGAGGTCGAGCATCTCCTGGACTTGCACGCCGATGATCGTGGCGTCGGGCTGGTAGTTTCGCGCTCGAGCGACCACGTCCTCGTAGGCGTCGTAAACGTCCTCGTCCGCCACACCGACTTTGACGCCACCGATGTCGGACTTGTGCGAGATGTCGGGACTAACGATCTTCAGGACGACATCGCCGCCGATCGATTCGGCGACCTCGCGGGCGCGGTCGGGGTCGTCGACGATCTCCCCCTGCGGGGTCGGGATGCCGTAGGCCTCGAGCAGGTCCATCGACTCCACGCCGAGGCGGTTGTCGTCCCGCCGCTGGACGCGCGCCAGGATCTTGCGGGCGCGTTCGCGATCGACGTCGAACGTCGCGGGCTCGTCGACCGTCCGCTCGCGAATATCGCGGAAGCCAGCGAGCGCGTCGAGTCCCGAGACCGCTCGAGCGGGATCGAAGTAGTTCGGAACCCCAGACTCGCGTAGCGTTTCCTCGGCGTCACGAGCCCGTTTCCCACCCATGAGACACGTGACGACGGGCGTTTCGTGGGCCTCGAGCGTCTCGATTACCCGCTCGGCGAGGTCGTCGTACGACAGGACCGCGGTCGGCGCGGCGACGACCACGGCGCTGCCGACGTTCGGATCCTCGAGCGCAATCTCGAGGGCCTCGCCGAACCGGTCGACGTCGGCGTCGCCGATCGCGTCGATCGGGTTGTAGACGTTGGCTTCGTCGGGCATCGCCTCCGCGAGTGCGTCGATCGTCTCGTCGCTGAAGGAGGCCATCTCGAGCGACGAGTCGCCGACGGCGTCGGTCGTCAGGACACCGGGACCGCCAGCGTTAGTCACGACCGCAACGCCGTCGGTCTCGGGCTCTGGAAGCCCCGAAAGCGCCCGCGCGTAGTCGAACAGTTCCTGGACCGAGCGGGCACGGATGACCCCGGCCTGCTCGAGACCGGCCTCGTACGCCCGTTCGCTGCCGGCGATCGCGCCGGTGTGCGAGGAGGCGGCCTGCGCGCCGGCACTCGTCCGGCCCGATTTGACGAGCACGATCGGGGTGTCCGAACTGACGTCGCGGGCGGCTTCGATGAAACCCCGACCGTCACCGATGTCCTCTAAGTAGCCGATGATGACGTCGGTCTCCGGGTCGTCGCCCCACTCGCGGACGAAGTCCGTCTCGTCCAGGACGGTCTTGTTGCCCAGCGAGACCACGTCTCGAAACCCGATTCCCTGCTCGTTGGCCCAGTCGAGGACGGCGGTGATGAACGCACCCGACTGGCTCATAAAGGAGATCGAGCCTTCGAGCGCGCTCTCGGGGCCGAACGTGGCGTTCATGCCGTTCGACGTGGCCATGATCCCCAGACTGTTTGGGCCGACGACGTTGAGGTCGTGTTCGCCGGCGACGGCGCGGAGTCGCCGTTCGCGCTCGGCACCCTCGCCGCCCGTCTCGGAGAAGCCGGCAGTGATGACGACGACGTTCTCGGTGCCCGCCTCGGCGAGGTCTCGGATCGACTCGATCACGATCTCGGGCGGAACCACGACCACCGCCAGATCGATCGGCGGCGCGCTCGACGCGTCCGGATAACACTCGAGCCCGAGCACCTCATCGCGCGACGGGTTGACCGGCACGACCTCGCCCGTGAACTCGTCGCGCAGGTTCTCGAGGATCGCCCGGCCGACCGCGCCCTCGCGGTCGGTCGCGCCGACCACGGCGACGGTGTCGGGATCAAAGAGTGCAGATAACCGTCCCATCGCTCGCAGGTAGGCGAAGTAGCGTGTTAAGTGTGCGGCGTGTTCCAGCCGAATGGAAGTCGGACGGTTCCGGACGACGGCCGTCGGTCGTCGTTCGAGACACCGGGTATCGTCACACGATGCCGAGTGAGGCGAAATATAGTAGCCACTGAAACGATTCACACACTGATCGCAACGCAGTCGTGCGATTAGGTATGCAGTGACTTTCAGTGGCTACTATAGATCCACACCCGTCTGCTGTGACGCGCAACGTTTATCACACATCTGTCAGTAGTAGAGTGTATCTCATCGACATCTCTCCGTCGGTCCGGGACTGTCGCTGCCGGCACCGCAGCGCTGGGTGTGGTCAGCCTCCTGACCGCGGCGTTGCTGTTCGCGGCGATTCCAGAAAACCCGCCCGGTGACGGGTTTGCGGCCGGTCTCACCGGAATCTTTGTGTTGCTGTCCGTGATCGCAGGTATCCTCGCGCTCGTGGAATCGGGATCGCTGTATTTCGTCACGCGTCTGCGGGAGCCATCCGAACGGTCGCAACGGGCGCTCACGATAGGGGCCGTCGCCGGGAGCCTCTCAATTCTTCTGCTGGTCGTCCCCGTGCTGGTCGCACGAGTGTTCAACATACTGGTCCCCGGTCCCGCGTGGGGGCCCGGAATCGGGCTCGTACTCGTCCCGATCGGGATCGGCTGCTCGATGCTCGGCGTCGTCTTTCAAATCATCGACAGACCCCGGACTCGAGCCCGCACGTAACGGTTCACGGCCCGTCAGCGAGTCGAAATGGCTGCCGTCGACCGGCTCGAGGCGAAAATCGCGAGCAGGTAGCAGGCGATGGCGACGACGACGATCGAGCCGCCGGTGGGCAGTCCCTGGGAAATCGAGAAGACGAAGCCGCCGATGACGGCCACCTGTCCGAAGAGGATCGAACAGTAGAGCGTCTCGCGAAAGCTGTGGGCGACCTGCGTGGCCGCGGCGACGGGGACGACGAGCATCGCGGCGACGAGGATCACGCCGAGGATCTGCATCGCGCCGACGACGACGACGGCCGTCATCACGATCAACAGGGTGTTGTACCACGTCACGTTGAGCCGCGCGACGCGGGCGGCCTGTTCGTCGAAGGTGATGAACAGGAGCTGCTTGTAGGTCGCGACGGTGACGACCACGACGACCACGCTGATGACGGCCATCAGTCGCGCGCCCGAGGGAGTGACGACCGAGATGTTTCCGAAGAGGTAGCCCTCGACGTTGAATCCGGTCATCCCGCGGCCGTAGCTGATAATCAGCGTGCCGACGGCGAAGCTGCCGGTCAGCATGATCGCGATCGGCACGTCGCCGTAGGTGTTGGTCCGCTCAGCTAGCCACTGGACCCCGAGCGCGCCCAGAATCCCCACGACCAGCGCGACGAGCATCAGCGAACCGTCCCAGCCCGTCGTCGCGCTCACGAGGAGGCCGACCGCGACCCCGGCGAAGGCCGTGTGTGCCAGCGTCTCGCCGATCAGCGCCATCTCCCGATGGACGAGATAGGTGCCGACCAGCGGCGCGGCGACCCCGATGAGGATCCCCGTCGCGATCGAACGCCACATGAACGGATGGTAGAAGACGTTCGTCCCGAGGTAATAATCCGCCCACCAGCCCGCAATTCTGGCCTGATCGTACAGTTCGCCAACAACGGGAACCCCGCGCAACGCGTCGATAGCGAGGAGGCCAACCATCGCGACTGCGAGGATTGCGGTGAGGCCAATTCCGACGTGCTCGAGCCGACGACGGTGAGAGTTGTGCTTCGTCATCGGATCTCAGTGGTGGTGGTGGACGACCTGTCCCGTCGCGCCGTAGGCCTCGGTCAGTGCGTCGCTCTCGACGAACGATTCAGTGTCGCCGTGGTGGTACAGTTCTGTATTGATGCAGGCGATCCGGCTCGCCCGGTCCGTGACGACGCCGATGTCGTGTTCGATCAGGATGATCGCGATCCCCGACTCGTTGAGCGACTCGAGCAACTGGTAGAACGCGTCGCGGGACTCGGCGTCGACGCCGACGGTCGGTTCGTCGAGCGCCAGCAGGTCGGCCTCGGAGGCCAGCGCGCGTGCGATGTATGCCCGCTGGCGCTGACCGCCGGAGAGCTGGTTGACCTGCCGGTCTGCGAGGTCGGCAATGGCGACCGTCTCGAGGGCCTCGTCGACGGTCGCGTGATCCTCGTCGGTCAGTCGGCTATGGCCCGCGTGGGCGAACCGGCCCATCGTGACGGCTTCGCGGACGGTGACCGGCATCGAGCCGCCGCGGTTGGTCGCCTGCTGGGAGACGTAGCCGATCCGCTCGCCGTCGTCGAAGGCGTCGACGGGTTCGCCAAATAGTTCGATCGAGCCGCTGTCGGGACTGCGCAGTCCGAGCATGAGATGTAGGAGGGTGGTCTTCCCCGAGCCGTTGGGGCCGATCAGCCCGAGGAAATCGCCCTCTTCGACCCGTAACGAGACGTCCTTCACCGCCGGCTGCTCGCCGTAGGCGAACGTCACGTTCTCGAGGTCGACGACGGTCACTGTGCGTCTAGTGCCTCTCTGAACGCGGGGACGTTTATTTCTTCCATTTGCTCGAGGTAGCCCCAGCCCTCGTCCTGCCACGTCGCGAGGGTGCCCGAGAGGTGCGTGATCGCCATCGCGTCGGTCGCGTCGGTGTCCCGAAGGATGGTGTTGACGAGCGGCGGGTACTGTCCGTCGCGGTCTTCGAAGGGACTGTAGAGGATCGTCTCGATTCCCTCCTCGTCGACCAGCTCGGCCGTCGCCGAGATATCGCTCTGACTCGGTTCCTGTGGGCTGACGCCGGTTGGCGTGTGGATTTCGAACCCGTATCGCTCCTGGAGATAGGTAAACGAGTCGTGGCCGGCAAAGACGGCGATCCGACGGTCAGCTGCGTCGACAAGGTTTTCGAATCGCTGGTCAAGGGCTGCGAGGTCGTCCGTGTACGCGGCGGCGTTTTCCTCGTAGGTCTCGGCGTTGTCCGGGTCGGCATCGGCGAGTCCCGACGCGATGGTATCGACGATATCCTGCGCGAGCACGGGGTCGAGCCAGACGTGGGGATCCACCGACGACTGGTCGTGATCGTGGCCGTTCTGGGTCTCGTTGCCGTGGTCGTCCTCGCTGTCGTGAGCATGGGCGTCGACCTCGTGGTCCCAGCCGAGCAGTTCCCCCTCGAGTCCTTCGAACCCGTCGATCACGGCGACGGTATCGTAGTCGGACTCGAGTGTCGCCGCGATATCTTGGGCCCACGAAAATTCCGGCGTATCGAAGTAGACGAACGCGCCGGCGTCGGCGATGTCACGAGTGAGATCGCCGCTCGGCGACCAGCCGTGGCCGGGCTGGCCGGTTCCGACCGGGTTCTCGAAATCGACCGCGTCGCCGCTTACCTGCTCGGCCCAGTCCCAGAGGGTGAAGAAGGCGGCGTAGCCGGTCTCGAGGTCCGCGTTCGTCGCGTCGATGTCGTCGAGACAGCCGGCGACGGTGCCGGCCGCGAGCGCGCCGGCTCCCCCTTTGAGCAGCGCGCGTCGTGTCGGGTTCATACTCGGGACTGGTCCCGCCGGAGTATAAGAGTTATTATCTTGGAAGTGATTTTTGTTAACCGCAACGCGAGATGGTCGGGTCTGTTAACAATAACTGGCGATATAGCGAACTGAGTTAGTAGTCCGGTCGCCTCGAGCGAAGTCAACCCTATGTCGTCGACGGGTTGGGACGACCTACGACACGATCACTCGAGCGAGACCTCGAGTTGCGTCCCGTCCAGTCGACGATAGGCCGACGAGCGGTCCGGATCGGAATCGCGAACCACCTCGAACGCGTCGAATCGGATCACGAGCCGCCCGGGATCGATCGTCGCTCGGAGGACGGGGCCGCAACTCGTCACGACGACGTAGGGCGGTCCCGCCACGGGACTCGCCCGGAGGTCGTAGCCAGTAGCCTCGACCGCGTCGGCGAGGACCCCAGGCAGGGCCTCGAGTATTCCGGTTTCCTCGAGGAGTCGGCGAAGTCCGTCGGCGACCGCGTGGCTGTCCGTCGTTCTCGAGGTATCCCAGGGGTCGGCGACCGCGTCAGCGCAGGCGTCGATCCCGGCGACGATCGGCGCGTGATCCGTCTGGATCCGTCGCCGAGCGTCACGAACTGGATGGGACACGGCTTTCGGTGGAACGGGGACTTACAAAGATGTCCCGACTCGAATCGAATCCATGGTAGATAATCGCTCCCGCTGGGCCCGTTTCGCTGGATTCTGGTCGGATTATCCGTGGTATAGCCGTGTTTGCTGAGCAGGATGCTCGGTAGTGAGTTCGATGAAAAAAGTGTCCTGCTATCGTGGCACCAGGGAATCGCCACGCCCTCCCCAGCCGATTGCTGCTCACGGGCGCGCAGCGCCCGTCTGCTCACGGCGGCTCCGCCGCCGTTCGCATGGTATGCGGGACCTTTGGTCCCGCACTATTCGCTCATCCCTCGCGCAATATCGTCGGCCACCCTCGCTAACACTTGGATGGCCGACAGCGCACGCCACCGCATGCCGGTTGGCCGGCCCGGAGTAATACGTGGTTCCTCCGTATCGCACCTCAGATAGCAGATCGAGACGAGGAACTCGTTCTCTACCGGTCGACCACGTACCGGTCCAACGCTACTCGTTTCGACTCTCGACGGACCCAACGGTTAGCGTCCGGACCCGCCGCAGGACGCCGCGTGCCCGCCGTCGCCACGACGACCCCTGACTGGCCGCGAGTTCGCGCCGAAGCCGCTCGTTCTCGTCCTCGAGCTCCCCCTTGTCCGCTTCGAGGCGATCGATCCGGACCTCGAGGGCGTCGACGCGATCCTCGAGTCGGTACCGACGGGTTCGCTGGGCGTCCCGGTCGTTTCGCAACTGATCGCGCTCCCGCCGGAGTTCGGTCAGTTGAGCCTCGAGACGGTCGCGTTCGTACCGGTTCGAATTGACGAAGGGATCGCGGTCCGCATCTTCGGGAATCGTCTCGAGCGACCCGTCTCCGGCGGCCGTCTCGTCGGATTCGATCTCGATGTGCCCAGACCGTGTCGCGTTGACAACGCCGCCCACGAGCAGTATCAGGCCGCCGAAGTAGAGCCACGTCAGTAAGAGGAGGATCGCCCCGATCGGGCCGGCCGACTCGGAGCTACTCGAGATGGCGACGTAGATCTGGAAGAGCGCCTGAAGGGCAGCCCAGCCGATGGCGGCGACGATAACGCCCGGGAGTACCTCCCGGGCCGAGACATCGACGTCGGGGAAGAAGTAGTACATCGGGAGAAATGCGATCGTCAGCCCGACCACGAGCAACAGCGGGTTCAACACTCCGAGGAAGGGAATGTTCGGGAAGAACGCGAACGCAATGGTGGTCATCGCTGCGGCGACCAGCGCGACACCGATCGTCCCGAAGACGACGGCACCGTCTTGTAGTTGATCGACGAGTGAGTTCTCCTCGGTCGACGCGTAGATCTCCGAGAAAGCGGTGTCCAATCCCCGAAAGATCTTCAATGATCCCCAGACGAGTGCGACGAGCCCGATGATCGACGTGCCGACGCTGCCGGTATCGCCTTCGATCCCGTCCTCGAGGATGATCTGCCCACTCTCGGGGAGGAATCCTTCGGTCGTCGAAGAGACCTGCTGGGCGAGCGCCTCGTCGCCGACGAACGAGACGAGAAAGAAGACGAGGACGAGCAGCGGAATCAGCGAGATAAACGCCTGATAGGCGATTCCTGCGGCCATGAACGTCACGTTCTTCTCCTGGATCCCCGCGACGACCGACTTCGCGAAGGGGACCGCGCCGCGAACGTTGATACCCATACCGCATTCTCCGCCACAAATCCGGATAGGACTCCGGCTTGCAACCACGCGGTTCACCTGGTCGGTGCTCCGAACGTCGATCCATCAATCCGACCTGTCCTCAAGCAACGGGCGCACCGCTTCGCGCGTCGGTACCGCCGCCATCGCTCCCCTGCCAGTGGTTGCTGTCGCGGCGACCGCGTTCGCGAACGCCACCGCGTCCGCGAGCGCTCGCCCGTTCCGCAGGGCGGTGATCGCTCCGGCGACGAACGCGTCACCGGCCCCCGTCGTATCGACAGTCTCGACATCGAACCCCGGATGAGAAACTGCGTTCGCGGCCCATGGCGCGCCGTCGTCCGCGACGGCGACCGCACCCTCGTCACCCCTGGTCACGAAGACGGTGTGGACCGGTCCGCCTTCGATCGCTGCCCGCGCGTGTTCGGTCGATGACCCACCATCAAAACCGAGCGCCTTGAGCTCCGCCGCCGTCGCGAGACAGACGTCGACGTGAGCGAGCGCGTCGCCCACCACGCTCGCGAACGTCTCCAAGTTCGGCCATAGCGCCGGCCGCAGATTCGGATCGAACGAGACCGTACAGCCCGCGGCCGCGGCTCGTTCGAGCAGGTCCAGCGTTGCCGCGCGCGACGGCCCACTCGAGAGGGTGACGCCGCCAGCGTGGACCCACTCGCAGTCGGCCAGCGTCTCGTCGTCGATCCGGCCGGGCTCAAGGCGCGTGTCGGCGGTTCCGTCCCGGTAGAAGGTGAACGCGCGCTCGCCGGTCTCGTCGTGGGTGACGAACGCGAGCGTCGTCTTCGCACCCGGATCGCGCTCGACGAACCGAATGGGGAGACCGTTGTTCTCGAGGATGCGCTCGAGGTACCGGCCGAACGGATCCGCCCCGACGCGAGTCCAGAACAGTGGCGGGCGCTCGAGACGGGCGAGCGCGACGGCGACGTTCGCCGGGGCCCCGCCAGGGCGGCGTTCGAAGCTGTCGACGTCCTCGAGCGGCCCAGACCGCTCTGGAATCCAGTCGATGAGCGTTTCACCGGCGACGAGGACATCGTGGGACATGGTCGAGTGTCCGCCACCGACGGCGGTAGTTCTGTCGACAGGTAAGCTATATACAAGGGCTATTACAAATGGAATATACTCGTATGAAACACATTTCACGCCGCAGACTGCTCGCGGCCGGGACGAGCCTCACCGCACTGAGTGCGGGCTGTCTCGACCGCCTTTCAGATGACGAGGCCGCTGACTCGGAGGAACCGGACGAGAGCGACGGGAACGATGGGAGCGACCTGTCTCCCCTCGAGCGCTGGGTCCCCGCATCGGGGAGTTCGAAACTCCTGTTTCACTACCGGGACCTCACTGCGGTTCGGCAGTACAAGAACGAGCTGCGAGCGGACGTGGTCGAATCCGTTCCGACGCTGCCGGACGGAGAGAGTCGCGAGGTCGTCGAGCAGGTAACGGACGGCGAGTCGGCAGTAGATTCCGTGTGCAGGTTCGGTTCCGAGGGCGTTGCCGGGAACGTCGTCGTTTCCGGCTCGTTCGATCCCGGTGCAGTCGACGCCGACCTCGAGTCGACGGCCGGCGATTTCGAGGTCTTCGAGCGCGACGATGTCTCTGTCGCCGTCTCCGCGGAGACGGTTGTCGTCAGCCCTACCGACGGCGCGAATCTCGAGGCGATCCTCGCGGCGGGCGTTGAGGGAACCGATCGCCGAATCGATGCGCACGGAAACTTCGCGCAGTTGACAGAGCGAGTCGGCGACAGTACGTTGCTGTGGGGCGAATACGAAGGGAGCGACGACGGTTCCGGGGCCGCCGTTTCGTGGACGCTCGGTGCCAAGACGACGACGTATTCACGTATCGCCGTCTATGTCGACGCCGATGGAACGGACGAGTTTGAGGAATCTTTCACGGACCAGCCCGACGATGTGACGGTCGAGACGGATGGCAACGTCGGCTTCGCGACGCAAACGATCCCAACCGAGGAGTACGAGTATCAGGACATGTTCGCCGAACGCGGTAGCCAACCGACGGAACCGTATGCAGGGGTGAGCCTCGATACCAATCGGAAACCGAACGCGGTCGTCGTGATGTATCACTCGAGTGGCACCGCAGAACGGGTCGAGGTGCGCGACGAGAGCGGGGTCCGCGTCGAGTTGACCGAGGTCGGCCAGGCCGAGACGATCGAGTACGAGTCCGGCACGTCGGCGACGATCACCGTCGTCGCCGTCAGAGACGGCGAGGAGAACGTGCTCATAACCGAACCCGTCTCGTTCTGAGAGAGGCTCAGAGAGCGCTTTCGAGATGGGAACAGCGTGTCGAAACCGATAGCGAATTGATAGAAACCGGCCGGCCTACAGGATAATGCTCTTCTCGCGCATCATTGCGTGGATCGAGGCGTCGAGGCCTTCGCGGCCGATCCCCGAGTCCTTGTTGCCGCCGAAGGGCACGTCCCCGAGGCCGTGGCTCGGCGCGCCGTTGATCCGGACCGCACCGGCGTCGATGCGCTCTGCCATCCGCATCGCGCGTTTGTAGTCGCTCGTGAAAACCGCCGCGTCGAGCGCGAGGTCGGAACCGTTCGCGATCTCGAGGGCCTCGGCCTCGTCTTCGAAGGTCGTGATCGCGGCGATGGGGCCGAATTGCTCCTCGTCGACGATTCGGGCGTCGTGCGGGACGTTCGCGAGCAGCGTCGGTTCGAAGAACTGGTTGGCGAGTTCGTCCGGGACGCCCTCGGGGGCGCGTCGCTCGCCACCGCGGACGAGTTCGGCTCCCTTCTCGAGGGCGTCCTCGACAAGCGTTTCGACCCAGTCGGCTTGGTCCTCGCTAATGAGCGGACCGAAGGCGGTGTCCTCGTCGAAGAGGTCGCCGGCCTGCCAGGCGTCCATCTGGCCGTCGATCAAGTCAACGAGATCGTCGTGGATCGACTCGTGGGCGAGCACGCGCGAGATGGCCGAACAGCGCTGGCCGGCGTACTTGAAGGATCCTTTGGCACAGTTGCCCGCGACGTCGGTGAGGTCGGCGTCGTCGAAGACGACTGCCGGGGCGTTGCCGCCGAGTTCCATATGCAGGTTCACCATGCCGCTCTCGCGGGCGACGTGTTTGCCCGCGCCCGAGGAGCCGGTCATGGCGATCGCGTTGACGCGGTCGTCGCCGGCGAGCACGTCGCCGATCTCGCTGGCCTGACCGGGGACGAAATTGAACGCGCCGTCCGGAATCCCGTCGACGTCGGCGATAACGTCGGCGAGGATCGCTGCGGAGATGGGGGTCTTGCTGGCGGGCTTGAGCAGCACGCTGTTACCGGCCGCGATCGCGGGCGCGACCTGTAACGCCGTTGTCGCCAGGGGATAGTTGTAAGGCGTGATACAGAGGACGGCACCGATCGGCTCGTGCTTGACGATCGCTTGCCATCCCTCGTGACCCGCCGTCGATCCCTCGCGATACTCGCCCGTGCTGACGACGTTGCGCGCTTCCTCGGCTGCTCGGTCGAAGCGCTCGGACGCCTGTCCGACCTCGCCGCGAGCCGACGAAATCGGTTTCCCAGCTTCGCGGACGATACCCTCCGCAATCTCTTCCTCGCGCTCACGGAGTCGGTCAGCGATCGTTTCACACCACTCGGCGCGCTCGACGACCGTGGTCTCTCGCATCTCTGGTTTGATCTCGTGGGCCGCCGCGAGGGCGGCTCGAGCCTCCGTCGGCCCTGCTGCGGCGACCTGCGCGAAGGTCCCGCCCTCGGCGAGGTCCGAAACCGACAGTACGTTCTCGGTCTCGAGCCACTCGCCGTCGACGTAGAGCCGCTCTCGCCGCTGTGCGATTCTGGTTGCCATAGTCGTCCCTTGGAGCGCATTACTGAAAATGTTTACTCAGACTCGAAAAAATAAAGAATATATTGATGGTGTCGTTCGGTAACACGTTCAGACCTCCCGGACGAATAAATATCTGTGTATCGAAAAAGTAACTTTAGGCATACCAAAGAAATGTTCACTCAAGGGAAGGCTTTATGTGGAGCGCGCGCCTACTGAAGAGTAGGATGAGTACTCAAAAGACCGTCCGCCAATCGGCAGACAGTGTCGAGGAGAACAAACTTCGCCTCGAGCAGGAAAAGGCCGAGCAAATCGTCGACGCGCTCAACACGGAACTGGCCAACTCCTACGTCCTCTACCACCAGTTGAAGAAACACCACTGGGTTGTCGAGGGCGCGGAGTTCCTGCCCCTCCACGAGTTCCTCGAGGAGGCCTACGAACACGTCGAGGAAGGTGCCGACGTGATCGCCGAGCGCGCGCAGGCGCTGGGCGGCGTCCCTGTTTCGGGACCGTCGAACCAGGAAGACCGCGCGACCGTCGAGTTCGAGGGCGAGGACGTCTACGACATCCGAACGATGTTCGAGAACGACCTCGAGATGTACGGCGAGATCATCGAGTCGATGCGCGGCAGCATCGAACTCGCCGAGAACCTGGGCGACCCCGCGACCGCCGAGATCCTCCGAGAGATCCTCGTCACGCTCGAGGAAGACGGCCACCACTTCGAGCACTACCTCGAGGACGACACGCTGGTGCTCGAGGAAGCGACCCACTGATACGGTCTGCTGTCACTGGTATTGGGACACCCGCGACCCGCCGCGGCTGTGCCGGAACCGACTGACAGTCGTCCGTCTGAGTAATCGAGCACGAAACCGCCTCAATGGTCGACTAGCGGCAACCGATTTTTCGCAGAACGAGAGAGGGCATTCGTGTCGCGATACTGTCGCACCGATCGAGACCTCGAGTGGCGACGGGATCAGCGTTCGAGGTCGACGGCTAGATCCGTCGCGATCCAGCCGTCGCAGTTGTCTCGTTCGGTAAAGACGATCTTTCCGGGGCGGGTCTCGTGACTCGTCACGACCGCTTCCGGCTCTTCGACTGTTTCGTCGTTTTCAGGGTCCTCCCTGCGGGCGGGCACGTCCATCACGTGGAGTTAGGCGAGCCTAAATCTAAAAAGGTTTTGGTTGACCTAAGATACTGAACGGTGCCGAGTTTCGGAACGGATCCGGTGATTCACGCGTGGTAGTGTCAACCCTGTGAGATCGGTTCGCGCGGAAATACCATCTTTTTTCCCGATGCGACAGAATCCCCATCATATGAGTTCACACGAGAACCGCTCACAGGGAGCCATGGATCTGCGCGGACGGAACCTGATCGCTCACCTGTTCGACGTCGACACCGAACACGTCGAGTCGCTGAGCTGGCCCCTCGGCAGCCGCGTGACCGTCGACGCCGGCGCGGAGTCGCTCTTTCGGCTCGCACATCGACGGTCCGCCCGAACCGTGACCGCGTTCGAAGTGACCGACTACACGTGCATCCTCCGCCTTCGAACCCCCGTCGGTCGTGAGAAGTTTTACGGGCTCGCCAACGCCAATATCTCGCCCGATCCGACCGGGACCGACTGGGTTCGGACGGACTGATACGGTCTGTCTGTCACCGTGTCCCGGCGCGCCCGCGACCCGCGATGCGGGTGCGCCGGAACTGATTGTCAGTACTCCGTCTGATATAGTAGCCACTGCAAGTCACTGCACACCTGATCGCACGACAGTAGCGCGGTTCGGAGCGAACGCGGTTCGGAGCGAACGGAGTGAGCGAGAACCGCGGACTGTGCGATCAGTGTGTAACTAGTTACAGTTGTCACTATAGGCGTTGGCTCCCGTCGAAGGAATCGAACCCGCGCCGCTTCCGGCCCGGTCCACCGTCTCACGATCAGTTTCATTGGCCTCGATACGGAACCTCCGAATATGGAGTACGACGTCATTCAGGGTGACATCGCCGCACAGTCCGCCGACGCGCTCGTCAACGCCGCCGGCACGAGCCTCCGGATGGGCTCCGGCGTCGCCGGCGCGCTCCGACGCGGTGCTGGCGACGAGATCAACGAAGCGGCGATGGAGAAGGGACCCGTCGACCTCGGTGCGGTCGCGGTCACCGACGCCTACGATCTCGAGGCCGAGTACGTCATCCACGCCGCCGCGATGCCCCACTACGGTGACGGCGAAGCGACCGCGTCGAGCATCCGGGAGGCCACGCACAACGCCCTCGAGAACGCCGACAAACTGGACTGTCAGTCGCTCGTGATTCCGGCGCTGGGCTGTGGTGTCGCCGGATTCGATCTCGCCGACGGTGCCGCGATCATCGGCGAGGAAATCGCCGCGTACGAGCCCGATTCGCTCGAGGACGTGCGGTTCATCGCCTACAGCGACGAGGAGGTCGAGACGGTCAGGAAAGCGACGGGTGAAACCGTGTAGGCAAGGACTGGAGACGGAAACCCCCCGTCTGTGACTCGGTTGTGGCCGCGATCACCGCTGTAGTATCGTCCCGCCGAACGCGCCTGACTGGAATGCCCTCAGATCGTGTAGCCGCGTTTCCAGGGATCAGGTCAGCGACAGCCCGCGAATCTCGACCGAATTGCCGTCTTCGACGCGGCCGATGAGCCGTCCGTCGGTCACCGCGACCAGCCCGTCGGCTTGGTCCTCGGGCAGCGCGACGACGAACCCGGTGCCCATGTTGAACGTCCGGTGCATCTCCTCGTCGGTCACGTTGCCCTCCTCCTGGACGAACTCGAAGACCGGCTGAGCGGGCAGCGGATTCTCGATCACGTACTCGTGCTCGCCCATCCGAAGCAGGTTCGTCCAGCCGCCACCCGTGACGTGGGCCGCCGCGTGAACCTCGTGCTCGCGCATCGGATCGAGCAGATCCGTATAGATTCGAGTCGGCCGCAACAGTTCCTCGCCGATCGTCCGCTCCGGATCGAGCGGGAACTCGTCAGTGTACTCGTGCTCGCGGGTCGTCGCTTCGCGAGCGAGAGTCAACCCGTTCGAGTGAATCCCGTTCGAGGGGAAGCCGACCAGCACGTCGCCGACCTCGGCCTCGCCCGCGAAGATTTCGTCTTTGTCGGCCAGGCCGGCGCAGGTCCCCGCCAGATCGAACCCCTTTACGACCTCCGGCATGACCGCCGTCTCGCCGCCGAGCATCGTGAGATCGGCCTGCTCGAGGCCGACCGCGAGCCCCTCGCCGATCTGGTTCGTGAGCTCCTCGTCGGGCTCGTCGATCGCGAGGTAGTCGACGAATGCGACGGGTTCGACGCCCGCCGCGACGAGGTCGTTGACGTTCATCGCGATGCAGTCGATGCCGATCGTCGAGAAGTCCTCGATCGCCTCAGCGACGAGCAGTTTCGTCCCCACCCCGTCGGTCGCCAGCGCGAGATACCGGTCGCCGATATCGAGCAGGCCGGCGTACTCGGTCCGCAGGTCGCTCCCGAAGGCCTCGAGCAGCGCCGCGGTCGCGTCCTCGCTCGCGTCGATGTCGACGCCTGTCTCGGCGTACGTGAGTCGGTCCTCGTCGTCCGTGTCGGTCATACTCGAAGGACCTCTCGGGGCGAGCAAAAGGTCACCGGTCCGGCGGAGGGATCGACACTGTCGAGGGGAGTGCTCGAGGCGGTCATCGGGAAGGGTTCGACCCGGTTTCAGAACAGCCCGACGTAGAAGACGACGAATCCGGCCAACAACGCGCTTGGAACGAACACCAGTGCGAAGACGCCCTTGTGCCACTTGAGGACGGACTTCCCGTCCAGCGGCCCGAAGGGAATCATGTTGAACGCGGCCAGGAAGAGGTTAATCCAGATCCCCATCTGACCGATCACGCCCAGTATTCCGGGTAGGATCATCAACGGAAGGAAGAGGAGCGCGAGCAGGAGATTCGTGACCGGTCCCGCGAGCGCGATCAGTCCGTTCTCCCGTTCGGTGATCTGACCGCGATGGTAGACGGCCCCCGGTGCGGCGAAGAGGAAGCCGACGAGCGCGCCCATAATTGCCAGAAAGAGCATCTGGTAGTCCGCGCGAAACTCCGCGGTTTGGCCGAACTCGATCGCGACGACCTTGTGTGCGACCTCGTGGAGCAAGAACCCCATGCCGACGGTGATAAAGCTCAACACGACCATCTCGACGAATAGCGCGACGTTTCCTCCGCGATGGATCGGCTCGAACAGGAGCGCGAACGCGGCGCTGAGCGTGAGCCAGGCGACGGCGAGGTCACGCAGTTCCGTGTCGCTGAACGCCAGTTTGGGATCGGGATCCCGCTCGGTTCGATAGCTCATTACAGCAGCCCCCGAAGCAGTTCGAGACTGTTTTCGACGCCCTCGAGCAACAGCCCCATCAGCGCGTCGACGCCACCGATTTCGGGTGCTAGCCACGGTAACACGACGAACGGGAACAGCGCCGTCGCGATCATGCTCCCGATGTTCGTGAGCGCGACGATCATGATCAGCCGGAACAGCGGCACGTCGAACATCGCAGACATGGCCTCGTCGACTGGCCGTTCGGTGTCGTCGATGATCTCGTTGAGCGTCTGGATGTCCCTGACGTTGACCGGTCGGGACTTGAGTTCGACGTAGCCGGCGAACCAGCCCGGCGCGAGCAGCGGGTTGATGCTCGTCAGCCACGCGACCGCGCCGCCGACGCCCGCGCTGGTCCAGCGCGCGCCGGCCAGCCGCGCCAGCGTGAACGCGAAGATTCCGTTGAACAGGAACCAGGCGACGAACACCTTCAGCAGGAACATGTTCCTGACCCCTGCCATGAGCAACAGGAAGAAGAAGGCGAAAAAGGCGACCATGATCAGGTAGCCCACGATCTTCACGGGCGAAAACCGGCGGCTCGAGGCGGTGCCGGACAGCGACTCGGTCGACGGGATTCCCTCGGGGTTCAGCAGATGTCGTTCGATGCCGGCCTTGTGACCGGCACCGACGACGGCGAGGACGTCGTACCCCTGCTCGCGGAGTTCGTGGAGGTTGGATGCGATGTAGGCGTCACGCTCGTCGATCAGGGCGTTCGCGCCGCCCGGACTGAACTGGCGGAACTCCTCCATCATGGCGTCGACGACGTTGCCGTCGGTCATCTCCTCGATGTCGACCTCCTCGATTTCCTCGACGTCGCCGCCGAACGTGTCGAGGGAGAGACCGAGGATCGCACCGATGGTCACGCCGATACCGAGTCCGGCCAGCGTTCCGACCGTTCCGCGAACCGCGTAGACGCCGATGTTCTCGACGCTCGCCGCGGAGAACGGTCCGACGAACGTCCCAGTCGCGACCAGTGCGAGACAGCCGACGATACCGATGGCGAGTCCGGCGAGTAATCGTCCCGAAAAGCCGGAGAGGGCGCCGCCTGTGTATTGCTCGACGGACTCGAGCGAGGGGAGAAAGATGAGACCGACGAAGAGGCCGGCGAACGCGCCGATGGCGGCGCCGCCGGCGTACTGCAGCGGAGTGGAGGCGAGCCCGCCGAACAACAGGAGGTCACCGACGCCGAGTACGGGCGCGAGAAACGCGCCGAAGATGAGCCCGATGACCATCCCGGTGACGGCACCGAAGGTGAGGCCGATCGTTCGCGGATCGGTCACCCCGAGCGCGAGTCCGCCGACCATCTTCAGCTTCTCGGTGAACGTGAGGCGGCTCCAGAAGCGCTGGATCGTCACCTGAATGTCGCGGTCGACCAGGGCGACGCCGCTCCCGTTCGCTTCGGCGGACTCGATGGCGGCTCGCATGTCGGCTCCGGGCTCGATATCGAACTGGTCACCCAGACGGGACTGGACGTACGAGAGCATCCAGTAGGCGAGAAACTGAAAGACGGTGTTGCCCGAGAGGAGATCCTCCGCTTCGATGTCGTCGGGCGTCCCGCCTTTCATCTGCCGGTAGCGACCGTCGTCGAGTTCGACGGCGACGACGTCGGGGTCCTCCCGGTCGATCGTTTCGCGAACTTCGTCGACGCTGGCTTGCGAGACGTGTGCCGTCCCGAGGACCTCGACGGAGCCGCGCTCGCGGTCGGGAGGGGCTGGCGGCTCCGGCACGTCGGCCTCGCCTGCATCGCTCATTACCGGCTCAACTCGGCGGCGACTTTTACCAGTATCGAACCGCGAAGCGTTCCATCTCGAGACTGTAGCTCCGATCGGACGAGCGAGACCCGGATCAATGGGGCGGGACGGTGGGACGGCGGGCCGACGGTCACCACCGATTCACGCGTTCGATCGGGGTCACGCGTTCAGAGGACCCATTTACGGTCTCGAGCCCGACGCCGGCAGCGATCACTACTGGCCGAGGGGGATCACCGCTTCCCAGCGGGTGATCGCCACTTCCCTGACAGCGATCGCCGGCTACTCACGGGGTGTCGCGATCCGGTCAAAGCAAGACTGATTGCCGGCGTCGAAAAACGTCGGCTGATGACGGACCTCATCGAGACGGTGATCGAAAACCGGGAGATGGTACAGCCCAACCACGCCAACATGCTGGAGACGGCCCACGGCGGCCACGTCATGAAGTGGATGGACGAGGTCGGTGCGATGTCGGCGATGCGGTTTTCGGGGGAGACCTGCGTCACCGCCCGCGTCGATCAGATGAACTTCGAGCGGTCTATCGCCGTCGGCGACACGGCGTTCATCACCGCCTACGTCTATGATGCGGGTACCTCGAGCGTGAAGGTCAGGCTGATCACAGAGCGCGAGGACCTGCGGACGCGCGAACGTGAGCAGACAACCGAATCGTACTTCGTCTACGTAGCGATCGACGACGATAGCTCGCCGACGACGGTTCCCGATCTGACCGTCACCACCGAGGAGGGCGAGCGGCTGCGGCGGGCGGCGCTCGAGAGTGAGGCGGGGACCGCCGACGGTTCGTGAGGTGCTGGTCGATCTGGAACGGGTGTCGCGGATTCCGGCCGCGAACCAGAGCAGTTCCGATCGCCGTGAGGATGGGGACGTTCTAGAGCGAGTTTCGATTCGAATACGATCGGGAGAGCCGAACCCGACTACTCGGTGTCGACCGAATCAGTTCGCGGATCGCGCTCTTTGACCTCCTCGAGGGCGCCCTCGAGGGTCCCGCGCGTTTCCGCGACGGTGGCACCGACGAGGCCGCCGATCGCACCGCCGGTGCTCGCGGCGTTTCGACTGAACAGTCCGCCGATTCCCGCACCGACTGCCGCGCCAATCGCTGCGTACCGTGCGCGAAGCAACACTGCTGTTATACGTTCTCTCATATGTTCTATATGGTGACTATGACGGATAAATATGTCTCTTGAATGTGCGGTGAGGCGGTCGATCTGCCGAGCACGAGGACATGCGGACAGTACAACCAGAGCAGACAGCACCGCAAAAACGCGATGGTGGGGGCTCACGGACCTATAGTAGCCACTGAAACGGATCACACACTAATCGCAACGTCGTTATGCGATTAGGTGTGCATTGATGTTCAGTGGCTACTATAGAGGAGCGTCTCGACCGCAGCCAGTGACTCGAGGACGTGATCGGGTTCGACGTCGGCCGCGGCAAGGGCTGCGCGATCGGTGACGCCGGTGAGGACGAGGGCGGTTTCCATGCCGGCACGATTCCCGAGCGCGATATCGGTGTCGAGCCGATCGCCGACGACCAGGGTCTTCGTGGGATCGGCATCCAGCCGGTTCATGGCCGTCGCGGCCGCGATGGATGACGGTTTTCCCAGGACTGCATCCGGTTCGCGGCCGGCGACGGCTTCCATCGCGGCGAGAATCGCACCCGAGCCCGGAATCTCCCCCTCGTCGATCGGGATCGTCGCGTCGGGATCGGTGCCGTAGAAGGGGACATCCCCCTCGAGCGCCCGCAGCGATTCCCAGAGCGTTCCGTACGAAAAGTCCTTGTCGAACGATCCCAGCACGACCTCGGCCGCGTCGGGGTCGGCCGTCAGTTCGACGGCCGCGTCGTCGAGGATTGCCTCGAGTCGTTCGCTACCGACGAGGTAGACCCGCTCGTCGGGGTGAGTCGCCGCGAGATACTCCGCCGAGACGGTCGCAGAGGTGAGAACGGTGGCCGGATCGATGTCGATTCCGTGAGGCGCGAGTTGCTCGCCGTAGTGGTCGGCCCCGCGCGTCGGATTGTTCGAGAAGAGAAGTCGCGAACAGCCCGCCGCCTCGAGTGCGCGCAAGCCATCGGTCACACCGGGGAGCAACTCCTCGCCTCGAACGATCGTCCCGTCGACGTCGAGGATCACCGCCTCGTATGCTGTCATTGCCCGCCGGTATGGTCGGCCGGCGATTGAGTGTTTGGATAGGGGTTGTGCGTCCACGAATCGTCGGGCCCAGAGTCGAAATTTGGTCGCTGAGTACCGATACGACGGGCGAAGCTGGCTGCTCGACGGGAAAGGCCATACCGTTGCCGACCGAACGAGTAGCTATGACACTCGATGTCGAGATTCCCGATCCGCCGACGCTCAGTGGACCGCAGGACCCAGGCGACTACGACGCCGTCGACGAACCCGAGGAGTGGACGGGCGACGACACTCGCCGAGAAGCCCTGTCCGACTTTCTGAAAGCGGGTGCCTGGGAGGACGCCTTCGACGAATGGGCTGCAGACACCTACATGGCTGAGGACGAGTTTCAGACCGTCCTCGAGTTTGGACTGATCGAGGAGTTCGACTTCTACTGGAATCAGTCCGCAGAAGACGTCGGCTATCGCGCACCGACGGTTCCGGACGATGCAGCCCACGACGGACTCGACGAAGACGACGTCGAGGACATCGAAGAGGAGTTAGATTCGCTCGGTCGGACGGTAAGCGAAGTGTTGGAAAACGACTACATCCTTCGCAACGGATCGGAGTTCGGCTACACCTGGGAGTGACGAGCCGAGCAGGGCGACAGCCGTCACTCGAGCGCGTCGTCTCACCATCCACGGAGACGGCATCGCGGGACGACCGGCCGTGACTGGTCCAACGCGACGTGGGAATTCTTATCCGGCGACCCGACCAACGACCGCGTATGACACTCGAGGTCGAACCCCCCGAGCCGCCGGAACTGGAGTTCGTCGACCCGAACGAGTACGAGGACGCGACCGTCAGCGCCGACGGGGACGAGGAGATCGACTACCGCCGCGAGGAGCTACAGGGGTTTCTCGAGGAGGGGGCCTGGACAGAAGCGTTCGACGAGTGGCGCGCGGACACCGATCTCGAGGAGCGGGAGTACGGAATCGCTCGCGATCTCGACCTCTTCGCGGGGTTTGATTTCTTCTGGGACGACTTCGCCGATCGTGTCGGCTATCACGCGCCCGGCATTCCGGAGGACTGGCAGGCCCGGGAGTATCATCCCGACCTCGATACCTGGGGGACGGTGTCGTCGATCAACGCCGAACTCACCGAGTTCGGCCAGATCGTTTCGGTCATCCTCAAGGAGGAGTACGTCGACTGGGAGGCCGAGTACGAGCCGCCCGAGGATCTGCCCGACTTCGATTGAGTCTGCAGTGGCGTCCTCGAGCGAAAGACGAGCGCAGTGGGACCGACGCGAGGACGAACCGCGCCAGCCCCACTGCTCGTCGGAGGAACTGAACCAGTCGTCAGCGACTGGCCATGCCGTCACTCTCGTGCGACTGCAATGTTTCGGACGCGACCGTGGCACTCCGGACAGGACTCGAGCGAGTCGGTCGTCTCGCGGTGGCCACAGTCCAGGCATTCGTAGTACGCTCGTTCGGGCGTGTACGGATCGTCGTATACCATGGTAGATAGTCACACATCACCGTGGAAAAGCGTTACGTACAAATAGTTTTTATCGCGATTGGGCAACTAGAAGTGGCCAAATTCGATAACATATTGACCGATCGTACAAATATTGTCGTCAGCGCGTCGCGACGATCGCGATAGTCGCCGGTCGGTCAGAGGCCAGCTCAATGTCGAAGCCGGCGTTCGCGAGCTGGGTCGTCGCTTCGTCGAGTCCGAACCGTTCCTCGAGGGGCGGGCCAATCTCCGGATCACCGTTGGCGGACCAATCGACCGTCACCAGTCGGCCACCGGGACGGATCACGCGTGCGAGTTCGTCGATCGACCCGCGGTCGTCGCTCGCGGTCTCTGCACCCCCGCTCGTCGTGGGCGCGTACTCGTGGTACGTCATCGTCGAATACGCGCCATCGAGGTGATCGTCGTTGAACGGCAGTGACGAAACCTCGGCCGTGACGAACTCGACGCTCTCGGGGACGCCCTTCTCCCGGTACCGATCGTGCATCGGAGATTGCACGTCGACGGCGTACAGCGTCTCGACGAACGGTGCGACGTCGTCCGCGTAGAACCCCGTTCCCGAGCCGAGATCGGCCACGACGCCGTCGGCCGACGGCTCGAGCATCGTCAGTAGTTCCTCGCGAGAACAGTATCGGTAGCGACCGGGATCCTCGAGCGCGTCCGCGCGATCGACCGGAAACGTGTGATAGCCCATACGACTGGTCCGGGCCGACTGGACTTCCGCGTTGTGTTATCGAGTACGGGACACGACGTAAACGGGGATAAAACAGTCATCAGCGCTCAGACTGATCGGAGAAAGCGAGGAAACCGAACCGACTCGAACGTCGACCGATCGGCTGTCGGCTTACCCGGTCCACTCGCCCGCGAGGTCACCGGCGATGTTCTCCCGCCAGTGTTCGAACCCGTTCTCACACTCGGCATTGTCGTGAATGTGATCGACGAATCCGGCACCGGGCGAGGCGAGCTCGTCTCCGCAGAACGGACAGGTGATCGGGTCGCTCCAGTCTGTCGACGTGGTGGCTGTCATCGGTACCGGAATCTTTCAGGAACTATCATATAAGTCTCGTCCGTTAGGAACTATTACAATTAGTATGGCATATAATGACAATAGTATAGTCCCGTCGATTCGAATCGGTTCAGTCGAGTTCAATTCACTGAACGAGACGAGCGGCAGCGGTCGCGGTCAGGCCATCGGCCTCGGTGTCCGTTTGGCGCGGATTTACCACAGAAAGAGTTAACCCAAACCAGTATGTATGTTACCACATGACGCTCGAGGAGCAACGTGAGTACGTGTGCGTCCACTGTGGCCGACGGGAAACGGTCGGTGACGAACTCCTCAGCACCTGCCAGCAGTGCGGGGGCGAGATGCGAAACGTCGAGTTGATCCGCGAGTAGCCGAGTCCCGCGCCGGTCAGTACGATGTCGGTTCCCTCGAGCGGTGCCGCCGAAGTGGCCCTGTTTTGTGGTTCCCGCGACGCCGCGTCAGCGGTTGGGACCACCGAACTATCCATCAGCGGGCGAGCCCCATCGCGACGCCGATCAGGACGAGTCCGACGAGGGCGGCCCCAACTCCGATCGCACCGTTGCCGGCGAGGGCGGTGGCGCTACCGGCGACGATGCCCGCACCCCCACCACCGGCGATAATCGATGACGGGAGCGCCGGCGTCGCGGTCGCCTCGCTGCGAACGGCCTCGAGTTCCGTCCGGAGCGCCTCGATTTCGTCGTCTCGACCGTCGGTGGATTCGATCTCTCCGATCCGTGTCCCCATCGTTTCGATTCGTTCCTCGAGACTCGCATGCTGCTTGGCGACCGCGGCCATCCGCTCGTTCAGGGAGTCCATATCGGAGTCGAGCGTCCGCACTTCCTCGAGCGCTTGCACCGCCGATTCGTCCGGACTGGATTCGACGGTCCGGACGAGTTCGTCGTGGTCCGTCCGGAGCGACTCGAGGCGGTCGGCGATGGCCGACACGTCGTCCTCGAGTCCGGTGACGGCAGTTTCGTTTGCGCCGGCGTCGACATCGTCGATCCACTCCGCGATCGAGTCGAAGTCGTCGTCGAGGGTCGCGATCTCTCCCTCGAGTGTCGCCCGAATGTCGTCGATCCGTCCGTCGACGGTCTCGAGGTCCGCCGCGAGGCCGTCGACCCGCTCCGTCCCGGCCGCGCGCGTCTCGAGATCGTTCAGTTGCGCAGTCACCGTCGAAATCGTCTCGTCGAGATCGTAAACTGTCGTCTCGAGGCTTTCGATCGCCTCGTCGATCGTCGCCTCGACCGCGTCGAAGCGCGCGTCGGTTTGGTCGGATCGTCGCTCGAGGCGGTCCGAAACGTCGTCGAGACGCGTCGGTAGTTCCTCGAGACGGCCGGCGATCCCGTCGATGCGCGTCCCGGTTCGCTCGATGGCCGCCTCGAGGTCGTCGACGTCGTCGCTCAGTTGCGAGGCGATTCCCTCGACGGTCTCGAGGGCCGCCTCGGTCGCGGCAGTCGCCTCGAAGTCTTCCAGGTCCGTCCGCACCTCATCGAGCGCCTCGTCGATCGTTGCCATCCGGTCGGTGGCGGCTTCGAGGTCGCCCGCCAGATCGGTGAGCCGGTCGTCGAGATCGGCCCGTTCGTCTGCAGCGGTCGACGCGACGTCCGCGAGCGCATCGTCGGAGTCGTCGATGTCGTCCTCGATCGCTGTGAGCGCGTCCGAGAGCGCCTCGAGTTCGTCGTCAAGGCGATCGATTTCGGCGTCGAGACTGGCGACGGCCGAGTCGCTCGCGTGGGTCTCGCTCTCGGCCGCGAGGTCGCTCAGATCGTCGGCGAACGACTCGAGGCGCTCGTCGAATTCGTCCACTTCGTCGGCGGCGACCGTCCCTTCCTCGACGGACTCGAGGTCCTCGGACAGCGCCTCGAGACGCTCGCGGACGGACCGGACCTCGTCGTCGCGGTTTGCGAGCCGGTCGAACAGCTGGTCGATAGCATCGTCCTCGCGATCGGAGGCCACGTCGCCGGCTTCGGCCTCGTCGAACGTGAGTTCGGTCTGTTGGGCTCTCTCGGCTCCCGCGGTCACGTCGGCGGTGTTCGGGACGCCGCCAGTCCCGTCGCTGTTTGTGGCGGATTCGGACCAGGTGACCGCATCGTCGGCCTCGACGTCGTCTCGAGCGGCGGCGAGTGCACCCCTGACGGCGCTCTCGGCAGGGCCGTCCGCGAGTCGAACGCCCCGAACGGAGAACGGCAGTGCCGCCGCGTCGAACCGGCCGCCGACGAGAAACTCGACGCCCTCGATCGCCCCGTCGCCGCCGATCGCGATGGGAACCGACAGCCCTTGCTGGACATCGGTCTCGTCGGCTTCCGCTCGGACCGCATCGATCAGTTCGGCGACGAGCGCGTCGTAGGCTCCCGCAAGCGCGTTCTCGATATCGCCCGCCGCCGCGTCGGGATCGAGGACGAACTCCTCGAGCACGCCGGCGACCTGTGCCGGCGCGTGCCCGGTCTCCCCGGCCGCGCGCTCGACGATCCACTCGCGCCCTTTCGCGATCGTCACGGCCATCGCCGGCACGCCGTAGTACGCCAACGCCGCGCTCGTCGTCTGGGACTCGAGACAGATTCCGAGCCCGGTGTAGTTGTCTGCCGCGAGCTGATCGTAGACGACGGCGAAGCCCTTGCTGATCGGGGTCGCGTCGACCCCGCGATCTGCCAGCGCTGACTCGACGGCCTCGCGGTGTGCGTCGGTCGGTACCGCCGCGTCGACGAGCGAACCCGGCGTCGTGTAACAGAGGCGCCCGTCCGTGGCATCGCCCATCACGTCGTCGAGGAGCGCGTTCAGCGCGGTCGGCGCGTCCACCGCAGTCTCCGTCGCGAGGACGCCGGCCGCGAACAGCGACTCCGGTTCCGTGTTCGCGGCGACATCGGCGTCGGCGACCGCTCGAGCGGCGGCGCCGACCGCGTGCGTCGTTCCGTCCACCCGGACGGTGCTGCCGGCCCCCGAAGGTCCGGCCGCCTCGAGATCTCCCTCGTCGACCGGTACCACGACCGGCGGGATCGAGTCGATCGTCGGGCCGTCGCCGGCGTCGGTGGCGGCCCGGATTGCCCCCGGTCCGATGTCGAGACCGTAATGCATGCCCCCGGCAACTCGAACCGCCCTCTTGGAAGTTGCCCCCGAAGTACCAGATATGAAAATCGGCTCGGAGCGAGAGATTCTCCCGAGAATTATCTCACATCTGAATACTTGTGAGCTTCCTGCACACGGGTCGTTTGTCGGGGGGCCTCGAAATCGGGTATCCCGTCCGTTACCGGGGCACAGACAGCGTACGACACATCGTCCCTGGTGAGACCGTAGCACACGACGAGAGAAATCCTCACGTTTAACTATCAGGATGATGGTGGATCACGTGTATGTCTGAAACCGGGACGGAGTCCCGTCCACTGGTCCGTCAGCTTCCGGATCCGACCACAGCGTCGAACGTCCGGTACAATCCGTCGCTCGAGGAACTTCGCGAACTCGCCGAGCCCGACGAAACGACGACCGAGTTCGGGTCGCCGTCGTACGTCAGCGAGTTCCGCTCTCGAAGCGCCGATCGAACGAAGAACGCTGTCGACGACGAATTCGACGACCGCGACCACGGTCTGATCGACGATGCCGTCGACAGCACTGACGACATCGAACTGCTTTGCATCGACCGATTGATGGGACGACATCCGGATGCGACGTTCTGTTGTCGCCTCTTCATCCCTGTCGAATATGCTCGAATCGCGTACGCGTGGGCGAGCCTGTTCGAGCCGTCCGACGGACGGGATCCCGATCTGTACACCGTCCAGTTGCCCGACTACGACGAGACCGCGATTCGCATCCTTCCCGACACCGGATTCACCGCAGTACTGGGCAGTGACTACACCGGCGAGGCCAAGAAATCGTTCCTCCGACTGTTCATGTATCGAATCAAGCAGCAGGGCGGGCTCGGACTCCACGCAGGGAGCAAACGCGTCCGCGTCCGCGACGACGAGGGGGAACTCCAGACCGTCGGGCAGGTGTTCATGGGCCTCTCCGCGACCGGCAAGTCCACGCTGACCTCCCATGGCTGCTGGCTCGAGGAGCCCGAAGACGCGTCCATGCTACAGGACGACGTCTGTGGCCTCCTCTCCGACGGCTCCGTCGCCGGCAGCGAGGGCGAGGGACTGTACATCAAGACGATCGGCCTCGGCGAGGACGAGCAACCCGAACTCTACGAGGCCGCGACCGCCGAGTCGGCGATCCTCGAGAACGTCGCGGTCGACGACGACGGAACTATCCACTTCGACGAGGACCGGCACACCTCTAACTCGCGAGCGGTCGTCCAGCGCGAAGAACTCGAGAGCGCCGACGACGAGATCGACCTCAGCCGGATGGATCAGCTCTTCTTCATCACCCGAAACCCGCTGATGCCCCCGGTGGCCAAACTCGACGAGGAACAGGCCGCCGTCGCGTTCATGCTCGGCGAGTCGATCGAAACCAGCGCGGGCGATCCGGCGCGCGCCGGCGAGTCAATCCGCGTCGTCGGAACCAACCCCTTCATTATCGGCTCGGAAGGCAAAGAGGGGAACATCTTCCACGAGCTGATCGACATTCTCGATATCGACTGTTACGTCATCAACACGGGCTATCTCGGCGAGAAATCGAAAGATATCGGCGTCACCGAGTCCGTGACGATTCTCACCGAGGCCGCTCGCGGCACCATCGAGTGGACCAACGACGAGCGAACGGATCTGACGATCCCCGACTCGATCCCGGGGCTCGACATCGAGGACTACTACGTTCCGGACCACGTCGACGACTACGACGACGCGCTCGCGGACCTGCGCGCCGAGCGTCGCGACTACCTCGCCGAGTTCGACGACCTCCGTCAGGAGATCGAAGACGCCGTCTACTGAGCGCTCGATTATCGCTCGAGAGTCGCCCCAAGAGCGGGGCACCCGGTTTTCAGACTTGCTATCGCCCCCCGACCGGCGGGGCAGCACTTGCCGCACACGAATACCGTTATATGTGTCGAGTTCCCACGGTTCGATAATGAGCGCACAGGTACGAAAACCGACCGCGAGAGTCTGCGAAGAGTGCGGTCGCGGTGAAGTATGGGACGAAACCCTCGGGGCGTGGCAACTCGCTCGCGAAGACGGGGAGAAACAGGTCGGCAATCCACACTGCATTCACGAGTGGGATATCAACGGCACGTTCAATCCGGTCGATGGTCCGGATACCTGAGCGACCCTGACACCCGGTCGCCCCGATACCCGGTCACCCCCGACGCGACGAACGGTCGTCCCCGCACCGTGACAGCACCCGTTTCCCCGTCTCGAGCGTCGCTTCATCCATGCCGACCGTCTACATCACGGCGCCGTCAGCGGCAGCCGACGACATCGCCGAGACGCTGGTCGAGGAGCGACTCGCTGCCTGCGTGAAACGACTGTCGACGAGCTCGACGTATCGGTGGGACGACGAGATCCACCGCGACGACGAGGCGATTCTCCTCGCGAAGACGACCGACGAGGCGCACGACGATCTCGTCGCACGCGTCTGCGATCTGCATTCCGACGACGTATCCTGTCTCGAGCGATTCGACGAGGACGACGCCCTCGAGTCGTTTGCGACGTGGCGAGCGGAGAGCGTCGAGTAGCCCTCGCGCTCGAGGCCCAGTCGGTCGGTCACACGTCAGTCGCTCACAGGCGATGACTGCCCGAAGTAGCAACCCTTAAAACTCGCGCACGGGTTGTGACGGGTATGGCTGGAACCATCGAAGTGCTCGTTCCGGGCGGTCAGGCCAACCCTGGCCCGCCGCTCGGTCCCGAGCTCGGACCGACCCCCGTCGACGTGCAGGCTGTCGTACAGGAAATCAACGATCAGACCGAAGCGTTCGACGGCACCGAAGTCCCCGTCACCGTCGACTACGACGACGACGGCTCCTTCGAGATCGACGTCGGTGTCCCGCCGACGGCGGCGCTCGTCAAGGACGAGGCCGGTTTCGAGACCGGGAGCGGCGAGCCTCAGAAGGATTTCGTCGCGGACCTCTCCGTCGAACAGGTCAAGACGATCGCCGAGCAGAAACACCCCGACTTGCTCGCCTACGACACGATCAATGCCGCAAAGGAAGTCGTCGGCACCTGCGCGTCGATGGGCGTCACCATCGAGGGCAACGACGCCCGCGAGTTCAAGGAACTCGTCGACGACGGCGAATACGACGACGTGCTTGCGGACGAAGCGGCAGCGTAGTCCGGACGCGCTCGAAACACGAACGCAGTGAGTGTTTCGTTGTGCTCGCCGCTGAGGCGAGCGCCCGAACTACGACGTAGCAAATACTTCTTCGTACTTGCGGCCGAAGCGGAAGCGTAGACCGCAAGTGCTCGAAGCGCGAACAGCGTGAGCGCTTCGTTGTTCTTCTGGACGGCGCGGAAGCGTACCCCGCGGGCCGAAATCGCCGCTTCGTTTTCGCGACTGTCTGTAGTGACGTTCGAGCTGGTCGAATCTCGAGTGTTGACTGCGGTCGTCACGGAGCGAATCAGCGACGTGTGGATGACCAGTGACGGCCGAGGAACCGGTGTACGATACGTGTACTGATCGGGTTAGCGGCCGATTCGAGCACGTCAAAGAGTTGGGAACGTCAGATCTTGTTCGCGGGCGGAACGGTTCGGTCGTCCGGCTGCGCCGTCCCGACGCCGCCGAACAGGACACGAATGCTCGCACCGAGTCCGAGTGCGCCCGCGAGGCCGGCGAGAATGACGGTCGCCGGAAGCGACAGGCCAGCGAGTCCGCTGATGAGTGCGCCAACGAGGACGCCGACCCACAGCCGATCGGCACCGAACCGTGAGGCGATGGTGCGGCCGATCGCGGTGAAGCCGATCGCCGTCACCACCGGCAGGACCGTTACACCGAGAATTACCATCGGAATTCCGAAGAAGATCCCGACGCTCGTGTCCGCGATGAGATACCCCGTGCTCGCGAGGCCGGCGACGACGAGCAGCGCCGGTAACCCGATACACCAAGAGATGATCGGGCTGCGCCGCGATTTCGTTACTGAGCGTGCGCCGTACGTCTGGAGCAGTCCGAGTACCATCATCGCGACGAGCACCGTCCCGGCGAACTGGACGCCCGCCCGAACGATCGGCTCCATCGACCGATACGCCTCGAGAGTCCCCCCATCCCCCGATACCGGGACGACCGAATCAAGGACCGGTGGTCCAACCATTGTATATAAGTCTACTGGCCACATGGACGTGAGTTACAATATGGCGTCTATTAGATGTTCTGGCTCTGGTGAACATCGTGTTCAGATAAGCTGATTCCATGCGAAGGCGAACGATCTGAGCCACTGATCAGCAGTGTCTGCGTGAGCGTTACTAAAGCAGTTTGAGAAGGATGAGGTTCGGCGTTTTATCTCACGAAAGA
>Ga0208412_1000007_pt1 | contig 204211 bp, 177 predicted proteins | sample AntDeeMetag02WF4_FD_184758 | JGI IMG/M metagenome (GOLD analysis project Ga0208412, IMG submission 184758) | Saline lake microbial communities from Deep Lake, Antarctica - Antarctic Deep Lake Metagenome 02WF4 (SPAdes) (version 2) | ecosystem: Environmental > Aquatic > Non-marine Saline and... | reverse complement strand
TTCATGATGTCCATGACGACGGCCGTTTTACGCTTGGCAGTCCATCGTTTGACGTTCGATTGATCGCTCATTTCTACCTCCTCTGAGCCGCACTATAGCTTGTGCAGCTGTGGAGGGGGTCAATTCAATCTCGCCGCGCGGTGAGTTGCGCTTCAAAGCCATTAACGGGGCACTCGATGCGGATACGTTCATCGATTTCCTCAAAGCCCTGGTCAAGGATGCTGACAGCCCGGTTTTTCTGATTCTCGGCAACCATCCGGTGCACCATTCCAAACGCATCCGACATGTCATCGAGAGTCTGGAAGGCAAACTTCGACTGTTCTTCCTACCGCCGTATTCACCGGAGCTCGATCCAGTTGAATCCGTCTGGGGTTATATGAAATATCACCAGGTCGGCAAAGCCTCGATTCATAACCGCTACCAACTGGTCAGAATCGTTTATCAGCTATTGCGTCGTTTGCAGAAATTACCGCAACTGCTGAGGTCTTTTTTTCAGCATTCCGAACTGGCTTATATTTTCAGGTAATGTTCGCTTACTATATTTAGGCTTAATACATCCACATTATCTGCAAGTATCAGGCTTAGACGATAGTTGACGCCTCACCCGGCGTGGCCGCCTCATATGGGATTCCCGTTCGTTGGGCCAGTGCTTTGCCTTCCGCTTCCTTCAGATTCCACCTCGCGGTGGACACCTTGCCGTCGGCTAGTGGTTCCCCTTGCCGGGCCCACAGGAGACTTGCGCACAACCCGTACCAGAACAGCGCCTGTCAAGGCGCTACGCGCCATGCCTGGCGCACCAATCGAGTAGGAGGGGGAGTCGCAACACCGGATTCAGCTTGCGGATGGTTGTTGTCAACGATTGGCCCCTCGATCGTCGCAGCAGCGGTCGTAGCTTGGCCATGAAAGTTTTCAGGCTCTTGGGCGCGATCCTCAACCGGACCTGACCTTTGTGCCAGCTGACACTGTAACCCAGAAAACGCCGGCGCCAGGGGCGGTCCACGGCGCTTTTGGCCGTGTTCACCTTCAAGCGCAGATGCGTTTCCAGATAGTGGGTAACGCTGGCCATGACCCGGTGACCGGCTCTCTCGCTGCGCCCGTAGATGTTGCTATCGTCCGCATAACGGCAGAACCGATGCCCCCGGCGCTCCAGCTCCTGGTCCAACTCGTTTAGAAGCACGTTGGAGAGCAAGGGAGACAGCGGGCCGCCTTATGTAAAGCTTTACATAAACCACCTTGCGGTGTCCCCTGTCTCTGTTGGATGACCACGCCGCCATCCATGACCCCCGCGTTCAGATACGCCCGCACCAAGCGGATAACACCGGTGTCGTCCACACGCTTCTTTAGACGGTCGATCAGGATGTCGTGGTTGACCCGGTCAAAGAATGCCGACAGGTCAACATCCACCACGACGTGGCAGCCTTGCTGGACGTAGCGTTGCGCAGCCACAACCGCATCCTGGGCCCGTCGGCCCGGACGGAAGCCGTAACTGTGTTCGCTGAAGGTGGGATCGATCCGAGATTGCAGCACTTGCAGCAGTGCCTGCTGAATCAGACGGTCAGTCACGGTGGGTATACTCAGTTCCCGCTCACTGCCATCCGGCTTCGGGATGCCTACTCGACGAACAGGCTGTGGCCTGTAGGAACCCGCCATTAATTGCTGACGCAGTTCCGGCCATGCCCATTGCAGGTATTTGCCCGTCTGGGCAATGTCCAGACCGTCGATACCCTCCGCTCCTTTGCTGGCCTTCACGCGCTTCCGTGCCCGCTGCATGTTCTGTCTTGCGAATGCCTGCTCCAGCAGGCCTCGCCCTGCGCCCTCCGTTTCCTGTCGCGGGAGTGCTGTTTCATCGCTGGTCATTTGTGGCAAGGCTTCACCCAACCCTTCCATGACCCGCCCCGCTGTGCGGGCATCTGATGCCATACAGTGCTCATCGACAAGTCGTTTGACGCTCCTTCTCGTTCGGCCCTTCGTCCCGTGTTGGCGACTACTATGGCCTCTGCTGACTTCTCGCTCCGTGTTACCACGTCGCCCTTTCAGGCATAAGGCGAGATCTCCCCGGGTATGGACACACTCCTTCACCGCACAACCGCCGGATATACGCCACTTCGCCTTGGCCACGAGAGCTTTGCGGCTTCTTGCCCGCTCGCCCTGCTCAGCAGCGCCTCGTATCCGATTCTTGTTCATCGGCTCACGGTTTACGCTCCACGCTTCCTCCCCACGCTCGGTCACCCTCACGCAGTTGCGCTTCACTTCGTTCGCTGTGGCCAGCTTACGGGAGGACTTTCACCTCCAGGAGTGCGCCCGTGCCGGGCGCACAAAAAAAGCCACCCCGAAGGGTGGCTTTCAATCGACTGATTAAGCGACTGCGATTTTAATCGCGGCCATAAACAGCGATATCGGTGTTGGTAACCGTCAGGTTACGAATACCAACAGAGCCGATGCTGGAGGTGCCATTGGTGTTATTACCAATGTTGATCTGATCCATCCAAATGTCAGCTTGGAAGTTGGCCAGGTTGATCACCAGCGCTTGATCAATGCCATCCATGGAAACATCAGATGCATCACCTGCACCAATGTCCATGCTTACAACAGCAGGCGTTACGTCAGCCTGGTACCCAAGCGGAGGACCCATGTCGGTAACACCATCAACAGCGTTAGTTTCGTCCTTGAGCGTATCAAGAGTTCCGCCGCCCGCCATACGCAGACCGCGAATATCAACTGCCGCAACATCAAAATCTACGTCGAGATTATCGATTGCGAACGCAACATCAATACCCAGCGAACCAGTGGTACCTGTATCACCGTTAAGATCATTCGTTTTGGCGATAATATCCAACTTGGACAGATACATATCCATATTCAGGTTGGAAACCAGTGTGGCTGACTCGGTTCCACCTGAGTTTTCCAGACCCATGGAGCCAACAGTTACACCGACGTCCACCATTTCTGAACTATCATTTGCCGGATTCTTCAGTGAAATCAGCGCGTCACCGTCATCCAGTGTGCGCGTTGTTCCGGTGAAATTTCCGGAAGCATCGAAGGTCGGGAGACCAGCGGCCGTATCCTGCTCTACGAGGTCGACGTTGATAGCGAGATCAAGACTGGTGGGATTGCCGCTGGCATCGTCAACGCCCCCGATCCTGGTATTGTTAACCAGGAAGGAACCAGTGGCATCGCCTTGGCTGTATGCGATTTGGCCAATGTTGAGGTTAGTGTCCAGCTCAATGGTCACGCCAGCCTGGCCAGTGGTGTTACCCATTGCCGCGTCGGACATGGGTTCCATCGCCTGTGTAGCGAAGGGTGCAGCAGCTACGGCTGTTGCGAGTGCAAGTTTATTCAGGCCTTTCATCATCGTTCTCCTTAGAGATTGATTAAAATATCGATTTATTTTTATATCCGGCCAACCTTGACCGGATAACTGAAATTCTAGGTTAGACAATCCGAAGATAAAGTGATGAGGTTCACACCTGACTCAGTCAGCGGCATGTTGCACAGAGAATGTGATCGGTTTAACGCCAGCCTCAAGAATCACCGCCCTGGGAGCGCTTCTGTTGAGCGGCCTTGCGTAGGATTCGCTGAACCGACTTCTGGAGCTCCGGAGGAACCTGCTGAGAAACAGGTTTACCAAAAACCCATTTACCCTCGTCGCTCTCCCAGTACGGCACAGTCATGAGAAGCCCCAATCCGCCCAGATGTTGCAGTTCAACCATCAGGAAGCGCACATCGCCAAGCTCGCGATCGCCCTTAATCGATGATTCGAGCTTTTTACGGGTCTCCTCTTCAAGGCCCTCGGGCAGACCCATTGTGAGAAAAATTGCGCTGGCCGCCAGCTGACCGCGGACAGCATTTGTGAGGATGCTTTTCTGAATAGCGTGGGCAGCCACTTCCGCCTTCATCTTCTGTTCGGGATCAATGTGCAGAAACTGTCCGTCCCCCTGGTTATTGGCGGCATAGCCGTAAGGAATCATACTCCCGTTTTTGCGGATACTCTTTTCGGCCTTGCCCTTCGCCTCCTTGTAGATCTTCTTGAGCATGGCGATGACCTGCTTCTGCTTGGCTTCAGACATCTGGCCAAATGCCATATTTCTGGTCTCCTTCTGGGTCATCCCCGCCTCCTGCGCCGGGACTTCCACGGAAATCAGGACACCAATAAGTAATGCCAAAAGAATATTTTTCAGTTTCATACGGCCTCCCGGGAAATGAATACAACATCCGCTATTGTGCCTCACAGCGGCATCTGCCTCATTGCCGCGGGGTCACATCGGTGGAATCAATCGTTAAAATGTGACACCGTTCACTGCTCATCCATTCAGTGGCCATTGGCCAACCCTCTATTCATGACGCAGGACCAGCTGACACTGCCCTCTCCCGACTGGAATGCGCTGCTCCGTGCCTTTGCCACGGAGCCCGGTTGCTGTGTCTTTGACGTACCCGATACAACGCACCAACCCGCCGATATCCAGATCCTGACGGCACGCCCTTTCTTCCGGGAAACCCGCGTTGCCGGATTCGGCGGCCAATCCAGGCTCTCGATAAGGGCAAGAAGGGAACCAGACGCCAGCCCCCATTCACGGACGTCCTGGCTGCCGCTCAAAATTGGCTTCCTTCACTACGGCAACGGCGAACCACAGCCTGGCGTCCAGATTGCCGAATACGACTGGGCGATCATCCATTGCGCGCGCCAGGGGGAAACGCAACTGGTTTTCCACGCCGACTGCCCCGGGTCAAGACGCGCGCGGGTCTGGGACAGGATTGAGGCTGCCCTGGCCCCTGAAGGCGCGCCCTCCTTTCATCTGACCTCCGGTTTTCAGCCCGCCCAGTCACAGCGGGAGTACCTTCAGAAACTCGACCGGATCCGGGACTACATCCAGGCGGGTGACGTCTACCAGGTGAATTACGCCCAGCAGTTCACCGCCACCTACAGGGGCGATCCGATGGAGGCCTACCTTGCGCTCCATGACGCCAGCCCCAGCCCCTGCTCCGTCTATCTCGATACCGGGGACAGCCGGATCCTCAGCCTCTCGCCGGAGCGCTTCCTGCGGGTGCACAACAGCGGAACCGTGGAAACCCGCCCCATCAAGGGAACGCGCAAGCGCGGCGCGACGGAGGCGGAAGACCAGAAGATGATGAAGGAGCTGACGACCAGCGCCAAGGATCGTGCCGAGAACCTGATGATCGTGGACCTGTTGCGCAACGACCTGGGTAAGTGCTGCGAGACCGGTTCCGTCAAGGCGGAGCCACTCTTCGCACTGGAGACGTTCACCAATGTTCACCACCTGGTCAGTACGGTCACCGGCCAGCTCTCTCCGGAGCTCTCCCCGCTGGATCTGCTGCTTAGCGCCTTTCCAGGTGGTTCCATTACGGGGGCGCCCAAGTTGCGGGCCATGGAGATTATCCGGGAACTTGAGCCGGTCCCAAGGGGCGCCTATTGCGGTTCATTCTTCCACTGGACACCCTGCAATGGCTTTGATAGCACCATCGCCATTCGCACCCTGGAGTGCCGGGAAGGCGTAGTGGACTGTAAGGGTGGCGGCGGCATTGTGGCGGATTCGGTTCCCGAGGAGGAATACCGGGAGTCCATCAACAAGGTGCGCTTGTTCATGGACGTCCTGGAGGGAATGAAGACGTAGCTCAGCTGTCCGCGTGCTCGTTACTTGCCTTCAGGAACTCGTCACGCAGGCCTTCATAATCATGCACAGCCGGGAACTGGGGAAACTCGGTAATGACGTTCTCCGGCGCGTGGAAAAGTATGCCCGCTTCCGCCTGTTTCAGCATGGTTGTGTCATTGTAGGAATCGCCGGTGGCGATGCAGCGCATGTTCAGAAGCTGGAAGGCCCTGACGGCCTGGCGCTTCGGGTCCGGCTGGCGCAGGAAATAATCCGTGATGGTCCCGTCCGCACCGACGCTGAGCCGGTGGCAGAGTAGCGTGGGGTATCCGAGCTTGGCCATCAGGGGCATGGCGAACTCGTAGAAGGTGTCCGAGAGTATGACCACCTGGAAACGTTGGCGCAGCCAGTGCAGGAACTCCGGCGCCCCCGGCAGCGGCTCCAGCTCACCAATCACCTGCTGGATCGCCGGAAAGCCGTAGCCGTGCTGCGTCAACAGCCGCAGGCGCTGCTGCATCAGCTGGTCATAGTCGGGCACATCGCGCGTGGTCGCTTCCAGTTCGGGGATGCCCGTCTTTTTTGCAAAGGCTACCCAGATCTCCGGAATCAGCACCCCTTCAAGGTCAAGACAGGCCAGTTCCACGTTTTACTCCTTATCATGCGCTCATTTTCAGCGACCGCATGATAAAGAATGACGTCACGGATTGCACGGGAAAGGTCCTCACCGGGAAAACTCGTCGTGCCGGAAGGTGCAGGGTCACGTCTTGTCAATCCCCTCTTCGTGGGATCTGTTATCAAACAGTTCACCTTTAATGAACCATTCATTCGTTAAATGATGAGATGTCAGTCGCAGGATGGGTACAGAGCGGATAAAACTTTTGACCTGACGGCACCAGTGCGTACACTTTGTGTTAAATCAGGTTAATAAAATGGACTCTCACATTGGCAACGGAAGCCGGATCAGAGAGGAGCTGGGGCATGATCAAGCCAGGGATAACGACGACTGTTTTGGGGCTCGCAATAGCTTTTCAGGCACATGCCGTGGAAACGCTTGGAGAGAAGGATATGGGAGCCATCCATATGGCCTCTGGTCAAATCCTGAACGTGTTTGGGGCGCCTGCTGCAGGCGAGGTCTCCAGAGTGGCGGACGAGAATGACACACCGCCGCCCATCGAGCAGACCGCGGGCACAGTGTCCGCCATCGCCATGGCACTGGAAGCGCCTGACATTCTTCGCAACCCGCCGGAGCGCGATTTTACGCGCAATCAGGATCCATTCGAGCTTATATTCCCGGAAATAGCGCTAAACGTTCCCACGGTGCGTAATGTCCCATCCCCCGTTCCCACGGGCGGAGGCACCAGCTTCCGGATACTATCCGGAGAACAGGTCATTACATCGTCCCTTGAAAGGCGCCCGGGAGAAGCGACCGATGCCCTGAGGATTAACAATTCGACCCGCGTGGATGAGATACGGATCTCGGATGTCCGCTTCCCAAATGGCAACGGCCTTCTGGATAACGGCAGTATCGTCATCTCGGGCCTTGTGGTGGAGGCCGATGTACTGATCTATGAGCGACCCTGACGGTTAATGCTGTAAATGCAGCCCGCACTCGCGCTTTTCCTCGACCTTGGTGGGGTCAAAGTAGTCGAAGTTGTTGGGTAGGTTGTGGGCCTGCAGGTACTGGTACATATCCTTGGCTGTCCACTGAAGCACCGGCGCGACTTTAAGCAGGCCGTCGGCGTTGCGGCTGACCAGCTCCATCCTGGCGCGTTCCGGAGTGTCTTCCGCACGCAGGGCGGTGAACCACACGTCCGGTTGCATTTCACGCAGCGCACGCTCGAAGGGTTCGATTTTTACTTCCTGGGTAAAGGCATCGTGGCGCGGGTCATCAATGCCCGGCATGGGGCCTTCCAGAGCTTCGCGATGAGTGCGGGTCCGCTTGGGCAGGAAGCTGACGATGTTGAGATTAAGCTGTTTGATGACGTCATCAGCAAACTGGTAGGTCGCCTCGGTATTGTAGCCAGTGTCCATCCACACGATGGGAATATCGGGGCGTACCTGGGTCACCATGTGCAGAATCACCGCTTCGAACGGGCGGAAGTTGGTCGTGCAGATAGGCCGTTCGCCCTGGGCCAGTGCCCACTCAACCAACCCTTGAGGGTTGTTGGCAAATTCGTTGTTAATCGCTTCAAGTTCTGAGGCCATGCTGCATCCTTATCGTCGGGAAGATCATGCGGATAGGGTACCAAACAGCAGGCAGGTTGCCCCAATACTGTTTGGTTTGGCTTTTATATTCCTTTTTGTTTTCAGTAGACCGGCAGCACCACATCCTTGAACAGTTCGTCCAGCTCATCCTGGGAAGTGCGCTGGGCGGCGGCCTCAATCAGCTCGCGGCTGAGATGGGGGGCGAACCGCTGTATGAAGTCGACCATGTAGGCGCGCAGGAAGGTCCCCTTGCGGAAAGCGATACGCGTGGTACTGGACTCGAACAGGTGCTGCGCATCCAGCGCCACCAGGTCGGTATCAACCTCGGGATCGTGGGCCATGTGGGCGACAATGCCGACACCGAGCCCCAGCCTGACATAGGTCTTGATCACGTCCGCGTCCGAGGCCGTGAACACCACCCTGGGCGTCAGTCCCTTGGCATGGAAGGCGTCATCCAGGCGTGAGCGGCCGGTAAAGCCGAGCACATAGGTCACGAGGGGATATTCTGACAGGGCCTCCAGGGTCAGCGTCTTGAGATTGGCCAATGGATGATCCCGGGGTACCACAACACACCGGTTCCAGCGATACCCCGGCATCATGATCAAATCAGGAAACTGCTCCATCGCCTCAGTGGCAATGGCAAAATCCACAACCCCGTTCGCCGCCATCTCGGCAATCTGCCAGGGCGTTCCCTGATGCATGTGCAGGGTGACATCCGGGTAGTCGCCCATGAACCCCTGGATCAGTCGGGGCAGCGCGTACCGGGCCTGGGTGTGGGTGGTGGCAATGCGCAGCTCCCCTTTCTTCTGGTCGCTGAATTCCTGGGCAATGCGGCGGATCCCTTCACTGCGGCGAAGGATCTCGCCGGCTTCACGTATAATGCTTTCGCCAGCGGGGGTAATCCGGGTAAGGTGTTTGCCGGATCGGGCAAAGATCTCAACACCCAGTTCATCCTCCAGCATCCGGATCTGCTTGGAAATTCCCGGTTGCGAGGTGAACAGTTCCGCTGCCGTGGCGGATACATTGAGATCGTGGTGCGCGACTTCCCAGATATAGCGCAGCTGCTGAAGCTTCATGGCCTTTCTGGCTCCATTATCGTTATTTGGCTATAAGAATATAGCTTATTATTACTCAAAGTTCAGCGGGTTGACATCCACCGGCCAGCCCTGACAATGCAAGCAGTGTACCCAACGGGACGACGGACTGCCTAAAGATGTTACTGGCGACCAAATTCATGCGCCCGGCCGTGGACCCCCGTGCCGTTGCCCGGCCCCGTCTGCTTGCCCGAATGGACACCTCGCCGGGCAAGCGGCTGACGGCCATCACCGCTCCCGCCGGCTACGGTAAGACAACCCTGGTCAACCAATGGTGTGACCAGCAGGCAGGCTCGGTTGCCTGGCTCTCGCTGGATGAGCATGACGATGACCCGAGACGGTTCTGGATCTACGTGATTGGCGCGCTTGAGCAGACCGTCCTGCCTTACCGGGATGAGATTCACCATTACCTGGACGCGGCGGACGAACAGCACCTGGAAGGCGCCATTACCGCCCTGATCAACGCGCTGATTCAGGATTCGCCCCAGTTCTGCGGACTTATCCTTGACGACTATCACCTTATACAGGACGCGCGGATTCACCGTCAGCTGACGTTCCTCATTGAGCATGGTCCGCCCGCGCTGCACCTGGTACTGCTGTCGCGCACGGAACCCCCGCTGCCTCTGTCCAAGTGGCAGGTGAAGGGCTGGATGAATGCCCTGCATGCCAGCGAGCTGGCCTTTTCCGAGACGGAGTGTTCCGCGTTTTTCAATGACTACATGGGAATGGCCCTGGATGAAGAGTCCATCAGGCGTCTCTGGCAGAGAACCGAGGGATGGGCGGCCGCCATGCAGCTCGCGGCATTGTCAGGCACCGACAGGAACGGCCAGGGCGCAGGTGCCGATGTTATTGAACCCGGTGGTGACAGCAGGCAGATCAACGACTACATCCTGACCGAAATCCTGGAGCGCCAGCCCGCCGACATCCGGGACTTCCTGCTCCAGTGCTCGGTCTGCCGCAGGCTCTGCGCTTCCCTGTGTAACAGCATGATGGCGCGCGAGGACAGCCAGTCCATCCTGGACCGCCTTGTGGCCGCGAACCTGTTCATCATCCCACTGGACACGCGCAATGAGTGGTTCCGCCTTCACGACCTGTTCCGGGAGGCGTTGAGCCTGCGCCTCAGGCAGTCCGACCCAGATCATTATCAGTCGCTCCTGACCCAGGCGATCCGCTGGCTTCTGGACCAGGACTATCTGCAGGAAGCGATCATCCAACTGATTGAGCTTGAGGACTGGGACTGGCTTGAACAGGTCCTGGAACTGAATGGCAACAACCTGATCCATGGCGGGTTCCACGAGCTGGTTCACCGCTGGCTCCAGTATCTGCCCGATGAACGCACCACGAGCAACCCCAGATTGCTCATGCTGAAGATCTGGGCACTGTTCTTCCTGAACCGGTTGAACCACATTGAACCACTGCTCGAGCAGCTCGAAGACCTGCTTGATACCCGGGTGGCGGACTCTCATCACAATGCGGATGTGGCGCTCGCGCTTCACAGCGAGATTGCGCTGATCCGCTCCTACATGGCGCGCACGCGCAGTGACCACTCAAGCGCCCAGGACCTCACCCAGCAGGTACTGAGGGATATTGACCATACGAATATCCCGCTGAAATCCGTCACCTATTACGGGATTGGCCTGGATTGTTACGCCAATGGGGATCTTACCAGCGCCACAACGGCGCTCGAATCCGCCATCGAGCACGGCAAAAAAGAGAAAAAGCACGCGACAACCCTCTCCAGTGGCGGGCTTCTGGCCTGGATTCTTTTCTATCAGGGGGAAATGGATCGGGCCCTGAATATTGGCATCAGCGTGCGGGAATGGGTGAACAGCTATCACACCGACCCCCAGCAGCCCCGCCTGGTGTCCTGCTGGCAGAACAGCGCCATGGTCCAGATCTACCGCGAGAAGAACGACCTGACGCTGGCGGAAACCTATCTTACCCCCCTTCTCCCCCACCTGGAGTCGGGAACTGAGCCAGGGCAGCATGTGGTTATCCAGTACACCCGGTCCCATCTGGCATTTTCCAGAGGCGACTGCAGGGATGCTATTGACTACCTGGAGGACGCGGAGCGTGTCCTGAACCAGAAGCGGGACGCCATCCTTTTCGAACCCCCTTGCCTTGAAGCGCTGCACGTACGCTGCCTTCTGGCGCTGGGTGATACGGAGGCGGCGAGCGCCTGGCGGGAGCGCCTGGAGAACAGCCAGTACCGCAACCCCATCAACCGGGAGCAGGCCCGGATTGGGCTGGCACGCGTTCAGCTTGCGCAAGGCCACGGCGATGAGGCCATCAATACGCTTGCACCGCTGAGGTTATCCACGGAGCGCGGACGCCACATCAAGCACCTGATTGAACTCCTGGCACTTTACGGCGTCAGCCTTGAGGCGGAAAACCAGCACGAGCAGGCATGCACCATGCTCTACCGGGCCCTGGAGCTGGCCTCAAGGGATCATTTCCTGCGGCTGTTTGTCGAGGAGGGATCGGCCCTGACCCGTATATTCCGCAGAATGGACAAGAGCGGCCTTCCCGCCACCTTCCTGCGCGAGCTCGAGCCATTGCTTCCGGATGGCGAAGAGCCCCCGGCGCGAACTGACGCCCCTGCCCTGAACACGGCATCCGAGGCCCTTGTGGAGCCGCTGAGCCAGCGCGAGGTGGAAGTGCTCCAACTGATCTACGCCGGACATGCCAACAAGGAAATCGCCCGGCGCATGGCCGTCGCCCAGACCACCGTCAAAGCGCATATCCGTAACCTCTACGGCAAGCTTGGGGCAACGAGCCGAACCGGGGCTTTGGCAAGGGCACGGGAGCTCGGCCTGCTCGAATAATGTGACGAACATCACATTTTCGGTGCTTTACGCCCGGATTACGCCCTTTGGACGATCCCTCTACGCCCCCTTCCCGCCTAAAGTGGGCAACATCAAAGAGGTAACGGATTCTGATTTCAGGCCTTTCAGATTTCTCCTCATTGAGCTCCTTCTTTAAGCCATCACAATTTGTGATGGCTTTTTTTGTGGTTTTCCACCGTTGAATTTTATACCAATCCTGTCATCATCCCGCGCTTAACCCTCTGTAGACCAAAGGTCCCAGCATGAACAATGAACACAGCAATCCCGCCCCGGGAACACTGGGGAAACTCGGTGATCCGGTCGTTCTGGGTCTGAGCGCCGGGTTCATCGTTCTTTTCGTCGCCCTGTCGGTGTTCGACGTCAACATGGTCGCCGATAGCATCGGTGCGGGCTTTGCCTGGACGGCAGCCACCCTTGGCTCCTATTTCCAGCTGCTGCTCCTGGCCACCTTCTTCATTGCACTCGGTGTTGCCATCTCGCCGGCCGCCGACGCCCTTGTGGGGAACCGCTCCTATCCGGAATTCACCACCTTCCGGTGGCTGTCCATGATCATGTGTACGCTGCTGGCGGGTGGCGGCGTATTCTTTGCCGCCGGCGAACCGATCTACCACTTCGTTGTTACGCCACCGTCGTTCAACACAGAGGCCGGCACTGCCGCCGCGGTTGCCCCTGCTCTGGCGCAGTCGTTCATGCACTGGGGCTTTCTTGCCTGGGCCATCCTGGGATCGCTCACCGCCGTGGTATTGGCTCATGCCCACTATGACAACGGCCATCCCCTGCGTCCCAGAACCCTGCTTTACCCGGTGTTTGGTCAACGGGTGATGACAGGCTGGTTCGGCGGCCTCGTGGATGCGTGCTGTGTGATTGCGGTCGTGGCCGGTACGGTTGGCCCTATTGGCTTCCTGGCGACCCAGGTCAGTTACGGCTTTGAGGCGCTGTTCGGTATCGCCGACAGCTACGGCACCCAACTGGCAATCCTCGTGGCGCTCGGGGCGCTCTATGTCACCTCCGCGGTCACGGGCATCCATAAGGGCATCCAGTTCCTGAGCCGAGTCAATGTGATACTGGCACTGATCATTGCCGCCGTCATCTTCATCTTCGGCCCGACCCTGTTCCTGACCAACAGCTTCACTCAGGGCTTCGGAGCGTACATCACGTCCTTCTTCGCCATGAGTACAGTCACCTCGGAAACGGCGCCGGACTGGTGGATGAAGTGGTGGACGGTCTTCTTCTTCGCCTGGTTTATCGGTTATGGACCGCTGATGGCCATCTTTGTAGCCCGCATATCCCGGGGCCGGAGCATTCGCCAGATGATTCTCGCGGTTGGTGTGATGGCACCGGTAGCAACGACGGTCTGGTTCACGCTTCTGGGCGGCTCCGGCATCTTCTACCAGATGACCGGGGTGATCGACCTCACCGAGGCGCTCAATAACTTCCAGTTCGACGTGGCAACCCTGACGGTGGCCCAGGAACTGCCCGGCGGCGCCTTCATGGCTGTGGCCATTCTGGTCCTGACCACGATTTTTGTGGCGACCACGGGCGATTCGATGAGCTATTCCATCTCCGTTGTCGCCACCGGCCACGATCAGCCCAACGTCCTGGTGCGAGTGTTCTGGGGCGTTGCCATGGCATTGATGGCGGCCATCCTGCTCTACATGGGCGAGGGCCAGATCGGTGTACTCCAGCAGTTCATCGTGATCACGGCCATACCGGTCTCACTGATCCTGTTGCCGTCGCTCTGGACGGGGCCGAAATCCGCTTACGCCATGGCCCGTCAACAGGGCCTGGTCGCACCACTGGAAGCTCCTCGGGAAGACGCCGCGTAACGGGCGAATGCCACTGCTCCCCCTCAGGCTGCGATAATGCGCCTGAAGGGTGGCAGGGCATCCAGCAGAAGCTGACCGTAACGGCGGGTGATGATGCGCCGGTCCAGTATGGTAATGCGCCCGGTGTCCGTCTCACTGCGCAGAAGGCGGCCGGCCGCCTGAACCAGTCGGATGGAAGCATCGGGCACACTGATTTCCATGAACGGATTACCACCGCGCGCGCTGATCCACTCAGCCAGACTTGCTTCAATGGGATCATCCGGTACCGAGAATGGAAGCCGGGTGATGACCACATGTTCAAGATACTCCCCCGGAAGGTCGATTCCCTCGGCAAAGCTTGCCACCCCGAACAGGATGGACACCTCTCCCTGATCCACCCGCTGCCTGTGGCGTTCCAGGACTTCCGCGCGCGTATAGTCATCCTGGGTGATGACCCGGTCCCGCCAGTATTCATCCAGCGAATCCCGGACACGATGCATCTGGCGCCGTGCCGTGAACAGAACCAGCGCGGCGCTGTCGTGCTCGAGCACCGAGGGAAGCGAATCCGCAATGCGCGCCGCGAAGGTTTCACTGTCCCCTGGTTCCATACTGCTGGCAGGGACCTCCACGGTGGCGTTTTCCTGGTAGCGGAAGGCGGAAGGAATGACCAGGCAGCGACTGTCCGCCGGCAGTCCCGCGCGCATCTGAAGCCGGTCGAACTGGCCGAGGGCCGTCAGCGTCGCCGAGGTCAGCACGGCAGCGAAGCACCGGCTCCACAGCCGGCTGAAGAGGACATTGTCAGCAAGCACGGGGCTGCTGTAGAGGGTGATTTCCCCATCATCGCCACTGCCCCGCTTTGACAGCCAGCGAGCAGGTGCCGGCGGCGGTGCGCCCTGACCATCCGGGTCGGCTTCCGGCAATGCCTCGGTATAGGCCTGCCAGAGCCGCAGCTGCTCTTCACTGCGGGCATGGAGCTGGCCGATCACCGGATACCAGGCTTCCGCGGTTTCCCGGTCCACAGCGCCCTCACGACGCTCATCCAGTCCTTCTTCCACGGCGTCCGCGAGCTGATCCAATCGCCGCGTCATCTGAACCTGGATCTGCTGCAGCTCGGAAAGCTGGTGCGTCAGCGCCTCCGGAAGTTGGCCTCCAGGGTAGCGGTATTGGCTGTTCTCCGGATCGCCCTCCGCCTCCCAGGGCGTATTGTTCTCAAGCCATTCGTAGAGCGTAGCCAGCAGCGGATCCACTTCCCGGGCCAGGCTTGTCAGCTTCTCGATGGCTTTGCCAGGCTCGGAGTCCGGGGGCAGCCACGGCAGGAACCCGGAAAGCGTCTGACTCATTGTCTTGAGCCACTGACGGGTTCCTTCCAGGCCCAGAGACGCCGCGAAGTGCCCGAGTGCCTTCTCAGGCAGGTGGTGGGCCTCATCGAAGATGTAGATGGTGTCTTCCGGCTTGGGCAGAATGGCGCCGCCGCCCAGTGCCAGATCCGCAAGCACCAGGTCGTGATTGGCAACGATGACATCGGCGTCTTCCAGTTCCGAACGCGCCGAGAAGAAGGGGCAGCTGTCAAAGTAGCTGCAGTGGCGGTTGGTGCACTGGCGGTGGTCCGTGGTGACGCCACGCCAGATTTCATCCGGGATATGATCCGGCCAGTGATCCCGGTCACCATCCCATTCTCTGCCCCCATAGGCGGACAGCAGGCGCTCATGGAAGGCCCGGGTTTCCGCCGGCGCCTGGTCCCGCCCCTCGGCCATGAACAGGGGCATGGTGTCACTGTCGCCATTGCCGTGACCGTGAAGGCGTTGCTCGAGTTTGGACAGGCACAGGTAACGACCGCGGCCCTTGGCCAGGGACCATTTAACGTTCAATCCGGAATGCGCTTTCAGGTCGGGCAGATCCTTGCTGACGATCTGGTCCTGGAGGGCCACGGTGGCCGTGGTAACGACCAGTTGTTTGCCGAGCGCCTGCGCAATGGGGACGGCGGCAAGCAGATAGGCAAGCGTTTTGCCGGTGCCGGTTCCCGCCTCCAGCACACAGGTCTTGTGGGGAGAGGTACGGAGCCCGTCGTGTTCGGTGATTTCGCCGAGATAGCGGGCAATCTCGGCAATCATCAGGCGCTGTCCGTAGCGGGCGCGGATGTCCTTGCCAGCAAGAACCGCCCGATAGGCCTGTTGGATTACGTCCTTGGTCTGGTCATCAATCATTCGCGCGGGTTCCGGCTGTGTTACGGGGCGCCAATGATAGCGCTACAGGGCCGGGGCGTACACAGGACCGGACTCAGCTGGCGATCACATGCAGGTCGGCGCCCTTGCGGTTATGGGTCCGCAAACGCCGGATACAACCCTCCAGCGTCCGCGAGATACGGGCATGGGTGCGGATCTGGGAGATCAGTGGCCAGGTGGCCCTCTGGCCCTCCAGCATCATCTCCTTCACGAATTCCGGGGACGGATTCGACATCATCCGGCGGAAATGGCGAAGCCGATAGTGTGGTGCAATGGTCACATCCCCCTGGTACTGCTGGGACATGATGGTATACATCTGCCCGCAGATCTGTCGTGCCAACTCGGGACGGACGCGTTTGCGCAGAAAATCAAACATGCCCTTCCCATGGAACTGCATCTCGGACCTCAGCAGGTGCATCGGCAGATGGGTGATGCCGTGCTTGTGCATGCCTTCATTGATCTTGAGGAAGGGAACCACGTGGGGGTTGGTCTGGCTGACCAGGGTGAAGTTCACGTCGTAGAGGTGCACCAGCCGCTCCCTGGGGAGGTCACTGACCACGGACCCATCCACGAAGCGCAGCCGGGGCATATAGGGAACGGTCGCCCCCTGGTGGTCCTTCTTCTGTAACTGTACGGGCGGGAACACACCGGGTACGGCCGACGAAGCCAGCGCCGCGCTCCAGACAAGCATGTAGGGGGATGTGTAGCCACTCAGCAGGCGCGCGCCATGGTGTCCCTGATCGGAGGACACGCTCACATTGATGGATCGGCCCGTATGCTGGAACGCCTCCTCGAAGGTGAACTCTCCGATGTTTTCGCGCAGGCACTGCTGGAGGGTTTCCTGGTCCATGAATCCAGCGCCGCGCAACCCGTTCATCAACCCCTTCCAGCGCCAGGCCTTGAGGTTGTGATTCTCCGGCATGAGCAGCGTATCAAGCTCATCATCCGGCGTAGTGCCCAGCATGGCCGCCATCACGGCACCCGCACTGGACCCCGATATAACCTGAGGCAGCAGATCGCGCTCCCACAGCGTACGGATAACGCCCAGGTGAAAGAGCCCCAGCGTTGCACCCCCACTCAGCAGCAGCGCCGGCCGGCCATAGCTGAGCAGGGTGTCCTTGAAGAACCCGAGCTTTTCATTCTCCGGGAGTCCAGGGACTGGATTGTCGCAAAGCAGATTGATGGAGTCGCAGACCTGGTTGATGTACTCCTCGATCAGGTGTTTCGTGCCCACATAGCTGTTGTGGTAGAGCGCAGGATTGGAGATATCGCCGAGGTCATGATGAAGTCCCTCGCGGATTGCCCGCTTGAGACGGCTGTACTCGCCGGTCTGGTGGTACTGGCGAAGCTCGCGGAGGCGATCGTAGATAAGATTGTAGTTGTACAGGTCAGAGGCGAATTCCTCCTTCCATTCAACATTGCCCTCCAGGTAATCCAGCTCCAGGGCGGCCGCCTTCCACTGTTCGTAGGTCTGGGCCTGTTCAAGCTGCTTGCGATACTCGGCAATCTTACCGCGCATAATGGGCTCCGAACGGTTTCACTCCCAAAAGGATAGTGCGGAGTTCAGAACTCGTCGAGCATCAGATCTTCGTCCTGCTCGGCAAAGGGGTCATTTTCAACCACGCCATCGTTAACCAGATAGTTTCTGCGCTGAAGGTAGGTATTTCGAATGAAATCGTACCGATCACCCGTAATCTGGTCCTCATAACTCAGCAGAAAGGCACGCAGATCCACGACATAGAGCCCGATGGCATAATAATTCTCCGGGCTTTCAATAAGGTCCCAACCATCGGGATTGAAATAATCCACACCCATCCCGGCGGAATCCCGGACCGTCGAGGGACCCATAAACGGCAGAACCAAGTAGGGTCCGGTGTTGACCCCCCAGTACCCCAGGGTCTGCCCGAAGTCTTCGTCCTGTTCCGGCAGCTCCATGTAGCTGGCGACGTCAAACAGCCCCAGGACCCCGAAGGTGGTATTGAAGACGAATCGGCCGGTGGAGATCAGAGCCGCTTCACCCTTGGCCTGGAACAGGCTGTTGGAAATATTGCTCAACTCACCCAGGTTGCTGAAAAAATTGGAAACGCCGGTGTTCACCGGTCTTGGCGTAACCGCGTTATACCCTCTGGCAACCGGTTTGGCCAGGTTCCGGTCAAGCACCTCGTTAAACTGGAATACGCCCCGATTGAATCCCTCCCAGGGATCGTCACCGTCGTAGGCGCTACTGTCGGCAACGGTCTTGCTGTCCACGCCCTCGGGAAGGGTCGCGTCCGGGTCCCCGGGGGCCTGTGCGAGCGCGCTGCCTGCCATGAGCAGCACCAGCCAGCCGGGAAAAAGTCGTGTCCTCATATCTCTTTGTCCTTTTTGGCGCAGGGGATTGAAATCGGCCAACCGAATTCTACAATCAGGCCTTCAAACCAGGAGGTGTCCAATGACAGAACAGGCCATTCAGGGCCGTTTCGTGCACAGTGAAACCTTTCCCGTTCGCTGGGGCGATCTGGATGCTTACGGTCACGTGAACAATACGGTTTATTTCCGTTTTTTTGAAGAAGCGCGGATACGCTGGTTCGCCGCACAGGCCCTTACCACGGATGGTCAGGGAGACGGTCCGGTTATTGTCACCACCAGCGCCACCTTTCGCCAGGAACTCACCTACCCAGCCACAATACGGGTCGAGGTTTACACGGGGCGTGCGGGCAACAGCAGCCTGGAAACACGCTACCAGGTGGTCGACGTTGAGGATGGCACTATCTATGCGACCGGCGAGGCCAAAGTCGTCTGGATCGACCACGATTTCGGGCGACCAACGCCCCTACCCGATCAGCTGAGGGAGGTGAGCGCCAGTTAGGCTAGACGGTCCTGGTGGATGCGCTCAGCGCTTGCGCACCACCACGTTGCCGATGGAATAGCCCGCACCAAACGAGCAGATAACCCCGTAATCACCGGCAACCAGATCATCCTGGTACTGGTCGAATGCGATGATTGAGCCGGCCGAGCTCGTATTGGCGTAGTCGTCCAGTATGACAGGGGCTTCGTTTTCCCGGGGTTCATGGCCAAGGACCCGTTTGGCGATGAGCTCATTCATGTTGAGGTTCGCCTGGTGAAGCCAGAGACGCCGGAGCTGGTCGGTCTGCAGGTCGAGGGATTCCAGATGCTCACCAATCAGTTCGGCCACCAGCGGAGAGACTTCCTTGAACACCTTGCGACCTTCCTGGACGAACAGCTTGTCCGGCTGATCAATGCCGGATTCGTCGGCACGGTTGAGGAATCCGAAATTGTTACGGATGTTGTTGGAGAACCGGGTCTTGAGCCGTGAGCCGAGAATGTCGAAACCCTGACCTTCCGGAACGTCTTCAGCCGCCTGAACCAGAACCGCCGTGCAGGCGTCGCCAAAGATGAAGTGGCTGTCCCGGTCCCGGAAGTTCAGGTGCGCACTGCAGATTTCCGGACTGACCACCAGGATCGCCCGGGCATGGCCATTCGCGATTGAATCAGCCGCTGCCTGAATGCCAAAGGTGGCGGAACTGCACGCCACGTTCATATCGTAGGCGAAGCCCTCAATACCAAGCGCATCCTGGAGCTCAACGGCAACCGCTGGATAGGGGCGCTCCAGGTTCGAGCACGCGACAATCACCGCATCCACGTCAGATGCGGCGAAACTGGCACGCTCCAGTGCTTCCCGGGATGCCTTCAACCCCATCTCGCACTGGATACCGTACTCGCTGTTGGGGCGCTGCGGGATGGCGGGGCGCATGCGCTCCGGATCCAGAATGCCGTCCTTGTCCATCACATGGCGGCGCTTGATGCCGGATGCCTTTTCAATGAACGCGGATGCGGACGGTTCCAGGGCGGTCAGCTCCCCCTTCTGAATCGCCTCCGCATTGCGCTCGTTATACCGGTGCACGTAGATGTTGAACGACTCGACCAGTTCGTCGTTATCAATAACCTGGGGCGGAGAGAATAATCCGGTTGCACTGATGACTGCTCTGGTCACGGCCGACTCCGTATTTTGTTGGTTTTACCAAATAGTAACACAGTGGTTTGCACTGTCATTTGTAAGGGATTACCGACGCACTTTTTCCCACTGCCGCTCCAGGCGCTGGGGCGAAACTGTGACCACTGTACCCAGCTGCTGTGCAAAGTAGGAAACCCGGTATTCCTCCAGCATCCACCGGTAGGTGATCAGCGCCTCATCTTCAATGCCCTGGGTGGCCAGAGCCTGACGCCTTTCCACATAGCGCTGCCAGAATGGCGCAAATTCCCCCAGGAAGGCCCGTTCCCGACCCGCTTCACGGGGCATTTTTTCAAGACGGATCAGCGCCGCTTCCATATAGCGCGGGAAATGGACCAGCCACTCGGGTGGCGTATCCGCCATGAACCCCGGATAGACAAGCTGCCCCATCTGGAATTTCAGATCCGCCATGCTCTGGGCGACATTCAGGGGAACCTGGCCCTTGAGCCCTTTCATAACCTGGTGGTAGTGCGTCAGAAGCTCGTGCAGCACCCGGCTCTTCTCCTCCAGCGCCTCGTGGAAATCGCCCTTGCGCTGCGTGAGACATTGCTCCAGCGCCGCTTCGGATCGTGGCAATTCGCCAGTCCCGAGGAAATGCGCCTGGGCGGTAGCGATCAGGAGATCGTCCAGAAGCTCACTCTTACGGCCCACCGGCGCGAAGATCAGCGACGCCTCGTGGAAGCCGGGCAGTTTCCGATCCAGATCACGCAACGAATTGCCGAGACGGTTGATGAGCAGCCGAGCCAGTCCACGACGATTGAGGTACCAGGCGCGAACCGGGTCCAGGACCCGGCTCTCGCGAACCTCCTTCCCCTGGTCCTCAAGCACTGGATAGACACGAACCCGCATCCCACCCTGCTCGGTGTCAACGCTTTCCGGCAGATCACCACCGGGCCAGTGACCCGCGCCCCCGTCGCTTGCCTCTTTTTCTGCATCCTGCCCAGCGTCACCGCGCCCTGAGCCCATGCTGCTTTCCAGCGCCCTGTGAGCACCTTCCTCGTGGCGGTCAATCAGGGCCTCTACGTCGCGGCCCTGATCGAGGACATTCCCCTGCTCATCAAGAATCTGGACATTCATCCGCAGATGCGGCGGCAGGCTCTCGGTCTGCCAGGCATCCCCGGGGATCGTCACACCGGTCATGCGCGTCAACTCGGATCCAAGGCGTTCCGTGAGCGGCTCGTTACAGGGCGTGAGGTTGGCCAGTGCCGCATCCGCAAAATCGGGCACCGGCACAAAATTGCGCCGCAGGGACTTAGGCAGGCTCTTGACCAGGGCAATCGCTTTGTCGCGAAGCAGCCCCGGCACCAACCAGCCAAGGCGTTCAACGGGCAGCTGCTTGAGCGCCATCAACGGGACACGGATGCTGACGCCATCCTCCTCGCTTCCGGGTTCGAAGTGATACCGGAGCTCAAAGCGCAACCCGTGCCACTCCAGTTCATCCGGATACAGGTTTACCGCCGCCTCCTCAGGCGAGCGTTGCAGCACGTCCGACTCGCTCAGATAGAAATCCCTGAGCTGCGCTTCCGAAAGCTCCTTCCACCAGCTTTCGAAATGGCTGCCGCTGACAATGGTCTCCGGTAGGCGCTCACTGTAGAAACCGACCAGGGTTTCCTCATCCACCAGCAGGTCACGGCGCCGGACCTTGTCCTCCAGGGACTCGACGGTTTCCACCAGCTCGCGGTTCGCGACCACGAATGGCGCCTGTGTCTCATACTCGCCTTCCACCAACGCACGCCGGATGAAAAGCTCACGGGACAGGGCGGGGTCAATCCGCGCATAGCCCACACGGCGCCCGGAAGCCACGGTAAGGCCATAGAGGGTGATGGATTCAAACGCGATCACCTGGGCACGCTTTTTCTCCCAGTGGGGCTCCTGGTAATGACGCTTGACCACGTGTGACGCCAGCGGCTCAATCCACTCCGGTTCAATGCGTGCCACCATGCGGGCGAAAACCTGGCTGGTTTCCACAATCTCCGCCGCAACGATCCACTTGGGTGGCTTTTTCGCCAATGCCGACCCCGGGAAGACCTTAAGCTGTCGATTCCGTGTTCCCAGGAACTGGTTCTTCTCCTCCTTGACGGCAACGTTGCCCAGAAGCCCCGCCAACAGCGCCCGGTGAACCGCGCCATAATCAGCCGCCTGCTGGTTGAGGCGCATCCCCTGCTCGCGCGCCAGGAGCAGGATCTGGCGATGGATATCCCGCCACTCGCGCATGCGCAGGAAGTTCAGGAACCGTTTGCGGCACCACTTCTGGAGCTGATTCGTGGATAGATCCTGGCGCTGCTCCTCCCACGCCGACCACAGGTTCAGAAGGCCATTGAAGTCGGAGCCGGGATCGGAAAACGCCGCGTGCGCCTGATCCGCCGCCTGTTGCCGATCCCCCGGGCGCTCCCGCGGATCCTGGATGCTGAGCCCGGCCGCGATAATGGCCACTTCCGCCAGGCTCCCGGTCTCCTCGCCCGCCATGAGCATCCGCGCCAGGCGCGGGTCCACGGGCAGTTTCGCCATCCGGTGCCCGGCCCTGGTCAGCTTGCGCTTGCGGTCAACGGCCCCCAACTCTTCCAACAGCTTGTAGCCGTCATTAACCAGCCGACTGTCGGGCGGATCAATAAAGGGGAAGCGCTTAACATCACCCAGCCCCATGTTGACCATCTGCAGGATCACCGAAGCCAGATTGGTGCGACGGATCTCCGGGTCCGTATGCTCCGGGCGGTTGACGAAATCAGTCTCGTCATAGAGCCGGAAGCAGATCCCGGGCGCAACCCGCCCACACCGGCCCTTTCGCTGCTCCGCGCTAGCCTGGGAGACTGGCTCGATAGGGAGACGCTGTATCTTGGAGCGGACGCTGTAGCGACTCAACCGCGCCAGCCCGGTGTCGATCACGTAATGAATTCCCGGCACCGTCAGCGAGGTCTCCGCCACATTCGTGGCCAGAACGATACGCCGCCCCCCATGGGCCTGGAAGACACGGTTCTGTTCCTGATTGCTCAGGCGGGCGTAGAGAGGGAGCACCTCGGTATGACGCAGATCCGCGTGACGCAGCTCCTTGCTGACCTGCCGGATGTCGCGTTCCCCGGGAAGGAATACCAGGATATCGCCGGGCCCCTTGCCCTGGTCGCGTTCGTAATCCTCAACTTCATGGACAATGGACTCAATAGCCCCGGGCCACCCCGCCTCGGCCTCATCCTGATCCGCCAGCGGCCGATAACGCACCTCCACCGGCCAGGTTCGGCCCGAGACCTCGAGCACCGGCGCATTCCCGAAAAAGGCACTGAAACGCTCCAGCTCGATGGTAGCCGAAGTAATAATCACCCTCAGATCCGGCCGCTTAGGCAGGATCCGCTTCAGCGCACCCAGCAGGAAATCAATGTTCAGGCTGCGCTCATGGGCCTCATCGACAATGATCGTGTCGTACCGATCCAGAAACCGGTCCCGGGTCAGCTCATTGAGCAGTATCCCGTCCGTCATCACCTTCACCAGCGAATTCTCACTGGACTGATCACTGAACCGCACCTGATACCCGACACGGTCCCCAACCCGCGTCTCCAACTCCTCCGCGAGCCGCTGCGCCACAGTACGCGCCGCAATCCGCCGAGGCTGCGTATGCCCAATCAATCCCCGGCGCCCTCGCCCCGCTTCCAGCGCAATCTTAGGCAACTGAGTCGTCTTCCCCGACCCCGTCTCCCCGGCAACAATCACCACCTGGTTCGTCTCAAGCAGCCCCCGAACATCCGCCACCCGCTCCGCCACCGGCAGCGACTCCGGATAACGGATCGCCGGAACCAGCCCATCACGCCGCTCAACCGCCGCCTTCCCCTCATCCAGAAGCGACTCAATCTTCTCCCGATCCTTCTCCCCGGGCTTCCCCCGCCCGAGCAACCGAAGAATCCGCGCCGCCTCCCACTGACGACAGTCGCCAAGGGATTGCTTAACACGGGTCCGCCAATCAGGTTCCTGGGTAGTCAACGTCAATCTACTCTCGATTTACTGCAAGTTATGGGGGTAATGGCGGTGGGGAGCATTTCCCGGGAAGCTCCGGAGCCATGGATGGCGGAGGCGCAGCGTACAGGGACGTATTCACAGCGATTCCCGGGAAATGCTCCCCACCGCCATTACCCTAGCACGAAGCCCTCAAACAATATCTCTCTCGGTGTCACCATCAAAAAACCCCGCCACAAGGACGGGGTCTTCGAAAACAGCCAAGGCCTCAACCTTAACTGTCACGCAGCTCCTTCCGCAGAATCTTGCCAACATTACTCTTCGGCAACTCATCCCGGAACTCCACCGTCTTCGGCACCTTATAAGCCGTCAGATTCTCACGACAGAAGGCCCGAACATCATCAGAGGTCAAATCCACCTCTTTCGCCACAACAAAGATCTTAACCGCCTCACCGCTCTTGTCATCCTGAACACCCACGGCCGCACATTCCATGACCTTCGGATGCCCCATCACAACGTCCTCGATCTCGTTCGGATAAACGTTGAAACCGGAGACCAGAATCATATCCTTCTTGCGATCCACGATGCGGATAAAGCCATCGTCCTGGATCACGGCCACGTCACCCGTCTTGAACCAGCCATCCTCATCAATGGACTTGGCCGTCTCCTCCGGACGCTGCCAGTACCCCTTCATGACCTGTGGCCCCTTAACGCACAGCTCACCCGGTTCACCGAGGGGTTGCTCATTGCCTTCATCATCAATGATCTTGATAAGTGTTCCCGGAATCGGAATACCGATGGTCCCGATCTGGGGCTTATCCAGCGGGTTCAGGGTGACGACCGGTGAGGTTTCGGTAAGACCATAACCTTCCGTAATCTCGCAGCCGGTCACCTGCCGCCACTGATCCGCCGTCGGCTTGGTCAGTGCCATGCCGCCAGCTGCCGTCACCTTGAGGGAACTGAAGTCCAGTTTGCGGAAGTCTTCATTGTTCGCGAGCGCGACGAACAGCGTATTGAGGCCAAGGAACGCGGTGAATTTCCATTTCTGGAGCTCCTTCACGAATCCGGGAATATCACGCGGGTTGGGAATCAGGACACTGTGGTTGCCCGTCTCAAGCATGACGCCGCAGTTCATGGTGAAGGAGTAGATGTGGTACAGCGGCAGCGGCGCGATTACTGTCTCCTTGCCCTCCTCCATCTTGGTCAGCAGCATCGGCTTGACCTGCAACAGGTTCGAGACCAGGTTCGCATGGGTCAGCATGGCGCCCTTGGCCACGCCGGTGGTGCCACCGGTGTACTGGAGCACTGCGATATCGTCTCGCTGGATGCTCACCGGCCGATAGGTGCTGCTCGCGCCCTGTTTCAGCACCTTCGGGAAGGAATGCGCCTTCGGCAGGTTGTAGGAGGGCACCATCTTCTTCACGTGCTTGACCACGGAGTTCATCAGCTTGCGCTTGAGCGGCTTATGCAGGTCCGCGATCTCGGTGACGATCACGTGTTCAAGGCCGGTATTGGGCAGCACCTTTTCCACATTACTCGCCATGTTGGCCAGCACCACCAGCGCCCGAGCACCGGAATCATTGAACTGGTGCTCCATCTCGCGCGTGGTGTAGAGCGGATTGGTGTTCACGACCACCAGCCCGGCACGCATGGCGCCGTAGATGGCGATCGGATACTGCGGCAGGTTCGGCATCTGGATGGCGATGCGGTCGCCCTGCTGCAGGTCCGTCTCATTCTGGAGCCAGGCCGCAAAGGCACGGCTGTAATGATCGAGGTCGCGATAGGTCAGCGTTGCGCCAACGCCACTGAACGCAGGCCTGTCGGCAAAACGCGCCACTGACTTCTCAAACACGTCGAGCATCGTGCTGTACTGTTTGGTATCAACCTCGCGCGGAAGTCCCGCCGGGTATTTTTCCTGGAAAAACGTTTCCATATCCATCAAAGATCTCCTCAGGCTTTCCTGTCATTCGGCGTTGGTATTCTTCTGGGTCGCGATCTTAAAGTGTTTTCATGTTCGCGTCATCAGTGGAAATCGGCTTTAGCGACTCATGTAACGCATTGCCGATTCCAGGCCCTCAAGACTCATCGGGTACATGTGATCGCCCACGAGTTTCTGGATCATCCCCAGGGACCCACCCTGCCCCCAGTAATCCTCGGGCAGGGGATTGAGCCAGACCACTTTGCTGAAATGCTCCGTTAAACGCTGGAACCAGGTGGAACCCGCTTCCTCGTTCCAGTGCTCAATGGAGCCACCCGGGTAGCTGACTTCGTAGGGCGCCATGGTGGCATCGCCGACGAAAATAACCTTGTAATCCGAAGGGTAGGTATTAATCACATCCCAGGTGGGGGTGATTTCCTGCATCCGGCGCTTATTGTCCTTCCACACGCCCTCATAGATAAAGTTATGGAAATAGAAGTACTCGAGGTGCTTGAACTCTTCCCGACACGCCGAAAAAAGCTCCTCGCAGACGTGGACGTGAGGGTCCATGGAGCCGCCTACATCGAAAAACAGCAGGACCTTCACGGCGTTATGCCGCTCGGGCACCATCTTCAGATCCAGGTAGCCAGCATTGCGTGCCGTGCTGCGGATGGTGTCATCCATATCCAGGTGTTCGGGAGCCCCCTCGCGGGCAAACTTGCGAAGTCGCTTGAGGGCAACCTTGATGTTGCGGGAGCCGATGGTGACGCTGTCATCCAGATCGCGATACTCACGTTTCTCCCAGACCTTCACGGCGCGGTTGTGACGGCCCTTTTCCTGGCCGATCCGGTAGCCCTCCGGGTTGTAGCCATTGGCCCCGAAGGGCGATGTGCCGCCGGTACCGATCCACTTGTTTCCCCCTTCATGGCGGTCCGTCTGCTCGTCCATGCGCTTCTTGAAGGTCTCGATCAGCTCCTCAAGCCCGCCCAGGGAATCGATCTTGGCTTTTTCCTCTTCGGAAAGATGCTTTTCAAACTCCGAGCGCAGCCAGTCATCCGGAATCAGTTCTTCCAGTAACTCATCCAGGTTCTCGATCCCCTTGAAATAGGTATCGAAAGCCCGGTCAAACTTGTCGTAATGGCGTTCATCCTTGACCAGACAGAGCCGGCTCAGGTAGTAGAAATCCTCCATGTCGGCGAACGCCAGACGCTTCTGGAGTGCTTCGGTCAGGTCCAGGAATTCGCGCAGGCTTGCCGGCACCCCGACGCGGCGCACTTCCAGGAAAAAGTCGATGAGCATAGAGCCCCCAGGATAAGTGGATTACTGTACTAATGAGCAGAGAAGAGAGCGGACAGGTCTTTCCAGAACACGCTGTGAATACGTCCCTGTACGCTCGCCTCCGCCATCCATGGCTCCGGACGGTTCTGGAAAGACCTGTCCGCTCTCTTCTCTGCTCATCAGCAACAGCCTATCAGCGACGGCGGCGTGCCATGAATGCCAGTTTCTGGAGCAGGTGCACATCCTGCTCGTTCTTGACCAGAGCGCCATACAGAGGCGGCAGCGCGTTCGACGTATCCTTGTCCTGAATTACCTTCTGGGCGAGGTCATCCGCCATCAGCAGCTTGAGCCAGTCAATCAGCTCAGAGGTGGACGGCTTCTTCTTGAGCCCGGGAACGCGGCGCACATCAAAGAAGATTTCCAGCGCATCCTGAACAAGCTGTTGCTGGATGCCGGGAAAGTGCACGTCCACGATCTGCTGCATGGTCGCGTGATCTGGGAAATCGATGTAGTGGAAGAAACAGCGACGCAGGAAGGCGTCCGGCAGTTCCTTCTCGTTGTTGCTGGTAATCACCACGATCGGCCGTTTCTTGGCGACAACCTGCTGCTGGGTTTCATAGACGAAGAATTCCATGCGATCGAGTTCGAGCAACAGGTCGTTCGGGAACTCGATATCGGCCTTGTCGATCTCGTCGATGAGAAGCACGGCCCGCTCCTCGGCTTCAAAGGCCTCCCAGAGTTTCCCCTTGACGATGTAGTTGGAGATATCGTGAACTCTGTCGTCGCCAAGCTGGGAATCACGCAGCCGGGAAACGGCATCGTATTCGTACAGCCCCTGTTGCGCCTTCGTGGTTGACTTGATATGCCACTGGATCAACCGGGCACCGATGCCCCGCGCCATCTCCTCGGCCAGCATGGTCTTGCCGGTACCGGGCTCGCCCTTGATCAGCAGGGGCCGCTGCAGGGTGATGGCCGCGTTGACCGCCATCTGCAGTTCATCGGTGGCGACGTAATTCTCGGTGCCTTCAAATTTCATGGCTGCGTTAACCTCGGATTTGCGGATTGCTTCGCGGCCAGCATTGCCGTTTCGGCACGACTCTATACTGGACCGGCCACATTAAAGGGGCGAAGTATATAGGTAGGAGCAGAGGGCCAACAAGTGATCAGTTGGCCCTCTGTGCACGGCGGCGCCGGTAACGCACCCAGGCTGAGTCCAGGGCCAGAACCACCAGCATTGCAATTGCCGCGAGCGCGAAGTTAAACAGGGTTCGCCCCATCTCATCCGGCTGGTCGAGCAGGAAGCCGTAGGCGAAATTCAGCCATCCAGGCACAAGCCACCCCTGCATGTGCGCAGAGACAACCGGGGTCAGCAGCAGCACCGCAAGCAATCCCTTGAGCATCTGACGGGCAACACGGATGGGAACCCAGGCCACAATGCCCGCCCAGGCCCAGTACAGGACCACGAACGCAATGAGATAAGCAACCCATGCCAGTTGATACTCGCCCAGAATCCAATCCATCAACCTGTGCTCCCCGTGGGATCTGTGGTGCCTGAAATCACGCCCCTGCCGCCTCCATCGAGTCCACTGAAGGCGGCATCTGGAGATAGAATCCCTGATCATCAATCGCGGCGATCACATCCGCGACATCGGCTCGCGCAAGCTTTCGCTCGGGCGTGAGCACCAGGTCCAGCGCATGCACGGGCCTGCCGAAATACTCAAGCAGGGATGCCGGCAGATCCTCGGGGCTGTTCTCTCTGGGGATGTAAACGTACATGCCTTCCCGCCGGGGGCTTCTGAAGATACTGACCAGGTGTTTCTCACTCATTTAAGATGCTTTCCATTTCTTTCTGCCGTTGACCCAAAAGCTGGGCACGCCAGCCCGTTTTAAGAAAAGGGGGGATGCTGCCGGTTTTCAACCCTTCCCGAACCGCCGGCTCAAGATAACGCCTGGAGGCGATAAGTTCCAGAGGCAGGCCCGCCGTTTCGGCGGCATCACGAATCACCGCCTTCACGCTGCGATACCGTTGCTGTTCCTTTTTTGAAAGCGGCGGTGGGATCGGCTCAACAGACCGATGTTCCCCATTGATAACATCGTCAATCACAGCCAACAGCGCCTCCCCATTGCGACGAACCACTCCCGGCGGTATGCCGGGGATCGCGGCGAGGGCCTGACGGTCACGAGGCAACGCCTCCGCGATGGACGCGAGAACCGGGTCGCCCACAACGCGATTCCGGGGCCGGTCCAGCTCTCGGCAACGTGACTCCCGCCAGGCACAGAGGGCGCGCAGAACCGCCTGCCGCCCCCATGAAAGTCGCCAGGCCGAGCGGATCTTCAGGTAGTAGTTCTGCGGGTCCTCCCGCGTCGCCATGCGCGCGCAGGCCCGTGTGGTTTCCTCCCGCATGGCCTCAAGAAAGCCCTTTTCCTCAAGCTGGCCAGCGAGCCGCTCATAAAGCGGCTGCAGATAATAGACATCGGCCATGGCGTACTGCTGCTGGGCAAGGCTCAGGGGGCGTTTCAGCCAGTCGGACCGGGTTTCATCCTTGGACAGCGCCACGCCCATCAGCTCATTGACCACGGTCACGTAACCCGCGGACAGGCCATAACCGCAAAACGCACCGGCAATCTGGAGATCGATAACGCCGCGCGCTGTCACTCCCAGCCATTCGCGGAACAGCTCCAGGTCCTCACTCATGGCGTACAGCAGTTTAATCCTTTCCGGGTCCTCCAGCAGGGCGGGAAAGCGATGGGACGCCGCAACCGCGGACGGTTCAACCAATCGCACGTCCTCGCCCACCGCAATCTGGACCAGGCCTGGAATCGCATAGAAGGTACTGGTGCGTTCAAATTCAGAGTCAATACCTAGGGGCAGTCCTGGAGAGAGGGTGTCAAGCCAGGCATCCAGGCTCGCGCCTGTATCCAGCCAAAGGGGGTCCTCAGGTGGCGCGTTGAAACTGCCCATCACTCAAACTGCCCCGTCAGGGGCCGTCGACCACGAAGCGCGTGGCTCAGGGTGCCGCCATCAACCACGCCCAGCTCGCCACCAACGGGCAATCCCTGGGCGGGACGCGTGATGGCAACAACCGACTCATCGACCCGGTCCGCGATGTAATGGGCTGTGGCATCGCCTTCAACCGTGGCATTGGTCGCCATGATCAGCTCGCGGACGCCACGTTGCCGGATCTGCTCGAGAAGCCTGTCCACGCCGATGTCCTCGGGCCCTATACCATCAATGGGAGACAGGTGACCCAACAGCACAAAATAATAACCGCTGAAGTCGCCGGACTGCTCAATGGCAACCAGGTCCGCCGGGGATTCAACAACACACAGAAGCTCCGGATTCCGCTTGTGGTCCTGGCAGACGGGGCATCTCTGCGTTTCCGAGAACGTCTGGCACAGCTCACAGCGCCCGATATGCTCCAGGGCATCGCCGAGCATGGCGGACAGGTGTGCCGCTCCGTCACGATCCCGCTCAAGCAGGTGAAAAGCCATTCTCTGGGCGGACTTGCGACCCACTCCGGGGAGACAGCACAACGCGTCAATCAACGCTTCAAGCCGTGGGCTAAGACTCATCTGGCCTCCGTTCAGAACGGCATATTGAACCCGGGAGGCATACCCATTCCGGAAGTCATGCCCGACATTTTTTCTTTCTGGTACTCTTCGATCCGCCGCACCGCGTCATTCACCGCCGCCGCCAGCAGGTCCTCCAGCACTTCCTTTTCTTCCTGCATCAGCGACGGGTCAATATCAACACTGCTCACGTCATGGCGACCATTCATGGTCACTTTCACAAGGCCGGCCCCGGATTCACCGGTAACCTCGGTCTTGGCAACCTCTTCCTGCGCCTTCTGCAGGTCTGCCTGCATCTGCTGCGCCTGCTTCATGATGTCGTTCATGTCACCTTTCATCTCACCACCTCTCTCGATGCCCCTGCCCTCATTCCTGACGGATCCAGCGGCTTTATACTGTCTTCAATCACCTGGCCCTCGAACCGGTCCACTATCTGCTGTACCACCGGATCGCCCTTGATTGCGGTAACAGCGGACTCGCGGCGCGCGGCCGCCTGTTGTTCCTGATACGCCACCGGTGTCTGCGCCCCGGGGTTGCCCTCGCGGAACGTCACGGCGACGTTTTCTCCCAGAATGGCCTGGATAGCCCCGCGAATCCGATCCTCATGGCGCTTATGCATCAGCTGGAAGTGACCACTCTCCAGGGTCAGGACCCAGCCACCCTCTTCCCCGGCACAGCTGGCATTGGCGGCCAGTGTCGCCGGCATTCCCTGCAGTCCAAGCCTCGCAAAATCCCGGCACCAGTCAAAAGCAGCCTCATCTCTGGGATCTTCAATATCCGAAGGCACGTCTTCCTCGGCGGGCGCGCTCGGTTCCGGCGCCGTGTCGGCGTGGTCCGCTTCCGTCTCGGTGTTGGCTTCGGACTCTGTCGCCGGATCCAGCGCCTCATCCCCGGGCGCTGGTGGTTCCTCGGCCACGCCAGGGGGGGCTGAGACCTGTTCCGGGACGGGCGCCGCCTCTTCCGGAGCCCGTTGCGGCGTCTTCGATTCCGTACCACCGTCCGGAGGCGTACCGCCGGTGCCGGGCCGGAAAGCCAGCATGCGCAGCAGGGCCATTTCAAACCCCATACGGGCATCCGGCGTCACTTCCAGGTCACGTCTTGCGATCAGTGCCGTCTGATAGAACAGCTGCGCATCCTCGGGGCTGAGCCGGGCCGCAATATCACGAATGAAATCCCGGTCTCCCTGGGCATTGTCAGTACTCTCGGGCACCGCCTGCTCCATGGCGATCCGGTGGAAGACATCAAGAAGATCGGCGAGTATGGCGCCATAATCCGGCGCAAACTCCGCGATGCGCTCTGCCTCGGCAAGCAGCGCCTGACCATCGGAAGCAACCAGCGCCTCCAGGATCCGGAAGACATCCGCCCGATCGATGGTGCCGAGCATCTGGCTGACGCTGCTCCCACCCAGATCCGCCCCGGTATAGGCAATGGCCTGATCGGTCAGGCTGAGGGCATCACGCATGCTGCCATCCGCGGCCCGGGCCAGGAGCCAGAGCGCGTTCATTTCATAGTGAATACCCTCTTCGTCCAACACTTTGGCGAGGTAACTGGTAATGCGCTCCGCGCTCAGGCGCTTGAGGTTGAACTGCAGGCAGCGAGAGAGAATAGTGACCGGCAGCTTCTGGGGATCCGTGGTCGCCAGGAGGAATTTGACGTGATCCGGCGGCTCTTCAAGGGTTTTCAGCAGGGCGTTGAAACTGTGCGCCGACAGCATGTGGACTTCGTCGATCAGGTAGATCCGGTAGCGTCCGCGCGTCGGTGAGTACTGGACGTTGTCCAGAAGCTCACGCATATCCTCGACCTTGGTCTGGGAAGCGGCGTCGATCTCAATCAGGTCAACAAAGCGCCCGTCGAAAATCTCCCGGCAACTGTCGCATTCACCACAGGGCCTGGAGCTGACCCCCTGTTCACAGCTCAGGCAGCGGGCAAGGATGCGCCCAATGGTGGTCTTGCCGACACCACGGGTTCCGGTAAACAGGAAAGCCTGATGCAGGCGATCATTATCGAGGCCGTGCACCAGTGCCTTGAGGACGTGCTCCTGACCAACCAGATCATCAAAGGTTGCGGGTCGCCACTTGCGTGCGAGTACCTGATACGTCATGCGAACGAATCCATAATCGGGAAGCTCAGCTTAGCACGAGCCCCAATATGACTGACAAGCGACAATGGCTAAGGCTCTCTATCGGGCGGAAACAGGGGGGTAAAAATGGGGGTGGCCTGCTAGCAACACTCCGGCACACGAGGCCACCGTTACGGCTGCTCCCTTCCGGGCCTGACCGGGTTCACGGTTTATCGTTGCGAAGGCACCAGCAGGACCACCACAGCAAACGCAACCGGCGGGACCGCCCGTTGCGTGGCGCAAGTCTACCACCGAGAGAGAACTGGCTTCAATATCAGCGTTACAGATCAATTACCGCATCGTCAAAACGGTTCTGAAACCTCTATACTCTGGTATTAAAGTGTTTAACCTCGGATTCCAGAATAATGCGAACAACGTCCGTCCTTGTGGTCTTCCTCCTGATTCCGCTGCTCGTACTCCCCGGTTGTGGGGTTTTCCAGCAACAGTCGCTACAAAGCGATCTCACGGTACTCAAAACCCAGCTGGCACGCCAGCAGAGCCAGATGGCGGCACAGCAGGTTCTGCTCCAGGCGCTGATGACAGGCCAGCAGAAACAGGAGGAGGAACAGACTCAGCAGCTGACTGCAATACAGAGCCAACTGGGCGAGCTGGTTCAGGTGGCGCGCAGCGAGCCTGAGCAGGATTCCGCCGCAGCAACCAATACCGGCCGCGTCATTAATTCGGAATCCAACGGACAACCCGGCATGAACCTCACCATCATAGGCCAGGTTGAGGTGATCCATCTGCAGCCGCCGGGGCGCAACCTGGTCGCACGCATCGACACGGGGGCCAACACCTCATCACTCGATGCCAGGGACATCGAGATGTTCGAAAGTGACGGCGAAGACTTTGTGCGCTTCAAGCTCCCGCAGACCATGCTCGCCGAGGGCCAGCAAGAGCAGTACGAGCTGCCAGTAAGCCGTTTTGTGCGAATCATCCAGTCCGGAGAGGAGGAGGAGCGTCGTGCCGTGATCGAGCTCAAGATCCGACTGGGCTCCGTTGAGCGCATGGCCGAGTTTACCCTGGCGGATCGTGAAAACCTCACATACCACGTCCTGATTGGTCGCAATATCCTGCGGGATTTCTTTGCCGTGGATGTTGCCAACAAATTCATAATTTCGGATAAGGATTCATCGGACGAGACCGACGGGGCTTCCGGCGACAGCGACGAGGATGCAACCGAGGAGGAAGCGACCGATGACGAAGAAGTCGAGGACGGCAACGGATGAAACAGAAAACGGTATTCTACAGCTTCATGGCCCTGTTGATTGTCGTTGGACTCAGTCTGTTATGGCTTCGCTATGAACAGCTGGGTATCCCGTTAATGCCGGAAACGCAGGTGCGGGTCTGGCTCGTCGAGGCCAGGATCGAGTTCAGCGCAACCGGGGACGAAACACTGGTCAACCTGAGCCTTCCGGAGAACCCTCCAGGGTTCCGCCTTCTGTCCGAACAGGCCGCCTCGCCGGGCTACGGTTTTGCCAGGATCTCTTCGGCCGACCGGCGCCGGGGGGAATGGTCAAAACGGGAAGCGCAAGGCACCCAGAACCTCTACTACAAGGCTCAGTTCGCGCCCACCAAGGAACGGGATTCGCGCCAGCCTGCCGCCGGAGAGCCGCCGGAACCCCGGCAGGTTCTCTGGGAGGAACCCGAAGCCACAGCAGCCTCGGACCTGTTGTCCGCCGCATTTCGAAGCTCCAGCACGGAGGCCAGCCTGACCCGGGAGTTAATCAAGACCATCAACAAGGGGGAAGCGGACCAGAATGCCTCTCTTCTGCTGGACGGCAGGAGCCCGGAGCAACTGCTTGTCAGATTGCTCAATCAGGCGGATGTGCCGGCGCGGCTCGCCATGGGGCTCAAGCTTGAGGACGCACGCCGTAACCAGTCCCTGACCCCATTGGTGGACGTTTTCGTGGATGGCCAGTGGCAGATTTTCGATAGGGGGCCGGAAGGCTATGAAGGCGTTCCCGAGGATGTGCTCGTCTGGCACCGCGCCGACGGCCCCGTGCTGAAAGTGATGGGCGGTACCAATTCACAGGTCCGCTTCTCCATGATCCGTCAGACGGTACCGGCACTGGGACTCGCGCACAGCCAGTCAGACGGCCGGGGACTCAGTCGTTTCAGCCTCTACCAGCTTCCCATTGAGGAGCAGGGTATGCTCAAGCTTCTTCTTCTGCTCCCTATTGGGGCTCTGGTGGTTGCCTTTATGAGGATCATCGTCGGTATCCAGACATCGGGCACGTTCATGCCCGTATTGATCGCCCTGGCCTTTATCCAGACCACCCTGGTGCCCGGACTTGTTGCTTTCCTGACGATTGTTGGCCTGGGGCTTGTACTGCGCGGTTACCTCTCACGACTCAACCTCCTCCTGGTGGCCCGGATCGCCACCCTGATTGTCCTGGTGGTACTTCTGACCGCGCTTCTCAGCGTATTCGGCCATGAACTCGGTATTGACCTGGGTATGACCATCACCTTCTTCCCCATGATCATCATCGCCTGGACGATCGAGCGCATGTCGATCCTCTGGGAAGAGGAAGGTGCCTGGGAGGTGCTGATTCAGGGCGGTGGCAGCCTTGTTGTGGCCATCATAGCCTTTGCGGCCATGCAGCTGCCGCTGGTCACGCACCTGACGTTCAATTTCCCGGAGGTGCACCTGATCATTCTGGCCCTCATCCTCCTGACCGGCCAGTACACGGGCTACAAGGTGTCTGAACTCTACCGTTTCCGGGTGATGGGAGACGACTAATGATGTTCATCTCCCCTTCCGAGCTCAAACGCCGGGGAATCCTTGGCATGAACCGGCGCAATCTTGACTACATTGGGCGCCATAATGCCCGGCATCTCTTCCCGCTGGTCGATAACAAGATCAAGACCAAGCGCCTTGCCCGGGAATACGGCGTACCCACCCCCACGCTCCGCCATGTTATTGAAACACAGCATTCCATAAGGGATCTGGGTGAACAGCTCAAGGGGCTCGATGGCTTTGCGATCAAGCCCGCCAAGGGCTCCGGCGGCAAGGGAATCATGGTCATTCGAAAAGTAACGGACGGCGTGTTCGTCAAGGGTTCGGGCCAGACCGTCGACCTGGACGACCTGAAGCGCCATTGCTCCAACATCCTCGCTGGGCTCCATTCCCTGGCCGGCAGCCCGGATTCAGCCATTATCGAAGACCTGATCGACCCTGACCCCTACTTCAAGGACCTGTCCGTTGAGGGAGTTCCGGATATCCGCGTCATTATTTTCCGGGGCATCCCGATCATGGCCATGCTCCGGCTCTCAACCCATGCCAGCGACGGCAAAGCCAACCTGCACCAGGGCGCCATCGGAGTCGGCCTGGACCTTGCGACGGGGCACTGCGTCCACGCCGTCCAGTACTCCAATCGCGTGCTGACCCATCCGGATACGGGCGTCACCCTTGACCGCATTGCCATTCCCGACTGGGAAAACCTGCTGACACTGGCGGCAAGCTGCCATGATCTCGCGGGGCTGGGTTATCTGGGGGCGGACCTGGTTGTTGACCAGGAAAGAGGTCCCCTGCTCCTGGAACTCAACGCACGCCCGGGTCTGGCCATTCAGGTCGCCAATGGCGAGGGCCTGCTGCCGCGATTGCAACGTGTTGAGACGCTCGAGCGTGTCTCTAAGGACGCAGGCGAGCGCGCTGGCTTTGCGATGACACATTTTGCCCGCCAGCCAGCGCGGTCTACAGCATAAAGGCGAGTATCGTCGCTGTCCCCAGAAACGAAAAGAAACCCGCCACATCGGTAACCGTGGTCAGGATAATGGACGATGCCGTTGCCGGATCCTGCCCCAGACGCGTAAGCACAATGGGCACCAGTGATCCCGCGATACCAGCGGCCAGCATGGACATGACCATGGCCACGGCAATCACCAGGGCAAGGCCGAAACTGCCACTCCAGAGATAGACTGCGATACCGCAGGTTATGGCAAGCGCCACGCCATTGAAAAGTCCGACCATGACCTCCTTGCCCAGAACCAGACGCCACTGGCGAATACCGATTTCCCTGAGCGCCAAACCCCGCATGGTGACGGCCAGCGCCTGTGCGCCCGCGTTGCCGGACTGCCCCGCCACTACCGGGAGCAGTACGGCCAGCGCCGTGAATTGGGCGATAAGCCCTTCGAAAAGGCCAACAACCGATGCCGCCACAAAGGCGGTGATCAGATTGATGTGCAACCAGGGCAGGCGGCGCTTTATGGCGAACCCGGGCAGGGACAGGGCCCTTTCTTCCGGGCTGACACCCACCATCTTCTGGAGGTCCGCCGTGGCGACATCCTCGATCGCGTGGAACAGGCTCCGGTATCGGACCACACCGACCAGGTGTCCTTCCAAATCAACAACAGGAACCGAATCCAGACGAGATCGCTCAAGAAGCTCCACCAGTTCCTCACGATCGGTTTCAGTGGTTACTGCTTCATCAACCGGCTGGAAGTGACCCGCCAGAGACTCCTCCCCGCTCGCGAGGGCCAGGTCCTGAATATCGACACGACCCTCGAGTCGGCGCTCAGCACTGACCACGAATACCGAGCGTGCTCCCCTGAGGGGGGATTGCTGAAGGCGTTTCAAGGCCTGACCAACGGTCAGTTCCGCCTGCACGGCGAGAAAGGAGCGGTCCATGAGTCGGCCCGCGGAATTCTCCCGAAACGCCATCAGGCGCCTCAGATCCTCCCGGCTGACGGAGCGAAGCCCCTCCAGCAATTGTTCACGCCGACTGTCGTCCAGCTGCGCCAGAAGCGTTACCGCAAGCCGTGGCGCAGCCCGCTCCAGAATCTCGAGCTGCGCTTCCCGGGGAAGCACCTCAAAAACCTCAATCGCCTTGGGAGGGCTCAGGTACTCCATGGCGATACCCAGGGCCCTGGGGTCCAGCGATCCGACAACCGGCTCAAGCTCAGGATCGCGGATCGTTTCAAGCTGTTCGGCGGCATCAACCGGGTGACGCCGCAGGTATTCGTTCTCAACGCTGTGACTGATATTCATCGCTTTCTCCCCTGCAGACCAAAGAGGTCATCAAGGCAGATTCCCAGAACCCGGAAATAATGCCCGGCAAGATCGCTGACCCCTTCGGCAACTCCCTGATTCGCGGGTTGCGTCCCCTGCAGCGCAGCCATCAACCGCTGCCGCGTCAACTCCCCCAGAAAACGCCCACTATGGTCAGTCACCGCGAGCCTGATATGTCGCAGCCACTCCGGGAAATCGCGCGCATCCCGCAAGGTCGTATCCGCCTGCAGTGAGCGTGCCTGCGTCAGAAGCCGCCTCAGCGGAAGCTGCCCTGAGGATGCGGCCAGTGCAGAACGCAGATCGAGCCGCCCAAGGTAGGTATCGTCTTCTCCGACCAGCCAGACCACTTCCTTGCCTTTCTGGTCCTCGCCTCGCAGTATTGCAACGGCTTCATCCAGCTGAATATCAGCATTCAGGCGCGTGGCCGTGGGATCCACCAGCGCGCCCACCGTCGAGCGTGGATAAACCAGCAGGCGCTCAAGGGTTCGCCGCTTTCTGCGGCTGGAAATCGTGCCAAGAATCCGGGTCCGGCGCCCTTCTTCCAGATGCAGAAGCAAAGCCAGGGCATGGTCCGGCGTCGCTGCATTAAGCCAAAACGCAAGCTGGTCGTCACTTTCCCCCGCCAGGGTACGCAAAAGATGTCCCTGGGGTAGCCGCGCGACCACCGCCACCGCCGTTTCCGGAGGCAATCCTTCGAGCGCGTCCGACACGGCCTCCTGGCCCTGCGTCGCCAGGTAATGGGCAAGCCCCGACGGTTGCTCCCGCGCATAGGCAAGCTTCAACGGATTGACAGCACCCATAGGCCTACTCCCCCTCCGGTTTCTGGGACACCTGAACCACGCGGCCATTGGCAAGACGCGATGCGGGAATGGAGACGATGCCCTCGTCAGTAGTTAACGTGAGCCCGGTTCGGTAAATCTCGACAATAATCCCCTCATCCCCGTCAATCCGCAGCCTATCCCCGGTGGCATAGCGTGACAGCTCTGACTGCGCCATCAGGTTAGCCACATGCTGGCGGGCGCCAAGCGCGAATGCCAGCGAGAGGGCGCCCAGCAGCGCCGCCAGTACAATGAGCGCCAGCTGGGTCACGAAGGAGATGTCGATCCCCATTTGCTGCAGTCCGGTTATCACCGCGATCGCAACAACCCCAACATGCACGAGCCGTGGCAACAGCGCGTTACCATCCCCGCCAGTCATTACCCCAGCGGTGAGGTTGCGCAGCAGAGCACCGACCACATTACCCACACCGATAATGAAAAGACCAATCAGGAAACGCGGTACATAGGCGAGAACAGCATCCAGCCAGGCGGTGAGCTCCGCGATATCAAGCAGTCGTACGGCGACCACCGCCGCCAAGACAAGCACAGCAGCAAAAACCAGTAAGGAAAAACCCTGCTGGAACACCGGGGAGACAAGTTGACGGTCCCTCGTCCCATATCGACTGACCAGCCGGTCAGACAGTGACAGAACGCGGCGTACCAGCACCTGGGCCAGCTTGCCGAGGCCCGCGCCAACCACGAGGACAAGTACCGCGGCAATTTCCGGGTAGCTCTGTATTAGATCGCGCAAGGGGTCTCCTCCCTGTTCTTCTGGGATGATTCAGGTTAATTATTCAATCACACAGTTTGCGGAAAGTACCATAAAGATGGATTCAGGAAATAAAAAACCCGGCGCAGGGCCGGGCTCTTTTGTGGATAGCGGAGAGGGAGGGATGATTCGGCGCTACGCGTGCTTCGGTCGAACCCGCGAGGCTTCTCACCCTGCCCTCTTGGCCATCCATAAAAAAACCCGGCGCAGGGCCGGGCTTTTTTATGAATGGCGGAGAGGGAGGGATTCGAACCCTCGGTACGCAGTACGTACACGCGCTTTCCAGGCGCGCTCCTTCGACCGCTCGGACACCTCTCCTGAAAACGGGTACCGCTGGGGTCTAGATGATGGGCGCAGACTTTACTTAACTCGGCTGCCGAACGCAACATCCATTTGGCCTGATACATAGAGCCTCAACCACAGCCCGGTTGACGAGCAACCGACCAAGACGGCTTTTATCGAGCTGTTGGTTATTCCGTGTCACCATGGTCGCCACTGGTCCGTTTTTGAAGGTCAGGCTTAATAGTGGCTCCAGCGCTGCTCCATGTTTAGAAATTAACCTTTATGAAACGTCACGGAATGTTAAATGGCTCAAAGACACGAGACAGATTATCGGCATGAGATCGTGGTCATAGGCGCCGGTATTGCCGGAGTCCAGGCTGCCAGAGCTCTGGCAGAGCGCCACATGGACGTGACGGTCATCGACCCCGACCTGCCCCGGATTGGCCAGGATCCGGCACGCCGGGGCGCTCTCTACGTGAAGCCTGCCGTCGAGTATTCACCGGAAACCCGCTTTGCCCATCAGGCTTTCGTGCATGCGGCGGATTACTATTCCCGGTTACAGGCGGAACATCCCGACTCAGGGTTCTGGTATCAAACCGGCACACTCCAGCTTGCCTGGAGTGAACGCGAGACAGAGCGCCAGAGGAAACTTATTGCGCGCAATGACTACAGTCCGGATTTCCTGCAGCCGGTCTCAAGGGATACCGCCAGTCAACTGGCTGGAATCGACGTGCCCGGTGGTGGGCTCTGGTTCCCGCGAGGGGGGCACCTGCTTCATTCGGGAATGCGACACGCTGCCCTGGATCACCCCCGAATCCGCACCATCCAGGCAAAGGTCACCGGTCAGCCTGTCAAATCACAGACATCCGGTAACTGGCAGATTCCAATCGATACCGACACCGCCCTGGAAACCCGGCTCATCATTGTTGCCGCGGGCGCATCAACAGGTGACTGGTTCCCGCAATTGCCCCTTGGGCGTATCCGGGGCCAGATCACGCGGCTCAGTGCCGTGGAGCCCACCCTGCGGGCGACCGTATCGGGCGCCGGCTATGCATTACCACCGCTGGATGGTGCCCAGTCCATCGGAGCAACTTTTGATCGGGATCACCAGGCCCCGGAGGTTCGTGATGACAGTCACCGACTCAATCTCCAGACCCTCAATGACTGGCTCCCCACGCTTGGCAGTCGATTTCACAGCAGGGATATTAAGGATGGCTGGGTGGGCTTCAGAAGTACGACGCCGGATCATATGCCCATCGCAGGTGTTTGCAACGGCTTGCACCTGATCGCCGGCCTGGGCGGTAAAGGCCTGGCCTACGCGCCCATCCTGGCCCAGGAAGTCGCCAATTCAATCAGTGGCGAACCGCCCATCCTCGACCCGGATCTTGCAAGCCGGGTCTCACCGGCGCGGTTTCTCTGACACGGCTAACGGGCATCATCTGCAACGATCACTATTTCGGCTTGCTTAACTGATTGCCATTGAGATCATAGAGGCGGATGCCAGTATCACCAGTGCCCGTCCTGTACCCCACAAAAATCTTGCGTTGATCAAAAACACTGATTTCCAGCACCTTTGAGGCGCCATCAACTTCGATCCGCCAATCCAGGCTAATCTGCGCCTCGGTATCATCTGTGTTGCGCTTGAAAATGAATCGGCTGAGGTACAGCACCTGGGAATCCTTTGCAGTTCCCGCAATGACGGCCGAATTTCCAGATGCACTCATAGCATCGATGCTGATTGGGACAAGGGGTGCCTCGCTACCAGCAAAATTGCGCACGGCCTGGACGCTATTGCCGCGGCTCGAGGTCACCATGAGAAACGCATTGTCTGACTCCGTTGGCGAATCGGGGTCAATGCTGTTGGAATCATCCAGCTCATAACGCACACCTCCGTCACCCCCGAGCCATACACGGCTTGAGCCGCCATCCGCGACGGACAGAGTATCGGTCTCATCCGTACCAAGCTGGGCCCGATTACTGATGGAACCGTCCGTCTTAACGCCCAGGAAGAAGAAGTCCTCAATTCCGACTGCACCCTCCGCATCTAACGTTCCCTGCGTGGACCCCACTGCGGTGAAGCCCGCAAGCCCTGAGGAGAGAAAACCAACCACGTTGTTGGATCCGTTGGTGGTTTCCGACTGCGTCCAGCGCAGATCAGGCTGAGGCGTATCGCCATCTGTGTTGTTGTCCAGTTGGGCCAGGCGTATCGGGTCATCATCCTGGCCGGTTGCCGCGATAGACAGGTTTCCCTCATTGGATACGGCGAGCCCCCTGACCGCGAATGCGCCCAGCTCATCTTCGTCGGTTCCATATTGCCACTGGAGATCACCAGGTTGTTCGCCCGGGATTCGGGACAGTTTGTTTTCATCCTGGTTCTCAACATTCTCGCTGATGATTGCACTACTGAAGAGCGCGAACTGGCCCTGCATCGCCGCACCCTGACCCGAGGTGTAGCCAAGGCCCAGATAACGAGTCAGCTCCGGTGAACTGCTGGTGTTTGTATCCCGGCTGTTGAAACCCAGTTCCATTTGCCCGGTTGGGGTCGGCCATGATCCTTCCGCGGCCAGGTCCACAACATCACGGGCCCGATCGAAAGCGGTTTCCCCGAGACGGTTGATGCTCCGCAGCTGCAGCTCCCCACTGCTGTCAGTGCCGGCCACGTAAACCTCGCCAATCGCTCCTGCAACCAAAGAATCCACGTCAAAGCCAGTGACCGCATCGGTCGCCCACTCATTGACCGTTACCTCGCTGGTTTCATCAGACGCGCTGGCCGCAAACTCCCTGCCGAACTGGAAGCGTTCTGAAAAGCCAAGCTGGAAGCTTTTATCCTCCGCCAATGGATCCGTCTCAACAGGATCGCCGTTCTCATCCTTTGCCTTCGCCTGGACAAAAAACTCTGTCTCCTGATCACCCTGGCTAAACTCAATAATCAATGGCGGGGTATCCGTACAATCAGCCGGATCTTTTGTGGGATAACAGGCTTGCACGTTAGCCGCGACCTCTTCACGGTCATTCAGCCACTCCACCCCGGCCCGCATGATCTCACCGGTATCATTGGTCCTGTCCAGTTCGGCCGTGACCGACCTGAACTCATCACGCTGCGCGGGATCGTCAGTATTGGTGGGTTCGGGGACCTCACGGGTGACGACAACCCCCTCCTCCGAGAACGAAACCGTGGTCGTGTCATCCTCAATCTTTATGCCGGCCCCTGAGCCCTCAAGCGTTGCCAGACCCTTGGTGACCTTCTCCAGCTCCAGGTCAAACCGTTCAGTGCTTTCAGCCAGGTTATCCTCATGAACCCATACAGGGATGAAACAGCTGGTCTTACCGGGTTCAAAGGTAAGCACACCGGTACCGCCCTCGTCGGTTTCGTCAACAAAATCGATATAGCTCGGCGGTTCGGGAAAGGTTGTGCTATAGCCGTAATGGTCGGAGTTCCCGTTAAGCAGAAGATCCTCGCCAAAGATCGCCTTGTTGCGATTGCTACGCTCATATTCGCAGGGCTCTTTGTTAGCCTCACACTCGTTCGTATCCGCCCGGGGCTCGTTTTCGGAAACTCGAAAGGTTACGGACACTGGCTCAACAGAAGGCTGGTCCAGATCAACCCGCAGAAGCGCCGGGCGGGTGGTATAGGTGCGGGATGCTGAGGAAAAATCATCGCCGTCCCCGGCGCGAAGATTCTCATGCTCAACGTCAATCTCCCGGCTCACACTCATATCCGGAATTTCACAGACAGACTCATCGCCCTTGTCCACGTCCGGAGTCAAGGCGTTGCCTTCCGTAATGGTTGACCCAACAGTGCTCAGGGCATTGTGCTCTACCGTAATCTTGAACTCCCGATCCCCCAGCAGCGAGCCGTCATTGCTGGTAATCCGGATGGACTCGTTCTGGCCCAGATCCGCTTCCCCATTGCGCCCCCCAGTGATGCCGGGTTGCCCCCGGAGCACAATGCCGGGACGCGCACTGTTGGTGGTCTTTTCCAACGCGAGCCAGGAGGGATTGTTGGAGAGGGAATAGTTGAGAAGGGCATCGCCGCCAGCTGCGCCGAAATTATAGGAATAATCAACCCCCAGGTAAGCGGTGTCGGGCGGGAAACCAAGAATGGTGGGATCCTCGGGTGACTTGCTGGTATCACCGCAACCGGTGGACAACAGTATCAATACCGACAGGATCAGCCCGCGACGTGCTCCAGGGCGTGACAGGATGGCATTAGGCAGACTCACGGATAACACTCTCCCGGGCCGGGTTCCTTTCCCGGTCCTCTGTGTTGTTAGGCTCAATACAGAGACTTAGGAACGATCATCATGGTAGGCGATTGGCGAGCTGTTCGATCTGCACTGGTTCTCAGATTGGAGGCCGGGGTGCCCATTTTGTGACACAGTCAGCCGCCAGCAAGCTGCTCCAGGAACTCGGCTTCGCTCAGGATGGGCACACCGAGGTCGCGGGCCTTGTTCAGTTTCGAACCACCGCCCTCGCCCGCGATCACATAATCCGTCCGGCTGGATACGCTGCCGGCAACCTTCGCGCCCCGGGATTCGAGGGCATCCCGCGCGTCGTCCCGGGAATATTCCGAGAGCGTACCGGTAATAACAACGGTCTTGCCGGCAAATGGCGAGTCCGCCGTCTCCGGCTCAGGAGGTGGACGGTAACTGACGCCAGCGGCCTTGAGCCTGCGGATGATTTCCCGGTTGTGGGGTTCCGCGAAGAATCCCCGGATATGGGCGGCAACAACCGGTCCGATGTCCGCAACCTCCTGCAGACTGTCCTCGTCCGCCTCCATGAGCGCTTCCAGGCTCCGGAAATGCCGGGCCAGGGCCCTGGCCGTGGCCTCGCCGACTTCGCGTATCCCGAGTGCGTAGATCAACCGCTCAAGATCAGGCTCGCGACTCTCGGCGATGGCGTTAACAAGGTTCGCGGCGGACTTGCTGCCCATACGGTCAAGGGTGATCAGATCCTCTTCCCTCAGATGGTAGATGTCCGCCACGGTCTCAATCATGCCCTCGTCCACGAGAACATTAACCCACTGCTCGCCCAGCCCCTCAATGTCCAGGGCGCGGCGCGACGCATAATGGCGGATCGCCTCCTTGCGCTGGGCGGGACAGAAAAGTCCGCCCGAACACCGGGCCACGACCTCGCCTTCCGGCTGATCAATCGCCGAACCGCACTCCGGACACTCGGATGGCAGGCTGATCTCCTGACTATCCGCCGGGCGTTTATCGGTAAGCACCTTGACCACCTGGGGAATGACATCACCGGCGCGCCGAACCATGACCCAGTCGCCAATGCGCAGCCCCAGACGTTCGATCTCGTCCATGTTGTGGAGGGTGGTATTGCTGACAGTGGCGCCGCCCACAAAAACCGGGTCCAGTCGAGCAACCGGCGTAATGGCGCCCGTGCGCCCAACCTGGAACCCAACATCCCTGACCCGGGTCATCACCTCATGGGCCGGGAACTTGCTGGCAATCGCCCAGCGCGGTGCGCGGGATACAAAACCGAGCCGTTTCTGGAGTTCCAGGTCGTTCACCTTGTAGACGATGCCGTCGATTTCATATCGGAGATCCTCGCGCTTGGCCAGAAGCTCCCGGTAGTAATCGATGCAAGCCTCGATGCCCGTAACCAACCGGATCTCAGGATTGAGTCTCAGCCCCCAGTCGCGCAGCTTCTGGAGCTGCTCGAAATGGTTGGCCGGGAGCCCCGTGTCGTTCGGGACGGCAACGCTGTAGCAACACATCTCCAGAGGGCGAGCGGCGGCGACATTCGGATCCTTGTTGCGCAGGCTCCCTGCCGCGGCATTGCGGGGATTGACGAAGGACTTCTCGCCTGCCTCACTAAGCGCTCGATTCAGGCGCTCAAAGCCATCAAGGGGCATATAGACCTCGCCCCTGACCTCGAAGGCATCCGGGTAGTCACTGCCCATCAGTCGAAGCGGCACAGTCTCGATGGTACGCACGTTCGCCGTGATATCTTCTCCGGTATAGCCATCGCCCCGCGTGGCGGCCCGGTAAAGGACCCCGCCGCGATAAAGAAGACTGACCGCGAGCCCATCTAGCTTCGGCTCGCAGGCGTACTCAATGGCGTCGTCACGGCGCAGCCGCTCCCTGACCCGACGGTCAAAATCCCGCAGCTCGTCTTCATCAAACGCATTGTCCAGGGACAGCATCGGCGTCTCATGGGGCGCCTCCCGGAACAGCGTGTCCGGGCTGGCTCCAACCCGTTGGGTGGGCGACTCGGGCGTCACCAGCTCCGGATGCTCAGCTTCAAGATCCTGAAGCTCACGCATGAGCCGGTCATAGGCCTCATCGCTGATCTCGGGATCATCCAGGCTGTAGTAGCGGTAATTGTGATACTCAATCTCACGGCGCAGCTGTTCGGCACGCTCAGTGAGGCGGGTGTCTGAAGTCACGAAGATGGGCCCCTTCAGGCTTTGGCGGCGGATCGCCTCTTGCGCTCGTACTCGCGTATGCGCTGACGGCAGTGTTCAGTGGTCTGGGTTGTCATGACGCTGCGATTTTCGTCGCGCAATTCACCCCCCAGATTACGTGCCAGCGTCTGTGCCGTTTCCAGCATGAAATTGAACGCCTGAACCGGCTCACGGGGGCCGGGGAGGCTCATGAAGAAACTCACCCCGGGGGTTTCCAGGGTTTCCATCTCCTCCGGACGCAGGGTTCCCGGCGCAACGGCGCTGGCGACGCTGAACTGCACCGGGGAGCGCGTGTCCGGCTCCTCGTGGCGGTGATAGATCCCGAGATCCCCGAATTCCATCCCGCAGGCCTCCAGGAGTTTCTGCAACGCCTGTCCCTGATAGCGGCCCTCACCCCGGCAATGCACGTTCACCACCACAACCTCTTCCGCTTCCGGGCGGTTGGCACCGGCGAGTAGAGGCTCATCGGCGGACGCCGGGGCGGATGCCTGCTCGGGCCCTGTTGCAGAGGATGCCGTCTGGTCTGAGGTTGCCTCCACGGACTCCCTGTCAGAAGGCATGGCAGCCTCGCCTACCCGTGCCGCACCATCGCGAATCTTCTGCCACAGTTGCCCGGCGTTCGTGCCGGAGGCGTCCGAGCGGGCGCCCTCGCTCCCGGTCTCAGGATCAGAAGCCGTGTCAGATGCTTTATGGGCTCGAGCGGGTCCGAGAATACCATCGTCATCACTGGCGGTTATCGACTCCGTATCGGCCGTGTCGCCACCGACCGACTGCCGGGAAGAAGTCTCTGTAGACGCCGTCGCAGAAGACTCCTCAGCGTCATCAGACACTGTCGGCTCCCGCCTGGGCGCTGAGGCCGATGGCTTATCACCACCAACAGGCCGGGCACCGCCATTGGGCAACTCCGAGTTGTAACCATCGTCAATCGGCGTCTGGCCAATGTCACCACTGCCCATGCCCCGGGCAATCTCCAGCGATTCCTGGCGTGCCCTGTGCATGCGCCGCAATCCATCGACGATTACGCCCAGAATCACCAGTGCCCCGATGATAATCAACCATTCTCTGAGACTCATAGTCCTGTTCTGTCCTCATGGGTTGAGATAGGCGCATCCCGGTGCGCCGGCCCGTATTTCTTTACTGTATGCAATGACCCGGACCAAGACAATGGCCGCGGATTGCGGGTCGTTCATCAGGCGCCCGCAAGGAGAGCGGCCTCATCCACATCCACGCACACCAGCCTGGAAACGCCGGGTTCGTGCATGGTAACCCCCATCAGCTGGTCGGACAGCTCCATCGAGATCTTGTTATGGGTAATATAGATGAACTGAACCTGTTCACTCATCTCCTTGACCATACGGGCATAGCGGCCAACGTTGGCATCATCGAGAGGCGCATCCACCTCGTCGAGCATGCAGAATGGTGCCGGATTGAGCTGGAAAATCGAGAATACCAGCGCAATCGCCGTCAGTGCCTTTTCACCGCCTGAGAGCAGGTGAATGGTCGTGTTCTTCTTGCCCGGGGGACGGGCCATGATCGCAACGCCGGTTTCAAGTAGATCCTCACCGGTCAGCTCCAGATGCGCGCTGCCGCCGCCGAACACTTTCGGGAAAAGTGCCTGGAGTTTCTGGTTGATCGAGTCAAAGGTCTCGCGGAAACGGTGCCGCGTTTCGCGGTCGATGCGTTTCATCGCTGATTCCAGGGCCTGGAGCGCTTCCTGCAGGTCCTGATCCTGCTCATCCAGGTAGGTCTTGCGTTCGCTCTGCACGCGGTATTCGTCAATCGCCGCAAGGTTGATTGCACCCAGCCGCTGAATGCGATTACCAATGGACGTGAGCGCTTTCCCCCAGTCTTCCTCTGTGGCGTCCTCGGGAAGACTGCCACGGACACTATCCAGCGACGCTTCAAGCTCATCGAGCTGTTCCAGATACTGCTTACCCCGCAATTCAAGGGCCTGAGCCTCCATGCGCAACGTCTCAAGGCGCTCCCGGGCTTCCTGGACCTGTTGTTCTGTCCGGCTGCGGCTTTCTTCCCGCTCACGTACCTGTTGGTCGATCTGTTCCAGGGCGTCCCGGGCCTCACCAAGCTTTTCCTCTTCCTGGACCCGCCGGTCAAGGAGCCCTTCGAGCTCCATCTCCAGGTCCTCAATCGGCGCCTCGGCATTCTCCCGGGACTCCTGGAGCACTTCGACACGCTCATCAAGACGTTCCCGCTGCACCCGCATCCGTTCCAGGGTCTGCTCCAGCCCTTCCCGTTGGTTCTTCAGGGTCTGGACCTGCAACTGAAGCTGGTGCTGGTGATCACGGGCATGGCGTGCCTGCTGGCGCCAGTCGTCGAGTTGTTCACGCAGCTGGTCTCGCTCACCCAGCAGGGTTTCCTTCTGGTCGGCGTTGTCATTCATACGGTCCATGGCTTCCTGCCAGCGTGCCCGGGCGGATTCCAGAGTCTCCCGTTCGTCCGCCTCCTGGGTTTCCAGTTCAGCCAGATCCTCGCGAATACGACTCGCCCGTTCCCTGACCTGCTCCATCCTTGCCCGCAGGGCACCAAGCCGTGACTCCGCCGCGCTGAAGGCATCACGGGCATTGCTGAGTTCGGTGCGGGCCTCCGCCAGGCGGGTTTCGGATTCGTCCCGCGCCTCGCGAAGCCCATGCAGTTCGTCGTCGATACGGCTCACGGTTTCCTGGAGGGATCCCGATTCGCCCTCGAGGGCTTCAATCCGCTTCTGGCGCTCAATCATGCCAGTGTCGTCATGATGTTCTGCGGGAAGCCTTACCCAATGCCGACCAATCCAGGCGCCTTCCGGCGTCACCAGTGATTGATGATCGGCCAGCTGTTCACGCCTGGCCATGGCCTCTTCAAGCGTCGCCGCCTCATAGACGCTCGCCAGCACCGAGGCAGCGCCGCCGGCCTGGCGCACCCGCCACGCAAGGCTGCCAGCGTCGCCGGAGACCTCTGCCGGGGTATCCACCAGGGCGATACCGGCTGGTGCGCCATCAAGACGCTCCGGACCATACTCGCCGGGGGCGAGGGTGAGCGCCTGGGCAAGGGGCCCGAGCACGGCTTCCACCGCTTTCTCCCAGCCGGCATCCACATCCATAGCCTGTACAACGCGGGGCCGGTCTTCCCAGCCCGCCTGCCGGATCCAGTCCCGGATGCGCTCGTCACTGTCACCCATCTGGTCTTCCAGCAGTGCCCGTTCCGAGGCCAGGCGACCATTGGTTTCCTGCAGCTTCGCACGGTTGGCGTTGAGCTCCGGCTCCAGGGTCTCGATGCGGGTCCGCTGTTCCTCAAGCTGCTCCGTCAGCGATTCAACGTTTTCGCGGGCGGTTTCACAGCGCATGCCCTGCTCTTCACGCTCTGCCGCCAGAGCCTCCTCTTCGCCGGCATCTTCCTGTTCATCAAGACCGACACGCTCTTCCTCAAGCTTACGCCGCCGTTCCTGGAGCTTCATGAGGGCGTCTTCACTGGCCTTGATCCGGGATTGCTCCACCTCGGCCTGCTGGCGATCATCAGCGGAACGCTGGCTGAAATCCTCCCAGCGCTGCTGCCAGTCGCCCATCCGGGTTTCGGCTTCCGCCAACCGTTCACTGCTCTCGGAGGCCTTCCCTTCCGCCTCTTCCAGTTGCGGCTCAAGCTCTGCCAGTTCCCCACTGACCCGCTCGAGTTTTTCCTCGTCCTGCTCCAGTTCCCGGACGATCTCGCGCCGGTTCTCGTAGGCCTGCTCCAGGTCATTGGCGGTCTGGCGGGCATTCTGGCGCTGGTTGTCCAGGTTCTGCTCAACCCTCGCGATCTCGGCACCCGCCTCGTAGTAACGACCCTGGGCACGGTTGAATCGTTCGCTGCGGTCGCTGTGATCCTGGCGAAGGGTTTCAAGCGCTGTCTCAAGGGAGGTGCGTTCGCTCAGCGCCTTTTCCAGCGCGGTTTCCGCTTCGCTGATGGCACTCCGGTGCGACTGCAGCGACGCATCGATACCGAGCCATCGCAGCACGGCAAGCTCCGCCTGTTTCTGGCGCTCTTCCTGCTTGAGGGCCTTGTATTTTTCGGCCGACTCTGCCTGTTTCTCCAGGTGCTGAAGCTGGCGATCCAGCTCATCGCGCAGGTCGGTGAGACGATCGATATTCTCAAGGGTGCGCCGCATCCGGTTTTCCGTTTCCCGGCGCCGTTCCTTGTAGCGTGAGATGCCCGCTGCCTCTTCGATGTAGTGGCGCAGTTCCTCGGGCTTGGCCTCGATCAACCGGGAAATCATGCCCTGTTCGATGATGGCGTAACTGCGCGGGCCCAGCCCCGTCCCCAGAAACAGATCGGTAATATCCCGGCGCCGGCACTTGGCCCCGTTCATGAAATAGTCGGACTGGCCCTCACGGGTCACCCGGCGCTTAACCGAGATTTCGGTGAACCGGCCGTACTCCCCGGGCGCCGTGCCATCGCTGTTGTCGAATACCAGTTCGATGGACGCCTGGCCGACCGGCTTGCGGCTGGTCGAGCCATTGAAGATGACATCACTCATGGCCTCGCCGCGCAGGTATTTGGCGGAGCTTTCCCCCATCACCCAGCGCACGGCGTCGATCACGTTGGACTTGCCACAGCCATTGGGACCGACAACAGCGGTCATATTGGAGGGGAATGGAACCGTAGTGGGTTCCACAAAGGACTTGAAACCGGCCAGCTTGATGGATTTCAGTCTCATGAGCCGGGCAGCACGATCAATTGGCGGTTTCGAGTGACAGGGATTCGTCTTTCTCGAGGGCATCCAGTGCCACACGGCGCTGGTGCTCCCCGAAGTCTCTTATCGCCGCTGTAACCCCCTGCCGGTCATCGGCGGCCACCCTGTCCCCAATCCGGGCAAAGAACTCGTCCGTTACCTGGGTTTCCTCGCGGCTGCGTTCGAGCACCAGGTAATAGGTGCGACTGATCGCAGGACGGAAATTTTCCAGGGTTTCCTCAAGATAGGGGTTATTCACGATGGGGTAGCACTTTCGCATGATTCCCATACCGCCTTCGATCACCTCCTCGATTGAGGCATCCGCCGCGGTAATCCGGCCGCGCAGGTCACGGACGGCCTGGAACAGGGGCTCAGGATCTGAATGACCCCGCTGCTCCATGAACTTGTCCGCAAGCATCAGCAGGAGCTGGATGTAAATATCGTAGAGGTTGTTGACCAGGTCAGGAGTGAGCGCGGACACCACGGCCCCCTTGCGGGGGAAAATCTGAATCAGGTGACGACGCTCAAGGATGAGCAGGGCCTCGCGGACAGAGCCACGACTGACGTCAAGATCACCGGCAACCTTCAACTCCTGAATGCGTTCTCCCGGACGCATGGTACCCGTAATGATCTGTTGCCCAAGGTGCTGGGCGATCTGTTCAGAGAGACTTTCCGGCGCCTGGAATCGCATAGCGTGCTACTCATTCCCTTCTTCGAAGCGGTAGCAGTCTAGCACATCGGCTGATGGATTTGACACGGCGCAACCCCACAATCCATGGCAATTGCCATTTATGCCGCTCTCTGAAAAGTCGGCGCGAAAACACCTTAGAAACCTACTGTATCTGTCTGTATTTAAAGCTTTCTGGCGGTTAACAGACTGAGTAATCACCGACGGGAACGTCCGCCAGGGCGTCTGGGGCGCCCTTTTTCAGCCGGTTTAGCTGGCCGCTTCTTGCGCTGCAGACGCTTCAGGCTGTGCTTTTCAGTGGGCGTCGGCGGCTGCACCGGAACGGATTCAAGCCCCACGGCCTCACTCAGCGTGTCCACATCCTTCTGACCGAGTTCCTCCCAACGTCCGACGCTGAGCCGGCTTGGCAGAAAAACAGGACCGTGGCGAACGCGCTTCAGGCGTGAGACCTGGACCCCCTGGGATTCCCAGAGGCGCCTGACCTCACGGTTACGACCTTCCATAATGGCCACGTAATACCAGTGGTTATGGCCACTGCCTCCCCAGTAGACAATATCGGTGAAGCGGGCCATGCCATCATCGAGCTCCACCCCCTCGCGCAGGCGCTCGATCATCGCGTCGTCCACCTCCCCGAAAATCCGCACCGCGTATTCGCGGTCCACCTGCCAGGAGGGGTGCATCAGCCGGTTCGCCAGTTCGCCGTCCGTGGTGAACAGCAGCAACCCGCTGGTCGTGATATCCAGCCGCCCGACCGCAATCCAGCGCTGCCCCGTGAGCGCCGGAAGGCGTTCAAACACCGTGGGCCGGCCTTCGGGGTCATTCCGGGTTGTGATCTCACCCTCGGGCTTGTTGTACACAATGACGCGACGGGAGGGTGTCTCCACGGAACTCAGGTCAATGGCGCGGCCATCAACCTCGACTTTGTCCGCGGCGCAAACGCGTACGCCAAGCTCGGCAGGCTCGTCATTGACGTTAACGCGCCCTTCGGCAATCAACGCCTCAACGCCCCGACGGGAGCCAACGCCCGCCCTTGCCAGGACCTTCTGAAGGCGTTCTTTTCCGGATGATGTCTCACTCATTCATTGGTCTCCGGGGTCTGATCCCCTTGCTGTGCCTGTTCATCCAGTGCCAATTCTTCCTGCAGCCGGTCTTCCACTTCACGGCTGATCGCGTCCAGGTCCCGTACTTCGGAGAGCGGCGGCAACTCATCCAGCGACTGAAGGTTGAAGTAATCCAGAAAGCTGCGGGTTGTTGCATACATTGCCGGCCGACCGGGAACGTCCCGGTGACCGACGACGCGAACCCACTCCCGGTCCAGAAGCGTGCGGATAATCCCAGTACTGACGGTGACGCCACGCACTTCTTCAATGTCGCCCCGCGTGATCGGCTGACGATAGGCAATCAGCGCCAGGGTTTCAAGAAGTGCCCTGGAGTAGCGCTGTGGCTTCTCTTCCCAGAGTCGTCCCACCCAGGGTGACAGCTCTTCACGCACCTGGAAACGAAAACCCGAAGCCACCCGTTTCAGCTCAAAGCCCCGGCCTTCGCAACCGGCCTCGATACGCGACAGAACATGCTCAATCACCGTGCTCGTCGGCCGCTCGTCCTCACCGAAAACCGCCATCAGCCTATCGACCGACAGCGGCTTGTCAGCGGCAAGAAGCGCCGCCTCCACAATCTTCTGAACCTGATCGATGCTGTCTTCATTCATGATTCACACCCATCTTAACGCGTGATGTTCATTCACTTCCCCGCGCCCGGAGATGCAGTGGTGCAAGAGGCTCACTCTGGACCACTTCCACAAGCTGCTCACGGATGAGTTCCAGCATCGCGATGAAGGTGACAACCACACCCAGGCGCCCTTCAGACGGATCGAAAAGCGTTTCGAAACGGCAGAACTGATCCCCGGAGAGCCCTTCAAGGATCGAGGACATGCGCTCGCGCGTGGACAGCTGCTCGCGCTCAACATGATGGTGTTCATAGAGATCCGCACGCACCAGAACCTCACGCAGAGAGAGAAGCATCTCCCTCAGGCTGACGTCCGGGTGCGCTTTGCGCTCCGGCAGCTCTGGCGGCTCCGCGCTTGCCACATGGAAATCCCGCTCCTGGCGGGGCATGGTATCGATTTCTTCCGCCGCCACCTTGTAGCGTTCGTACTCCTGCAGCCGACGAATCAGTTCGGCCCTGGGATCGGTCTCCTCTTCCTCGCTCTCGGTCTGGCGGGGCAGCAGCATCCGTGACTTGATCTCCGCCAGGGTTGCCGCCATCACCAGGTACTCGGCCGCCAGCTCAAAACGCATGGCTTCCATCAGCGTGATGTACTCAATGTACTGATCCGTGATGGCACTGACGTCGACATCCAGAATGTCCATGTTGTGCCGGCGGATCAGGTACAGCAGCAGGTCCAGCGGCCCCTCGAAGGTATCCAGGAACACTTCCAGGGCATCCGGGGGAATGTAGAGATCCTGGGGCAGGTCATGCACCGGCTCGCCGGCAACCAACGCCAGCGCCGCCTGCTCACCCTGCCCTGGTGTCGCTTCCCCGGCCGTTGTCATCGGCGGTATTCCAGCCCCATGACACGTCTCACTTCCTGAAGGGTATCCCGTGCCTGCACCCGGGCGCGATCACAGCCTTCGTCCATGATGGAGCGAACCAGGTCCGGGCTGTTCTCGTACTCTCTGGCACGGTCGCGGAAGACCTTCTGTTCCGCAATCACTTTTTCCTCAAGCGGCTTCTTGCAGTCCAGGCAACCAATGGTCGCATTACGACAACCATGCTGAACCCAGTCCTGGGTGTCCTGGTCCGAATAGATCGAGTGCAGCTGCCAGACCGGGCACTTATCCGGATCACCGGGATCGCTGCGCCGCACACGGGCCGGGTCGGTCTGCATACGGCGGATTTTCTGACTGACAGAGTCCGGATCCTCCCTGAGGAAGATCGTATTGTTGTACGACTTGGACATCTTCTGGCCGTCGGTACCCGGCAACCGGGCCTCTGGCGTCAGCAATGCCTGGGGCTCGGGAAGGATGACCTTGCCCCCGCCCTCAATGTAGCCGTACAGCCGCTCGCGATCGCCAATGGAGATGTTCTGTTGCTCCTTGAGCAGCGCGCGTGCCGTATCCAGAGCTTCCTCATCACCCTGTTCGAGGAAGCGCCGCCGCAGGTTCCGATAGAGCTTGGCGTTCTTCTTCCCCATCTTGGCAATAGCAGCCTCTGCCTGCTCCTCGAACCCCGGGTCACGCCCGTACAGGTGATTGAAGCGCCGCGCAATCTCCCGGGTGATTTCAACATGGGAGACCTGGTCTGCCCCCACAGGCACATGACCCGCTCGATACATCAGGATATCGGCGCTCTGCAGCAAGGGGTAACCCAGGAATCCATAGGTCGCCAGGTCCTTTTCCTTGAGTTTTTCCTGCTGGTCCTTGTAGCTGGGCACCCGTTCCAGCCAGCCCAGTGGCGTCATCATTGAGAGGAGCAGATGCAGTTCGGCATGCTCCGGGACCTGGGACTGGATGAAAAGCGTTGCGGAGCCCGGATTGACCCCGGCCGCCAGCCAGTCAATGACCATATCCCATACGCTTTCCTCAATAGAAAAAGGATCATCGTAATGGGTGGTCAGCGCGTGCCAGTCCGCGACGAAGAAAAAGCACTCGTATTCATGCTGGAGCCTGGTCCAGTTGCTGAGCACACCATGATAATGGCCCAGATGGAGCCGGCCTGTGGGCCGCATTCCGGAGATAACGCGCTGTTGGGGTTCAACGGAGGTCAAACCTGTCTCCTCATTCATTCAGGGTTCAGCGCCGGATTATACGCTGGAAATCGTTCCGGGTTAATCAGACGCAAAAAGCCGACCCGCAGGTCGGCTTTTATCCAAAAGGCGGCGCCGATGCCGCCCTGTCACCAGCCGGTGGCTTCCTTCAGAGCTTTGCCGATCTCGGCCAGGCTGCGCACGGTATGAACGCCCGCGTCCTGTAGTGCGGCAAACTTCTCATCGGCCGTACCCTTGCCACCCGCGATGATGGCACCGGCATGGCCCATGCGCTTGCCGGGAGGCGCGGTAACGCCCGCGATATAGGACACGACGGGCTTACTGACATTGTCCTTGATGTAGGCAGCGGCCTCTTCCTCGGCCGTACCACCGATCTCACCAATCATGACGATGGCCTGAGTATCCGGATCCTTCTCGAAGAGTTCAAGCATATCGATGAAGTTGGACCCTGGAATCGGGTCGCCACCGATACCAACGCAGGTGGACTGGCCATACCCATAGTCGGTGGTCTGTTTGACGGCTTCGTAGGTCAGAGTCCCGGAACGGGAAATGATGCCAACCCGACCCGCCTGATGAATATAGCCAGGCATGATACCGATCTTGGACTGATCCGGCGTGATGACGCCCGGGCAGTTGGGGCCGATCATGCGCACACCCTTGCGATCCACATACTCCTTAACGTAGAGCATATCGAGGGTCGGAATCCCCTCGGTGATGCAGACGACCAGTTCAATACCGGCATCAGCAGCCTCAATCACCGCATCCTTACAGAAAGGGGCGGGAACATAGATGACAGAGGCAGTGGCACCAGTCGCCTTTACCGCCTCGCGTACCGTGTTGAATACAGGCAGGCCAAGGTGCTCGGTACCGCCTTTCCCCGGGCTGACACCACCCACCATCTGGGTGCCATACTCAAGCGCCTGTTCACTGTGGAAGGTCCCCTGGGCGCCGGTGAAGCCCTGGCAGATAACCTTGGTTTCCTTATTGATCAAAACACTCATGCTTTACCTCCGGCGGCGGCAACAACTTTATCGGCAGCTTCCGTCAGACTGCTGGCCGCAATGATGTTCATTCCGCTATCAGCCAATTTCTGACGGCCATTCTCGGCGTTGTTCCCTTCCAGGCGAACAACCACCGGTACCGTTACACCTACTTGCTCAACGGCGCCCATAATGCCTTCGGCAATCATGTCACAGCGCACAATGCCACCGAAGATGTTCACCAGAACGGCCTTGACCGTGTCGTCGGACAGGATGATCTTGAACGCTTCCGCAACCCGCTCTTTCGTGGCACCACCGCCAACGTCAAGGAAGTTCGCGGGCTGACCGCCCTGCAGCTTGATGATGTCCATGGTCCCCATGGCCAGGCCAGCGCCGTTGACCATACACCCGATGTTGCCTTCCAGTGCCACGTAGTTCAGATCCCACTCATCGGCGTGCGCCTCGCGCTCGTCTTCCTGGGACAGATCGCGCATCTCGGCCAGTTCTTTCTGCCGATAGAGGGCATTCCCGTCGGTCCCCACCTTGGCATCCAGGCAATGCAGATTGCCCTCGCCGGTAATAACCAGCGGGTTGATCTCGATCAGCGCGAGATCCTTGTCCTCGAAGAGCTTGGCAAGACCCAGAAAGATCTTGGTGAACTGCTTGATCTGCTCACCCTGGAGACCCAGTGCAAAGGCAAGCTCACGGGCCTGGTAAGGCTGCGCACCGACCAGCGGATCAACCGTCGCCTTCAGGATCTTCTCCGGCGTTTCCTCGGCCACTTTCTCAATTTCAACACCGCCCTCGGTGGAGGCCATGAAGACCACCCGGCGTGTGCCGCGGTCAACCACGGCACCCAGGTAGAGCTCCTGATCGATGTCCGTCAGGGATTCAACCAGGATCCGATTAACCGGCTGTCCGTCAGCATCGGTCTGGAAAGTCACCAGACGCTGACCGAGCCACTTGTCCGCAAATTCGCGGATTTCTTCCTTGGACTTGGCCAGCTTAACGCCCCCGGCCTTGCCCCGGCCGCCAGCATGGACCTGGGCCTTGACGACCCAGCCGTCGCCGCCAATCTTATCCGTGGCGGCTACAGCTTCGTCGGCGGTTGTGCAGGCAACACCCTCGGAAACGGGCAGCCCGTACTCGCCAAAAAGCTTTTTGCTTTGGTATTCGTGCAGATTCATAGATCACAACCTGTCTTATGTTGAAACCCGCCGGCTACTTCTTCCGGCGACGGTTTGCCTTGTGGATTGCCATGCCATCGACCCCGAGCGCTGCCTCGTGAACGGTCTCCGAAAGGGTCGGATGGGCAAAGCACGTCAGTGCCAGATCTTCCGCACTGGAACCGAATTCCATGGCAATAACGCCCTGGGCAACAATCTCCGAGGCCTGAGGGCCGACCACGTGCATCCCCAGGATACGGTCGGTTTCCTCGTGCGCCAGTATCCGAACCTGACCCTCGGTGGCATTCGCCGCCAGAGCACGCCCATTGGCCGCAAACGGGAAGCTGCCCACTTTGTAGGGCTCGCCATCGGCCTTGAGCTCTTCCTCCGTGCGCCCCACCCAGGCAAGCTCGGGATGGGTGTAGATGACATTGGGAACACAATCGTAGTTGACCTCGGTGGCTTTGCCGGCAATCCGGTCAGCTACCATGATGCCCTCCTCTGAGGCCTTATGCGCAAGCATCGGACCCCGCACCACATCACCTACCGCGTAGATACCAGGAACATTGGTCTGGCACTGGTCATCCACTGCCACAAAGCCACGCTCGTCCAGGTCAACACCCGAATCGGAGGAGAAAAGCTTCTCGGTGTTCGGGGTCCGACCCACCGCAACGATCAGTTTGTCGCATTTGACCTCCTGTTCGTTGCCGTCGCTGTCTTCATAGGTGATATACACCAGATTGCGCTTGATCTCAGTCTTGGTGACGCGGCACTTCAGCCGGATGTCGAGTCCCTGCTTCTTGAAGCTCTTGAAGGCATCCTTGGCGATCCCCTGATCCACGCCTGCAAGGAAGGTTTCCTGGGCCTCTATCAACGTCACCTCGGAACCGAGTCGGGACCATACGCTGCCTAATTCAAGACCAATAACTCCCGCGCCAATGACGCCAACACGTTTGGGCACCTCATCAAACTCCAGCGCCCCCGTACTGTCGACAACCTTACCCTCCTTCATGGGCGCCGGCGGAATCTCGATTGGGCGTGAACCAGTCGCAATGATGATGTTTTTCGCGCCGTAGGTGGTCTTTTCGCCCTTGGGATCCGTCACCTCAACCTGTTTGCTGTTGAGCACTTGCCCCCATCCATGGATCGAGGTAACACCGTTAGCCTTGAACAGGCCCGCTATACCGCCAGTGAGAGTGTTCACGATTTCAGTTTTGTTAGCCATCATCTGACCAACATCCACATCGAGACCACTGACCTTGAGACCCTGTTTCTCAAAACCGTGTTTCGCCTCCTCATACTTATGGGAGGTCTCCAGCAGCGCCTTGGACGGAATACAGCCCACGTTGAGACAGACCCCGCCAAGCACCTGGCCTCCCTTGTCATCCTGCCATCCTTCCACACAGGCGACTTTCATTCCCTGCTGCCCGGCACGGATGGCGGCTACATAACCGCCCGGGCCGGCACCAATGACAATAACGTCGTAATCTTGGGACATAATGATTCCTGCTTACCGGTCTATCGTTATCAAACGTCGAGGAGAATCCGCGCCGGATCCTCCAGCAATTCCTTGATGGTGACGAGGAACTGAACCGCTTCCTTACCGTCAATCATGCGGTGATCGTACGATATTGCCAGATACATCATTGGCAGCACCACCACTTCCCCATTAACAGCCATGGGCCGCTCCTGGATCTTGTGCATACCAAGAATCGCGGTCTGCGGCGGGTTCAGAATGGGCGTGGACAACAGAGAGCCAAAGATACCGCCGTTCGTGATGCTGAAGGTCCCGCCGGTCATCTCATCAATGGTCAGCTTGCCATCACGCGCCTTCTTTCCAAATTCGGTAATCCCCTGCTCCACGTCCGCAACCGAGAGAGCATCCGCATCGCGCAGCACCGGCACAACAAGCCCCCGATCCGTGGAAACGGCAATGCCGATGTCCTGGTAGCCGTGATAGACCATGTCGGTCCCGTCGATAGAGGCATTCACCGCCGGGAAACGCTTGAGGGCCTCGCAGGCCGCCTTGACGAAGAAGCCCATGAAACCGAGCTTGATGCCGTGCCGTTTCTCGAAGCTGTCTTTGTAGGACTGGCGAATGTCCATGATCGGCTTCATGTTGACCTCGTTGAAAGTGGTCAGCATGGCCGTGGTCTGCTGAACATCCACGAGTCGCCGGGCAATGCTTGCGCGCATGCGCGTCATCGGAACCCGCTTCTCAGGCCGTTCGCCGGGAGACAGGGATGCTTCCGGGGGCTGCTGCGGTTTACTTTCCTCTGCCGACTTCTGGCCACCGCCCTGCGATGCGCTCTCCTGCGGCCCCTTCTCCAGATGGCGGAGAATGTCTTCCTTGAGAACCCGGCCGTCGCGCCCCGTGGCCTCAACCTGTTTCGGGTCAACGCTCTTCTCTTCCGCGAGCTTTTTCGCGGCGGGGCTCAGTATCGGTTCTTCTCCACTACTCTCGGCTGCCGGCTCACTGACCTTGCCAGTGTCGGACTCGGCAGGCTTTGCCGTCTCCGCCGGTGAGGACTCGCTATCCTCAGCAGGGGCTTTCTCTTCACCACCACCGCTGCTTCCGGACTCGCCCTCAGCGAACTTACCGATAACTTCTCCGCTCTCAACGGTGTCGCCTTCACCTTTGATGACCTCTGAAATGACACCGTCAGCGGGAGCAACCACTTCCAGCACGACCTTATCGGTCTCGATGTCCACGATGAGCTCATCCCGCTCGCATTGTTCTCCCGGCTGCTTGTGCCAGGTTGCGATGGTTCCTTCGGCGACAGACTCAGGGAAAACCGGAGCTTTTATGTCTGTTGTCATTGCCTTTCCTTTCGGTTGTTGCTCGTCAGACAGAGAACGCATCTTCAACGAGTTGTTTCTGTTCCTGCGCATGAATACTGGCATGGCCCGCAGCCGGCGCCGCGGATGGTGTGCGCCCCGCATACTGCAGCACCAGCTTCGGGCTCAGCCGACCAAGCGCCTGGCGCATATGGTGCTGACTGCAATACCAGGCGCCCTGGTTCATGGGCTCTTCCTGGCACCAGACTGCCGTCTTGATCTTGCGGTAAGGGGCCAGCACCGCGTCCAGGTCATCGTGCGGGAAGGGGTAAAGCTGCTCAATACGTACAATCAGCGTGTCTTCCCGCTTGTCACTGCGAAGCTTCTCCAGCAGGTCGAAATAGACCTTGCCACTGCACATGATCAACCGGGTAACCTTGCGCGGGTCCGGCATCTCCTTGGGTGGAAGTACCGTGCGGAAGGTTCCCTCGCACAGATCATCAAGCGATGACACCGCTTCCTTATGCCGGAGCAGACTCTTGGGCGTCAGCGCAATGAGGGGCTTACGCAGCGGCCGCTTGACCTGGCGCCGAAGCATATGGAAAACCTGCGACGGGGTGCTCGGCACACAGACCTGGATATTGTGTTGCGCACAGAGCTGGAGGAAACGTTCCAGTCGCGCCGAGGAGTGCTCTGGCCCCTGGCCTTCATAGCCATGGGGCAGCAGCAGAGTGAGGCCGCAAAGCCGGGCCCACTTGTGCTCGCCACTGGTGATGAACTGGTCAATGACAACCTGGGCGCCGTTGACAAAATCGCCGAACTGAGCCTCCCAGATCGTCAGCGTTGCCGGTGTCGTCGCCGAATACCCGTATTCGAACGCCAGCGCCGCTTCCTCGGACAGCAGGGAGTCATAGATCTCAAAACGCGGCTGGTCTTCCCGGATATGTTCAAGAGGAACGTATTCAGAACCATCTTTCTGGTTATGCAGCACTGAATGACGATGGGAGAAGGTCCCGCGACGGGAATCCTGACCGGAAAACCGGATCGGGTGCCCCTCGTGGAGAAGCGTTGCATAGGCCATCGTCTCCGCGTAGCCCCAGTTGAGCGGCAGCGCCCCCTGGGTCATCTTGCTCCGATCTTCCATGATCTTCTTGACCTGGCGCTGAATACTGAACCCCTCGGGAACGGCGGAAATCTTCTTGCCCAGTTCCTGCAGCGTCTTCATGGGCACACTGGTCTTGCAGCGGGCCGTCCACTCGTGGCCCAGATAAGGCGTCCAGTCGACGTAGAGCTCAGTGTTCGGCTCCTTGACCAGGGCATCAACCACGTGATCACCACGGTCCAGTTTATCGCGGTAATCCTCGAAGAACTTCTTGGCGTCATCCTCTGAGATCACGCTCTCCTGAATAAGCTGTTTGACGTAGAGGTCGCGCGTGGTCGGATGTTTGCGAATCTTTTCATACATCCGCGGTTGGGTTGCCGCGGGTTCGTCGGCCTCGTTATGGCCACGGCTGCGGTAGCACACCAGATCGATGACCACGTCCTGCTTGAATTCGTTGCGGTAATCCATGGCCAGCTGCGTGACGAAAAAGACCGCTTCAGGGTCATCGCCGTTCACGTGCAGGATGGGCGCCTGGACCATCTTGGCCACATCTGTGCAGTACTCGGTCGAGCGTGCATCGTCCTGATGACTGGTGGTGAAACCGATCTGGTTGTTGATGATGATATGGACGGTCCCGCCGATTCCAAAGCCCCGGGTCTGGGACATCTGAAGCGTTTCCATGACCACGCCCTGCCCGGCGAAGGAAGCATCACCGTGAATGGCGATCGGCAGAACCTGCTGGCCGATTTTGTCCTCGCGGCGAGCCTGTCGCGCCCGCACCGACCCGCTGACCACCGGGGAGACAATTTCCAGGTGCGACGGGTTGAACGCAAGGGCCAGATGAACCTCGCCGCCCGACGTCATCACGTTGGAGGAAAAGCCCTGATGGTACTTAACGTCACCGGAACCCTCTTCCATGGTAATCTTCCCATCGAACTCGTCGAAAAGCTCGCCCGGGTTCTTCCCCAATGTGTTGACCAGGATATTCAGCCGACCCCGGTGGGCCATGCCGATGACGATCTCACGTGCCCCATAGGAACCGGCACGCTGGATCAGCTCGCTCACGCAGGGCGTCAGGGACTCGGCGCCTTCAAGGCCGAAGCGCTTGGTTCCCGGATAGCGGGAACCGAGATACTTTTCAAGCCCCTCGGAGGCGTTAAGGCGCTCCAGGATGTTGAGCCGGGTCTTCTTTTCAAACACCGGATGGGACTTCACGGTTTCGAGGCGCTGCTGGAACCAGCGCTTCATCGTGGTGTCCACGATGTGCATGTATTCCGCACCCACGGTACTGCAGTAGGTCCGCTGAAGCCCATCAATAATATCCCGCAGCTTCATGCGCTCTGCGCCGAAGCACAGTGACCCAGTCTGATACTCCTCCTCGAGATCATCCTCATCAAGACCGTGGAACCGGTAATCGAGGTCCTGGACTTCTGGCCGCTGAAGCAGACCAAGCGGATCCAGGTTAGCTCTCTGGTGACCGCGGACTCGATAGGCGTTGATCAGCTGAAGGACCCGAACCTGTTTCTGTTCGGCACTGGAGATGGTGGCGGGAGTACCCCGGTTGGGCGTGTAGCGGCGCTGATTCTGGGAGATGTAGCGGAACTGTTCTCGTATGTCTCTGTGGGGAACGTCGGGGCGATGGTCACCTGGAATACCGGGAAGTTGATCAAAATACCGCCGCCATTCCTCCGGTACGCCATTGGGATCGGTCAGGTAAGTCTCAAACAGATCCTCAACATAGGCCAGATTCCCCCCCTGCAGGTGAGAAGTCCGCCACAACTGCTCCATTACGCTGTCATGCATGGCAATAGCTCGCCTTTGACTGAACATCTTGTCAGCAAAATGCGGCCAGTGCCTTGTGAGCACCGGCCGCATTCCCCTGCGCGCTCCCGGTATTGCCGGAACGCGCATTATTGGAACGGAAACGGGTCCGTTTTAGAGCGTCTTCGGGCGTTTACAGTGTCGCAATAATCAGGTTGTTCGCTGCATTAGCATAGTACGAATGTGCCCGATAGCACGGGTCGGATTCAGGCCCTTGGGGCAAACGCTAACACAGTTCATGATGCCACGGCAGCGGAATACGCTGAACGGATCGTCTAGCTCATCAAGACGTTCCGCCGTCGCCGTGTCACGACTGTCTGCCAGAAAACGATAAGCCTGCAACAACCCTGCCGGCCCGACAAACTTATCCGGGTTCCACCAGAACGAAGGACAGGCGGTGGAGCAACAGGCGCAGAGAATGCACTCGTAGAGCCCGTCCAGCTTCTCCCGATCCTCGGGAGACTGCAACCGCTCTATCGCCGGTTCCGGATTTTCATTGATCAGATAGGGCTGAATCCGTTCGTACTGGCGATAGAAAATGGACATATCCACGACCAGGTCCCGGATCACCGGCAGCCCTGGAAGGGGCCGCAGCACCAGTTTACCCTTGGGTGCAGCTTCCGATACCGGCGTGACACAGGCAAGCGCGTTCTTACCATTGATGTTCATGCCATCGGAGCCGCAGACACCTTCCCGACAGGAGCGTCGAAAAGCAACGCTCGGGTCGTCCTCCTTGAGCAGATGGAGAACGTCAAGAACCATCAGATCCTTCCCCTCCGGAAGCGTTACCTCAAGGTCCTGCATGTAGGGTACATTGTCCGTTTCCGGGTTATACCGATAAAGACTGACTAACATTACATCACCCCTTGATTAATACTTCCGGACGGTTGGCGGAAGCGCTTCCATGGAACGCGGCGCAAAGTTGACCTCGCGCTGCCCCAGCCGTTTTTCGGTTGGGAAATACAGGGAATGCTTCAGCCAGTTCTCGTCGTCCCGTTCGGTGTAATCATTACGGGCATGGGCACCGCGACTCTCTTTCCGCTCAACCGCAGACACAGCCGTTGCGTACGCCACCTCGTAAAGGTTTTCCAGTTCCAGTGCTTCGACACGTGCGGTGTTGAATGCGTTACTGGTGTCTTCCAGTTTGGTGTTCCGGATCCGCTCGCCGATTTCATCAAGCAGCTTGAGCCCCTTGGCCATCGGCTCACCATCACGGAAGACGCCGAAATAGAGCTGCATTGTATCCTGCAGATCCTTCTTGACGTCGGCCACCCGCTCCGTGCCCTCACCGCTGTTGAGCCGGTCAAGCCGTGCCATGGCGTTCTGGATATCACTTTCACTGGCTGCCATGCTCTCACCACCTTCGCGCAGCTGCTTCTCAATCTGCAGGCCAGCAGCGCGACCGAAGACCACGAGGTCGAGCAGCGAGTTGCCCCCCAGACGGTTAGCGCCGTGCACGGAAACGCAGGCTGCTTCGCCGCAGGCAAAGAGGCCCTCGATCGGTTGATCATTGCCGCTCGAATCCTGGGTCATCACCTGTCCGCCGATATTGGTGGGCAGGCCACCCATCATGTAGTGGCAGGTTGGAACAACCGGGATGGGCTCCTTGATCGGATCCGCGTGGGCGAAAGTACGGGAGAGCTCCAGGATACCCGGCAGGCGAAGGTTCAACGTCTCTTCGCCCAGGTGATCCAGCTTCAGGTAGACGTGATCCTTGTTGGGACCGCATCCGCGACCCTCAAGAATTTCGAGAACCATGGAGCGCGCCACCACGTCACGCCCCGCAAGGTCTTTGGCGTTGGGCGCATAGCGTTCCATGAAACGCTCGCCTTCGCCGTTAACCAGGTAGCCGCCCTCACCACGGCAGCCCTCGGTAACAAGGGTCCCGGCACCATGAATACCGGTGGGATGGAACTGCCACATCTCCATATCCTGGACGGGAATACCTGCCCGCAACGCCATGCCCACACCATCACCAGTGTTAATGAGCGCGTTGGTCGTGGAAGCGTAGATGCGCCCGGCACCACCGGTGGCGATAACTGTGGCCTTGGCCTTGATGTAGACGACTTCCCCGGTTTCAATCTCAATGGCAACAACACCAACCACCTGGCCATCCTGATTCTTGACCAGATCAACGGCATACCACTCATTCAGGAATGTGGTCCCGCCCTTGAGGTTCGCCTGGTACAGCGTATGCAGCAGAGCATGCCCAGTACGGTCGGCCGCGGCACAGGTCCGGGCCGCCTGGCCGCCCTTGCCGTAATCCTTCGACTGACCGCCAAAGGGGCGCTGGTAGATGCGGCCGTTCTCAAAACGTGAAAACGGAAGCCCCATGTGTTCGAGCTCATAAACCGCCCTGGGGCCAACGGAGCACATATACTCGATGGCTTCCTGGTCGCCAATATAATCTGACCCCTTGACGGTGTCATACATATGCCAGCGCCAGTCATCGTTCGGGTCGGCGCTGGCAATGGCACAGGTAATACCACCCTGGGCGGAGACCGTGTGGGAACGGGTCGGGAAAACCTTGGAGATGCAGGCGGTTTTAACCCCGGACTGCGTCAACTGCTGCGCCGCACGGAGACCGGAGCCACCGCCACCGATAACCAGCGCGTCGAAAGACATCGTTCTAAGATCCGACATAACTCAAAGCCCCCAGAGAATCTCAACACCCCAGACGAGGTAGACAAACATGATCAGACCGCACACCGCCTGAATAATGAATCGTAATGCGGCTGGTTTGATGTAATCCGTGGTAATCGTCCAGAGACCAACCCAGGCGTGCAGCCCCAGGGAAATCAGCGCCAGAAGGCTGAAGATCCGCATCCACAACTGATCAAAAAGCCCCGCCCACTGGGCATAATCGAGATCGGGCGACGCCAGCAGGTACCCTGCGAGAAAAAGCGTATAGACGGCAAGCACCACGGCGGAGACCCGCTGCATGAGCCAGTCGAACGCACCGGTGCGCCCAAGGTTGGTGACACTCGTTACCATATCCAGACTCCCAGTAGAATAATCAGCACAATGGACACCGCAAAGGTGATTTTGGCGCCCAGGCGCCCGCCCTCGAGCGTTTCACCCACATCCATGTCCATGATCAGATGGCGGATTCCGGCCACAAGATGATAGGCCAGCGCCGACAGAATGCCCCACACAACCAACTTGGCGAGAGGGTGCGCCATCACATCGGCAACGGCACTGAAGTCCGCCCGACTCGACAATGACATATCCAGGCCATAGAGCAGAAAAGCGATTCCGAAAAACGCAATAATGCCGCTGATGCGATGCAGGATAGAGGCAATGGCGGGAATCGGGAAATGGATCGTGCTGATTTCGAGATTGACTGGTCGTTTCGAGCTCACAGCTTTGTCACACCCCTGTCTGGTGCTCCGAGCGTCTGCGGAAACAGAGCGACGTCGTGCACTGTGTATTGGTGATCGCCTACTGGCGTCGGGAAGGCAAGTACCGCCATCATTGGCAGGCTCCCGTCTTCGGCGTTCGAATTATAGAGACTACCCCCTGCGATTACAAACGGGTAACACCTCTCCAATCGATCCTCGGTAACAGCCGGATTGACAATCCGTAACGTCGCCCTATATTTTCGCCCACAACGTGCACTGCCGGACCTGGGTCCAACTTCTTCCAGCCGGCCTCTGGGGCGTTAATTCGTGACGACCGGGGCAAACTTTTGCGATACTTGCTCCCGTTGTGCGTAATCTCCAGCACTATGTTTGCTGAACTGACAGGAGAACACCATGTCCAACGAGAAAGCGACGCTTTCAATCGGTGGCCGAACACTGGAACTTCCGGTCTACTCCGGTACTGAAGGGCCAGACGTCATTGATATTCGCAGCCTGGTCCAGGAAGGCTGGTTCACCTTCGATCCCGGTTTTGTTTCCACCGCCGCGTGCGAATCCCGTATTACCTTCATTGATGGCGCCAACGGTGTTCTCCTGCATCGCGGTTATCCCATTGAGCAGCTGGCGGAGAACGCGGACTACCTTGAGGTCTGCTACCTGCTGCTTCACGGCGAACTGCCGTCCGCCCAGGAAAACGAGCGTTTCCGGCGCACCGTGAATAACCACACCATGATCCATGACCAGATGGGACGTTTCTTCAATGGCTTCCGGCGCGACGCCCATCCCATGGCCATCATGGTGGGTGTCGTGGGTGCACTCTCCGCGTTCTACCACGACACCATGGACCTGACCGACGAGCGTGAGCGCGAGATTGCTGCCTTCCGGCTTATCGCCAAGATGCCCACGATTGCGGCCATGTGCTATAAGTACTCGATCGGCCAACCCTTCATGTACCCCCGCAATGATCTCGCCTACGCGGAGAACTTCCTGTACATGATGTTCGGCGTGCCCTGCGAGGAATACAAGGTCAACCCGATCATCGCCAAGGCCATGGACCGGGTCTTCATCCTGCACGCGGACCACGAACAGAACGCCTCCACCGCCACTGTGCGTCTCGCCGGCTCCACTGGCGCGAACCCCTTCGCCGTCATGGCATCGGGCATCGCAGCGCTCTGGGGACCTGCCCACGGCGGTGCCAACGAAGCCGTGCTCAACATGCTCAATGAAATCGGCGACGAATCCCGTGTTGAGGAATGTGTCGAACGCGCCAAGGACAAGGATGACCCCTTCCGCCTGATGGGCTTTGGCCACCGGGTCTATAAAAACTTCGACCCCCGGGCACGGGTCATGCGTGATACGGCCCATGAGGTTCTGAAGGAACTCGGCATGGAGAATGATCCTCTCCTTCGCATCGCACAACGCCTTGAGAAGATCGCCCTTGAAGACGACTACTTCATCGAGCGTAAACTCTATCCGAACGTGGACTTCTATTCCGGCATCATTCTCAAAGCAATCGGCATTCCCACCTCCATGTTCACCGTGATCTTTGCCCTGTCACGCACCATCGGTTGGTTTGCGCACTGGAATGAAATGGTGAGCGGCTCCTACCGCATCGGTCGGCCCCGCCAACTCTACACCGGATACAGCAAGCGCGATTATCCGAACAAATGACCAACGCTCCTCAAAACCCGCTTCGGCGGGTTTTTTGATGGGGGAGCAACAGGGAGGCTTCTGATGAACATTACCTTCATCGGGCTGGGCGTCATGGGTTACCCAATGGCGGGACATCTGGCGAAACAGGACGGATTCGAGGTAACCGTCTACAACCGCACCACCTCGAAAGCCAGGCAATGGGTCAACGAGTACCCTGGCACCATGAGCGAAGACATCCCCGGTGCCGTCAGCACGGCTGACGTGGTTATCACCTGCGTGGGGGCGGATCCGGACCTGCGAGCCCTTTACACCGGTGGCGAGGGGATCATCGCCAACGCCCCGGAAGGCGCTCTACTGCTGGATCACACAACCGCCTCTGCGAGCGTCACCCGGGAGCTGGCCGAAGCGGCTTCATCGCGAAACCAGCATTGGATCGACGCGCCCGTTTCCGGTGGACAACAGGGTGCCGAAAACGGCCAGCTCACGATCATGTGCGGCGGCGAGAAGGCGGGTTTTGAGCGCGCCCAGCCTGTGCTCGACTGCTACGGCAAGGTGAGCCATTACATGGGCGAGGCGGGAAGTGGGCAGCTGACCAAAATGGTCAACCAGATCACTGTCGCGGGGCTGCTTGAGGGGCTCGCCGAGGGCATCCATTTCGCAGAGCAGGCGGGCCTCGATACCGAGGCGGTCATCGGTGCCATTTCAGGGGGCGCCGCCCAATCCTGGCAGATGGACAAGCGCGCGGACACCATGATCGCCGGCGAGTACAACCACGGCTTTGCCGTGGACTGGATGCGCAAGGACCTGGCCATCTGCCTGTCCGAAGCCAGAGAACGTGGCGCCACCCTCCCCGCCGCCGCACTCATCGACCAGTTCTACGGGGATGTCCAGGCCCTCGGAGGCGGTCGCTGGGACACTTCCAGCCTGCTGGAGCGGCTCAGAAACCGCTCCGACTGAGGGCTAGCTTGCCTTTTTCTTGCGCTGGCCGGAGGCTTTCTTCTGGCCAGCGCCTTTCTTCTGCTGCTTCTCCTGGGGCTCCCAGCGCCCATCACGGTAGAACGCCTGCCATCCCGTGGCCTTGCCGTCCTTCTCCGAGACCAGGTACTGCTCCTTATTCTTGCGACTGAAGCGCACCACCGCAGGATTGCCCTCGGGATCACGCTCAGGGGCCTCAAGGATAAACGCGTACTTGGGATCCAACTCCTCGGCGTGCGGCTTGATCTCGCTTACCAGCGGCGGTCGGGTTTCACGATTCTTGGGAAACTTGCTCGCCGCCAGGAAGAGGCCTGACGCCCCGTCCCTTAACACATAGGTATCATCAACCTTCTGGCATGGCAGTTCCGGCATGGGAATCGGATCCATCTTGGGCGGTGCCGGCTCGCCACTGCGCAGCAGCTTACGGGTATTCTTGCACTCGGTATTCGTGCAGCCAAAGTACTTGCCGAAACGCCCGCTCTTGAGCTGCATCTCGCTGCCGCACTTGTCACACTCCAGGGTGGGCCCTTCATAGCCCTTGATCCGGAAACTACCGTACTCAACCTCGTGGCCCGGGCAGTCCGGGTTATTGCCGCAGATATGGAGCTTGCGCCCTTCATCAATCAGGTAGCTGTCCATGGCCGTCCCGCATTCCGGGCAGCGGTGTTTCTGGCGCAGCAGCCGTGATTCGCCTTCACCGTCATCGTCATCGTCATCGTCGTCGACGCTCACGGCTTCATCGCCGGAAACCAGATTGATGGTTTTCTTGCAGCGTTCCTTGGGGGGAAGCGAGTAGCCGGAACAGCCCAGGAAAACGCCCGTGCTGGCGATACGGATCTGCATGGGCCGCCCACAGTCAGGACATTCAATGCTGGTATTGGTCGGCGTGTTCCCCCGCATGCCGTGGTCTGGAGAACCGGCCTCCTCAAGCTGGGCAGAAAAACGCTCATAGAACTCGTTGAGGACCTTCTTCCAGTCAACCTTACCTTCGGCGATTTCATCCAGCTCCTCTTCCATCCGGGCCGTAAACCCGTAATCCATCAGGTTGGAGAAGGATTCGTTCAACCGATCCGTGACAATGTCACCCAGTTTTTCCGAATAGAAACGACGATTCTCCAGGTATACATAGCCGCGGTCCTGGATCGTGGAAATGATCGACGCGTAGGTGGATGGCCGGCCGATCCCCCGTTTTTCAAGCTCCTTCACAAGCGAGGCCTCGGAATAACGGGGTGTCGGCTTGGTAAAGTGCTGACTCGGGTACAACTCGTGCAGGCTCAATGGGTCGCCTTCCGCAACCTCCGGAAGAACGACATCCTGTTCCTTCTTGCCGCCCGGCGGCTGGATGCGCTGAAAACCATCAAAGCGGATGATCCGTCCACGGGTTTTTAACTCGTAATCCCCGGCCTGAACGGTGATCGAACTGCTGAGAAACTCGGCATCCGTCATCTGGCAGGCAAGGAACTGGCGCCAGATCAGATCATAAAGGCGCTCAGCGTCCTTCTCGAGGCCGCTGATATCACTCGCCTTGCGTTTTACATCCGAGGGGCGAATTGCTTCGTGCGCCTCCTGAGCGCCTTCTCTGGACGTGTAGTACCGGGGCTTCTCAGGGAGATAGTCTTCGCCGAAAGACGATTTGATGTAACCGCGCGCCGACTGGATGGCGTCCTGGCTCAGGTTCGTGGAATCCGTCCGCATATAGGTAATGAAACCGGCTTCGTACAGCCGCTGCGCCAGTGTCATGGTTTTCTTGACGCTGAAGCCGAGGCGGTTACTCGCCGCCTGCTGCAGCGTTGAGGTAATGAAGGGCGCATTCGGGCGCGAGCGCGTTGGCTTGTCTTCGCGCTTGATAACCCGGTACGCCCTATCATCGTCAGCCAGTGCGCGCAGCCGTGCGACGTGCTCATCGCTCTGCTGCTGGTTGGTTGGGCGGTAGTTCTGGCCCTGATAACGCGCCACATCAAAGGGGATCGGGTCCTCGCGAAGTCTGGGGGCCTTGAGTTCAGCCTCAAGCTCCCAATACTCCTCCGGAACAAAGGCCCTGATCTCGCGTTCACGCTCAACGATGAGCCGAACCGCCACCGACTGCACCCGACCGGCGGACAGTCCCCGGGCAATCTTGTTCCAGAGCAGCGGCGAGACCATGTAGCCCACAACGCGGTCCAGGAACCGTCGCGCCTGCTGAGCACTGACACGAGCCTCATCCACGTCTGTCGGCTCGCTGAACGCCTCCTGGATCGCGCGCTTGGTAATCTCATTGAACACCACACGCCGATACTTGCTGTCATCCTCGCCAATGGCCTCCTTGAGGTGCCAGGCGATAGCCTCCCCCTCCCGGTCAAGGTCCGTCGCCAGATAGATCGCATCGGCGTTACGGGCCAGGCGCTGGAGCTCGCTCACCACCTTTTCCTTACCAGGCAGTATCTCGTAGTGGGCCTCCCAGTCGTTCTCGGGGTCTACCCCCATGCGCCGGATAAGCTGTGCCCGTGCCTTCTCCTGCTGGTAACGGGCCTTGGTTTCGGGGTCCATCTTGCGGGTCTGCGCGGCCTGACGCGCCCGCTCCTTGGGGTCAGTCTTGTTCTGCCCCGAGCCGCTGACGGGAAGATCCCGAATATGACCAATACTCGACTTCACAACATAGTCATCTCCCAGATACTTGTTGATGGTCTTGGCCTTGGCGGGCGACTCCACAATAACCAGACTTTTACCCATAACGGCGGAATAATCCTCGCAGACTTTCTGAAACCAATGCCGTGACCGGCATGGACGTGGCGACAATATATAGGGATTCGTGTGTGCCGGGTCAAGAGGCCCTGACGCAAAAAGCCCGGCACAGGGCCGGGCTTTTCGTGGTCAGGGACCGGGATCAGAGCCGCTCGAAGACGGTTGCCGTACCCTGTCCAAGCCCCACACACATGGTGGCGACGCCCAGCGTGCCACTCTTCTGTTGCATGATATGCAGCAGTGTGGTGGAAATTCTGGAACCAGAACAACCCAGCGGGTGACCAAGCGCAATGGCACCGCCGTTGAGGTTCACCTTCTCGTCCATCACATCCAGAAGCTTAAGATCCTTGAGAACCGGCAGGGACTGCCCGGCAAAGGCTTCGTTCAGCTCCCAGAAGTCGATGTCTTCGACCTTCAGGCCGGCCCGCTTGAGCGCTTTCTTGGTCGCCGGAACCGGGCCATAGCCCATGATGGCCGGGTCCACACCGGCTACCGCCATGGAACGCACCCTGGCGATGGGCTTGAGGCCCAGGGACTTGGCCTTCTCGGCGGACATCACGATCATGCTGGAAGCACCATCGGTCAGCTGCGAGGAGGTCCCGGCCGTTACCGTGCCGCTTTTCGGATCAAACGCCGGCTTAAGCTGGGACAGGCCTTCGACCGTGGTCTCGGGCCGGATCGTTTCGTCCTGCTCGATCAGCTTGCGATAGCCATTCTCGTCATGACCTTCAATGGGCACGATCTCGTTATCAAAACGCCCTTCTTCACGCGCCGCGTGAGCACGCTGGTGCGAGCGATACCCGAACTCGTCCTGCTGCTGGCGCTCAATGCCGTGCATTTTGGCCAGCATTTCCGCCGTCAGGCCCATCATGTTGGACGCCTTGGCGGAGTATTTGGATGACGCCGGGTTGTGATCGAAGCCGGACTCCATGGGGATGTGACCCATGTGCTCGACACCACCGATCACGAACACATCACCGTTGCCCGTCTGGATCGCCTGGGCAGCAGTGTGGATCGCGCTCATGGAGGAACCGCACAGGCGGTTCACGGTCTGCCCGGCCGCTTCGTGCGGGATCCGGGTCATCAGCGAGATGTGGCGCGCGATGTTCAGACCCTGTTCCTTTGTCTGGTTCACACAGCCCCAGATCACGTCCTCGACATCTTTCGGATCGACCTTCGGGTTGCGATCAAAAAGGGCTTCGACCAGCGCAGCAGACATATTTTCGGCGCGCACATTGCGGAAACAGCCATTCTTGGCACGGCCCATCGGCGACCGTACGCAATCGACTATGACAACGTCTCTCGGATTAAGGCTCATAGATCTTCTCCGTTCGGAAAACTCATTCAACGATTAGCCATGGAACTTTTTGCCGGACTTGGCCATTTCACGCATGCCATCGGTGGGATGGTACAGCGGGCCAAGGTCCTTGTACTTGTCTGCCATCCTGCAGAACTCGTCCAGGCCAATGTCGTCGATATAGCGCAGCGCGCCACCGCGGAAGGGCGGGAAGCCGATGCCGTACACCAGACCCATGTCCGCCTCGGCGGCCGTGCCAACAATGTTGTCTTCCAGGCAGCGAACCGTTTCGATGCACAGCGGGATCATCATGCGCTCGATGATCTGCTCGTCGGTGAACTCCTGGCTGTTGTGGACAACCGGCTTGAGCAGGTCGTAGCTGCTTTCATCAACCACTTTCTGCTGCTTGCCCTTCTTGTCCACATGGTACTCATAGAAGCCCTTGTCCGACTTCTGGCCCAGGCGGTCGTTCTCGAACATCACATCAATGGCACTCTTGTGCTCGTCCTTCATGCGGTCCGGGAAACCTTCCGCCATGACCTCGTTGGCGTGCTTGGCGGTGTCCATGCCAACCACGTCCAGCAGGTAAGCCGGGCCCATGGGCCAGCCGAACTTCTCCATGATCTTATCGACTTTCTGGAAGTCGGCGCCGTCGCGTACGAGGCGGGCAAAGCCACCGAAGTACGGGAACAGGATCCGGTTGACCAGGAAGCCGGGGCAGTCGTTGACGACGATCGGGCTCTTGCCCATGGCGCGGGCGTAGGCGACTGTCGTAGCCACAGCCTTGTCGCTGGTCTTCTCGCCACGGATGACCTCAACCAGCGGCATCATGTGCACAGGGTTGAAGAAGTGCATGCCGCAGAAGTTTTCCGGACGCTTGAGGTTCTTCGCCAGGCGATCGATGGAGATGGTGGAGGTGTTGGTGGTAAGGATCTTGTCCTCGCCGATCACATCCTCGGTCTCGCGCAGTACCGCGTCCTTGACCTTCGGGTTCTCGACCACGGCCTCGACCACCAGGTCCACGTCCCCGAAATCACCATAGTTCAGCGTCGGATGGATGTTGTTCAGAACATCGCCCATCTGATCCGCGGTCATCTTGCCCTTGTCAACGCGCTTGGTCAGCTGCTTCTTGGCTTCATTGAGACCCGCGGTGATGCCATCACGATTGATGTCTTTCATCATGATGGGCGTGCCCTTGAGCGCGGACTGGAATGCGATACCGCCACCCATGATGCCAGCGCCGAGAACGGCCGCCATCTTCACCTGGTTGGCCTGCTTCTCGTAATCCTTACCCTTTTTCTTCAGGTCCTGGTCGTTCAGGAAGATCTGAACCAGCGAAGCTGCGGTGTTCGTCTTGGCCATCTTGGCAAAGCCGTTCGCCTCAACCTCAATCGCCTTGTCACGGGTCATGCCGGCGTGCTTCTGCATCACCTTCACGGCTTCAACCGGCGAGGGATAGTTGGGTCCGGACTGGCCGGCCACATAGCCCTTGGAGGTCTCGAACACCATCATGCTTTCCATGGAGTTGAGCTTGAGCTTGCCGGTCTTTTCCTCGCGGCGCGCCTTGTAGTCCAGCTTGCCGGCGTTGGCTTCCTTGAGCATGTCGATAGCAGCATCAACGAGCTGATCGTTACCCACAACCGCGTCAACGGCGTTGAACTTCAGCGCCTTGTCCGCCCTGTGCTCACTGCCCATACAGATCCACTCGATGGCGTTATCCGCACCGATCAGGCGCGTCAGCCGGACCGTGCCGCCAAACCCGGGGAAAATCCCCAGCTTGACTTCCGGAAGTCCGACCTTGGCCTTCTGAGCCATGACCCGGAAGTCGGTGGAAAGGCACATTTCGAAACCACCACCCAGGGCCTGGCCGTTGATGGCCGTTACCGTTGGGAACGGCAGATCTTCGATGCTGCTGAAGATCCGATTTGCCTTGAGGTTGTTGTTGACCAACTCCTCTTCAGGACCGGCAAACAGATCCGTGAATTCAGTGATGTCTGCGCCTACAATGAAGGTGTCCTTGGAGCTGGTAACGACCAGTCCCTTGACCTTCTTGGCTTTTTGAAGCTTTTCTGCGGCTTCTCCAAGCTCTTCGATGGTAAGCTGATTGAACTTATTGACAGACTCACCCTTGAGATCGAAGTCCAGTTGTGCAAAACCGCCTTCAATCTCTTTAACCGTGATGGCTTTACCTTCGTAAATCATCAACTGATCTCCAGGTTGTGATTGGTACGTCGCTGGGCGAAACGCGATCCAAAATTCATACAGTCGTTTGAATGCGGAGCCAACGATGAAAAAAAACCGAGCGTTTGTCAATTTGTTTATTCGAATACATGCTGTGAGGCCGGGTTCCCGGTCGTCTCAGCGACCGGCATTCGAAGGAATGTGAAAGCTTGCTACACTGTCCAGACATATCAAGGAAAACAATCCGACAAACGGTGGAGACGAATCCCCATGACGCACCTGAACTTCCGCAACACCTTCGGCTTCGGCATCTGTGCTGCCCTGCTGTTTGCCCTGGCGTTATTGAATCCGGCAGTCGCCCAGGAGGACACCAGCGCCCAGCCGGACAATGAGACCGAGTCCATGGCTCAGGGCCTTCTGGACACCATCCACCGTTTCCGGCTGCGCAATTTCATGGCGCTCAACCACTACTACAACTATACAACGGATCCCGATGAGGCGTTAGCGTCACAGATCAACGATGAAATGGATGCCTCGCAGGATCTGATTTCCCGGATTCAAGAGCTGGCCGGCGAGTCACTCACCGGCACCGAATTGGACGACCTGAGCCAGGCTTATCAGAACTTTTCTGACCAGATGGACACCAATATCGAAGACATGCGGTCCTCCGGCTATCCGGATCTGAGACTGCTGTCAGACATGGCCAACCAGGCGCAGAATCTCAGCGTACTCTCCGGAAAGCTGTACAACCGTGTGGCGGAGCAGGATCAGACCCCAACCGCCGAAAAGGTGGAACTTGCCCGCGAAGCGTCCGTTACCATGGCGCTGATGGTGACCCGTTACTCAGCCCGCTCCTCATCATCGGTGGCGCAGGTGTTTCAGGGGGCAGACACTGAAAAGTCCCTGGACGAGCTGGCGCGGCAGTTTGAGAACAATCTTGAGCAATTGCGCAAGGACGCGAACAGTGACAACCAACTCGACAGCATGCTCTCCGACGTCAACAGCAAGTGGCAGTTTATCCGCGATTCCTATATCAATTACGATGAGGAAAATGTCTCGTTCGTGATCGACCGCTATTCGACCGGGATCATTGAGACCCTCGAAGAGTCCATTGAACGACTCAAGGCAGCCTGACGGGCTGCCACACCAGTCACAGGAGAGTGAAATGAGTGATTACCAGCAGATCCTTGTCGCCATCGACCTGACCGATGAAGCCTCACAGGTTCTGGGCAAAGCAAAGAGACTGGCGGACGCCTCAGGCGCACAACTTGAACTGATTCACGTGGTGGAACCCGTCGGTTACGCCTATGGCGGCGACCTTCCGCTGGATCTGAGCGACCTCCAGCAGCAGTTGGAGGACAACGCGACTGCTCGTCTCGCTGAACACGGGGATTCCTTTGGCATTGCAGAGGGCAACCGGCGCATCGTCGTGGGCCGCCCCGGCTCGGAGATCAAGAAGCAAGCGGAAACCCTGGGGGCAGACCTCATCGTTATGGGCAGCCACGGCCGCCACGGGATACAGCTGCTTCTGGGCTCAACGGCCAACTCGGTCCTTCACGGGACCAGCTGCGATGTCCTGGCGGTGCGGGTCAAGGACTGATCAACCCGCCATCTCCTCCAGTTCCACCCAGCGTTCCATGGCGGTTTCCAGATCGCCCTGGGTCCGGGAGAGGCTGTCCAGCACCTGCTGGACCGCTTCCGGATCGCCCTGATAGAAATCAGGCGCCGAGATCCGCGCATTCAGATCCTCAATCGCCTGCTCCAGCGCACGAATCCGCTCCGGTAACTGCTCAAGCTCGCGCTTGTACTTGTAGCTCATTTTGTTGGTACTGGGCGCGGCGGGTTTATCGCCGGAGCTGCGTTCGGCAATTCCCGAAGCCGGACCGGAACGGCTGGACCGTCCCGCCGGCTGCTCGGTGGGGAAAAGGCCGCCTTCCCGGCGCCAGTCACTGAATCCACCAATGGTCTCGTGCACACCCCCTTCCCCATCGAGGAAAAAGACGCTGCCGGCCACGTGATCCAGGAATTCCCGGTCGTGGCTGATCAGGATGACTGTTCCAGGGAATTCGACAAGCTGCGCTTCCAGCAGTTCCAGGGTGTCCACGTCCAGATCGTTGGTGGGCTCATCCAGCACCAGGATATTGGCGGGTTGACTGAACAGCTTGGCCAGGAGCAGGCGCGCCCGCTCGCCACCGGACAGCACCCGGACCTGAGTCCGCGCCCGATCCGGCGTGAACAGGAATTCCTGGAGATAGCCCATGATGTGTCGGCTACGCCCGTTAACCTCGATGAACTCCCGGCCTTCACTCAGGTTATCCAGAGCGGTTTTTTCAGGATCCAGCTGACCGCGAAGCTGATCGAAATACGCCACTTCCTGGCGGGTTCCGCGCTTGATCTCACCGGAGGTCGGCTCAAGCTCGCCAAGCAGCAAGCGCAGCAGGGTCGTCTTGCCCGAGCCGTTCTCGCCAATAAGACCAATCTTGTCGCCGCGCATCAGCGTCAACTCAAGATCCTGAATCAGCGGTTTGTCAGCTTCATAGGCAAACCCTGCGCCGATGGCTTCCGCGATCAGCTTGCCGGAACGCCCGGCGTCCTCAACCTGGATCCGGGCCTTGCCGCTGCGCTCCCGCCGTTCACGGCGCTCCTCGCGCATGGCCTGGAGGTGTTTCACCCTGCCCTGGTTGCGCGTACGACGCGCCTTCACGCCCTGGCGGATCCACTGCTCCTCCTGGGCCAGCTTCTTATCAAATTCAGCACGCTGGCGCTCCTCGTCGGCAATTGCCTTCTCCTTGGCCTCCAGGTAACGATCATAATTACCCGGCCAGGAGCTGAGCCGGCCCCGATCAAGCTCAATAATCCGCGTCGCCATGGCCCGGATAAAGGCCCGATCGTGACTCACGAACAACACGGCTCCGCTGAACTGGGCGAGTGCCGTTTCAAGCCAACGGATCGCCGGAACGTCAAGGTGGTTAGTGGGCTCATCCAGCAACAACAGATCAGGTTCGGTCACCATCGCCTTGGCCAGCAGAACCCGGCGCTGCCATCCACCCGAAAGCGTATCCAGACTGACGTCGGGGGGGATCCGGTACTGCTCAAGGGTGGTGCGGATGCGCTGATCGAAGCGCCAGCCATCCAGCTCCTCCAGCCGCTCCTGAACGGCCTGCAGGCGGCTGAGGTCATTATCGTCGCCCGCGGACATCGACAACCCCTGAAACTCATCCAGAAGACGGGCGGTCTCTGGAAAGGCGTCCGCGACCACGTTATAGGCGGTGCGATTACGGATCTCCGGCAGCTCCTGGGGGAGCACGGCAACCCTCACTCCATCAGGCACCGACACCGAGCCGGCATCAGGCGCAAGCTCCCCCGTGATCAGGCGCAGAAGTGTGGATTTTCCTTCACCGTTACGGCCGAGCAGGGAGATTCGCTCGCCCCGCTCGATCCGGAGTTCGGCACCGTCGAGTAACGGCTGCATGCCGAACGCCAGCTGGACTGATTCCAGCGTCAGTACTGTGGTCATAGTGTCCTGTTCATTGGTTCATCAGGTTGCGTCACCGCCAAGTATAACTGACCGCGACGTCTTTCGGGGGCAGGAACGTAAAAGCCCGGCCACATGGGCCGGGCTTTTGGAATCTGGAGCGGGAAACGAGATTCGAACTCGCGACATCCACCTTGGCAAGGTGGTGCTCTACCAGCTGAGCTATTCCCGCTTTGTTGTCACGCTGTGTTGTGCCCAACAACGGCTGTGTATTTTACTCATGGCGAACTGGGCGTCAATAGTTGTTTTGGAATGTTTGATGGCAGCGTTGGTTTTATCCGTTTGATCGGACTGCTATCCCCTCGACCAATCGCGCCACGGCCCCCTGATTCGCATCCACCACCGCGCGGGCGCGCTGGCCCGCATGCCAGCGCAGCTCGCTCTCCTGCAACAGCTCCAACAATGCATCGGCCAGTTGATGACAGTCGGACACAAACCTCACCGCCTCCTGGTATGCCAGATGCTCGAAGATACTGATGAAATTGAACACACAGGGCCCCGTTATTACCGGCAACGACCATGCTGCCGCCTCAAGCGGATTGTGCCCCCCACGCTCAATCAAGGATCCGCCGATGAACGCCACATCGGCACACCCGAAGAGCATCAGCAACTCCCCCATGCTGTCCGCCAGATAGACTTCCGCCCCTGAGGGGTCGTCGCCTCTGGACCGCCGCGCCGCAAAGAACCCCTGCTCCGTAATCAGCCGCGACACCGCCTCAAACCGCTCGGGGTGCCTTGGCACCAGAATCAGCAGCGCATCAGAGTGCTGCTCCAGAAGCCGTCGATGCGCCTTCAAAACCGGGGCTTCCTCACCGTCATGGGTGCTAGCGGCAATCCATACCGGCCGGTTCTCTCCGATTTGCGCCTTTAATGCCCTGGCTGCCTGCCGAGCGCCATCACTGATGGCCAGATCGTATTTGATGGAGCCGGTCGCGGTCACCACACCCGGCCCCGCCCCCAATTGGCGGAACCGTTCCGCATCAGCCTCGGACTGGGACGCGATCCAGTCCATGGCCGCAAACACGGGCCGCATCAGCCGTCCGATTCGCCGATAGCCCACCGCCGAATCCCGGGACATCCGAGCGTTCGCCAGAATAACCGGCACCCCGCGCCGCCGCGACGCCAGCACCAGGTTCGGCCATATTTCCGTCTCCATGATGATCAGGATGCTTGGCTGAACGCGGGCGAGAAAACGCCCCACCATATGCGGCAGATCATAGGGCACAAACCGGTGGGCCACCTCATCGCCGAATACATCCCGAACCCGGTCTGCGCCCGTTGGCGTCATCGTCGTTATGAGCACCGGCCGTTGCGGGAACTCCGCCCTCAGGCGACTGACCAGGGGCACCGCCGCCAATACCTCCCCCACTGACACCGCATGAATCCAGATTGGGCGCTCACCATCCGGCCGCACATGCCCGAAGCGCTGGCGCAGGTTGCTGCGATAGCGCGGCTCGCGAAGGCTGCGGTACCCCAGAAACGCCAAAACGCCCGGCAATGCCAGGTAAAGGCACAGCGAGTACAGCCATCGTCCCATGCTTGGGCTATCTCCCGTTCTCAAAAGGCAGTATCAACGTGCTATTATCCGGCCTTTGTGCCGCTATTTCCAAGGATGATGTTGTATGCGAAGCATCCCGGTCGTACTCCTGGCCACCGCCATCAGCCTCCCGGCCACCACCCAGGCAGCGCCCTGGCTCGGGCCTGGTGATGCCAGGGCCCGCTATTCCGCCCAGGCGCTGGCCGATGCCGGAGCGCTTAACCGTACTACATCCACCTGGCCGCTGATGTGGGCCAACCTGCAGAAGCGCGACGAATCGCCCGAGTCCGCTGCCGACACCGCCCACACCTACCTCAGCTTCGAGAAACGCCAACAGGCACAGCGCGGATGGCGCGCCACCACCACACTCAGTGGCGCCACCAATGAACGCCTGGTGCGAGGATTCGACACAACCCCGGATGAAAGCGCGCAGCTCAGCGCCACCGTCCAGTGGCAGGGGCAGCACTGGGCCGCAGGCCTCTCGCCCGCGTACACCCAGAACCCCCAGGACGATAAAGACTGGCGCCTGGATGGCTCCTACCTGGCCGCAACCGTCGGCAACTGGGTCATCGGCGCCGGCAGCCTGGACCGCTGGTGGGGCCCCGGCTGGCAGTCCAGCCTTATCCTGTCCAACAACGCCCGGCCCCTGCCCGCCATCTGGCTCAACCGGCGTAATGCCCGGGCGCCGCAGAGCGACTGGCTGAGCTGGATGGGCCCCTGGGATTTCACACTATTCGCGGGCGAAATGGAAAGCAGCCGCACCGTACCCGAGGCACGGCTGGTGGGCATGCGCCTGACGCTGCGCCCGGTTCAGGGACTGGACATCGGCTTCTCGCGCATCCTGCAGCTCGACGGGAAAGGACGCCCCGGCGACGCCAGCACCTATTGGGACGCGCTCATCGGTAAAGACAACCGACAGGAAGGCAAAGCCAACGACCCCGGCAACCAGCTCGGCGCGATCGACATCCGCTACGGCTTCAAGGCAAGCGAGACCACCACCCTCGGGCTCTACACCCAGATGGTGGGTGAGGACGAAGCCGGGCAACTCCCCGCCAAGAAATCCTGGCTCTTTGGCGTGGACGCCACCTCGGCGCTGGCCGGCGGCAAACAGCAATGGTACCTGGAAACCACCAACACCATTACCGATGACCTCTTCGGCGATACCCTACCGGGCGTTACCTACGAGCACAGCATCTACACCACCGGCTACCGCTACCGCGGGCGCAGCATGGCCGCCAGCCAGGGTGGCGACGCCGAGATCACTACTATCGGCGCCTGGCACTTCCTGCCGGGCGGCTCCCAGATCGGCGCCAGCGTCACCCGAGCCAAACTCAACCAATTCGGCGCCATTGGCCAGGACACGCCCACCAACGGCAGTATCGAATACCTGGTACCGGCCGCCGATCAGGATTTCACCCAGACCACCGTGAGCTACGGCACCGAGATCCTCAAAGGCTGGCTCAACATGGAAGCACGCTACGCCAGCAAGGCCCCAATGCTCAGAAACGGCAATGACCTGAGTGAATGGCAGATCGGCGGCGAATGGCGGTACCGGTTCTGAGCATCAAACGCGCCGCCCACGCCGGTGCCGCAACAGGTTAAAGTCGGATGAGCCGTGTTCGTCGCTATGATGCCGGATCAAAGCCTCTAATCGGCGTCGGCCACTGCCCACGAAACAGTGTTGGTGGGGCGTAGTGCGTGGTCATCAGTGCTGGGTAAATACCTCTTCCAGCGAACTGGCCTCAATAATGTTCTCCGCCCACTGTTCCAATTCCTCAGTGGTCGCGTTGTCCAGCCGCTCTCGGGTGGAGGCATCAAGCTCGCCGAAGCGGCGTCTGATCTGGCGTTCGAGTATTACGCGCTCGCCTTTGGCCGTACCTCTGGCTTCACCCTGGGACATACCCTGCTGGATACCTTGCTGCATACCTTCTTCTCGTGCCCGACTCACAATGCCCGTCATCGCTTCGTTCTCCTCTGAGAAATGCTGTTCATATTGCATACGCTCATTATCAGTCAATGCCGCATAGCTGTCGATAAAGTCCAGGTACTTGGCGTGGCGCCTGGGGTTGTTGTCGAGATCCAGCAGGCCCCGGATGGCCCGGGCATAGAGGCGCACCTTATCCGCGGGGCTCCATTGCATGTTCATCAGGTTCAGGCGTGCCACGAGGTTGTCGCTTTGCTCGTAGTCGGTAGCCGGCAAGGCGGCTAATTCGCACTTCAGATACTGGAATTGCAGATAGAACGTCATTTCGCTGCCAAGCGAGAGGGATGACGGATGGACCGGTGAGCGCCTGAGGAAAACCACTACTGGAACCACGCGTTCTGTCCCGCAGAGCTCGGCAAGGTCCAGGCAGTAATGGCCCAGCCGATGGATCGAAAATCGCCACGGATCGGTTTCTTCCTCCAGGGCGAACAATAACGCCTCCCGCCGCCCGTCCGGCCACTCCACCAGCAGCGGCACATCCAGCTCGCGAAACCGGTCGCCAAGGCGCGCCTTCAGCTGCTCCTGACGAATAGGCGTGATGGTAACGGACTCATCGATTTCGGCCGCCTCCGAGGCAGCGAAGAACGCCAATGCCTGGCGCGGGTAATCGAGGATGAGGTTCTTGAAGTTCTGATCGTGGCCCCTGTCCATGGGTGCAACCTGAGATCTGTTTGTGATTGGCGCTGCCGCCGTTCTTGAGTTACTCAAATAATACTGTATGAAATACTGTATACGCAACAGTAGGAAGCCAGCCAGTGTGGCGGGCGAGGCGTTCTTCGCCCCTGTTGATCGTAACGTTTAACCAGAACCATCCGTGAAGAACGGTCATGCCATAATCCAGTTTCATCTCTCGAATCTCCTGTCCGCGAACCGAGTAATGCCAATTGCTCGCGTGGCGATCCATCGATGATATGTTTATATTTCAACTCTAAATCGACACGTTGAGAAGATCTGTCGATCTCATCGACATTTGCTCATCCCATGTCGATTCAAAAGGACACTTATCTGACTCCCCGGAACGGGCCGACCCGGTAATCAGGGAGGCTTTGCGCTACCGAACTGCGGTTCGGGAAGGCCTGGAACGCCTTCAACAGAGACCACTGTGCACCTTTCAGTAACGGTAGCGCCTACGCACCCGAGCTACCGCTTCTGAGCCGCGCGCCGAAGGGCAGCGATCCGGTAGGCGCGGAACAGCACCAACAACCGCCAAACATGGTTCAGGGCCATCATATAAACGCCAAACAGCGCCACAAAGGCCCCACACATCACCCAGGCCGGCACCGCCAGCCACTCGCCGGCAATGCCAATAGACGCCATCACCACCGCCACCGCGGAGATGACAACCAGTGCCTGGCGTTCCGTGAAGCCGGCGCGCAGGAAGATGTGGTGCAGGTGCTCGCGGTCCGGGCGCATCATGGATTCACCCCGTTTCGCCCGACGCAGCATGATCGCGACCATGTCCATCAGCGGCACCGCCACCAGCCACAGCGCCGTCACCGGGCGGAAGGCCGCCTCGCCCTGCTGGGTGCTGTTGGTCAGCAGCCACACCAGCGAGAAACCAATGAACAGCGAGCCCGCGTCGCCCATGAACACCCGCCGGCGGAACGGCGGCACGCGCAGGTTCGCCAGCCAGTACGGCACCAGCGCCAATACGAGCGCCAACGCCATGGTGGTTTCCACACGGAACCCCTGGGCCGGCACCAGCAACACCAGAAGCCCCAGCAGCGCCACCAGTGACACGCTGCCGGCCAGCCCATCGATGCCGTCGATCATATTGAACATGTTGGTCGCGGCAATCACCGCACAGATGGTCACCACCGGCCCCAACAGCCAGCCCAGCTCAATAACCCCAAAGCCCAGCAGATTCCCGAACTGGTCCAGCCACACACCGGACCCAACCACCAGCAGCGCCCCCAGCGCCACCTGCGCGCAGAGCCGGAACATCGCCGGCAGATGGCGGGCATCGTCCACCGCCCCCATCACCACCAGCAGCAGCGAGCACGCCAGAAACACCCCGTAACCCCCACCCAGGGGAGCCAACAGCAACCAGGCCACAAACAGCCCGATGAACATACTCAAGCCACCGATCAGCGGCACCGCACCCTTGTGGGTCTTACGGTGGTCCGGCACATCCAGCAGCCCAGTACGATGGGCCAGGGGGCGAAGCGGATAAAGCGAAACAAGCGCAATCAGTCCCGCAAGAGGGCCCGTCGAAGCGACATACTCCATGGTCATTTGCATCCATTAAAATTCAGTAAGGATTCTGAGTCAGCGGCAGATTATCCGCAAGAGATTAAGGGGAGATTACAAGGCGAAAAAAGCTGGGACCAGCCCCGTCAGCTGTCGCTTTTGTACTTGTAGCCGTAAGCGTAGTAACCGTACTCGTTGCTGCGCTTTTGCTCCATGAAGTTGATGATCGCGCCCCGGATCTCAACATTGTTGTTGGCCAACCGATCAATGGCGTACTCCACTTCCTTCGCGGAGTTTTTGCCATAGCGGGCCACCATCAGGCTTGTTCCCGCCTTCTGAGCGACAATGGCGCAATCCGTCACCGCCAGAACTGGCGGCGTATCAACAAGCACGAAATCATAACGCTCATTGAGCGTCTCAAGCATCGCCTCAAACCGCTCATGCATCAGCAACTCGGAGGGATTGGGCGGTCTCTGACCACGAGAGATCAGATCCATTCCGGGTCCCAGATCCTTTTTAAGCACCTCATCCAGACTGAGCTTACCGGAAAGAAGCTCGCTCAAGCCGCGCGGATCATTGGTGTCAAGATAGCGATGCAGATGCCCTTTGCGCATATCCGCATCAACCAGCACCACTGACTTCCCGGCCTGAGCCATAACCGCCGCCAGGTTGTCCGTAATGAACGACTTACCGACGTCCGGGCTCGGCCCCGTAATCACCACAACCTTGTTGTGGGCCTCCATCATCGCAAAATGCAGACTGGTACGCAGACTGCGCAGCGACTCAATGGCCAGGTCCGAGGGGTTCTCACAGGCGAGCAGCGGTTTCGTGTGTTTGCCCTTAGGATGGCGCTTCTGCTGGGCCCGAAAACGCGCCTCAGCCTTTCTTTCGTCGGCGGACAGCGGGATGGCCGCATACACAGTAATGCCCCGCTCTTCCAGTTCTGCTGGCGACTCGAGACCGCGATTGAAAAACGCCCGTACAAGCACAAAGCCGATACTGAGCAGAGCGCCAAGCATCGTTGCCACCACCAGCGTCCGCGCCCGCCGTGGTGCCACCAGACCGGGCTGGACCTTAGCGTCGTCAATGATCCGCACATTACCAACGGTGCCGGCCTTGAGGACGCGAAGCTCCTGCGCCTTGTTTCTCAGGTTGACGTAAATCTCCTGATTGACGCGCACATCGCGCTGCATGCGAAGCATTTGCTGCTGAGTCTCAGGCAGCTCATGGGTCCGTTCGGTCAGCTGGTCACGCTCCTCCTCGAGCCGCTCCCGCTGATCGATCAGCGCCTGATAAGTGGGGTGGGATCGGGTATAGCGCCGCGCCACCTCGGCTTCCTCGACTTTCAACTCATTAAGACGCGCATCAAGCTCAACGATGCGATTCAGCAGCGCCTGTGTCTCCATATCCAGATCGACCGACCCACGCTCAAGCCGATACTCGTTCATCCGGTTTTCCGCTTTATTGAGATCCGAGCGGATTTCGGGTAACTGTTCCTCCAGAAACTCGAGACTCTTCTCCGCCTCCGCCGCCTCGCGGCGGATGTTCTGCATCACATAAGTGTCGTTGACGGTATCGAGCGTCTGCTGGATGCGATCGCGACGCGGCCCGTCCATGCTGACCTCAAGAATCCCGGTCTCGCCTTTCTCCGAAACATTGAGACTGTTTTTCAAACCATTGATGACGCTCAGACGCTCGCGCCTGGTAATGCGCAGTTTCTGATCGGCCGGCTGTTGCCATTCCTTCAGGTTCAGCATGATGCGCCCGTCTTCCGCCTCAATGACGCCCTGCTCGTCGGCCTGCCCCAGGCGGGTTTCGTCCAGATAGAGCGTCGCCTTGCCGTCTTCATTAACCAAAGTGAAGGCGCGCCCTTTCAGCTCGGGCGGCACCCGAAAGTTATTCACCGCAACCGCGACATCATTGCTGCGATACCCCGCATACAAAGGCACAGCCAGCCCTTGCGGCACGGCCTCAGACCGAAACCGATCAAGAAAACCGCTGGACTTCGGCTCCACCTCAATGGTCATGTTGAGCTGATCAACCACGCGCCCAAGCACCATCCGCGATCGCAGTATCTCGACCTGGGCCTTGGCTGAGGACTCTTCACCGAATAACTCATTCGTATCCCCGAGGCCCGACAACGTCGTCTGCTTGTCTTCAATCTGCAGCAGGCTGTCCGCCCTGTAGATCGGTGTCGCGAAGTGCCCCTGAAGAAAGCCACCCAACGCAAACACGAAGGTAACGGCCACAATCAGCCATTTGTGTTCGAGTAAAACGCCAAAGATCTGCCCCAGATCGATCTCGTCGCCTGTAACCGGTGTGCGCTGTGAAGAGGAGGTGTTATCAGAAGTCATGAATACCCGCTACAGTTTTTCCAACCAGGACTCTACCGCCGACTCAATCATCGGGTAGATGCGTTCATGGGTTTCGCGGCTGCGACGAAACGGATCGGGGATATTCTGCCCGCCACTCCAGTGCGTGAGCTTGAACGTCTTGCCACTGGCTTGCGGGTAACGACGAATCAGCCGTTCGCGCTGATGGTCTTCCATCACCAACAACAGATCAAATTCACTGCAAAGGGCCGCAGTGAGCACTTTCCCCTCATGCGGCGGCACGACCAGACCAAAGGACAGCGCCACCTCGCGGGCCGTGTCATCCATTGGGTGGCCTTCCAGGCCCACCAGACCCGCCGAGTCCACTACCAGCGAGCGCCCCATCTCGCTCAGGCGGCGCTGGAACATCGCCGCTGCCGTCGGGCTGCGACAGACATTGCCGTCACAAATGACCAGCAGCCGCTCGAACATTACTCGCCCACCTGCTGCGCAAAGACAATCGTCCGCAGGCTCGGGAGAATATTGTTGATAACACGATTCCAGCGAGCAATCGGAACAGCGGTGGTATACACCACATCACCGGCCTGCAGATGGAAATTATCCGCCAGCACCAACGCCGTGGCGTCCTTGGCATTGAGCTGGTACAGATCGATCAGATGGTCTTCATCCTCTGGCGCACGCCGCATAACGAAAATTCCGTTGGCGTCAGCCCGTGTCTCATTGAAACCGCCCGCCTTAGAGAGTGCGTCAACCAGGGTCAGCCCGTTGCGCGTCATCGGCACTGAGCGCGCCTCGTTCACCTCGCCCATCACATAGACCTCATGGTCTTCCACCCGGGGCAGATGCACCACATCACCGGGTTTCAGGCGCACGTTATGATTGACGTTGCGTCCCTCATAGATATCGCGCAGCGACAGCCGGTACTCCTTGCCATCGCGGGTCAGCTGCACTTCACGCCACCCCGCGTTTGCATCCAAACCGCCGGCTTTGTTGATGGCGGCGACCAGATCCATGGGCACGTTGGTAATCGGGAAGGTACCGGGCTGTCGCACCGCTCCCGTCACATAGACCTTCTGACTGCGAAACGCTGCGATCGTGACGTCAACCTGAGGCCGTTCAATGTACTCGCTCAAACGCTCTTCAACGATCTGCCGGATCTCGTTGACGGTCTTGCCTGCCACCTGCACCCGACCAATGTAGGGGTAGAAAATGGTCCCATCACTGTGAACCCAGTTGCCCGAGTCCGCGGCACTGCGCTCGGAGCCTGCCGGAATCGTCAACTCCGGGTGACCCCAGACGGTCACGCTCAGCACATCGCCAATGCCCACACGGTACTCATAGCCCTCATCGGCGCGCAGGTCTTGCGGTACCGGGGCGCTTTCCGCTTCTTCAGGGCCGCGCAGCACACCTGTGCCAATGGGGTGAACGCGCACATCCGCCGGCAACAGCGCCTCATCCGCGTCTTCCGTCTGCTCGACACCGCGGGTGCTCACATGGGAGCCGGGGATAACCGTGCAGGCCTGAACCAACAGCGCCGGCAGCACAACCAGAAGCCACTTGATTCTGGGATAGGACATAAAATGGGGGGACCTGTCATCGTAGGCCGCTCCCCAATCAATCCCTGCAGGTCGTGGGAACACGGCTGTTGTTCTGATATCTATCGAGAGACCGGGGATTTGTGCACGCGGACCCCGTCACTGAGCGCGAGAAGGTATCATTTGACAGGGGTGGGCACAAGAAAACACGCGGCACTGTTTTTCGCGGCATACCATCCGTCATTTAACCCCTTCCACGCACTGTGCTAGCATTCCGATCCTACTTTGGACGCGCCCCACCTGAAAAGGGGCCTGCGCTACGGATTTGGCAACAGGGGGACACGCCCTGGGGCGGTAGCGTGCCCATCCCGGAAGCGGACAGCGGCCTCACCTTCAACCAGGACTTCTTCGCCGGCTACAGCCCCGAGCGCATCAACGCCCTCTACGCCTCCGCCGGCACCCACAAGGCCAGCTCCATCAAAGTGGCCGAAGCGGCCAAAGTCATTGAAAACACCCAGCGCGACGTGCACATAGCTCTCATCAACGATCTGTCCATGGTGTTTGAGAAACTCGGCATCGACACCTTGGAAGTGCTGGAAGCGGCCGGCACCAAATGGAACTTCCTGCCCTTTCGCCCCGGGCTGGTGGGCGGGCACTACATTGGCGTGGCCCCCTACTACCTCACCTACAAACCCCAGGCCATGGGCCACCACCCGGAAATGATCCTCTCCGGGCGGCGTATCAACGACGGGATGGGCCCCTACGTGGCCGAACGCGTCATCAAACTGATGACCCGAAAGCGCATCCAGGTCGTGGACTCCAACATCCTGATCATGGGCTTCACCTTCAAGGAAAACTGCCCGGACGTGCGCAACACCCGCGTGGTGGATCTGGTCAAAGAATTCCAGATCTATCACTCACAGGTCAACATCTGGGACCCCTGGGCGGACGCGGACGAAGTGAAGCAGGAATACGGACTGGATATCATAAAAGAACCCCGACAGGGCGCCTACGACGCCATCATCCTGACCGTCGGGCACAACGAATTCCGGGCACTAACACCGGAGCAGTTCCGCGCACTGGGCAAAGACAACCACGCCCTGTTCGACGTCAAACACCTGCTCCCCAAAGACCTGGTAGACGCCCGGCTTTAATGAACAACGCGATGTCTCTAACTCGAAATACTTTTGATCGTGTGTGGCGCAGCAAGTTCGCACGCAGTGTTGCGGTGGTTGCCTCGGGAACCGCTGGCGCCCAAGCCATCACGATTGCGTTTTCCCCGCTCATCACACGTATTTATGGTCCAGAAGCATTTGGACTACTCGGAACTTTCAACGCCATTGTATCGGCAGCCATCCCGGTTGCCGCATTGGCCTACCCGATAGCGATTGTCCTGCCAAGATCTGACGATGAAGCCCTGAGCCTGGCTCAGCTTTCAGGCCTACTTGCCGTCGGTATTTCATTTTTAACCGCTATTGGGCTTTGGTTCGCAGGTGATGAGCTTGTGGGAATCCTTGGCGTGGAGGCAATTGCTGACTACCTACTTCTGATCCCTCTCGCAATGCTGTTCGCAGCCACCATGCAGATCGCCCGCCAATGGCTAATCCGAAAGAAAGAGTTCGGGGTGGTAGCACGCGCTGCGCTAGGCCATTCGCTCATCCTGAACAGTGCTAAGACAGGTTTTGGCTTGCTCCATCCGGTCGGTATAGTCCTAATCACACTTGCCACTTTAGGCCATGTACTTCACGCCGCGCTAATGTTTATCGGCGCCTGGAAAAGGCACGAGCCTAGCCAAGACGCCCTTCTCCAGAATGCTCCAAAATCGATTAAAGAGCTTGCACATCAGCATCGTGACTTTCCATTTTACAGGGCTCCACAGAACTTTATTAATGCTGCTTCCCAAAGCCTTCCGATTCTAATGCTGGCTGCATTCTTTGGATCAGCAGCCGCTGGCTTTTACACCCTCGCCAAAATGGTAATGGCTCTGCCTACTACAGTAATTGGAAACGCAGTCAAAGATGTTTTCTATCCACGCATCACCAAGGCCTCGCACAAGGGCGAAAACCTCACCCTCTACATAATTCAAGCCACCGGAGGAATGTTCGCAATAGGGCTCCTGCCCTTTGGTGTGGTTATGCTGTTTGGACCTTGGCTGTTCGGCATTGTATTCGGCGATGAATGGGTAACGGCAGGGGAATACGCTCGCTGGCTCTCCTTCTGGCTTTTGACTTCATTTAGTAACCGACCGAGCGTGGCTACTATCCCAGTCTTGGGAATCCAAAAAGGCTTTCTCGCATATGAGATAGCCAGCGTGATTGCACGAGTTTCAGCAATCATTATGGGCGTTTTAATGTTTAACAGTGATCTGGTAGCAATTATCCTCTTTGCTACCGTAGGTGCAGGATTAAACATCTTCCTGATTGGATGGGTACTGAAAACGGCGCACCGACGTGAAACCGGATAACTACACTAAATGTCCGCGAGCAAGGACTTGCAATAGACAGAAACTTTAGCCCGGATTTCTCATGAGAAGGCAGCATAAGGAAGGAAGAAGCGGCTTAAAGTGGTAGAATTTCAGGTCCTTACACCAAAAACACACCACAAAAGCCGCTATACAAAATGGTACCTGAAAAACTCGCCTTCTCGCCACTCGGTCGCCGCCAGATTGAAGCCGATTTCTCCGGTGGCCACATCAGTTCCGACGCCGGATTGTTACTGCTTCGCGAAGTCGATAAACGCCACGGCCTGACGCGCCAACTCGCCGGTGCGCTGAACGATTCACGCATGAGTTCAAAGGTGCGTCACTCGCTGCATTCGATGGTGGCGCAGCGTGTGTATGGACTGGCCGCCGGCTACGAAGACTTCAACGATCACCAGCAGCTGCGCTTTGACCAGATCCTGCAAAGTGCCATTGGTCGAGACCAGTCGCTGGCTGGCAAGTCCACGCTGAGCCGGATGGAGCGCAGCGTGGATCGCCAGTCCATCGTCGAGGCTCACCGAGTGCTGTGGCAGCAGTTCATAGATCAACACGAGCGGCCACCGAAGGAGCTGATTCTGGATTTCGATGGCACCGACATTCCGCTGCATGGCGATCAACCGGACAAGCACTTCCACCGCTATTACGATCACCACTGCTATCGGCCGCTGTACGTTTTCTGTGGCCGCCACCTGCTGGTCAGCTACCTGCGTCCCAGCTATTACAGTGATGCGCGCCACAGCTGGGCTATCCTGGCGCTACTGGTGCGTTTCATCCGTCAGCACTGGCCCAGTACTCGGATCGTTTTCCGGGGCGACCCCGGTTTTTACGGCCCAAGGCTGCTCAACTGGTGTGACCGTAACGGCCTGGACTATCTGGTCGGCTTCAGTAAAAACAGCAAATTGTTGAGCGAAGCCGAGGTCCCAATGACTCGGGTGCGTGAGTACTACGAGCAAGGCGGCGAGAAACTCGCCGGGGTTTACCGCTTCCGGTATCGAGCAAAGAGCTGGAAGCGCCCGCGCTGGATCGTCTCTCGGTTGGAGCACGGCGAATTCGGAGCGAACCCACGCTTTATCATCAGCTCGCGCTACGACGATGGTTTTAAGCTCTATTACCAGCAGTACTGCGCCCGGGGTGATATGGAAAACCGCATTAAGGACCAGCAGCTGGATCTGTTCGCGGATCGCTCATCGAGCACCGACTGGTGGGCCAACCAGTGGCGGCTGTTGCTGTCGGGCTTTGCCTACACCCTGTTCGAGCGTCTGCGCCGGCATCTGAAAAACACCGCGTTCAAGCGCATGAGCATCCACAATTTGCGCCTGAAGCTGATCAAGGTCGCGGCGGTGGTGATCCGCAACACCCGTCGCCTACGGCTGATGATCAGTGAAAATTATCCCTGGAAGGATGAACTCAGTCAGCTTGTCGGGAGACTGGTTCCCACATAGAGACAACGGGCGCCCCCGGCCCGAACCAATGGGGGGAAAGGGGGAAGTGTGTCCGTAATCCCCAAATGATCAGAATCTGCCCAGAAAAGCCCGTTGTGGGTGATCCCCGGACTCGCTACGCTGCCAATAAACGCGCTTCCGGGTGTTCATGAGAAATGCGGGTTAGCCCACTAAGGAACCTCTGAATAACCGGGTCTGAATGCCAATTTCTAGCCCAAATCCGGAGATGGGCCGAAATAAGCGATAAATACCCGGTTCATTTGTTTATCTTTTGTCCGATTTCCGCCGTTTTGGCGGAAACCGGACACACTTCCCCTACGCGGGGAGATAACGTTCACCTGTCAGCAGGTTGCTGAACGCCGCCAATAGGTACAGCCGGTTGGCGTTCTTGGCCAGGCCGCGGTAGCGGACCTTGGCGTAACCGAACTGACGTTTGATGGTGCGATACGGATGCTCGACCTTCGCCCGAACACTGGCCTTGATCTTCTCCGCCCTAGCGACGCTGCTGTCGTTGGGCAACTGGCGCGTTACGCCAGGACGTCGGGCAACGAACCAGTCAACGTCCCTATGGCGGTGCTCTTTTCGTTTATGGATACCCCGGTAACCGGCGTCCGCGTAGACATGGGTCTCTTCGCCATGCAGCAGAGCGTGACTGGCATTAAGGTCATGGACGTTGGCGGAAGTCACCTCCAGCGAATGGATCATCCCAAAGCCGACATCGACGCCGGTGTGCATCTTCATTCCGAAATACCACTGGTTGCCCTTGCGGGTCTGATGCATCTCCGCGTCGCGTTCACCCTTGCTGTTTTTGGTCGAGCTGGGCGCCGAGATGATGCTGCCATCCACGATGCTGCCTTCGCGCAGCATCAGGCCCTGGCGCTCCAGGTGCTTGTTCACTTCCTTGAACAGCGCCTTACCCAGATTGTGCTGCTCCAGGAAATGACGGAAGTTGAGGATGGTAGTTTCATCCGGAATCGACTCGGCCAGGCTCAGTCCGGCGAAGCGACGCATGGACTCGATCTCGTAGAGCTCGTCCTCCATCGCTGGATCGGACAGGTTGTAAAAAAGCTGCATGCAGTGGATGCGCAACATCACCTGCAACGGATAGGGGCGGCGGCCGTTTTCGCCTTTTGGATAGTAGCGGGCAACCTTTTTCTCCAGCTTCTTCCAGGGGATCAGCTGATCCATGCGCTCCAGAAACTTCTCGCGGTGAGTCTTGCGCTTCTTGTTCTGGTATTCGGCTTCGGCAAAGCTGATCTGGCTCATGGCGTCGCATCTTCCCCAGTTATGGAACTGGGGTTATTATCTCAAATCTGGGGACTTTTTCAGAGGTTCCCTAAAAGCTGAAATCGCCACTGCAAATTTAGCTTTTTTAAAACGCGTTACATTCCTACCAGACACTTCGTGCTTTAGATACTAGCAACTCCACTATATTATGCCTGATTTCATATACTCGAATAACGCCGACTATGCAGATCGCCTAGCGCAATCATTACTTGATGCTTACCCCCCCCACGACACCAAAATCCACCGTCTGGTCGGTGAATGGGGCGCTTTAATCATGAGAGAGAATCACTACCATGGCTTCAGCCCTCTGGAGACAGATACCCATGTTGTGGGGATCCTAGGTGGACCAGTCCTTCAGTTCCGAGATAATTCTTTCCTAACCCATTCGCCTAGCAGCGACGGAACACGATCACTTTATGAAAGATGGATCGCAGGGAACCTTGTTTGGCGGGATGACCTATCCGGCCCATTTTGTGCTGTGATAATAGACAAAAGGACGCAAGACGTTCGCTTTATTACCGACCTCATGTCATTTATTCCTCTTTTTGAACACCGTTTCAAAGACAGCATAACAGTTGGATCCCACGTTGATATGGTTGCCGCTGCAACAAACGAGCACAAGAACATTGACCGCGTATCCGCAGCCGATTTCATACTACATGACATCATAACTTTTCCGTACACGCTTTATAGTTCCATTAGTCAACTCTCTCCTGGGAGTGAAACAACATACCGAAGCGGACATAAAAAAAAGGTAACATCGTACTGGCACCCGTCAGAGGTTTACCCATATAGCTTTGAAGAATCTACAGAGCGACTGCGGAATGGCCTTCAGAATTATATATCACAATTTACCAAATCCATGAGCAGGACAGCTCAATTCGTTAGTGGTGGTGAAGATTCACGCGTCTTGTGCGATCTGATGCCAAAGCACCTGAAAAGAGATGGTTACATATTCCTTGATCAGATGAATCGTGAAGGAAACACAGCAAAAAAAGTGGCTGATTGTTATGGAATAAATTTTACACCAATATATCGCCACAGCACATACTATGCAGATATATTGGAATTTGCAACGGACCTTGTTGGATCCGGAGTTCAATATGCCCACGCTCACAGTGCCGGGCTATATCTGCGCTGTGACTTACCTGATTACTCAGCAGTAGTTGGAGGGTACCTGGCCGACTCTTTATTAAAAGGCATGTTCAGCTACAAGATGCCAGCAACGAATCGGTTTCCGTTTCTTCCTGAAATTGCCTTAGAAGGTGAATCTCGAACTAAAAAAATCGAGAGCCCACTAATTCCCAAAAAACTGACTCAAGAAGTCACCGCACGTCGACGTTCGCGATTTCAACAAGTAAAAGAAATACGTCCTCACAGCGCCCACGAATGGTTTACCTTATGGCCAGCATCAATGGAAGCAGGCATTCCTAATTTTTGGAGCACACGCAGGCTTTTCAGGAGTTATGAACCCTTCTTATGTCATGACCTAGTAAAACTAAGCGCTCGAACTCCTATAAACTGGAAACTTAACCGGAAACTATTCCACAACTCAGTGAAGCCATATTTACGCAAAAGTAAAAGCGTACTCCATGCGAACGGCTACAATCCCTACTATAGTAAATTACGTAATTTACCCCTGCATTTCTCGACATGGCTATTCCGATTAACCTCAAAAAGGCTTGGAGTTACCAAGGATAACCAAGGGCCTTGGGGAAACAAAACTACCCTTAGAAAGAGTAGAGCATGGAAGGAGAAGGAAACAATGTATCTACGCTCTTTAAAACAGGTTACCGAAATACTTGAAGAAGTTGATGATCACCAATTAGCTCCATTACACAACAAAACAGTGAGAAATTTGGTCCAACTAGGCTATCAACTGACAAACCGCCCTTAACTCACCCGCTCCCTAGTTTCAGGATTAACGCTCAAACTTAAAATGTAAAGTTAACTCTGAGGACACCTATTGATGAAGCTAGCAATATCACGATCAATCAATTTCTTCCGAGAAGGTTTTCTGTGGAGAACCTTAAAAAGAACACCGATCTGGGGCTTTCTAAAATCTTTCGATTCTCTAATGTTTCGGTACAAGGATCTTCTAGGTTACTCAGTTCTTGGAATACCTGCGCCAATGACAGCACAAGAATTCTTCCAAAAGCTGGAGAGCGTGGGGGTCAGGTATGTTGTACTACGGTGGTTTGAGTCACTACCGGATGATAGCAACGTAAAAGATATTGATATTCTAGTAGCAGATGAGGATTATAAGTCGTTAAGGAGTTTTCTTTCGTCCGATCCAAGACGCATCAGAAAACAGGTTGACCTCTACACGGTGACAGGTGCACATAAGGCGGGCTATGGGGGAATAGCCTATATGCCGCCGCACCTTTCCAACACGGTCCTACAGGAAAAGGAAAAGAAAAGCGGGCACGTATCCACTCCCAATGACATCAATTATTTCATGTCACTTGCGTTCCACGCTCTATATCACAAAGGTTTTGAGTCGGGCCTGGCGACAACGCAACAAAAAAATGGCAATCACCGGGATCAGGTTCATGAAGAAAGCAAGTATCACCGAAAACTTGATGAGCTCCGAAGGAAGCTTGACATCAGCGCCAACCTCGACATGGAGTCTTTTGGACCAGTACCTCGCCGCAGCCGGATGGCGGCCTACTGAAGATGCCTTAGTAAAATGGTCTGCACGGAATCTCTGGCTCGAGCTTACCCTTCTGAGTAATGAACATTTACCTGAGTACCCTGTCCCGGAAGGATTGATCAGCTTCCTCATAAGGGAGGAGTCGACGGATCAATCCTCACTAAACATTATTCGCGAAGTACTCGACGAAAATGGCATAAAAGTCTTCAGTACCTATCCCCTTTCCCCCGATCAGCGAGAGGCTGCCTCTATGCTCACTCGTGGTGCAAACTGGCCGAAAGAAGAGGGAGGCGGCCCAGCCGTTCTAGCCGTTGCAATCGATACATTCGCCTCTGACTACGCCACAATCGAGTCGTGGGTAAAGCGAATGCGCAAGGTCAAAGAAGCAATCAGGAACAAAATTAACCAGGGGAGAAGAAAGCATCCACTTGGCGTGCTGCATTCCAGTGATGGATGCATTCATGCTGCCAAGTACATTGAGGTTGTTTTTGGTGAAGAGGCGCAAGATATCGTTGCTACCACATACGAACTCACCGAACCTGAAAAGAGACAATCGGATAGAGCAGGCACCTGAGAAGACCATGCGAAGCAATACCATCCTGCTGGGATCAAGAAGGCTTGCTCGTACCGCTATAGATCTTATGAGTTTCCTGCTTTTTGCTGGCTCAGTGCGCTCAATTCATCCCCATAAGAAGTTGAGAGCGATCGGAGCCGTTCAAGTTACGGACCCTCGCAACATCAAGCATTACCTTTGCGATACTAAGTTCGAGAGAGAGATTAAGGATCAGGTCAAGGCCAGGATCGGTCCATTACAAAGCCACCAAGTTGCCCCCACGACCGAAATGGACATCATCTGGGCCTACCAAGACGTTTTTGCCCATCAGGCGAACTGGCAGGACACCGTGTACTATCAGCGAGTCTGCGTCCAGATAAACAACGGAGTCAAAAAGTTTGGATGCACTCATATCGGCGACTTTGACGAACGCTTGGAAGCGGACATGGACCACTTCAATTCCATAAAACAACAAGGATACAAGTCGCAGATGGCACTGCGCACACTCAAACCGTGGGACGAGGTTCAGGTTATCCAACGCAAAGATGGTTCATTTTTATTTGTTGATGGCCGTCACCGGCTTGCTGCAGCGCAAGTACTCAAAGTACCTGAGATTCCGGTACTCATCTGTGGCATCGAGAAATAACGTGTTTCCTGCTCATTTCATACACCAATCGGCGCACTAATCTCGCATTTATGACACTCTCACCTTTTTTCTCGGTTATTATCCCAGTTCACAATAAAGCTCCACATGTCGACCGGGCAATCAACTCGGTACTCACGCAGAGTTGTACTGACTTTGAATTGGTCATTATAGATGATGCCTCGACAGATGGTAGCGCAGATAAGATCACTGCCTACTCTGAAGAGCGAATTAAGTTACATAAACGATCTGATCCCGGCCCCGGCGGTTATGCCGCACGCAACCTTGGAATCGAAAACGCCAACGGCCAATGGGTTGCGTTTCTGGATGCGGATGACATGTGGTTCCCTGATCATCTTAAAAACCTTCAAATCCTGACCAACAAATATCCTCAAGCCGAAATGCTCTGTTCAGCGTGGCTTGAGGGCGACGGGGATGATCGGACACCAAATCCTTTTTCAAGGAATCGAAAATCAGATCTTCTGCTTTCCCCAGAGGAATACTTGAAAGCTCATGCCAAGGGGGTGGATGTAGTTCATACTGACGTGGTCGCGATACAAAAAGCCACGCTGGTTAAGATGGGCGGCTTTCCCCAATACTCCCAACGGTGCAAAAGAGCTGGCGACGGCCAAACCTGGCTTCGCGTCGTACTCTCCGGCGCATACACTGCGTGGACCCCGAGCCTGGGTGCCATTTACTATCAGGATGCGGTAAACATGGTTACCCAGCAACAGAAATACCATATCCACGAAAATGGCCTGATCACCTACCTTGATGACATCATCCAGGACAACAAGCATCCTGAGTACAAAAAGCTTTTGAAGAAATACCGCAATCAGCGCGTAGCCTCTTCCTTATTCCAGGATCTTAAGACGGGAGGTGTTGGCAGTGAACACCTTAGAATGGCAGTACGGTATTTCAGTTGGGACGCACGGATTATGGCTCTTTTTGTCGCCTACTTTGTTCCGCAACTGGGACGCAGTTTATTCGCGATGAAAGAGAGGGCTAAGACGGTTCAATGAGAATTCTACTTGTGATTACCAGTCTTGGCGTCGGAGGCGCCGAACGTTTGGTAACCAATCTGGCAGACCGGTTTGTTGAGTCGGGACACCAAGTGTGGTTAGTCCACTTCCATGGTGAAGCAGAACTGTCGCCCACTGACCCGCGAGTGGAACTGGTTAATCTCCACATGCGACGTAACCCGATGGGTGTTTTGGCTGCAATGTTGAGCTTTCGTCGGCTCATGAAAAAGCTTGAACCGGACGTGGTAAACAGTCACCTCGTGCACGCGAACATCCTCACCCGTTTGCTCCGCTTGGTGACCCCGATTCCTAAGCTTATATCCAGCGCGCACAACACCAATGAGGAAGGTCGCGGGCGCATGCTTGCTTATCGTTTAACAGACCGCCTGGCCGATCTCTCTACCAATGTATCTAAAGAGGCGGTAAAGGCATTCGAACAGCAAGGCGCCCTGCAGGCAGGTCGAATGATGACCATTCATAATGGCATTGATACCAATGAATTTACCATTGATGAGTCAGTACGTCGTCGCACGCGCAAGGAGCTTAGGATCGACTCATCCACTCAGTTAATTCTGGCCGTTGGGCGTCTGGGGGAGCAGAAGGATTATCCCAACCTGTTACGTGCATTTGCTGACTTAGAGCCTCGCTCTTCAAAAATTGAATTGGCTATCGTTGGTAAAGGCCCTCTTCACCAGGAGCTGCTGTCCCTTGCGCAAGTTCTTGGAGTTGCAGACCGAGTAAGATTCCTCGGTATTCGCCATGATGTCCCGGCACTGTTGTCAGCAGCCGATTTATTTGTCCTCTCCTCTGCTTGGGAAGGATTTGGTTTGGTCGTTGCGGAAGCAATGGCGTGCGAGTGTGCAGCCGTAGCAACAGACTCTGGCGGTGTGCGTGAAGTGGTCGGAGATGCTGGGTTTCTGGTTCCTCCACGGGACAACGTTGCACTGGCCGCTGCAATGAACCAAGCACTCAACCTTGACGCAAGCGAAAAACAGCAACTCGTACAAAAGGGGCGAGAGCGTATTCAGGAATGTTTTTCGTTGGATGTAACTGCTGAATGGTATCTGAAGGTCTATGCAGATACCAGCTTGGCTCTCGAACCCAAAGGCCACTCCTGATGTGTGGAATAGTAGGGTTCTGGGAACCCACCATGCGAAATGGTGCGCTACCGCGACAGATGGCTGCGCAACTCTTTCATCGTGGCCCTGATGATGAAGGGGAGTGGTATGATCAGGACGCAGGCATCGCCTTCGCTCACCGCCGGCTTTCAATTCTGGATCTCTCCTCCGCAGGCAAGCAGCCCATGCATTCGCGCTGCGGTCGTTACACGATTGCCTACAATGGGGAGATCTACAATCATCTGGAACTGCGCACAGGGCTTGAGACTCAGGGGCATGTCTGCAATTGGCGAGGCAGCTCAGATACTGAAACGCTACTTGCCGCATTTAGTATCTAGGGGATAGAGAAGACTCTTGAGCGCCTGAATGGGATGTTCGCGTTTGCGCTTTGGGACCACTGGGACAGGAAGCTCTTTTTAGTCCGTGACCGAATGGGCGAGAAGCCGCTTTATTATGGACGCAATGGTCAGGCATTTCTCTTCGGCTCTGAGCTGAAAGCCCTTAAAGTGCACCCTGAATGGCAAGGCGATATCGACCGCGACGCACTCGCACTTTACATGCGATACAGCAATGTGCCGGCCCCATGGAGCATTTATAAAAGCATAGCAAAGCTTCCGCCCGCCCACTTTGTTGTAATCAGTGACCAAGGGCGATCAATCAGTGATCCCATCTGTTACTGGGACCTATCCTCTCTTGCAGAAGAAGGCTCAGCTGATGCGTCGGGTTCTGCGGATCAATTAGAAGAAGAGTTGGATCAACTCCTCAAGGATTCCATTGGACGCAGAATGTTGTCAGACGTGCCACTGGGCGCATTTCTTTCTGGCGGTTATGACTCAACCACCGTAACAGCATTAATGCAGGCCCAGAGCTCCGAACCGGTCAAAACATTTTCCATTGGCAGTTATTCTGAAAACGATGAGGCTCATCATGCGCGTGCCGTGGCGGACCATTTGGGTACGGATCACACTGAACTCTATGTGACATCGGAAGATGCCCTTAGCGTTATCCCGCGACTGCCATCACTCTACGATGAGCCCTTCGCGGACTCTTCTCAGATCCCGACTTTTCTCGTCAGCCAGCTTGCGCGACAGTCAGTGACCGTAGCCCTATCTGGAGATGGCGGTGACGAACTGTTCGCAGGTTACAACCGCCATGCCATGGGGCCTGCCATCTGGGATCGCTCTTCTCGCCTCCCTCGTGGCTTTCGTCAATTTGTTGGCTTCGCAATGGCCAGAGCCGCACAGTGGGATTGGCATCGCCTGCTTCGTTACCTCCCTGCAAAGACTCAGGCTCCGGAGCTGGGGACCAAACTGGGTAAGGTAGCCAGTGCTCTGAACGCACGCTCTGCTGGTGGTTTCTATAAGGATCTGGTTTCGCACTGGAAACATCCCGAACTCCTTGTTCGTCAGGCGGCAGAGCCATCGTCCTTGCTGGACAACACTGATAAACACCCCTCCCTGCCCGGCTTACGAGAGCAAATGTTGTATTTCGACATGATGACCTATCTGCCGAACGACATTCTTACCAAGGTGGACCGGGCCAGCATGGGAGTCAGCCTGGAAGCCCGCGTACCGCTGCTGGACCACCGGCTGGTGGAGTTTGCCTGGCGTGTTCCGACGAAATTCAAGTACCGGGACGGAAAAGGGAAGTGGCTGTTACGGCAGGTATTGTATCGCTATGTTCCAAAAGAGCTTATGGAACGCCCCAAAATGGGGTTTGCTGTTCCGATTGGTGAGTGGCTTAGAGGATCACTCCGGGAATGGGCTGACGACCTGCTCAATGAACAGCGACTTGAACGTGAAGGCTATTTGCATCCAGAGCCGGTACAAAAGATGTGGCAGGCACATCTCGCCGGTAAACGTGGACTTGAACACCAGCTCTGGAATGTCTTGATGTTTCAGGCTTGGCTGGAAACGGAACGATGACTTTATGAGACGGCAGGGCCTCGAAGCACAAGCAATCAACCGCATGAACTTCCGATCTACAGTACCTCCACTTACTGGTCGACGAAAACTACAGGTACAAGCAACGTGAGCGATTTCGCGCCACAGCAAGAGGCCGGTTTCTGGGCCATGCGACTAATGGATCTGCCGCTGTTCGTGATGCTGGCAGTCTTTATCCTGGTCGTTTCCCTTCGGTTTCGCCCTCCACCCGCCGTTCAGCTCATGCTGTATCTTCACGCAGCTCTACCGTTCTTTCTGAACGGTCTGCTCTTCCCGGTCAGCTATATGCCTGATCAATTAAAGTATTTAAGCGCATTTTATGAAATACGTACTGGTGCACTTTCTGTTTGGGAAGTGATCCTTCATGGCGGCAATGTTGATCGTGCTTCTCTCCTTTTCGCGGCAATGCCACTGCCTTTCGCCCTCACACCGAACAGTCTGGGTTTTTATAACGGATTTATCTGGACCGCTCTTTTCCTCTGGCTCTACCGCAAAGGCGTATTCACCCATCTGTCCATGTGGTTTTATCTGCTGTACCCCAGCATGGCCCTATATAGCTCGCTATCGCTACGAGATACTTTCGTCTTTGCTTTTATGATTATGGCCGCTCAGTGGGCTCGGGAGGGGCGCTGGGTAATCATGCTGGTACCTCTGGTGCTTTTGTATGCCATCAAGTTCCAGAATTTTTACATTCTGGCGCCGGTTCTTTTTTTGTTTCTGGCGTTCGGTATTCGCCATAAGGGGCTGTCCATTAGCAGGGGTGCCGCGACACTGGTTACTGGCGTCGCGGCCTTGGTCGCTCTTTCCCCCATCGCACTCCCTCTCATTAACTATTTCCGGCGGGCGATGTACGTAGAGGATGGTGGAGACGCGGACCAGGTCCAGATGATTGAAGGCCCTGTTCAATTCGTTCTCGAAGGCATGACGAGCGGAATCTATTTTCTTATGAAACCCTTTCCATGGGACGCATCAAACCTGCTCCAGATCATCCAGTCGTTTGAGAACCTCGCCATCGCCGGCCTTCTGGTTCTGCTCGCCAGAGCTGCCTGGAATCGGGCGCCACGGATGCTGATATTCTGGACTCTGTTCCTGATCTTCGCCGCCTCAATATACGGCCTTGTTGTGTTCAACTATGGCACTGCAGCCCGTTACCGCTTTCCGTTTCTCACGTTTTTCGTCATCTTTGTCTGCGCCGACTGCCGGGCTCATTCGCTGTTCAAAAATATGGTGCCTCCCGCCTTTCAGGCCGCTTACCTGAAACGAAGGAACGCGCCAACGACGACGCCTCAATCACCCTGAATCCAGGCTGAGAGACCTCCCCATGCTGGTGCTGTTTTCCAACACGTCCTGGTACCTCTACAACTTCCGCCGCAGCACCATCCGCGCTCTGCTGAATCAGGGTTGGCGGGTGGTGTGTATATCGCCGGCGGATGAGTTTTCCCAGCGGCTTCAGACCGAGCTGGGTGCTGAGCACATTGCCCTGCCCCTGGATGGCAAGAGCATTGGGCCGGTGCGTGAGCTGCGCAGCCTGTGGTTCATTCGCGGCGTGCTGAAGCAGTTGCAGCCGGCTTTTGTGTTCAATTTTACGGTGAAGCTCAATATCTATTCGGGGTTGGCCTGCCGTTGGCTGGGCATTGAGTTTGCCAATAATGTCTCCGGGCTGGGCACGGCCTTTATCCATGACAGCTGGGTATTCCGGCAGGTACGGCGGGTTTATGGGCTTGTGAATCGCGGCGCTGCGCATCTGTTCTTCCAGAATGAGGAGGATCTGGCCGTTTTCCGCGAGCGTGATCTACTGGGCGACACGCCGGTTACCCTGCTCCCCGGCTCTGGCGTTGACCTGGAACGCTTTCAGCAGCGCCCGCTGCCGGAGCCTGAGCCCTTCGCGTTTCTGATGATCGGGCGCCTGCTGGGTGATAAAGGCGTTCGGGAATACGCGGAGGCGGCCAGGCGGTTGAAAGAAAACGGCGTTAATGTGCGCTGTGTGCTGCTGGGGCAACTGGGCGTGAGCAACCGCACGGCCATTACCCGGGAGGAAGTGGCCGAATGGGAGCGGGCCGGGGTTCTGGAGTACGCGGGCGAGACGGATGATGTACGGCCCTTTATTGAGCAGGCGCACGTGCTGGTGCTGCCGTCCTACCGCGAGGGCATGCCCCGCACGGTGCTGGAAGCCGCTGCCATGGGACGCCCGGCCATTGTGACGGACGTGCCGGGCTGCCGGCAGGCGATTGTTCCGGATGAGACCGGCTGGCTGTGTGAAGTGCGCAATGCCCGCTCTCTTGCCGACCGGATGCAGCAGGTTCAGGCCCTTCCTGCCGAGAGGCTTGCGGCCTTTGCGGATGCTGCCCGTGCGCGTATGGAAGCGGCGTTCAGTGAGGCGGTGGTCATCAACGCCTATCTGGGCTGCCTTGAGGGCCATGCGCGCCGCTGATTACCTTACAGGGTGAATTCCTACCCCTACTGCCCGAATGTCTGCTCATTGTTGGCCAGGAACGCTTTCTCGGCCTCGCTGCTCGTCCGTTTCAGGGGCGAATTGCGGTGCGGGAAGCGACCAAACCGCTCAATGAGTGCCTGGTGCTGTTCGGCACTCTGGTAAAAACCGGCCAGCACATCCCGAAGGCGCCCGGACGCCGTCCGCACCAGTTGATCGTAAAGGGCGACGGATTCGCGCTGCAGCGTGCGGTTCTCCGCATGCTGGTACGGCATATAGAAAAACGCGCGCTGAATCAGTGGCAGACGCACGTCATCACCGCGTTCAACCCCTTCGCGCGCCAGGCGCTGTGCGAGCGGATCATTCTGATAGGCCATGGCGGTGCGGCGGTAGATGTTGCGTGAGAACTGGTCCAGCAGCAGGATCTCGGCCAATGCCCCACCGGGCTCCCTGCGCCAGTGATCCAACCCCTCTTCAGAGGCGAATAACACCATGGATGAAAAGCGTCGCCTCAGCCCCCAGTCAAATCGGCGGTTTACAGAGAACCACTGTTCGCGGTATGACTTTTCGGGAACGCCATCGTCATCCAATGGACCGAACCAGAAATCCAGAATGAATGGCCATTCGAACATAACAGGCAGCTCCTGACATCAGCGGAGCAGATCATAACAGATTCTCATTGCACCCAGCGCACCCTCAAGGGAGAGTTTCAATGGGTGCAATGAGGGTTGTACACTCAGGAGAACCTGCAAGGGAAATGGTTTCAGTATGAGCAGACATATTGTCATTACCGGTGGAACCGGTTTCATAGGACAGGCCCTGTGTCATCGCCTGCATAATCATGGACACCGGCTCACCGTCTTCAGCCGCCGCAGTGATGAAGAGGTTGAGCGCCTCTGCGGCCGTGTGCGTGTCATCAATCGGCTATCCGCAATTCCCGGTCTCGGCTCCATCGATGCGGTCATCAACCTGGCCGGTGAAGGGATTGCCGAGAAACGCTGGACCAGGAAGCGCAAACAGGCACTGTGGGACAGTCGCGTCGGGCTGACTGAAGAGTTGGTCAGCCACCTGAAACGCTGCCCGGAAGCGCCGGACGTTCTGATCTCCGGCTCTGCGGTCGGCTATTACGGCGATCAGGGTGATGCAACGGTAACGGAAAGCACCGCGCCCACCCATGAGTTCACCCACCGGATGTGTAATGCCTGGGAACAGGCGGCGCTGGCGTTTGAGGACACCTCCCGGGTCTGTCTCTCACGCACCGGCCTTGTGGTGGGCCGCGGCGGGGGCTTCCTGCAGCAGATGCTGCCATTGTTCCGGATAGGCCTGGGTGGACGGCTCGGCAAGGGAACCCAGTACATGCCATGGATTCATCGTTATGACATGGTTGAGGGGTTGGTTCATCTGCTCGAGAACCCGGAGCTTTCCGGCCCCTTCAACATGACCGCCCCCAACCCCGTCACCAATGCCGAGTTCACACGGATATTGGGCCATGTTCTCAATCGCCCGGCCGTGTTGCCGGCACCCTCGCCGGCACTGAAGCTGGCACTGGGAGAAATGGCGCGCCTGCTGCTGACCGGCCAGAAAGCGATCCCGGAACGGCTGCTGAGCACCGGCTATGAGTTCCATTACCCGGAGCTGGAAGCAGCTTTGAAGGAGGCCATCCAGTCGTGACGGGGCCATGGCGGATGCTGCTCATTGTTGGCCTGGCGTCACTGTTTGCCTTTCCCCTGCAGGCCCGGGAGGAAACCGGTTTTCCTTCCGGGGCCAGTTACGAGGCCTGCAGCATGATCGCCAGCCAGTACCTGACCACGATACAGCTCCTCCAGAAAGGGTTTGACCCGCAGATCCTCAAGGAAACCCTGCCAGGCCTGACCGACCAGGGTGCCCGCAGGATCGACTCGCTGCGCCAGCAGATTGAGCGCAGTGGCACCACGGAAACCTACTCCGGCGTCAACGCACGCTACGCGCGCTGTGCCTCAAAAGTGCACGAGCAGCGGGGACAACCCGACCCCGGCACCCGCCAGCACCATTTCTACGTATGCGCCGGTGAAAACAAGGTCCGCTACGAAATCCTTCTGGCTGCCCTGGCCGGCGGGCAGCCAGGCGAAATCCGGGAACAGCTGGCTCCGCCTCATCGCAAGGCCGCTAACCGGATCTTTCAGCGGCTGCGCGAAAGCAACGTTGAAACGGTATTCAGTGAATTGGCTTCCGAACTCAAGGTATGCCTGAAACAGGACCCCGCCCGATAATCCGGAACAGAAAATTGTTGACAGGCGCGCGCTCTTTCTCTAAAGTTCGCGCCCTGTAACGCATTGCACAGCGTCCCGTTCGTCTAGTGGTTAGGACACTGCCCTTTCACGGCAGTAACAGGGGTTCGAGCCCCCTACGGGACGCCACTTTCCCTCCCCGCAATAACGTTCCCTGCTATATTAATAAATCAACACCAGATCCTTTCCCGCAGCCGGAGCCACAACCCGATGCGAAACCCGTTGTCATGGCTCGCTCGCCTCAGATCACAGTCGCCACTGTCATTCCGGTTACTGGGTTACATCATCCTCTGCAGCTCGCTGTTTACCCTGGTGGCATCCGCTGCTCAGGTCTACGTCAACTACCGGGCGGATGTCAGTGCCATCCACGAACGGCTCATCGACGTCGAGGATGGCTACATGAGCAGTCTCGCCGGCAGCGTCTGGTCCATTGACGAGGACCTGATCCGACTTCAGCTTGAAGGCATCACCAGCCTCCCGGACATCACCCAGGCCCATCTCAGGATGTACCCGGATGCCGAATTGACGGTGGGTGATGTGCCCGAAGGCATCAGCACCGCGCGCCATTCATTCACTCTCAACCGGAATGGAAAACAGGACTACGAGCTTGGCCGGGTTACCGTAACGGCGAGCCTGGAGAGCGCCAACGAGAACCTGCAGCGCAATATAGAGGTAATCCTTGCAACCCAGGCGCTGCGCACTTTTTTCATCTCACTGCTGATCCTGTGGATCTTCCAATACTTCGTAGCCCGTCACCTGGGCACCATGGCCCGCTATGCGCGAAGGTTCAACCTGCGAAACCTGGACACCCCGCTGCAGCTGGACCGGCGCCGCAGGACAAAGGGACTCAGGGACGAACTGGAACAGGTTACGGATGCGATCAACAGCATGCGGGAGCGACTGCGCAGCGACCTGGAACGCCAGGATGAGGATGCGCGGGAAATCCGCAAACTGTCCCTCGCCCTCGAGCAAAGCCCCTCCTCGGTGACCATCTGTGACCGGGATTGGCGCATTGAGTATGTGAACAACAAATTCCTGCAGCTGGCGGGGTTGAACGAACAGGACGTGCTCGGTAAGCAGCCCATCTACCTCACCCAGGACACGCTTTCCGGCGACAGGAACGAGGAACTGTGGAAGAGCGTCCGGCTGCAGGTTCAAAGGGCGGGCGTCTGGCAGGGGGAGATACAGCGTACCCGGGAGAATGGCGAGCGGTTCTGGGAGCAGGTTGTCGTAACGCCGATCAAGGACGATCGAGACCTTCCCTCGCACTATCTGATCCTGGGCGAGGACATCAGCATTCGCAAGCGCTACGAACAGCAACTGCTCAGGCAGGCCAATTACGACACGCTCACTGGTCTGCCCAACCGGATGCTGGCGCTGGATCGCCTCAAGCTGGCCCTGGCACAGAGTCGCCGGGACGCCAGCATGGTGAGCGTGATGTTCCTGGATCTGGACAACTTCAAGCACATCAACGACACCCTCGGCCACGAAGCTGGCGATAACCTCCTGATTGAGGGGGCTCGGCGCATCTCCGCCTGCCTGCGCGGCACCAGCACGGTTGCGCGGCTTGGAGGTGACGAATTCCTGGTCATTCTGCCCGCATTAAGCTCGCCGGCAGCCGTGGAACAGGTCGCCGAACGTATTCTCCAGACCTTTGTGCCACCATTTCACCTGGCGGGCCAGGAAGTGTTTGTCAGCACCAGCATCGGCATAGCGCTCTACCCCGGTGATTCGGACGACAGCACCAGCCTGCTGCAGCACGCTGACGCGGCCATGTATGAGGCCAAGCACCGTGGCAAGAGTGCCTACCAGCGTTTCCAGCCGGAAATGAAGGAAATCTCCCAGGAACGCCTGCGGATGGAAAGCCTGCTTCGTCGGGCCCTGGAAATGCAGGAATTCGAGCTGCATTTCCAGCCCATCATCAGCATGGGGGATCGTCAGGTTGTTGGTGTGGAAGCCCTGCTGCGCTGGCAAAGTCCAACCATGGGACTGGTATTACCGGACCGGTTCATACCCTTGGCCGAGGAAACCGGCCTGATCATTCCCATTGGCCGCTGGGTCCTCCAGCAGGCCTGCGAGGCGGTCAGTCGCTGGAACCAGGAGCGGGAGGAGCCGCTCTGCATGGCCATCAACGTATCGCCCCGGCAATTCCGCGACCCGCACTTTGTGGAAACAATCCGCACCGCTCTGGACGATTCCGGCCTTGCGGGGGAATCACTCGAACTCGAAATCACGGAGCACCTGATACTCGATAACAGCATCGAGATGGACAAGGTGCTGGCGGAACTCGACGCCCTGAACGTGCGCCTCTCGGTGGACGACTTTGGGACCGGCTACTCCGCGCTGGGCTACCTCAAGAAGTACCCCTTCGACACCCTCAAGATCGACAAATCCTTTATCCATGACATGACCACCAAGTCCGATGACTCCGCGCTTGTGCGCGCCATCATCCAGATGGCGCACAGCCTCAGTCTCCAGGTGATTGCCGAAGGCGTTGAGACCCCGGAGGAATTTGATTTCCTGAAAAAAGAGAACTGCGATTTCTCCCAGGGCTTCCTGTTCACGCCGCCATTGCGCGAAGACCGGTTTATCACCTGGCTAAACGGGACCCTGGACGGGTAGTATCACGCAGAGACACCGATACTACGATCCGGCCACGGAGTGCCCGCATGGGTGAAAAGCAGATTCTGATCGTCAACTCCGGGAGCTCGTCACTGAAGCTCAGCATCGCGAGCCTGCCGCCATACCAGATATTCGCCAGCCTGGTAGCGGAGCGGCTCGGGACCGAAAATGCCGTCCTGCGCATGGAGGAGCCACATGACATCCAGCAGACATTGCTGCCCAACGCGACTCACCGGACGGCACTGGAGGCCTGCCTGAGCCTGTGCCAACAACAGGGTCTGCTGGCCCGCGCACCGGATGGGGTGGGTCACCGGGTGGTTCACGGAGGGGAGACCTTCACCCAATCAACCACCGTCACGGATGCTGTCATTGACGCCATTGAGGATTGCGCCTCACTGGCGCCCCTGCACAACCCGGCCAATCTGGAGGGCATCAAGGCCATGCGCGGCATCTACCCGGATGTTCCGCAGGTTGCCGTTTTTGATACTGCCTTTCACCAGACCCTGCCCAGGCACGCCTACCTGTATGCGCTGCCCTACGCTCTCTACCAGGATCATGGCGTGCGCCGATACGGGTTTCACGGCACCAGCCATCGTTTCATGCTCCGCGAGACGGCCCGCCTGAAGGGACAGAGCGAGGACGCTACCTGCCTGATTTCCGCGCATCTGGGTAATGGCTGCAGCATCACCGCCATACGCGATGGCCGCAGCAGGGATACCAGCATGGGTCTTACGCCGCTCGAAGGGCTCGTGATGGGGACCCGCAGCGGCGACATCGACCCGGGACTGTTCGACTTCCTGTGCCACCGGGGCTGGTCCCCGGATCAGATCAACGAGCTGCTCAATCGCGACAGTGGGCTCAAGGGCCTGTCCGGGCTCAGCAACGACATGCGCACCCTCACCGACGCTGCGGATGACGGCAATGACCGGGCTGCCCTGGCCGTGGCGGTGTTCTGTTTCCGCCTGGCACGCTACATCGGGGCCATGATGGCATCACTGCCGCGTCTTGATGCCCTGGTATTCACCGGCGGCATTGGTGAAAACAGCGCCAGCGTTCGCGCCCGGACGCTGTCACACCTGGAGCTGCTGGGCTTCGGCCTGGACGACAGCGCCAACCAGTGCCATGGCGCCGAGCGCAACGGGGCGATCCATGCCCATGGGAAACACCCGGTGCTCGTCATTCCGACCGACGAGGAACAGGTCATCGCAATGGACACGGCACAGATCACAGGGAGCACCTGATGCCAAAGAACCTCTTCATCGTTTCCACGGAGCTGCAGTCAGGCCTCACCTCCGTTTCCATGGGTCTTGTGAGGGCGTTGGATGGGGTGGGCGTGCGCGTTGGCTTCTTCAAGCCGGTCGCCCAGACCTCAAACCGGGACCGCGTGGACCACTCTGTGAATTACATCCGCGCCCGCACCACACTTGATCCGCCCGACCCGATCCCCCTCAAGGATGCCCAGGATCGCATCAACCAGGGCCATTCCGGCCAGCTGATGGAAGACATCATCGAGGGCCACTACAACGCGTCCAAAGGTTGTGATGTGGTTGTGGTGGAAGGTCTCGTTCCGGATCGCCAGGAAAGCTACGTGCAGCGGCTGAATATGGAAATCGCACGCAACCTGGATGCGCAGATCATTCTGGTCAGTGCGCCGGGAGAACGCACGCCGAAGGAGATGACAGAACACCTTGCGTTCAGTCAACGAATCTTCTCCGAATCGTCCCAACCGGAACTGGAAGTGCTGGGCGTGATCCTCAACCGCCTCAATGAGCCGGCCAACCGGAGTCTTCCACTGTCGGCCGTGAACCCACCGCCCGTCCAGGAATTTGACTGGCAGGAAGAATGCGACATCTTCTGCGAGAACGGGCTGCAACTGATCGGGGCCATCCCCTGGCGCCGGGAGCTGATCGCGCCACGAGTCCGGGACGTGGCGCATGAGCTGGGCGCGGATATGATTTTTAAAGGCAGCCTGGACACACGTCGGGTCCACCAGCTGAGCATCGTGGCCAGAACCATCCCCAACATGGTGGACAGCCTCCTCCCCGGGACCCTGGTCGTGACGCCCGGCGACCGCGAGGACATTGTGTTGGCTGCGGCATTGGCGGCACTCAGCGGTGTGCCACTGGCCGGCCTCGTCCTTACCGGTGGACTGATCCCGGACGAACGCACCCAGCACTTCTGCCAGGCGGCGCTGGATACCGGCGTGACGGTTTTGACCACCACCATGGATACCTACTACACCACTCATTGCCTCGCCGGCATGGACACATCCGTGCCCATGGAAGACACCGAACGGGTTGAGAAGGTTATGCAGGCGACGGCCGAAGGCATTGACGCGGAATGGCTCCGCCAGCATCTCAGCGTGGACCGCGAACCGCGACTCTCTCCTCCGGCATTCCGCTACCTGCTGACACAGCGGGCCCGCGAGGCCAATAAACGGATTGTTCTTCCGGAAGGCAACGAGCCGCGCACCCTCGCCGCAGCGGCTCGCTGCCAGGAACGGGGCCTGGCCCGCTGCGCGCTTATCGGCTCCCCAAAGGACATCCATACCGTCGCCGAATCCAAGGGCATCAGCCTGCCCGAGGGTATTGAGATCATTGACCCCGATGAAGTCCGGGAAAGCTACATCGATGCGATGGTGGAACTGCGCCGCCACAAGGGCATGAAACCGGATATGGCGGAGGCCCTGCTCGAGGACAACGTCATGCTGGCGACACTGATGGTGGCTCTGGATGAGATGGATGGCCTGGTTTCGGGCGCTGTGCACACCACCGCGAATACGATCCGGCCAGCCCTGCAGCTGATCAAGACACACGAGCAGGCCCGGATCGTCTCATCCGTATTCTTCATGTGTCTCCCGGACCAGGTCCGGGTCTACGGGGACTGTGCCGTCAACCCCGACCCGAACGCGGAAGAGCTTGCCGACATTGCCATTCAGAGCGCCGACTCGGCCACTACCTTCGGCATCACCCCCAAAGTGGCCATGGTCAGTTACAGCACTGGCGACTCAGGCACCGGCGACGATGTGGAAAAGGTGCGGAAAGCCACGGCCATTGCCCGCAAGCGGCGCCCTGACCTGATCATTGACGGCCCCCTGCAGTATGATGCGGCAGCCACTGAAAGCGTGGCGAAAAGCAAGGCACCGAACAGTCCGGTTGCGGGCAAGGCAACGGTTTTTGTCTTCCCCGATCTCAATACCGGCAACACAACCTACAAGGCCGTCCAGCGCAGCGCCAATGTGGTCAGCATCGGCCCTATGCTCCAGGGCCTTCGAAAGCCAGTCAACGACCTGTCGCGGGGCGCCCTGGTGGACGATATTGTCTTCACGATCGCCTTGACCGCCATCCAGGCACGCCAGGTGGAAACCCAGGGCCTGACCTGACGTCAGACCGCCCGGTCAGGAATTCTTTTTCTTGCGCCGGGCCTGTTTGTCTTGCTTTCTGACGTGCTGCATCAGACGCGCCTTTTTCTTTTTCTGGCGCTGCGTCAACGGGTTCTTGCGGCCCTCGAACGGATTCTCCGGCGAGCGGAATTCAAAGCGGATGGGGGTTGCCTCCACCTTGAGTACTTTGCGGAAGGTATTTTCAAGGAAACGCTGATAATCCCTGGGAACAGATGCCGTCTGGGTTCCGTGCACAATGATCCTGGGTGGACAGGAGCCACCCTGGTGCGCGTAACGCAGCTTGATCCGGTGCCCTCGCACGATCGGGGGCGGATGCTGCTGAACCGCATCCTGAAGGATTCTCGTCAGCTGGTTTGTGGACCATTTCGCCATCGCGGAGGCATAGCCAGCATCAATGGACCCGTACAGGTCACCTACCCCTGTACCATGCAGTGCCGAGATGAAATGGATTTTCGCAAAGTCGAGAAATCCCAGGCGCCATTTGAGGGCTTCCTTGACCCGCTTTCGATCATCAGGATCCATGCCGTCCCACTTGTTGACGGCAATCACCACAGCCCGCCCTGCGTCCAGTGCAAACCCGATCAGGTGCATGTCCTGGTCAACGAGCCCTTCCCTGGCATCAATAACGATCACCACAACATGGGAATCCTCGACCGCCTGAAGCGTCTTGACCACGGAAAACTTTTCCACGGTCTCGCGCACCTGTCGGCGCCGACGCACGCCGGCCGTGTCAATCAACGTATAGTGAGTGCCACGGCGCTCATAGGGTATGCGGATGCTGTCCCGGGTTGTTCCGGGCTCATCATAGACCAGGACCCGCTCCTCCCCGAGGATGCGGTTCACCAGTGTCGACTTGCCAACGTTGGGCCGGCCGATCAGCCCCACGCGAATACTGTCGGAATCCGCCTCCGGTTCCTCTTCGTCGACGTCTTCCTGATCGCCGAGAAGACGGTCCAGGAGCTGTTTTATGCCCCGATTGTGCGCTGCGGAAATACGGTGCACGGGGTCGAGGCCCAGACCGTAGAACTCACTCGCCGCCTGGTCCTCATCCTGGCCATCCGTCTTATTGACCACCAGATGGACCCGTGCCCCGGTCCGCCGAAGCTGGTCCGCGATCTGCTGATCGCCCGGCGTGAGACCGGCACGACCATCAACCAGGAAAAGGACGTTATCCGCTTCCTCAATGGCAGCCAGGGACTGCTCCGCCATCAACTCATCCACGCCTTCCTCGTCGCCGGCAAGCCCGCCGGTATCGATGGTAATGAAGCGCCGGCCATGATGACGCCCCTCGCCATACTGACGGTCCCTGGTCAGGCCGGGAAAATTGGCCACCAGGGCATCACGGCTACGGGTAAGCTGATTGAACAGCGTAGACTTGCCGACATTGGGCCGGCCGACAACGGCGATTACAGGAACCATCTCTGTTCTCAGGGCTCCACGATGCGATAGGAGGCGATCTGACCGCCATTACCGAAAAGAATGACACGGTCGCGATAACGGACCATGGGTGAGCGCACGCCTTTCACATCAGCCTGCGTCCGGCCATCAATCGAACCATCGGACTGACGGATGGCATAAAGGTAACCCTCGAAATCCCCGATCAGGATATGCTCTCCCAGGGTGACAGGCGCATTGAGGCGGCGCCACTGGAGCTTATCATGGCGCCAGACCTCACGCCGCGAGGCCAGGTCATAGCCAATAACACGGCCGTCGTAAGCCGCAACAACCACGTTATCGTCACCAACAGCGGGCGCTCGCAGACTTGAAACAGAACGACTCCAGCGTTCCTCCCCGGAGCGCAGACTGAGCGCCGCAACCTTGCCCTGATACCCGGTTATATAAAGCGTACCATCACGGACAACGGGCGAGGCATCCACATCGACAATCCGCTCAAGTTCCGTGCGCCCCGATGCTGTTCCCAGCGCCTGCTGCCATTGAACACTTCCGGTGTTCACATCCAGGGAAACAACGCGGCCATTATCAAAACCCGTGACGACACGACTGCCATCCACATAGGGTGTTGCATTCCCACGGAAGCTCAGGACCGGCATATTGCTGTCATACTGCCAGCTCCGCTCACCATCGCTCTGGTCAAAGGCAAGAATCTCGCCGTCGATGGTCTGCACAATGACCCGGCGGCCATTGCTCTGGGGTGGGACCAGGGATTCGTTGGGGAGTGCGGCTTCCCATCTGGGTTCTCCCGTGTGGGATAACGCCATCAGCTTGCCGTTTCGCGTCACCACGTAAAGGTGCTGGGAATCGGCGCCAACACCTGCTATCAGGCGGTCGTCCAGTTGCTTCCACCAGTCGCGGCGGCCCTGGCGCGCATCGTAAGCGCCAATGTAACCATCCGCCGTGGATATAAAAACCTGATCATCAACCACAACCGGCGTCATGAAGAGGAACTCACCGTCATGCCCTTGCGCAAAACGCCGGCTCCAGATTTCGCGAACCGGCGCTTCCCCTGTCGCTTCCGGCACTGCGGCTGGTTGCTCGCGCGGCTCAGTGGAGCTGCATCCCGCCAGCACAATGCCAGCGAGAACACAAAGGACAGGCAGAACACGCTGCAGTGGCCACAATGGCACCATCAGGACGCCTCCGGCGCCGCAAGATCACTCAGCTTGAGCTCCAGCAGACGGTCGTTACTGTCCTCGCCCAGCGAGTCTCTGGCCGCCTGATAGGCCTGGCGGGCCGCCTGGTCATTACCCAGCGCATGCTGGGCATCGCCCTCAAGCTCGCGGTAAAGCGGGCTGAACTCACCCGCATCATTGTCGGCCTGCAGAGTCTCGACAACCCCTTCGTAATTCCCACTGGCGAACTGGGCACGTGCCAGCCGCAGCCGGATCACCCTGGGCAGTGGCTGTTGATGCGCCTGATCAAGCGCCCACTGCAGTTCCCCGGCGGCGGCTTCGGGGTTACCCTCGTCCATATAGACGCCTGCCGCAATCATGGCGGAGAAAACCGCATAGGGGCTGTCCGGGTACTTGTCCTTGAGGTTATCCAGGGAGTACTCCATGGTCGCCAGGCGCTCTTCACTGTCCTGATCCGAGGACAGGGTACCGATCACGCTGTCAAACCCCTGCCTGGCTTCGGCGCGCGCGGTGGCCTCCCGGTTTTCCCAGTATTGCCAGCCCGCAACGGCAAGCACCGCGATGACAATCCCGAACAGGATGCTCTGGCCGTTTCGTTTCCACCACTGTTTGAACGCTTCAAGTTCTTCGTCTTCAGCCAACGTTATACTCCTTGATCAATTCGCAGCGCCGAGACGCTGATAACAGGCCTCCGCCAGATCCTGGCGGGCGACCCTCACCTGTTCGGCATTGGTCATGTCCTTGAGGCTGACTTCCCCCGCTGCCTTCTCGTCATCACCAATGATGATCGCCAGTCTGGCGCCCAAACGGTCCGCCTTTTTCATCTGGCTCTTGAATCCCCCGCCGCCGCAATGGCTGACCACTGACAGGTCGGAACACTGGTCACGCAGTGTTTCCGCTACCGCGAAGGCCTCCTGACGCAGTTCCTCGCCCATGGCCAGTACATAGACATCCGGGCGGTTATGGACTGACTCCGGAATCAATTGCGAGTTTTCAAGCAGCAGGATCAATCGCTCCATGCCCATGGCAAAGCCAATCGCGGGCGTGGAGCGCCCTCCCAGCTGCTCCACCAGGCCGTCATAGCGCCCACCGGCACAGACGGTACCCTGGGCGCCGAGAGCATCCGTCACCCACTCGAATACCGTCTTGCCGTAATAATCCAGCCCCCGAACGAGGTTGCTGTTGACGCTGTAGGGCAATCCAGCCGCATCCAGTAACTGGCACAGCCCCTGGAAATGGGCCCGACTCTCGTCACCGATGTAATCGGAAAGCCTTGGCGCATCCTCAAGGATGGCCTGGGTTTCCGCCACCTTGGTATCCAGGATGCGAAGCGGATTCGTGCCCAGACGGCGCTGGCTGTCGTCGTCAAGCTGCTCCCGGTGCTGCTCGAGATAGTCGCTGAGCGCCTGCTGGTACTGTTTGCGGTCCTCGGAGGTGCCGAGTGAATTCAACTCCAGGCGAACCTGATCCCGCAGGCCCAATGCCTTCCACATCCGGGCGGTCATCAGCAACGCTTCCGCGTCAATGTCCGGCCCGGCCATGCCAAAGCATTCCACGCCAATCTGGTGGAACTGGCGGTAACGCCCCTTCTGGGGCCGCTCATGCCGGAACATCGGCCCGGTGTACCACAACCGCTGGATCTGGTTGAAAAGAAGGCCATGTTCCTCTGCCGCCCGGACACAACCGGCTGTTCCCTCCGGGCGCAGCGTCAGGCTGTCGCCGTTGCGGTCCTCAAAGGTATACATCTCCTTTTCGACAATATCGGTCACTTCACCGATGGACCGCTGGAAGAGCTCGGTTTTCTCGACAATCGGCAAGCGTATCTCGCGGTATCCATAGGCGCCGAGCACAGTGCCCAGAACCCGCTCAACATACTGCCAGCTCGCTGACTGATCCGGCAGGATATCGTTCATGCCCCGTATTGCCTGGATTTTTGCCAAGGTACTCCCCTGCTTCTGTTACTCCGCCCGCCGTGGTCAGCCTTTGGCGATAATGGATTCTTCTTCAGCTTTCTTGCGGGCAACCCGATCGCGGATCTCACGCTCCAGATCATCCACGAGTGTTGCCTTTTCGATCTTGCGGAACTTTTCGCCATCGCGGTACATCAGATGCTCGGGCGTGCCGCCCGTAATACCGATATCCGCTTCCTTGGCCTCGCCCGGACCATTCACGATGCAGCCGATAACCGCAACATCCATGGAGGTGTTCACATCCTCCAGCCGGGACTCAAGCTCATTCATGGTACCGATCACATCGAAGTTCTGCCGCGAACAACTCGGGCAGGCGATGAAATTGATACCACGTGTTCTCAGCCGCAGACTCTTGAGGATATCGAAACCAACCTTGATCTCCTCAACAGGGTCCGCGGCCAGCGAGATGCGGATGGTATCACCAATGCCCTCGGCCAGCAGCATCCCGAGGCCAACCGAGGACTTGACCGCACCGGAGCGGAAGCCCCCGGCCTCGGTAATACCCAGGTGCAGGGGTTGCTCGATCTTGCCGGCAATGAGCCGATACGAATCCACGGCCATGAAGACGTCTGAGGCCTTCAGGCTGACCTTGAAATCCTTGAAGTCGTAGCGGTCGAGAATTTCGACGTGCCGCATTGCGGACTCCACCAGCGCCGCCGGAGTGGGTTCCCCGTACTTGCGCTGCAGATCCTTTTCCAGTGACCCGGCGTTGACGCCGATCCGGATGGGAATGCCCTTGTCCTTGGCCGCGTTGATGACCGCGCTGACCCGATCTTCCCGGCCGATATTTCCGGGGTTGATGCGCAGGCAGTCGACACCCAGCTCCGCCACCCTGAGGGCAATCTTGTAGTCAAAATGGATGTCTGCCACCAGCGGCACATCCACCGCTGCACGGATCTTCGCGAACGCCTCCGCCGAATCCATATCAGGCACGGAGACCCGCACAATATCCGCTCCTGCCTCCTCGAGGCGGCGAATCTGTGCCACGGTTCCGTCGATATCACAGGTGTCCGTGTTGGTCATGCTCTGTACGGCAATGGGCGCGTCACCGCCCACCGGCACGGAGCCTACATAGATCTTGCGGGAGGGCCGACGTTTAATCGGTGTCTGTTCATAATGCATGGTTAGAACCCTGCTCTGCTCAAAGCGCCAGTGTTGTCAGCTTGTACCGTTGGACGCCCCGAGCACAAACTGGGTCCGACCCGCTCTCACCGGGTAGTCCCCCATGTCTATGGGCTCCCCGTTGAAGCGGATACCGGCAACCGCATCCACGTTACCGAGCAGCACTTCCAGCGGGCCGGGCCCTTCGTACTCAATATCACGTCCTGCTTCGGCGAGCGTAACAATGACACGCTCACCTTCACCATTAACTACTTCCACCCAACAGGCATCATTAAAGCTCATTGCCAGCGAGACCGTCTCAAGGCCCGACGTCTCGCGGGGGGATGGTTCATTCGCAGCCTGCTGCTGCGCGCGGTCTTCAGGCACATCAACCGCTGTTACGGGTGCCTGGGTCGTCTGTGAGGCCTCGGAGGACAAATCACCCTCGGGCTCGGGCTCGGCCTCTTCCGGAGCGGGAGTGCTACCCGTCTCATCATCAGTGGCATCGTCATCCGGCTCTGTGTCAGCGGGTCGTTCCCCCTGCTCTATTGCTTCCTCACGGGTCTCATCCATTAAATCAACCGTCTCATCAGCAATCCAGGGGCCATAAAACAGCAGGACCCAGCCAACGATCAGGACAGTAACAAGTGCGATCAGCGACCCGACAATACGCCGCCGCCGCTCTTTCCTCAACTGGATGACCTCCGTCGCGCTCAGCGCCTTCTTCTGCTCCTCACGCCTCAACGGCGCAAGCTCGCGATCCAGCCGCATAACCAGGTCATCGCCGTCCTGTTCGGTCAGCCGCGCGTAGGAGCGCACGTAGCCTTTCAGGAAGAGCTCACCCGGCATTGACTGGTAATCCCCCTCCTCGATAGCGCGTATAACGGATGGGCGCAGATGAAGCTGGTCCGCCACGGCCTGCAGATCCAGGTTATGCCGTTCTCTTGCCACCCGAAGGATTTCACCGACGGTTTCCGGCCCGTTTTCCTGTTTGGTGTTCTCGGATTCCTCGTCAGTCATCAGTCTTCATTGACCTGTATTTACGGTGTTCTTCCGAATCCGGGAATCGCTTACGCAGCTGCAGTGCGAGGCTGGCCACTTCATCCTGGTCCCCCTCGTGCTGTGCAATCCGGATTCCCGCCCAAAGAGAGCGCGGTGTATGGCTTGTCTGGCCGGACCTCCGGATACGCGCTTTCAACTGATCGAACAGCGGCCGCGCCTCGTCGTACCGGCCAGCATCCACCAACGCGGCCACCGCACCAAGATGAGCCCGAAGGTTGCCACGATCAAGCTGCATTGCCCGTTTGTAGGCATTCGCAGCCTCCCCATGGCGCTCAAGCTTGTTGGCAGCTCGTCCCAGATTGACGAAAACGCCAGCACGGCCCTCAAAATCCGTGTCCTTTGAAGCCTGCCTGAACTGTTCAAGCGCCTCTTCATAGCGCTCTTGATTGTACAGGAATACGCCAAAGTGGGAACGGCCACGAGTATAGTCGGAATCATACTCAAGTGCCTGCCGGAAACGGGATTCAGCCAGTTGATACTCCCCCTGCTCCTGGCTGATCAGGGCCTTCGCTGCCAGGGCGGGCGCACTTTCATCATTGATTTCCAGGGCACGATCCAGGTGGCGCCGGGCACGCCCGTAATTCTCATCCTGGATATAGGCAAGGCCGAGACGGACATAGGCGTTCTCCGCCTCTTGCTTGTCCGCATCCGAGGAAAACGCACCCTCGCGCTGGGTGACGCAGGAGGTGAGGCTGACAACGACAGACGCAATCAGCAGGGCCCCAAGGAAATGCTTCGAGACTTGCCGGATCATCCACAACCCCCTTGATTCGCGCCCGGCCTGAATCAGCTTACTTCCTGATGGACCGGAATGTAACGCTGGCTTCGCCGGGTTCGATCCTCAAACTGACCCACGAGCTGTCCGCAGGCCGCGTCAATATCGTCACCACGGGTGGTGCGTACCGTTGTAATGTAGCCGGCCTGATTCAGGATGTCCTGAAACCGCTTGACGGCGTTACCGCTTGGACGACGGTAACCACTCTGAGGGAATGGATTGAAAGGAATCAGGTTGATCTTGCAGGGTAGATCAAACAGCAGATCAGCAAGTTCGCTTGCGTGCTCCGGCTGATCGTTTACCCCCTCAATAAGGGTGTACTCAATGGTTGCGCGACGACGGTCCGACAAACCGGAAAGGTAATTGCGCGTGGCCCTGAGCAGCTGATCGATCGGGTACTTGCGGTTCAATGGCACCAGCTCATTGCGAAGCTCGTCATTGGCCGCATGCAGGGAAATCGCGAGTGAAACATCCGACACTTCGCCCAGTTTCTCCAGTGCCGGTACAACGCCGGAGGTGCTCACGGTAACGCGCCTCTTGGAAATGCCATAGGCCCAATCATCCATCATCAGGTCCATGGCATCCACTACATTGTCAAAGTTTAACAGAGGCTCGCCCATGCCCATCATGACCACATTGGTCACGGGGCGTTCCTTGGTCCGGTCAAACGGCATGAAGGTCCGCAGCGCGGCCCAGAGCTGGCCAATGATTTCCGCCGATGACAGGTTCCGGTTGAATCCCTGCTTGCCTGTGGAGCAGAAACTGCAGTCGAGGCTGCAGCCAACCTGCGAGGAGACACAGAGAGTCCCGCGTTCACCGTCAGGGATCAGCACGGCTTCAATGCTGTTGCCCTCGGCCATGCGCATGACCCACTTGCGGGTGCCGTCCTGGGAGACCTCGTCAAGCAGGACCTCCGGCCCCCGGATCTCCGCCAATTCGGCAAGACGGGCCCTGAGGACTTTGCTGACATTGGTCATGGCCTCAAAGTCATCCACACCATACTGATGGATCCACTTCATGACCTGGCCGGCCCGGAACTTTTTCTCGCCGATATCGACGAAGAACTGCTCCATTTTCTGCCGGGACAGCCCCAGAAGATTGACCTTGTCGTTGTGACCGTCGGATTCAGTCATGGCGTTTCAGACTCCAGCTGCAGACGCGAGATCAAATGGTGCGCGGGCAGATCTCGCTGTCATCAAAGAAAAAAGCGATTTCGCGCTCGGCGGATTCCGGAGAATCAGAGCCGTGAACGGCGTTCGCATCAATAGTTTCCGCGTGGTCCGCGCGGATGGTGCCCGCCTCGGCTTCCTTGGGATTGGTTGCGCCCATGAGCTCGCGATTGCGGGCAATGGCATTCTCACCTTCAAGCACCTGGACAATCACCGGGCCTGAGGTCATGAACGCCACCAGGTCCGGGAAGAACGGCCGTTCGCTGTGTTCCGCGTAAAAGCCCTCTGCCTGCTTCTGGCTCATGTGCAGCATGCGGGCGGCGACGATTTTCAGGCCGGCTTTTTCAAAGCGACTCTCAATGTCACCGATAATGTTCTTGGACACGGCGTCGGGCTTAATGATTGAAAACGTCCGTTCGATAGCCATCAGGGTAGCTCCTGTTAAGTATGCGTGAAGATGATTACGGCGCGAATTATACGCACCTCAGGCGCAAAGTCACACCGTCGCGCGCCGCCCCGCCGCATGGTCGCGAAGGCGCCCAACGGCCTCCACAACACGCCCGGCCGCCTCATCAACCTCCTCTTCGGTGGTGAAGCGGCCAAACGAGAAGCGCAGCGACCCCTGGGCAATGGATTCCGGAAGCCCGATTCCCTGCAGGACATAGGAGGGCTCCGTGGTTGCCGACGCACAGGCGGATCCTGAAGAAACCGCCAGCCCCCGCAGCGCAAGGATCAGGGACTCACCATCAATGTCCTCGAAGCCCAGATTCAGGATGCCTGGCACACGCTGGCTGTCATGGCCATGAACATGGACGCCCGGCAATTCGGAAAGCCCGTCGAGGAACCGCGCCCTGAGCCGCTCCAACTCTGCCCTTTCATCCTCCATCTGCTCATCCGCGAGTGCAAAGGCATGCCCCATCGCAGCAATCTGGTGCGTTGCCAGGGTCCCGGAGCGAAGCCCCCGTTCGTGCCCCCCACCATGCATCTGGGCGGACACCACCACATCCGGAGAACGGCGCACATAAAGCGCCCCAATGCCCTTGGGGCCATAGACTTTATGCGCGGACAGCGCCATGAGATCCACCGGCATACGGCTCACATCGAGGGCCATCTTGCCGGCCGCCTGGGCCGCATCCACATGGAAGATCACGCCCTTTTCCCGCAGCATGGCGCCAACACGTTCAATGTCATTGCAGACACCAAGCTCGTTGTTGACCGCCATCAGCGAGACCAGGACCGTGTCCTCCCTCAGCGCGCCGGCCACAGCATCCGGGTCGACGCGCCCGGTTTGATCGGGATCCAGCCAGGTCACCTCAAACCCCTGGGTCTCGAGCCATTCAAAACAGTCCAGTACGGCCTTGTGCTCCACACGTGATGTAATGATGTGGCGGCCACGCTGCGAGGCCGCCTGTGCCGCACCCTTGATCGCCAGGTTGTCGGATTCAGTGGCGCCGGAGGTCCACACCACTTCACGCGCATCACAGCTGATCAGTGCCGCGACCTGCTTGCGCGCCTGCTCAACGGCTGCCTCGGCCTGCCAGCCCAACGCGTGGGAGCGGGATGCCGGATTGCCAAAAATGCCATCGGGCGTCAGGTACTTGGTCAGGGTTTCGGCAACACGGGGATCAACCGGTGTTGTCGCCGCATAATCGAGGTAGATGGTCTTGGTCATGGGTTCCGTTTGCTGGTAACGATAAAAAGGTGAGGCTACAGGGCACCGACGCGCCGATTACCGCCAGTGATCACAGCGCTGTCACGCTGGCGGCGATCCTGGCGCTCAGCCACTGCCAGTATCTCCGGCTTGCTGCTCAATTCCGCCAGGCTGATACGACTGAGAAACTGGTGTATCTGGTCGCCGAGGTCCGCCCAGAGATGATGAGTAAGACACATTTCGCCGTTCTGACAATCGCCCTTGTGTTCACACCGGGTTGTATCGAGCGATTCATTCACCGCATCCACCACCTCGGCAACAAATATCCCCTCCCCATTCCGGCTCAGGCGATAGCCACCGCCGGGCCCTCGAACGCTGGTTACGAGCTCGTTGCGCCGCAGCCGCGAGAAAAGCTGCTCCAGATAGGAAAGGGATATGCTCTGACGTTCGGAGATATCGGCCAGCGACACCGGACCACTTTCCGAATGGATGGTCAGATCGAGCATCGCCGTTACCGCGTAGCGCCCCTTGGTCGTCAGCTTCATGGTGCCTGTCCAGTCCAGCCAGAGATGAGACCTTGATTATCAATTAACCAAGTAAAACAGTCAAGTATTTGAGCTGTCCCCACTTCCAGGCTCGCTCTCGGGTTCGCTATCGCCGCAGTCGAAATCTTCCCGCGGTACCGGGGGCAGCTCCGAGGACTCCCGGTAGCTGGAGTCAAGCTCCTTCAGTACCCGGCACATGTTTTCGACCCTTTCATCAACAACATGCATGTGGTCGAGGATACTGCGGATGGAGCGTGCAACCGGATCCGGCATTTCCTCGCTGAGGCCATAGGCATCGAAACCGATTTTCTGCTCCATCGCCTTGCGACGCTGTTCATCCTCCTCGCTGGGCTTTGCCACAATCCTGCCCGGTATGCCAACGACGGTAGCGCCTTCCGGCACCTCCTTGGTCACAACCGCGTTGGAACCCACCTTGGCATTGCGCCCAATGGTGAAGGGGCCGAGGATCTTGGCGCCCGCGCCAACCACCACGCCGTCCTCCAGGGTCGGATGGCGCTTGCCATGCCCCCAGCTGGTACCGCCCAGGGTTACACCCTGATAGAGGGTGACATCGTCGCCGATAACCGTTGTTTCCCCGATAACGACGCCCATGCCATGATCAATGAAAAACCGGCGCCCGATGCTGGCGCCAGGGTGAATCTCAATGCCGGTAAACCAGCGCGCCAGGGTCGAAAGGGTCCTCGCCAGCCACTTGAAGCCCCAGCACCAAAGCCGATGGTCCATGCGATGGAACATCAGCGCGTGCAGCCCCGGGTAATTGGTCAGGACCTCAAACGCATTGCGTGCCGCGGGATCCCTGTGGAAAACGCTCCCGATATCCTCGCGCAGTCGGTTAAACATTGGCGCCTCTATCTCTGTCTGCTCCCGAATTTTCAGCCAGTCGGTCAACGCTGGCCAGAATGCCCCTGAGGATATTGATCTCCATCTGGTCCGGATGGGCGCGCTGGAACAGGCGTCGCATTCGCACCATCAATTGCCGGGGACGCTCCGGGTTGTGAAAACCGGTGGTTGTCAGGGTCTTTTCGAGATGCGTCAGGAAGTTCTCGGTTTCCTCGACGGTCGCCGCACGCTCTTCCCAGCCCACCTCGGAGGGATCGTGGGTGCTCGCCCACCCCTCTGCAGCTGACTCGCCCGAAAACAGCGTATGCATGCGGATCTCGTAGGTCAGCACCTGAACGGCCATTGCCAGATTCAGGGAACTGAAGTCCGGGTTCGACGGAATCTGCACATGGTAATGGCAACGCTGGAGCTCTTCGTTACTGAGGCCGTTGTCCTCGCGACCAAACACGAGCGCAACCGCCCCTTCCTGAAGCCTGCTGCAGACCTCATCCGCACAGTCGCGGGGATTCAGAACCGGCCAGGTGAGACTCCGGGACCGTGCACTGGCACCGATCACCTCCACGCAGTCGGCAATGGCTTCATCCAGGGTCTCGACCACACGCGCATGATCGAGGAGATCGCTGGCGCCCGCGGACCGCGCAAAGGATTTTTCATGCGGGAAGGCTTCAGGGCGTACCAGAACAAGCTCTGTGACGCCCATATTCTTCATCGCTCGAGCCACAGCACCAATGTTTCCGGGGTGGGACGTTTCCACAAGCACCACGCGAAGCCCCTGAAGCGACGGATATGACCCCATGCCTTGATCCCGTTATCGATTTTCGACAAAACCCGGCGCCAATCCTAGCATGAACGACTCGTTTACCGCAGTGTCAGGGATTCTTCTGATACACCGATGGCACTGGACGATCGTGTCACGGACTCTTTTCTGTTATTATCCTGCGCCCCATCCGAGCCGGATCTAATTGGTAGCCCGATGCAGCCAGCAATCAAGATGGCCTTGCGCGCAGCAAGGCAAAACAGCGATTTCCTCAAGGACCAGCATGCCCGCCTGGAGCCGGCCAGCCAGAAGGCTGACACCCTCCTGCGCAGTGTGCGAGCCATTGAAAACACGATCTATGAACGCAGTGTGGACTCGCTGCACCGCGCCTACCGGGATCACTGGATCGCGCCGGCAGGCAGTGTCGAGTCCAACGACTACGTCCAGACCTGGCATATTTTCCCGATTCTGGGCGAACAGAACTTTGCCCGCGGTCTTCCGGAGTTCGCGACCGCGGTCCTTCAGAAAATCAATGACCGGCCGGAAAACCTGGTAATCCTGTGCCCCCTGACGGGAGAGGAATACGCATTCAGTCGGGGTTATGGCGCGGTCCTTAACAGTCGCCGCATCCGCATACGCAGCAGCGATCACCTGGATCAGACACTGCTCAGCTGCAACCTGTTCACCCGCAGCCAGGGTGCGGACAGCAACCTCTGGCTGGACATGACCGGAACGCTGGTGAGAGAAGGTGCCGGTCTGCGGCACACTGGATGTGCAGTTCTTGATATGGCACGGGTAGCGGGCGGCTTCCTGGATGGCGTGGCACTGGTCAGCGAGGAACGCCATGAACAGGTCATGGCAACACTGATCAGTCAGGAGTCAGGTGCCTTGAGCGGGGATCTCAGAGGCAACCCACTGAGCCGGAAGAGTCGCGAGCTGTTGATTGCCAACAGCCCCATCTTCCGCGAGATATTGAAACAGTTCCAACCCTACCGGCAGCGTCTGACCGGGGCCTGAGGCCCCGCGCCATCATCACTCCATGCGTTTGAGCCAATCCGGAGGCTCTTCGGTCTCCGGCTGCTGGTCTTCCGCGCCTTCCTTCTTCGGGACATAGAGATCATCCCGATTAACACCAAGCACGACCAGCATGTTCGCCGCCACATAAATCGAGGAATAGGTACCCACAACAACGCCGACACAGAGCGCCAGGGCGAAATTCCGGATCATCTCACCCCCGAAAACCAGCAATGCGATCAGCACAACCAGCGTCGTTCCCGAGGTTACGAGCGTCCGGGTAAGCACCTGATTCAGCGAGATGTTAATGATCTCCTCCGGTCCACCTTTGAGGATGCGCCGGAAATTCTCCCTTATGCGATCCGAAACCACGATCGTATCGTTCAATGAGTAGCCAATCACCGCCAGCAACGCCGCCAATACGGTCAGGTCAAACGTCAGCTGGAAAACTGAAAAGACACCGAGAACCAGAAGCACGTCATGAACCAGCGGTACCACCGAGGAAAGGCCAAACTTCAGCTGGAAACGCATGGCCACATAAACAAGCACCACAAAGAAAGCCAGAAGCAGGGCAAGCCCGCCCTTCTCCCGCAACTCCTTGCCGACCTGGCCTCCCACGTATTCCGACCGTTGCAGCGAGATGTCCTGACCCTGGCTGAGTGCTGAGACAACCTCTTCTCCGACCGTATCGTCAAAGGCGGCAGGCAAACGGATCAGCACCGCGGTATCGGAACCAAAGTTCTGGACCATGGGATCCTCGAAGCCTGCCTCATCGAGAGACTGGCGAACATCCGCCAGATCCGGAGCCTCGGCGTATTCAACCTCAACCAGGCTGCCGCCGGTAAAGTCCAACCCCAGTGCAAGGCCACGCACCCCGAGACTGACGACAGCGCCAAGCACAAGAATGATGGAAATGAGGGCCGCAATTTTCCGGACCCCCATGAAGTCGATGTTGCTGGTTGCCCTGGAAGACATCCTCATTCCCCCGTCAGATTGACAGTGCTTTGATATCGCGACGTCCGCCAACGGTCGCATTCACAATGGCCCGGCTGACCATCAGCGCGGTAAACATCGACGTCAGGATCCCGATCAGGAGCGTCACGGCGAAGCCCTTGACCGGGCCGGTTCCCACCGCAAACAGAATGGCGGCCACAAGAAAGGTGGTCACGTTGGCGTCAAAAATGGACACAAAGGCACGGCTGTAGCCGGCATTGATGGCCGACTGGACGGGCAGCGCCTCGCCCAGTTCCTCCTTGATCCGCTCAAATATAAGCACATTCGCATCCACCGCCATGCCCACTGTCAGCACGATACCGGCGATGCCGGGCAGGGTCAGTGTCGCACCCAGTGCGGACATGATGCTGACCAGCAACGTCAGGTTCACAATCAACGCGAGATTGGCCATCAGCCCGAACAGCTTGTAGATCACCATCATCGTCAGTGCAACCAGGATAAACCCGAGAATGACCGAATTGACGCCGGACTCAATGTTTTCCTGCCCGAGGCTTGGCCCAATGGTGCGCTCTTCCACGAAATACATTGGAGCCGCCAGTGCGCCCGCGCGCAGAAGGAGCGCCAGCTCCGAGGCTTCAGCCACACTCTCCAGCCCGGTTACTCGGAAGTTGCTGCCAAGCGTGCTGCGAATGGTTGCAAGGCTGATGATACTGCGCTCGGTTTCGCGAACACGCTCGGTCACTGTCTCGCCCTCAACCTGGCGCTCCACTTCCTCACTGCTGTGTTCAATGAAAAGCACACCCAGTCTGCGCTGGATGGCGTCACGGGTTGTATCACGCATCATGCGACCGCCAGGGCCGTCGAGGGTGATGTTCGCCTGGGGCTGGCCGTTCTCATCGAATGACTGCTGGGCATCGGCCACATTGTCACCCGTGATGATCACGTCCTGTTCAAGCTCCGCAGTGCGCTCCGGATTGTTGCGGAAAGGGAAGGTTTCCGTCCTGGAGGAAGGCGCATCGGGCTTGGCTTCAAGCCTGAACTCCAGATTGGCGGTGGAACCAAGTACCCGTTTCGCCTCGGCCGTATCCTGCACGCCCGGAAGCTGAACGACGATTCGTTCCTCGCCCTGCTGCTGGATCAATGGCTCGGCGACGCCCAGCTCGTTCACCCGGTTGCGCAGTGTCGTCAGGTTCTGGTTGAGGGCGTACTCCTCGATGTCCGCGACAGCCTGGTCGGAAAGCTCGAGATAGAGCAGATAGTCATCGCCTTCCGAATCACGCTCCAGCCGGAACTGATCGTATTCGGAACGGACTATGGAACGTGCCTCGTCCCGGGTCTCCTCATCGGGAAACACAAAGCGGAGGCGCTGCCCGTCACCCAGGTCACCACCACGGTACCGTACACGCTCCTCGCGAAGTTTGCGCTTGATTTCACTGGCATAGACCTCAAGCCGACGCTCAACAGCGGCCTCCATATCCACCTCCATCAGGAAATGGACACCACCGCGAAGGTCAAGGCCGAGGTTCATGGGCTTGGCCCCAATGGCGCGCAACCACTCGGGCGTTGTCGGCGCCAGGCTCAGCGCCGCCACATAATTCTCTCCCAACGTCTCCTGGAGTGCGGACCGAGCCCTGAGCTGCGCCTCGCTGCTATCAAACCGAAGCAGCGCGACGTCGTCGCCAACCTCGGGGTTGCGATAATCAATCCCGGCGTCGCTGAGCGCCTTCTCCGTGCGCTCAAGCACCTGTTCATCCACAGTGGCACTGGCGCTGGATCCAGCCACCTGAACAGCATAATCGTCTGGGAACAGGTTCGGCAGTGCATACACAAAACCGAGAAGAACCACAATTGCTACCAGAAGGTTCTTCCAGAGGGGATACTTGTTAAGCATCGGTGATCCTTGTTACCGGATAGTCGGGTTCAGATGTCCTTGAGCGTCCCCTTGGGAAGCGCCTGGGCCACGGACTGGCGCTGGACCTTGATCTCTACGCCGTCCGAGACTTCGAGCACGAGGTAATCATCGGTCAGGCGGGTAATGCGACCGGCAACACCACCGCCGGTCACCACTTCATCACCCTTATCGAGGCCGCTGACCAGCGCCTTGTGTTCCTTCGCCCGCTTGGACTGGGGACGCCAGATCAGGAAATAGAAGATCAGGATAAAGCCGCCAAAGAGGATAACCTGGGAAATGGCGCTGGGCCCCGCCTGGGGTGCGGCCACGGCGGTTGCGGGAAGCATGACCATAGTAAACAGGGCAATAAGGGTGTGCCTGACGTTCATCGGGAATCTCCGCGTAACTGATAGAACCGGTTTGTAAAGGCCGACAATGTACCTGCTTGAATAGCCTCACGCAATCCGGCCATCAGCGTCTGGTAGTAGTACAGGTTGTGTATCGTGGCCAATTGAGCGCCGAGCATCTCACCACAGCGATCCAGGTGGTGGAGATAAGCCCGGGAAAAATGCCGACAGGTATAGCAGTCGCAATGGGGGTCCAGAGGGCCTGTGTCATGGCGGTGACGGGCGTTACGGATGCGCACGATGCCTTCGTGTACAAACAGGTGGCCGTTGCGGGCATTGCGTGTCGGCAGCACGCAGTCGAACATATCCACACCCCGGTTGACCGCCTCGACAATGTCCTCCGGACGCCCTACCCCCATCAGATAGCGGGGCGCATCTACCGGCATGCGCGGCTCAAGGCTTTCAAGAATCCGGTGCATTTCCTCGCGGGGTTCCCCCACGGAAAGCCCTCCGATGGCATACCCATCAAAGCCAATGGACTTAAGCCCCTCCAGTGATGCGTGCCGGAGAGAGTCATGCATGCCACCCTGCACGATCCCGAACAGCGCCGCCGGATTGCCCTCATGAGCCGCCCGGCTGCGCGCCGCCCAGCGCAGCGACAGCTCCATGGACGCCCTGGCCTGCTCCTCGGTCGCCGGAAAGGGCGTGCATTCGTCAAAGATCATGACAATATCGGCGCCCAGCGCCTTCTGCACTTCCATGGAGCGCTCGGGAGTAAGCTGGACCTTTGCCCCGTCCACTGGCGACCGGAAAGCCACCCCCTCCTCGGTGATTTTTGTCATTTCACCAAGGCTGAATACCTGGAAGCCACCGGAATCGGTCAGTATGGGCCGCTGCCATCCGGCAAAATCGTGCAGGTCCCCATGTTCGGCGATCACTTCCGTCCCGGGGCGCAGCATCAGGTGAAAAGTGTTACCCAGGATAATGTGAGCCCCGATCGCCTCGAGGTCCCGTGGTGTCATGCCCTTGACGGTTCCATAGGTCCCCACCGGCATGAAGGCGGGGGTTTCCACGTCGCCCCGGGGGAAACTCAGCCGACCCCGCCGGGCTGGTCCATCGGAGGCAAGGGTCTCGAAGCGCATCTGTACGGAAGTGGTCATGAGAGGGTGCTGCCGTCCTGTATCGCGTCGGGATGGGGAAAGACCAGCATGGCGTCGCCGTAGCTGAAGAAGCGGTAGCGTTCCGCAATCGCTGCACGGTACGCAGCGAGTGTCTGATCGCGCCCCGCGAAAGCGCTGACCAGCATAATGAGCGTGGACTCGGGCAGATGGAAATTGGTGATCATGGCATCGGTGCTGCGGAAGCGGTAGCCCGGGTAGATGAAGATACCAGTATCGCCCTCGAAAGGCGCCAGTCGACCACCAGCCGATGCCGACTCCAACGCCCGCACCGCCGTGGTTCCCACGGCAACAACCCGCCCTCCCCTGGCGCGGGTTTCAGCGACGGCGTCCACCACCGACTGTTCGACGGACAGCCACTCCTGGTGCATCTGATGCTCACGGATATCCTCGGTCCTGACCGGCTGGAAGGTGCCGGCGCCCACATGGAGAGTCACGAAGGTACGGCGAATGCCGCGCGCCTCAAGCCGTGCCATCACCGACTCATCGAAATGCAGGCCTGCCGTGGGCGCCGCTACCGCACCGGGTTTTTCCCCGAAAACCGTCTGATAGCGCTCCTCGTCCATCACTTCGTCTGGACGATCAATATATGGGGGAAGCGGCATGTGGCCCACGGCTTCAAGCACGGCCATTACCGGGCTGTCCGTGAACCGGAGCTGGAACAGACCTTCCTCTTTTGCTTCGACAACGGCCTCATGGCCACCCTCAAGGATCAGGCGCGCGCCCACCGCCGGAGTGCGTGAGACCTTCAGGTGCACGAGCGCCGCATCCGTCTCAATGACCCGTTCAACCAGCATCTCCAGTTGGCCGCCGGATGCCTTCTTACCGTAGACGCGCGCGGGAATAACCCGGGTATCATTGAAAACCAGCAGATCCTGCGGTTGCAGCAGATCAGGGAGTTCCTCGAACCGACGATGATCCACGGCGCCATCGGCCCCCTCCAGACACAGCAGTCGGCTTGCAGTGCGTTCGGCAAGGGGATAGCGAGCGATCAGCTCATCCGGCAGTTCGTAGTGAAAATCAGAGCGCTTCATCGGGCTTTGACGGTCCGGAAACAGAGTCAGGGATGCGTAACGGATAAGAAGATGGTGCCGAGGGTGGGACTCGAACCCACAAGGCTTTCGCCACCTGATTTTGAGTCAGGCGTGTTTACCGGTTTCACCACCTCGGCGACGGAATCGGATTATACGCGCGCTCTGCAACAGGTCAATCAACTTACGGCCAGGCGGGTTAATTGTTAGCCGGCCCATTTGCTGATACCGTTATCCTAAAAGGATCCGATCGTTAACCCATGATGAACGCACCGCTAATGCCCTCGGGCATCTCCGCCATGGATCGCAAACAGCGACCGGCCGCGATACCACCAATGCCGGATTACCATGCCCGTGTTATGGGTTACATGGCCGGCGGTGCCATTATCATGACCGGGGTACTGATTGAGCGCTTTCCGGCGCACCTGATATGGGCTGTCCCCCTGGCCCTGCTCTGGCCCCATATCCTGTATTTCCTCAGCCGGGCACTGCTGCCCAGGCGCACTGCCGTCGTTCGCGAGCGCATACTCCTTCTGGACGGCCTGATCATCGGGTCTCTGATTGTGCAACTGCAGTTCAGCCTCATGCCCTCCATCATGCTCCTGCTGATGGTTAGTTTCAGCTGCATCATCGTTGGCGGGCTGCGGGCCTGGGCCATGAACATGCTCACCCTGGCCGTGGGTATCACCGGTACCGTTGCGGTACTGGGCGCGGAATTCCAACCGGAAACACCCTTGACCCTGGCGCTGGTCAGTGCCGTGGCGACGGCCGTGTATGTGTGCATCATGGCCTTCTACACCTACCAGCAGGCACGGGCACTGGTGCTCGCCAAGTCCCAGATCCAGTACCAGCGGGAACAGTCCATTGCCCTGTCCCACAAGCTGGCCAAGTACCTCTCCCCCCAGGTCTGGCAGTCGATCTTCACGGGTGAGCGGGATGTACAGCTGGAAACCCAACGCAAGAAACTGGCTGTGTTTTTCTCCGACATCCGGGGCTTCACCGAGCTGTCCGAGGAAATGGAACCGGAAGGCCTTACCGACCTGCTGAACACCTACTTTACGGAGATGTCCCAGATCGCGCTGAAGTACGGAGGCACCATCGACAAGTTCGTGGGTGACAGCATCATGATCTTCTTCGGCGACCCCACCAGCCAGGGTGCCAAGAACGACACCCTCGCCTGCGTCGCCATGGCCATCGAAATGCGCAAGCACATGACGGTACTGCGCCAGAAGTGGAAGAGCCAGGGCATCCGCACGCCGCTGGAGATCCGCATGGGTATCAGCACCGGCTTCTGCACCGTGGGCAACTTCGGCGCGGATAATCGCATGGACTACACCATCATCGGCAAGGAAGTGAACCTGGCCAGCCGCCTGGAGGAGCTGGGCGACCCCGGCGAGATCCTGGTCTCCTATGAGACTTTCTCCCTTATCAAGGACCGGATCATGTGCCGGGACAAAGGCGAAATTACCGTTAAGGGCTTTGCCCGGCCCGTTCCCATCTACCAGGTCATCGACTTCCGACAGGACCTTGGCAACAGTCGCAGCTTCATCGAACACGAGGGCGACGGCTTTGCCATGTACCTGGACTCGGAGAAGGTGGACGCCAACGAGAGGGAGCACATCATCCAGGCGCTGGACAATGCGGCCCGCCACCTCCGCGACGAATAACTACTGGCGACAGAGCCGGATGGCTGGCGCGCTACCCTTGTCGGTTGAGCGCCAGGGATTGATGTCCAGACCTCCCCGCCTGGTGTACCAGGCTCCCACGCTCAACCGCCCGGGCCCAAGGTGATGCTGGAGGTCGGTAAAAATCCGCTCCACACAATGCTCATGGAAGTCACGCTGCTCCCTGAAACCGATTATGTAGCCAAGCAGTGCTCCCCGGTTCATCCGAGGCCCCTCGTACTCAATCAGCAGCGTTCCCCAGTCGGGTTGGCCTGTTACCGGGCAGAGACTGCGCAGAAGATGCGAACAGAGACGTTCCTGAACCCGTTCGCCACCACCTTCAACCAGGTGCGACAGCGGCTCATCCGCTGGCAGCACCACCCCACCGGCATCATCAATCAGCGCTGCCTCCCCCGGGCGAGCCTGGGCCTGGCGCGTTTCCTCCACCGGGAACAGCCGTGCGCTAACCAGCGCCCCCGCCGTTTCCGAAAGGTCCGTTTCCAGGGTTCGGATTAATTCAACCTGGGTCGGAAAAACCCGGTTATTGAGTGAGTTCAGATAGAGCTTGAAGGACTTGGATTCAATCAGGCAGGGAGAATCCGCCGGCACGCGGAACTCACCCACCGCAACCCGCGGGACCCCGTCGGGCCTGAGCCAGCTTATCTCCCAGGCCTGCCACCGATCTTCCCCGTACCACGGCCAGTCCCCCTGGCCAAGCCCCAGTTCCCTGCGATTCCCGGCGCGCCGGACCGGAAAAAGCAGCCCCGGGTCGTAGGTCTCTGGGTAGGTGGTGGTCCGCCCCAGGGGCATATCATCCTGCGTCATCGTTACCCCCCCTATTGCCGGATGCCCTTGCCCCTATCCAGCAGCCATAGGCTGAGACTGAACAGAACCACCGCAAAGATCACCAGCATACCAATCGCATAGAAAGGCGCCACGTCCGACGCACCCAGAACCCCGTACCGGAACGCATTGACCATATACAGGATGGGATTGGCCATGGACAGCCCCTGCCAGAAAGGAGACAGGAGATTAATGGAATAGAACACGCCGCCGAGATAGGTCAGCGGCGTCAGCACGAAGGTCGGCACAATCGAGATGTCATCGAACTTGGTGGCGAACATGGCGTTGATGAACCCACCCAGTGAAAACACCAGGGAAGTCAGCAGGGCCGTGGTTACAATAAGCACCGGACTGTAGAAGTCCAGGGATGTGAAGAAAAGCGACACCAGCATCACCACAAATCCCACAATCAGCCCCCGCGCCATGCCACCGGCAAGGTAGCCCGTAAGGATGACCCAGTTGGGCGTGGGCGAAACCAGCAACTCCTCGATGCTGCGCTGGAACTTCATGCTGAAGAAGGAAGACACCACATTGGCATAGGAACTGGTGATCACCGCCATCATGATCAGCCCGGGAACAATGAACTCCATGTAGTCATAACCTTCCATGGGGCCAATGCGGTCGCCGATCAGATTCCCGAAGATGACAAAATACAGCGTCATGGTAACTGCCGGCGGCAACAGCGTCTGCGGCCAGATACGGGTGAACCGACGCACCTCGCGCACAACAATGGTGATAAAGGCAATCCAGATCTGATAGGGCGTCATTCAACCGCCTCCCCGTTCTGCTCGGGCAGGTTCTTGCCCACCATACTCATGAACAACTCCTCCAGCCGGTTCGAACGATTGCGCATACTGACAATATCGAAACCCTGCTCCGAGAGCTGCCGGAACGCATCGTTCAGACTCGCGCCCTTCTGTACTTCCAGCAGCAGGGCCCCCTCATTATTACGGGTACACTCAAAGCCCTCCAGGGACGGCAAGGTACCCGGATCATCCCGCACATCCAGTATGAAATGCTCCATGCTCAACTGACGCAGAAGCTCATCCTTGGGCAGGTTCTGCAGGATCTGCCCCTGATCAATAATCGCAATGTTACGGCACAGTGCCTCGGCTTCCTCCAGATAATGCGTGGTCAGGATGATCGTCACCCCTTCCCGGTTAATGCGCTCCATAAAGGCCCACATCGACCGCCGCAGCTCAATATCAACACCCGCCGTCGGCTCATCCAGAATCAACACCCGCGGCTCATGCACCAGCGCCCTGGCAATCAGCAACCGCCGCTTCATGCCACCCGAAAGCATCCTCGCCGGCGAGTTACGCTTGTCCCACAGCCCCAGCTCGCGAAGGTAGCGCTCGGCATTACGCGCAGCCGCCTTAGGGGGCATCCCGTAATAACCCGCCTGGGTCCGAACAATATCGCCCACCCTCTCGAACTGATTGAAATTAAACTCCTGGGGCACAAAACCAAGGTAGGTCTTCAATCTTGCCGGATCCGTATCCAGGTCCGCATCAAACACCGACACCTGCCCCGAGGTCTTGCGCACCAACGATGCCAGCACCCCCAGCGTCGTGGACTTTCCAGCACCATTGGGCCCCAGAAGCGCAAAAAAATCCCCCGACTCAACCCGCAGGTCAATCCCTTTCAGCGCCTCAAGGCCTCCCGGAAAGGTCTTGCGTAGGTCTCTGATATGCAACGCGTCTGTCATAAACTCCTCAAACCAAGGATGAACAAGGTGGTGCAAGGCAGGGGCGGGGCACACCTTCCGGGAAGCTCCGGAGCCATGGATGGCGGAGGTGCAGCGTACAGGGACGTATTCACAGCGATTCCCGGAAGGTGTGCCCCGCCCCTGCCTTGCATCACCGACCGCACCCAACCTAACAGGCTGCAAATTATGGAGCCCGATATTCGCATTGCAACATCTTTATTCAATCTGCGACCTGTGTCCGGTCACTCCCAGGCATGGTTACCTACAATAACCCCAACGTCGATATCTGCGAGTCAAATGATAGTGTGATAGGACATCCCGTGCGAGAAACCATGCTCAAACCGCTTCTGTTACCCGGCCTCTGCCTCCTCTTCCTGGCCGGTTGCCTCGATGGCGATGACAGCAATGGCAACGACCGTAATACCGGCACCGTCACCAACATCGGCGTCGAAAACCTCAGCTACGAAACCCGCAGCAGATCCGGAACCACAGACGAAAAGGGCCGCTACAGCTACCTGCGGGGTGAAAAGATCAGTTTCTCCATCGGCGACCTCCCCATTGCCAGCGACGTCCCGACTGCCCCTTTCCTCACTTCCATGGATTTCACCGAGAAACAGCGTCAACGCTTGCAGCAAGGCGGTATCAGCGAGGAAGGTTTCCAGACTCATCGCGTCGTCGAGGAAAAGCTTGCCTCAAACAACCCTGTTGCCATCAATACCATGCGGCTGATTATGGTTCTGGCCGAGGATTTACGCACCGCTCCTGACGACTCCATCCGGATTACAGATCGAACCATCGAGCAACTCAATCGCTACCTCGCAAAGGAAAAGCCGGATTTCGACTTCAACCAATCCGTGGCGTCATTCGCCAGCCCGTCAGCACCGACGTATGACAACGAGGGGAATCTGGTGGGGGGATCAGCGGTAAACCGGATGCTCGACGAGATCTGTTTCGCGCCGGAGGGCGACGAACTCTGTGAGTCTCCACCCACGCTGAATGAAATCAGCAATACCACGGACGAGGACGCGAGGAAGGAGCTGGATCAAAAGCGCAAACAGATCCTGGATGCGCGCCGCACACTCAGCGAAGTCAGTCAGAACAACGTAACGGACTTCCTGTTGAGCGAAACCAGAGACTTCAGGCTGGATCTGGAGGCACCCTATTTCCTGGACCCGGAGGCCGTGACATTGGCGCCCGACGAGACCGGGATTCAGGAAATACGCATCCGCCGCATAGGTTCCAGTGGGGTACAGCTTCAGGGCAAAGCTGCGCTTAAGGCGCGCGCTCAGGGCGATGCGCTTCAGCTCCACAGCGTGGACTGGCAGAGCGGCGCGGTTGAGTATTCTCAGGATGGCAATGCGGGAGATTCGGGAACAATCCTGGTTAACTTCAAGATTGAATCCCCGGACTTCGAAAATTACAGGTGGTTCCGAAAAACCGTGAAAGTGTGCGTCACAGAGAACAACCAGTGTTCCCAATAACACACAGCTCTCATGATTTCATAAGGTGACGCCAACTCCAGCGGGAGCCCGCCCCAGTTACCTCATAGCGGGACGCGTCAATGCCGCCATACCCCAGTGGCTTGCAGTTGGCGATCTTGAGGTCCCCACCCTCTTCCTGCTGCTTCGCCAGGTCCACAATACGGCCATTCTTCAGAGGGGTATGGCCCGCGTCGGTGAGAATCAGAACACTCGGCCACAGACGCCGCTTCGGGGTATGGGAAAGAACCACACCCAGCTCCCGGGTTGAGAGTTCAACAATCGTGCCCGTCGGGTACACACCCACCGCCTGAATGAACTGATCCACCAGATCCTCCTGGAAGAGGCTGTTACGACGTTCGAAGAGTTGCGATACGGCCTGGGCGGGTGTCAGCTGGCCACTGGTATCGCGGGGCTCAATCATGGATTCGTAATAATCCACGAGGCCCACGATCTTGGCCAGCACTGGAATTTCCTCACCGCCAACCCCCCGTGCGAAGCCTGAGGCGTTGTGACGCTCGCGATGATACCGGACGACATTAGCCACAACCCTGGGCAGGCCCGATGCTTCAACAATCCCCGCGCCAAGCTCCGGGTACTGAATGTACTCCTGCCATTGACTCGCCGACAGATGACTTTCACTGACCCGCAGCGACGTCGAAAGCCTGGCCTTACCAACATGCGCTAATATTGCGCCCATCGAGAGCTTATGCAACACATCCGGACCCAATCCAAGCTGGCGCCCGAGCAGCAGTGCCCAGATACTGAGGTTCAGCGAGTGCCTGTAGGTGTAATTGTCACGGCTCTGGACGCGGCTCAACCACAACAGGGCATCCGGATTTCGGGCAACGCTCTCAACCATTGAGCGCGCCACGGACTCAACCGCCTCCACATCCGGCCGCTGGTCGCCCCTGGTGATACTCTCACTGACCCGATCCAGGGCCTGCTCCACATCCTCGAGCAACGGTTCCACGTCCTTCAATTCACGCTTGAGGGAGCGGGTTGTCTCGTAATGGTGGGGGTTGCGGATCCGCACAGCGGGAAGCTTAACAACCCGCTCCTCCCTGTTCTTACCCGAAGGCTGGGGCTTCGCTGCCCCAGCCGTACTTTCGGGTTTCTGGCGAGCTTCCGCCACGTCGACAAACACATGACGGCAACAGCGATTGAGCTGATCAAGCTCCTGCTGATTACGTATGTAGAAGCCTTGAATCGGGAATGGCGTCTCATGCCAGGGCCGGTCCAGGTTGGCCACAAACATGCCGATTTCTAAGTCCTGTACCGAAAACTTCTTTCTTTGAACACCCATGGCTGCACCTCGAGCGCGGATTACCGTCTTCTTGCATTGTTTCAAATCCAGCGCGGGAAACAATCAAGTCATGGTGAAGATCGGTAAACTTCCACCCCAGAAATGTAACCTGTATTTACACTCTGTGATTTACTCGTCCAGATCACAGACGCTGTCGTCCAGTTCAGGAGGGTGCTGGGTCAGGCTGCCAAGGGGCGCAGTGCGCACCCGAAAGTTATAGGGTACTACCGAGGCTCGCAGGTAATCCGCATTGGCAGTTTCGTTCCCCATATCAATCTCGGTGTGGCGGGGATAGCAGTTGACGGTCACTTCAACCCGCTTGCCCAGCTCCAGAATGCGGTCAGTGCCCTTTTCATCAGAAACGCGAATGCATTGGTGCTCCCTGGAATCAAGCAGCTCCCGATCCTTATCCAGATCCAGCGCTGGATTCCCGCAAGCGGCAATGGAGCCGGTCGAACAGGATCCCTCCATATCGGGATCCTTGATCCGCCAGACACGGCGGCTGCACTGCGTCTCCATGCGGATCGGTGTTGCCTCGTCCTGGCGCCAATCCCAGAACGGATAATGCGCTGTGCGCCAGGTAAGCCGTACCTTACGCTCCTTGCCCGCAGATGTATCCGCCTCAATAACCGAATAGTGAGACTTGTAGGAGGCACAGCCAACGCCAACCAGCGGCAGAACAATGAGAACAAGCAGGGTACGGCAGAAACGCGTCACCAGTGGTCACCTCGGTTCAAGCAATGAATTGAAGGCCAAAGCGCTCTTCGGAGGTCTCTGGACCGGGAACCCGTCATTATCCACACTCACGACAATGCCGCCATCGGACAGATCACGCCTGTAGAAAACCCATTGCCCAATAGCCGAAAGAATCACGGCAGCTGCAACGCGATTTGCCGGCAGGTGGTTTTGCCCCGCACGTAAAAGGATAGATCATGAGAATCATTTGCATTACAATGCAAACCCTATAATCAGGATGTTCAAAACAAGGAGACTCTGTCCATGCAGCGCGCCCTATCCGGCCTGGTCGTCCTGATGCTGATTGCAGCAGCAGGTTACCTCGGCCTTTCAGCACTCCAGGAGACGAACACGCTCACGCTCTATTCCGGTCGTGGCGAATCCATGGTCAAGCCCATGATCGAACGGTTCGAGAAAAAGACCGGGATCAACATCGACGTTCGCTACGGCGATACCGCCCAACTGGCGGTACTGCTTCAGGAAGAAGGCGAACAGACCCCGGCCGACCTGTTCTGGGGCCAGGATGCCGGCGCAATGGGCGCGCTCGCCAAGGCAGACCAGCTTCAACCGTTGCCGGAATCGCTGTACGCCGATCTGCCCGCTATCTATAAGAGCAACACCGGCGAATGGGTTGCCGTTACCGGCCGGGCCCGCACCTTCGTGTACTCACCAGAGCGCGTCTCCGAAGACGAGAGGCCCGACAGTGTCTTCGACCTGACCGGCGAGACCTACGAAGGGCGCGTCGGCTGGGCACCCACGAACGGCTCCTTCCAGTCCTTCGTCACCGCCATGCGTCACCGCCACGGGGATGAGCGCACACTGCAGTGGCTGGAAGCCATGGACGCCAATGGCGCCAAACGCTTCCGGAACAACAGCTCGCAGGTCGAAGGCGTTGCCAATGGCGAAATTGATTTCGGACTTGTGAATAATTACTATCTGCCGCGCTATAAGAGCAACGATCCCGATTTTCCGGCCGAGCAGGCCTTCTTTGCGCCCGATGACATCGGCAACCTGGTGAACGTGGCGGGCATTGGCCTGATCCGGGATGCGGAAAACCGGGAACAAGCCCTTGAGTTCATCCGCTTCCTCCTCTCATCGGAAGCCCAGAGCTACTTCACGCAGACCGTTCACGAGTATCCGGTCCAGAGCGACGTCGAACGGAACGACAACCTGCAGTCCTTCGAATCGCTGCTTGAGGTTGCGCCCGAGATCAACCTGGATGAACTGGAGGATCTTGAAGGCACCCTGGACCTTCTTCGTGAAGCGGACCTGATCTGAGCCGCCGCCATGACGCTGTGGAGACTACATGGTAAAACGTCCGCCACTGCACATTATGGGGCCCTCCCTTCTGGTGGCGGCGGCCATGCTGGTCCCCCTTGTCTATCTGGTTCTCAGGGCCTTCCAGGCGGACCCGGCCACCGTTGTTGAACTGGTCTTCCGGGAACGCAACCTCTGGCTGCTGGTCAATACGCTGGCGCTGACCGCCAGCGTGCTTATCCTGACCACGCTGATCGCGCTCCCGCTCGCCTGGATTCTCACGCGCACCCGGATTGCCCATAAACGCCTGCTTACCGTGCTCGGCGTAGTGCCCCTGGCGGTTCCCGGGTACGTCATGGCCTATGCGCTGCTTGGCGTCGGTGGGCATTACGGGGTTACGGCGCAGCTCTTCGGTTGGCAGCTGCCCCGGATTGATGGCTACACGGGCGCCGTGCTGGGCCTGAGCCTCTACACCTTCCCCTACCTCTTCCTGAACCTGCGATCAGCACTGCTCGGGCTGGATGCCAACCTGGAAGAAAGCGCCCGCAGTATGGGCTACAGCGAGTTCGCCATATTCCGGCGCATTATCCTGACCCAACTCATCCCGTCACTGATGGCGGGCTGGCTCGTCATCGGTCTCTATACGCTGGGCGATTTCGGGGTTGTTGCGCTGATGCGCTACGAGGTTTTCAGCTATGCCATCTTCAACCAGTATTCCGGCGCCTTTGACCGCATCTATGCCGCCTGGCTCTCCCTGATGCTGCTCGCCATTGCGCTGGCACTGGTCATGAGTGAAGGCCTCATACTAAGGCGCCGCCGGCTGGCCAGTGTCGGCCGCGGCGTGGACCGCCAGCCGCGCCCCCATGAACTTGGGCCCTGGCGCATCCCGGCCTATGTGTTCCTGGGTGTGGTATTCGCTGCGTCCATCGGGTTGCCCGTCATGATCCTGGCCTACTGGCTGCTGATGGCGCCTCCGGATCCGCAGTTCTTCCTGGAGGTGCCAGTGACCTTTGCCCGATCCGCCGGGGCAGCCATGCCAGCCGCCGTGCTTGCGGCCGCCATGGCCCTGCCCATCGCCTATTACTCGGTGCGTTACCCGTCGCCGCTGTCCAGCATGGTGGAACGTTCGGCCTATATCGGTTATTCCATTCCGCCACTGACACTTGCGCTCGCACTGGTGTTCTTCGCGCTCCAGACCGCCACCTTCCTGTACCAGACACTGGCGTTGCTGATCCTCGGCTGGACCCTGGCAACCGTAGCCCTGGCCCTCGGCCCCATTCGCAGCACCCTGATGCAGATGCGCCCCAGCTTCGAGGAGGCCGCACACTCGCTCGGCCACAGTCCCAGGTCCACCTTCGTGCACGTGGTCTTTCCGCACCTGCGCAAGAGCCTGTTCGCATCCCTGACGCTGGTGTTTCTGTTCTGCATGAAGGAGCTTCCCATCACCTTCCTGCTGGCCCCAACCGGCTATACAACGCTGGCCGTGACTGTATTCAGCCGCACCTCAGAGGGTATGATGGCAGAAGCGGCCCCCTTCGCCGCCGCCATCATCCTGTTCTCGGGCCTGTCCGTAGCGCTGATTCTCAATCGTGAGGGGGACCGGACCTGATATGCTGGAGGAGCCCCCTATTTTTCCCATGAACCAAGATGCTGACGACATCCGGCAACGCCCCCCGATGGGCCCACTGCTCAGTATCAGCGGCCTGAGCAAGCAATACCCCCGCACGCAGGCACGGGCCGTCAACGATGTTTCCTTCAACCTGTACTCCGGGGAAATCCTCGCACTCCTGGGCCCCTCCGGCTGCGGCAAGACCACAACCCTGCGCATGCTGGCCGGCTTCGAGACCCCGGACACGGGTTCAATCCGCCTCAAGGACCGGGACATCACCTCACTGTCGCCCCAGAAACGCCACATCGGCATGGTCTTCCAGGATTACGCCCTCTTCCCGCACATGACACTGGCCGAGAACGTGACCTTCGCGATGCAGCACATCGCCCGCGACCAACGCTATGCCAAAGCCCTGGAATGGCTGGAACTGGTGGGACTGGGCGAGCTGGCGGACCGATTCCCGGAGGAGCTTTCCGGTGGACAGCAACAACGCGTTGCCCTGGTGCGCACCCTGGCGGCGGAGCCGGAGCTGGTGCTACTGGATGAGCCTTTCTCCAACCTGGACGCCGGGCTGCGGGAGCGCACCCGCAAGGAAATGCGGCGCCTGTTCAAGGAAACAGGCACCTCCGTGGTGCTGGTAACCCACGACCAGGCCGAGGCGATGACCATGGCCGACCGAATCGGGGTCATGAAAGACGGCGATCTGCTGCAGCTCGGTCCGCCCCAGCAGGTATACCGGGAACCGGCGAACGCCTTCGTTGCAGAATTCCTGGGCCACACCAACCTGCTCGAAGCGCAGGCCAGCGGCGAATCCGCCCAAACGCCACTGGGGCAGGTTGATCTCAATGCGCCGGCCGAAGGCAGAGTAACCCTCTCACTGCGCCCCGAGCACCTCGCCCTGGTACCCGCGGACGACAGCGACAGCGACAGCGCCACGGTGGTGGATCGCGAGTTCCGGGGGCACGACTATTTCTACGTCCTGCAGCGGGGCGGGCAGCGCTATTGCGCCATCGTCCCCAACCACGAGCCGCTTGAAGTCGGCGACCGCGTGCACCTCAAGGCGCACCAGCAGGCCTCGGTGCTGCCCGCCGAGCAACAGCGGGAGCACTGACCTCAGTCTTCCCAGATGATCGCCTGACTCCGGCTGTACCAGTCCTCCACCTTGTTCTGGTAGGCATCCTCGACCACGTTGCGCTTGAGCTTCATCGTGGGCGTCAGGAAGTTGTTCTCAATGGTCCACTCATCACGCACGACCACAATGAACTTCAGCTGTTCGTGAGGGTCCAGTCCCTTATTGGCCTCTTCCATCAGGCGCTTCAGCCGCTCATCAACCTCCTTGCGGAAATTCGGGTCGGAAATCCGTGGCCGGACGTCCTCTCCCAGCATCACCAGCGCATGGGGGCTGGTGCAGTTCGCCCCGGTCACGCAGGCAACCTCCACCAGCGGGTGCGCCACCAGATGGTTCTCGATGGGTGCGGGTGCCACGTACTTGCCCTTGCTGGTCTTAAAGATCTCCTTGAGCCGGCCCGTGAGCTTCAGGCGTTTGAGCTCATCCTCCTCGCCCTTATCCCCAGTGGCCAGGAAACCATCCTCGGTCATGGTTTCCGCCGTCTTCTCCGGATCCCGGTAATAACCCATCATGGTCGCCGGACTGCGAACCTGAACCTCACCCTGCTCGGTGATGCGTGTCTCCACGCCAGGCAGCGGCTCGCCCACATAGCCCGTGCGCGAGCGCCCCGGCATGGACATGTGGGAATAGGCAAAGTTCTCAGACATGCCGTAGCCCTCAAGCAGCTCCAGACCCAGCCGGCGATACCACTCCAGGATCTCACCGGCCAGCGGGGCGGACCCACTTCCGGCAAATTTCACATGTTCCAGCCCAAGGTTGGTGAGGATCTTCTTCTTGATCAGCCGGTTCAGCAGCGGAATCTTCAGCAGCCGATCCAGCTTTTCCGGAGCCATCTTCTGGAAGACGCCAGCCTGGAACTTGGTCCAGATTCTCGGCACTGCCAGAAAGAGCGTCGGCTTGGCGCGGCGCAGGTCCTCCACGAAGGTATCGAGCGATTCCGCGAAATACAGCCGGAAGCCCGCATAAAGTGACCCCATCTCTACGACAAAACGCTCGAACACGTGGGCGAGCGGCAGGTACGAGAGCATGCGCTCATCCGGGGTCACATCCAGCGCCTGGATACAGCCTTCCGCCGCATGGGCCATATTGGCAAAACTCAGCATCACGCCCTTGGGCTTGCCGGTACTGCCCGAGGTGTAGACGATGGTACCCATCTCATCCGCATCCCGTTCGGCCACCGGCTGCAGCGGTGACTGCTGGGCCACGATCTCATTCCAGGTGGGAAAGTCCGTCTCGGGGCTCAGCGGGTAGGAGATGCAGTGTATTGTCTCCGGAATCCCCGGTTTCATCATCTCCCAGTCATCCAGCTTGCCCACAAAGGCCACTGCTGCCCCACTGTGATCCAGGATATAACGGACGGTATCAGCGTTGAGCGTCGGATAGAGTGGCACGGATACGTGACCCGCCATCCAGATGGCCCAGTCGGACATGATCCAGTGCGCGCAGTTTTTGGAGATAATCGCAATGCGGCTTCCCGCCGGCAGATCCATGGACTTGAGGTAGGTCGCCATGCGGCGCGCTTCGCCCACAGCTTGCCGCCAGGTATAATCCGCCATTTCACCATTGCCCATGGGCTGACTCAGGTAAATTTCCTGGGCCTTCTGCGTCTCCCAGTACTGGACCTTATCCAGGGGCAGGCTGAGTTTTTTCGCCATTGAAATTATCCTTATTGTGATTGTTTCAACTGTGGGAGACTATACAAACAAAATGGTGTCTCAGAAACCCGATAATGGAGTGCCTATGCTGGTTTGCACCAACTGCAGGCAGGGCCTGATGGACCCAATCCGGGACGATGAGGAGCCCGAGTACACAGACCGCTACCAGTGCGGCCACTGTGGCCACATTGCCACCATCCCTTCCGTACTGATTATCAGCAGCCAGATCATCTCGGCCCTGCTCGGCGGCGGCATTACGCTCTACCTGCTGATGCTCCACGGTGGTAACCTGCTGGAACTCTGGCAATATGGCGGCGACGGCAGTCTGCTGCACGAAGGAGGGCTGGCGCTCGCCGCATTACTGCTGCTCGGCGGTTTTCTCTACATCCTGGCCCGTGCCGCCAACGGCGTCGCGCTCCGGCTACGCTACCGCCAGCCCAAACACAGCAGCTAGCCGAGCGCGCCCTCGGCATCAAGCAGCGCCTTCTTGCGCGCCGCTCCGCCCGCGTAATTCCCCGTACCACCGCCGGAAGGGAGCACCCGGTGGCATGGCACCAGCACCGAGACCGGGTTATGTGCCACTGCCCGCCCTACCGCCTGGGCTGAGCCGGAGTTGCCCAGCCGCGCGGCGATATCGCCGTAAGTCACCGTCTGCCCGGGCTGCAAGCGCAGAAGCAGCCGCCAAACGCTCTGCTGAAAGCCGGAGCCAATCATCTCCAGGGTTGGTATCCGTTTCCCTGTAACCTCCGGCCACCCAGCCAGCAGGGTCTGTAGTTCTTCAAGCCGGGCATCCGTCGGCTCCATCATTGCCGGCTTTTCACCCCAGACCTGCGCAACCGCTGCCAGCTCCCCCTCCCGGCTTTCCGGGTCATCGACAAACACCAGGCGCGACAGTGCATCGTCATGCCAGACCGTCAGCACCTCACCCCAGGGAGACTCGAGGGTACCGACCTCCACTCGCTCTGCTTCCACCGGTTTCGCCAGCCAGATCACGTTCATTGGCGCTCCTTCCTGTTCCCCATAATGAGGACATCAGTGCGGTTCACATCCTCAGGGCCGAAATTCACCGCCCCATTCTCAATCCGGTAACTCAGGCGCCGCAATAGAGCCCGCCCGGACTGGTGCTCCATATGCGCCACGACCATCTGGCTCCGGTCACGGGTATCAAGCAACTGCCCTTCGCCGGTGGTGTAAACAACGAAAGCCACGATATCGTCACCGCGGATCATTGCCCTGATGCTCTGGAAGATCAGGCCAAGCCGGTCCTCATGGTCATCCCCGGCCCGTGGTGAGATATGGATGCCGCGCACGCCCCCGAGCCGGGACAACACAAAACCGCGCGGATAGAACGGCTTGGGCTCATTCACCAGCGCGTCCCGCACAACCGGCAGGGTCTCGCGCATCAGACGATTCCAGGACGCCATGGGCCGGTCATCCTGCACCTCCTCCGGTGCCGTCTGGCGCTGCATACTCTGGTCAACCGTCGTACAGCCATTAATCACCACGAGTACTGCCACTGCCAGCAACGCTGCAACAAAACGCATCATGGGTTCCTTCACTGTAAGCCCGCCCCGAAACAGACAGGATAACCGATTCCGCTGCCGTGATCAGCAGACACTATATCTAGTAATCGGCAATTGACAGCAACACCACCCGGACCGGTCACCCCCACGGATCAACAACCTGGCGCGCATCAGAAATTTCATTGCTCCGCCTCCGGATTTTTTCTTGACACTATTCGGGGCTGGACCACAATATGCAGGCATAAACAACAATAAAAAGCCGATATATTGGGGTAAACAAAAATGACGCCGCGTGTCAACAGGCCGACATCATCGCCGTTACCACCCTCATTCCCCCTCGTCATGGCGCCACATGCCCGCCGGAGGACCGTCACTCCGGGGCTCGGCGGCCCATGAACACTGATTAACCGACAACACAATATATGGTGGTTGCGCTAAGCAACCATTTTGATAAACACCAGGGACACCGAGGCCTTTCAATGAACGCCAAGATTCAGGATCTCACCAACAACATCCCGTTTCAGGAAACCTCCAAAGACATCTGGGAAAGCAAGTACCAGCTGAAGACCAAAGCCGGCGATCCGGTCGACAAAGAAATTGAGGACACCTATAGCCGGGTCGCCGAAGCCCTGGCCTCGGTGGAAACCGCCAAGAAGAAGGACAAGGTCCTCAAGGATTTCGTCTGGGCGCTGCGCAACGGCGCCATCCCGGCCGGCCGCATCATCTCCAACGCTGGCGCGGAAGCGCACAAGCCGTCCACGTCCACCATCAACTGTACCGTCTCCGGTACGGTCAAGGATTCGATGGACAACATCCTGGTGAAGAACCACGAGGCGGGCCTTACCCTCAAGGCCGGCTGCGGCATTGGCTATGAGTTCTCCACCCTGCGCCCGCGCGGCGCCTATGTAGCCGGCGCCGGTGCCACCACCTCCGGCCCGCTGTCGTTCATGGACATCTTCGACCGCATGTGCTTCACCGTCTCCTCCGCCGGCGGCCGCCGTGGCGCCCAGATGGCGACCTTCGACGTGCACCACCCGGACATCATCGACTTCATCGAGGCCAAGCGCGAAGACGCCAGGTTGCGCCAGTTCAACCTCTCGCTGCTGATCACCGAAGACTTCATCGAGGCCGTGAAGAACGACACGGACTGGCAACTCTCCTTCCCGGTCTCCCGCGAGGAGGCCGAAAAGGAAGGCCTGGACCTGAACGACCCGGCGCAGTTTGTCTACCGCGACTTCCCGGTCAAGGAAGGCTACGTCACCGACGGCAAGGGCCGCGTTGCCTGCCGGATCTACCGCACCCTCAAGGCGCGCTCGATCTGGGACAAGATCATGGCCTCCACCTACGACTACGCCGAGCCGGGCTTCATCCTGATCGACAAGGTCAACCGGATGAACAACAACTGGTTCTGCGAGAAGATCCGCGCGACCAATCCCTGTGTAACTGCTGACACAAGACTGCACACCCAACACGGCATGGTTCGGATCGGTGACCTTTACCACTCCGGGGAAAATCTTAAAGTCACCGTGGACAAGCGTGCCCTGGACCAGGACACCAGGGGAGCCGAAATCCGTGATGCCGTCCCAGCCTTCATGACAGCGGGAGATGCGGATGTGTGGCGTGTCACGACCGAGGCAGGCTATGAAATCAAGGCGACGGAATGGCACGACTTCTACACCGGCCAGGGTAAGCGCCCGCTCAGGGAGCTGAGCGAAGGCGACGAGATCCTGATCCAGTCCGGCAAGGGCCAGTTCGGACACGAGGGTTCCAAAGAACTTGGTATGATCCTTGGCCTGATAACCGGTGACGGCCAGATCACGAACCGGGGCGGCGACCAGATGGCGGCCGTGATCAACCTGTGGGGAGAAGAACAGAGCCTCGCGGACCAGGTATCGACAGCGGTCAACGCAATGATCGTCAACCTGTCTCTCAATGCCCGGGCGTATGAGGTGCAACCGGTCCCGGTCACAGACCGCAATATGGTCTTCATCCGGTCCGTGTTGCTCGCACGCGCCCTTGAACATTATGGGTTCACGAAAAACTCAAAGCTCCAGGTACCGGAAGTGATCTGGCGGGGCTCTGAAGAATGCGTTCGCACCTACCTACAGGCGCTTTTCCAGTGCGACGGCACGGTCAATGTCTCCAGCAACAGCCAGAGCTGCTCCGTACGCCTGGCATCCAGCGAACCGTCCCTGCTGAAGGATGTACAGAGCCTGCTGGCCAACTTTGGTGTCTTCTCCCGCATCCATCAACGTCGCAAGAGTGGCAAACGGTCGCTCCCCGACGGCAATGGAGGCTCCCGGGCATACGAATGCAGGGAGGACCATGAACTCATCATCGATGGTGAATCGCGTGAGACCTTCATGCGGGAAGTGGGCTTCCTGCTCCCGGCCAAGCAGCAACGTTACGAAGAATGGGTGGAAGGCAAGGCTCTTCGAAAAACCCAGCGCTTCACCAGCCGCATCAGGTCTATAGAGTACCTGGGGCGCGAACCCGTGTTCGACACCACGCAGCACGACCACAACACCGTAATCTTCAACGGTCTGGTAACCGGGCAATGCGGCGAACAACCATTACCGCCCTACGGATCCTGCCTGCTCGGCTCCGTCAACCTGACCCGCTTCGTGGAGTTCCCCTTCACCGAGAAGGCACGCTTCAACTACGAGAAGTACCGCCAGGTGGTAGGCATCTTCACCCGCATGCTGGACAACGTGGTCGAGATCAACGGCCTGCCGCTGGACAGGCAGCGCCACGAGATTGAATACAAGCGCCGCCACGGCATGGGAATCCTCGGCCTGGGCTCTGCGCTTACCATGCTGCGCATGCCCTACGGCTCCCCCGAGTCCGTGGCCTTCACCGAGGAAGTGAACAGGGAAATGGCGCTCGAAGGCTGGCGCGAGTCCGTCAAACTGGCGGAAGAGAAAGGCGCGGCGCCGATCATGGACGACGAGTTCGAGGTCACCGAGGAAATGCTCGAACTGCGCCCGGAAATGAAGAAGGACGGGTACAAGGCGGGTGATAAGGTGCCCGGCCGCATCCTGCACGCACGCTACAGCCGCTACATGCAGAAGATCGGCGAAGCGGAGCCCGAGATCATCGACCAGATCGCCGAGAAAGGCGCGCGCTTCACGCACCACACCTCCATCGCGCCCACCGGCACCATCTCGCTGTCGCTGGCCAACAACGCCAGTAACGGCATCGAGCCCAGTTTCTCGCACCACTACTCGCGTAACGTCATCCGCGAGGGCCGCAAGTCCAAGGAAAAGGTCGACGTCTTCTCCTTCGAGCTGCTGGCCTACCGCGAACTGGTCAACAGCCGTGCCATGCCCTCCTCGGAAAACCCGGAAGAGCAGCTGCCCGAGTACTTCACCACCGCGGACGACGTCTCGCCCAAGCAGCACGTGGACATCCAGGGCGCGGCCCAGAAATGGGTGGACTCCTCGATTTCCAAGACCGCCAACGTCCCCACGGACTTCGCCTTCGAGGACTTCAAGGACATCTATATGTACGCCTACGAACAGGGCCTGAAGGGCTGCACCACCTTCCGCTTCAACCCGGAAGCGTTTCAGGGTGTACTCGTGAAGCAGAAAGACCTCGAAGGCACCCAGTACGAATTCACGCTGGAAGACGGCAGTACCGTGAAAGTGAGCGGCGACGAGGACATTGAGTACGACGGCGAAATCCACAACGCCGCCAACCTCTTCGATGCGCTCAAGGAAGGCACCTACGGTAAATACTGAACCGAATCCAGACTACGGAGACACGAAAAATGACCGTCCGAATTGAACAGAAAATCGTCGACCAGCGCGTACTCAAGGACGAGAACGCCGCCAACGAAGAGCAGGCGGCAAGCGCGGAACCCCAGCCGTTGGTGATGAACGAGCACATCGAACGGCCCGAGTTCCTGCTGGGAACCACCTACAAGATCAAGCCGCCGATCGATGACCACGCGATGTACATCACCATCAACGACATCATCCTCAACGAGGGCACCGACCACGAAACCCGGCGCCCCTATGAAGTGTTCATCAACTCCAAGAACATGGAGCACTTCCAGTGGGTGATCGCCCTCACCCGCGTGCTCTCCGCCGTGTTCCGCAAAGGCGGCGACGTCACCTTCCTGGTGGAAGAGCTGCGCTCCGTGCATGACCCCAGCGGCGGCTACTTCAAGAAAGGCGGCGTCTTCATGCCCTCGCTGGTGGCCGAAATCGGCTACATCATCGAGAAACACATGAAGGCCATTGGTCTGATCGAAACCGAAGAGATGAGCGAGCTTACCCTACGGATGATCGCCGAAAAGAGAGCCGCCTTCGAAACCAACGGCGAGCCGGCCCACAACGCCGACGGCAGCTACCCGCCCAACGCCACCGTCTGCGGCAAGTGCCACACCAAGGCCATGGTGATGATGGATGGGTGTGAGACCTGTCTTGCCTGTGGAGAGAGTAAGTGCGGTTGAGCCGGTGAAATGGCCCCTTGAGGTTTGCGCCTCAGGGGGTTTTTTGGTTGGGGGTTATTGAATGTGGGAAAACAGGAATTCTGGAATTACCGCGTCCCAGTTAATAGCCGGGCTTGCGAGAATTATGGGCAACGGCGATTACGATCGTTTCTTCGGGCAACTCAATCGCGACTATACCGTACTGCATATTCCGGCCCAACGTGAACATCCATTCCGTAGCCGCGCGTGCTGAGCGGCGTTAGCACCTCAGGCCCGACGGCTGTCGTCCACGTCATCTGCAAGCCAAGCCTTGATCAGCGACTGATAGGGCATATCCCGCTTGTTGGCCTCGATTTTGATCCGATCAAGCAGAGTTTCGGGCAAGCGGAGTGAGATAGTCTTGGTTGAGGGCTTCAACTTTGGGAAAGAAGCCGGTTTTGCCTGACTCCAGTCCAGATAATCGGAGGAGTCGTGGGTCTCCCAGAACTCTCGCTCTTCTGCTTCAGTTTTAAACTCAGGCATCTTTTTTAGCTTGCTCATAAACAGCCCTCTCTTTGCGGTGCATGTCTCGAGCGGAAATCACCCGAACCAGCGTACCGCTCTGCCTTAATGTAAACGTGATGTGGAGCAGTCTCTCATCATCTGTTTCACCAAGAGCGTGAAAACGGGTTTGAGCCTGGCTGTGTTTGGAGTCTTCCAGCAACAGAAGCGGCTCATTAAAGAAAATTTCTTCCGCTTCGGACTGGTTTGCGCCGTGTTTCTCCGCGTTCTTGCGGGAGTTGCCTTCATCCCAGTCAAAGCCAGTAACTTGTGCCCAATTGATCATAAAAGTATATTATCAGCATATACGCAGGAGTCAAAAAGTGCTAACCAATGCAGGCACGGCGACACCCTTTCCATTGCGCCTTCGGCTCCATTTCAAGGGCGCGCATGCTGCAGGCGTTGAGGCTGTAGAAAAACCCCCGATTTGGTAGGCTGGCACCAAGCAACAGGGAGTCGTTCGCATGCCCCGATTCAAGCCCTACAACTACGATCAGTGAGCTGGACCAACAGATCCGGGAAGCGAACACCCTCCTGTCGCTGGATGAGGCCAAGACCAAAATTGATCGCTTCCTAAAGACGCAGAGCCCACAGAAGGGCCACGGCAAGCGGAGCAAGGAAGTCAAAAGCAACATCACGGACAACCAGTTCCGCCAACGCGACCCGGCCTTCGCCGAGCAGAAGGCCAAGTACGGCAAGCGTCACCAGCACACCCAAAAGCCCGGGCGCAAAGAGATTATCCCGGCCAGCGAGTTCCGCTTCGACCCAGTCAACCTCACCTGTGACTGCCCCGCCGGAAAGATGAAAACGGCACCACCAAAGCCTACTTCGAAGGCCGACTGCTCCAGTGCCGCCATTGCCCGAAGAAGCACCGCTGCATGCACAATCCCAGTAGTGCCGACCACCGCCACGGGGCGGGCCGGCAGGCAACTATACCGACTGGATGAAGCACCGGGTGGACAGTCCCGAGGGTAAGTGCATTTACAGTCACCGCATGTCGGTGGTGGAGCCGGTGTTCGGCAACATCGGCACGACCAAACGGCTGAACCGGTTCAGTCTGCGCGGCAAACGCAAGGTCCAGGGCCAGTGGCAGCTATACTGCCTGGTGCACAACATTGAGAAGTAAGCCAATTACGGGCGGTTGGCCGCATAAGGAGGCAAGTCCGGAGTGCAGCCGCTAGAAGCCGGCCATGACGGGCCTTCAAAGACGCGGAAGTAGCCATGAAAGAACCGGACATCGGAACCGGAAAGAAATCGAACCAGCGAATACGCTGGTGAAATGAACAAGCAGGAAGGCTGTGGAGTGGGCCCGGACGCGGGTTTTTCTACAGTCTCGTTAGGACTGATCGTAGTGTCCCCCAATGGCAAAAATGTAAATCGATCTGTCGTCAAATCGGTATATGAGCCTATCCTCCTGAGAGATGCGCCTTGACCACAGGCCTGATAAGTTGTGTTTGAGTGGCTCAGGTTTGCCGGCGCCAGTGGATGGATCTTCAGAGCGGAGCATTTCTTTTAGCAGTTTGCAGAGAGCTTTGTGCAGCTTTTTATCTGTCTCGCGCATCTTTTCATAGGCTTCCCAAGTGTTGCCCTCAAACACCAGTGATCTCATTCATCTGCTCATCATTAGGGGTGTATCCTTGGCCACGGTTGTGAGTATCGAGAGAGACCGCAATCTGTTGCATCAGGTCTCGGTTCTGAAGAACATGGAGGGTTTCTTGCTCCCTTTCCCAGTCCTCAGCACTTATAATCACGAAAGCCTCTCCGGCACGACGCGTCACCTTAAGGGGTTCGTGCTTGCTAATAACCTGTTCGACAATGCTTTTCAGGTTATCTCTGAATTTGTTTACACTGACGATATCCATAATTTCATCATTACGTACGGGAAGTCCGTACAACTATAGAGAAAAAGCCCAACAAGGGCAAGCAGAAACACACCAGAGGTGCGTCATGAACGGGTGGTTAAAGTTCTTCGGCTCTGGAGTCACTACGAATAATGCATAAACAGCCGGTGTTCCTCGCGCACATGCTATTTCTGCTCGCCGCCTGGACCGTGTTCATCAAATACCTGTTCCCGGTGGCGTTCGCGCTCGTTGAGGGCATCGACTGGCACACCTACATCTATTGGGATCTGTGGCCCATCGCCCATGTATGGCTGGGCTGGGCATTGTTGACACGGCCGGGCTATACCCGCGCGCTGGCAATTGGTATGGCGCTGGTGGAAATCGCCATCATCGTCACGCTGTTTTCGACCTTCCTGGCCGACCCAGAGTGGTCGATCTGGCGAACCAACTGGTTCGTCAACAAGGCCTTTGTCCTGTCCTGCTTTGTCCTTGTGCTGTATGCCGCACTGCGGCACCCGGAGGCATTCAGAGCATCCCGTTGATGTGGGTGGGCACGGTGACTCCAACTAAGGGAACGGCGACACCCGAAGATTTCCGGGTGCCCGTTTTCCTTTACCGTATTTTTCAGTGGCCAACGCTGTTACTGCACGAAATTACTGACCTCCCCATACACACCACTGTCATACACAAACCAGTTATGGGAGATACATAGCTTTTTGGTGTTATCAGCTCCCTTCAGAATGACGCTGTCAGTCGGATCTATGATCGTATCGCAGGGCGACCGCCAGGTTGCGTAACGCATATCCCCCGGTGTTTCGTTGCCTTTGTTCAGCTCACTGAGGAAATTCGAACCCGGGCGCATTTCAAAGCAGGACCAGGACAAGCAGCCATACGCCCAATTGGTCCCATGATTGGCGCCCGCCAGAGACACCCACGCATCAATGTTTTCATCCCCATTCAGGAACTTTGCATAGTACCGCGAAGACAAACTACCCATGCTGTGAGTGATGATGTCTACTGACGAAGCGCCGGTTCTCTCCAGTAATGCCTGCACTTCAGCCGCCACCTCTTCGGCGGTCTTTTTGTTGGACTGGTTATAGTTATAGGACCAGGCATGCAAACGCTCCTCGGGCCAACCATCCGCCTTAAAGCGGTCCACCATGGTATCCCAGATACTCGCGCCGGAAGCGTATCCATGAACAAAAAGAATAGGATCAGAGGCCGAATCAGTGCTCTCCTTATCGTTGCCCTTTCCATTTCCCGGAGCAGCATAGGCCAGGTTGAAAACAGCCATGGAGAGCAGAAACACACAGAATTTCCCTACATACGTACTTGAGTCTTTGTACATTTTTATTCTTCCTTATCCCTAGATATTTTTTATTAGAAGACCCCTTTCTTCAGTCTCAGGGTCAAAAACGCCGAAAACCGAACATCTGTTCGATGGTTTTACAATACAGGCGCCAAAAGCGCGCAGGCACCCCCCATTCAGGGGATGGCTTCCCTGGCTGACCACGGTGTTGATGCGTCACTCGATCCGGTTCGGTATCGGTTCCAGAAAGGGGCCACCGAGATGCTGGTTGCAACGAAAAATACCCCAGGGAAAAGGATAACCGGCATCTCCATCGAGGAGGCCGACCAGCCAATCTGTTCGAGGACGCACCGACCAGCACCTCCGATGGCCGGAGACGCGTGTAATGACGCCGTGGCAGCAGGAACAGTCAATCCCTGGATAGGCTGGGCAACCGATAGGCTGAGCATGTCCTTCCCTATTGCGACGATTACCATTGTCGAATGGCGTCTACTCGAGTACACATAGTTACGTGAGCCCAACAATAACAGGAGTAACACCATGTCCTTTTCCTCCGAGCATATCGCTGAACTGAACCTGCTGGCACTGTTTGATTCGCCCTCTTCGCTGGCAGGCATCAAGGTCCACCGTCATCAGGCCGATCCAGAGACCGTCGCGGCGGCTGAGCGTCTTTACCAGAAAGGCCTGATCACACAAAAGGACGGGGGCTATCTCACCAGCCTGGGCTGCGAGGCCCTGGAGTTCACGCAGAAGCTGCAGGGGATTCTGTCCAGTGAGGAGACCAGCGGACTTGATCAATGAACGGAAAACGTCTTTCCGACACGCGCTTGTGGTTGCGTTTGCGTTGCTTGCGTTCAGCAACCCGGCGCAGGCTGAGTCTCAGGAGAGCTGGCTGGACGTGGTTCGACAGACCCCCTACTGGGCCAGTCAGGGCGTGGCATCCAATCTGGCAACCATACGTCAGTGGGTCCTGCTCAGCGAGAGTTATTGCAGTGAGCCCGAACGCCACATTCTGTTCGACCACCAGGGACAATTTCTGGCGTACATCGAAAACGCAAAGACGACAGAAGAAACGATCAATCGCCTGAACGAGACGCGTCAGCAGCTGGTTGAAGCAGAGCGCGCCGACTACTGGAGCCCGGGTCAAGCGGAAGGCCGCGGCTACCCATTCGCGCTCGCCTGCCGCCAGCCCTTTGTCGACATGAATGAGGCCATTGCGCGTCTCACCGGTACCGACGAAGACTATCGGCTATGGGGCACCTGGGACGGCATCAGTGTTGGCACGCGGGAAGATCAGGTCTCTCTGGTCGAGCTCTTTCGCGCGGTCTATGAACACCGACGGGACCAGGGCCGCTTCACCTTTCCGGACAGCGTCATGCCGACTTTTCTGGGCAAAACCATCATCGAAAGCGGGGGGCAGAAACACGCCCTGTCTGCCATGGCCGCCCAGGGCATCATGCAGCTGAGACCCCAGGTCCTGGATGACTGCGAAATTCCTGAAGGCTTTCGTCTGCACCGCATGGCGCAGGTGGACTGTGCCATGCGCCTTATTGAACAGAACCACCGGAACCTGAAAGGCCCCTTTCAGGCTGTCTTCGGCGAGCTGCCTGCGGAAAAACGCGATCGCCTTTACGGTCTGCTTCTGACACAGGCGTATCAGATTGGTGTCGGTCGCATGACACAACTGCTTCAGGATGACGAGCTTGGCGCGGCCGCCCAATACTTTGCCGCCAACCAGGACCGTTTCAGTGCCGAAGACATCCAGGTGGGAATGATTTACCACAACATGGGTCGCCGCGACATCGGCCTGCGTACCCTCTCCTACGTGACCGACATCCTGATCGCACGTGACGCCCTTTGCGCGTCAGACGTCATGAGGGACGACGTCTGGTGCGCTCAGTAAGCATCGAGAAGATCACCGCTGTGCTTGAGGCACTGCCTGTCCTTTCTTACGCGTTTCTCATGCGCAACGTTCGCTACCGTACAGTCTGGCGAGGCGCAGAGAATTACCCTTGTTATTCGGCGATCGAGTCACACGTGGCCTGATATGGCGGCGCGACCTGAGACCCGACCCCTAATCATGAGCGAGGACGATGTCATGACGACAGCAACGGATACAAAACAAATCATCTCTGACCTGAGCGCGATGATTAAGCTCGAATATGACGCCATCGCAGCCTACCAGAGCGCCATCGAACGATTGGATGAGGCTGAGTACAAGGAGAAACTCACCGAATTTCTGGGTGAGCATCAAGTGCATGTGGAAGAGCTGAGCAAGGCGGTCCGCAGCGACGGAGGAACCCCACCCACTGGCGGCGATGCCATGCAGATTCTGACCCAGGGCAAGGTGGTGATTGCGGGCCTCCTTGGCGACAAACCCATACTCAAGGCGATGGTGGCCAATGAGGAAGTCACCTGCACCAAATACGAGGAAGCGGTGAATACGGGCTATCCCGAGCAGATCCAGGCGGTATTGCGTCAGGGCCTCACTGATGAGCGCCGTCATAAGGACTGGATGGTAGCGACCCTTGAGAAGCTCTAACCGGGTGGCGGCGAGGCGGCTGTGGCTGTTACTCCTCGGTGTCGTGGTATTGGGCGGGTGTTCCTCCCTGTATTACGACACCATGGAAAAATTCGGGTATGAAAAGCGCGACATCCTGGTGAACCGGGTGGAAGACGCCCGGGACAGCCAGACTGACGCACAGGAAACCTTCCGCTCCTCTCTGGAGCGCTTCCAGAGCGTTGTGGATACGCCGGATACCAGGCTCAAGGATCAGTATGCCGAGATCAGCGATGCCTACGAAGACAGCAAGTCGAGCGCGGAAACGGTCCGCGAGCGCATCGACGAGGTGGAGGAGGTTGCAGAAGATCTGTTCGATGAATGGGCGGATGAACTCGACAAATATGAGAGCGCTTCTCTGCGGCGCAGCAGCGAACAGCAACTTGATGAGACCCGTACTCAGTACAACCAGCTAATCACGCGTATGCACGCAGCGGAAGAGCGCATGGACCCAGTGTTGCAGGCATTTCAGGATCAGGTGCTGTATCTCAAGCATAACCTGAACGCCCAGGCGATAGGTGCACTGGAAAACGAGCTGGTGGGTATCCGCCAGGACGTGGATGAGCTGATTCGCAATATGGAAGAGTCGGTCGCGGAGTCTGAAGCCTTTATTCAGCGCTTCCGCGAAGGCGAGTAACGTTTGGCGGGGACTTGCGGCCCCGCTCACGTTGAAGGCGCCGTTCCCTGGACTGCATGATGGGGCTCGCCGTTATTCCATGTACCAGAACCGATAGAACGACAGCAAAGGCACCGGTCGCCCAGAGTAATTCAGCTTCCACAAACTGCCCTTGTTGCAGCCCATAAGCCAGATAGAACAGGCAACCGATGCCGCGAATACCGAAAAAGCTGGCAATAAGACGATCGCTGAATGAAAGCCATGGCGTTCCCGTCATTGCGATAAGCCCGGCCAGCGGTCTTATGACGAACACCAGCAGAACGCCGAGGAGAGCGGCTTCCCATGTAAGGGGGGCAAGCAGAGTGCCGGCGCAGGCGGCGCCCAGGGTGATCATAATGACCAGCAACAGCAATTGCTCCGACTGCTCAATGAAGGTATGTAATGACCTGTGTGCCTGGTGGGTTTCTTCGCCGTGCTTGATGGTCATGGCGCCAATGAAAACCGCGAGAAAGCCGTACCCGCCAACGACTTCGGTGATCCCGTAGAGCAGCAGCGTGGCAGCCAGCGCCCCAACACCCACTTTCATTCTCTGTTGGGCTGTATCGACGGGCTGTCGCAGCAGAACCCGGGCAAGTAGCCAGCCGACCCCCAGACCGGCGCCGATTCCCATGCCGATCTTGTAAACCACGTCCACCAGCAGCCACTGAGCCATCCAGTTTGATGGCCCCACTCCCTCAGCAAGCATGAGCAAGGCAAGGTAGGTGAACGGAAATGCCAGCGAGTCGTTCAAACCGGCTTCAGACGTGAGGGTGAACCGCAGTTCGTCTTCTTTCTTCTCGGGGTCGGTATCCGTGGGGGTCGAATCTTCTGGTTCCCCCACCTGCACGTCCGAGGCAAGCACCGGGTCCGTGGGAGCAAGGGAGGCGCCAAGCAGCAAGGCGGCGGCCGGGCCCAGGCTGAGCGCCCACCAGCCCAGAATAGCGACGCCTGCGATCGTTAACGGCATGCAAATCGCCAGCAGTCGCCAGGTTGAGCTCCAGGTGCGCCAGTTTGGCAGTCGGTCAATCTTCAGGCCCACACCCATCAGGGAAATGATGACACCAATCTCCGTCATGTGAACCGCTACCGCTTTATGCTCAAGAAGGTCAGGTGGCGTGAGGCCCAGAGGAAGAGCAAAGGCAATAAACCCAAGGGCGAGTGCGAGCATCGGGAACGAGAAGGGGTAATCCTTGAAACGGTGGAGTAGCGTCGCGAGCGCCAGCACTCCCAGGCCGATGACTACGAGGGTGAGATTGTAGTCGGCGACTATTTTCAGCGTGCTCGTGAGTTCCATGTCCAGCCTCAGCTCCCATTAGTTGCCTGTAACGGGTTTCGTCCTTGATCAATTCAACAGAGCGCTGGGCCCTTTTCGTCTGCGCAGCAGGTCATCGAAAATGGTCTGCGCGATTAATCATATCGGTCATGTGATCCGCTGCTTTGATGGTGAGTGGGTGTTGGGTGAAGCCTGCTCGCGGGGAGATATAGCTCGCCATTTCCCGGGCAACCTCAAGCTGCCGGTCGGACCCTTCAGCAAGCAGCGTTATAATCAGGTTTTCCAGCGCAATCACGCGAACCCGAAGGTGAACCAGTTCGGGGTTCGTCAATTCGGGGATGTCAGCTTGTGCGTCGCCTGGATACGCACCGCCTTCGTCGTCCCATACGGAAAGAGCCTTCTGGGATTGCCGAAACTCTGCTTCCGACGTGCTTGAACCTGAGTTAGCCATCTGCGAAACGCTCCCGCCAGTATTTATTTTTGATGAGAGCCCAATCTATCTCCGGAATTGACAGTCCGTCTGTTCGACGGCGCACAGACCAGGACCTCCGATGGCCGGAGACTCTTGTAAAAGCACGTTTTGATCACCACGTTGGTTGGTAGGGCCATTATTTTGGCCATTCACGACGCAAGGAGGATTGCTATGAGCAGTGACGAAAAAAAGTGGGTTCAGGCTTACGAAAAGTTCGCTGCGCAGACCAAGGAGTTTTTCGAAGAGTCCCGAGATAAAACCGTGTCCTCATTGGAACACGCCATGGAACGCGCCCGGGAGCAGCTGGTAAAAGCCGGCGATCTCACCCAGGAGGAAAGCCGGGAGATCAAGGCGTATCTGCGCCGCGACCTGGAACAAACCGCCGCGGATCTCCGTAAGGCCGGCGACAGTGCCAGGAAGACGGCTAGCCCGTCGGCGATCCAGGCCGGGTTTCTGGATCTGACACAAAGCATCGCCGAAGGTGCCCGCAGCATGTTCGACCGACTCGCCGAGTGGGCCGACACCACGGCAACCTATCATACGGGCGAAGTGGCCGCGCAGGGCACGTTCCGGTGCCGGAACTGTGAGAGTGAGCTCCACTTTTCGGAGACCGGGCGCATTCCGCCATGCCCGAAATGCCATGGAACCCAGTATCGGCGCGTGGAGTAGCGTCGGCCTGCAATAATCATTCAGAAATCGGAGAACGCTATGGCAGGTGGTTGGTCACGGGATGGCGCCGTTCAGGATCAAATTGACGCGAGCGTTGAAGACGCCGTGCAGCGCGCCCGGAGCCAATTGACTATCGGTGAGAGCGCCGTCAATTGTGAGGAGTGTGACTGCCCTATTCCAGAACAGCGCCGCAAAGCGATTCCCGGAATCCGGCTCTGCATAGCCTGTCAATCCGCTCTCGAAAAGGAGGAAATTTCTTCAGGCGGCATTAATCGCCGTGGCAGCAAGGACAGTCAACTCCGGTAATCTGGGTAGATCAAATGGAGGGGCCAACCGATGAACGATGGGCTCGGAGTACTGGCCGCAGTCCGGGATGAGGTGAGCGCGTTGCGCGAAGAAATCCGCGCTCTGTCGCGACAATCGCCGGAGTTATGAAGCAATTAGTTGCCTATTGGTTTATTTTCTACTCTGAGCCCATGGGAACTTCAATGCCCCAAAAGAAAGGATTCGCGACATGAGTGAAACACTGCCCGTTATTGGCGCCACCATCACCCTTATTTTCGGGCTTCTGAGCCTGGTGATGCCACTCCAGGTATCGCGCACCCTCGGCATCGACCCGGAAGGCCCTTTGGGACTCTCCGAAGTCCGCGCCACCTACGGGGGCTTTTTTATCGGCATTGGCATTGCCTGTCTGATTTTTCGGACACCCGAGCTTTTTGCCGCCGTTGGCATTGCCTGGATTGCGGCAGCACTTATTCGACTGGGATCGATCCGGTTTGACGAGTCGCGGAGCGGCACGAACATGACAGGTCTTGCTGTGGAAGCGGTTACCGGGCTCCTTTTTCTCGCCGGCGTGCTGTAATTCTTTGGGCGGCAGAGCAGGCGATGAACGAGCCAACTGATCACGACAGCTCCCGGGACGACATTCTCGAGGTGGTCGCCCAGACCCTTCACCAGAGTAATACCTCCAGGGCTGAAGCAGCAGCCATCAGCCTGGATAGCCACCTCGACAGCGACCTGGGCTTCGACAGCCTCACCCGGGCCGAACTTCTGGTGAATGTCGAGCGCCGCTTTGGGGTCCAGTTGCCGGAAACGCTGCTCAATAACGCGCAAACGCCACGGGATATCCTCAATGCCGTTGCCACGGCACGCGGCGAACAACCTGCCGAATCGAGCATCGCGCCCGAGGGTGGAACGGGCACCCTGGAACAAACGGACGCCGACCGCGCGCATTTTACCGTCCCCCCTTTTGAAACCCTGCAGCAGGCCTTGCACTGGCATGCCCGCAAGCACCCTCAACGCACCTACCTGCATTGGGTAATAAGCGACCACGATGTCCGCCCGCTGAGTTTCGGCGATCTCCATAATGGCAGCCTGAAGGTCGCCAACGGCCTGTACCGGCATGATCTGGCGCAACGGGATACCGTGGCCCTGATGCTCCCGACCAGTCACGACTATTTCTACGGCTTTTTCGGCGCGCTCTATGCCAATGCCATCCCCGTTCCCCTCTACCCACCGGCGCGCGCGGCTCAACTGGAGGAGCACCTGCGTCGACAGGCGGCCATACTGAACAACGCCCAGGCCCGGATCATGATCACGGTTCCGGAAGCCAAGCGCCTGGCCGGCGTCATCAAGGCGCTGGTCCCCAGTCTCGAACACGTGGTCACCCCCGAAGACCTTTGGGGCAACGCCCTGATGCATCCGGTAGCCAGCGCGGGCGGAGACGAGATCGCTTTCCTGCAATACACCTCCGGCAGCACCGGTAACCCCAAAGGGGTCCAGCTCAGCCACGCCAACCTGTTTGCCAATATCGGCGCCTGCACGGAAATACTGCAGGTGGATCAGGACGATGTCTTTGTCAGCTGGCTGCCCCTCTATCACGACATGGGCCTTATCGGCACCTGCCTCTCCAGCCTCTGGCTGGGCCTGCACCTTGTGGTGATGTCCCCCTTGCTCTTCCTGACCAGGCCCCGCTATTGGCTGTGGGCCATCCATCACTTCGGTGGCACCCTCTCCCCTTCGCCGAACTTTGGCTACGAACTCTGCCTGCACCGCCTGACCGACGAGGATATGGAAGGGCTCGATCTCAGTTCATGGCGTGTGGCCTTCAATGGCGCCGAAGCAGTCAGCGCGGACACCGTGGAGCGGTTTACTCAACGCTTCGCGCCCTGGGGATTCCGTCCTGAAAGCATGGCCCCCGTTTATGGCCTGGCGGAAAACTGCGTCGCCCTGACCTTTCCGGAAACATCCCGCAAGCCGGTCATCGACCGCATCGACCGCGCACGATTCCAGGAAGAGGGGGAGGCAGTACCCAGCGACGCAGAAGACGAAACGGCCCTGCGCCTTGTGTCCTGCGGCAAGGCCGTCCCCCACCACGCCATTCGCATCGTTGATGGGAATGGCCGCGAACGCCCGGAGCGACACGAAGGGTCACTGCAGTTCACCGGCCCTTCGGCCACACGCGGCTATTACCGCAACCCGGAGAAGACGGCGGAGCTTTTCGATGGTGAATGGCTCAACACCGGCGACCGCGGCTACATTGCCAATGGCGAACTCTTCCTGACCGGACGCAACAAGGACCTGATCGTGCGCGCCGGGCGCAACCTCTACCCCGGCGAGATTGAGGAAGCGGCAGCGACGCTGGATCATATCCGTCGCGGTTGTGTCGCCGCCTTTGCTACTGGCATCGGCGAAAGCACTGGTGAGCGCCTGGTGGTCGTCGCGGAGACGCGCTCGACTGACCCGACGATACGCCAGCAGCTCAAACACGACATTACTCAGATCACCCGCGATCGCCTGGGCATCGACGTCGACGAGGTGGTGATTGTCAAACCTCACAGTATCCCCAAGACCTCCAGCGGTAAGCTGCGGCGCAACGATTGCCGACTGCGTTATGAGCGCGGGGAACTCGAGCGCAAGGCACTGCCGGTGTGGCGCCAGCTGGTGCGCCTGGCCCGGACCGGTTGGCGCCAGGGAGTGATTCTCGCCTGGCGCGAGATCAGGCGTCATCTCTATGCCGGCTGGGCCTGGTTCGCTTTTGGACTGACAGGCCTGTTGACGTTGGTGGGCGTCAACCTCCTGCCTCGCCGTACCTGGCGCTGGCAGGTCGTCCACTTTTGCGCGAGGGCCCTGGGGTGGCTGACCGGGACACGCCTGGTCGTCAAGGGTGGCGGAAAACTGAAGACACTGCCTGAAGGTTGCGTGGTGGTCGCCAACCACGCCAGCTATGTGGACGCCTTCGTCATCGCCGCACTGATGCCGGTACCGGTGAGTTTTGTGGCCAAGGCGGAACTGCAGCGTTTTGCCGTCCTGCGCCGGCTGTTGCGCCTGATCGATGCGGAGGCGGTGGACCGCTCCACCGACCAAAGCAGCGTCCGTGCTTCGCGCCGCATTGCCGAGCGCGCCCAGAACCGTCGCCTGATGTATTTCGCGGAGGGCTCCTTCGACGCCGCTCCGGGCATCCAGCCGTTCCACATGGGCGCATTCATGACGGCGGCGGTCGCCCACCAACCGATTCTTCCCGTCGCGCTCAAAGGCACCCGGCAAAAAATGCCGGCGGATCGCTGGAACCCACGCCCTGGCCCCATCGAAGTGGTCGTGGGTGACTTGATCTGGCCGGACGGCGACGACTGGGCCTCGGCCACGCAACTGCGCGAACAAACGCGCAAGGCCATTGTCACCATGAGCGGTGAACCGGATCGTTTGGCCCATCCCCAGCCTTAAACGGGCCCGGACGCGCTTCAGATCGGACCCCGTTGAAACGGTTGATGCCGGGCCATTACGCGGGCATTGGCGGGATTATACTTGCTGGTGCAGGAGCCGGAGACCCCCAACCTGATCCCTGAATACCGCCCAGCTGACTGTATTGTTTCGTTGCTTTATGTAAACGGATAGCGGCTGATGAGCGGAGATCCCCGTCGCGCGCAACGCGGTCCTGGTGGGTATTTCCGTCTTCATGTGAGCATGAAAGCACTTTAGGTTACGCCCCTGTAAACCTTTGTAACTACCCGGTTACGAACACATTTTTCGTTTTTTGACACCCCCTGTGGGTTCCCGTAGCTTCCCGAACTAACTCGACGTTTAGCGAGTGAATCAGTTGTCCTTTGTCGGAGTCCCCAAGCGATTTAAAAGAGTGCTTCCAGGGTCGACTCCGGCGCTTTCGGGTATTTCAGTTCGGAGAATGCATTGCGAACGGCCACAGGTGCACACTTTTTCAAACGAGCTTTGGTAATGGCTGCCCTTCTGCCATTGGCGTTCCCTCTGCCTGCCTCTGACGGCGAGCGCGGGTACCAGCTGCTCGAGCTGGATGGCTACAGAGTCAAGTGGGGCGAGCAGGAGTTAGGGGTGGGGGCGAGCGTCAGTTACGCCTTCGCTGACGAAACGCTGCAGTTCGATGACGCGCGAAACTGTCGCACTCTGACACCGATGAAAGCGCTCTCCGGGCAGGGTCTCCCCAGGGAAACGCTGGCGCGCGAAACGGCGGCGGCGTTTCGGGTTTGGGAGCGTGCTGCCGGGCTGTCATTCCATGAGGTCGCCGATGCCCGGGATGCGGACATCATTCTCGGTGGCCAGGGCCAGCCGCGTGGGCGGGCATTCACCAACGTAACCTATGCGCCCGATCCGGACGAGGATGTGCGCGCCATCGACCAGGCGCTTGTGTGCCTGAACCCCGATCACGAGTGGAAGGTCGGGTTCGACGGTGATACGGATGTTTACGACATCCGGTATACGCTGGTCCATGAGATCGGTCACGCCATCGGCCTGGATCATCCCGGGGCATCCGGGCAGGTGATGGGATTTCGCTACACCGAGAACTTCGCCGAGCTTCAGCCCGGTGACCTCGACGGCATCCGGCGACTCTACGGGCGTGCCGGCGATGAGGACAGGACCGTAGTGCAAGTTAAAGCGGATGCGGACACTCTGGATGGCGCCCCGCGGAACGAGAACGCAAGGACATTCTGAGCAACGCTGGCAACTGTAATCACCCTGGGGCATAGTCGGGCCAACAACGGTATGCTTTCCAGAGGCCAAAAGACGTGGATGCCCTGCCCCAGGAACTGCTCGAAAAAGTCCGCCAATGCAAAGGGAGACTCATGCTGGTCGGGGCGTCCGGAACCGGCAAGAGCACCCTGGCCCGTGCACTGGGCAAGGCCCTGGCCGAGCGCGGCCGGAAAGTCCATTGCCTGAACACCGATCCGGGCGCGCCCGCGTTCGGTCCACCGGGGACCCTGGCCCTGGGCTGCCTGAACGAAGGCGGCTGGTCCCTGCTCCGATTGGAGCCGCTGTGCAGCCTGGATGCGGCGCGTTTCCGGTTGCCACTGGTGACAGCCACCCGAAAGCTCTTCGCGCACTACCCGAACGGCCCCCTGATCATTGATACGCCAGGATTGATTAGTGGCGTCGCCGGCGCCGAACTCATTCCAACCCTGGCGGAACTGACGCGGATCGAGCTGTGTGTGGTTCTCGCACCCGAGGGCAGTTCCATACCCATTGCCAATGAACTGGCGGGGGTCGACGCCGAGGTTTACCAGCTTCCGGCTTCCCCGCGCGCCAGGGCCAGCACCCGTTCCCAGCGCGGCCGCCGCCGGACTGAGCTCTGGCACGAGTCCATGAGCAATGCTCAGCCCCTGACTATTGAACCCGGTTCTCTGAATCTGCTGGGCACACCGCCGCCGCTTGAGAATAAGCAGGCCTGGCGCCAGCGAGGTTAGGGTCGAGCTGGGTGCCCTGACCAGTACGGCCACCGAGCCCCAGGTGGCTGTTCCGGTTGGGGAGGTGACGGCGTCACTGGTCAACGGCGTCGGCGGCGACGCCCTGGTCTACGCCACCGATTTCCGCGAGAGCCCGGAGAACATCGACAGGGTCACCCGGCTTGCCCGGGGCGCGCATACCCTCTTCTGCGAATGCACCTTCATGGTGAGCGACCAGGCACAGGCGGAACGAACCCAGCACCTCACCACGCAAACCTGTGCGCAGATCGCCAACAATGCCGATGTCACCCAGCTCGTTACCTTCCATTTCTCCCATCGTTACGACAACCGGCGCTGGCAGCTTTATGAGGAGCTGCAGCGGTTTACTGACAAGGTGCTGATCCCGAACAGGCATTCACACTCAACCTGATAGAGTTGCTGACCGAAAACCCCGTCTGATACAAAGCTTTCACATTGACGCTAAAATCGTCGCGGAACAGTTTTTCGACAGTCGCCCGGGATATGGCCATGACTAAAAGCCACTATGATGTGATCATCGTTGGCGCCGGACTCGCCGGCTGCACGGCAGCACTGCTCTACGCCCGTCGTGGCCTGCATGTTGCTCTCGTCGAGAAGAAGCGCGCTCCTTCCGATTACAAGAAGATCTGCACCCACTATCTTCAGCCAAAGACCATCCCCCTGCTCAAAAGCCTGGAGCTCTATGATGAGGTCATGGAAGCCGGTGCTACGTTCTCTCAAATCGTGCTGAAAACGCCCTGGGGTGATGTGCCTGCTCCTCGATACGGCAGCGATACGCATGGTCTGAACATTCGTCGCGAACGGCTTGATCCGATCTTTCACAAAGCCGCTATGGCGGAATCCGGCGTCGACTGGTGGGGCGGCTACAGCGTTTCAGCGCTTCTCTGGGAGGGCGAGCGCGTCCATGGCATCCAGATCCGGTCTGACCAGGGGGACAACCGGGAATTCTCGGCCCCCCTGGTGATCGGCGCTGACGGTCGGGACTCAACAATCGCAAAAATGGCGGGGGTCGCAACTCGGTTCTTTTCCAACGAGCGTTTCTCCTACTATCAGTATTTTCGGGATCTCGAACCCGCGCCGGACAACGAGACACAGGTATGGGTCCTGGACGGTGGGGCTTCCTATGTCACAGCCTTTCCCAACGATGACCTCACGCTGGTGAGCTGCTATGTGCCCGAGCGCTATTTTGATCAATGGCGCAGCGATGTAGAAAACCATTACCGCGCGTTCGTTGCGCGCGCCCCGGACGGCCCCAACCTTGACCGTGCCGTGCCAGCCAGTCGAATACGGGGAATGCGGAAGGCACCAACCATCCGCCGCACGCCATCGGCTCCCGGACTAGCCCTTCTGGGTGACTCAGCGCTCGCGCTTGATCCATTGGTGGGGATTGGCTGCACCTGGGCCATGGAATCCGCATTCATGCTGACAAAGGCCACCGCGAAGGTACCCCCGGATGCAACATTACGCCCGACGAACCGCGGGTTGGATCGCGCGTTGCGCCGCTACCGCTGGCATCACCGCCTCTATTTCGGGCTTCAGTCAACGCTGGTTATACCGTTATCGAAATCCAGGCCCTATGGGCGCATTCTTAAATGGGTACTGCGGATGAGTCGCCGGGCAGAAACACTTCATGGCGCTCAATCCTGACGATTGAAAAGGACACGCCCGACAGAATTGGAAGAACCATTGATCCCAGTCGTCATTCCTTCAGATTTCTCTGCTGCCGGCACGTGCATTTGATAATCTCCTGAAAAGACACTCATAACCCTACCTGTTTTTACGGATTGCCCTGAACAGGCATAAAGGAGGCTGGTGATGGCTGGTTCCGGTATTCTCTTCGCGTATGATTTCTCTGAACGTTCCGAGCTTGCAGCAAAACGCGCCTTTCAGTTGGCGCGTGAGCACGGCAAAACCGTTCATGCCGTGCACGTTGCTGATGAAGCATTTCCCGAATGGAAATGGTTGCCCGATTACCATCAGGACAGCGAACTGAGCATTATCGACCGCCTCAAGCAGGCCGTGCGCGAGAGGCTAAAAAGCCAACTGGGGCCACTTGCCGCCGAGTACGGGGTGGCTCTCGAGGTTTATGCCGGTTTCGGATACGTCCCTGAGCAGCTTCACAGTATCGGATTGAAGACCGACAGCAGGATGATGGTCATAGGGGCTCATGGCCGCCACAGGGTGCGTAACATCATGCTCGGTGCGACGGCGGAACAGTTGTTGTGGTATCTGGAGCCTCCTACTCTGGTAGTCCGCAATGAGAGCTCGGAACCCTACAGCCGTATCCTGATCGCAGCGGATTTCTGCGAGGAATCCGAGGCGGCAATGGCGCAGGTAGCCAGTTGGTTCCCGGATGCGAACGTAACCGTACTGCATGTAATTGATGACCGGTCAACAGAACGGCTCGAAGACCTTGTCACGACCCGGGAAAGCAGGGGGAAAGAGGCAAAGGAGGATGAAGAGGCGGCACGCACTAAACTCAGGGAAATGGTGTCCCGGAGTTCACTGAAGGACGCAAAGGTAGAGATCCACGTCGTGCGCGGCCACCCCGTTGAGGAGGTCGCTCGGCAGGCCGACACACTCGGGGCCGACCTGGTCGCCATGGGTGGACATGGCAGGAGTCGACTGACCCGCTGGCTGCCGGGTCGTGTTGCGAGTCGCCTCGTGCACTCGCTGCCCTGCGATGTGATGCTTGCCAGGGCAGGCTAGACTCAATCCGCGGCAATTCCGACTTCCATGGTAATGCGCTCGCCCTCCCCTGAATCGACCTTTGTGGGCTCCAGGAGACGCACCCGATCGCCCGAGATGCTGTTGTCCGCGCCCTCATCGACTAGGGTGCCCCGCACCGTTTCTGCGCGGGCGGTGGCGAGCGCCTCGAGGTCCGCGTCCGAAACCGATTGTGCAGCAATGACCTGATCGGCCAGGTGATTGCGATAGGAAAGAGCGTCAAAACCTGCTTCCTCCGATGACTCCTCCTGAGTCCCGGTGAAACGCTCCCGGACTGTCTCCAGATCCGTATCCGGGTAATGGTTGGTGAACATTGTCTCGACAGCATTCTGGCTGGACGCCGCCGTCAGGCTGGGATCCGTAACGTCGCGATCCGCCTCGGCGAGGCGCTGCTGCAGGGCGCCCACGGCTTTCTCTCGCTGCAGTTGCGGGCCATCGATGCTCGGGTTGAAGGGACCGGCAAGCTCCAGGACCAGTGACGGGCGTTCGTTGAGGGCTTCGCGGAGCTTGGCAACGCGCTCGCGCTGAGGCGGCGTCAGGTTGCTGCTGCCCTCCGGGAAGTCAATCCGGCCAAGGTCTTCGGAGTCAGCTCCGACGAGGCTGGCGAGGAAGCGGAACGGCGCCTGGACAACAGACGCAAGGGCATTGTTCAGCGCCTGGCGGATCACCTGGCCGAAGGCGAAGTCGGGCTCGCCAACATTCCCGCTCACCGGGAGATCGAGATCGATGACGCCGTCGCTGTCCTTGAGCAGGGCTATGGCAAGGTCGAGCGGCAGATCCATTGCGTCGCTGGAGGCCATCTTCTCGCCAAGCTTCAGATCACGGAGGACCAGGTTGTTGCTGCCGTCGAGCTGCCGATCCTTGACCACGTAGTCGAGATCAAGGTCCATGGTCCCCCCCGCGATCTTGCGGCCGGCAAATTCCACGGTGTAGGGGGAATATTCCGGGATTTGAAGATTGCGGAAAGTCAGAGCAAGATCGGTCTGGCGCATGGGATCCCAGGCGTGGATGGTGCCGCCGATACGCGCCAGACCGTAGTCCGCGACCTGGCCTTCCAGGTTTACCGTTGCCGGCTGAGCCGAGCTGGAGCTCAGCGTTGATATCTGTCCATTCAGAGTATGGATACTCGTTGCGAACGGCAGTGGCAGCGAGTTATCCGCAAACTCGAGGGCACCGTCCACCAGTTCGATGCCCTCAATGGTGATGCCGAACGGGCCTGCTTCTTCTTCCGCTCCCGCAGCGTCATCCTCCTCGGCGCCGGAGGATGTATCCTCCACCATAAGTTGTCCGAAATTGGTGGTCCGGTCCTCGTTGATGACCACTCGGCCGGACAGACCGTCAACAGTGATGGGAGCAGTTTCGAGCTGCCTTTCTCCGACGCTCAGTTCAAGCTGCTCGGTCCCCAGGCTCTGCCAGCCAATGAGGGCGTCACCATCAGAGCCATCGCCAATGCTCAGCGCGTCGATCCCGGCGGAACCGCGGAATGCAAAGGGTTCCTGGGCCTCTGTGCGGATTTGCCCGCTCAGATTCAGTGCCCCGCTGTTGATCCGCACAGCCGCGGACCGGCGCAGATAGGGTTCGGCCTGTACCAGTGCCAGCTCATCAACACCGGCTTCGCCCTCAAGGACGAAGGACGGCAGGAGCTGAAGCGTGCCGTCAAACGCGAGCTCACCGCCTCCCGCGAGCTGCCCGTCCATGCTAACCGGGAAGCTCGCGTCTTCCTGCAGCGAGAATTCGTCCATGGATAGCTCGAGGTCCTGTAACGCCAACGTCACCTGCTTCGTCTGGTCATCGTCGGGACTTGCCGCGTCCGGGAGATTGTCAGCAAAGCGCAGAATCCCGCCCGCTACGCGCATGTCATCGATCCGAAGCGCCGGCAGCGCCCCGGATTCCTCTTCTTCCGCAGCCCTGTCGGAGGGTTCGGGCTCCTCCTCTTCCCCAGCCTTGTCAGAGGATCCGGTAAACAGCCGGGAGAGACGGGTTTCACCCGAGGCGAAGCGTTCCTCCTGAATAACCGGTTCATCGAGGCGGATTGTCTGCAAGGTCCAGGCCCTGTTGACGATGCTCGACCAGCTGAGGTCAACGAACAGCTGCTTCCAGGCGAGCAGCTTCCGGTCGTCCTTGTCGTCGAGTGCGACCCCGTCGATCTGCAACGTAAGCGTATAGGGGTTGGTGTGCACCGCTTCAATGCGGAGTTCGCGTCCGAAATCCTCTCGCGCGGTGTTCACCGCAACGTACTGGACGAGCCAGGGCAACGCGAGAAAGCCCAGCAAGGTGTAAACGATGATCAGCACGAGCAACCAGAACCGGATCCGGCGCGGGTTGATCCATCGGGTTCGCAGGTAACAACCGAATTGCGCGAGTGAGCCATTGTCCATAAGGGCGCGCCAGTTTGCATTGGAATGATTGGTATTTGACAGCATAAACTTCCGTGTGGCCGGCGTCACCTTCCATGTTCAGGAGCGTTACGGGCAATATTCACGTCTCAACAATCCTGTTGCAGATCACCCGCAAGGCTGCCGGCTCACACGTTACTTCCATCGGTGTGCTGGCAAAGATTTCGCCGTCCGCCGTAACCGTTTTGGGTTGGTTGGTGTAAACCCGGCACCAACGGGATTTAAGATGCACCACCGTTGAGTTGGGCCGGGGTGAACGCCCAATCATTCGCATAAACAGGAAAGTCGTGAAGAGACGAAGCATCGAGCGTGGACGCACGGCGATCAAATCAAGTTGTCCGTCGTCAGCACTGGCCTCGGGAATCTGATGACCGCCCCCGTAGAAAGCGCCGGTGGCTACGGCAATTGAAAGCCACCGGCCCCGAACCTTGCCACTGTCACAATGAATGGTTGCTTGAAAACCGCGCTGCGCCGAGAACTTCTTTAAGAGATCAATACCGTAGCTGAACTTCCCCAGCAGCTTCTTACCATGCCCGGAGCTCTCGCGCACGGGCCAGGTTCCCAAGCCGACATGCGCAACGTTCAGGAAAATACGGCCATCGAGGTTTGCCACATCAACCCAACGCCAGTATCCCTCGGCGACGAGCTCACTGAGTTGAGCTGCGTCCGTGGGCAATCCCAGATTCCGGGCAAAGTCATTTGCCGTTCCGGAAGGCAGTACCGCCAGTTTGGCGCCACGGTCCCGGCAGAGCGCCGCCGCGCGATTGACCGACCCATCACCTCCAGCTGCCAGGATACAATCCCCTTCAGCCACCTTCTCGACCCAGTCCCGGTCGTTAAAGTCGCATTCAGTGATGGGAGAAACGCCAGCGGATTCCAGCTGCTGAAGCCAGAAACCCTCCTCAGACCCGCCTTTCCCGGCATCCCGGTTTGTCACCAACCAATAATGCATCGACCGACTCTCCCTATCACTTACCTAAATTGCTGATTAACCGTTGCAAACGCAACCTAAACTTTCATTCAGGCTGGGACTCCCATTCCCAGGAGCTATCGCGGCCACATCTGCTACTCTGCTCCGTATCCCAGTTAAAGGAGTACCCAATGTCCGAAGAAGCCCTGAAAGCGCTTTCCGACAGGGCCAGTGAGGCCCACGCACGCATCCAGGCCACGTACCAGCACATCAACCCAGTGGTGGGCGTACGCCGCGGCATGCGTGACAGCGGTATTCCCGCGGACGCCATGACAATTGACTGCCTGCAGACCCGTCGGCGCATCCTGATGATCCTGCATGACGGAGAACCCGATGTGCTGCTCTATCAGTTCGGTTGCATCGACGAGGACGCGGGCGACGATTTCGAGCGTATCACCCTTAACGAGGTGGACGTTGAGAGGCTGTTTGAGTGGATGCGGGACTATTTTTCCGACAGCGGTTCATGAGGGTCGGCAAGCTGCCATTGGTCTTCGGGCCGCACTCGAGGCACACAACAGCAGAGTCAGCAGAATGACACAAAGCACTAGGCGGGAGAGCGTCACCATTGTTTCGGAAATCCCTCCCTGGAATCGGGCTCCAGGTTCAGTCGGCTTCAAGGGGCGTCCTCACGTCTGCGTGGCATTGATCCCGGAACTGTCCCGTAACACACTGGGTTCACAACACCACCCAATCCATTGCTGTGCTAGTAGAGAGAAATATATGGCCGACGACACCTACACACCACCCAGGGTCTGGAAATGGGAAGCCGGCAGCGGCGGCAAGTTTGCCAACATCAACCGCCCGATCGCCGGCCCCACCCATGAGAAAGATCTCCCGGTGGGCAGGCATCCACTGCAGCTCTATTCGCTGGCAACGCCCAATGGCGTGAAGGTAACCGTGATGCTCGAGGAGCTGCTGGCCCTGGGTTATGAAGGGGCGGAGTACGACGCCCACCTGATTAAAATCACCGAGGGCGAGCAGTTCAGCAGCGGCTTCGTCAACGCAAACCCCAACTCCAAGATCCCGGCAATGTGGGATCAGAGCACCAATCCCCCTGTGCGTATTTTCGAGTCAGGCGCGATCCTGCTCTATCTGGCGGAGAAGTTTGGCGCCTTTCTCCCGTCGGACTTCGTTAAGCGAACCGAGTGTATGTCCTGGCTGTTCTGGCAGGTGGGCAGCGGGCCGCTGCTTGGCGGCGGCTTTGGCCATTTCTACGCCTATGCACCGGAATCCTACGAATACCCCATTAACCGCTTCACCATGGAGGTCAAGCGCCAACTCGATGTTCTCGACCGGCAGCTGGCCGATCATCAGTACATAGCGGGCGATGAATACAGCATCGCGGACATGGCGATCTGGCCCTGGTACAGCGCCGTCGTCAGGAATGAAGCCTACAACGCGGCGGAGTTTCTGGAAGCACACACCTACAGGAACGTCCTGCGCTGGGTCGAAGAAATCGGGCAGAGACCCACCGTTCAACGAGGACGGATGGTGAACCGTGCCTGGGGCGACCCGGCGGAACAGCTGCGTGAGCGGCATGATGCGAGTGATTTTGAGACCAGGACGCAGGACAGGATCGAAGCGGCTGGAGGCGATAATTCGGCCTCTCCGGGCAGATAGCACCCACATCAATAACGAATATCGAATTGCCAGAACCGGGTTCGGGAGCCCGGTCCTGGGGAGCCTGGGCCATTCGCCTCAACGTCCTGTCACGCCTCCCGGAGTCTGAACCCCTGTTTCGGCAGGTGAACGTGGAGCACGCCCAGATCGTCGGTATCACGGCGCACGACCCATCCATGCTCACTGGCTGCCGCCAGAACCCCCGTAACCGGCTCACGCGCGTAGTCATCCGGGGCAATTGAGACGGTTTTACCCAGCATGGGGTCGCTGCCCTGCTCCGAAATCGCGCGTGGCTCGCTGGACCGGGCGGCCTCCAACGCCTCGTCCGCGCTCAGCGCACTCTGGGCACCGTGGCCAAACGCCCTGATCCGGTCCATCCAGGCATTGACCCTGGGATAGGAACGGATCACGGGTTTTTCGGCAAGGTCCCGCACATACCAGAGGCTGTGGTAGGCGGAGAAATCCGCAATGCAGGGCGAGTCGCCAAACAGGAAGTCTTTATCAAGCATGCCCTCCATCCGATCAAGGTGCTCTTTCACCCTCTGGCGGGCCTGTTTGGGCGCCATGGGTTGGACACGAGCCTTGCGGCCGATGGCAATGCGGTCCTTCAGGAATCGCAGCGCGTTCATGATGGAAGTGCTTTTTGCCAGCTTGACCAGCATACCCGGCCCACTGGAAGAAATGATGCAGGCCAGGAAAACCTCAAGGTCCGCATCGCGCACGAATGCCTGAACATCCTCGCTGCTGTCTTCCACCACCAGCTCCGGTTTATTGCTCAACGCCGCTATTTCCCGCGCAATCGTACGGGTATCACAGAACACGTCGGCACCAATCTGTGCCACGGGAATCTTGCGGTAACCGCCCGTGAGCGCCTCCAGTTTCGGGCGCGGCGGCATCTCGCGCACAGCAACCGACTGCCAGCTCAGGCCGGCATAGCCGAGCATGGGCCGGATTTTTTCGGAGAATGGGGACATGGGGTAATGGTGCAGGATCAGGTCAGGCATGGGGCATCCTTTCTCGGGTTCAATGGCTCGGGATCAATCGCGTGCGCCACTATAGGCACATCGATGTACAATCCCCAAACCCCTTGCGACGCGATGCTCCGCCTAAGAGGTCAACGACAGAAGCCACTCCGGTTCAAGCATCACGTGGCTGTATTCATTGCCGACACCCACCTGCCCCTCCTGAACGGTGCACTGCAGGGTCATGCCCTTGTCCGCCATATCCGCAAGGGCCTGGGTGCCTTCCCTTGGCAGGTTGATGACCTCGAGGTTGTCATAGCGGCCGAGCTTGCCGTGCAGCTTCTGCCACCACACATCCACGATGCGGCCTCCGTAGGTGTAGACCCGCACCCGGCGGCTCCGGTTGCACGCCTTGCGGATACGGTCCTCGTCCGGCAGGCCAAGCTCAATCCAGAGATCAATCTCCCCGCTCAGGCTTCGATCCCAGAGTTCGGGTTCGTCATCAGTGCTCAGGCCACGGGTGAACTCAAGGGTCTCGCTGGCATTCAGGGCGAACGCCAGCAGCCGTACCATCAGGCGCTCATCGTTCTCGGATGGGTGTTGCGCCAATGTGAGCGAATGGTCGCCGTAGTACTGACGATCCATATCCGCAATGGTCAGCGCTGCCTTACATATCGTTGCTTTGAGTGCCATAGCCGCCATCCTAACACTTGATGCACTTTTCCCTGACATTCATCATCCTGCCACCCTGCCTTCTCCCCTAGACTGAGCCTGACGCCACAACGCAGGTTCGGCCATGACGCCCATCAGAATTGCCCTGATCACCACCCTGGCCCTCCTTACAGGACTCTGGATTCTGGCGGAATACCTTGCGCCCGGATCCTACCGCAGTCTTCATCCGTTCTTTACGCAATACACCGGCGCAATGGGTCTGGCGATGATGAGTCTGGCCCTGGTCCTGGCGACGCGCCCGAAATGGCTGGAACGTCCCCTTCATGGTCTGGACAAGATGTACCGTCTACACAAATGGCTGGGAATTACGGGCCTGGTGTTCATGCTCGCTCACTGGTGGTGGACGCCGGGCGAGCAGTTGCGGCTTCGCAGGGGGTGGGCTGAGACTACGCCGGAAGGAATCCAGGCATGGTTTCAGGGACAGGAAGCCATTGCGGAATCCATTGGCGTGTGGACCTTCTACGCGATCCTTGTGCTGATCATCCTGGCGCTGCTGCGCTGGTTCCCCTATCACCTGTTCCACAAGATCCATAAATTACTGGCCGTCGCCTACCTGCCCATTGTCTACCACAGCGTGGTGCTGATCCGTTTTGAGTACTGGCTCCATCCAGCTGGACTGGTCATGGCAGCCCTGATGATCGCCGGTACGGGCGCCGCCGCGATCATCCTTACAGGCCGTATCGGTATCAGCCGCAAGGTCCAGGGCACCATCCGTTCACTCACCTTCTATCCGAAGCTGTATGTCATCGAAGGGGAAGTGGAACTGAAGGGGGACTGGCCCGGCCACAAACCGGGGCAGTTCGCCTTTGTTACCGATGAGCGGCACGAGGGAGCTCATCCTTACACCATCGCTTCGGACTGGGTACCGGAAGAACGCTGCCTTGTTTTCATCGTCAAGGAACTTGGGGATTATACGAATCAGTTGCCGAGAAAGCTGAAAAAAGGTATGCCGGTCACGGTGGAAGGGCCTTACGGCTGCTTTGATTTCGAGGACAACCACCCACGACAGATCTGGGTGGCCGGCGGAATCGGGATTACGCCGTTCGTGGCACGCATGAAGTACCTGGCGCATCATCCCGGCGAGCGCCAGCCCATCGACCTGTTTTTTACCACAGATGAATACGAACAGGACGCGGCGGACAAACTTATTGCCGACGCCGACTCAGCCGGTGTTCGCCTTCACCTGTACTTTACGCCAAGAGATGGTTTTCTGACGGGAGAAGCGATTCGATCGGCAGTGGCTGAGTGGCGCAAGGCAAGCATCTGGTTCTGCGGGCCGACGGCCTTTGGTAAGGCGGTGAAGCGTGATCTTGTCAGCAATGGCCTGAGCCGGGCGGACTTCCACCAGGAACTGTTCAGGATGCGCTGAATATCGAGCTCACAGCTGGTGTTCGGCGCCCTCGGCGCTGTTGCGACTCAGATACGCTTATTCAAAGCACAGCACCTCATGACGAGGAATGGATGCCGACCACATTACCCCGATTACCAAACGCCTCGGCCTGCAGCTCGCGAAAGCTATCTTCAAAATACCGGACAACCCGGTTCGGCGCATGCACCATGCTGGTATCCGAGATAAGCCCGAACTGTACAGTCCTTGCATAGCTCAGTATGCTCAGACCCACACCGAGATGGCCGGACTGCGGCACCCAGACAAGCGGCTGCAGAATACGCGCCCCGGCAATGGTCAGTGGCGATCGTGGCCCCGGCACATTGGTCATCACCAGCGACGACTTGTCACTGAGGGTATCCAGGGCAAACTTTTCAAGCGCGGCAGGCCCATACCCCAGCAGTTCCAGGAGCCCGAAGGTAACCTTTGGCTGGGCGGACCCCTTCATTTCCGTCAGGGCCTTTTTCACCTTCTGGAAGCGCTTCATGGCATCCGGCTCATCCAGGGGCAACTCAACCAGGACCAGGCCGAAACGGTTGCCCAGGGACTGGATCGGCTCATCTTTGGGGCGGAGATTGAAGGGAATGGTGACGTGTATATTGCCCTTGATGTAGCGATCCGCCTCGTTCAGATAACGCCGTAATGCCCCGGCGACACAGGCAACCAGCACATCGTTCACGGTTGCTTCCAGCTGATGTGCCAGCTCCTTGACGTCAGCCAGCGGCAGCGGCTCCGCCCAGGCCACCCGCTTGCGCCCGGACAGTTCCGCGTGCAAACGGGTATTGGGGTCCTTCGGCATCATGCCAAGATTGGCCAACTCTTCGGCAATGTGCCGGCCTTCCTCAAACCAGTGCGTGAAATGCTCCGGATGGCGAGCCAGCTCCATCCCTTCCTCGACCAGTTCATGGCCCAGATGGGCACCCTGTTGCGCCAGTTTCCGGAACGGGGCAGTCAGCGATTCGACCAGGTTCTGCGCCTTCGGCGGATGGTCCTTCTTCTTCTCCGGAACCCAGCCTTCCTCGGCCAGCGACATCAGCACCTGCACCAGCGCAAGGCCGTCCGCAATGCAATGGTGAAGGCGCGAGATCACAGCGGCCCCACCCTGATAACCGTCAACAAGATGGAACTGCCAGAGCGGATGATGGAAATCCAGGGGGGTGCTGGCGAGATCCGCGACAAGTTCCTCCAGCGCCTCCTGGTCTCCAGGGTGCGGCAGCGCTATATGGTGCAGGTGGTTATCCAGGTTGAAGTGCGGGTCGTCCTCCCAGAACGCCTTGCCGTCCCGCTCCACCACGCGCTGGGAAAACCGGTTGTAGCGAAGCAACCGTTTCTCGAGCAACTCCCGGAACTGGTTTACATCCACCTGGCGGTCAAGAACCAGCACGCCGGTGATCATCATGGGATTATCTTCCCGCTCCATGTGGCACCAGGCGGTATCAACCGCGGTCATCTGCTCCAGTCTGTCACTCATAGGTTACCTCTGATCACTCGTCCCCGGGATTGTGCCGCCTTAACCGTTTAATCCTAGGCTCGCAATCGGCACCCTTCGTTGACCTGGGTCAACATCTGGCCTCGCAATAAGCGCAGGTTACCCGAACCCCTCCAGTTTCTTTATAATCAGGAACGATTCCATCCCAACACCGACAAGAAGAGTGACACCATGAGTGAAGCGATACAGCCCTGGAACCAGCCCATGCCGGAGGAACAATTCAACCTGATGCGGGACATCCTGGCGGCACCAAGCCCCATCGGGCTGGAGGCGGCCATGACCTATGGCGTGCTCAAACCCTACCTGGAGCGGGTGACGCCCAGCGACTGGCACATCCATCAGTTCAAGGGGACTGCCGGCATCGTACTGGATACCCATCCCGGCCGGGACGACATGTTCAAGGTGATGATCATCGGCCACGCGGACAAGATTCGCATGCAGGTCCGCAGCATCGGCGATGATGGCAAGATCTGGATCAACAGCGACTCCTTCCTCCCGGCCACACTGATTGGCCACGAAGTAAAGCTGTTCAGCGAAGACCCGGAAAAGCCGGGCAGCTACCGCGTCATTGAAGGCGGGACCGTGGAAGCACTCGGAGCGATCCATTTCGCGGAGCCCACCGTGCGCAGCGGCGAAAAAGGCATCAAGAAGGAACAGCTGTACCTGGAACTCCAGATCCACGGTGAGAACAAGAAACAGCAGGTGGAAAACCTGGGCGTGCGCCCCGGCGACTCCATCATCCTCAATCGCCCCATCCGCAAGGGCTTCAGCCCCAACACCTTCTACGGCGCCTACCTGGATAACGGCCTGGGCTGCTTTACCACCGCAGAGACGGCGCGTCTGGTCGCGGAGGCCGGCGGCACCAAGAAGATCCGGGTGATGTTCGCCATGGCCACCTACGAGGAGATCGGCCGCTTCGGGAGCCGGGTTCTGGCTGGCGAACTCAAGCCGGACGCGCTCATCGGCGTGGATGTGAACCACGACTACAAGGCGGCTCCCGGTATTGGCGACCGGCGCATGAACCCCCAGGAAATGGGCAGGGGCTTCACCATGTCCGTAGGTGCCATCGCCAGCGAGCAGCTCAACCGCGTCTTTGAAACCACGGCCCGTGAACTGGGCATTCCCTTCCAGCGTGATGTGGTTGGTGTGGATACCGGCACCGACGGCATGGCGGGTGTCCTCGCCAGTGTGGACTGCGCGGCCACCTCCATCGGCTTCCCGATCCGGAACATGCACACCATCTCGGAATCCGGGAACACCCAGGACGTGCTGGCGGCGATTCACGCCATCAAGGGAACCCTGCTGGCCCTCGACGAACTGCCGGACCCCCACCGTGAGTTCAAGGACAACCACCCGCGCCTGGACCGGGCAAGCGACTTGGGCCACCAGGGCAGCGACAAGCCGGAAGGCGCCGACAGCAAGTCGGAAAACGGCGCCTGACCGCGCGGATAGCCATCAGAGGCGGAAGAAGCGAAGCTTCTCCGTAAGGTTGTCCGCCAGTGTGGCAAGGTCCCGGCTGGACCTTGCCACTTCCTCGAATCCCTGTCGCTTCTGACCAAAACCCGCCGGCAACATCTAGTCAGGGACTGGCAACTGGGGCAACATGATCCGCAACCCTGAATAACAATACAGAAAAGGGAACAACCTCTATGCAGTCCAGCCCGCTGATTTCCATCGGCCTGCCGATCTCGCTGTTCATCATCATGATCGGCATTGGCATGACATTGACTCCGCGCGACTTCCGGCAGGTAGCCACCTACCCCAGGGGAATCATCGTTGGCACACTCACGCAGATTCTGCTCATGCCGGCGCTGGCCTTCCTGCTGATTCCCCTTTTCGGACTCTCTCCGGCACTTGCCGTGGGGTTGGTTATTATTGCGGCCTGTCCGGGCGGTACCACCTCCAACCTGTTCGCGCTCATGGCCCGGGGGAACGTGGCCCTGTCCATCGTACTGACGGTGGTGGCCAACCTGATCACCATCATCTCCCTGCCGCTGCTGGCCAACCTGGCCCTGGGCATGTACATGGATGCCAGTGAAGACATCTACCTGCCGCTGGACCGGACCATCGGCACCCTGGTGCTGATCGTACTGCTCCCCATCGCCATCGGCATGGGCCTGAAGAGCCGCTACCCCGCGCAGGCCCACAGGGCGGAAAGCGCGGTCAGCGTCTTTGGCGGCGTGGTATTGGCGGCGCTGGTGGTGGCTATTGTGTACGGGGTTCGCAACGAAATCGGCTCGCTGCTCACCCAGGCCGGACCGGCGACCGTGACTCTGATTCTGCTGGGCATCGCCGTTGGACTCGTTGCAGGCCGTTTGGCAGGCCTCACCCAACGGGAATCCATGGCCGTCGCCATGGAGCTGGGCATCAAGAACGCCACGATCGGACTCCTGATCACCGTCAACCTCATCGGTTCGGAAGCCATGTCGATTCCCTCGGCCGTTTATGGTGTATTGATGTTCTTCTTCGGCTTTCTGTTAATCTTGTTGGGACGGCGCCTTATACCCCAGCCCCAGTAAGGTCTGTGAAACAACCAGGGTGCAGGCGTGTCCTTGATGACGTCATTACAACCCACGGAGAGCCAGATGCCTGCTATTGCCTTTGAATCCCGAAACGGCCATACCCTGAACGGCAATATTGAACTTCCACCTGGCGGCGTCTGGCGGGCCACCGCCGTCTTTGCCCATTGCTTCACCTGTGGCAGCCAGGTGCGCGCCGCCCGCACCATTACCTCGGCGCTTGCCGGTGCCGGTTTTGCGGTGCTCCGGTTCGACTTTACCGGGCTGGGTGAAAGTGAAGGCGAGTTCGCGGACACCAACTTCTCCAGCAACCTGGACGACCTCGAGGATGCCGCCGGGTGGCTGGGCAGTCATTACGCTGCGCCCCAGCTTCTGGTGGGTCACTCACTGGGTGGTTCCGCCGCACTGGCAGTCGCAGAACGGTTGGACAGCGTCCGCGCCGTCGCGACCATTGGCGCCCCGGCCAGCCCGGACCATATACTCAAGCAGTTCGGCGAGGACCTGGAGCGGATCGAGGAAAACGGCAGCGCCCAGGTCAACCTGGCGGGTCGCCCGTTCCGCATCCGCAAGGACTTCATCGACGACGCCCGCAACCATGACCTCAGCGAACGCCTCCACAAGCTGCGCCGGGCGTTGCTGGTGATGCATGCCCCGCACGACACCATCGTGGGCATCGACAATGCCGAAGCCATCTACACTGCCGCCCTGCACCCCAAGAGCTTCATCAGTCTGGACGACGCCGACCACCTCCTCTCCCGCCGGGCGGACGCCCAGTATGCGGCCCAGGTGGTCGCAGCCTGGGCAGCCCGATTCCTTGAACCTGAAACCACCCCAGCGCCCGAAAGCGCCCGGGTGATTGGCCGCACCGAGGATGGCTTTCTTTGCCGCGTCCAGGCGGGTCCCCACGAACTGGTGGCAGACGAACCCAAGGCCTCCGGTGGCACCGACCGCGGTCCGGATCCCTACGGCCTGCTGGCCTCATCATTGGGCGCCTGCACTGTCATGACCATCAACATGTATGCCCGCCACAAAGAACTCCCGGTCGAGCGCGTCACCTGCGAGGTATCGCACCGCAAGATTCACGCGGAGGACTGCGAGGAGTGCGAGACTAAATCCGGGAAGGTGGACGAACTGGTGCGCCACATCTGGATTGAAGGGGATGTAACGGAGGAACAGCGCCAGCGGATGCTGCAGATTGCCGGCAAGTGTCCGGTTCACCAGACGCTGAAGAATGAAATCCAAATGCACGACGAACTTATGGAAGAATAGGGTTCGGATTGTCACTTATGAGATGGAGGGGAGGCAGGGAACGCTCTCCGGGAATCGCTATGAATCCATCCATGGATGCTGCTCGGTCGCCATCCCTGGCGACCGAGCTTCCCTCCGAGCGTTCCCTGCCTCCCCTCTTCGGATTATGAGTTACCGCTAACGCCATTCAGCCAGTCTTACAGGCACTCGCCGTGCTCCCCAACGACCTGGGTCGCCGTCGAATACCCCCGCACACTGGGTACCGCAGTTGGTGCAGTGCCCATCCGCCGTAAGGTTCCAGTCACTAAGCACGAACCAGTCGCGACCGATCAGCTTCTGGCCGCAGTGGTGGCAGTAGGTGCTTCCACCTGTTTCATCGTGCACATTGCCGGTGTAGGCGTAGCGGACGCCATTTTTCATGGCGATTTCCCGCGCCCGGGTAAGCGTCCCCGGTGGTGTGCTCGGGTAATCCATCATCTTGAAATCCGGATGGAAGGCCGTGAAATGCATGGGAATATCAGGCCCCAGATTGTCCACCACCCACTGGCTCATTTCTTCGATTTCCTCGTTCGAGTCGTTCTCCCCGGGGATCAGGAGGGTGGTGAGTTCAAACCAGACATCGGTCTCGTGACGCAGGTACCGCAATGTATCCAGCACCGGCTGTAGGTGGCTGCCCGTAATCTTGTAGTAGAAGCGGTCGGTGAACGCTTTCAGGTCCACGTTAGCTGCATCCATGTAGCGGAAAAATTCCTTCCTCGGCTCCTCACAGATGTAGCCAGCCGTTACCGCCACCGACTTGATGCCCCGCTCATGGCAGGCCTGGGCAACGTCAATGGCGTATTCATGGAAGATCACCGGGTCGTTATAAGTAAAAGCAATGCTGCGACAGCCCAGATCCTCGGCGGCTCGCGCAATGGTTTCCGGTTCGGCCTGGTCCGCCAGTTTGTCCATTTCGCGGGACTTGCTCATGTCCCAGTTCTGGCAGAATTTGCAGTTGAGGTTGCAACCTGCGGTACCGAAGGACAGGACCGAGGTTCCGGGCAGGTAATGATTCAGGGGCTTCTTCTCAATCGGATCCACGCAGAACCCGCTGGAGCGCCCGTAGGTGGTGAGTACGACCTGGTCGTCATACCGGGCACGCACGAAGCACAGGCCCTGCTGGCCTTCCTTGAGTTTGCAGGCGCGCGGGCAGAGGTCACACTGAATACGGCCATCATCCAGCCAGTGCCCGTAGACCGTTGGGAAACGGTCGGTTGCAATGTTGTAGGCCATGGTTTCCTCCCACCTGACTGGTGTTATATTAACCATTATAGGGCTGCAAAAGGAGGTTAACCATGAATTCACAGATTCGACCGCCAGCAGTTGCCGGTCTTTTCTATCCGGACAACGCGGAGGTTCTGGCCAGCCAGGTTAACGAATTTCTCGGCAATGCCGACAGCACCATTGACCCGCCCAAGGCCCTGATTGGTCCCCATGCGGGTTACCCCTTCTCCGGGGCTGTTGCCGGACGCGCCTACGCGCCCGTGCGCGGCAATGCGGATCGTTTCTCCCGCGTGGTGCTGCTGGGTCCCAGTCACAGGGTGCCCTTCCGGGGCATGGCCGCCAGCCGAGCGGATTATTTTGCCACGCCCATGGGCAATGTACGGGTCGACCAGGAGACGCTGTCACGGCTTGCCAGTGAGCGGGATGATGTGGTCTACCGCGAGGATGCCCACGAACGCGAACACGGTCTGGAGGTTCATCTGCCCTTTCTTCAGGCATTGCTGGGCGATTTCACCGTGGTTCCGTTGGTGGTGGGTGACGCCAGCCCGGAGGCTGTGGGCAGCCTGCTTGAATCGGTCTGGGGCGGCCCCGAAACATTGATTGTGATCAGTTCGGACCTGAGCCACTTTATGGATTATGACAGCGCCGTCAGGCGCGACAGGGCAACCTCCGACGCCATAGAGACGCTGCGTTACGAGGATGTCCATGAGGGGGACGCCTGCGGTCGCCACCCGGTCAACGGCCTGCTCTGGCTGGCCCGCAGGAAAGGCATGCAGGGCCGGATACTGGACCTGAGAAACTCAGGCGATGCCGGGGCCCCGAGGGACAGCGTGGTCGGGTATGGTGCCTATGTCTTCAACTGATTATCTGACGCCAGAGCAGCGCCAACAGCTTCTGGAGCCGGCGCGCACAAGCATCCGGGAAGGACTGGAGAGCGGTCAGCCGAAACAGATGGACCCGGCTGACTGGCCGATGCCCCTGCAGGTGGAAAGGGCGAGCTTCGTGACCCTTTACAGCCTGAACGGCAGTCTCAGGGGCTGCATCGGCGCCCTCCAGGCATACCAGTCGTTGGTGCAGGATGTCTCAGACCATGCCTACGCAGCGGCTTTCCGCGACCCGCGATTTCCGCCGCTGAAAGCCCAGGAGCTGGAAAGAATTCGTTTGAACATCTCAGTCCTTACGGTTCCCGAACCCCTGGAGGTTGCCTCTGAGGCAGACCTTCTGGCCTGGCTTACCCCTGGCGAGGACGGCTTAATCCTGGAGGATGGTGCGTACCGGAGCACTTTCCTGCCCACCGTCTGGTCCTCGCTCCAGACACCGGAAACCTTCCTGCGGGAGCTCAAGCGCAAGGCGGGCCTGGGGCCGGATTACTGGTCGTCGACCATCCGCTTCCGACGCTATCGAACCGAGTCTTTCGGGGAGGATGACGCCTGATTCACCCCTGAAGGCCGGCGCGGCGGCAGCCACCACCAGCTCCAGGCCACCAGGACAGCAAAGCCCGTGTAGGCCATCACAAACACCCACCAGGGCAGGTCGTAAAACAGCAGGTTTCCCACCCAGGATTCAATCAGCCCCTGCTCGTGGGGCCTCTGGCCGGCGGCACGGCGCAAGCCATGCTCCCAGAGGGTCAGCGGGCAGAGCCGCCCCAACCAGGCCTGGATGACGACAATACCGATCGTCACCAAATGGATGCCCCGAACCCATATATTGCGCACCCACTGCCAGTCCCGCACACCACCCACGATGAACAGCAGTTGCCCCAGCACGACGAAGGCGACGAGGCCGACATGAACCAGCAGTATCAGATCCGCCAGCACTCCGGGGAACGGCAGTGACTCGTAGAAGGTTGTCGCATCCATAAACCGTCCTCACCGCAGCAGGGCCACACTCTTGATCTGCGCGTAGACGGTGCTGCCCGGTTTCAGCCCCAGATCCACCGCCGATTTGCGGGTAATCCGTGCCAGCATGGGCACTGTCCCGACCCTGAGGCGGACCGTGGTCTGGGCGCTGCTCTCATCCACTATGGTATCAACAGTGGCAGGAAAACTGTTCAGAATGCTGGTATCCGTAGGTTGACCCAGAGCCAGGCTCACGTCCCGGGCCAGCACCTGAAGCCGGGCCGGGCTGCCCTCTGGCAGATCCTGGCGCACAGCCACAAACCGCCCCGCGGCCGTATCCAGCCAGGTGAGGCCAAATTCCGCATCATGTCCGGCGACCGTCCCATCGATCACAGTCTCGGTATCCGGCCCATGAGCCAGCGGCAAGTCCAAGCGCGAGAAAACGTCCGCGGCCTCCCCCACCGCGCGGACGCGCCCTGCTTCCAGCAACACCATGTGGTCCGCCAGCCGAGCCACCTCGTCCCGGGCATGGCTCACATAGATCACCGGCATGGAAAGCTCCCGGTGAAGACGCTCCAGGTACGGCAGGATCTCCTGCTTGCGGTCCTGGTCCACGGCGGCCAGTGGTTCATCCAGAAGCAATATCGCCGGGTCCGCCACCAGCGCCCGCGCAATGGCCACTCTCTGCTGCTCGCCGCCGGAGAGCTGGTGGGGGCGGCGCCCCAGCAGGTGGCCAATCCCAAGCAATTCCACCGCCGGGTCCAGGGCAATCGGCTGGTTACCATCACGCAGGCGCCTGAGGCCATAGGAGAGGTTCCGGGCCACGGTCAGGTGCGGGAACAGGCTCGGCTCCTGGAACACATAACCCAGACGCCGCTTATGGGTGGGCAGGAAACGGTCGTCATCCTGCCAGCATTCGTGTCCAATCCAGAGGTGACCCCGGGCATCCCGCTCAAGCCCGGCCATGGCGCGCAACAGCGTTGTCTTGCCGCAACCCGATGGGCCGAACACCGCCGTAATCCCCGCCTCCGGCAGGGACAGATCCACGTCCAGGGAGAAATCGCCCCGTTCAACCCGCAGCTGCGCCTCAATGCTCATGGTTTCACCACCCAGAACCGGCGATTCAGCGCATAGACGGCCACCAGCATCAGGAAGGACATCAACAGCAGCCCGCCGGAGAGCCAGTGGGCCCTGGTGTAGTCCAGCGCCTCCACATGGTCATAAACGGCAATGGAGACGACCTGGGTACTGCCGGGAATATTGCCGCCAATCATCAGCACCACCCCGAACTCGCCCAGCGTGTGCGCAAACCCCAGAACGGCAGCCGTGAGGAAGCCGGGCGCTGCCAGGGGCAGTGCGATCGTAAGAAAACGGTCCAGCGGGGAGGCCCGCAATGTGGCGGCAACCTCCATGGGCCTTTGGCCCACTGCACTGAAGGCGTTCTGCAGTGGCTGGATCACGAAGGGCATGGAATAGAACACGGAGCCGATCACCAGGCCGGAGAAAGTAAACGCGAGTGGCTGGCCGCCAAGCGCCTCCATCAGCCCACCAATTGGGCCGGCAGGCCCCAGGGCAATCAGCAGGTAGAAGCCCAGAACCGTGGGCGGCAGCACCAGCGGCAACGCAATAATGGCCTCAATCACGAAACGGAACCGCCAGCGGGTGCGGGCCAGCCACCAGGCAAGGGGAGTGCCCACAAGCAGCAGGATCAGCGTGGTGATGGTGGCCAGCTTCAGTGTTACCCAGAGCGCGGTCAGGTCAGCCTCGGTCAGGATCATGGCACCTTATACCCGAATTCCCGGAAAACAGCGCGTCCCTGTTCGCTGCCCACAAACGCCAGGAAATCCTTCGCGGCCGGGTCATCCTCGATGAGCACCGCCTGCTGGTCAATCGGGTCATGGAGTGACGGGGGTACACGCCAGCGCGATCCCTCGTCTGAGGGACCCATTGCTTTCAGCTGAGACGCAGCCACAAAACCAAGTTTGGCGTTGCCTGTTCCGACGAACTGGAAGGTCTGGGCAATATTCTCACCCATGACACGGCGTCCCTCGGTGGGCTCCCAGAGTCCCCGTACCTCAAGGACCTGACGCGCCGCCCGCCCATAGGGCGCAAGCCGGGGATTGGCAAGCGCCAGAAAACGATAGTCCCCTGCCGACAGAACTCGCCCCTGATCGTCCACATAACCGGGCTCCGGGCTCCACAGCACCAACGCGCCCCGCGCATAGGTAAAACGGCTGCCGTCGACGGCAATGCCTTCCTCTTCCAGTCGCCGGGGCCGTTCCACATCCGCTGCCAGGAAGACGTGGAAAGGCGCGCCGTTGCGGATCTGCGCGTAGTGTTTGCCCGTGGAACCAAACGCGAGAACCACTTCATGGCCAGTCTCCGCTTCAAACCGCTCCACCAATACCCTTGCCGCCCCTGTAACATTGCTTGCGACAGCCACACGAATCTCATCCGCCCAGAGTGGTTCCGTTCCCCCAAGACATAACACGACGGTTAGCCATACCAGCACTCGTTCGCTACCACGCAATCCCCTTCTCCCAACAACGCTGTTCCCAGGGCCAAGTCTACCAGAGCCAACTCCAACGCAGGGCGCCAAAAATGGTATACTGTTTCGCCATTCCAGAATCGATCATTCCCCAATCAACAAGGCTGTTTATGCGCGTCATTATCCGCTATTTCTTCCGCTCACTGCGTCTGATCCTCACGCCGATCGTCCTTATCAACGAGAAACTCACTACCCCCAAAGCCATCTCCCGCAGCGCCGAGGAGCAGGCCCGAGTTGAACGCGCCACGCGCAATCTGGCGCTCTACCAGTTCAGCGCCTGCCCGTTCTGCATCAAGGTACGCAAGGAAATGTCACGGCTGGGTCTTCCGATCGAAACCCGCGACGCCCAGCACGACCCAAAACACAGGGCTGCCCTGGAAACCGGCGGCGGCCGGGTAAAGGTACCCTGTCTCCTGATCGAGCACGACAACGGCGAGCAGCAGTGGCTGTACGAATCCGATGACATCAACGCCTGGCTGCGGGAGCGTTTTGAGCCCCAACCTGCCTGAAAGGCTTGCAAATGGATGCGATTTGACGCAACAGTAATGGTACAGCCTTGGCAATACTCGTAGTATGTTGGGCATGGATCAAAAGCAAGGAATCGCTGCATGCTGCGTCAGGTCTCGCATTTCACCAGCTTATTCTGTCTGCTCACCACGACCGCGTGGGCCGGCAATTTTGATTTCAGCGCCCTGAGTGACAAGGCGCGAAAGCTCTCCGAACAGCCCTATGAGGCGCCTCAGCGCGTTCCCGAATTCCTGCTGAACCTGGATTTCCACACCTATCACAGCATCCGCTTCAAGCCAGAGCACAGTCTATGGCGGGAATCCGATTCCAACTTCCAGGTGATGCTTTTACAGCCGGGCCTGTTTTATTCCCACCCGGTTTCGATCAATGTGATCGACTCGGAAGGCACCCATTCCGTCCCCTTCGATAAAAACCACTTCACGTATCCCAGTCAGGAGACCGAAAAGCGGACACCTTCCGATCTTGGTTACGCCGGTTTCAAGCTGACATTCCCGTTCACTGACCCCAAGGTCCAGAACCAGTTCCTGGTATTTGCCGGGGCAAGCTATTTCCGGGCTGTCGGGCAGAATAACAATTTCGGACTCTCAAGCCGGGGACTGGCAGTCAATACCGGCCTTCCCAGTGGCGAAAAATTCCCTTCCTTTGTGGAGTTCTGGCTGGAACGCCCGTCACCGGATGCCACCTCGATGCGGATCTACGGCCTGCTGGATGGAGAATATATCACGGGTGCTTACCGCTTCACCGTTACCCCCGGGGAGACCACCCGCATCAAGGTCAAATCCACGCTGTTTCCACGCCATAGTCCGCAATTGCTGGGCGTGGCACCGTTAACCAGCATGTTCTATTACGGCAACCATGGGGGCAAACCCCAGGGCGAGTGGCGTCCCGAAGTACATGACTCGGATGGGCTTCTCATCCATGACGGCGAATCCGGTGAGTGGCTCTGGCACCCGCTGCGTAACCCGGCAACCCTGGCCATGGATTACTTCCAGACCACGGATGTCCGGGGTTTCGGGTTGATCCAGCGCGACCAGTCTTTCCACAGCTATATGGATTCAGAAGCGCATTATCAAAGCCGCCCCAGCGCCTGGATCGAGCCCGAAGGCCAATGGGATAAAGGCGAGGTGGTGCTCGTCCAGCTGCCCACTTCCGACGAAACCAACGACAATATTGTGGCCTTTTGGACCCCCAGGGAGAAAATCCCCGAGAAGCAGCCACTCGACTTCAACTACACCATTCATTACGGAGACTCGCAGGTACCGGGGGAACCCATGGCCCGGGTCGTGGATACCTTCGTTGGTGATGGCGCCCGGATCGGAGGTGGCAATGTGGAGGGTGCGGTACGCATCATCGTGGATTTTGCCGGAGGCCCGCTCGGCCCCCTTGAAGCAGGTGCCCAGGTAGTGAGCAATGTCTCCGTTCAGAAAGGCGGAGACATCATCGAACACTTCGCGGAGTACATTCCGCAGATCAATCGCTGGCGCCTGTCAATCCTGGCAAGACCCGATGGGAACTCCACTATGTTTCTGAGGGGCTTTCTTCGCCAGAACGGCAAGACCTTGAGCGAGACCTGGACCTACAAGCTCCCGTAGGGCAGCGGGAGATCCAACAACGGCTGGTTAAGGAGGACAGGATGCGAGCCGCTAGAAGCGTGGATACCCTGGAGCGGGTTCTGGCCTATCTGGAAGAGTCGGGACTGCCGATAACCCGGGAGGTGGAAAAAGAGGTTGTTAAAACAATCGTAGGTGCGTTGGAGCGCGACGAGGATGACCTTTTCGAGACGGTAATGGTCACTGTCGCAAACCGGTTCTCGGTCACGCCACCCCAGGCACCCCCAGCGAGCCCGCCGATAAATCGGCGCAGCATCAGCTATGGCGACTACTGATGACCCGGCAGATTCCACTCCTCACCCTTGCCCAGGCAGAACCAGCGGCGCAGCAATGGCGGCGCACGGCCACCGTGCGCCGGGCATTGGTAATGCTGGTTATCCTTGGACAAACGCTCGTTGCCACCTACTTCATGCTGTGGGTACTCCCCTACCATGGCAGTACCTACGTGGAACTGGGCATGGTGGTCCTCTTTGGCCTCCTCTTTGCCTGGATCTCCGTGGGTTTCTGGATTGGCGTCCTGGGCTTCTATTACCGGCGCAGGGGCGGGGATCCCCTGTCACTGCTGAACCAGCATACCGAAAGAAGCCTGTGCAGTACCCCGCTGGCGCGCACCGCCATTGTCATGCCGATTTACCACGAACCCGTGGAACGGTGTTTCGGGGGCATTAAAGCACTCTACCGAAGCCTGGAACGAACCGGGCAGTTGCACCACTTCGACTTCTACATCCTGTCGGACAGCCGTGACCCGGATGTGTGGCTCCGGGAACAGACCGCCTGGAGCTCCCTGTGCGCCGAACTCGGCGCCGCCAACCGGCTTTTCTACCGGCGGCGCACGCTCAACCTGAACTACAAGAGCGGCAACGTCGCTGACTTCCTGCGTCGCTGGGGGCGCCTCTACGACTATATGGTGGTGGTCGACGCCGACAGCCTGATGGAAGGCCGGACCCTCGTCCGGATGGTGCAGCTGATGCAGCGTCACCCGCGGGTAGGCATTCTCCAGAGCAGCCCCACCCTGATGAACGGCCAATCGCTCTTCGCCCGTGCCCAGCAGTTTGCCAACCAGCTCTACGGGCCACTGTTCACCACCGGGTTGGCCGCAGTGCAACTCGGAGACGCCGCCTTCTGGGGCCACAACGCCATCATCCGGGTCCCCGCCTTCATCGCGCACTGTGGTTTGAGAAAGCTCCCGGGCTGGGGCCTGTTCAGAGGCCCCGTCATGAGCCACGATTTCGCGGAAGCGGCCTACATGGGGCGCAGCGGCTACGAAGTCTGGCTGGAACCGGGACTCGGCGGGAGTTACGAGGAATCTCCGCCAACGCTGGTGGACGAGCTCGGGCGGGACAGGCGTTGGGCCAAGGGCAACATGCAGCACCTCTGGCTGATGCTGCGCAGCCGGCGCCTGCGTTTCGCTCACCGCATGGCCTTCCTCAATGGCATCATGGCCTACCTGGCCTCCCCTTTGTGGCTTTGCTTCCTGATACTGACAAGTATCGAGACTACCCGACTCACCCTCTGGCCCATTGACTACTTCCCGGACCGCCATCAACTCGTCCCACTGTGGCCTGAATGGCACCCGGAATGGGCCATCGGTCTGGTCGGTGCCACCCTCACCCTTCTATTCCTGCCCAAGTTCCTGGCCGTGGCCGATGCCCTCCTTAGTGGGCGAGCGAGCGATTTCGGAGGAGGGTTCAAACTCCAGAGGAGCGTCTTTCTCGAGATCATCATCTCGACGCTGCTGGCACCTATCCGGATGCTGGCCCACACCCGTTACGTTCTTGAGGCGCTCCTGAACCGTTCCCTGACCTGGGCGGGCCAGAACCGCTCGGTTGAAACCAATTGGCAGGCGGCCTTTCTGAGTCATGCACCCGGAACGGTCATCGCACTAAGCTGGTCATCCTTCGCGTGGTGGCTGGACCCCATGTTCTTCCTTTGGTCTCTGCCGGTCGCCATACCCCTGATTCTGGCGGCCCCGACCTCGGTCATTCTCAGCCGCACCCAGCTCGGCCTGGACGCACGCCAAGGGGGATGGCTGCTGATTCCGGAGGAGACCAAAGGTTCACGCCTGCTGGACGATCTCCGCCCCCCGTCGAGTCTACCTGGAGAAGCACTGCACGAATCTGCATTTGAGGGAGCGGTTCTCCACCCATACCTCAACGCCATACACCGACAGCTGGCCCGTCCCCGCTCCGGCAAAGCTCGACGGGCGCACCTGGATGAGCTGTGCGGGCAGTGCCTCGAACAGGGGCCCGACTGTCTGGATAGGCGGGGAAAAAGCCTGCTGGCACAGGATTCGATCTCACTCGAACGGTTGCACCAACAAGCCTGGCGTGCCCAGGCGGACTCCCCCTGGCGCCGCCTGATCGACGAACACGATCTCAGCCGATGACGGGCACACCAATCCAGGCCGTATGCAGCCAGATCGCGAAGACCACATAGATCGCCAGCCCCAGCACAATAACGATCGCGTCATTGAAGCGCGACGCCGGCAGGCGGGGGATATCCCGTGGCGTACGGCGTTTGAGCGATATGCGGTCGGCCACTGCCCAGGCCAGAAAGCCACCGAACAGCAGTACGTCCGCCAGCATGCCGTTGGCCAGAAGATGCCCGAGTGCCCAGGTTTTCACGGCCACCAGCATTGGATGCTTGAGAGTGCTGCTGATTTTCCCGGGAAAGTAGGTTGCGATGAACATGGGAAACGCGAACAGCATCAGCAGCGCGGTGATGTGCGACGTCCAGGCCGGCGTTGTATAGAGCACCACCGGATCCATGCGCGCGGCACCGTAACCTTTAATGATGAGGACGAGACCGATGATCGCGATCACCGAAAAAATGCCCTTGAAGGGCCATTCCCCCAGGTTGCGCGCCATGGCGTCGCGTTTGCCCGGGGCAACGATCGACAGTGAATGGATTCCGAGAAAGAGTATCAGGCCGAGCACCAATAGTGTCATGACGTCATTCCTTGTTGTGGTTCAATCATTTATGGCACCCGAACACCCTACCCTGAAACACAATAACCGCAACCCCTGAAACAGGGAAAAGCGGAGCAGTTAACCCCACTCCGCCCTCTCCGTCAGCGAAGAACTCCCCGTTTCTCCAGGCGCTCCATATTGTTGACCAGCGCCCAGCGCCCACCGTTTTCTTCGACCCGTTTTTCCCAGGACGCCAGGCGCTGTTCGTATTCCTGTGGGTTCTCGTTATCACTGCGCTGGCGCTTCACGTTGATCGCCACCACCTGCACGTCACTCAGGTTCAGCTTCATATCACGCTCCAGCCTGGGCGGCACGTCCTCGTGCAGATCCGACAGGAGAAAAAGGTGCTTCTGCCCGGCGTCAACTTCTTCCAGATAGTCCCGCGCCAGCAGCACACCACCGGTGATATCGCTGTGGTAGCTGGGCGTCTGGAAATTATCCATGAAACCGATGACCCGGCGTTGGAAGATCCGCTTCTGCTGGCTGGCGACGCTGGGCCGCTCGTCGAAGGTCACCTGGGCAATGATGTTGCGCTCGGTGAAGCTGCTGTTGTCGATGAAGCCGACCGCCAGGGAGTCCCCCGTGTCCAGCTGCGACAACAGGTAATTGGTCAGCCGCCGCGCCTGGTCCCGCTCGGCGGCATAGCTGCCGGAAATATCCATCAGGACGAAGGCCGCCCGGCTGTGGTTGGTGGGTTCGCCGCAGCCGACCAGGAGCCAGCCCAGCAGCACTGCGGTGATCAGGCGCAGCCCCTGGAGGGCTGCGCGCATCTTGGTATCGGTTATATGGGTCATGGCTCAGGCCTCCCCTGCTGTGAGTGAAAGATCCTCGTCCGCCAGTTCATCCTCATCGGTTTTCTGGCGCCTGGACTTGCGCTTGCTCTGGGGCTTGGACTTGCTGGCAGCTGCTTCCCGTTCACGTTCCGCCTTTTCGACCTCTTCAGCAGCGCTGACCACGGTTTCAGCCTCCGCAGTCTCCTGCGGCACACTGGAAGCGTTCTCCAGGCGGTACTTCACCATGCGCTCAATGCTCAGCGGCACCATGATGAAGACGTCGTACAGGTTCACCAGCATCTTGCTCAGGTGATTCGAGGAGCCGCCGATCAGGCGCAGTGTGACGCGCAGCGTACGGAGAACGCCGAGGGCAACCAGACCCAGAACGGTGCGCAGCGAGTGGATGAAGGACTCCAGCGGAATGCCCACGAACGCCAGTGCAAAGGGCAGGATGAACCCGAGCATCATCTGGCCGATGGACGGAATCCAGCGGAACTGGGACTCGGCTTCAGCGGCCCCTGCCAGAGACTGGGTCAGTGCTTCCCGATCCAGCGCCAGGAGATCGCGCATGTACGCCAGTGAGGACTCAATCCCCGCAAAGATCACCAGGATGGTCAGCGCAGCGATGCCCATGTACTTGCGCATACGGTCGTCCAGGTTGCGGATGACCGGGAACAACTTCGTGATCTGCAATGCTTCGAGCAGGAAGAGACCCATGGTGATTTCCACCATGATGATCACCAGCGCCGCGATGTCCGACGTCGGCATGGAACCGATATAGCTGTTACCGCCCACCATCTCGGCCATGGGCATGGCGATCAGGTGGAAGTTGATGATGCCGCCGAAGGCCGCAATGGTCAGTACCAGGCCGGAGATGAAGAACTGCGTCAGCGAGGAAGAGGTCAGGGAATTCACCGCCTTGTCCTCGCCCTTACGCATGCTTTCATACTCATCCATGCGCCGGTCGATGGTCTTTGCACTGTCCTCCAGGCCCGTGATGGTCTGCTGCACCTTCTGCATGTTCTGGTTCAGCGACCGCCACTCCGGGCGCATGCTCTTGAGGATGCCGTGGCGTTCGTTGGTGTCGTCCTGGTACGCCTTGAGCGTCTGCTCATGGGAGTTCTCGACCACTTCCTTGATGTTCTCAAGGATATTCGCCACGGCCGGATCACCCGAGCTGGGCAGGTTCCTGATCGTATCCATCACCTCCTGCCAGGCCGGCGGCAGCGGCTTGTTCTCGATGGAGTTGTGATAGTCCGTCTCGATCTTCTCCAGGGTCTCCGTGAGCTTGCGGTGCAGCACCGGATACTGGCTCAGGTCCCGCTCAACAATGGTGTTGACCCGGGTGAACTCGCGCTCAATGGCGTTTTCCGCGTCTTCACGACCCTGGGCCAGGAGTACGTCATTGTTGCGGTTAATGACCCGCTCTTCGAGCCGGCGGATACTGCCGCTGGCAACACGCAGCGTGCCGTGGATAGCGCGGCCGGTACTGCGCAGCAGCTGGTGCGCATGCGGGCGGCCCGCATAGAGCAGGGTAATGATAATCACCAGCCAGATCGCCAGGGACAGGGCCGGTGAAGCAGACCAGATTGTAAGCATGTCGGTGAACATGATGTTCCCCCTCGTTTCATGGTTTAAAAGCCCGGCAGACGCCCGTCCGCCGCTTCGACACCTGAAGTATCCGTAATGCCGGTGAATAATCTGTGAGTAACCGACAACCGAAGGGGGAACTTTGTAGGCTTTCTGTAGCACAGACGCTGGGGCGACGCTGCACTGCTACACTCGAGACAGAATAATGACCGGAAAGTAACCACTCATGGCCACCATTTTCTGGGTTGAAGACCAGTCCCACTGGGTCGACAGGTTCAGACCCGTGCTGGAAGCCACGGAATTTGATGACCGCCCCACCGAGGTCCGGGTCTTCAAGTTCGCCGAGGCGGCCTGCCAGCACATCCGTCTGGCGGATGCCAGCAACGGACCGGACCTGGCCCTGCTCGACGCCAACATGAACGGCAACCACGAGGCCGGTTTCTCGGTCTCCCGCGCCCTGCTGCGCAAGTGGCCGGATCTGCCCATCATCTACCTGTCCGAGCACAGCGGCACCGGCATTGAACAGCAGGCCATTGAAACCAACGGTGCCCAGGACTTCATTGCCAAGCACCAGCACAACATTGAGCAGGTTCTGTGCTGGCGCATCCGGGCTACCCTGCGCCAGAAAACCATGAAGCAGCCCGGCCAGGCGCAATCCGGCAACGTGCTGAAAAGCGGCAATCTGACCCTGGACACCACCACCTGGGAGGCCTACTGGGATGGGCAGAAACTGATGAACCCAACCAATGCCAGGCGCCCGCTGCCCCCGACACCGCGCAAGATCCTGCGCTACCTGGTGGAGGCCTCACCCATGCCGCTGAACACCCTGCAGGTGGCGGACAAGCTGGACGCGGACCCGGAACGCTTTTCCTATGCCAACTACCGCCAGCACATCCGCACCCTGCGCCGCTCCATCGACCAGGCCATGGGAGGTAACGAGCATTTCTTCGAGCTGTGCCGCAATGGCGAAGGCATCGTTACCTTCGGGGATGAAGGCGCCTACTGCTGGAAGCCGGTTACAGGAGCGAACACATGAAGAACGAAACCACCGAGGCGCCTGACGACCAGGTCCGCAACATCACCTTTCCCTGGCCAGGCACCCTGGGCGCCCTCGCGGCGATCAGCTACCTGCTGCTCACCCTCAAGCCGTCACTGGCCGCCTTCTACGCGTTGCCCGACCTCTGGTTCCAGCCAGATCTGGGCTTCCCGGTGGCAGGCGCCTTCATGGTCCTCGTCCTGTTCGACCTGCGCCGCTACTATCGTGAATCTGTTCGCCAGCGCGCCGACCTCAAGGGACTGAAGCAGGAGGTGCAGGAACTCTGGGAGAGCAAGAAGCGCCTCCAACTCAAGGCCCACACCTATTCCGACCACGCGGACAAGCTCAAGCGCTTCATCAGCGACAAGCTGCTGGAATACATCGAGTACGACGAGAAGTTCCTGCACTTCAAGAGCATCGCCGCGGAGGTCCGCCACAACGGCGTCATCAGTTTCGACAAGGTCCAGACCACCCTGCAGCGGATCGAGGACGAGGCCGACACCCCGGAACAGGTATCGGATGTGCGGGCAGCCCGCGACGCCATGCGCTACCTATGGGACCTGCTGGACCTCTCCACTGCCGACAACCTGGCCCTGCACATCGGCAACCTGCTGTGCGAGTGTGAAGAGCACTACTACCAGCAGGTTCTCAATACGGACGAGGAAGAGACCCCCCTACCCTATGACCCCGTCTACTCCCCCCAGCGAGCCGCCTGGCGCGCGCTGGACCAAGTCTGTCACAAAGGATTGGCGGAGCCTTTGGCCGAGGCGGATTTCGTACTGGACGACGGCCAGTGGCACATCCAGATGGCGCCGGTGAACGCCCTGCTCGGCAACGAAAACCATCTGGTCCTGATGCTGGAGAACCTGCTCAAGAACGCCCAGTTCTATTCCCGCAAGCGCGGCTACAACAGCCCTTTTGCCCCGGTGGCCATGACCCTGACGGAACACCAGGGCAATGCCCGACTGCGCATCTACAACCGAGGCCCGCACATCCGCGACGAGGAGCGCCAGAACCTCTTCCAGCTCGGTTTCTCCACGCGCCGCGCCCGGGACCACCACGGACGGGGCCTGGGGCTGTACTTCGTCAATGAGATCGTGAAAGGCTATGAAGGCCATATCGCCGTGCACAACATCGAGACACCCGAAGCCCAGTACGCGGTGCGTATTGAGCTGGAAAACGGCGAGGTGATGACCGAGCTGGTGGACGTGGCGGTTGAGGACGGCAAGCCCCGCTGCCGGGTCGGTGACAACGAGGCGTCAGGCACCTGGAACTGGACCTTCCCCTCCCCTCTTCGCAGCGTGGAAGTCACCACCACCGGCAACCAGACCACGCAGCGCCTGGAAGACTTCGCCAGCAAGGGCAAGCAGAGCCGGTTCGACCCCGGAACCCCGGAACGCTCGCAATGGCGCATCAGCTACCAGCCCAGGCGCAATGCCCACCAGCTCGTATTCGAGCCCCTGGATATCAGCGGCGTCGAATTCGATATCCGCCTGCCCACCGCCCAGCAGCGGCTGGATAATTCAGAGCTGGCGCTGGACGAGGACATCGATGCGGAAGTGGAGCGGCTCGATGAGCATTTCCGCTCCCCTGAAGCCGGGCATTGAAGTCCATAACGCTATTGAAAGGAATCGCCACGACAGCCCGAAACGCGCTATTCTGGTCATCAGCTGTTACTCAGTCATCACCGGAGGCGGACTGTGCGCCCACTCATCGGTATCACCGCTTGCACCCGGACCGTTTCCGGGATCCCCAGTCACTGCGTGCAGCACAAGTACGTTGAGGCCATCGCCGAGGCAGCCCAGGCCATACCGGTACTGATTCCAGCCCTGGGGGAGACCACTGATGTATCCGGGTTGCTGTCCCGCCTTGACGGCATTCTCGCTACTGGCAGCTCGACGGGCGTCGACCCGAGCCGCTATGGCGGCAATCCCAGTCAACAGACGCCCGAAGGCCTCGATATAGCGCGGGACGCCACTACCCTGCCCCTGCTTCGGGAGGCGGTCGACTCCGGCGTTCCGGTACTGGCCATCTGCCGCGGCCATCAGGAGCTGAATGTGGCCCTTGGCGGGACACTTCACCAGTTCGTCCAGTCAGTGCCTGGCAAGCGTGATCACCGGGAAGACCAGAGTGTCGTGGAAGAGCAGCGCTATGGCCCAGTCCATTCTGTGTTCCTGAGGAATGACGGTTACCTCGCCAGGCTCTTCCAGACCGAAAGCATAGCCGTCAACTCACTCCACGAGCAGGGAATCGATACCCTTGCGCCCGACCTCATAACCGAGGCCTGGACGGAGGATGGCTTGATCGAGGCGATCCGCGCGCCCCAGGCCCGGGCGTTCACCATCGGTGTGCAGTGGCATCCCGAATGGCAGGCAGCACACACGCCCTACTCAAGGGAACTCTTCCAGGCGTTCGCCAGCGCCTGCCGGACACGAGCGAGCGACCGCAATGCGTCAGTCGTCGGCTAGCCCCAATCGCCGCTGAGCGGCCCGGAGAATGAACTCGAAAAGCCCGGCGTACTCGTATCCTCCGTAGCGCATTGCGCTCGCCAGCATTCCCTCCTCGCCCCACATCGGATGGGCGTTCACGTCGATCAGATGCGGTGTCCCATCCCGATCAACCCGAAAATCGAAACGAGCGTAATCACGACACCCGATTCGCTCGAACAGGCGCTTCGCATGGGTCATCATCTGCTCGTTCAGCGCCCCGGCGTCACTTTGCCGCAAATGCACCGAACGCCAGTAAAGCGAGTGCGGATCGTTTTTGGATTCGTGGGTCAGTATGGGGGCGTGGCTATTACCCAGGGACGAAAAATCGATTTCGATCGGTGGCAGCGCCAACAGCTCAATACCCGGATTGCCAACAACCGCGACACTGTATTCGGGTCCGGGAAGATACTCCTGCAGCAGCAGTAACGGGTTATTCAGTTCCGCACGCAACGTTTCAATGACCTCCCGGGCTTCCCGGGCATTATGCACAATCGAGGCATCCGAAATACCGATACTGCCGTCTCCGGCATTGGGTTTGATGAAGCTCGGAAAGAATTCAATTTCCGTGATCCCGCTCTCGGAGGCATCCAGTAACCGGCCCTCCGGCACCGGAATACCGATATCCCGCGCCAGGGCGTAGACCAGGAACTTATGATGGCAGAGGGCCATGCACTCGGGGGCCGCACCAACGTAGGGTACTTCCAGCATTTCGAGCATGGCCGCGACATGGGCCTGGTGCTCGGGCTTGTTGCGGAACCCGGTGTTGCACAGATTGAGCACCAGGACTGGTTTCGAGGCGCGCAGAGACTCCCAGAGCTGATCGTGGTCGTCCAGGAACCGGAACTGGTAATTGCCGAGCGTAGCGAGCACCTCTTCAAGCCGTTCGACGGCCTGAAAATCATGTGCATCAAAAGCGTTGCCTGGATTGTATTGATACGGCAATCGGGGATCACCCAATAAAACCGCTACATCCCTGGATTGTGTCACGTCTTCAGTCCCTCTCCATGTGCAGTCGTTCCACCACTGTCGTTGATACGTGACGCCAGTGTATTGACCCGCGTCAAACAATGGCCGTCGTGAACCCAAGCCCGGTTTCAGTGTCAGATTTCTTTACAGGTCTACAGACCTCTCCACTTCGATACCCTGCAGTTTACTGTAATCCAGGACTTTTCCTTTTGTGGCCCTTTAATTGCTTTATGTGCGGTGCACAACATACAACGACGTAAAGGAAGACTAATGAAAACCACCACAAGCGTGTTCACAGCCAGCATTCTCGCCATGGGTGTCGCAACAACCGCGCCAGCGGCAATGATTTCCCATTCCAATCCGGGTGTTTACACCACAGAAGTCGCCGGCGCGACCACGATCGATTTTGACGATGAAAACTGCGGTTACTTCGATTGCTCAGGGGACTACAAGGTGCAGACAGGCAGTTCCAGTGGCCGGTATGCCCAACCCGCGGGCCTGGCCTCCGGTAACCCCTTCCTGAGTGTCCCAAATGATAACAGCAACGGCGAGGCGAATTTTGAGCTTGGCACTACTGCCAACTATTTTGGCCTCTACTGGGGTTCCATCGATGACTACAACACCATCAGCTTCCTGCTTGACGACGATGTTGTAGCATCATACGACGGGTCAGATATCGCGGTTCCTGCTAACGGTGATCAGCAATCCGACGACACAAACCGCTACATCAACTTCAACTTTGGATCGCAACTGTTTGACGAGGTTCAACTCGCAAGCACCAGCTATGCGTTCGAAAGCGATAACCACGCCTACGCTACCGTTCCGGAGCCGGGTACACTGGCCCTGCTGGGACTTGGCCTGATCGGTCTCGGCGCACGCCGGCGTAAAATAGTCTGACACCCAATCGTGCTCAGAACACCAGGCCGCCCCAATCGGGCGGCTTTTTTATGGTATTCAGACCATTGCGATACGCCACCAACGGATTAGGATGGGGCAGTAACGCAGAAGGATGATGTGCCATGAACACCCCATACACGAAAAATGACTCCAAAGCCGAACTCCGTGAAGCCCTTGTCCACACGGCCATGGACATGAACCGCAAGGGCCTGAACCAGGGACGCTCCGGCAACGTCAGCGCGCGCTTTGAGGATGGCATGCTGATCACCGCCTCGGGCTGCCATTTTGACGAGATCACCCCGGAACACATCGTGGAAACCGACCTCGACGGCCACTACAGGGGCCCGCTCAAGCCCTCAAGCGAGCGCTCTTTCCACGCCGCCATCTACCGCCATCGGCCGGATGCCCGGGCGGTGCTCCATGTGCATTCACCCTGGGCCACAACAATGGCATGCATGCGACGCCCAATCCCGGCGTTCCACTATATGGTTGCCGTCGCGGGCGGCAAGGATATTCCCTGCGTGCCCTATGCCACCTTCGGCACGGATGAGCTTGCCGAGCATGTGGGCAGTGCCATGGCCGAGCGTGATGCCTGCCTGATGGCCAACCACGGCCAGGTTGCCCTCGCGGGCAGCGTCTCGGCGGCCCTGGAGCTGTCGATGGAAGTGGAACTGCTGGCCCGCTGCTACGGCCAGGCCCTGAGCATGGGCGAACCGACCCTGCTCGATGACGCCCAGATGGACGAGGTCCTCAACCGCTTCAAGAGCTATCGTGGCAATGCACAAGCCAGCGATACACGCTGAACCAAGGCCACACTATGATCTGGTTTCTACTGGCAGTTCTCATCGTGATCATCGGGGTCACCCTGGTGTTGCGGGGCAGCAGCCTCTCGCACCTGGATTCAGACCCCTTGCCTCCCGCCGAGTATAGTCCCTCCCCCGCCCAGCGCGAGGCATTACGCATGATCCGGGACATGAACCGGGCGGGTAAGGGCCTCCGTGGCAGGGCGCGCCTCAATGCCATGCGTGACTTCATGGACCGCATGAGCGACGGGCTGGATCTAACCTCTGAGTTCCGCGCAGCCCAGGACTCCGGGCCAAGAGGGGAATGGGTGATTGCCCCAAACGCCCAACCAGAACGGCGGATCCTCTATATCCACGGCGGCGCCTGGATGGCGGGCAGCCCAAAGAGCCATCGCGCCATCACGGACCGGTTATCCCAGCTTGCCAATGCCGCGGTCTTTGCCGTGGATTATCGGCTGATGCCGGAACACCGGTATCGGGATGGGCTCAGGGATTGCCAGTCGGCCTACCAGTGGTTGCTCGCCAACGGACCTGACGGGCCGGCGCCTGCTCAATTCATGGCGGTAGCAGGCGACTCTGCGGGCGGGAACCACAGCCTCTCGCTGATCGCCTGGGTCAAGGAACAGGACCTACAGCAACCCGATGCCGCGGTGGCGCTTTCCCCCGCAACGGACCTCACCTTCACCGCCCCCAGCCTTAGAAACAACCTCGGAACCGACGCCCTGCTTGGCCCCGCATTCAAGCCGCTGACACGTTTTCCCCTGCCGCTTCTTTGGTGGGGAACATTCCTGTTCTTCCGTATGTCCCCTTCCAATCCGCTGCTTTCTCCTTTGCGCGCGGACCTGTCCGGATTGCCGCCCACACTTATTCACGTCAGTGATACGGAAATGCTCGTCGACGATGCCCGACGTTACACCCGCAAAGCTCGGGCAGCCGGCTCGCCAGTGGAACTCAGGATCTGGCCCGGCATGTTCCATGTCTGGCACATTTTCACGCCTCAGCTGCCCGAAGCTGATGACGCCCTTAAAGACATCGGTGATTTCCTGAACCAGCCTGAACAACTGGAGGCAAAATAATGGATGTTGATCTCACCAAATGGGACCGAAATTTCAGGCGCAGCCTGCTCGGAGCGGCCCTCGTCTTCGGCCTTCTGGACTACTGGTTCAGCGGCGACAACCTCTGGTTTCGCGCCGGCTTCGTCATAACCGTCGCCGGCCTTGTGGGCTACTTCACCAATTTCCTGGCCATTAAAATGTTGTTCCAGCCCAAGCAGGGGCAAGTGCTTGGCTGGCAGGGACTGGTCCCCAAGAACAAGGACCAGATTGCAAAGAGCCTTGCTGAAAGCGTCCAGGAACAGCTGCTCTCGCCCGAGATCATCCTTGCCTACATCCGGGAGCGGGAACTGATCGAGGCGGGCACCAACACCATTGCCGACTGGGTCGACCGCAACCTGCAGGACCCGAAGGTGCGCACCCGCATCACCCGCCTGCTGGTGGACCTGATGCAGGACAAGGGGCCGGACGCCCTTACCCGCTCCATGGATTACGTGGAGGAGGCCCTGAAGGCGGCGGCACGCAACCCGGAAGCCATTGATGCCTGGTGGCAGGAAATCCGCGGGGAAATACAGGCATTCCTGCAATCACCGGAGAATCGAGTCTGGCTCGCCAATAACGCCCGGGACCTGCTCCAGCAGGAAATCCCCCGGATCTCCGACTGGCTGAACCAGGCCCTGGAGAACTACCTCAGGGAAAAACGGCGGCTGGGCAGCTTCGGCCTTGGCATCAAGAACATCTTCTCCTTCGATCAGGATGCCATCAGTCAGATCCTGGAACGCTTTGCCAGCGACGAGGGTGTCTCGGACGACTTTATGACAATGCTGGACGCGGTCATGGATGAACTCCAGCGCGAGCTGGAATCACCGGAGGTACAACAAGTGATCCAGGCGCGATTGGAGACCTGGATCGACCGGATTGGGACCACCTTTCGGGACCGGGTATTGCCCTCGCTGATCAAGCAGACCGACAACTACCTCAACAATGAAGCGAATTGGCAGCAGATCGAGGAAACCCTCATCAGGGCACTGCAATGGACCAAGCAGCAGGCCCTGTCCGCTCTCAATTCCGACGCGGGCCAGGCATGGATTACGCGGGGTATCGAGCGGGCCGTCCACCAGCTGAACGTCACCAACCTGGTGGAACAGCAGGTCAAAGGCCTGGACACCGACGAACTGGAAAAAATGGTGCTCGACAACACCGGCGGCAATCTCACCGTGATCCAGGTTCTAGGCGGCGGCCTGGGCCTGATTGCCGGGACCGTGCAGGTCCACATTGCCTTTGCTGTCCCCATCGGCGGACTGCTTGCCGTGGTCTGGGCGGCCTGGCGCCTCAACGAGCGCCGATGCGCCAGGGCTGAGCAGCCCTAGGCATTAACTCTCCCGACCGTCAGCCCCCTTTACACACAAGAGCGGAGTTAAAAGCTGCACGCTACGGGAGCATCACGTAGCTCGTGGAAAGCCCGGCATTTACCGGAATCTGGCTTGGAATTTGTATTTCAGTGGTTGATGCAGATATATAGGCCGTCATCTGTGGGGTTTGAACGTCGCCTTCCAGGGAATCCGTAAAAAAATGGACATGTCCTGCTATTTCCTTCCAGGCATCAGTCGGAATTCGATCGGCTCAGCACGGGCTTTCCGGGCACTGGTCCCGGGCTCGCTGCTTCTCTTACTGATACTGAGCGGATGCCACACCGATTCATCAAGCGATGATAATGATAATCCATCCGAAGACACACAGTCTCTCAGCGGCGTCGTTTACAACGGCCGCATAGCCGGTGCGACCGTTTTTATAACGGATGACAGCCCGCGCGACACACAGCTTCAAACCACGACCGCAGCCGATGGCAGTTTCAGCCTGGAGGTTCAAAGCGCTAATCCGAGGTATCGGGTCGAAACCAGGGACGGCACACTCAACGGCCAGAGCTATCAGGGTCAGTTGGTGGCACTGTGCTCTGACAGCCCCTGCGACGTCACGCCCTTTTCCACCGTCGTCGAATCAATGGTCAGGCTTCATGATTTCAATACGGGTGATGCAAAAGCCCATCTTGCCAGTCTCCTGCAGTTTGATGGCGACCCATTCGCGCGCAAACTACGTGGCAACCCGGTGCCTGCGAAGGAGTGGGATATGGAAGGCGTTCGCGGCGCCATCGACAACGGCAGAGGCCTGCAGTCGTGGGTTACTGACATGCTCGATTGGATCATGCAGCCGGGATCTCCCGCACCCGTCGGACCAATCGGTGGTGGAGCGGTCGATGGTGATGCCGGGACCGATGATGACGGCGGGTCCGGGGATGATAGTGGCTCCGGTGATGACGGTGGCTCCGGTGATGACAGTGGGGCCGGTGATGACAGTGGCTCCGGTGATAACGATGGGGCCGGTGATGACAGTGGCTCCGGTAATGACAGTGGCTCCGGTGATGACAGTGGGGCCG